>JAESGH010000053.1_pt1 | contig 445861 bp, 373 predicted proteins | sample 9269641 | NCBI WGS metagenome assembly JAESGH01 (sample SAMN14515345, study PRJNA621665) | algae metagenome | isolation source: Phormidium tanganyikae FI6-MK23 and co-occurring heterotrophs from granitic... | place: USA: Fort Irwin, California | collected 1998-05-24 | reverse complement strand
CACAATTACCAGCCAAATGTTTTTTCAAAATCTGTAAAGATTATTCACCCTTAACAAACCCATAACCAATTGACAACCAAAAACTTAAAGAACAACACCCCAACCATTTTGGGAGGGCAAAGATAAAGAAATTATAACCACAAAAACAAATGTTCCTTCAATAAAATTCTGAAGTGTGATTCCTGTTTCAATGAGCGGCTGCAAAGGTATGGAACTGTGCCTAACGAGACAAACGAAAACCACTCTTTTAATCATTTAAGACAAGCGCGATGATGCAAAACCATTTGAAAGCATTTAAACTATGTTTATTATGCTCTCTATTATATATTGTATGTTGGATACATTAAACTCTTTTGCTATTAACCTTATATTATAATCATAAACTGACTATCGACAGGTCTTCAAATTTTGTTTCTCCTAACTTTGGTGCCATCTGTTTTTAAAACCTTCAAAACTTCCAACTGAATATGATGCAAAGATCACTGTTGTTTGCCGCAGCCCTTGTTATCCTGCTATCTTCCTGCGTAAGCCGTAAAGCCCTCAAGGCAGAACAAGCTAAATACACTAAACTGAATGATTATTATGTGCAGGTACAAAACGATTTGAAAAAATGCCGCGATGATGAAGCCGAAGCTGCACGCCGCCGTTCGCAACTGGAATCGGACCTGGAATCGGCCCGGCAACAATTGGCCTCGCAGAAAGAAAACAACAACGTAATGATCAACCAGCTGCGCGATCTCTCTGTAATTTCCAGCGCACAGGCTGAAAGCATAAAAAAATCGATGGACAATATAGGTGCGAAAGATGCTTACATCACCGACCTGCAACGTTCCATTGCCCGCAAAGACTCGTTGAACATGGCCTTGGTGATGAACCTGAAAAGCGCACTGAACGACATCAATGATTCTGACATTGAAATCAAGGTTGAAAAGAGTGCCGTATTTATTTCCATTTCCGACAAATTGTTGTTCCGCAGCGGATCTTATGAAGTATCTGACCGTGCCATGACCGTATTGGGCAAAGTAGCTCAGGTACTGAACAGCAAACCAGAGATTGAATTCCTTGTAGAAGGACATACCGATAATGTGCCCATCAAAAATGCCTGCATTGTTGACAACTGGGACCTGAGCACCAAAAGGGCTACCGCAGTGGTACGCATTCTGCAAAACCAGTTTAAGCTGGATCCACGCCGCATGACTGCCGGTGGCCGCAGCGAATACATGCCTGTTGCCAGCAACGACGGCACCGATAGCCGCAGTCTCAACCGCCGTACACGTATTGTGATTTTGCCACAGCTGGATCAATTCTTTAAGCTGCTGGAAAAACCACAGAGCTAAGAGCAGGAATGGTGCATAGGCAATGGTGAATGATTTACAATAAACACCATTTGCTTCCATCCTTCACCACAAATATTTGATACAATAAAAAAGCACCGCAGAATTCATGCGGTGCTTTTTTATTATCGAACTATCCAGTGCAATCGATTATTAAATGTCGAAATCTATTGGACTCAACTCACCCTTCACCATTGCCTATTCACGTTTGACGTTTTACGAATCTCCTACGCGCCTGCCTTAAAACTATCTACCTCTCGGTAAGCTGCGATCAGTGCCAGTTCGCCGTCTTTACCTGGCCGTGCATTGCCATGTTCCATACCCATGATGCCCCGGTAGCCTTTATCATAAATATGTTTGAAGATGTTCTTGTAATTCATTTCTCCCGTAGTGGGTTCTTTCCTTCCGGGGTTATCGCCAATCTGGAAATAAGCAATCTCGCTCCACACCAGGTTCATATAATTAATGATATTGCCTTCGTTGCGCTGCATGTGGTACATATCAAACAATATTTTGCAGGAGGGAGAATTTACAGCGCGGCAAATAGCATAGGTCTGGTCGGAGGTGCGCAAAAACAGGTCGGGGTTATCGCTCAGGGGCTCCAGCACCATTACCAACCCATGCGGTTCCAATAATTCAGCACCCCTGCGCAGGGCATCCACTACATGGCCTGTTTGTACGCCAATAGGCAGCCGCCGCTCAAAATAACCGGGCACCACAGTAGCCCATTTTGCATTGCAGCGTTTGGCTACCTCAATTGATTTTTTACAGGTGTCCAAAAACTTATCGAGAAACTCCTGCTTGCCGGTTGCCAGCGAGGTTTTCCAGTTGTCGCCGCCATCAATGACAAACACACCCATGGTCATGCCCAGTTTTGCCAGCGTGTCGCCAATTTTTTGTTGCTGTTCTACCGATCGGCCCAGCATGCCATTGTCTTCAATACCCCTAAAGCCCTGGTCGTAGGCCCATTTTATTTGATCAATAAAATCAGCACCGCCATTGTTTTTAAACATGCCGTCGTGAAAAGCATAATTCATCTGAAACGGCTTTCCGGCTTGTGCACTGGAGCTGCTTTCTGTGCTGTTGTTTTTATCGGCTGCCAAAAGCACAGAAGGCGCAATGGCGGCTGCACCTGCAGCCAAACTATTTTTTAAAAAATTACGGCGTTGCATGTTTGGTTTCGTTAGGCAGACAAGATAAAATATTTACCTATAAAAAATGCCTTAGATCTGCAAACGGTTGCACAATACCCACACCGTGCTGCGGTTCGAATAAAAACTATCCATACATTTAAACCCAAGATGTACAACGTAAAACACTATTTGCTTTCGGCCCTATTGTGTGCAGCCACTTCGCTTGCAGCCCAAAATACAGATGCTTCTTTCAAAGCATACCAAGAAACACTAAAAGGAACCAATATTAAATTTGGAATGGCTCCCATACCTGGCGGCACCTTTGCCATGGGCGCCGCCGCAGGCGAAAAAGGCGCCCTGCCTAGCGAAGGACCGCAGAAAAAAGTGCAGGTAAGCCCGTTTTGGATGGGCACCCACGAAGTGACCCACGACGAGTTCAATGTGTTTTTTGAAGACGAAGGCACCCCCACCAATTCGGATGTGGATGCGGTAACCAAACCCACTTCGCAGTACATAGATCTTACCTGGGGCATGGGCAAAACCGGTGGCTTTCCGGCCAACAGCATGCAGCAGTTTACAGCCATGATGTATTGCCGGTGGCTATATCAAAAAACCGGGCATTTTTACCGCCTGCCTACCGAAGCCGAATGGGAATATGCTGCCCGGGCTGGTGCCACCACCACTTACCCTTTTGGCAACGATGCCGCAGGCCTCGACGAATATGCATGGCACGCCGGCAACAGCGGTAAAGTGTATCACAAGGTGGGACAGAAAAAACCAAATGCATGGGGCTTATATGATATGCTGGGCAACGTATCGGAATGGACGCTGGACCAGTTTGATGAAAAATATTATGGTAAAATATCCGATGGTGCTACCGACCCGGTAATCACTCCCGAAAGCCGCCACCCGAAAGGCGTTCGGGGCGGATCGTTTGAAGAAGGAGCAGAAAAGCTCCGCCCTGCGTCCCGCCTGTCCTGGCAACCCGACTGGAACAAACGTGATCCACAGATTCCCAAAAGCCGCTGGTGGCTTACCGATGGGCATTTTGTTGGCTTTAGGGTGGTGCGCCCCTTGAAACAACCCACTGCAGAAGAAGCCGAAGCATTTTTCAAACTGCACCTGGGGCAATAAATTATGGCCTCAAACAAAAGCAAACAAAGAAAAGCTGCCCCGAAAGTGGCCACACATCTATAAAATATTTATCTTTTACCTCGGTAAATACACCAAGGAACGTAAACCAACCCAAATTCTTCACACTTCTAACGCATAAACTTGTCATCATGAACTCCCAAAAATCCCGCAGAGATTTTGTAAAAGAATCAGCCCTGCTTGCCGGTGGCATGGCCATATTACCCAATCTGGCGGGCGCCAACTTTTTTTCCGGCGCCTCCGGCACCATTAAAGTAGCCCTTGTAGGCTGCGGCGGCCGCGGGACGGGTGCTGCTTTGCAGGCATTACTCAGTAAGCAAGATGTAAAGCTGGTGGCGATGGCCGATGCCTTCAAAGACCGCCTCGACAATTGCTATAAATCCCTCATGTCGAAAGAAAACGCCACCGCTTCGGGCAGCGGCGATATTACCGCCAAAATTGATGTGCCCGAAGAGCGCCGGTTTGTGGGCTTTGATGGGTATCTAAAAGCTATTCCGCTGGCCGATGTGGTGATCCTGGCAACGCCTCCGGGCTTCCGGCCCCTGCATTTTGAAGAGGCCATTAAGCAAAACAAGCATGTGTTTATGGAAAAGCCGGTAGCTACAGACCCGGCAGGCGTGCAAAAAGTATTGGCAGCCGCACAGATAGCCAAGCAGAAAAAACTAAACGTGGTGGTAGGCCTGCAGCGCCATTACCAGAACTCCTACCGCGAGCTGTACAAGCGCAAAGCACTCATTGGCGATATTGTTTCGGCACAGGCCTGGTGGAACAACGACGGCGTATGGGTAAAACCCCGCCAGGCAGGCCAAACCGAAATGGAATACCAGATGCGCAACTGGTATTATTTCAACTGGCTTTGCGGCGATCATATTGCCGAGCAGCATATCCACAACATCGACGTGGTGAACTGGTTTAAAGGTGCTTACCCCGTAAAAGCCCAGGGCATGGGCGGCCGCGAGGTGCGCAAAGGCAAGGACCACGGCGAAATATTTGACCACCATTACGTGGAGTTCCATTATGCCGATGGTTCGATTTTGAACAGCCAGTGCCGCCACCAGCCCAAAACCATGAGCAAGGTAGACGAGTTGCTGGTGGGCACTAAAGGCCGCATACAGGCTGGTGCCGCCAATATTGTAGACCTCAAAGGAAAGGTGTTGTACCAGTTTGATAAAAAAGGCGAAAACAATCCCTACCAGACAGAGCACGATGAACTATTTGCAGCCATCGCCAAAGGTGATTACAAATTTGCAGATGCCGAAAACGGCGCCTATAGTACCATGACCTCCATTTTAGGCCGCATGGCCACCTATAGCGGGCAAGTGGTGCAGTGGGATAAAGCACTCAATTCGGGTATCAGCCTGCAGCCGCAAACCTATGCCTGGGATGCCGCACCGCCCATCCTGCCCAATGCGGACGGTTTTTACCCAGTAGCTGTGCCGGGTGTTACCAGGTTTGCATAAAAAATTAAGTTGATCCTATTGTAGAGCACTCCCGTTGGGGAGTGCTTTTTTGTTATACGTTACTTATAGTGAACAGTAAACCATAAGCAGCTGCATATTTCTTGTACAGGAGCCATTTAAAACCAGGCCTGTATAAAAAAAGCAGGAAATAACTTAGTGGCAAGATTTTTAGAATTCTATCAATGGGCACTGGCCATAACGGTAGTAAGCTTCCGGTGTTATAGAAAAAGTCAGGCCCAAATATTGGAACATGCGCAATAGAACAGGATGGATGCTGCCTTGGTGCAGCTTGTTTGCAGGATTTGTTTTTTTAAGCGGGCAGGCCACGGCCCAGGTAACAGGCACCAACGGCAACATGCCAATGAGGTCTGTTGCCCCCGAATCTTCTTTTATCAATGGCATCTCCAATGAAGGCTCCATGGGCCGCCGTTACCGGCTCGAATGGTCTGTGTCGGTGCAAGCCCCCGAAACAACACTGGACCAACTATACGGTGGGCTGATGCCGCTTCGGGCCGAAACGGTGGGCGCCGCCAACATCCTGTACCTGCACAGTGCCAGCGGCCAGCTGTTTGCCCTGCGGCCCTTGCGGTTGTACCCCGAACGGCAGCTTCCCGATATTTATCAAAACACCATAGTTTCCGGGTTTGCCAACGACTTGGCTTCGGCATTTCACCCTTATGCACCTTTAACCATAGCACCCATGGCCCGGGCTGCAGGGCTGCCGTTTGCACCGGCGAAGTTGCTGTTTTTGCCCAACCACAGTGCGCTGGGGCCTTATGCAGGCGATGTGGGCAACAGCCTGCACCTGCTGCACCAGCAACCTTTTTCGATGCAAGCCGATACGCTGTTTGATGTGGTGCGTACCGGGCGGCTGTTGCAGTTGTTAGATAGTACTGCTCAATATCGGGTAGATGAGGCCGCTTACCTGCGCAGCCGCCTGCTGGATATGTTGCTTGGCATTTCTTTGCGGCGCCAGGAAGACTGGCGCTGGATAGGCCGGCAGGAGGCCGGTGCAACAGTGTTTACCCCCTACACCGAAAGTTATGAAGGCGCTTACCCTTTGTATGAAGGCAGGCTGGTAAAACTGGCCCGCGTGGTGGCCAAACCCAAAGGCCTGGTGCCTTTTGAAGCGCAGTTGCCCGATCCAAGAAAACTGAACGAAACTGCACTCTACCTGGACCACCGCTTTACGAGCAGCCTTACCCGAAGCGATTGGGAGCGGCTTGCCACAAGTCTGCAGCAGGCCCTTTCCGACGAGGTATTGCAACAGGCAGTACAGCAAATGCCACCGGAGATACTGTCTTTTTCGGCGCAAACTATTTTATCGAAACTGAAAACGAGGCGCAGCCAATTGGTGCCCTATGCACTGAAGTATTATAAGTTGCTGTCCCGCGAAGTAAATGTTTCGGCTACGAAGTCGGATGAAAGAATTGCCATTAGTGGAGAGGGAAGGGGCAAACTGAACGTAACCGTTGCACCGCTGCAAGGCTCTGCAGGTACCACCCCACTGCTGCAACGCAATTTTGATGCGGCAGAAACCCGTTCGGTGAATGTGTATGGACGGGGGGGCCGCGACCGGTTTGAAGTGGCCGGAACACCAGGCCGGAAAATAAAGGTGCGGGTAATTGGCGGTCCGGGCAATGACACACTGGTAGGCGATACCCGCAGCCGGATTCATTTTTACGACGACCGATCGGTACGGCCCCTGCGCAGCCGGCAGGTGCGGCTACACCTGCGCAACAATGCCTCGGTGCACCGCTACGAATGGGAAGATTTTGCCTTTGACCGACGTGGCCTTTCTCCTATTATTTTTTACAACAATACCGACCGCATTTACGCAGGGCTTACTTATCAATGGACTAAAATGGGCTGGCGCAAACAGCCTTTTGCGCAGCAACATAAACTGCAACTGAATTATTCCATTTTGCAGGGCGGCATAAGTGCGGGCTACGATGGCGTGTTTAACCAACTGATCGGCCGCTGGAACGGGCTGGTATCGCTGGAGTATGATGCGGTGCGCTGGACCAACTTTTTTGGTATTGGCAATGAGTCGCCGCCACAGGTGGAGGACAACAATTTTTACCGCATGCGCACCAAGATTGGCAATGCCAGCGTTGGGCTGTTTCGCAACTTTGGCAAAGGCCACAGTATTGGCTTTTCCGGCGTGGTGCAAATGGTGCAGGTACGCAACGATACGGACCGGTATGTAGCCAAGTTTATGTCGGGCAGCAACCCCAAAATATTTGACAACCGCAGGTTTGCGGGTGGCAGAGCCACTTATGCATTTCAAAGCCTGGATAACGAAATACTGCCCCACAAAGGCCTGATGATACAGGGAAACGCTTCTTATCTGCAAAACCTCGACAACCGGGAAAAAGAGGTAGTGAGCTACGACGGCAGCTTGCAAACGTTCATCCCGTTTAGCAAAAGAGTGGTGTGGAGCATGCTCGGCGGCGTAAAAGCAGTAACCGGCGAACCCGAATTTTTCCAAATGGCGGTTATCGGCGGCGGGCCTACCCTGCGCGGCTTTCGCAGGGAAAGGTTTTGGGGCAAAACGGCATTTTACACCCAAAACGAATTGCAGTACCTGTTTCCATTCCGCAGTTATTGGTTTAATGGCACCGTGGGCCTGTTCGGGCTTTTTGATGCCGGCCGCATCTGGCATCCCGGTGAGGTTTCGGATGTGCTGCACAAAAGCATTGGCGGCGGACTGATCATTTCGCCGTATCATAAATTAAGGGTATCGCTGGCGTTTGCCAAATCGGAAGAACGCGGTATGATCCATGTGGGCTTCAGGGGAAATTTATAGGATGCAATGGATGATTCATTTTACAAGGGCAATGTAAAAACGGCTGGATTTTAAAACAACTGCAAGCAGTTTCAAAATGGTCCTGTTGGGCATAATGTATTTTGGCATCCCTACATCCAACAGGATTTATAAGTATGGAAGCAGATGCTGAAACCCGTTTGGCATGACACTAACACGCCATGCAATTGCATGCTTTGGAAACATGATTCTTCCCAATTTATGCCAGCAGTTCAGGCAATAATTCACGCACATGTTTTACTTCCCTGAAGTTGGCGTGCTCAATCTTTTGATGGATCTGTTCGTGCTCCCAGGTAATATGAAAAGGCACATGCACGGCATGGGCGCCCAATTCCAGTACAGGCAACACATCCGACTTCAGCGAGTTGCCAATCATCATAAATTCTGCAGGCAGGATATCGAGGTGTTTGATCAGTTTCTGGTAATCCCTGGTGCCTTTATCAGACATGATTTCGATGTGGTGAAAATAATGCTCAATGCCCGACAGCCGCAGCTTGCGCTCCTGGTCCAGCAAATCGCCTTTAGTAGCTACCACCAACCGATACTGCGTTTTTAACGCTACCAAAGTTTCCTCTACACCTTCCAGCAATTCGATGGGCCGGGCCAGCAGGCCTTTTCCCAATTCAAGTATCTTATCAATACCGTTTGCATCCACCATACCCCCCGAAATATTCAGTGCCGTTTCGATCATCGACAGCATAAAACCCTTGATGCCATAACCATACAGTGGCAGGTTTTTTATTTCGGTGTGCAGCAGTTCGCGGGCCGCGGTATGGGGTGGTAAAAAATCAACCATCAGCCGGCAAAAAGCTTCTTCGGTTTCCCGGAAATAAGGTTCATTGATCCACAGGGTATCATCAGCGTCAAAAGCAATAACTTTTATGTTGGTCATGGGATGGTTAGGGTTGTGTTGGGCGCAAAGTTCGGGAAACGTCAAACGTGAATGGTGAATGGTCAATTATCAATGGTCAATTATAAAAAATGACTGGTTTAATTTTATTACCAGCGATTATTTCTAAAGGATTGGTGAGAACTATGGTATAAACCTATTGCATAGCCGGCCTTTTCACGATTGCCGTTTCACGTTTGACGATCACTCCTATTCACCATTGCCCAATCACCTCCTCGCCATCAAAAGAAAAATCCAAGCTGCACCATCGGCAAAAACTTTTCTTCCTTGCTTCGGGTAGCCGTTGCCGTTATAACAAAACGGCGTATGGGTGATACATAAATACCGGCACCATTGCCTACATGCCAACGAGCCGATCTGTCGCCACGTTCCCATACACGGCCCACATCATTAAAGATGAATGCCCCCACTTGCCCCGGAAACAGGTAGGTATTGAAATCGGCAATTTTTATGCGCAGTTCCAGGTTGTTGTACACCATGGATCGGCCGGCAAACCGGTCGCGGCGGAAACCCCGTAGGTTCTCGGTTCCGCTCAGGTATTGCGCCTGCTGAAAAGCATAATTGCCCATATTGTGCCCGGCACCCAGCCTAAAGGCGTACACCAGTTTTGCAGCCGGCTCGAACGATGCAAAAATGCGCATGTCGGCACTGAGTTGCGTTATGTTATTGCTGGCACCATTGAGCCCAAATAGCGGCCGAACCTTTAAATCAAAACCCAGCCCCCGCGTTGGTATTACACGGTTGTTGCGGGAGTTGATGTCGATGCCCACCTGTGCGCCCAGGTAGTGTTTTGCCCGGTACAGGTCGTTGCCATCATTGCTGTTGCCAAAATACTCGGCCACATATTTGCCCTCGTTTTCCTGCCGCTTCATTTGAAAGCCCTGGTAGGTGGGCCCGTAATACACCCGGAACCACGACTGCAATTGCCTGCGAAACAAAATGGAAGCATCGGCATAATCGTAGCGAACCCGGTAAAAACGGTCGTTGCGGCCGGGTGCCGATTTGTCGAACTCAGTATTGTTGCCAATACCAAAAAAGTTGGTGATGTTTACCGGAGCCCGCACATCGGCCCGCAGCAACAGGTCGGTGCCCCTAAACACCTGTATGTATTCGCTTTCCCAACGGAATAACATAGAGGAGGTTTTCAATGCACGGCGTGCCACCAGCAGGTGCCTCGATTTGTAGGGCTCCTTTCGAAAGCCTTGTTTGATCCATTCGGCACGGCCGCCTAAAAACACACCATCATCAACATTATAGCCAACCGATACGGTGGGATGTATATAACTGTATTTATAAAACTGGCGGTTGTACATGTTTTGCCTTGGGTTGGCCGATACCTGTCGGGAGAAAATAGAAGTATCTCCCTCAAAGCGGTTGGCTTCAAAATTCACATCGTGTACCACCACTTTTTTCCCCTCCGAACTGCTGCTTAAAAACTTATCCTCGCCGGGGCCACCCACAATGCGCAAGCGGATGGGGCTTTTACCGCCGCTCACCTGGAAAGAATCATTGTCCTTTAATCCAAACATCCTGATCTCTTTGGTCACGGACGGGTTGAACAGGCGCTGGTAAATGCGGGAACTGCGCTGGCCCTGCTTATCTATTTTATATACCGAAACGTCTACAAATCCGCTATCGGTTTTATTTACCAAAAACAACTCCCGCTGGTTGGTTCCCACTACGTTTACTTCCTGCGAAATAAAGTTGTAGTACTTGCGCATTTCGTCGCGAAACACATACCGGCGCTGCTGCAGCGTATGCAGTATCTGGTAAATATGATTGCGTTCGGTTTCGTTGGGCTGGCGCCGCAAGGAAACGGCCATTACGCTGTCGGTCATAACCGTTAAAAACGTATCGATCTGGCGCTCCCATACAGCCCAGTCCAGTTCATTCAGAAAAAAGCGGTCGAAGTTGCGGGCAGGCTTGTTGAAGGTGCGGATATTTTTTGCCCGCACATCAAAGCCTTGCAACTCCGGGGCAAACCAGGGCTTTCGAGCCAGCCGGGGCACAATGCCCTCGTTTACATAAAACGCCTGGTCGTGATCGCGTGGAATGGGATAATAAATTTTACCCTTGCCCGTATCGCGGGTAGCCCACTGCCACTGGTCGTCGTGGCGGTCAAAGTCCATAATGAAGTTATCGAGCAGGCGTGCCTTCAGCACCTCACGCTGGTCTACGTGGTCGTCGTTATCTTTTGAAAGGCGGGTCACCAGTTCTTCGGTATTGTACGATTTGTTTATGCTGGGCGGCTGCCGTTCTTCGAGTACCGCCATTGAATTTTTAAAAACATTCCGGAACCGGCCCAGCCTGGGGTCGTCGGGTATGTATACCAACTTGCGCCTGATGGGGGGCAGCCCCACGGCATTGGCCATTGGCCCGTAGGTAAGCGGTGCAAAAGGATAAGATGCTGAAATGCCCTGTTCCACTACATCGCGGGTAAAAGGAGTGCGCAGGTCGGGTGGAATGGCGGTTTCGGGAAACTTTTCAATAGAGCGCAATATCCATTGCCTGCCTTGTTTTGTTTCGAGGCGCAAAGAACGGGTTTGCCTGCCCCCACCCTGGCGCACCGGTCTGAGGCCGCCCTGCTCCGTGCCCAGGTTCAACACCTCCATATTAATGGGCGTGATCCACTCCGACCGGTAGTTTTCGCCCATGATCAGGTTTTTGATCCTGCTGCCCTCCAGCTTTGGATTAGCGGCCAGGGTAATGCGTTTGGGCAACTCGGGGATGGAGTCTTTTGGTATTTGCTGCAGCACCGTATCAATGGGCTTCAGGTCTTTTACAAATGTGGGATCGGCGAGGTCCTTGCTGTTGATGTTGTAAAACCTGGAGCTTACCCGGCCGCTTTTACGCACCTCCACCTGCACAAAGCCAAAGTTGAGATCGGAGTAAAGAAGTTCTCCCATTTTTCCTTTTTCGCTGAGGCGGGTAAGCTTGGCGCCCGAGCCACTTACAATATAGTGTACGCTGTCTTTTTCAATCAGCTGCAGGTTGTGCTCATGGCCGGCTACTGCAATGGCGCTTTTGTGTTTTTTGAGTATCGGTTCTATTACATCAATCATGGTTTGGTACAGCGGGTGCTTCAGGTCCTGCACGTTGCCAAATACGCCGCGGGCAATAGGATAAATAGAACCCAGAATAGGCAGCGGGATGTACAGGTTTTTTTTAACCGCGGTAAAAGGAAACAGGTGCTCCTTCCAGGTATAGTCGCCGCCGTGTGTGCCATGCGAATACATGGGGTGGTGCATCACCAGTACCAGCAACTGGTTGGGGTGAGATGCTGCTATTTCAGAAAGTTCTGTGGCAAATTCTTCTACTGTTTTAGAAGAGCAGTTGGAGCCGGGCCCCGGCTTATCGTGCAGGTACAAAAACCACTGGCTGTCCATCATTACCAGCACCACCTTATCGCTGATCTCAATGGGTACCGGCCCGGGGCAACCGTCGGTGGGCTGTGCAGCAATGTTGTCCTGCTCCAGCTCGTTAATGTAGTTAATTTGGTTAATGGCCCGTTGCCAGCCACCGATCTTTCCATTCATCCAGTCGTGGTTGCCCATTACAAAGTATGCCTTGCTTTTTTTACCCCGAACCAGGTCTATCTGGCTGTCGAGAATGCGTTTGTAATAAGCATACCCTGCTTCGCCCTCCATGGGCAGGCCCAGGGGGTAAATATTATCGCCAAGGTAAACGGCAACGTTGCGGGTATCGTTCCAGTCGACATGCTGTTTTAACCAGTCGACAACTACCTGCTTGCCGTTGTGCAACTCCCCGCCGTCGCCGATCAAAAAAATACGTTGTTGGATACTATCTTCCTGGGCATAGGTGCATAATGAAAAAAGGGTAAGCAGGATCAATACCACACGGTGCTTCATGGTTATTTCTTTGTTTGTGTTTGCCGCAGCAGGGCTTTGTTGTAAGAGTACATTTTAAGCGTGGCAGAGCCGTATTTGCCTTCGTTGGAAATGTACAGCGTACCATTAGGTGCAAAGGCAATGCCTTCGGCCTGCGGATGATGATCGGGGTTTATGCGGAACACTTCCGCAACATTGCCCCGCCGGTCGGCAATGACCAGCAACTGGCCTGCAGAGGACAGTATATACAACCGGCCTTCCAGCGGATGAATGGCCGCTGCCGAGGGTTTGAATTTGATATCGTCGCTTTTCAGCACTTTCATTACTTCGCTGTCGTTGATGGTATAATAGGGCTCGGGGTCAAACTGGCGGTTTTCCAGGTCAAACCGGAAAGCCGACCGGCCGTTGTTGGGCTCATCGCTTTCGCAGTCTTTGCACAGCATGATCAGGCCTTTGGCCACCGGGTCGTAGTACAGGCTTTCAAAATCGTTTTTACCTTCGGGGTTGAGGGCATACACATTTACACTATCGGTCCGGTTTAGCGGCACTTCCACAATGCTGCCGTTTGAGATTAATACAAATATGGAGCTGTCCAGTTGCACCAGGTCTTCAAAATCTGACTGCTCGTAGAAGTCCTTTACCTTGTCGGTCAGTTTTTCACGCCGCAGGTCGAGGCGGAAAATATTGTCCTTGCTGTCGGCAATGGCCATCAGAGCATCTTCGCCGGGCACGTAAAATATTCCCGAGATTTCGTTGAGACTTTTTCCCAGTTCGCGAACTACCGGCCGGTGCAGGTCGTAGCCTCGCGGCGAGCTATAAGAGGTATCGGTACAAGCTGAGCATAGCATCACCGGCAATAAGAGCAGCCAAAGGGGTGCCGGGCATCCTGTTTGAAATAACTTTCTCATCATTTAATACCTTTAAGTATCAAACAACGCACCACTCATGCCCGAAACCAATGAGCTATTGTTAAGCGCAGCACGGGATTTTGTTACTGATTTGTACCAGCACCGGGTTAAGCCGGAGTTTGTTTTTCATAGCCTGGAGCATACCGAAGATGTGGCAGAGGCCTGCAGTTATATGGCCGATTACCACCACCTGGATGCCGATGACCGCCTGGTACTGATGCTGGCAGCCTGGTTTCACGACACGGGTTATATAAAAGGCGAAGCTGCCGGACATGAGGCGGAAAGCATTCGCATCGCCAATGATTTTCTTACCGGCCAAAATGCCGACCCTGTCATCAGTCAACGGGTGGGCTCCTGCATCCAGGCTACCCGCATGCCGCAGTCGCCGGTAAGTTTGGTGGAAAAAATCCTGTGCGATGCCGACCTGTACCACCTATCCACCCCCGATTTTAAAGCCCGCAGCCAGTTGTTGAAGCAAGAGCAGGAAGCACTGCTGGGCCGCAAAATTTCGGGAAAAGAATGGCGCCGCAACAACATCCTATTTCTGGAAACACACCGGTATTTTACCGACTACGGCCGGGAACACCTGGAAGCGCAGAAAGCTGCCAACCTGCAGAACCTGCATAAAAAAGGAGGCAAAGCCGATAAGTCGGCACCGGAAAACAAGCCGGAGCCACCGGTTTTTCCTTATACGCAGGCCGCATCTGTAACAGACCCGGAAGCCGCTAAAGCAGAACAAAAAACTACCGAACGAGGTGTGCAAACCATGTTTCGCACTACCTCCAACAACCATTTTGAGCTGAGCTCGCTGGCCGATGGAAAGGCCAACATTATGATCTCGGTGAACGCGATCATCATATCTGTGGTGCTGACGGTGTTGCTGGTGCGCATTCCTTATTACAAGCAATACATCATTCCAACGGCAATCCTGGCCGTTACCTGCCTCAGTGCCATGATCTTTGCCATCCTATCTACCCGTCCCTCTGTCAGCAGCGGCCGGTTTACCGAAGAAGACATCCGCAGCAAGCGTACCAACCTGCTGTTTTTCGGCAACTTCTTCCGCATGCAACTGGAAGAGTACCAGTGGGGCATGAACGAAATGCTGAAGGACCGCGAATATCTGTACAACAGCATGATCAAGGATATTTATTTCCTGGGCGTGGTGCTGGCCCGCAAATACCGGCTGCTGCGCATTGCCTATACCATTTTTATGTGGGGGCTTATTGCATCGGTGGTGGCTTTTGCAGTGGCTGCGCTGTACGGTGCATCCAACCCCAATATCAGCAGCAGCGCGCCGCTGATAGATTACTGATCGCAACTCGAAGGATAGTATTCGTTTATTGAAAGTATTTATCTGTTAAAGAAAAGAGCCACATAGAGTGTAGTCTATGTGGCTCTTTTTTATGAAAGCCTCTTTGCCTTTGTCATGCTGAGCGAAGCGAAGCATCTGAGTTAGGCAAAGCGTACAATTGTGGTAAGCTCAGATCCCTCCTTCGTCGCGATGACAGGAGAAAGCAAACAAGTGCGGCAATATGGGGATGGTGCTAAGAAAATATATAGCCGAATAGACATACCGAACGCACAAGGGTGCGACGCAAGAAAAGCCCAATAGCGGGATTGGAGCAGGTTACATAAAAAAAGCAGCTACTCTTTTGAGGGCAGCTTTTTTTTATAAAGCAGGCCATTGTATTTCTAATCGGCGCCTGGTGCGTCGCACACTTGTACGGTTGGTAATGCTAAGCAGCAAATATTTCCTTTGACACTTTTCAATCCATTCTTTTTTCACTACACCCAGCATGGCAAAGGCAACAGCGGTAGTGAAATTTTAAAGGCCTAAAAGAACAAGTCTTTCAGGCCTTTAAAAATATTATGCTAACAGGAAAGACCAGATGCTTAAACGTTAACCTGGCGGCGGATTGCTTCGATCAACTCTGCCTTCGTAATGGGCACACCCATAATCTTATTAAAGGCCTGCGCATCCACAAGATATTCGGCGCGGATAATTTTTACCAGTTGGCCGTTGTTGATCTCGGGAATAAGTACCCGCTTATAATTGCGCAGCAGGTTGCCCAGGTTGCGCGGAAAAGGCCGCATATACCGCAGGTGGGCATGTGCCACGCTGTATCCCTCGGCCAGCAGTTCGGCCACGGCCGTTTTAATTACCCCATAGGTAGAGCCCCAGCCCAGCACCAGCAGGTCGCCCTGCTCGGGGCCGTTGTCCAGTTGTTGTTCGGGAATATATTGAGCGATCATATCCACCTTTTGCTGGCGCAGCTTAACCATCAGCTGATGGTTTTCGGGATCGTAGCTTACGTTGCCGGTAACGGCTTCCTTTTCCAGCCCGCCTATGCGGTGCTCCAGTCCAGGCGTGCCGGGCACAGCCCAGGGACGCACCCCCCGCTCATCGCGTTTGTAGGGCTGAAATTTGGGTTCGTCGTAACCCAGCTCGGTTTTAAACTCCACTTTAATGGGTTGCAGGCTATCGGCCGAAGGATACATCCAGGGCTCGGCGCCATTGGCAATATAGCCATCGCTCAGAAAAATCACCGGCGTCATGTGTTCTACCGCAATGCGGGTAGCTTCATACACCGCTTCAAAACAATCGGAAGGCGTGGATGCCGACACCACCGGGATGGGCGATTCGCCGTTGCGGCCGTAGTAGGCTTGCAGCAGATCGCTTTGCTCGGTTTTGGTGGGCAGGCCGGTGGAGGGGCCACCGCGCTGCACGTTTACAATTACCAGCGGAATCTCCAGCATCATGGCCAGGCCCATGGCTTCCGTTTTCAGTGCCATGCCGGGCCCCGAAGTGGTAGTTACGCCCAGGTGTCCGCCATAAGCTGCGCCAATGGCCGCCGAAATACCGGCGATTTCATCTTCGGCCTGGAAGGTTTTGATGCCAAAATTTTTATGCTTGCTCAGTTCGTGTAAAATGTCCGAAGCCGGCGTAATGGGATACGTGCCGAGGAACATAGGCAGGCCGCTTTTTACCGAAGCAGCAATAAGGCCATAGGCAAGGGCCTGGTTGCCCATAATAGAGCGGTAAGAACCGGCAGCAATGCGGGCTTTTTCCACCCGGAACTGCGTGGTAAAGGTTTCGGTAGTATCGCCATAGTTGTAACCGGCCCGCAGCGCCTTGATGTTGGAATCGAGGATCTCGGCTTTTTTACCAAACTTCTCGGTCAGGAATTGCTCGGTGCTGGCCATATCGCGGTTGTACATCCAATAAAGGAAGCCGAGCACAAACATGTTCTTTGCACGGTCTTTTTCCTTGGTGCCCAGGCCCTGCACGTCTTTCAGGGCTTCCCGGGTCATTTTGGTGATGTCCATTCTAATGACCTCGTAGCCTTCCAGAGAACCATTTTCCAGCGGGTTGATGCCATCGGGATAATTGGCCAGGCGCAGGTTTTTTACGTCAAAACCGTCTACGTTGACAATAAGTTTGCCCCCTTTTTTCAGGCTTTTAAGGTTGGTTTTCAGTGCGGCGGCATTCATGGCCACCAGCACGTCCCACTGATCGCCCGGGGTATAGATACTTTCTGATGAAAAACGCAATTGATACCCGCTTACCCCGGGGATGGTGCCCTGCGGGGCACGGATCTCGGCCGGAAAATCGGGAAAGGTGGAGAGGTCGGCGCCAAGCAGGGCGGTGTTTTGGGTAAACTGCGTGCCGGTAAGCTGCATGCCATCGCCACTGTCGCCCGCAAATTTGATCACCACATCCTGAAGAACCTCCTGTGTACGTGTCATATACAAAATTGAGGGGGCAAAGGTACGAACGGAAGGGCGATTGAAAGGATGAGGAATGTTAGCGAGGTGCAAAGAAACCCACAGGTTTTGTAAACAGTGCACCTATGTCTGCTATATGAATCGGCAATTGGGTAGTGCTCCTATACTGAGTTAGAAAATTTAACCCATGCACCTTTTGGTTATTTCCACCAGGAAATGGAAAGTGCCTGCAACAATCAATAAGGGCAGATAAAACAGGCCCCCTCTGTCAATGAACATGAAAAAGGGGATTAGGGCCTATGCTGGTTATACCAGCAAAAATCTACTAGCAGCGCGGTACAAATTGTGGCAAATACCTAAGCACAAACGGGATAAACACGCTTTACATCACAATAATTAATGTGTAGGTTTATGATTATAAACAACAAGCAGGCTTTAACAAGCGCCAAGGTAATTGCAATAGTATTTCTCCCGGGCCTTATCCCATCCCCTTTTAGCACTGGCTATAATCGTTGTAACACCCCTTAATTCCGCACTATTTGAAACCTCCCTCCTGCCCCTGAATGGCTTTTTTGCGGGTACCCTCCAGGCTTCCTTATTAACCAAATTGTGCTATTACCATTGTTTGTTCATATTAACAACTAAAACCAACCATCATGGCAGATCTGAACTTTGCAGACATTACCAGGACCTTACGGTTGAAAAGGGCCAAATGGCGGCCCAAAGAAAACGAGGTGGTAAAATTGCCCGAGCCAAAACGCAAGCAATTGCTGGGCGTGGTGCCGCCGGCAGGGCATAAATTGCTGGCACCAGAACCCGAAACGGCCGAGTTTACAGAGTCGGCCACTTTTGCCCCGGCAGTAGATTGGCGCAACAAAGGGGGCAACCACGTTACACCGGTTAAAAACCAGGGCGGCTGCGGCTCCTGTGTTTCTTTTTGCACCGTATCGGTTGTCGAATCTATGGCTTCTATTGAAAAAGGCCAACTGCTGAACCTTTCGGAAGCCGACCAGCATTTCTGCTCCAGCCATGGCGCCAGTTGCGGCGGCTGGTGGCACGACGATGCATTCAGCCAGATAAAGTCCCGAGGTGTTTCGGACGAAGCTTGTTTTCCGTATGAAACGGCTTTCCATGGCAACGATATTTGGTCGAACAACCCGCCTGCCTGCAAAGCCTGCAGCGACCGCAACAGCCGGGCCACCAAGATCACCAACATTACCAAGATCACGACCATGGCGGCGGCCAAAAACTACCTGACCAACACAGGCCCGCTGGCTGCCGTTTTTGAAGTGTATTCCGACTTTTTTGCCTACAGCACCGGCATTTACGAACACGAAACCGGCGGACTGGAAGGACTGCATTGTGTGGCCATCATTGGGTATAACGAGGCCAGCCAGTACTGGCTGTGCAAAAACTCGTGGGGAGCCGGCTGGGGCGATAGCGGGTACTTTAAAATTGCCTATGGCCAGTGCAAAATTGACCAGTACGAAAAATATGGCGCCAGTGGTGTAGTGTTGCCGGCCCCGCCGCATGGATGGCATGGATGGGAAAACCTGGGCGGCATTCTATCTTCTCGGCCCAACGCAGCCAGTTGGGCGGCCAACCGCATTGATGTGGTGGCACGCGGAATGGATTCGGCTGTGCATCACCGTTGGTGGAATGGCAGCACTTGGCTGGGCTGGGAAAACCTGGGTGGGCAAATACAGGATGCTCCTTCTATTTGCTCCTGGGGCAATGGCCGGCTGGATATTTTTGCCCGCGGTAACAATTATGCCCTGTTTCACAAATGGTTTCAGGGAGGCTGGAGCAACTGGGAAAGCCTGGGCGGCCAATTATCTTCCGAACCGGCATGCGTTAGCTGGGGCCCCAACCGCATCGATGTATTTGCCCGCGGCATGGATTCGTGCCTGTGGCACCTGTGGTGGAATGGCAGCGCCTGGCATGGATGGGAAAACCTCGGCGGCGTGCTCGATTCTGCCCCCGCAGTGAGTTCCTGGGCCAGTGGCCGGCTGGATATTTTTGTAAAAGGTGTTGATAATAAACTGTGGCATCTCTGGTATCAAAATGGCTGGAGTGCCTGGGAAAACCTGGGCGGGTATCTATCGGGAAGCCCTGCGGCCGAATCGTGGGGTGCCAACCGGATCGATGTATTTTACCCGGGTAAAACCTTTCATATGATGCACAAGTGGTGGAACGGTTCGGCATGGTCGGGAGAAGAAGACCTGGGCGGCGTTTTGTCATCCGATGTGGGTGTATCTTCCTGGCAGCAAGGCCGGCTCGACTGCTTTGTTCGCGGCATGGACTCTAACATGTATCACAAATGGTATGTATAACCAAAAGGCAGGCCGGCAATGGGCCGGCTTGCCTTTCTTTTTTTTCTATTCATGCAATACTCATTGCCGGCTTTGTATTGTTTGCTACCAGTGCCTGCAACCATCAAAAGGGAACAGCAGGGCCGCAAAAAACAGAAAACATGGAAACCGCCCAATTAACGCTGCGCCTCAACGAACAAAAAACGGTGCAGATGCCCAGCCGCGGCGCCACCGGATTGCAGCTTGTATTTACTATTGAAGACAGCTCGATCGTAGAGGTTGCCCGCAAGGAACTGTCGCCAGAAGACCGCGATTCGTTGCAGCTAAGGCCCGGCGATGCCATACCCGCCGTATTTACGATCAGGGGAAAAAAGCAGGGCAAAACGGTGGTGCATTTTGGTGAACGAAGGGTGGGCATGAAAGAGATGCCCGACCTGCCCTTAAGGGATTACGAAATCACAGTTACGGATTAAGCGCAAATACAGGACACGCCTATTTTGCAGTATGCACTTTTGTTGTGTGTTGCATGCACCAACAAAAATGCAGGTGCCTAAGTTCCGTATGCTGGCGAGGGTTATATAGTATTACTTCAAACCATTCACAGGGAATAGCCACATTGTAAGCCTTAATAACTGCCCGTTTTATAATCCGCCCCAAACATAAACAACCGGCTGGCAAAAACAGTTACGTTGCTGTGACCGGCATTTGATTTCGTCGTTACTGAAGTACATTCGTTGGTCGCAATATCCACACATAAGCCAATGGTTTGGAATTAAGCGTGCTGCTTACATTTGCAGGTACAACCCACTACTCATGCACACCATTCTTGGCGCCACCGGACCGGTAGGCACCGCACTGGCCAAAGCGCTTCTTGCTTACACTACCAACATTCGATTGGTGAGCCGCAATCCGAAAAAAATCAATGAAACCGACCAACTGTTTGCAGCCGACCTGACCCAAAAAGATGCGGTGACCAATGCAGTGGCAGGCTCGGAAACGGTATACCTGGTAGCGGGACTTGAATACAAAACTACAGTGTGGCAACAGCAATGGCCCGTCATTATGCGCAACGTTATTGACGCCTGCTGCCAGCATGGTGCAAAGCTGGTGTTTTTTGACAACGTGTACATGTACGACCCCTCCTACCTGCACCGCCTAACCGAAGAAACACCGGTGCAGCCGGTGAGCAAAAAAGGTGCAGTGCGTGCCCAGATTGCACAAATGATTCTGGATGAAATCTCCGCCGGAAATCTCCAAGCCATGATCGTTCGGGCAGCAGATTTTATTTCTTCCAAAAACAGCGTGCTGGTGGATATGGTGGCCAACAATTTAGCCAAAGGAAAAAAAGCGATGTGGATGGGCAATGCCGGCAAACTGCATGCATTTACCTACGTGCCCGATGCAGCCAAAGCTATGGCCCTGCTGGCCCACACACCGGACGCCTGGAAACAGGTATGGCACTTGCCTACGGCAGCACCACTTACCGGCAAACAGTGGGTGGAACTGGTAGCACAGGTGGTGCACAAGCCTGCCCGTTATTCGGTATTGCCCAAATGGGCCATGGGCCTGTTGGGGCTATTTGTGCCGGTGCTGCGGGAGTTTAAAGAAATGGCATACCAGTTTGAACAGGATTACGTTTTCGACAACAGCAAGTTTACCCAACGCTTTGGCATGCTGCCCACCCCACCCGAGCAAGCCATTAGGGAAGTACTGGGGCAGGGAAAGGGATGAAAGTTGGGAGTTGACAATTGGCGGTTGACAGTAAGAGGCACCTTGCAAATTGGAGCCGTCATTACGAGGCGCCGTAGCAGTTTTGTTCTATGGCAAATCATAAGCGCCGAAGTAATCCCCTGCTCATAGTAAAAGATCATATCCTGGTAAGATACCCAGCACAAAAGGCGTGATTGCATCAGCGCACCGGTGTTCCTTTTCCAATACGCTTCCCCTGCGCCTTGCAATGACGGCACATGCTTCAGCAAGAACAAAAAATTATTAGCTGCAACCTTATATATTCCTAACTACCATCATCCACCTTCACCCCACTGCCAACTACCAACTACCAACTGTCAACTACCCACTCCCCTCCTTGGCCTTCATTTTGCACAGGTACTGCTAAACGAACGGAAATGAGTAACCGTTTTGAAGAAGTGCACCATTCATTAGACCTGAATGAAGACCTGAACCTGCACAAAAAAGGCTGGATCGGCAAACCCATTGGCAGGGCCATTATCCTGGCCATAGTAGTTGCCGGCGCACTGGGCTTTTTTGGCCAGGGCATTCTTAGCAAAAAAGTGTTGCGGCAGGGAAACGCCATGATCCAGTTCGACCGTTTTTTGCGGCACAATGGTGAAATGAACATGCTGGTGAGCATGACCAGCGTGGCAGGCCGGTCGGCGGTTTCGTTTCCGCTGCCTTATATGCAACACCTGAAAGTAGAACACATCGTACCCGAGCCCGAAGCTTCTTTTATCCGCAGCGGACAGGTATGGTATGTATTTGAAACCGACCAGAACCTGATGGCCAATTTTTTTATGAAGCCGCAAACAACAGGCAACCTGCACGGCAGCGTCTGGATCAACGATCAGTTCATCCCCATCTCTCACTTTATATACCCTTGATATGAATCCGGTAATGCGAGGCGTCATTATTTACTTGTTCCTGCTCATTGTATTCCGGTTCATGGGCAAGCGCAGGTTGGCCAATACAACAACGTTTGATTTTGTGGTGCTGCTCATTATTTCGGAGGTGACGCAAAACGCATTGGTAGGCGAAGACTACAGCATTACCAATGCCATGCTGCTGATTGCCACACTTATGGGCATCGATATATTGCTGTCTTTTTTTAAGGGCAAATTCAAGCTGTTCGACCGCGTAGCCGAAGGCCTGCCGCTGATAGTGGTAGACCATGGCCAGCCCTTGAAAGAACGTATGAAAAAAACCGGCGTGGATGAAGAAGATGTAATGCAGGCAGCGCGGCAAAACCAGGGACTGGAACGCATGGACCAGGTAAAATATGCCGTGCTGGAAAAGGACGGCAGCATCACCATCATTCCGTCGCGTTTGGAAGAAGAGTAACGACTTTCCTGGGGATATTTCTTGCAGCGGCCACTTGCATTTTTCTGCAAAATGCACCACATTGACAGGAAATCGAGCAATATGGCCCCGCGCAATAATAAAAAAGCTTCGCAACCTTTTGCCACCGTTGCCAACCGGCCCCGGTTTACCGGAAGGCGTATCATTACGCTGCAAGAAGCAGGCGGCACCACTGCTGCGCTGCGCAAGCTGTCGCAAAAAGGCGACCTGGAAATAGCCAGCATCCTTGATTTTTCCAGCGGCAGTTCCAACTACCTGGAGGCATTTGCCCAAGCCGACGGCCTTTATTTCGACAACTTTAAAATTGCCATAGTCAATGCCGGTCTCGATGAGCAGGTGCAGTACCTGGAAAGCAGCACTGCTTTGCCCGGCACCACTTCGGAGCCCGAACGATTTGTATATGCGCTGCCGGCAATAGCTGCACCTAAAGCAAAAAGGAAAAAAAAGTTCACCGACAGCGACCTGGCCACCTGGGGACCCACCGCTATTGGCTTGCTCAAAAGCAGTTATTCCGGCAAAGGCATCAACCTGGCTGTGCTCGATACCGGCCTCAACCTTGCCCACCCCGATTATAAGCGCCTGAAAGTAGTGAGTAAGTCATTTGTACCCCGTGCCGCTGTAGAAGACCGGCATGGCCACGGCACGCATTGCTGCGGCATTGCCGCCGGGGCAATAGCCTCCAGAACCGGCCAGCGGTATGGCGTGGCGCCCGGGGTTAATTTGTACGTAGGAAAAGTGCTATCGAACAGCGGCAGCGGCTCCGACTCTGGAATACTGGCGGGTATTGAATGGGCCATGCGCCAAAATTGCAAGGTTATTTCCATGTCGCTGGGTGCCGCGGTGTTTGCCGGCGATAGCTATTCGGCTGCATACGAACGGGTAGCCCTTACGGCACTGAAAAAAGGCGTGCTGCTAATTGCAGCCGCAGGTAATGAAAGTGCCCGCAAAAAGGGATTGATCAGCCCGGTTGGCCATCCGGCTAATTGTCCTTCCATTTTATCGGTGGCAGCCTTGGACCCTTCCCTGCAAGTTGCCGATTTTTCGTGTGGCGATGTGGCCGAGGAAGATGGCAGCCAGGTAGATATTGCCGGCCCCGGCGTGGATATTTTCAGCAGCTACAAGGGTAAAAAATATACAACGCTTTCGGGCACTTCCATGGCTACGCCTTTTGTGGCAGGTGTGGCTGCGCTGTACTGGGAAGCCAACCCTAAAAGCACCGCATCGGACATTTGGATGCAACTAACCCAACGTGCCAAAAGACTGCGGTTACACGCCACCGATATAGGCGCGGGGCTGGTGCAGGCGGGCTAAAGTATGGCAGTTTTTGTTGGCGTAATATTAAACCATGAAAAAGAGCGGAAAGGAGCCCACCAGGTTTGTTGCAACGGTTGCCGAAGCAAAAAAAAACCAGGTGGCCAGTATTGCCCGCAGCCTGCAAAAAGACGGCCTCTCCATCGACCATGTTTCTAGCCTTTTTGGCATTATAACCGGCCATACTACGTTGTCCCTTTCCGAACTGCAGGCCCAATACCATGCACAGGGTATTCACTTCGAATCAGATCGGGAAGTGGGGATCTGATTTTTGTATTGGCCAGATTAAAAGTTTGCGATAAAAGTAATTTCCATAACTACAGGGCGCTTTTTGCATGGGCAAAAATGAAAGCGTCCCAGCAACAAGGTATGCCCTAAGGTTTACAAAAGGTTTGGGCAACCATCGCTAAAGTTTTTACTGGGTATTTGCAATATTGCCGCAACTGGGGTTTGGTTACTGCAGGTATTTCCATTGGCCTGATTTTAGTTTTACACCGGCTGATTGATCACTATTGTGTAACTAAAAACGGAACTATGAAAAAGTGTATTGGAATACTGAGCCTGGCTTTTGCCCTCACCGTAGGCTCGGGTGTAGTGAATGATGCATCGGCCCAGACAAAAACCAAAAAAGGATGGAGCCGCAAGGCTAAAGGTGCCGCCGTTGGCGGTGCTGCAGGCGCTGCTACCGGAGCAGCCGTTAGCCGCAACGATAGTAAAGGTGCTGTAATTGGTGGCGTGGTTGGTGCCGGCACCGGATATATTTATGGCCGCAAAAAAGACAGAAAAAGGGGCCGTCAGTAATTGGCCAATCAAACCTAAATACAAAGGGCGCTAAAATCTTAGCGCCCTTTGTTATAAAATGAATCAATCTGTCAACTACCAACTATCATCTATCCTCCATCATCTCTCTACCATCCATCTCCATCCAGCACATTGCCCAGTCCGCCCAGCACGCTGCCTTCGCCCTTGCGGGTAGTGGTGCCGTATTGCAAAATGCGGCTGGCCAGCCTGCTAACGGGCAATGTTTGAATCCACACACGGCCTGGGCCGCGCAGCGTGGCAAAGAACAGGCCTTCGCCGCCAAAGAATGTGTTTTTGATGCCGCCTACAAACTGGATATCGTAATCGACCGAAGGGGTAAAAGCCACCAGGCAACCCGTGTCTACTTTCAGCATTTCGCCGGGTTGCAGATCGCGTTCCACAATATGTCCGCCGGCGTGTACAAAAGCCAGTCCATCACCCTCTAATTTTTGCATGATAAACCCTTCCCCGCCAAACAGGCCGGTGCCCAGTTTGCGCTGAAACTCGATGCCCACACTTACGCCTTTTGCTGCGCACAAAAACGAATCTTTTTGGCAGATCATTTTGCCGCCCAGCCGCATCAGGTCCATGGGAATAACCTTGCCGGGATAAGGTGAGGCAAATGTTACTTTTCTACGGCCCTGGCCCACGTTGGTAAAGGCCGTCATAAACAGGCTTTCGCCGGTGAGCAACCGTTTTCCGGCACCCATCAGTTTGCCCAAAAAACCCTTTTGCTGGCCGCTGCCGTCGCCAAAAATAGTTTCCATCTGGATGCCGTCATCCATCATCATAAAGGCGCCACTTTCTGCAACCGCGGTTTCGTTGGGGTCGAGCTCAATTTCCACGCACTGCATTTCTTCGCCCAGTATTTTGTAGTCTATTTCGTGTGATCGCTGGGAATAAGGAGTCATGTTCGGTAAAATTTTGCCTAAAAGTAAAAAAGAAATACCGACGCTGCCAACCGCTACCACCCAATAGGGCCGGCAGTTTACAATAGTGGTATTGGCGGCAATACAACTGCATATGGGCCCTACAAAAAAATGACAAGCGGTAAAAACCGCAACAGCGGTTTGCAGTAACTTGTAGGCCTCATTTAACACTGCTATAAAGGCATTGAAACCGGTGCCTGCAACAATTCAAACAATACACACAACACATGAAGAAAAACAAAGTACTGGTGCTTGCTGCCGGTGCGCTGCTGCTGGTCAGCACGGCGTTTGGGCAGGCCAAGCTTGTGGAAAAGGTAACCAAAACCGGCTCCGAGCTGGTTATTCCTTACGAAAAATACGTTTTACCCAACGGCCTTACCGTGATTGTGCACGAAGACCACAGCGACCCGGTGGTGCATGTGGATGTGACCTACCACGTAGGTTCGGCGCGGGAAGAGATCGGCAAATCGGGTTTTGCCCACTTTTTTGAGCACATGATGTTCCAGGGCTCCGACAACGTGGCCGACGAACAGCATTTTAAAATCGTTACCGAATCGGGCGGCACGCTCAACGGCACCACCAACCGCGACCGCACCAATTATTTTGAAACCGTACCGGCCAACCAGCTCGAAAAAATGCTGTGGCTCGAAGCCGACCGCATGGGCTTTTTGCTGGATGCAGTAACACAGCAAAAGTTCGAGATTCAGCGGGCTACCGTAAAAAATGAGCGGGGGCAGAACTACGACAACCGCCCTTATGGTTTGGCCTTCGAGAAAATAAGCCAGGCCATGTATCCTTACGGCCACCCCTACTCCTGGCTCACCATCGGTTATGTAGAAGACCTGGACCGGGTGAACGTGAACGATCTGAAAAACTTTTTCCTGCGCTGGTATGGCCCTAACAACGCCACGGTAACCGTTGGCGGCGATGTTAAGCCCGCCGAAGTGGTGAAACTGGTAGAAAAGTATTTTGGTTCCATTCCGCGTGGTCCTGAGGTAAAACCTGTTACGGTTCCGGCTGCGCAACTGGGCAGCACCCGTTATACCTCGTATGTAGACAACTATGCACGCCTGCCACTGTTGTTTATTGCTTATCCAACTGTACCCAATTACCACCCCGATATGGCGCCGCTTGCCTGCCTGGCGCAGGTGCTGGGCCAGGGCCGCAACTCCGTGCTGTACCAGCAGTTGGTAAAAAAACAACTGGCCCTCAATGCCAGCGGTTTTTCGCAACTGTCGGAGCTTTCCGGTGAAATGGCGTTCCAGTTTATTCCGCTGCCGGGTAAAAACCTGGCCGATATGGAACAACTGTTCCGTGCCTCGCTGGATTCGTTTGAAGCCCGCGGCGTAACCGCCGAAGACGTGGAAAAATTCAAGGGCGGCATCGAGTCGCAACTGATCAACGGCCTGCAAAGCGTTTCGGGCAAGGCTTCGCAACTGGCAGCCTTCCAAACCTTTACCGGAAACCCAAATAAAATTTCGGAGCTGCTGAAAATGTACACTTCCGTTACCCGCGAAGACGTGATGCGGGTGTACAACCAGTACATTAAAGGCAAGCCTTCGGTGGTGCTGAGCATTTTGCCTAAGGGGCAGGAAGCGATGGCAGCCGCCCCCGACAATTTTAAACTGGATACCGCAGGCTACAAGGCACCTGACTATGGCTACGAAGGGCTGACTTATGCCAAAGCAAAAGACAATTTCGACCGCAAAAAAGTTCCGGGCAATGGTGCCAACCCCGTGGTAAAAGTGCCCCTTTTCTGGCGTAAAGCCCTGCCCAATGGCGCCAAAGTAATTGGTACGCAAAATACCGAAGTGCCCCTGGTAACTTTTTCCGTAACCATTCCGGGCGGACACCTGGCGCAGGCAGGCGATTTGAAAAAAGCCGGTTTGGCTTCCCTGTTCTCCGACATGATGGCTGAAGACACCAAAAATTATACGGCTGAACAATTGGCGGTGGAGCTGCAAAAGCTGGGGTCGTCTATTTCGGTAAGCAGCAGCACGGATGGTATTGTGTATTCGGTGCAGTCGCTGAAGAAAAACTTTGACAAAACGCTGAAGCTGCTGGAAGAGCGGATGCTGAACCCCAAGTTTACCGAAGATGCATTTACCCGCATTCAAAAGCAAACCCTCGAAGCCTTTAAAGCGCAAAAAGCACAGCCCGATGCAGTAGCCGATGCCGTTTTTGCAAAATTAAATTACGGTTCGGACCACATCCTGGGCATGCCGCAGGAAGGCACCGAGGAAACCGTAAAGGCTATTACGCTGGCCGATATCCAAAACTATTACAACAACTACATGACATCGGTTGATGCCAACGTGGTGGTAGTAGGTGATATTACAGAAGCCGAAGTGCTGCCCAAACTGGCATTCCTCGATAAGCTGCCCAAGAAAAAAATCACGCTGGCAAAGATCGATCCTACACCGGTTGTTGATAAAACAAAGGTGTACCTGATTGATGTGCCCAAAGCTGCGCAAAGCGAATTCCGTGTGGGTTACACCACCGGCCTGAAATACGACGCAACCGGCGATTATTACAAGGCGTACCTGATGAACTGGCCGCTGGGTGGCGCATTTAACAGCCGCATCAACCTGAACCTGCGCGAAGACAAAGGCTGGACCTACGGTGCCCGTTCGTTCTTTAGCGGCGACGAGCATTCCGGCGATTACGAGTTTAGCTCGGGCATCAAAGCCAACGCTACCGATAGCGCCCTTGCCGAGGTAATGCGGGAAATAAAAGAGTATGTGCAGAACGGTCCTACCACGGATGAAGTGGCCTTTATGAAAAGCGCCATTGGCCAGGCCGATGCCCGCAATTATGAAACCGGTTTCCAGAAAGCCGCCTTTATTTCGCGCATCCTGAACTACAACCTGCCCGCCGATTTTGTGGCACAACAAGCCAAGATCCTGCAAAGCATGACGCCTGCACAAATGAAGGCCATTGCACAGAAGCAATTGAAGCCCGAAAAGATGAACATCCTGCTGGTGGGCGACAAAGCCACCATTCTGGAAGGGGTGAAAAAACTGGGCTACGAAGTAGTGGAACTGGATGCCGACGGCAAAAAAATGGAAGGCAAAACATTTTAGTTTGCACCGGTTTTAGCCAACCTCTGTTACATAAGTTTGTTTATTAGTAATAAAAGCGCCTCCATGTGGAGGCGCTTTTATTTGCACCTAAAATATGCCGCGAAGCCGACGCCGCGCCGTACCATACCCCGGTGCGTTTTTTGACGAATAATTATCCATGCAGATTCTCTGGCGTTACCTGAAGCCTCACCACCGCCTCCTTTTGCTGTCGCTGTTGCTGGCTACCGTGGCCCAATTGCTTATCCTTGTCGACCCAATCATTTTTGGAAAGATCATTGACGACTACGCCAACCAGCGGGGCAGCCGCCCCGAAAAGGAATTGATCAACGGCGTGCTGTTTTGGCTGGGTGTAGCTATTGCTGTGGCACTAGCAGCGAGGCTGGCAAAAGCGTTCCAGGAGTACACTACTAGGCTGGCCGTGGCCCGTTTTGGCATGCAAATATTCAACGACGGGTTAAAACAAACGCTCCGCCTCAACTTCCAGGAGTTTGAAGAAAGCCGCAGCGGCGAAACGCTTTCGGTGCTGCAAAAAGTAAAGACCGACACAGAGCGGTTTATCAATTCATTCATCAACGTGGTGTTTTCTTCCATCGTCGGCATTAGCTTTCTTATCTGGTACAGCATCACCAAAAACTGGCTGCTTATTCCCGTGTTTGTCATAGGCATCCTGGTGCTGGGCAGCCTTACCGGTTTGTTGTCAAAAAAAATTAAAACGGTGCAGCGCTCCATCAACCGCGAAACCAATAAAATGAGTGGCGTGATCACCGAAAGCCTGCGCAATATTGAGCTGGTAAAAAGCCTGGGACTTACCTTCCCGGAAATACGCAGGCTGCGCGAACAAACACAAAAGATTTTCGACCTGGAAATGATCAAGGTGCGCAAGGTGCGAACGCTTTCTTTTTTGCAGGGCACCACGCTCAACCTGTTGCGGCAGTCCATCCTGTTTATTCTGCTGTGGCTTATTTTTCGCAACGAACTTTCCACCGGCGAGCTTATTTCCATGCAGTTCATTTCCACCGGCATTTTTGGCCCCTTACAAGACCTGGGCAACATCATTTTACAGTACCGCGAAGTAGATGCCTCCATCCACAACTTTGATACGCTGATGCACAAGCCCATTGAGCAGCGCCCCGAAAACCCGGTGGATATTGGCCCATTGCAAAACCTCCGTTTTGAAGATGTGGTGTTCAAGCATAAAACCGCCATGGGCAATGCTATCGACGGCATTTCTTTTTCGGTAAAAGGCGGCGAAACCATTGCGTTTGTTGGCCCTTCGGGTTCGGGAAAAAGTACGCTGGTAAAATTGCTGGTGGGACTATACAAACCGGTAAGCGGCGCCATTTATTTTAACGAGGAAGGCTCGGATGAAATACGCTACAACGAGCTAAGAAGACAGATTGGTTTTGTAACGCAAGACACGCAATTGTTTGCCGGTACCATTCGCGATAATTTATTGTTTGTAAAAGCCGATGCCACCGATGCCGAAATACTGGAAGCCTTGCACAAAGCGGCCTGCGAGGGATTGTTGTCGCGCAGCGAACGGGGCATCGATACCGTGCTGGGCGAAGGCGGCATGAAATTGAGCGGCGGCGAAAAGCAGCGCATTTCCATTGCCCGTGCCCTGCTGCGCAACCCGCGGTTGCTCATTTTTGATGAGGCTACATCGGCGCTGGATTCGCTGACCGAAGAAAGCATCACTGCTACCATTCGCGATATATCTGCAAGCAGGGAGCAGATTACCATTTTGATTGCACACAGGCTTTCAACGATCATGCATGCAGATACCATATTTGTGCTGGAACGTGGCCGCGTGGTAGAAACCGGCAACCACGCCGACCTGCTGCAGCAAAAAGGATTGTACTACGCCATGTGGCGCCAGCAAGTGGGGGAAAGAAGAGAGTTTGTGCGGAGAAGTTCATAGTCAATTGACCATGGACCATGGACAAAAAAAGGGGCCGCTCAAATGAGCAGCCCCTTTTCAGACATTGTTGTTTTCGATTAGGTTAAACCAATTTGCTGTTGAGTGCAGCGCGGTACAGGCGCAGCAGGCGCATTTCTTTAAAAAACCATTGTACCCATATTACCGCAACAGCCGGCAGTGCAATAAAGGAGCCCATATTGTAGGCAAAAGCATTTTCAAAATCGAGGTGTATGAGGTGCTGGCAGGCACGCGTCATGCCGCAGCCATAGCATTCAAAATCGAACAATACTTTGGACAGGCAAATGCTTTCTCCGCTATCGAAAAAGTCGGCAGGCAGGGCCAGCAGCACCGGCGGCAACAATACAATGAGCGCCAGCTTGGCCAGGGTAAAATAGTAGCGAAAAGGTACCGAACGCATAACAGTTAGAGGTTTGGTTTAAAATTAAAGCGTAGTAGCGTATTCGCTGCCATTAGGCTTCAATGTGCCCATGATGATGCGCACCAGGTCGATGAGTGCCCAAACACCGCAACCACCCAGGGTCAGCAGTTGTACCACACCTTGCCAGGTATAACCCAGGTAAAAACGGTGAATACCCAGGCCACCCAACAGGGCTACAAGGATAAGGGCAATTACTTGCGACTTGCCTTCGGCTGCAGGAGCGCTGCCTTTGGTAGCGATCTTTTTGCCGAATACTTTCAGGGCAACTTTTTCCTTCATCGTGAGCTTGCTGCCTTTAATGTCGGTAGCCATAGCCTTCAGTTGCTTGTACGAAGCTTTGCCAACAGCAGGCGCTTCGGTTGCTACAGTGGCAGGTTCAGAAACTTTTGAAGAGGGAAACGCGGCGGTAAGGGACACCACCATAACAGCGGCCATAAAAAAGCCGCTTACTTTTTTAAATACGTTCATAACGCAGGAGTTTAGGTTAAAAAATCTGCTCAAATATATAAGTACGGCAGAGTTCATCAAATTAATTTCCGGACTACCGGTCAAATAACTATTTAAACAAAGTGATTGTTATTTAAACAAAAACTTACCAGCCAGACCCGCTGGCAATATTGTATTCCAAAGGTTTTATTGTTCCCTAAAATACCGGCTTGTGCAATTACGCCAACTCATTTGAATTAGATGCCTGAACAAAAACATAGGATTCAGCCCCAAATGCCTATTGCCACCACCCGCCTATTTCTTATTGCACAAAAAATAAGGAGGCATTTTGGGTACCGCAAAAACGATGGTGTATTTTTTGATACCTTCAAAACCGTGCAGTACCGATTCACATACCCACTTATAATTCTTGCCCTGAGCTGCTTTTTGGGGAGCTGTGTAGCGTCGAAAGACCCGCAAAGTGCCACTGCCCGCAACCTGCAGCGGGGCCGGCTGAAAGAAGATACCAGTTTTGTTTATGCCCTGCCCTACCCCAAAGGAAAAAGCTACCTGATGGTGCAGGGATACTTTACCCGGCTTTCGCACCGCAACCGGGCGGCCATTGATTTTAAAATGGCCGAAGGCACCCTTATTTCGGCAGCCCGGGACGGTGTGGTAGTACGCACTGCCGGCAACAATAACAAAGGTGGATGGAACCGCCGGTTCCGGCCCTTTGCCAATTACATAGTAATTGAACACGAGGATGGGTCGCGTGCCGGGTATTGGCACCTGCAAAAAGACGGGGTGCTGGTGCAGGTGGGCGACACGGTTCGGCAAGGGCAGCCTATTGGCCGCAGCGGCACCACCGGGTTATCTCTTTTTCCGCACCTGCATTTTTTTGTATGGAACAATAAAGGCGGCAAGTGGTCGCAGCTGCCTACCCGTTTTCAAACAAAGGCCGGTGCCCGCTACCTGCGTCCCATGCGGTCGTACACCAGTGTAGAGCTGGAGCGGGAACAGCAAACGCTGGCGGGAAATGAATGATGGGATGAAGGGCGAAGGGCGGGAAACGTGAACCGTCAATCGCCAATCGAGAAATGTTCTTATTAGAATCTAAGCTTTACACTCACCATTCACCATTTACGCTTCACGTTTGACTTCTTCTAATCGGTGCTTAATTTCTTGATTGGCGTCAGCAGCACTTTACGAAATTCCACTTCGGCACCTTCTGCCTGCAGGGCAATCTGGCCTTTTTTGGCGGTGGCTTCATAGCCATAGTTCACCATGGTGCCGTTTACCCACACCACAATTTTATCGCCCACAGTTTCTATAGTCATGCTGTTCCATTGGCCCAGCGGCTTTTCCGAATCATCGGTGAGGTTGGGAATGCGGCGCAGCTTGCCATCTACCGATCCCCACTTCTCTTTTGGCCCGCGGCGCTTTTCCATATCGGGTACGGTGATGTCTTCACCAATCACCCAAAAATCACCGGCGTTTTGGTGCATCATCTGCACTTCGATGGATTTGGGAAACATGCCATACAGGTTGCGTGGCGTAGAGGCATGCACCAATACACCGCAGTTGCCCGGGTCGCCGGCAAAACGGTATTCTACATCGAGGCGGTAGTTTTGAAAACTTTCATCTGTTATCAGGTGGCCGCCAGGTTTGCCCAAGCTTACCAACAACCCGTTGCGCACCAAAAACGGACTGCGTGCAGTACTGTCCTTATCCATCTGCGGCACATCGGCATGCCAGCCGCTCAGGTCTATTCCATTAAAAAGGGAACGGGATTGGGCAGTGGCATTTACTAAAAAACAAAAAAGTAGCAGGGGCAGCAACAGTGTTTTCATACGGGCCAAGATAACCCAATTTTTTTATGCATAATCCAATGGCCTACTGCTTTTCGGGCAACCCATTTCCTTTTCTAAAAGTAACAAGCAGGTACACCAAGCCTGCAAGCGATACCAGCGCCGATGCAAAAAATATAGGCGGTACCATGTGCATGCGGTCGGCAAACGCCCAGCCGGCCAGCAAGGCACCCAGCCCAATGCCTACTTCCAGCGCAATATACATGGTGGCCATAGCGCGGCCACGGTGTTCAGGCAAGCTCATATCGGCGGTAAGTGCATTGGATGCCGGCGAAAAAAGGCCGGTGGCAATACCATAAATAAAAGCGCCCACCATCAGCACCAATGCCGATTGGGCCCAACCGATAACAAGCAGGGATAGGACCAACAAAACAGAAGCCCATTTTAAAACAGCAATGCGGCCATGGCGGTCGGAAACACGGCCAGCGGCAAAACGCACCAGCAGGGAAGCCACCGTAAACACAATAAAAAAAGTGCCTTTGTTGGTAACACCCAGGTGGCTGCTCCAGTCGGGTACCAGCGTAAGCACGGCACCATAGCTAACATATCCCAGCAGTGTAATGATGGCTGCAGGCAACACGCGGGGCTCCAGGATTTCGTGTGCCGACAATTTGAGAAAAGAAACTTTGAACCGCTGTTTTTCGGGATGTGTTTCGGGAAGGTTGCCCAGGATTAAAATAGAAAGCAACGCAAAAAGAGAGGAAGTATAAAACAACCCATTGATGCCGTATTGTGCCGTAACAAAAGAACCCAATGCCGGCCCTATGGCCATGCCGGTGCTAAAACAAATACCATGAAAGCCCATGGCTTCTCCCCAACGGTTGGGTGCCACCACATCGGCAATGTAAGCAGCAGTGGCTGTGGGTTTAAAGCCGGTAGAAAAACCATGAAAAAGCCGCAGCGTAAGAAACCCCCAAACGGTGCCCAGCAGCGGATACAAAAACCCGCAGACAAAACACACCAGCGACCCAACAGCCATCACCGGCACCCGGCCAACCGTATCGGTAAGTTTGCCGCTGAACGGCCTGGAAAGCCCTGCGGTAACAGTGAACAGGGCAATGATCAACCCTTTGTATTCGGCACCACCCAACGAGCTGAGGTACGCCGGCAGCTCGGGTATCAGCATGTTGAAAGAAGCCGAAAACAAAAACGATGACGCACACAACAGCCCGAACCTAAAAGTGTACAACGGTATTGCTGCCTCGTTCATCTGCGATCTGGGTTTCAATTTAGCGGCCAAAGGTATGTGCTTCCTTATCTAATCCTGTATGAGGTGCTTTGGTGGTTACTGATGTAAATAAAGCCCCGCAAAATTGCGGGGCTTTATTGTTTGCCACACTATATGCCTGAGATAGAAAATGATGCAGAATGATTACTGATCTTTTTTCTTGTTTTTCTTGGTGCTTTTAGTGCTCTTAGCATCCGACGTGGTAGTTCCTGTACCGCTCATAGTGCCATCGGAAGTAGTGTTCATGGTACTAGTACTGTTGGTAGTGGTACCAGTTGTTGTAGTGCCGGAAGTGGTATTGTTGGTATCGGTAGCAGTGTTGCTGTCAGTAGTTGTATTGACACCGGTTTCTGTAGTAGTTCCACTCCCGTTGTTCAACATCTGGCCGTTGCTGGTTGAAGTGCTGTCTGTAGTGGTGCCGCTACCCGAAGAAGTACTGTCCGTACCCATCGTGTTGGTGCTTTGCTGGGTATTGGTGTTGTTCATCGTTCCCTGTGTATTATTCATGGTACCCTGGGTGTTGTTCCACTGCTGGTTGCTGTTCATTCCCTGTTGGCTGTTGCCTAAAGAATCGGTAACTATTGGGGCAACATAAGCACTGCCATCTTCATTGATCATTTCAGACCGCACCGTTCCGTTTTCAATGATGCGTACATGGTAGTATGCACCTTCTGCAGGATCGGCATTGGATACACCAGCGCTGTTGTTCATGCTAGTGCTGCCGTTTACATCTGTACTGCTGTTCATGGTTGTACCGCTGTTGGTAGTGGTAGTACCATTGGTGTTCATACTGGTTGATGCATTGCTGTTAATAGTAGTATTACCGGCACTAGCGGAAGCATTTCCGTTTACCGATGCAGTACCGTTGTTGCTCCAGGCAGCATTGGCGCCACTTTGCATCATAGCACCGCTTTGATTTTGGCTGCTGCTGCGCATCATGGTTACATCATATACTTTATCTCCGTACAGGTCCTGCACTTTAGCCATTACATTGTCGGGCACGTAAGACGACATGATGGGCAATGAAATAGCAAAGCTCTGGCCATTCATGCTATAATAACGCCGCATTTTCTTGCCGTTATTGTCTACATAATTTACCCGCCAGTATTCATTTGACTGCTCCCATTGCGCATTACTGCCGGTAGGCACTTCCTGGCTAAAAGAATGTTGCACATTGGACGGAACTGCGGCGCCATAGGCGTTGTAGCTGCCGGTGCTTTGGCGGGTGCTGCCATCACTGTTGGTGCCCTTGCTCCAGTTATTGTCTTTGTTCTGCTGCATGTTATTTTGCTGCATGCTGCTGTTTTGTGTGTTGGAACGTGCAGGATCGCCGGTAGTGCCGGTAGTAGAATCCGTTCCCGATTGCTGCGCCCATAGCAAAGTGCCCGAGCCTGCCAGCAAAAGTGTCATAAATGTTTTTTTCATCTGGTTTGTTTTTTTGGTTAGCAACGAAATATGCACAACCCTACACAAGTAGTGTGCCTGTAAAAACTCAGCAGCACTATTTTTTTATTCAGGCCCAACGGTATGGAACCTGCTACTGCAGAGGCTTTTGGAAGCTGTTGTATATGCTGAATGCTTCAATCCCCGTTTAAATGGCTGGCAGCCCTGCACGCATGTACATTAATGAGTTACTTATTTACCTGGCAAAAGGGTTACGCAAAAAGAATAAAAACTTTCGGTTAATATTTTTAGGGTTGCAAACACTTAAGGGTTCCTACTGTCTATTATGAACATGAAGTACTTTTACATGCTTTGTTAACAGGTGGTGCAATGGATAATATAACTGCAGGCCAAGCATGTACCCATTGCTATATGTTGCAGTAAACAACATGCTATTCATTTGGATCCATCATTAGGGTGATGGTGCTTTCGCTTTTAATTACTGCTAATACAATTTCGAAATTCTCCTTTATATAGAACAAATAAAACATGTGGGTGAAAACCCTTATTTTTTTCGTTGGATATAATACACCGCAGCTCTTTAAACCCTTTACCAGCAAGGGTTTTACCAACTCTTTAAATAGTTTACCGTAAAAAACAAGAACAAAACTTGGTTTGCACCACCCTATTGGGCGATGTACTTTTGTATCAGATCAGCGCTACAAACCGTATCCAACTTCAGTAGCACACAACATTGCTGATCGCCCTACCGATTGCACGCCCCTGATGATTGCCCGCCGCGAATGCTTTCCAGAAAGGAAAAATTTTTTTTAACGCAATTATTAAATCGATCATTATGAAAAGTGCAAACATCACCACAATCGTGAAAATCATATTTTTCACAGCTGTTCTCGCCTTGTTCACCTTCGGTACTGTGCTTACTGCAAATGCACAGGAAGGCGGCAACAAAGAAAATGTAGAAATCAAGTACCTGGGTGCCGTAGGCAACAACCCGATCTTCCAGGTTGAGTTTGATAACCTGGACGAAGAAGAGTTGTTTATTACCCTGAAGGACGCTGAAGGCAACGTACTGTACGCAGAGAAGTTCAAAGAAAAAAGGTTCTCTAAAAAATTCCAGGTAGAACGTGCCGACGAAGACCTGCGTGTGGTTCTTACCGTAGCCAACAAGAAAGGCCGTTTTTCACAGCAGTATCAAATCAACCGCAATACACGCATTGTACAAGACGTGTTTGTGACCAAGGTTCGTTAATCAACTACTTGTTTGTTTTGTTTTTCAAAAAGCTCCGCCCTATGGCGGAGCTTTTTGTATGCCACCAGTTCGCCGGGGCAAAACAGCGGTTGGTGCCGCTATTGTGGCAACTTAACGAAACATCCTTTGCATTGCTCCATTAGTGCTGTAGCTTGTTGTTAAACAAACATCCAATGACCACGACAACCAACACCACTGCACTGTTTCACAACAAAGCGCTGATTGAAGGAGTAGCTTATTCCTTTTCGCCTTGCGAGGAAAAACCCCGCAGCTTCAACGACAAAAAAGTATATCTCGATATCCTGTTTGTGCACCCCCGCACATCAGAAGCCATCATGCTGCGCACCACCACTGCAGCACACATGCTGTACCAGCCAAAAGACCAGATTGAGCATGCCGTGTACCGCGAAATCAGGAGTGCCCTTTCTTTTGCAGGCGCCTGATTTGGTCCTGCATTTATAGCATTTCGTCCCTTATGTACACGTATTGACCTTTTTAACTTGCAGTCCGCCGCAACTTGTTTTATATTTAATCTGCCCGGTTTTCAATAAACACCGTTGCCGACATCATACAGGCTGCTGCGTCTATGAAAAAATTGTTTTGCTTTATACTGCTGTATTTAACTGCACAAGTGGCCGCCGCTACTGCCATTGTGGTTATTGTAACACCGCAATACATTTTGCTGGGCACCGATAGCAAACGACAATTACTCGATGCAAATGCCGTGGTACAATCAAATCAGGTTGTATGCAAAATTCAAAGTACCGGCCCCTATTGTTTTGCTTTGGCGGGCTTTACATCGGCACAGGCCACGGGTTATTCCGCATCTCAAATTGTTGCCCGGCATTTACAACAAGCCCCCAGTTACGAAGCTGCTATAGCAGGCATTAAAACAGAGTTGAAAAAAATTCTGGCAAAAGAACTGCAATACCGGCAAGCGCAACAACCGGCTGCATTTGCACAATTGGTTTCGGCAAAAGATCCCCTGCTGGAACTGGTGGTATTGCGCCTGCACAACGGTGCCCCGCAAATGGAAATTATCGGCTTTGAAAAAGGCGCAGCCAGCCAGGTGGCTGTAGGCAGCTATACGGCACGCTGCCCCGGCGATTGCCCCCAGGGCAGCCAGCAAATTTATTTTATGGGATCGTATGGCGGCATGGAACAATTTCTGGCCCAGCAACGGCCCTTTACAGAGCCTGCAGCCCTGGTACAACAGCTTATTCTGGAGCAGGCCAAAATAACCCCTTCGTCGGTTGGTGCCCCGGTAAGTATGGTTCGCTTTTCGGCCAGCGGCACCGAGTGGATCCAATAATGTAGCTGCATGCCGCATAAAAAAAGTGCATGCTCCGTGCATCACTACTCCCTTTTATTTCTGCAGTAACCCGTAAACTTGCCCCATGAAAGCAGCAAGCCTCAGCGACATCAAATCGGAGCTCAAGGGGAAAACAACCGCGGAGTTAATGGAGCTTTGCCTGCGGCTGGCCCGGGCCAAAAAAGAAAACAAAGAACTGCTAACGTACCTGCTGTTTGAAGCTGAAGACGAAGAAGCATACAAACGGGGCGTGCAGGAAGAAATTTCGGAATACATGACCGAGATACATACGGGCAATTTGTACCTCGCCAAAAAACAGTTGCGCAAGGTGCTGCGCATAACCGGTAAATACATCAAGCACTCGGGCAATAAAGCCACCGAAGCCGAACTGCTGATCCACTTTTGCACCGAAATGAAAGCACTGGGCATACCCCTGAACCGCAGCACGGCGCTGGCCAACCTGTATGCAGCGCAGCTCAAAAAAATTGGCGCCGCCATTGCCACATTACACGAGGACCTGCAGTATGAATACAAGGACCAGGTCATTGCACTGCGCCAATAAAACAGGCACAGTCTTATGCTGCCCCTGCACTTATCAACCATCCTTTTGTAAGAATGCGGGGCTATGGGTTTTTAAAATTTCACCTTCATAATCGCTGAAAAATCTTCCGCCACATCATCTTCCCAGGCATGCGTCAGCAGCCGGTCGAAAGCGGTTTTATGAAACCGGGTATTTTCTCCATAAATATTCGGGGTGCTGTACTCGCCAAAAACAAAAATGCCTTCCACGCGGCGGCAAAAATTGAGGCGGTAGGTAAGCCGCGGCTGCCCCATTTTATGCACCATCAACTCAAGGCCGTTGATAGAAGAATGAATGGGCGATGCGGCAGCCATCACCTCGGCGCGGAGGTTTTGAAATGTGTTGAGTTGGTCGCATATATTTTCAAAGGCAGGCCTTGCCTTTTGTTCCAAAAACTCCTGTATGGTTCCAAAATCGGCGGTAGAAAGTTCCGGCACTTTTTTTTCAAAACCCTGCGATTTTATTACGTCATCCAATTGCTGTCTCCAGTCCATCATAGGTTCTCAAGTTTAAATTCAGCACAGTTCCTCAGGAGCAGCAGCAGGGGTTGCAGGTTTTTCGTCGCTACAACGCACCGGGCCCGCTTTTTATTGCCTTGGGCAAAACGCCCCGCTCCTGCCGCCGGCACCCTATTTTTGCGCCATGATTTCTGCCCATGAGCTCCGCCCCGGCAATTTGCTGTTGCAAAAACTTTCCGGAAAAATCACCATGACACCCTGCACCTGGGAGCATTATGCACTGCTTGCCCGGGGCGAAGGTGCCACCCTGTACCCCGTGGTGCTCAAGCCCGAACTGCTGGAACGCTGCGGATTTACCGAAAATATGGACTACCCGTTGCGGCCCGGGGCCCGGGAGTTCAGGCTGGTGCTGCCGGTAATTGGCGGCAATACAAATGAACTGGCCGGGTATGTAAAAAGCAATGGCGAATGTTTTGCCCGGGCACTGGTAAATGGTGCGGTTGCCAGCAACAATGTGCACCAACTGCACCAGTTGCAAAACCTCCATTTTGCCCTAGCCGGCACCGAGCTGGAGGTAAAAAAGTAGCAGTGCTAACTTGATGTAATGTATAACCTTATTCAGCCATGAACAGCGAAGCATATAAAGCCCTGATCCAACAAAAAGACGTTCTGGACCATACTACGCTCAACGTTACATTAAAAGAGCTGGCATCGGGAAAGCAGGGGGATTTAGCCGAAAAAATCAGGCGTATTATGGAACAAAATAAAATTCCGAAACCCCAGGAACATGCCCAGCCCTATGACACTTCGAGCACGTATTACAGGGTAGATCTTTCTATTGATGACGTGGAGCAGATATTGGAGATGTTCTTTGATCTGGAGGATAGCCGCACAAGTGAACAGGGCGAACCTACACCCACATCCTCCTTTTATGCTGCACTTGCAGATAAGTGGGACCTATTGTCATCGGGGCAGCAATTTGAATAAGCTGTATGGTTCAATTAAAGTACCTATAAAAATGCGATGTTAGCTTAACACTTTTTGTACTGTAAAGAATAATAAATGATGCAGAAATAAAAATTAAAAGGGCCGGTGTACACCGGCCCTTTTGTTGTTAGGCAAAAATATTTTACTGCTTGGCTATCCGGTACAGGCGGCCGCCATCGGTAACTGCATACAAGGCCCCATCCTTGCCTTGGGTAATGTCGCGGAACCGCTGGCCTTCGCCGGCAAGCAGCCGTTCCTCACCCACCACCTTGTTGTTTTGTAACACAATACGGGCTATATGGTTGCTGTTTAGTCCTGCAATAAACAGGTTGTTTTTCCATTCCGGCATGGCATCGGCGCTGTAAAACGTCATGCCGCTGGGCGAAAGTACCGGGTCCCAGTAATATACGGGCTGCTCCATGCCCTCCTGCTGCGTGATGCCGGCGCCAACTTTTTGCCCGTTGTATTCTATGCCATAACCAATGGTTGGCCAGCCATAGTTTTTACCGGGTTGAATCCTATTCAGCTCATCGCCGCCACGGGGTCCCATTTCCGATTCCCACAGGTCGCCGGTTTCGGGATGAAAAGCAATACCCTGCGGGTTGCGGTGCCCATAAGAGTAAATTTCGGGGCGGGAACCGATGGTGGGATTGCCGGGTGCAGGCTGCCCGTCTTTGGTGATCCGGATTATTTTGCCCAACCCTGAGTTGGGGTCTTGGGCCTGTGGCCGCGTCACCAGGTCCGACCGTTCGCCGGTGGAAATGATCAGGTTACCACTTTTGTCAACCAAAATACGGCCACCATAGTGCAATTCACCATTATAACCAGGTGTGGCACGGTAAATTACCGTTGCGTTTTCCATAGTCCGCTCATCGGTCGAAAGCCTGCCCTTGGCCACTGCAGTAAGGTTGCCCTCCGGAGTTTTTTCTGAAAAAACCCAGTATACCATCCTGTTGGAAGCAAATTGCGGGTCCAGCGTAAGCCCAAGCAAACCGCCTTGTCGTCCTGCATTTACCGGAGGCAGGCCGGTAATGGGTTCGCTCAACTGCCCGCCAGTGGTAGCAATACGCATGGTACCTCCTTTTTGGGTGATCAGCAGCCGGCCGTCGGGCAAGGCAACAATGCCCCAGGGGTTTTGCAATGCAGTGCTAATGGCGGTTCCGGCATAAGGGGTTTTGGTGGTAACGCTGCCTACGCGGGTTTGTCCTTCAAAGGCAGGCTTATACTCAGTGTTGGCGGCGCGGGTCTCTACCGGGCTTCCGGTGGTTTCTGTGCCGCCGCCATTGTTGGGCGAACTGGCAGTGCAGGCAGCCAGCAAAACGGCTGCGGCCAGCGCAACATTTACTTTACTATACATGATCGATTGATTAAGGGTTGAATGAGCGATATAACCAGGAAAAATTATACCACTTAATTAGGGACGTTTTTAAAAAAATAGCCATGCTCCATTGTACCAGATAGCAACCACGGCCATAAAAAAAGGTAAAGCCATTCATAGCAATGACTTTACCTTTTTCAAACCGAGGGAAATTAATTGTGCACAATTACCTGTGCGCCCAGGGCCTGCATACCAGTGCCGGCTACCAGGCCTTTAGCAAATACGGTATAAATTTTACCTGCCTCAAGCGTTACCGGGGGCAAAGGCAGCACTGCTGTGCTTTGTCCGGCCAGGCGAACATCCAGGTTATAGGTACCGGCATCCAATGCGGTAAAGTTGGTTACCGCAGCATTGGTCGACTGGTCGTTGAACGCCCTGTTGGAAAATACGGTAGCACCGCCCCGCACACCAATGTCTACAGCAGGGGCATCGGGAGCCAGGTGAAAGAAGCGTACATGCGCCTTACCGGCAGCCGGTGTCGTCAGGTTGTCGGTTACCACCGAAGCCGAAATGTTGTTTACCGTGTTTACGGCAAACACTGAGTAGTTGGTGTTGGCAGCCAGGTCTACGTTGGCATCAATAACATTGGTAGTAGTGCCTGTGGGCGACACTTTGATGTTGGTGTTGCCTGCATTCACATTGGCATAAGGCGTGTTGTTGGGAAAGCTGAGGTTAGATGCAGCAATGGTGTTGTTTACCCGAATGTCTACTGCCGGCGCATTGGGCGAAGCATGTACCACCATTACTTTAGCCTGCTGCATTGGCATATCATCTTCATCTTCCGAGCAGGAAACAACAAACAAACTCAGGCCTGCAATGGCCCAGATTTTCAAAAAGACATTTTTCATACGTTAGGGGTTTTGATACACCTTAACGCAGAATGCCATGATTTAGTTGAACACGGGCTAAAAAAAATCCTGGCGGATGAGCTGTAGTCACCTTTTGTTTAACCAATGAGTAAGCTGTAAAAAAATGCCTGAACTTAACAGTATCAGGCAGGAACAAACGAAAATTATAATGGGATCATTGAATCAATCCCAATCATCCCAGTCCCACCATTCCGACTCATTTTCTTCATTGTTGCCTTCCACAAATACGGGCACTTTGCCATACAGGCCTGCGGCAAAAACATCGGGACCCCGGTAAAAGCGCACCCTAAGGTCAGCACCGATGTAATAGTTCATCCATCCGGTAAGCTGCAGCCCACCTTTTACAGGGGTGGCTTTTGCAAATTCAATAAATGGCCCTGCCGACAGGCCGGCAATACCAATGCCCGTTTGCGCTTCGCTGTATATGCGGAACTTGCCTTTTTGAAATTCAAGCCCGGCATCTACCCCGTACGGAATGCCTTTAAGCCACCAGCACGACGCTTCTACGGCAAAACTGGGCTTTACCTTTTTGCCTTCAAAATTGAGGTGAAGCATAGGTCCTACCATTACAATTTGCGCAAACAGCGGGGCACAAAAAAGGGAAAGGATCAAAACAAAGAGGCCTTTTTTCATAAAGCAAAAATAATCCTGCTGCTCAGTTGCATGCGCCAATAATGTTGAGCGGCAAAACCTCTTTACAACAGCACCAGGTTTTTATCCAGCGCTTTTAGTTGGTTGAAATGCTGGCGGGTGCCCTGCATAAACCGCCGGCCTTCGGCCGTACCCGGCAGGCGAAAGCCCAGGTCTCTGTTGGCCTTGCTGATGTGGTACAACAGGTTCCAGTGCCGGGCAATTTCAGCATAAGCCCCGGCAAGCGTGTAGGTGCCGGTAAACACATGGTTGGGCACCGACCCTGCCCCGTTAAACTCCAGTATATAAAAGCCTTTCCCGTTGTGGAGGTCGGTGGCGACATTGCACTTAATATCGTAGCGGCCGTAATAAAACTGGCTTTCCCGGCTGATGTCGTCGAACACTGCCGTCAGCTGTTCATTAATGAGGTGTTTTAAATTGCGAAACCGGGCCCCGTTTACCAGGTTGGCCACATGGGATAAAACAAGGGTTTCGCCCCTGGGCAATACCTCCTCCATTTTGGCACCCCAGTGGCGGGCGGCAGCAGCATAGTAGGGCATTACGTCGGGGTCGCTTTGTACCAATTGGGCCAAAGTATCTTTGCCGTTGCCCTCCACCTGCAGCAGGTCTTTTTGAATAAATGCGGTAATGGTGCCCTGGGCATTGCCGGGCATGCGGCAGTAAAAAATACTTACTTCAAGCGGATGGGGTAAAAACTCCTGCACCAGGTAGGCGGCCGGCATGCTGGCGTGGTATTGTTCCAGCTGCCCCCTATTTTGCAGGCGGCGAAACAAAATGCCTTTCATGCCTACATCGGGCTTGGCAATAAGCGGAAACTGCAACCCTGCAGCTGCCATTTGCTGCCATACGGCATCGAGTGGGGTACCGGGCTGCACCACCACTGTTTTGGGGCACAGGTGCGGCGGCAGTTGCACATATTGCTCGCTTTTGCTTTCGCCTTCAAATCCCCCATAGGTAAGGGTAGGATTGGCAGCAGAAAAATACCAGAGCGAACGGCTGCGGGTATAGTTGCGCAGCCAGGCGGGTAACAGGGGTGCATAAAAAACAGCAAAAGGCCAGTGCTCCCACTGGCCCAGTCTTTTCCACCATCCACTCATTGAAAACTATACGTTTTTACTTCCTTCAGGCGGTTTGCTTCGTCGGCATAAATAATGCGCGGTTCAAAGCCCACGGCTTCAGCTTCTTCAAAATATCCAAAAGCCAGCACATGTATTTTATCGCCTTTACTAAACAGCTTGGAAGCTGCACCATTGAGGGTTACAAAACCATCTCGTTTGCTGCGCACCACATAGGTTACAATGCGGTTGCCGTTGGTGAGGTTGTTTACATGCACCAATTCAAAAAGTTTAAGACCCGCAGCCTCGATAAGTTCGTCGGGCAGGGCAATAGAACCGGGGTAAGCCTCCGAGCTTTCGGAAACAATAAGTTGCTGCACTTTGGTGCGCAATAACTGGATCTGCATATATGGTGTTTATGGGTGAGGTAGCCCTCCCCGCAGGGTGGCATTTCCTAACATAAAAAATTAAGCCATAAAGTAGTGTTTTTTTGCGAAGCTGCTATACACCCGGCAAGCAATAAGTTTGGGTGGCAATGCCGGGCTTTACCAACAGTTCTTTGTTGGTATGAAAATGGTAGCCATTGCCCAAAACAGTAACACTATGGATGTGATCATACAATCTCTTGGATTTAAAGCAGGCGAAGAACTGGAAGGCTATGTTCGGGAAAAACTGGAGAAACTTACCCCGAGCGACCATATTATCCGCGCCAATGTAACCTTGTTTTTGGGCCCCGACCGTGCCACCCCCAATACGTATTGCGAAATAAGGCTGGAAGTTCCCGGCCCAGATTTGTTTATTAAAGAATCGGCAGTGGAGTTTGAGCAGGCGATAGATGAATGTGTGAACAAACTGCAGGCTCAGTTGCGCAAAGCAAAAGAAAAGCAGGTGGACCGCTGGCAGGGAAAAGTAAATGAATAAATAGAACTGAAAATCTAAAGCAGGCAAAACCAAATGGTAGAAGAAGAAGTGTAGAAATATGTGGAGTTTTGCTGTAAGCTTTGGTTTTGCAACAAGGCCCGCTACAATTGTAGCGGGCCTTGTTGGTAGATAACCTGTGGGATACAATAAATATTGGCGCAGCATTAAAAACAGGTTTAATAAAAAACTGCATCAAACATTTTCGATAGGGCCTTTTAGCTACATTATTTTGCCCGCACTCCCTCCGAAGTCATTACAATGCGCTGGATGGTGCCGTTGCGTTTGTGCTTTAACTCGTCGATGCACACCGACCTGCGAAATGAACCGCCATGCGGTTGCAGGGCACCGTTATGATAAATAAAATACCATTTCCCTTTAAACTGTATAATGGCCTGGTGGTTGGTGTTGCTGTTACCTGCCAGCTCGTTTAAAATGCCCATGTATTCCCAGGGCCCATTGATGCTGCGGCTGCGGGCATAAGCTGTTTTTTCGGGAAACTGGTAAGCATACGACAGGTAGTACCAACCCTTGTTCTTATGAATCCAGGGAGCTTCGGTAAAATGCGGCAATGAAATGGTTTGAATGGGACCATCCAGTTCTGTCATGTTTGGTTTTAGCTTGGCATAATGCAGCACCGTATTGCCCCAAAACAGGTAGGCATCACCGTTATCTTCGATGTAAACCGAGGGATCAATATCATCCCAGTAAATCTGGGTGTGTTTGGTCATGTCGTTGGTAATAAGCGCAGAGCCGCGGGCATCTTTAAAGGGCCCTTCCGGTTTGTCGGCAACGGCTACGCCAATGGTTTTTCCCCCGATGGTACCATGCTCCACGGTAGCGTAAAAATAATATTTACCAGCCCGCTCTACCACTTGGCTGGCCCAGGCATCGCCTTTGGCCCAGGCAAAATCTTTTGCCCGCAGGGGCACCGGGTGTTCGGTCCACTGCACCAGGTCGGTGCTGGAAAAAACCAGCCACTCATTCATTACATAACCTTCCTTACCGGCAGGTGCTTCGTCGTGGCCAACATAAAGGAACACTTTACCATCTTTTACCAGGGCAGCGGGGTCGGCGGTGTATTTGTGCCGGATAACGGGATTGCCCGGGATACTGTCGGTGTGGGGCGTGGCACCCGCAGCCAAAAACAGGCAGCAGCAGCCTGCAGCAAGGATCCATTTTTTCATGTAGTGCATTTTTCAAACAATAAGTGTAAATTATACAATTATTTAAATCGGTACAAAAAATTTACATGCAATCCTTGTGGCTATTGGTTCGCCTGCCGTCCGCCGTCTGTTCCCTACCTTCGCTTCCATGCATCCCATTGGCGTTTTCGATTCGGGTTATGGCGGACTAACCGTGCTCCGCGAAATAATTGCCCGGCTGCCGCAATACGACTACCTGTACCTGGGCGACAATGCCCGTGCACCCTACGGCACACGGTCGTTTGAAACGGTGTATAAATACACCCTGCAATGCGTGGAGTGGCTGTTGCAGCAACAATGCCCGCTGATCATTCTGGCCTGCAATACCGCCTCGGCAAAAGCGCTGCGCACCATCCAACAGGCCGATCTGCAGCGCCTCAATCCATCTGCCAGGGTGCTAGGTGTTATCCGGCCCACTTCGGAAACCATAGGCCATTTTTCCAGCACCGGCAACATCGGTATTCTGGCCACCCGCGGCACGGTGCAATCCAATTCGTATGCACTGGAGATAGCCAAGTTTTTTCCCCAATTGCACATTACGCAGGAGGCCTGTCCCATGTGGGTTCCACTGATAGAAAACGGGGAGCATGAGGGTGCCGGCGCCGATTATTTTGTTCAGAAAAATGTAGCGCAACTACTGGGGCAAAATGCAAAGATCGATACGGTACTGCTGGCCTGTACCCATTACCCGCTGCTAGAAAAAAAAATAAAAACACACCTGCCTCAAGGTGTCCAGGTGGTTTCGCAGGGAAGCATCGTGGCCCAAAGCCTCGAAGATTATTTGCACCGCCATCCCGAGATTAAAGGCCAGCTAAGCAGGCAGGGCCAGCGGCTGTTTTACACCACCGATTCCGTTGCCGATTTTAACAGCCATGCTGCTGCATTTTATGGCGCCGGTGTGGCAGCGGTGCATGTGGATCTCTGAGGAATATTGAACAAGGAACAAGGAATGTCGAATGATGAAGGGAACAGCCAATTATTGATTATTGGATGATTGATTATTAAGTGAAATGCAGCAAGGGCAAGAGTAAAATTTGGGCGTAGCCCAAATCCGTAGGTAGTAAAAAAACAACCCCCTATTTTTATTCCGTTGATCAGGGATCAACCCTGTGGGGGAAATAGGTGCTGTAAAAAGGTGGCGACATTTTCGGGGTTGGGCTCTGCCCAACAAGGCTGCTCTGCCAGGTCTTTGCTACTAACAGGTGTGGGCTAACGCCCACCATTAATGACCGAGCATTTTTAGGTAAACCTCCATGGCTTTTCCTATCTATAATGCCATTTGCATCAGCTCAACCAATAATCAATAATCAAATAATTTAATAATCATTCATTATTGGCCGCTTCTTTCATTATTCGCCATTCCTTGTTCCTTGTTCAATATTCTCCAAAGACTTCATCTGTTCCTCTGTTCGTCTGTTCCTCTATTCGACATTCCTTGTCCCCAGTTCATCCCTCTCTCCTATTAATCCTTCAAAATCATACAAATCACTGGTTATCTTTGCCCCATGGAGTCCATTGTGCAGCAAATAAATGCTTACCGCCAGGAAATTGAAGGCCTGGAGCTTGTTACCCCCGACCAACTGGAAACATACCGCATTAAATTTTTAGGCACCAAAGGCATTGTAAAAGCCCTGTTTGGTGAAATGCGCAACATACCCGCCGAGCAAAAGCGGGAGTTTGGCCAGGTGCTCAACGACTTCAAGCAGTTTGCCGAAGCCAGGTACGAAACGGCGAAAGAAGCCACCAGCAACGGACAGACAGAGGCCGTAGCCATCGACCTGTCGCTGCCCGGCGACCCCATTGTTGCCGGCACCCGCCACCCCATCAACCTGGTGCGCCGCCGCATCATCGATATTTTTCACCGCCTTGGTTTTGCCGTGGCCGACGGACCTGAAATTGAGGACGACTGGCACAACTTTACGGCCCTGAACCTGCCCGAGCACCACCCGGCCCGCGACATGCAGGACACGTTTTATATTGCCCAAAACCCCGACTGGTTGCTGCGTACCCATACCAGTAATGTGCAGGTGCGGGAAATGGAAAAGGGCAAGCTGCCCATCCGGGTGGTTTGTCCCGGCCGTGTGTACCGCAACGAAACAATCTCGGCACGGGCACACTGCTTTTTTCACCAAGTAGAAGGCCTGTATATCGACGAGCATGTGTCGTTTGCCGATCTGAAACAAACGCTGTACTTCTTTGTGCAGGAGTTGTTTGGCAAAGACGTTAAAGTGCGGTTTCGCCCCTCTTATTTCCCTTTTACCGAGCCCAGTGCCGAAATGGACATTAGTTGCCTGATCTGTGGAGGCAGCGGCTGCCGGGTGTGCAAGCAAACCGGCTGGGTAGAAATTTTGGGCTGTGGCATGGTGCATCCCAAGGTGCTCGAATCTTGTGGCATCGACGCCAACAAATACACCGGCTTTGCCTTTGGCATGGGTATCGAACGCATTACCATGCTGCTCTATGGCATCAACGACCTACGGCTGTTCAGCGAAAACGATGTACGCTTTCTGCGGCAGTTTACTGCGGCAACATAGGGAATGTAGACGATGGACAATAGACGACAGATGTCAGTCGTCCATTGTCCATCGCCCATCGTCTGCTCATCCTACTTCCGACTCGGTGGCCGATGTAGGAAAATCTGCCTGGGTACCAGGGTTATCAAGGTGCAATTGAGGCGCCTTTTTGGAAGGGTTGCCGCTTTTGCGGCGGCCCAGGAGTAAGGTGGTAATGCCCAGTGCCAAAGCACCGGCACCCAACGCAATGCTGATGCCTGCCAGCCATTTTTCTTCTTCGTTCAATTTTTTACGTCCGTAGTACATATTCATGTTTTTAGGGTTAAACATTTTGCCCCTGCATTTTTGCAAGAAACAAAGCCAATGCCCAACTGTCAAAATTCATTCCTGCCTGAACAGACCGGTTTTTGAATGCGGGCTTTATTAACTTGTAGGCTTATTTACTCCTCATGACTATTGAAACGATTGCGGTGTGCGGTGCCGGCACCATGGGTCGTGGCATTGCCCAGGTTTGCGCCACTGCCGGTTTTGCCACTATTGTTTATGAACCTGGTGCTGCTACGTTGCAAGCTGCCAAAGAAAATTTGCACGCTTCGCTGCAAACCATGGTTTCAAAGGGTAGAATAACCGCCGCCGAAGCCGGTGAAGTGCAGGGCCGCTTGTATTTTACGCAAAACCTGGAGGAATGCAAGGCGCAACTGGTGATAGAAGCCATTGTAGAAGTGCCGGAAGTCAAGGCTCAATTATTTACCCAATTGGCGGCCATTAATGAACCCGATACCATATTTGCTTCCAATACTTCCTCGCTTTCTATTTCCGCCCTGGCACAGGCCATCCCTCATCCCCATCGCTTTGCCGGCCTGCATTTTTTTAATCCGGCGCCCCTGATGAAACTGGTGGAAGTGGTGGCAGGGGAGCAAACTGGCAGCGAAGTGATCCAACAACTGGAGCAGTTGGTGAGTAGGTTGGGTAAAACGGCAGTAACCTGCACCGATGCACCCGGCTTTATTGTAAACCGTGTGGCCCGACCCTTTTATATTGAAGCGCTGCGGCAGGCCGAAGGCGATGTGGAAATGCAAACCATCGACCGGCTGATGGAAGCCCGTGGTTTTAAAATGGGCCCTTTCAAGTTGATGGACCTGATTGGCAATGATGTAAATTATGCAGTGAGCTGCTCCGTGTACGAACAATTAAATAAACCCGAAAGGCTGCGCCCCTCACCCCTGCAGCAGCAAAAAGTGGTGTCAGGCCATTTGGGTAAAAAAACAGGCAAGGGCTATTACGATTACAACTGGGGTAGCTAAGCCAACCTGCACCTGGTTTTGCCGAACCAAATTATACTGTAAAGCAATTTGCCGCATCTCGCTCAGTCATGGAGACTTTGTTTTGGCACCATCTTCTTTCAACTGTTTACGCAAAAAACGGGGGATACCTACAGTCGTCGGTATGACGTGTCCCCATCGAAAAAAAGCACACCATACCCACAAGCTCCAATCCAATTACCTTAACCCATTATACTAATGGAAACCCATTACCCTTGTAAAATACTTCCATAAACTACAGCCGGTTTTTTATTAATAAATGGCGGGCGGCACAACTGCGGGTTAAGTTGATATGTCTCCAACGATTATCTTGCAGCTCCTTTGTTTTCTATTGCACATATCGAACGGCCACGCAAAGTGTTTCTCACCGGAGGCACCGGTTTTCTGGGCGCTTATATTTTGCAAAACCTGGTACAAAAGGGCATAGCGGTGCGGGCCCTGCGGCGGTCTGATAGCATTCCTTTTTTTCTACCCCAACACATCGCGCAGCAGGTAGAGTGGGTGCCAGGTGATGTACTGGACGTGGTAGCCCTGGCCGATGCCCTGCAGGATGTGGATGCCATCATCCATTCGGCAGCCGTGGTTTCTTTTCATAAGGAAGACCGCCAACTGATGTTTGCCGTAAACGAAGAAGGTACGGCCAACGTGGTGAACACCGCACTGGAAGCCGGCGTGCAGCGCCTGGTGCATATAAGCTCAGTGGCCGCACTGGGCCGCACTACCAGGCAGGAAAAAGTTTCGGAAGCTAAAAAGTGGAGCGAGGGGGACAACAATACCGATTACGCCAAATCAAAACACAAGGCCGAAATGCATGTGTGGCGCGGCATGGGCGAAGGCATGGACGCCGTTATCATTAACCCCAGCACCATCCTGGGCTTTGGCAACTGGCACCAAAGTTCCTGTGCCATTTTTAAAAACGTATACAACGAGTTTCCCTGGTACAGCCGGGGCATCAACGGGTTTGTGGGGGTAGAGGATGTGGCCGAAGCAGCCGTGCAGCTGTTGCTGTCCGGCATCAGCGAACAGCGCTTTATTGTTTCGGCCGACAATATTTCCTTCGAGCACCTGTTTCAAACCATTGCCGCAGGTTTTGGTAAAAAGGCACCGCACCGCGAAGCCACACCGGCACTGGCCGGGCTGGCCTGGCGCATGGAGGCGCTGAAGGCACTTTTTACCGGCAAAAAGCCCTTGCTCACTGCCGACACAGCCCGGGTGGCCCGCAGCCGCACCGAATTTGACAGCAGTGCCCTGCTGCAGGCACTGCCGCAATTCAAGTACACGCCGCTGCCGCAGGTCATACAGGCGGCCACAACCCGATACCTGCAGGCACTAAAAGAGGGCACCCTCACGTTGTAGCAAACGGAATGGCAGGTGATGGAGCCGGCAGATGTTCCTTGATGGGGCGCCTGTTGTGTCACTCACTTGTGCGCCTGGTAACACTGCCCGGCAATGCTGCATCAATCAATACAAACACACCACACATCATACGCTATGAAAAGCAAACTTTTTATCCTGGCAATTTTATGCACCTTATCCCTTGGGGCAATGGCCCAGGCTGTTATTTCGGGACAGGTGGTAGACGCCGAAACCAAACAACCCTTGCAGGGCGCTTCGGTATTTGCCCAAAACACTACCCGAGGCGTTATTACCAACAGTGAAGGCCGCTACCAGCTATCCCTGGAGCGGGGTGGCTACGAGCTGATTGTTTCGTTTACCGGCTACCAAAGCCAAACCCTCAACACGGATGCCAACGAAACCAAGACTCTTGATATTGAATTAAAAAAAGAAGACAAAAGCATTGGCGAAGTGGTGGTCAAAAGCAGCAGCGAAGTGCTGGATGGCTGGGAAAAGCATGGGCCTCTTTTCCTGAAATATTTCATTGGCGCCACACCTGCCGCCGACAGCACCCTGCTCGAAAATCCCGAGGCACTTAAGTTTTTTTATTACAAACGCAACGACCGCATTAAGGTGGTGGCCACCGAACCCCTGCGTATTGCCAACCGTGCCCTGGGTTACAACCTGCGCTACGAGCTGGACTCCTTTGTTTTTTATAATAGAACAAGCCTCAACTCGTACCGCGGCGCCTGCCTGTTTATGCCCATGGAAGGCGATACCGCCCAGCAGCAACAATGGTCCGAAGCACGCCGCAAAGCCTATTATGGCTCCAGGCTGCATTTTCTGCGGGCCTATTACGACAGTACGCTAAAGGGCGAAGGCTTTACGGTAGATATGCTTACTTCGGACAACAAAACCTTTGGCCGCCTGGCCAACCCATACGATACCAGCCTGTTTTTTTTCGATACGGCCACCAGTAATGCGGAGTTGTGGTTTCCGCGCAAGGCCAGCATCAGCTACATCAAGCAAAAGCCCGAGGCAGCTTACCTGCAGCAGTATAAACTGCCTGCTGATGTGCCCATCCAAATTTCGTATGTAGACCTCGCCGACGGCATCCAGATCATGCCCAACGGATATTTCCGCGACCAGCGCAGTTGGGTAAACCAGGGCTACTGGAGCTGGAAAAACCTGGCCGACCAGCTACCGTTTGATTATGAGCCGGAGGAATAGCCGGCCAGATTACACCGTTCTTTTAAAAGGTAAGGCCATCATTCTCTGGACAATTGAAGCCACATGGCTTTTAGTTACCTGGGTGTTCTTACTAATAGGGCTAAATCCACGGAAGTTAAGCGCACCCATGGGCTAAGTCATTTGCTTATTTCAATAATAGTTAACACTCCCGCCTGGCCCATGGGGATGTTTTCCTATAGCTTAGTTGAAAAAATATCAACTGCTTATGAAAGCATTTTTACCCGTTTTGTTGTTCTTTTCTATTCCATCTTTCGGCCAGTCTCCACCAAATGAGTCCGATCAGGCAACAGACTTTACTGTAGTACTGGATTCAAAAACGTGGGGATATGTGAATGGTATACGCCTCGATAGTATTGATGCAACTTATGCCGAATTCAGGCGGCACGTTGGCGATGGTCTTTATTTTGACTACGGACAAAAAAGAAATAAACGCAAGGAGCTGATGCTTACCGATAAAAATGGAAAACGATTGGTTTTTGTCCCTTTTACCAACTCGTTCTTTTTAAACTTTTTTTACGCTAATGGATGGCAAATGGATAAAGCCCTTACAAACAGCGACGGTACTGCTGATTCTTTTATTTTAGTGAAGAAACCCTAATAACGACCCTCTTTCTTTCCTAGATTGAATTGTGGCTTTGCGGAAGTAAAGATTTTTAAACCGCAACAAAAATGGCCAACCTTACGGTTGGCCATTTTTGTTATTTAAGCAAAAAGTGAATTATTTTTTTGGAGCGTTGGCTGCAGCGGCAGGAGCCGATGCGCCCGGCACTTTCAGGTTCAGCTTGCGGGCTACCAGCGGCAGCAGGTCGTCGGCGGGCGGCATTACCAGCAGGGCTTCGCGGTTCAATACATAAGCATAACCGGCTTCTTTAGCGGCAGTTTGAATGGCGGTTTCCACCTTGCGGTAAATGGGCTCCAGCAGTTCCTGCTGCTTGCCTTGCAGTGCCTGTTGTACAATTTGCTGCCAGTTTTGGATTTGGTAAGCATAGCCTTCCAGTTCCTGGCGGATCTGTGATTTTACCTGGCCACTGTATTTAACCGAATCCTTGGTGCTCACCATGCTGTCTTTGCGGTTGTACTCCTGCACCATGTAGGTAAACTGGGGGTTTAGCGAGTCGGCCTGGTACTTGCGCAGCAGGGAGTCTAGGCGGGCAGTTTCGGGCATCAGCGACATTACCTGTTCTACACTGATGTAACCTGTTTTCTGGGCCTGGGCACTGCCTGCAGCTACAATCATGAGCAGTGCTACCACTAAAAATTTAAACTTGTTCATTGGGGGTTGTTTGTTCAGTAATTGTAAGATGACGGTATTGGTGGCTTGGTTGTATGATCGATGGATGGCGGTTATTCTTAACAATTTGGATTTTCCCTTAATTTCTTACACCTAGCTCTTTAAGCACGTCTTCGCTTTTTTCCAGCTTGGGGTCGGCAAATATAACCGTAATTCCTTCACTTTTATCCAGGATAAAGTCATAGCCGCGGGCCACTGCCAGCTTTTGCACGGCATTAAATACCTTGTCCTGCACAGGTTTTACCAGTTCCTGCCTTTTTTTAAACAGATCGCCTTCAAAACCAAAGCGTTTGCGCTGCAGGTCGCGGAGCGTTTTTTCTTTGTTAAAAAGCTGGTCTTCCCTTTTGCGGCGCAGCTCATCGCTCAGCATTACCTGCTCTGCTTCAAAGTCGCGGTACATTTTATCCAGTTCCATTTGCAGTCCGTCGATCTCTTTTTGCCACACTGCGGCCAAATCATCCAGCGACTTTTGCGCATCCTTGTACTCCGGCATCCTGTCCAGGATAAATTTGGTGTCAATAATGGCATAGCGCTGCGCATCGGCGGCAAAACCGGCTACGAGCAAGATGGCGGCAAACAGGATCTTTTTCATACAGGCAATTTAATGGTGGCAGTTTATAGTGCAAAGTTAAAAGTCAGCCATAAGCCAACATTAACGTTGACCCATGGCTGACTTTATATTACTAAACGTATTGGCTCATGCAAAGCTGCGATTCTTTATTCGGGTTCGAAGCCGAGCATAAAGGTGAACTTGGTAACGCCTTTCAAACCGGTTTGGCCGGGCTGAAAGCGGTCGAGGCCCACGCCATAATCGAAACCCAGCAAGCCAAACATCGGCAGGAAGAAGCGCATGCCCACACCCACCGAACGGCGCAGCCGGAACGGGTTGTACTCTTTAAAATTAAACCAGCCGTTGGCCGCATCAAAAAACGCCAGGCCGTAAATGGTGCTACTAGGCTGCGTTACCAGCGGGTAGCGCAGTTCAAGCTGGTATTTATTAAAGATGGTAAACTGGCGGGTAGACTGGCTCAGGTCGGGGTTTACCGATGGGTCGGAGTTTTCAAACACCGGGTAACCGCGCAGGGCAATTACATCATAACCCAGGAAGCCGAACTGGTTGGTCAAACCATCGCCACCCAACTGGTAGCGTTCAAACGGAGAGTAGGCCACGTTTTTATTGTACCGCCCCATAAAGCCATACTTGGCAGCCAGCTTCAACACAAACTGCCGGTTTTTATCAGCACCCATTGGTTTGCCTATGGGCACAAACCACTCGGCATTGAAGCGCCACTTATGGTATTCCGGCGTTTTATACTGCCCGTTGTTTTTAGAAAAATTATCATTCAGCAGCGAGTAGGGCGGCGTCATTTGTACCGAAGCCAGGAAGTTGGAACCGCTGCGGGGGAACGTAGGATCAAACACCGAAGAACGCTGCAAGGCTACTTTGAAACTAACGTTGTTAGAGGTAATGTTGTTCAGGTAATTACCGTCATCGCCACGGAAGATGCCGGAATAATTTTTCAACTGGTACTGCGTGTAGCTCAGCGAGTACATAATGCTGAAATAGTCATCCGGCCATTTCAACTGCTTGCCCAGCGATACGGTGGCACCGGTGATGCGCAGGAAGCTTGAGTCGGCACGCGACTTTTCGAGCCGGCCGGTGGCAAAGTTGTAGGCGTTGGAATACTTGGTGTTGTAAAAACTAATGGTAAACGGGTTGCGTTTGCGGCCACCCAACCAGGGCTCGGTAAACGAAAAGTTGTACGACCGGTAGGCCCGTCCATTCGACTGCAGGCGTAGGCTAAGCTTCTGGCCGTCGCCGGTGGGCAGCGGATCCCAGGATTGCTTGTTGAAAATATTCTTGATCGAAAAGTTGTTAAACGTTACGCCCAGCGTTCCGGTAAGACCAATACCACCGCCCCAGCCAGCCGACAGTTCCAGTTGGTCCGAAGACTTTTCTTCCAGTTTCCAGTTGATGTCCACGGTGCCGTCTTCCTGGTTGGGTACTACACCGGGGTTGATGGTTTCCTGGTTAAAGTAATTCAGGGCTGCCAGTTCGCGCTGCGAGCGGATAAGGTCGGAGCGGCTGAACTTTTCGCCCGGAATGGTACGCAGTTCGCGGCGGATCACATGATCCTTTGTTTTTTCATTGCCAAAAATGGCCACGTTGCGGATGGTGGCCTGCGGCCCTTCAATAATGCGGATCTCGTGATCGATGGTGTCGTTGTACACCGAAGTCTCGATGGGGTTGGCCTGGAAAAACAGGTAACCGTCGTCCATATAAAGCCCGCTGATGTCGCCGCCTTCGGGGGTCAGCTGCTTGCCCAGGCGCTGGTTCAGCGTCTGCAGGTTATAGACATCGCCCTTCTGAATGCCCAATATGTTGTTGAGTATCGAATCGGCATACTTGGTATTTCCTTTCCAGGTAATGTTGCCAAAATAATAACGGGATCCCTCAGCCATTTTCAGGTCAATGTTCAGGTGCCCGTCTGGCGTATAATACATGGTATCATCCAGTATCTGGGCATCGCGAAAGCCCAGCGAATTGTATTCGCTCAATATTTTCTCCTTGTCTTCCTCGTATTTTTTGGGGTCAAATTTGGCCGAAGAAAACAGCTTGAACCGGAAATAAGGATCGAGGAAGTTGCGGGTTTTGGTGGCGCTTAAAAAACCCAGGTCATTGATGTACTCTTTAAAAGTAATAGGGTCGTTGGTACCGTACGGGCTGGGAGTTTTGGTGGGATATAAGGTAAAATGGCTGCGTTCCTTGGTGCCTTTCATCTGCCTTTTCAGCTTTAGGTCGGGCACCTGTGTATTGCCATAAAAATTCACCTCGTTTACCCGCACTTTTTTGCCTTTATCAATTACAAAAGTGAGGTTGCTGGCATTGGGAATAGAAGGATCGGGTTTTTCTTGGATCTCCACCTGTACATTCTGGAAGCCTTTTTCGATGTAATATTTTTTGATGGTTTCCACCGCATTACGACGGGTATTCTCGGTAATGATGGTGGAACGAACCAGGGCCGCTTTTTTCTCCAGTTCTTCGGCTTCCGTCTTTTTTACGCCCTGAAACTTGAACGAACCCAGCTTGGGGCGCTCCTGAACGGCAATTTCCACGTCAATCACATCGCCACGAAGTGCGGTAATATAAATCTGCACATTGGAAAAAAGGCGCTGCCGCCACAGGTTGGAGATGGCCTTGGAAAAAGCGTCGGTACCGGGTATCATCAGCTTGTCGCCCGATTGCAGGCCCGAAATCGAAACCACAATTCCGGTGTCGAGGTAATTGACGCCGGTAACGTTGAGGGTACCAATAGTATATTCTTTCGGAATCCGGGCATTTTGCATAGCCAGCAGCTCGGGGTCTACAGAAACGGGGCGGGTAGTGTCAGTTTCCTGTGCACCGGAAGTTGTTGCAGCCAGCATTGCCACTAAGGCGATGGTTGCAATGCGCGGTAATTTTTTAAGCATATGTTCAGTCGTATTGCTGCCCCGGTGCACGAATAAGCCATACACAGGCGGGCAGGCAAATTAAGCGGAATTTTTAATCGGATTTGTTAAACCGGTGATTTGGATGATGTTAAAGGATTGGTATGATTAGAAGCAAATAATAAAGCGTCTCCCAATAATGATTGAATATTGGGCTGCTGCCCTTCATCTTTCTACACCCCTGGTTGCTTGTTCGATAGTTTCTCAAAACTTCTGCTGTTCAACATTCCTTGTTCGTCTGTTCGTTATTCTTTGGCCGTCTATTTCACCGCCGCCACCTGCTCGCCGGTTTTGCCAAACCTGCGTTCCCGCCCCTGAAAATCAAGCAGCGCCTCGTATAGGTTGGCTTTCCGAAACTCGGGCCACCGCACCGAGGTAAAATACAGTTCGGCATAAGCCAGTTGGTACAGCAAAAAGTTGGAAATGCGGTATTCGCCGCTGGTGCGGATCATAAGCTCTGGATCCGGAAACTCGGAAGTACACAGGTAACGCTGCAGGGTTTGCTGGTCAATATCAGCCACATCCAGCCGGCCTTTTTTTACTTCGTAGGCAATATTTTTTACCGCGTTCAGCAGTTCCCAGCGGCCGCTGTAGCTCAGGGCCATAATTAGGTTCAGGCCGGTATTGGGGCTGGTTATTTCCAGCGCTTCGGCCAGCTCCCGGCGGGCATATTCGGGCAACATGGCCAAGTCGCCAATCACATGCAGGCGTATATTGTTTTTGCACAGGCTTTCCACTTCGCTGCGTATGGTTTTTACCAACAGCTCCATCAGGCCCACCACTTCGTATTGCGGGCGGTCCCAGTTTTCGGTGCTGAAGGCATACAATGTCAGGTAGCCAATGCCCAGTTCGGCACAGCCCTCCACAATGTCCCGTACACTGTCCACGCCATGAAAATGACCGAAAAGACGGTCCTGGCCCTGCTCTTTTGCCCATCGGCCATTGCCATCCATAATGATGGCAATATGCTGCGGCAGGCGCGATTTATCTATTTGCTGTAAAAGGTCTTGCATGTGCTGGCTCTAAATAAGGCGCAAAGGTAATGTTTCGCACCAAGCTACCGGAGGGCAAAACGCCATTGGACCGGGTTTTTACATTAGAAAATGGGGCGGCAAAATTTGTGGCCCTTCCGGGCAAAAAAAATCCGCACCGGATGCGGAAATAGTTTCGTGCAACAGAATAACAGACGACAGTGGTCAATGGTATCCACTGTCGTCTGCAGTCCGTCACCGCACTTCAGGACAGCGGTACGATTGCAGGTTGAACGAAAGGGTAAATGTGGCAGTGGCAAACTGGTCTTTCTGCCGGCTGTTGCCCCGCTGAATGCCTTTGCCTCCAATTGGCGCACCGGTTTCGTACGATCGGTCGGAAAGCAACAGGGCCGGTGTGGCCGAACCATCGGGGTTGCGCGGAAACACAGATTCCTCTACATAAGTGGAGCTTACATCGTCGAGGTAATCGGTATTGGTAAAGCGGTGTACTACTTCAAAGCCCACATTGATGCGTTCGTTGAGGGCATATTTGATGCCCACGCCAAAAGGAACGCTGAACGCCATGGAACTGTATTGTTTTCTTTCGGGGTAGGCTGGGCTGCCCTGGCCCTCGGTGCCCAACTGGCGCAGGTTGTATTTCTGGCCCTGCAGGTAAGCAAACGGGTCGTAATTGAAAATGCCCACACCAAGCGTTACATATGGCGTGAAATGCATGCCGGCTTCACCGGGCAGAAACCGGTAAAAATTGAAATCGCCCTGCAGTGCAAACTCATAAACGTTCGAGTTGAAGCTCAGGTTGCGGCGCCGCATGTATTCGTTGTGATCGTTGTACACATCCGAATACCCCAGCCGAGCATAATTGGCGGCCACCCGGGCGGCTATATAATTCCCGAAATTTTTACGAAAGAAAATACCGGCTGCCACCTTGGGACGATTTGCCCTTACCCTTGTGTTCAGGTCGCCAAAATAATGGCCTGCACCTACCGACACACCAAACTCACCTTCCTGCACAATTGATTGGGCCCCTGCAGCCACAGGCAGGCAAAACGCCAGATAAAGCATCCATTTTCTCATAAAACAAATTAACGATACTTCAGCTAAACGGTAAAATGCAGATTTTGTTTTAACCCGGTGCTAAAAACCTGGAGAAAGGCCAATGAATGCGGAAACACCTGCCATACGCAGCTGGTAACGCAGGCAAATAAAAAAGCCGCACCCTGCGGCACGGCTTAAAAATTTTTGGGGCACAAATGGCCTAAGCAAAAAAGTTAACTAGGAAAAACAAGGTAATGACCAACAGCATCAGCCGGCCGAAACTGCGGAGCGAATGTGCGGAAAATAAATGGCTCATAGAATTTGGTTTTTCTCAACAGCGTAAAGTTGCTGCAACAAGTTTACTACACAAGATTAATTAGACAAACACCGATTTTTGAGCGGTAAGCGTTTCCCTGCAGTCGTTGATGCTGATTTGCACCGGCCGCAGCAAAAAACTTTATCTTCAACCCGCACCTATAACGGACAGGCAAAACCGTATTAGGAAGCCACTCATTATTCACCAAGCCAACGGGGGCCAATGAAATACCTCTATTTATTTTTTACGTTGCTGGCGGGCAGTTTGCTGCCGGCGCAGGCAATACTCAACAGCCGCCTGGGCCGCCAAACCGGCGGTGCACTGGTAGGCGTGCTGCTTTCTTTTTTTATAGGTACCGTGTGCCTGCTGCTGGCCAATAGTGTTACCAACGGAGCTGCACTGGTTACTTTAAAGCCTGGGCGCACTTCGCCTTGGTACATTTGGATGGGAGGTGTGCTGGGCGCACTATTTCTAAGCTATATTACCTGGGTAAACCAGCAGCAGGGCGTAGCACTTACATTTATCCTGGTGGTGTGCGGGCAAATCTTCATGGCGCTGCTGCTCGATCATTTTGGATGGCTCGGCACAGTACAGCGCAGTATTACGCCGGTGCAGTTGCTGGGCGTAGTACTGATTTTGGCGGGCATTTTTTTGGTAAAAAAATAAAGGTGTTGCCGATACAACTGGCCACACCCTGGGCCCTGGTCGAAGTTTTCGTTGGCCGAAACTTTACTTCACTTCCGGCTGCAATAGTTTACTCCAAAGCAGGTAACCCTGCCGGTTCATGTGCAGGCTGTCTGCCACAAACAGCTCGGACCGCGGCCGCCCGGCATCGTTGAGCATGGGCATAAATACATCCACAAACGAAGTGTGCGGATGCTGCTTCAAAAAGGCACGAATGGCCCTATTTGCCTCTGCCATTTTGGGCATCAGGTGGGCCCTGCTAGGACTGGGCTTGATGGAAACAAAGGTAAAAGGCACACCCGGTAACCTGCGCCGTATTTGTGTGAACAGGCCACTGAAGCGGTCAACCACCGTTTGAGCACTGATGGTATCGGAACCTGCCAGGTCGTTTTCGCCGCAATAAAAAATGATACGCGACGGGTTGTACCGGAAAATGGTTTCTTCTGCATACCGCACTACGTCCGGAATGGAAGCACCGCCAAACCCGCGGTTGAGCACCTTCTTTCCTTTGAAATCCTGCTGCAGCGACTCCCACAACCGGAACGAAGAAGACCCCACGAATAATATAGGCCGCGAAGGTGGCGCCTGCAGGCTGTCCTGCCTGCTGAAAGCACTTATTTCAGCTGCAAAAGGTGCTTCCTGGCCGTTGCCCACCAGGCTGCACAGCAGCAAAAAAACCAGTAGTATGCGCATGTTTGTACAAATGGCAGATCAATAAATACCCCGCTCATCGTGGTTGAGCAGGTCCTGTGCTACACTGCTGTTGAACACCAGCTCTTTGTCCAGAATTACCTGGCGCAGCAGATCGTGAATGGTAATAACGCCGGCAAACCCATCTTCGCCATCATAAGCTACCAGGTAGCGGGTACGGGCGGCACTCATGGTGTCCATGCAATGCTCCACCGAATCGTCCAGATGAACCCTGGGCAGGTCCGTGGTCATTACTTCGGCTACGGTACTGGTGGTGCTGTTACGGCCTTTTAATACTACGTTACGGCTGTATTCGCGTTCCGAAAAAACACCTTTATACTCGCCCTTGTCTTTTACAATCAGGTAGCTTAGGTTAACGGAGTCGAGCATTTTCAGGGCCTCGATCACCAGGGCATCGGGGGCTATTTCGTTGGAGAACCGGGGTTTGCTTTCGAGTATATTTTGAACGGTACGCATGGTAAGAAATCTATTTGCCTAAAAATAGGTTATTACTGCATTGAACGAGCAAGGCAAAGCTTGTTATTTCGTAAGTAGGCAAGCCAAGCCAGGGTTTAAAAACAATTTAAAAAATAGACAGGATGCAACGTGTACCATAACTTTTAGCACTATACATTTATAACAACATTGGGCAGCAGAAACCCGTTTTTCCCTGCCGGCCACAATGCACCCAATTTGAAATGAAGTCGCGCAATGTAATGCTTTCGCTGTTGCTGGTTTGCTGCCTCATGGCCTGGGCCATGATACAGACAAAACCACCCACGGCAAAGGAAGCATTAGACCGAAGCCCGCGCCGGTTGCAGTTTTCGGCCACTGCCCTGTGCCGCCTGCGGTGTTTGGGTTTGGCGCAAAGCGATGCTGCATCAGTACTGTCGGCTGGAGTGATCCTGTACCACAAAAGCAACCGGCGTGCAAGCCCCTGCCCGGTGTGGGTGGTACAAGGCACAACCACGGCAGGCATTACCTGCAGGCTGCGGCTGGAACAGTGTGCAACCGGCATGATAGTGGTGGGAGCAGAAAGGCCTGGAGTGGACAGTTTGTGCCCCTGCAACGAAGCACCACCGGGTAAAAAAATGCAAGGACAACTTTCCAAAAAATAACTTCAACTTGCATTAAACTTACTTCATCGAAACCCTTCGAATTTTCAGTTGTTCCTATTATACATTTACGTTTCAATTTCCTATTGATGACACTCCCAGAGTACCACCGATTAAGCGAAGAAACCCAGTTTGATGTGTTGGAGCATCAAGGCGTTTTGCTTGCGGAACGCGATGAGGCATACTGCACCCTGCGCCTGTATGCACTGGGAGCATTTTATGTAGAACTGCACCACCACCAGCACTTTAATGTAATTGTGAAACTGCAGGCTTTTGCCACCGGCAGCCGCCAGTTCGATCATTGGCTGGACGATATCCGCATTGAAGATTTGCTGCAGTAATACAGGAGGCCATGGCACCTTGTTCATAGACCATCATTAACAGCCTTCCCATTTTAGCATTACTTTCCCCAAATGGACGATGGTCTATCGACTATGGACTATTCTCACCGTTACCAGCAATTGGCCCAGGTGCCGCATGGTATGTTCGGCTGCATGCACGTACAAACCCAGTACGGTAGCCGGCAATTTTGCCCTGCCCACATCGCGGTGATCGGTCAGGCGCTGTTCATCGGCGCCGGCTAATGTTTCCAATGCCGCTTCAATGCTTTGTCGCACACCTTGCACCAGTTGGGTGGTGGTTTCCAGTCCTTCCTGCGGGTTGCCTTCAGCCTTTAAATACTGCATTTGCACGTCGGTAAGGACTTGGCCCCGGGCATAAGTAAACAGCCGGTTGAGCACGCCGCTTATGTGTTGCAAATGAAAACCGGGAGATGCCACACCTGCAGGCTTTTCCCAAAGCAGGTGGTCAGGAAAGTCGTGCATCAGTTGTTCTACTTCTTCAAGGGCCTGCAACAGGGCATGCGCCACCGGTTGCAACAGGGATGGAATATTAGGCAATGGGCCGCGGAGCCAAACTTCGGGAAGGGACATAGGAGAAAATGATGGTTGATAGATGGTAGATGATAGAGTTGCAAATTAAGGATTGCGGGCGGTTGAGGTGAGTTTTTGAACCACAAAGGCAAGAAGACAGAAAGGTGCACAAAGAAGGAATGGGTGAAATATTAAAGCGCATTAAATTTTGCCCTAAATGTATTGTGCCCGAAACAGCGCAAACCCAAAACTGCCGGCCACTCAATCATTTCAATCACACACATCCGTGGTCATAAAAAAGCCACCGGGTATACCCGGTGGCCGGTTGACGCAAGTTGCTGCGTCAGACAGATATTTGAATGGAGAAAGCCCGGTTAGGCGAAACTAACCGAAGGCGTCCATGAATGATCTGTAGATATCATGAATACCTCCTTTTCATTTGGTGAATACTAAAGATACAACAGGTACACTATTCAAAATGCATTGATTTTTATTGAATTTAAAATAAACCCGGCTTTTATGAAATGCTTTACAACCGGCTGCTGCTGCTGCTTTGGCTCCATCGGCGTTTGGTTTTCAAAGTAAAAATTTTGCTCAGCCCTGCGCCGGTTCCTTCATTTTTTTGGTATGCTGTTTGGAGCACAATTGACAAAGCCGGTACAGACGACTACGGGTTTGGAATACCAGTTTTACTACTTTAAAATCAAACCCGCAAATAGGGTACCGGTGCCCAGTATGTGGCGAACTAAACCAATTGAGAAAAGAGGTCGGACCAACGTTTGACCTCTTTTTTTGCTACCAGTGCCTAACCCATAGCTTTGCCGCCAATTATTTACCCATATGACCCACGAATACACCATCAATGTGCAACAGGTAGAAGACCTGCAAACAATAGGCAACCGCGAAGAACTGGAAAGCATTTTTGAAAAGGCGCGGCACATGGTGGTAGGGGGCGGTATTGTGGTACTGGAGCGCCGCTCACCGGGTGGCGAAGTGTCCCGGTTTGAAGAGATCAGCACGGAGGGCGACCTGGCTGCTTACCAACAGCAGGTGTTTAAATATATGGATTGAGGAGGTAACTAGACGATGGACTACGGACGACGGACTACGGACGACGGATAGCAGGAAGGAACAAAATAAAAGGTGCCTCTGTAACTGAGACACCTTTTTCTATTGGTTGATAAATTTTCCCTTTTAAATCAGGTTTACGCTGCGGTTCACAAACGCTGTGAGGTCGGCGCCGGTAAGCATTCCCTGCGACAGCAGGGCCAGGTCGTATGCCTGTTTTGCCAGCGCCAGCTGCTGCTCTTCGCTATCGGCCTGCAGCATGCGGTTTACCAGTTTGTGGTTGCCATTTACCGCCACTTTGTAGCTGTCGGGCAGGTTGCCGTAAAAGCCCATGCCACCGCCCATTTTCGCCATTTCCTTCATGCGGCGCATCCACTCTTCCATGGTTACATGCACCGGCAGTTCGTCGGGGCTTAGCGCCTCAATGTGCACCTGCATTTCGGGCTTGCCAATGGCTTTTTCAAACAGTTCTTTTACCTTTTTCGATTCTTCCTCGGTGAGCACATGGCTGCGCTCCTCGTCTTTCTCCACCAGTTTGTCCATCACATCGGCATCCACACGCTTCCACGAAATCTTCTCTCCTTTCATTTCCATGTGGTGAATAAAATGGTTGTCGATGGGCGAATTCATCACCAGCACATCATACTCCTTTTTGCCTGCAGCCTGTATGTAGGCATCCTGGCGGCCTGCGTCAACGGTGTACAGGTATACCACCGAGCCAGCCTTATCGGTTTGCAGTGGCTCCACCTTTGCTTTGTATTCATCCAGGGTAAAAAAACCGCCTTTGGTATTGGTAAGCAGGGCAAACTCTTTTGCCTTATCAAAAAACTTGTCGTCCGACATCATGCCGTACTTTACAAACATGCCGATGTCATTCCATTTTTCCTCGTAAGCCTTGCGGTCTTTTTTAAACAACTCGGCAAGCTTGTCGGCCACCTTGCGGCTGATGTAGGCGTTGATCTTTTTTACGTTGCTGTCGGCCTGCAAAAAAGATCGGCTTACGTTCAGCGGAATATCCGGCGAATCGATCACGCCGTGCAGCAGCATCAGGAACTCGGGCACGATGTCTTTTACTTCGTCGGTAATAAACACCTGGCGGCTAAACAGCTTGATCTTGTTGCGCTGCAGCTCCAGTTCGTTTTTAATTTTCGGGAAATACAAAACGCCGGTAAGGTTGAACGGGTAATCCACATTGAGGTGGATCCAGAACAGCGGGTCTTCCGAAAAAGGATACAGCTCTTTATAAAACTTCAGGTAATCTTCATCCTTGAGTTCCGAAGGCGATTTGGTCCAGATGGGCGAAGTGTTGTTGATGATGTTGGGCACTTCCACCGTTTTGTATTTCGGTTCGCCTTTTTCATCCACGCCATCTTCTTCGGTTTCTGTTTTGGTACCAAACTCAATGGGAACGGGCAGAAACTTGCCGTATTTGTTAAGAATTTCTTCCAGGCGATGCTGGTCCAGAAACTCTTCCGATTCGCTGTTGACGTACAGGATCACATCGGTGCCGCGATCGGTGCGGTTGCCCTCCGTTATTTCATATTCGGTGCTGCCATCGCAAACCCAGCGGGCGGGCTCGGCGCCGGGCTGGTACGACAGGGTTTGGATCTCCACTTTATCGGCCACCATAAAGGCTGAGTAAAAGCCCAAACCAAAGCGGCCGATAATCTCGTTGGCATCTTTGGCTTCTTTGAACTTTTCCATAAACTCGGTGGCACCGGAAAAAGCGATCTGGTTGATGTATTTCTCGATTTCCTCGGCCGTCATGCCCAGGCCGCGGTCCGAGATGGTGATGGTTTTGGCTTCCTTGTCAAAAGCTACGGTTACTTTTAATTCGCCCAGTTCGCCGGGAGCCTGGCCCAGTGAAGAAAGCCGCTTTATTTTTTGGGTGGCATCCACTGCATTGGAAACCAGTTCGCGCAGAAAAATCTCGTGGTCGGAATAAAGGAATTTTTTAATGATCGGGAAAATGTTTTCGGTATGGATCGAAATCGTCCCCTTTTGGTGCTGCATAAGCCGTTTATATTTTTGAAAAGTTTGAAAAATAGATGCCGCCGCTGCGGTTAGGGGCGGATGAACAAGGCACGGGCCAAAGCACCCCCAGTTGTCAAATTGACAGAATAGAAAGGGACCAGAGTAATTACCAAAAAGAAAAAGCTGCATTTTCAACTGCCATTCTTCGGCTTCCGACCCCGGACTTCCGTCTTCCCACTCCTACTAGTTCCGCTTATCAAGCCCCCACGACAACTTGTTACGCAGCGTCTGCAGAAAATTATTTTCGTTCAGTCGTACCAGGTTCAGCGCAAAACTTTCTTTGCGCACCGCCAGCAGTACGTCTTTACTTACCAGTTCGCGGCGCGAATCGAGGGCACAAATAATATTGGGCGCCCGGCTTTCCACTTCAAAGGAAATAATGGTGTTATCGGGCACCACTATGGGCCGCACATTGAGGTTGTGCGGTGCAATGGGCGTCAGTACAAAAGAACAGGCATCGGGAAAAACCACAGGGCCGGCGCAACTCAGCGAATAGCCCGTAGAACCCGTCGGCGTTGCCAGGATCAACCCATCCGCCCAGTACGTATTGAGCAGTTCCCCATTGAGGTAGGTATTGATCTTGATCATCGGGGAAATATCCTGTTTGTGAATGGCAAATTCATTCAGCGCATAAGGCACATCGCCAAAAAGCGGCAGGTTGGCATCCAGGTGCACCAGGGTACGCTTGTCGATGATAAAGGAGCGGCGTGCCAGTGCCCGGATGGCTTCCCGCATTTCATCGCGGCCAATAGAGGCCAGAAAGCCCAGCCTGCCAAAGTTGATGCCCACTACCGGGATGGCTTTATTGCGCACCAGCGTAACGGCATCGAGCAGGGTGCCGTCGCCACCCAGGCTTACAAAAAAGTCAATATCGTCCGAAAGATCAGCGGAAGAAGTAAAATGCGTGGTGTTGGGGGACAGCGAAACCAGCCCCTGCATTTGGGACAGAAAATATTGGTGCACAACCGGCACAAAGCCTTCGTGGTCCAGTTCATCAAAAAAAAGCTGTACGTCCTTAAGCTGGCTTTCCTCCAGCACCCGGCTGTAAATAGCTACCTTCAAAATGATTCTTTTGTATTGCGGCTGATCAGAAGTAATCCTTGCGGTGCAAATTTAATCCGTTTTGCCCGATCTGGTTGAAGCTCCATTCCAGCTTGATGATAAAGTCGTAGAATGTAATGATATCCACCCCTACCCCACCCGAGTACAGCATACGGTTGGCCAGCATATTATCTCCCGGCTGCGGGTTATACACATACCCGGCATTGCCGAAAATTTTTGCATAAGCCTTGAACGGAATGTGGTTGAGCCTGCGAAACCGTTCGGAGGGAATGCCAATATTGGTGCTGAACAACCGGTGCGCCAATGTGGCCTTTGTATAGCCGCCGGCAACACCATCCACTACAAAATATTCGTAGCCCTGCATGAACATATCCGAATTTCCGATCAGGGATTTGTTGACGTAAGGCTGGCGGAACGGAAGTTTGAGGGTGCCTGCAGTGCGGAGGTTAAAAAAAGACTTTTCGTTAAGCGGCCACGATGCAGAGGTCTTTACATTGAGCTGCCACACATTCAGGGGGCGCTGAAATCCCTTTTTCTGCATCAGCACGTTGGCAATAAGCCCTTTGGTGGGGTAAGGAATAAAGTCCACATTGAAATAAGCCAGGTTATAATACAGCTCGGGCTGGCTGATGCGGTTGTTATTAAAAGAATATGCGGGGTTAATAGCCAGGATGGTATCGGCTATACGTTCGTGGGAATAGCGAAATCCAAATGTATGGGTGGTGAAAATGGCAGGACGGTAGCTTACCTCGGTAAAGCCCCTGAAGTAAGAATGCACAAAACTATTGTTGTCCTTATAGGCCAGTTGCTTATTGCGCTCCGTATTGTAAATAAGTTCCTTGTTGTGCCCCAGCGCCAGGCCCATGCTGGCCGACCATTTCATGTCTTTGTCCAAAAACAAACCCTGGTAAGAAAAACTAACGGCCTTGGTGTAGCCATGCATGAAGTTGAGGGTACTGCGGTCCTTGCGGCCGGTGGTATTTTTGTGGGTAAACTTGATGCCATAGTTCACCCGGTTAAAATCCATGTCTTTTTCCTTTACCCACTGGCCAAAGTTGCGGTCTACCATCTTTAAAAAAGGCAGGGGATACACATACCAGCGTTCGCGCAGCTCAATGGTTACATAAGCTTCATAGCCGCGCAGCGAACTCAGTGTTACCACCACATCCAGAAAAAGGCCCGTATTCATCAGCCGTTTCCGCGACTCGGCCAGTTCGTTGGCCAGGTCATTCAGCGGCATTTGCTGGTACAGTTCAAACGAAAGTTCGCGGTGAATAATATTGGGGCGGGTAATGCGGTTGCCGGTGATTTTTATTTCCTGAATGGAAAACAGACCGGCCGAATCCTTGAGTGGGATTTCTTCCCGGGTAGAATAGAGGAGCGTACCTTTAACATCTGCAACCTGGCAAAAGGCGCAGCAGTGCAGCAACAGGCAAGCCAGCATCAGGGAACAGAATCGGGCAACGCTCATCAGACAATGAATATAAGTCATCCGTACGAAATAATCGTGCGAAGATTGAGCCGGAGCGCATGTTTGCTTAAATATTCAGGTAATGCATCAGGTTGTCGAAGTTGCCCCGCAGCTCATTTTCGTACATTTCTTCTCCAAAATAGTACTTGATGGTGTACTCGTAACGCTGGAAGGTGGCAATAATTGCCGAAACCTCTGTTTTAGACAGGCGGATGGTTACCTGCATCATACCGGTTTCGGTATCGGCGAAGGTGTTTAATTGGGTAATTTGTGCATCATTGGATTCTACAATGCGGTTGATCTCTGTAAACGAGTACGCTTTGGGCTCCATTTCCAGTACAATAAGGGCACCGGGCTGCCCTAGGCTCATAAAATCCGATGCATTGCGCAACAGGTCGTTGTACGTAACAATGCCCACCATTTGGTTGGCTTCCACCACCGGCACAATACTTTGATTTTTTTGTACCGCCACTTCAATGGCTTTCAAAAAATGGTCGTTGGCCTGAACAGTAGTACCCCCTTCTGAAATGGGCAGGTCGCTAAGGTTGTTTTCATCATCGCTGTGGAGGAGCTGCTCCTCGCTGATGATGCCTAAATATTTCTCTTCATCTACAATGGGCAGGTGCGACACATGGTAATCGTTCATCAGCTGTAACGCCTGATAAACCTTGTCGCCCTTATGCAGGTAAGGAATGGTGTTCGATATGAGTTGTCGGGTTAACATGGATGACGGCTTTACCTAAACAGACAAAAAAGATCAGGCTACTGTTGCAGGCTCGGCCAGTTTTTTTAAAAATTTATGAAGTATCACGTTGAACTCTTCCGGCACTTCCATCATGGGGGCATGCCCGCATTTGTCGATAAAATGCAGCTCACTGCCTGGAATGAGTTTTTGAAATTCCTGTGCCACAAAAGGTGGTGTTATGGTATCGTTGGCGCCCCAAATCAGCAGTGTGGGCTGTTTTATATTTTTTAGTTCATCGCCCAGGTTGTTGCGGATAGCACTTTTGGCCAGGGCAATGATCTTGATGACCTTTAGCCGGTTGTTGGTGATGGAAAAAACCTCGTCCACCAGTTCGGTAGTGGCCATTTTAGGGTCGTAAAAGGTCAGTTCCGTTTTTTTGCGGATGTATTCATAATCGCCGCGCTTGGGGTAAGTATCCCCCATTCCGTTTTCAAAAAGCCCCGATGACCCCGTAAGGGTCAGCGATTTTACCCGCTCGGGGTGTTTCAGCAGGTACACCAGCGCCACATGGCCGCCTAGTGAGTTGCCCAGCAGGTGCACGTCCTTATAATCTTTGTACTCCAGAAACCGGTGCACAAACTTGGCCAGCCCCCCAACGGAGGTATGCAGCAGGTCCAGCTCGAACAAGGGCAGCATAGGAACGATAACCTTGTAATGTTGCCGGAAATATTCGATCAGGTCTTTAAAATTACTCAATGCGCCAAAGAGCCCATGCAGTAAAACCAACGGTTCGCCTTGCCCCTCCTCAATGTACCTGAACTTATTATGTTCTTTCAATTCGTATTGCATGCTCTTTTCCTTACGTTGCTAAAATAGCGGATTTACTCCAATTAGATGATGAGGCGGCAGCGATACGCTACCTGAACTAAAACTGTTCCAACGGCTGATTACCCAACCCCTTGCTCAGCGCCCTGCAAGATGGTTTATAAATTAGTGCCAGCCAGTCGGCAGCCATATTTTGTGTATGTGTAAAACGCTGGGCAGCATTTGCGGCAGGCAGCGGCCCCAGCATTGCGGCCGGCATTGCACCTGCCGGGGTTATAAAAAACCAAATCGGGCAGCAGGTGTTTCAGGCCTCAAAAAAACCTTCCAGCTCGGTAAACATATTTTTGAAAAAAGGCAATGCAGCGCCTAATAACCCCAAAATGCGGGGCCCCAATGGCTGCAGCAACGGATAGGTAGCGGATGCTGCTACGGTTTCAGGCTTGATCAGGTTGAGTTGGGTGGCGTAAAAAAGCAGAAGGCTCAACACAAAAAGATACAGCAGGGCAAAGAAAACCACCCCGCCCAGGCGGTTAGCCCATCCCAACGCCGCCGCTTCCAGCCCCGACTCGATCATTTTGGCACCCAGCCGCACCAGCAATGCCACACCAATAAACACCAACGCAAAAGCCGCAAACGGTAGCCAGCGCTCCGAAAGGTTGGTATGTTCGCCCAGGTAAGCAGCCGCCACCGCCGAAAGTTTAACTGCAGCAGCAAGCCCCACCACCAATGCCAGGAAAGAAAAAAGAGCCAGCACCAGGCCTTTACGCCAACCCTTCCAAAGGGCCAGCACCATCAGGCCGGCTACAATGCTGTCGATAAACATGGGGAAAGGGTTGGGATTTTGGATTGACGATTTCGGATTTACGATTTGGGCTTACGTACAATCTACTGTGACCTTTTACCATCTAAGGGTTCCAAAATCGAAAATCCGAAATCGTAATTCGTAAATCATTGGGGGTTTTGCAACAGCTCTTTTACCGCGGCTGAAATGGCTTTGCCATCGGCACGGCCGGCCAGTTTTTTGGTAGCGGCGCCCATTACCTTGCCCATATCGGCAGCCGAAGTAGCACCGGTTTCGGCAATAATGGCCTGCAGTTCGGCCTTCAGGGCAGCTTCATCCAGTTGGGCGGGTAAAAACTGTTCAATCACGGCAATCTCTTCCTGTTCCTTTTGGGCCAGGTCGGTGCGGTTCTGCTGCTGGTAAATGTCCAGCGAGTCGCGGCGCTGTTTTACCATTTTCTGCAACAGCTTTATTTCGCCTTCTTCGGAAACGGCACCATTTGCGCCGGGCTCGGTTTTGGCTTTAATGATCTCCGCCTTGATGGCCCGAAGCCCGCGCAGGGCTGCTTCGTTCTTGGCCTTCATGGCATCTTTCATTTGTTCCATTATCTTTTGTTCGAGGCTCATAGTAGAAGAGTTGGTAGTTAATAGTTGGTTGTTGACAGATTGTTGATGATAGATGATAGGCACTGTTGTTTAAATATCCCAACTGTCAACTACCAACTATCAACTGTCAACTTTTTTTAACCGGCTTTATTTTCTTTTAATTGCAGTTCGCGGAACTTGTCATAGAAGCGCTGGGCGAATGCCTTCATTTCGTCTACCAGTTCGGCCTGCTTGGTGGCACGGTCAAAAGTGTCGGCCATGGTCATAAAGGTCTGGTAATAAAAATCGGCCATTTCGTCCACCATCATTTTCTGGGTCCACAGGTCAATGCGCAAGGCGGTTTTTTCCTGCCCGTCCCACAGCGATAGCATCATGGCCCTTGCCTGCTGAGGCCGGTCGGCAGTACTTTCGGTAGCCTTCCACTCAATACTTTCCGGTACCCGCTGATCGTCCAGCGTAACGTCTATAGAGATACTTGACTTGATCATTTTGTAGCGTTAATGAGCGGCGAAGGTAATTGTTTCCCTTATTTTTCCGCACCGGCCAGGCTTTGCCAGGCAATGGCAGCGGTTTGCTTCCAACCTGTTTGTGCAGCGGCTTGCCGGGCAGCTTCCGCAAGGCGACTGTGCAGCGCTTCGTCTTTATACACCTGCATCAGGCAGGTAGCCAGCAGTTGTTCATCGCCTGCTTCGTAGTACAGTGCGGCATTGCCTGCCACTTCTTTGTGCAGGGGTTCGCTGGTGGCAATAATAGGTAGGGCGGCCCCGATGGCATCGTGCAAAAAACTGCCGTAAGGCCCTACAGGCAGGGGCTGAACAAATGCATATGCCGCTCTAAAAAAGAAGGCGGCTTTGCTTTGTGCTACTGCCTGTTCGGGCAACACCACATCGTATCGGTATTTATAAGATGCAAGTAAATCTTTCAAGGCAGCAATCTTATCAGGGTCGGCACCCAAAGGCAGCAACACCAGCTTCCAGCTCGACTTCTGCCGGTGTTTGAATTTTGAAAAAGCTTTCAGTAACCCAATTAAAGGGGGTGTGGCAGCCATGGGGCCGGCATACAAAAAATACGGGGATCCATCGGTGTACTCCTCTTTAAAAATCTCTGCATCCACCGGCTTGTTGAGGGGTTCATGCATGGGCCCTCCGGGCAGCACCAAAATATTGGGGATGCCTTGCTGCTCCAGCTTTTTTTTTGCTTCCCCATTATTTACCCAAATACCTGCCGCCCCGGTTCTAGCCGCCTGCATCATTTTGGGTGGGTACGCCTGTGTGGGCAGCAGTATTACATAAGTGGGTAAAGCGCCGGCACTGAAGCTTTGCGCCCCGATGCAAACCGCAGCCGCTGCACCTGCGCTTTGCGCCCCCTGCTGCCAGCGGCGCAGGGTTCTACGGCGCAACAGCAAACCTGTGGGCACCGCATACTGCTGCAATGCTATGCGTTCATGTTTTGTAGACAACAGAAATGTATTGTTGGTAAACAACAGCACCACGTGCTGCTCTGCCTGCTGCACCATAGCATAAAGCAAATGTTGCAACCAGATGGTGTCCTCATTTTCTGTTGCAGTGTCCGCATAAAAAAAAACCGCCAGGCGCATGGAGCAAAGATACATTGGGCGGCCATCAGCAGCATAGTAACAGGACCGTCTGGTGCCGGGCATCAGAAATTCGGGGTTATGGTATATCGTAATTATACCCACCTGCATGTATAAAGTACGGTGGTCATTATAGGCTAGTTTCCACCTGTGCCTGATGCCCATTGCCGTGTACCTTTAACCTACACGCATCAAGCCTTACAAGCCGTTGCTGACCCTTACCAAAAACACCGATCAATTGCTGGCATTTGTGGAAAATATTTCCGTCTTTGTAATACAGGTTTCTGCTTTGTTGTGTTTATTCAACAAATGCCCGCATTCATTAAACAAAACAAAACCTTTTGTGCGCAGAACCACCAATTGGCACCCAATTTGAAAGATTAAAAACGAAGACAACGACGCTTCACCCTTAACATACGATTTTTTAAACGACCTCTTAGGTGGAAGAGGATGGTGGCTTGTAAAAGGGGCCTTGGTTCGGGGCCCCTTTCTTTTATTTATCCCCGGTTACACGGATTTTATTTTGGATTGCGCTGATTTTAAAGCCACCTATATTTTCTGATTTCATATTCAAGCTTTTCTTTTAAACAATAATTCTTTCCCTGTTCCCCTTTTTGCAAAAAATAGGAGCATTTCGTTGCTGAATGTCCCAGCAATAAAAGAGAACACTAAGTGGCTGCGGCATCCGCACAATCCAACCACATCCTTCCATCCGTGATAAAAATCTGCGAAATCCGTATTTATCCCTTAATCCTTGATTACATTTGCTGCGTATGGAGTATAATACAGCCAGAAGTTACCTGATCATGCGGGAGTATGGCCGGCACATTCAAAAAATGGTAGATCACCTGCTGACCATTGAAGACCCGGTGCGCCGCCAGCAAAACGCATATGCGGTAATTGAGTTGATGGGTTTTTTAAACCCCCACCTGAAAAACGTTGAAGACTTTAGGCATAAACTCTGGGATCACCTGTTCCTCATTTCCGATTTCAAACTCGATGTGGAATCGCCTTATCCCATTCCTACCCGCGAAGCCCTGAAGGCCCGACCCGACCCGCTGCCTTACCCCAAGCGGTATCCGAAGTTTTCGCACCTGGGTAAAAACCTCGAGCTGGTGATTGATAAAGCACTGGCGGAAGAAAACCCCGAAAAACGCAATGGATTTGCCAATGCCATTGCTTATTACATGAAGCTGGCATACAGCAACTGGCACAAAGACCAGGTGCACGACGATGCGATTCAGGGCGAACTAAACGCCATTACCAAAGGACAGTTGGAATTTACCAACACGCCTTATGTAAAAGCCTTTAGGCCACAGCAGGAAACCCGCGAACGGGGCGGAGGCTATGGCAAACAACAACGTAAGTTTCAGCACCGGGGCGGCAACAACAATAATAATAGCGGCGGTGGCGGCAACCGCAATGAAAACCGCGGCGGTGGCGACAACCGCAACCGGCACAACAATAACAAGAAAAGATTCAAATAAAGCATCCCAGTTTTTATAACGGGTAACCTGGGGCAGGTGTCTCCTGCTCATGTAAGTTGATTGTTATACAGTCAACTTATTTTTTTGAAACAGCACATTAAGGGCATTACCCAAAAGTCGCTGTATTCATGGGCCTTGTGCTTTTGTGCTATATTGGCCCGTCAGGTTTTTAGTGGTTAAATAATTTATCAAAAAATGGCACAGTTCGAAGTAATTGGCGGCAAAAGACTCAAAGGCGAGATCGTTCCGCAGGGTGCAAAAAACGAGGCCCTGCAAATTTTAAGCGCGGTGCTGCTTACCGCCGATAAAGTTACCATCAGCAACATCCCCGATATACTGGATGTAAACCTGTTGATTGAATTGCTGCAGGATATGAACGTGCAGGTGGACCGGCACAACCGGCACACGGCCACTTTCCAGGCACATGACGTCAATGTATCGTACCTGCAAACCGATGCCTTTAAAAAAAAGAGCGGCAGGCTGCGTGGCTCTGTAATGCTGGCTGGCCCCATGCTGGCCCGTTTTAAAACCGCCCTGATGCCAAAACCCGGTGGCGATAAAATAGGCCGCCGCAGGATGGACACGCATATTTTGAGTTTTGAAAAACTGGGCGCCAAATTTAATTATCACTCCGGTGATGGCTTTTTTCACCTCGAAGCGCCGGTATTGAAAGGCACCTACATGTTGCTTGATGAACCCTCGGTAACCGGCACTGCCAACGTAGTGATGGCAGCAGTTTTGGCCGAAGGCACCACCACCATTTACAACGCGGCTTGCGAGCCTTACCTGCAGCAGTTGTGTAAAATGCTCAACCGCATGGGGGCAAAAATCAGCGGCATTGGTTCCAACCTGCTCACTATTGAAGGCGTGGAAAAGCTGGGTGGTACCGAACACCGCATGCTTCCCGATATGATCGAGATCGGCTCTTTTATAGGGCTGGCCGCCATGACGCAAAGCGATGTTACCATTAAAAACGTAAGCCTTCCCGACCTGGGCATCATCCCGGAAAAGTTTCAGCAACTGGGCATACAACTGAATTTTTCAGGCGACGATATTCATATTCCTGCGCAGGACCTGTACGAGATACAGCCATTCCTCGACGGCGGCACCCTTACCATTTACGACCATCCCTGGCCCGGCCTTACTCCGGACTTGCTTAGCATTATTCTGGTGGTGGTTACGCAGGCAAAAGGCTCGGTGCTGATTCACCAGAAGATGTTTGAGAGCCGGCTGTTTTTTGTAGACAAACTCATTGAAATGGGCGCCAACATTATTCTTTGCGATCCGCACCGTGCTGCGGTGATCGGGCTGGAAAGAAAACACCAGTTGCGCGGCATCAACATGACTTCGCCGGACATCCGTGCCGGCGTGTCGCTGCTCATTGCGGCCCTGAGTGCAGAAGGAAAAAGCATCATTCAAAACATTGACCAGATCGACCGCGGCTACCAATACATCGACCAACGCCTGCAGGCGCTGGGTGCCCAGATTGAGCGGGTAAGCCGGTAGAGAATATCGAACAGAAGAACAAGGAATGTAGAATGATGAAGGGAAACAGCCCAATAATCAATAATTGAATAATTAATAATTACTGATTATTGGATTATTGCAGCAATACGCCACTCAACTTCGCCATTCGATATTCCTTGTTCGTCTGTTCGATATTCCCTTGGTGTGGTTTTTTCTTTCCTTCGCAATATGTTTACACTGGAAAACACCGACCTGCTGGTAACCCTGCAAGCTAAAGGCGCCGAGCTGACCCGCATTTACCACAAAGGGAACGGCTTGGAATACTTATGGGATGCAGCTCCTGAAGTTTGGGGCAAACATGCACCGGTGCTGTTTCCGGTTGTGGGAGCCTTAAAAGATGGCAAGTACCGGTATATGGGTACCGAGTATGCACTGCCCCGCCATGGCTTTGCCCGTGACCACGATTTTGCAGTGGTAGAGCAAACGCCAACCAGCATCCGGTTTTTGCTGGAAAGCAGCGAGGCTACTACAGAAAGTTACCCTTTTGCCTTTCGTTTCTTTATTACCTATACGCTATCGCTCAACAGGCTTTCGGTAAATTACGAGGTGGAAAACCCGCACCTTTCCGAATCGCTTTTGTTCTCTGTTGGCGGACACCCCGCTTTCCGGTTGCCCCTGGAGCCCAACCTGCAATACGAAGATTATTCTTTGTACTTCAATGAACCCGAAACCGCAGGCCGGTGGCCCATTTCGGGTGAAGGGCTCATAGATACACAGCCGCAGGAACTGCTCCGCAACGCCAACGAACTGCCCCTTTCGAAAGCTTTATTTGCACACGATGCCCTGGTATTAAAAAACCTGCGTTCCGATAACGTGCAACTCAAATGCAATGTTTCCCCGCATGGCCTCCGCTTTCACTTTGGCGGGTTTCCATACCTGGGACTATGGGCGGCACCCGGCGCCGATTTTTTATGCATTGAGCCTTGGTGCGGCATTGCCGACAGTGTGGCCCACAACGGCGACCTGGAGGAAAAAGAAGGCATCATCAAACTGCCGGCAGATGAGACCTTTTCGGCTACTTGGTCGGTGGAGTGCTTTTAAAATAAAGCGCAGGCAACCGAAAAAGTACCGCTGCAACGAGGGCTAAGAAACGGTTGACAACGCCAGCCGCCTCTTTATACTTTTCGAATTTAATTATGTAAAAATCCGACACGACACTTTTCGTAGTACCTGCAGGTTTTGCCCGCTTATCTAAAAGCGGGCCCGTTGCCTGCAGTTTGGCTGGGGGCGCATGGGCTTTATTGCCAGCTTTGGCAAAACAGCCTGCAATGAAAGCTTTTACCCTTTGTGCTCTTTTTTGTTTTACTGTAATTTCGGCCATGGCGCAGCAAAGCGCCAGGGCACTAAATATTACCATCTTTACCGAAGGCAAAAACCCAGTAGAAGCCGCCACTGTGGAGCTTCTCCGGGCCGCCGACTCGGCCTTGCTGAAAACCGCCCTCAGCGATAAAGCCGGAGTAGCCGGGTGGGAATCGGTGGGTGCAGGCACTTACCTGGTGCGGGTAACCGCCGTTAATTTCAGCCCTTATTTATCTGCTCCTTTTACCACGGATGGAGCCACTGCGCTTAGCCTTCCCGCTATAACCCTGCAGGCGAATAATACCACCCAGATGCAGGGTGTGACGGTTACTGCCAAAAAGCCCTTTATTCAAAAACTCAGCGATCGAATTGTGGTGAATGTAGAAAGCTCCATCATCAGTGCCGGCTCCACTGCCCTGGATGTGCTGGAACGGTCGCCGGGTGTAACCGTAGACCAGAACGACGCCATCAGCCTGCGCGGTCGTGCCGGCGTCATTATTATGATTGATGGAAAACCTACACCAATGACCGGCACCGACCTGGCCACCTACCTGCGGGGTTTGCCCAGCAATGCCATTGAACGCATTGACATTATCACCAACCCATCGGCCCGCTACGAAGCTGCAGGCAACTCGGGCATCATCGACATCCGAATGAAAAAAGACCAGCGCCTGGGCGCCAACGGCACGCTGACAGCAGGCTACGGCCAGGGCGTTTACCCCAAAACCAATGCTGGCGCCACCTACAACTACCGCAATAAAAAGGTGAACGTTTTTGGCAACTACAATTACAACTACCGCGAACTGCTGAACCACTTGTTCATCAACCGCAACTTTTACGAAAAGGGTGTGTTCAAAGGGTCGGACGATAAGGATAATTATGCGGCGTTTAATATCAATGGGCATACTGCACGCATTGGAGCGGACTTTTTCCCTTCTAAAAAAACGATTGTGGGATTTGTGGTCAACAGCAACTTCAACACTTTTGCCCGTAAGGCAAATATCAAAACCATTGTAAACGACCTGCAATACCAGCCCAACTTTTCTTTTCTGTCGATCGGCACCGACGATAATAATGCCAACAATACCGTGGCCAACATCAACCTGAAACACAGCTTCGACAGCACCGGCCGCGAACTGAGTGCCGATGTGGATTACGGCGTATACAACAACCACTCCCTAACCCGCACTGCCAGCTATTTTTACAACCTGAACGGCACCCCAAAAAGAGACGATGATATACTGGACGGCGACCAGACCGGCAAGCTTATTTTGCGCACCGGAAAAGTGGATTATATAAACCCGATAAAGGGTGGCGCCAAGCTGGAGGCAGGTTTTAAATGGAGCCTTGTTTCGTCGGATAATGATGCCAAATTTTACAATGTACTGCCATCGGGCCCGGTAGCTGATGATACCAAAACTAACCGCTTTTTTTACAAGGAGTACAACAATGCAGGCTACCTGAATGTAAGCAAAGAGTATAAAAAGTTCAACATGCAGCTGGGCCTGCGCGGCGAACAAACCCTGGTGCGAACCCGCCAGCAAAAAGGTGCACTGACTTTTGAGAACGACTATTTCAAACTGTTTCCCAGCGCATTTTTTAATTACAAAGTAAAAGAAGACAAAACCATCGGGCTTTCGGTAAGCCGCCGCATCGACCGGCCGGGATATTCGCAACTAAACCCGTTCCTGTTCCAGATTGATGCTACGATTTATTCCACCGGGGCACCCAATTTAAAGCCGCAAATGACCTGGAGTTACGAAGCCAGCTACACGTTAAAGCAATTGAACTTTACCCTGGGCTACAGCCGCACCACCGACCCGCAGAATGTGGTGCTTTCAAAAATCCTGGACGTGATTCCAACCTTCGAGATCAAGCCGGGACAGGATTCGAACATCACGGTGCAGGTACCTGTAAACCTGCAGTCCTCCGATTATTTCGGGCTCACTGCTACCACACCCATCCGCATCAGCAAATGGTGGAACATGGTGAACAACCTGAATGTTTTTTACAACCATTTTAATGGCAACCTGGGTGGTGCACAACTAAACAATGGCGCACCAGCCGCCAACATCCGTACCACCAACAATTTTACGTTTAAAGGAGGATGGCAGGCCGAACTGAATGCCAATTACAACAGTGGCGGACGCTATGGCTACATGGTGGCCCGCAGCCAGTGGGGTCTTGCCGCCGGTGTGCAAAAATCGGTGCTGAACAACAAAGGCACCCTGCGCCTCAATGTGTCGGATATTTTCTGGACCAACCGGCCGAGGGCAAAGGTTGAGTACGAGGGCAGCTACGTGGAAAACTGGCATGCCTTCCGCGAAAGCCGCGTGGCCAACCTAAGCTTCACCTACCGCTTTGGCAACAATAAAGTGCAGCAGGCCCGCCGCCGCACCACGGCATCGGAAGAAGAAGCCCGGAGGGCAGGAAATTAGGATGCAGATTACGGACGATAGACTATAGACAATGGACAATGGAAGTTGATCGGACCATTTTATATAGTTGTCTGGTGTCTGTCGTCTATCGTCAGTTGTCTATCATCTACTCCCTGCAGCAGCTTTAAATGAGGCTGCTGCAGTTGTATATGCTGGTGGGTTAAAAAGCCGGTGAGGTGTTTGTAAAAATGGCTGTAATCGTAATAGCCAAACTGGCGCCAGCTAAACTGTGCGCCATTGCTGACCAACCGCTCTACTGCCTTGCGAATGCGCAGTAGTTGCAAAGCCTGTTTGCTGCTGGTGCCGGTGGCCCGCTCAAAATAACGCTGCAGGGTTCGGGAAGAAATCTGGTGTTGCGCTGCCAGGTCCTCGATGGGCACATCAAAATTGTTGGTGCGGCTGCATTGCTCCAAAACAGAAGTAACCACCGACACCGCCTGCAGGGTGCCGCTATGCTGCTCGATGATGTGCTGGTAGTAAGCGGCAATGATGCGGACCCGCTGCGCAAAATGTGGCGCTGCTTTTATGTCTTCCACTACGTTCCGGTCAATGAGGTAAGCCAGCGGAAAAATGTACTCGCGGTATTCGCGGAAGTTTACTTTTTTCTGAAACAACACCGGCGATACTTTAAACTTGATGCCAAATATTTTATTGCCAGCCGTGTGGTGACAGATCATGGCTTTGTTGCGGGGCAAAAATCCATCCCCCTTAACGGGGTATAAATCGTCTTCCAGTTGCATCACAAAGGGTGTTCCCAGGTTGATCAGGTACGTATAACCGATGTTGGGAAAAAGCGCATCGGAAAAGCCATCGGGGTACGCATCCCACAAAGAATCAAAATCGGTTTCCCAGAAAAAATCGATGAATTGCGCCAGCGGCCCCTGCGCATACACCCGGTGGTAGCGGTGCTCAAAATGAGGAATATGGAAAAACTCGACGTGCTGCATGCAAAAAAGCAATGATAAATGGGCAATGAGCCACCTGGCTGTTGCGGCGGTTCTTGTGCGGCTAAATAACAACATTATACTTTATCTCAGCAGCCGTCCATCAAGAAGGCCAAACCGCTAACTTTGACCGCTAAAAGCGTGAATTGACGATTGACGATTGACGATTGACGATTGACGATTGACGATTGACGATTGACGATTGACGATTGACGATTGACATTTTACATTGCACCGACATGACCATCAACAACCAGCAAAAGATCATCATCCTTACAGCGCCATCGGGTGCCGGCAAAACCAGCATCACTCGCCGCCTGCTTGCGTTGCACCCCGAAAAGCTGGCCTTTTCCATATCGGCAGCCACCCGCCAGCCGCGGGGCGCCGAAAAAGACGGCCAGGATTATTATTTTATGAGTGTTGAAGCATTTACCAACAAAATACAGCACGAGGAGTTTGTTGAGTGGGAAATGGTGTACGAGGGTAAATACTATGGCACGCTTAAAAGTGAGCTGCAGCGCATTTGGAATGCGGGCAAAGTGCCGCTGCTGGATATTGATGTGAAAGGCGCCATTCATGTGCAGCAACAGTTTCCCGAAACCACCTGCTCGTTTTTTATAGAGCCGCCCAGCATCGAGGAACTGCAGCGCCGCCTGCACTCAAGAGGCACCGAAACCGCCGATTCGCTGGAAGCCCGCATTAATAAAGCTGCATACGAACTTTCGTTCAAGCATTCTTTTCACCACGTTATTGTAAACGAAAACCTGGAAAAAGCCTGCGCCGAAACAGAAAAGCTGGTACTTGAATTTCTGAAAGCGTGATGAACAGAAGAACGAGGAGAATATCGAACAAGGAACAAGGAATATCGAATGTCGAATTTGTGTAGGAGGTTGCTTTAATAATCAATAATCATTACTGATTATTGATTATTGAATTATTAGCTGTTCCACTTCTGCGGTTCAATATTCCTTGTTCCTTGTTCGGTATTCTTCTCCGCCTTTATCATTCATCTGTTCCTTGTTCGTTGGTTCATCCGTTCTTTTTTATCTTTAAGCTATGATCGTTGTTCCTACGCTTGTTTGGTTTGTGGTTACCATCCTGATGATGGGCTTTTTTGCGGGCATCGAAATGGCTTTTTACAGTGCCAACCGGTTCAATATTGAATTAAAGAAAAAGCAAGGCAAATCCGGCGCCAGCCTGCTGGCCAGCCTGTTTAAACATCCGGAAATTTTTGTAGCCACCACCGTTATTGGCTACACTGTTTTCCTGGTGTGCTTTTCCCTGATGTTCTCCATGGTGATGGCACCCCTCTGGACCTATCTGGGCCTGACGGAGCAACGGCAGTACACCATTTTTGCCGACATCATCATTGCCACCCTTATCGTGCTCATATTTGCCGAGTTCATACCCCGCGCTTTTTTCCGGGCCCGCAGCAATGTTATTTTGTCGCGGATCGTGTGGATCATCAATTTCTTTTACAACCTGCTGCAGCCGCTGGCAGCGCTGTTTATCACCATATCCAACTGGGTGTTGAAATATGTATTCAATGTACGCATCAACCAAAGCAAGGATGCTTTTTCGCGGGTAGATGTGGAAACCCTGTTCCAGCAGTCGGATGAAGGCGATTTTGAACCACAGGAGCTGAACACCGACCTGTTTGAAAATGCCCTGGAGCTGCCCCGCATCCGCATTCGCCAGTGCCTGGTGCCCCGCAAGGAAATCATCGGCATCGAAAGCAAGGTTTCGGTGGAAGAAGCCACGCAGAAATTTATCGACACTAAATTGAGCAAGCTGCTGGTGTACGAGCAAAACATCGACAACATTGTTGGGTACATCCACCAGCTCGACCTGTTCAAACGGCCTTCCAGCATCTCCGAAATTTTGTTGCCCATTCCTGCCGTTCCTTCGAGCATGAGCGCCACCGACCTCATTAATAAATTTACCCGCGAACGTAAAAGCATTGCCTGGGTGGTAGACGAGTTTGGCGGAACTGCGGGCATTGTAACCATGGAAGACGTGCTGGAGGAAATTTTCGGTGAAATACAGGACGAATACGACAGCGAAGAATTTGTGGAAAAACGCCTCTCCGAAAACGAATACATCTTTTCGGGCCGGCTGGAACTGGATTATATTTCAGAAAAGTACGGGCTGCAGTTTCCCAATAACGAGTCGGAAACGCTTTCCGGATATATCATCAACGATCACGAAACAATCCCCCATCAAAAAGAACGCATTATTGTGGATGATTACGAATTCGACATCCTCAACGTAAGCGATACCCGGATTGAGATGGTGAAACTAAAGGTGCTGAAGTGAGGTGGAAGTCTGAAGTCCGAAGACAGAAGTCGGAAGTCGGAAGTCGTAAGACGAGAGTTTTGAGTTATGCGCAAAGACCAGGAGCTGAAATATGCTGACACTGTGTTTGTGTTTTCATAGATAAGATTGATTTGCCCTAATAAGGAAAAATTCGTCCTATTGATTTACCACCCAGGTATGCAGAGTAGCAGGCAAAAACACTGCTTCTTTCCCTTTTATAACCGTGGCTTTGCAGTTTGGAGCGTTTGCCGGTGCCGGTAAAATTGCAGGAGGGATTTCAACGTAAAAGCAAGCGTAAGCATAGAGGCTGGTAAAAGTATTGCCAGCATCAGTCATCGACCGGAATTAGAACTTGCCACATCATTTATACAAAATGGATAAGCTGGAAGGAGAAAGCATAGAAGAAATGATCGCCAGCCGGTTCAAACGGTTAAAAGAATGGCTGAAGCCAAACCCCGCCGATAGCAGGCTGATTCAAGGTCTGAAACTCATTTATAAATCCCTCGCCGTGCTGGGCCTGATAGCCTTATCGCCGGTGATACTGGTCGTGCTGTTGTTTGTATTTTTCGCCGCCGTATAAACCATGTCTTTATGGCCGTGTTACGATCACCGCTGTTTATCATTTCCGTGGTGCTGTTTATTATCCATCAGATAATGACCAAAGGAATGCACATACAACTAGGTTGGATCGATAAATATTTGGATAGCTTCCTGGCCATGCCCGTTATACTTACCCTTTGGTTGGCCGAAAGAAGATGGCTGTTCAAGCAGGGCAGCAGCTATTTGCTGCCACCACTGCATGTGGTGATGGCTACGGTGTACATAAGCTTTGTAGCCGAGATCGTTTTTCCCCTGCTTTCCCCTCGATTCACCGCCGACTGGCTCGATGTTGTATGCTATGGTGCCGGCAGCATGCTTTTTTATTTTACGATTAACAGGCCCGGCAACCCCGGAGAGAGCAAAATAGCAGGCAGTTAATCATCCACCCGCACCTACACCTTCCAGGTGCATCATTATGGCAATCCAACCAACTGTTTTTTAATTTAAAAACAAGCAGCTACAACCCGCAAACATTTGTTGTGATGGATGTAAAGTGACCAATAATTTAAGCGAGCAACAGCTTGTAAAAGCAGGGATAACGAATAGCATTTAAAAAACAAGCCCCGGAAAGGCTGCCGGAATTTGTTTATGCTGCCTTGTTAATCGACTTTCGTCCACTTCAACCAAGCGGTCTTCCGACTGCCGGCGCCTGCCTTCCGCCCTTTCCGCCGTTCCTTACTTTCCCACCGTTCATCCTTACTTTAACACAGTTCATCCACCCGATTTGCTATTCTTGTATACAATCTATAAAGAAATATGACTCCCAAATCCCTGATGTTGCTTGCCGGCATTTGTATTGCCTCTGCCTCCTTTGGGCAGAGCAAGGGCAAAAAAGCCGCTGCTGCAACGCCTCCGCCGCCGCCGGCAGCTGCTACCGACAGTGCCAGGCCCAAAAAACCCGCCACCCCCGGCATTACCGACAAAGTAAAAAGCAGCCGCAAAGCGGAAGGGTTATTTACCATTTACCAGGATACTGCCACCGGCTCGGTGCAGATGTATGTAAAAAAAGGCCAGCTGGGCAACGAATACATTTACCAGAGCTTTTCCATCAACGGCCCTACTTCGCTGTACCTGAACCAAAGCATGCACCGCAGCAACTTTGTGTTTACGGTAAAAAAATCTTTTGACCGCCTCGAACTCAGCCGCGTCAATACATCGTTCTGGTACGATCCGCAAAATGCAGTAAGCAAAACAAAAGACGTGGACAAGCCCGAGGCCATCATTCTTTCTGAAAAGATCATGGGCGAAGACTCTTCCGGTTACCTGATCAATGCCGATGGCCTGTTCCTGAGCGAAAAGTTGGATCCCGTAAAACCGGTATCAGCGCCATCGCCGTTCAGCATGGCCACCTTTAACCTGGGCAGCCTCAACCCCATGAAGTCGCGCTATGCCGCGGTACGCTCCTTCCCCAACAATACCGATGTAGTAGTAGACCTGGCCTACGACAATCCCATGGCCTTTGTATCGGGCGGTGCCGACATTACCGATCCTCGTTATGTACGGGTACGCATGCAGCACTCCTTTTTAGAGCTGCCCAATAACGATTTTACCCCCCGTGCCGACGATCCTCGGATCGGGTATTTCAACCAGACGGTTACCGACCAGACCAGCATTAAATCAGTGCCATTCAAAGACATGATCAATCGCTGGCACCTAAAGAAAAAAGACCCTTCGGCAGCCCTGAGCGAGCCGGTGGAGCCCATCACTTTCTGGATTGAAAACACCACACCGGTAGAATACCGCAAAGTGATTGCCGAAGCCGGATTGAAGTGGAATGCAGCTTTTGAAAAAGCCGGATTTAAAAATGCGGTGGTGATGAAGCAAATGCCCGACACTGCTACCTGGGATCCTGCCGATGTGCGATACAACGTAATCCGTTGGGTGTCTTCGGCCAACCCGGCCTATGGTGCCATCGGGCCCTCGTTTGTAAACCCCAAAACCGGCCAGATACTTGGTGCCGACATTACTGTAGAATGGTACAGCGGCAGCGCCACTCCCATCATGGCCGAACTGCTGGCCAACGAAAAGCCCCAAACTGCAGCGCAACTGCATTTCCCCGGAATGGATGTGCAGCACCACACCCATTGCACGCTGGCTTCGGAGCTGAAAGCCCAACTGGTTACCGGCTCTACCACGCTGGAAGCCATGAATGCCGATGTAAAAGAGATTGGTGAAATGCACCAGCAGTTCCTGATCTACCTTATCATGCACGAAATGGGGCACACACTGGGCCTCAACCACAACATGAAGGCCAGCCAGATGTGGTCGCCAAAAGAAATCAACAATAAAGAACTGACCCGTAAATACGGCCTGATTGGTTCGGTAATGGACTACCCGGCTATCAATGTTGCGGCCGACCGCAGCAAGCAAGGCGACTATTACACTACACTTGCAGGCCCGTACGACGACTGGGCAATTGAATATGGTTACACCGAATTCAAGCAGGGCGCCGAAACAGAAGGACTGAAAAAAATCCTTTCCCGCAGCACCGATCCCAAACTGGCATTTGGCAACGACGGCGACGATATGCGTGCACCTGGTAAAGCCATCGACCCGCGGGTAAACGTAAACGACCTTACCTCCGATGCGATGGGTTATGCCGAGGAGCGCTTTAAACTGGTAAACACCCTGATGCCGAAACTGGTGACCAAATACAGCAAGCCCGGCCAAAGCTATCAGGAACTGCGTGCCCGCTACAGCTCGCTGCAAAGCCAGCGCATGAGCATGATCTCGGCCATCAGCCGCTATGTGGGTGGTGTGTATGTAGACCGCTCTTTCCCCGACCAGCAATCGGGCACCAAGCCGTTTACGCCGGTGCCGCTGGCACAGCAAAAGCGTGCCGTTAGCCTGCTCAACAAATATGTGTTTGCGCCCAACGCCTTTGCTGCCGATGCGCCGGTATTTGCATACCTGCAACTGCAGCGCCGTGGTTTTAGCCAACCCAATAATGGTGAAGACTTTAAGGTAACATCGGTAATGCTTAACCAGCAACTGAACGGAGCCCTGGCCCACATCATGCACCCCACCACGCTGCAGCGCATCACCAACACCCGCATGTACGGCAACCAGTACAGCGTGGCCGAAATGATGAGCGATGTAACCGCAGGCATCTTTGCCGCCGACCTGAAAACAAACGTGAACGTATACCGCCAGAACCTGCAAACGGCTTATGTAAAAGGCCTGTCGCAAATGGTGGAAGACAAGCAGCAGTACGATGAAATTGCAAAAGCCGCTGCCCTGCACACGTTGAAAAAGATCAAAACACAGTTGGCCGGTGCTGTTTCTTCCAATGAAGAAAGCCGTGCCCACCGCGAAAACCTGGTGTTCCTAATCAACAAGGCACTGGACCCGAAATAAGGTTGTGAAAAGTCAATCGGCAACAAGGAATGTGCCTTACGATTGATATCTGAAATAAACAACAAAAGGGCCCCGCAACAGCGGGGCCCTTTTGTTGTTTACAAACATCTGTATGTACAATGCCCTGCTTGAAGCATAATTCCCATGGTGCTGTCCTCAGCCAAGCCTTTTTTACACAGCGAACACCGCAGAAGGGGCATTTTTTCAATAAAAAGTAAAAGGATAAGGGATAAAATCTAGGAGTTTAGACCTTTTTTGCGCCAAGCAAACAACCCGCAGGGCCCAACTCCGGACTTTCCCGACTTTTCCGTCTTTCCCAACTATATCTTTGCCCCACTTTATTACGTAGATTATCCCGATGGCTTTAAAACTGTTTAATAGAAATGCTGCCAACCAACGGGCAGAAATGACGTTTGTGGATCACCTGGAGGTGCTGCGTGGGCACCTGTTCCGGTCGGTGATTGCCATAGTGGCCGGCGCCATAATTGTGGGTATTTACAACAAGTTTGTAATCCGGAATATCCTGATGGGTCCCACCCACAGCGATTTTCCTACTTACCGGCTTATGTGCCGTGTCAGCCATGCGTTGGGTTTGGGCAAAAGCATGTGTATCTCCGATTTTAGCGTACCCATGCAAAACACGGCGGTGGGCGGCCAGTTGTCGATGTTCTTTTCCGTGGTGCTCATTGGAGGGCTCATCCTTTCGTTTCCTTATATTTTTTACGAGTTCTGGAAGTTTGTAAAACCGGCCCTTACCGAAAAAGAACTGGGTAAAACCCGAGGCGTGATCTTCTGGGTGTCGTTTCTTTTTTTCGTAGGCGTTGGCTTTGGATACTTTGTGGTTTCGCCCTACACCATTCACTTTTTTGCCACCTTCCAGGTAGATGAGGCCATCGAAAACCGCTGGACCATTGGCTCCTATCTCGATACGATGACGCCCCTGATCCTGGGCAGCGGCCTGGCATTTCAACTGCCGCTGGTAATGTTTTTCCTGGCGAAAGTGGGCATTGTAACGGCTACTTTTCTAAAGCAATCCCGCAAGTATGCCCTGGTAATCGTACTGATTGTTGCGGGCATCATTACACCCGGTCCGGATGTTATCAGCCAGATGACGGTGGCCCTGCCGCTGCTGCTGCTGTATGAAGTAAGCATCATTCTTTGCCGCCGCGTGGAAAAAGAACAGGCCGCCGAGGAAGTAAAGGAATGGAGTTAGGAGTTTGTAGTTGATAGATGATGGATGATGGATGGTAGATGGTAGATGATGGATGGTAGATGATGGAAGATTTATCTTTTAAAAAAATTGACATACGATAAAAGGCCCGCTGCTGCGCAGCGGGCCTTTCTTTTTGGAGGGCGCCCCTCGTCATTGCGAGGCGCAGCAGCAATACTGTACTTTAAGCCAGGGAGTGCGCCGAAGCAATCCCCCAAATTAAAAAAGCAGGTGCTTTATAGGCTGCTGTACACCCGATGCTTTACTTGTTGGCAGGATATTGCTTCGGCGTACATGTGTTTGCATACCACCAGGCCACCGCCTCGCAATGACGCGGTGCTTGCAGCCGCCTGCAAAACACCACTAACCATAATCCACCAACTCAAACGCCCAACTCCATGCACCTTTCTTTCTCCCAACTCCCAACTACCATCTATCATCTACCAACTATCATCTCGCATCTCCCATCCATCATCCCCTATTCACAATTACCTTTGCAAAAAAAACAATGAACACTTTTGATAAAACAAGGCCCGTTGCCATAGGCTCCGATCATGCTGGATATGAGTACAAAACTTTCTTGGCCGATATGCTGCGCCAGCAGGGTTTTGAAGTAAAAGACTTTGGCACCAACAGCCCCGACTCGGTCGATTATCCCGATTTTGCCCACCCGGTAGCCAATGCCGTAGAAGGCGGCGAAGCAGCCTGGGGCGTGCTGGTTTGCGGCAGCGCTAACGGCGTAGCCATTACGGCCAACAAACACCAGGATATTCGTGCCGCCATTGCCTGGCAGGAAGAAATTGCCCAACTTGCCCGCCAGCACAACAACGCCAACATTGTTTGCATTCCCGCCCGGTTTATTTCTACAGAAGAAGCCGGCAAAATTGTACAACAGTTTGCAACCACCGAATTTGAAGGCGGCCGCCACGCAACCCGGGTGGGCAAAATGGCGTGCATGTAACCAGCATGTTGCATCAAAATATAGCTGGTTTTTTGCAGGGCATGCAACGGTGCGCCATAGTGTTGTGTCAGCAGAGAAAACAGAGTAATATGCACCAAATCAAAACTACTGTCTTACTGCTGTGCGCTGCAGTGCTGTTTGCCGCCTGCGAAAAACCAGTGCTATTGGATGGAACCAGCGACAACATTACCGGCACCTGGAACTGGGACTACTCTTATGGTGGGGTGGCTTACCAGGAGCAAACACCATCCAGCACCGGCACTAAAAAACACATCACCTTTCATGCCGACGGCCGGTACAGCTTTTTTATCAACGATGCAATTAGCGCCACCGGCACTTATACCCTGGAGGATAAAAAATGCATCCATTCGGGAAAGCAAAAAAAGTGGATCCTGTTTTCTGCCCACCCCGATGAAAACCGCATGATTGAATCGCTTAGTGGCTACCAACTGCTGCTTTCAGACGAAGCGTACGATGGGTTTGCGGCAAGGTATACCCGGGCCAGCGAAAAATAAAGGAACGGGGCACCGCGTATAACCACATTAGTGCACCTATCAAAAGGTTAAGGTTTACACCATTCATCAATTTTTCTTCTTCATGTGTTTGTAAAAACGGAAATTCGGCCACCCGATCACCGGGCCTTTATTTAACCTAACAGTTCACATGAAAAGATTTTTTTTGCCCGTACTGTTGTGCGGCTCACTGGTGGCTTTGGCCCAAAAGCCCGCCAAGCCCGAAACCTACGCCAAAACCATCACGGCAGCCGATCTTAAAAAGCACCTCTACATTGTAGCAGGCCCCGAAATGGAAGGCCGCGAAACCGCCACCGAAGGCCAGCGCAAAGCTGCGGCTTACATCGAAAACGAATTTCGCCGCATAGGCCTGCAGCCCGGCAACGGCGATTCTTACCAGCAACTGTACCCGCTGTACCAGGATTCGCTGGTGGGTGCAAAACTGGAAGTAGATGGCCAGTCGTTTCAGTTGTTCAACGACTTTACCATCAGCCCCGCCGCCCTTGCCGGTACTTACAGGTTGGGCGAAGTGGTGGCCATTGCCAAAAGCAATGCTGCCCGCATAGACAGTGCCGACCTCACCGGCAAAATGGTGCTGCTTTTTGGCGATGCTGCCAATACACAAACCGTAGCGGCCATCCGCGCCAAAGGCCCGGCCGCAGTTATGATTCTTCCTGCCAGCTACAGGGCACCGGCACAGCAAACCCGCAAAGGCCGCATGGTAGTGCAGCAGTTTGCCAAAGCCTTACCGCTGCAACAAATGACCATTTCAGAATCCATTGGCAAAGCCATTTTGAAAGATAATTTCGAGGCAGCAAAAACCGCCACCGGCACGCCCAAGGCTTACCCCGCACAAGTGATGCTGCAGGTGGAAAAAGGAACCATCAACCACCAAAGTTCTAATGTATTGGGTGTATTGCCCGGTACGGATAAAGCCGACGAATACCTGGTAATTACCGCACACTACGACCACGAAGGCAAGCGTGAAGGCGGCGTAATTTATTACGGTGCCGACGACGATGGCTCCGGAACCGTAAGCGTTATAGAGTTGGCCGAGGCTTTTGCCAAAGCCAAAAAAGAAGGCCGCGGACCGCGCCGCTCTATTTTGTTTATGACCGTAAGCGGAGAAGAACGCGGCCTGCTGGGATCGGAATATTATTCGATGCACCCAACTTACCCGCTGGCAAAAACCACTGCCAACCTCAACATCGATATGATTGGCCGCATCGATCCCAAGCGCACCAATGGCGACTCTACCAATTATGTGTATGTAGTGGGAGACGACAAACTCAGCTCCGACCTGCGGCCCATTTCGGAAGCGGCCAACAAAAAGTTCATTAAAATGGAACTCGATTATAAATACAACGATCCTAATGATAAGGAGTTTATTTACTACCGCAGCGACCATTACAACTTTGCCAAAAACGGCGTGCCCATCATCTTTTATTTCAATGGCACCCATGCCGATTACCACCGCCCTACCGACACGCCGGATAAGATCAACTACAACCTGATGGAAAAGCGTGCACGGCTGGTGTTTCACACTGCGTGGGAAATGGCCAACCGCAACGATATGCTGAAGCGCGACCTGGAACTGCCTGCGCTGCGCAGGTAATTTGAAATGCAGACGACGGACAGCAGACCATACGGTTCAGTATCACCCTATTAGTACTGCACTTCCAAATCGATTTTTGATTAGGACCAAATAACAACGGGCCCGGAGCTACAGCTTTGGGCCCGTTCGTTTTTAAAATATAAACCCTGCCTATACTTTCCCGGCACATACCGATGTTTACCCATGAAATACCCGCAACAGCAGCAAGCCATTCTTTTGTCGGTGGTCGGTCTACTATCGCCAGCTGTTCACCGGCTTTCTAAACGTGGGCATTAAACCACACCCCCTTTCGGCGGTCTATGATGCAGTTGTAACCCTTAAAAAATTAGCTGATTGTACTGCAGCGTTCCATCGCTGCACGGTTGGCAAACGATCCTGCCCTTCTTCATACAAACAAAGACCCCGGCATCGAAAGGCTCTGGGGTCTTTTGCTGTAGCAAATTGCCGGCGAAAAAAGCAAAGAACATTCGCCAGAAGCTGTATCAACATATCGCTAAAATCACCAGTCAAAATGCTACGGTTGCCTATTCTTTTTCGTCGCTTTTTTTGGTGTGCATGGTCCGCATTTGCTCGGCTACCATGGTGTCGGGCATTATATTGCTCATGGTGGTCATCACTTTGTTTTTAACCCCCGATACTATTTTGCCGTCGCCTTTCATCAGGGCTTCGTAGCCGTCTTTGGCCACTTTTGCGGCGTTGGCCATGCTGTCTTCCTCCAGTATTTTCAGGTCTTTTGGAAACTCGGCTTTGTTGAAAAAATCGGTATCAGTAACCCCTGGCTGCAATGCCGTCATCGTTACGTTGGTATCTTTCAGCTCGTTAATAACGCCTTGGGTAAAACTAAGCACAAAGGCCTTGGTGCCGTGGTACACTGCCTGGAACGGCCCCGGCACTTCGGATGCTATAGAGGCCACCTGCAAAATTTTCCCTTCATTACGGGCCACCATGTCTTTTAGAAAATGGTGCGTCAGCGAAACCAGTGAGGATACATTTAGCTGAATGATTTCCAGCTGCCGCTCCAGGTCCGATTCTACAAATAAACCATACTGTCCCTGGCCCGCATCGTTTACCAGCACCTCCACGGTAATGCCGCGGCTTTTTACTTCGTTGTACAGTTCGGTAGCTGCCTGCGGCAAAAACAAGTCTTTTGCAATGGCTACAGCCTCTACTCCGTGGGCCTGTGCCAGTTCGCGGGCCTTTGCTTCCAGTGCAGCACCATCGCGGGAAACCAGAATAAGGGAGTAGCCGTCGGCGGCAAAAAGTTTAGCCAGTTCATAACCAATACCGCTGGAGGCGCCGGTGATCAGCGCATAGCGTTTTGATGCTTGTTCCATATTTTATTTTTTGGTAGATAAACTTCAAAAAGACCATGCCATTTAAGGAAAAAAAATAGTGCTAACTCGTGCAGGCTCAACAGTAAATAAAAATTTTAATCCTTAATATGATTGTTTATATTTATAACAGACAAACGCCAACGGGGAAAAGATCGTGTGTAGGTAAAACCTGGGTTGCCGCAAGTAATTAACCGGCGACTATCATTTAATAAATTATCGGAACACCGGTTGCTTTCACCATTATCAGAGACAGCTACCCAAACGCTCCTCCCCCACCTTCCATCTTTGATAATTTTTCAATCGGGTTTCTTCGGCGCCGCCTGCTCCAGGCAGCGCTTTGCCTCCGTCCTTGCGGCTATATGCACCGGGCGGTTTTACGATTGCATACACCACTTGCCGTTTGCCTTTTTTTTACCTTCTAAAACCAAGTAACATGGCTGCAAAAACTACCACCACATTGGGTATTGATGCCCTTAACAGCGAAATGCCATCCATTGAAGTGCCGCCCACTACGGGCAATGGAACCAACAGGCACGGGATGGCCGCTGAAACCGAATTTGAAGAGCCCGAAGGCGGCTTTGTACTGCTTAACCCCAACGAAGTAGACCGCGAAGTAGGCAACGTATCGCGCAGCGAAACTGAAAGCCTGCTGGAAGAACCCCAGCTGGAAGAACCTGGCTTTGAAGCTGTTGAAGAAAATGCGGTTGCACTGGATGCCATTTATGCATCCTACCCCGAGTTGCTGGAACGCGACCTGCGCACCACCGAAATCATCCTCGGGCAGGATCAACGCACCAGGATACTGAACACAACCAGTTTTCCCTGGAATGCAATATGTGCTCTAAAAATTACTGCGGCTAATGGTTCCCGTTATATCGGCACCGGCTGGCTTATATCGCCCCGCACCGTAATCACCGCAGGCCACTGCGTGTACATGCACGACCAGGGCGGCTGGCCGCGCAGCATCGAAGTCATCCCGGGCATGAATGATGCGGCCCGGCCCTTTGGATCTGGCGTGGCCACCGTATTCCGCAGCGTACAGGGCTGGACGCAAAGCAAAAACCGCAATTACGATTACGGCGCCATTATTTTGCCCAACAACTTTAGGCCGGGTGCCCGCACCGGAGCTTTTGGCTTTTCGGTAAAAGACGATGCCTACCTGAAAGCAGCCCTGCTCAACCTGTCGGGCTACCCAGGCGACAAAGGGGGCAACCAGCAATGGTTTATGGCACAAAAAGCAAAAAGCGTTGCATCGCGGGTCATCACCTACGAAATAGACACCATGGGCGGGCAAAGCGGTTCGCCGGTATGGCTTAAGATTGGCAACCAGCGTTTTGCCGTAGGCATACATACCAATGGAGCCTCCAGCGGCAATTCGGCTACCCGCATTGTGCAGGCTGTGTACAACAACCTGATGACATGGAAAGCAATGGGCATGTAAACAAAAGGGCCGGGTTGATGGCATTGCTGTTTATCCCGGCCCTTTTTCTTTGTGTTGGGTGTATTGAAAAACAAAATAAAATGGCTACCACCGGAACTGTAAAGGGCGTGCTGCTTGACCAATCGGGGCAGCCAGTGCCCAATGCCGTAATAATGGTGGCTGGCGGTACCGGGTCGTTTACCGACATGGCATCCATAACCAATGACAGCGGGGAATTTTATCTTTCTAATCTTTCCCTGCCGGGTAGCTACTCCTTACAAATTCAATCGGGAGGCGATTCGGTGCACAAACAAGTTCAGCTTTCCGCGCCTTCCGATACCATCAGGCTTGTTTATTGAATGGTAACTACGGCAATATTGGCGCTGTAGTTGTAGGTAGCAACATAAAAACTATGAGCATCGGGATCAAGCGCAGCCAGCACGGACTGGCAGACTTTGCTTATGCACCGCTGGTATGGATGGCACCACGCATTGCAGGGTTTCAACAATTGACGCACGCCAATGTCGCCTGCAAAGCCGCAGCTGCAGGAGCACTTACCTATGCACTACTCACCGACGCTGAGTGGGGCGCTGCCAAACTGCTACCGTATAAAGCCCACCTGGCTATTGATTTTGCAGTGGGCGCTGCTTCGTTTGCTGCTCCCTGGGTGTTGGGCGTGCAGCACCACAAAGGTGCCCGCAATACTTTTCTGCTGATGGGTGCCGTAAGCCTGATAGTAGGCCTACTATCGGTACTGGGCAGCCGAAAAGGCGATTAAGAAAAAGTATTTGTCTATAAAAAATCCCGCAACATATGCTGCGGGATTTTTTGATGAGTAATGGTTGGGAATGTTAAATAAATTCACCAGTACGTCCTAAGCTTTGCACTATAATCCCAGGATCCATGCAAACACCAACGGCGCTACAATAGTGGCATCGCTTTCAATGATAAACTTGGGCGTATTGATGTCCAGCTTGCCCCAGGTAATTTTTTCGTTGGGGTGGGCGCCGGAGTAGGAACCGTACGAAGTAGTGGAATCGGAAATTTGACAGAAATAGCTCCAGAAAGGAATTTCATGCATTTCCAGGTCCTGGTACATCATGGGCACTACGCAAATAGGGAAGTCGCCGGCAATACCGCCACCAATCTGGAAAAAGCCGATGCCTTTGCCTGCGCTGTTGTCTTTATAGTAATTGGCCAGCCACACCATGTATTCAATACCACTCTTCATGGTGCTTGCTTTTACCTCGCCTTTATACACATACGATGCAAAGATGTTGCCCATGGTGCTGTCTTCCCAGCCGCCTACTACAATCGGCAGGTTCTTTTCCGCTGCTGCAATCATCCAGCTGTCCTTGGTGTCAATCTGGTAGTCATCCTTCATCACACCGCTGTTGAGCAGTTGGTACATGTATTCGTGCGGGAAATAGCGTTCCCCTTTTTCATCGGCGTCTTTCCAAAGCTTGTGTATGTGGCGCTGTATGCGGCGGAATGCCTCTTCTTCGGGAATGCAGGTATCGGTAACACGGTTGAGGCCACGCTCCAGGAGGTCCCACTCCTGCTGCGGGGTCAGGTCGCGCCAGTTGGGAATGCGTTCGTAGTGGTTGTGGGCCACCAGGTTCATGATGTCTTCTTCGAGGTTGGCACCGGTGCAGGAAATGATGTGCACTTTGTCCTGGCGGATCATTTCGGCCAGCGAAACGCCCAGTTCGGCCGTACTCATGGCGCCGGCCAGCGTAATCATCATTTTACCGCCTTCCAGCAGGTGCTGTTCGTATCCTTTTGCTGCGTCTACCAGCGCTGCCGCATTGAAGTGACGATACTGGTGCTCTATAAATTGTGAAACAGGTCCTTTGCTCATGGTAAAAAATTGAGCGGCAAAAATAACCTTTTACCAAAGAAAATCCCGCAGGGACGAAACCCTGCGGGAGGTGGACACACAACGAAAACTGCTCGTTTACCAGGTTAGGGGTTAAATACTTTGGTTTTTACGGGATAATGAGTTCGTGTATTTTATTTTTCGTATTTCTGGTATTTGTTCCAGCGGGCAGCGCCATCTGATTTAAGGATGAGTTTCTGACCTGCATCTTCCAGCGTTACATAGTAATAAGTACCGTTGTCATCGCTTACCTCTACCAGGTCGGATATCCACTTTTGGCTGTGGTCTTTCTTAATAGAAGCCAGCAGTACCACCGGCAATTGCAGCGAAGAAATGTTGCGGGTAACTACCATCAGGTTGCCATTGCTGCTGTAGTAGGCACTGGCGTACTGGCCTGCTACCTGGAAGGATACCTTGTACATATCATCGATGTTGCTCCAGGATACTTCGCGGGCCTGGGAAAATGTGTGCTCAAAGCTTTTGAGGGCTGCCGGCGTTACTTCTTTGGGGCTGTTGTTGGCCTGTGCAAGAAAGGAAGAAAGAACGGTCAGCAGGATAAATAAAGGTTTCATGATGTTGTTTGTGTTATGGTTTGTTTTGGTTGTTATTGTTTGTTTGATGGATCAAAAGTATGCAGGGTTGCAAGCAGGGGCAAGGGAATTGTGAGGGGTGGCAAGGGCTGTTAAAGGGATTAACACGAAACAACAGGAGCAGCTGCAAAACCCTTATCCCGCAAAGCTTTTCCGCAACCACACAAACATGTGAATGTTTAGAAAAAGCCACAGGCAGCCACCACATAAAAGCACATCAACCGTACATCATCTGGTAAAAAAATAAAGCCGCTTTCATCCCGCTCATTTCTGCTTGCTAAGGATGAATGGCAATAAGAACAATGAATGCTTCGATATTGGTTACTCTAATCAGTTTAACTTTCTGCCGCCGCTGTATAATGAAATGCCAAAAAAGCGGAATTGCGGCTTTTTGATTTGTTGCCCCCAAGTATTATGGCCCTGCTTATCTTAAATTGCAGTATTGAATTTCCTGGGCCACGCATATCTTTCTTTTAACCATACTGAAATATTGGTAGGTAATATGATCTCGGATTGCATCAAGGGACGTGCACAATACCAATACCCCGAAGGCATCCAGAAAGGCATCAGGCTGCACCGCGCCATTGATGCATTCACCGACAGCCATCCGGCCACCAAACGGGCACAGGAAGTATTCCGGCCTCATTACCGGTTGTACAGTGCACCGCTTGCCGATGTTGCCTTTGATTATTTTCTGGCCAACGATAAAGAAACATTCAATGAGGCTACACTCTTTCATTTTAGCCAGCATACGTACGCTGTAATCGAATCGTTCGATGCTCACCTGCCACCCCGCTTTGCTACGCTTTTTACCTACATGAAACGCGACAACTGGCTTTTTCGGTACCGCAGCATGGAAGGAATTGGCAACAGCCTGCGCGGTTTGATGTACCGTGCCTCCATGCCCGACGACGGGCAACATGCGGGTGACCTGTTGCTGCAACATAAATCTTTGTTGCAGCAGTGCTTCGATGATTTTTTTCCCGATGTTAAAAAATTTGCAAAAGGCCAAGTAGCCGAACTGCTGGAATAAGCAGTTGCGTTCTACCCCTGGATATTGTTTATTTTTACGCCTTAATTGCAATGTATATGAAGCACCCACTCCTGACCCTGATGCTTGCTGCATGCTGCGCAGCCGGTAATGCCCAAACTTCGGCCAGCCCTGTTTCTTTGGCTGTAAAAATGCCTGAAGTGGATAAATCGCCTATGGACATGGCCTACTACCCGGCCAATTACCCGGTACTGAAAATCCAGGGCAAGGCAACGGAACCACTGGTAGCCCGGGTTATTTACAGCAGGCCGCTGAAAAACGACCGCGTTGTGTTTGGCGAACTGGTGGAGTGGAACAAAATATGGCGCCTGGGGGCCAACGAGGCAACGGAGGTTGAATTTTACCGCGATGTAAAGATTGGCGGCAAAAAAATAGCCAAGGGAAAATACACGCTGTTTGCCATTCCGGAGCAGGAGCAGTGGACCATGATATTAAATAAGGATACCGACACCTGGGGGGCTTTTAAATACGACGATAAAAAAGACGTTGCCCGCATCACATTGCCGGTGCAACAAATGCCCACTCCTGTTAACGCGTTTTCCATCATGTTTGAAAAGAGCGGCACCGACACCATAGTATTGGATGTAGCCTGGGATAATTATATGGTGGCCATGCCCATTAGTTTGAAATAGGGAACAGAAGAACAAGGGGAAGAACAGATGAACAGATGAACAAGGAATGTCGAATATCCAAGTTGGGTGGAATATTGCTTTAATAAGCAACAATCCAATAATCAGTTATTATACATTATTCAATTATTGGCTGTTCTCTTCATAATTCGATATTCTTTGTTCCTTGTTCGATATTCTCCAATGACTTCTTCTGTTCCTTGTTCGTCTGTTCGGTATTCTTTTCCCACTTAGTCCGTTCGACATTCTTTTCCTTTTTGTTCGCCATTCTTTCCGTACTTTTTCGCCATGAAATTGTTGTTTGCAACAGGGCTGATGTTGCTGCTGGCGGGATGTGGGGGCAATGACGCCGAACCATCCAACCGCGTAACCCATTCGCCCCGCAAAGACTCACCCCTGCACGGCGCCGTACCTGCCAATCCCCTGCTGGCAATAGACCGCTCCGTGATGGACATGGCTTATTTTCCGGTAGATTATCCCATTTTAAAAACATCGGGTAAAATTCAGGGGCCGCCCCTGGCGCGGGTTATTTACAGCCGCCCCCTGCGGCAGGGCCGCACCATTTTTGGCGAACTGGTGCCCTATGGCCAGCCCTGGCGCCTGGGCGCCAACGAAGCCACCGAAATTGAATTGTTTGCACCAGCCACTATTCAGGGAAAAAGCGTTGCCAAAGGGCGGTATATTTTGTATTGCATTCCACAGCCCAACCAGTGGACCATTGTTTTCAACACCAGCCTGTATACCTGGGGGTTGAAGCCCAACCCGCTGGATGATGCCTACCGTTTTACCATTCCGGCACAGCAAACGGCACACAGCCTCGAACATTTTACCATGGTGTTTAACCCAGTGGCCGTGGGTGCTGAACTGGTTATTGGCTGGGAGCAAACCGAAGGCCGCCTGCCCATTCAATTCAAGTAAATATGTGTGGCATTGCAGGCATATTTTCGGCAGCAGGTGCAACACGCCTCATAGCTGCAGCCACGCAAAGCCTGCAACACCGTGGTCCCGAAGGCTCCGGTTTTTACCAGGATCCTCAAATCCCCTTTTGCCTCGGCCACCGGCGCCTCTGCATCATCGACCTGAGCGAGGCTGCAGCACAACCCCTTCGCTACAACAACCGCTATGTGATAGTACACAACGGCGAGCTGTATAATTATATCGAAATAAAAAAAAGCCTGCAGCAAAAAGGATTTTCCTTCCACACACAATCCGACACGGAAGTTATTGTTGCAGCGTATGCATGCTGGGGCAAAGCGTGCCTGCAGCGGTTTGATGGTGCTTTTGCCTTTGCCATTTGGGATGAGGAAGAAAAGGCATTGTTTGCAGCCCGCGACCGCATGGGTGAAAAGCCGTTTTTCTTTACCTATGCAGGCAATGAGTTGCTGTTTGCCTCCGAGATGAAAGCCCTGTGGGAAATGGGTGTGCCCCGGGAGGTTAACAAGGGCATGCTGTACAACTACCTTACCCTGGGATATGCAACCAACCCCTACAACGCACAGGAAACTTTTTACCACCATATTTTTAAGCTGCCTGCCGCTGCTTACCTGCACCTGAATGCCCAAACCAATGAATTATCAATTGAACAATACTGGACGGTTTTCGGTGAAGAAAAAGCCATAAGCGACAGTGCCGCGGTTGAAACGTTCAGGCATTTACTGCATACCTCTGTTCAGCGCCGTTTGCGCAGCGATGTACCTGTGGGCACCTCCCTTAGTGGTGGCCTCGACAGCAGCACTATTGCCGCAATGTGTGCCGCTCAAAACAACAGCAGTTTTTCGCACCATTGTTTTACCGCTTCGTTTGAAAACTGGAGCAAAGACGAAACAGCGCAGGCCGCCGCAGTAGCGGCACAATTTGGATTGCAACACCATGTGGTGCCGGTTTCGGCTTCCGATCTTTTACAGGGCATGGATGCACTGGCACTGCACCAGGAAGAGCCAGTGCAATCGGCTTCCGTACTGGCGCAATACCAGGTGTATGCTGCGGCAAAAAGTGCTGGCATTACCGTGATGCTCGACGGCCAGGGCGCCGACGAAGTGCTGGCCGGCTACCACAAGTATTACCATTGGTACTGGCAGGAATTGTATGCAAATAAACAGCTTGCAGCAAGCGGCGAACTCCAGGCTGCAAGGGCACTTGGCGTGAAGGAACCATTTGGCTTCGCAAATAAAACAGCCGCATTGTTTCCGCACTTTACCGCCTCGCTGTGGCAAAAACAACGGGCCACAAAGGCTGCAGCACAAAGAGGGCTGCATCCCTATTTTGTGTCGGCTAATAAAGCCCAATTTGCTTATGCACTGCCATCGCAACTAACACTGAACGGAGCGCTGCATTACAACACATTTACCAACGGCCTGGAAGAACTATTGCGCTATGCCGACCGCAACAGCATGGCACATGCCGTGGAAGTGCGCCTGCCCTTTTTACAACACGAGTTGATCGAATTTCTTTTTTCACTCCCCGCTTCTTTTAAAATCCGTAATGGCTGGACCAAATGGCTGCTGCGCGAAAGCATGAAAGATGTACTACCACATGATATTGTATGGCGTAGGGACAAGGTAGGTTTTGAGCCACCGCAACAACAATGGATGCAGGATGCACGGGTACAAAAAGAAATACGCCGCGCAAAAGAGCTCCTGGTGGCCCAGAAAGTATTGCGCCCTTCTGTTTTACAGCAACCCATCCGCTCCACTGCTGCCCATGCTGCCAATAACCTTGATTGGCGGTATTGGTCGGCGAGTTATTTGTGGGAGGGATGATGAGACGGGAAAGACCGGAACGACAGTAAAGACAGAAAAGATGGTTTGGCATACAGCGGTTACGCATTTAAACCCAAAACACTGTCTTTAAAATTAAATGCGCCGTCTGCGAACTTCCGTCCTCTGACCCCGGACCTTTCTGACTTTCCAGTCTTTTCTGTCTTTCCGGACTTTTCTGTCTTTTCCGTCTTCCCTACCTACATTTGTTTTCCTCAATAAATACAACATGAAGCTAGGAACCAAGTTTATACATGCCGGTGCGGAGCCCGATCCATCCACCGGCGCCATCATGACGCCCATTTACCAAACCTCCACCTTTGTGCAGGCAGCACCCGGCGACCACAAAGGTTTTGAATATGCACGGTCACAAAACCCCACCCGCTTTGCGCTGGAAGCCGCACTGGCGGGCATCGAAAACGGCAAATTCGGGCTGGCATTCAGCAGTGGCGTGGCGGCAACCGATGCAGTGATCAAATTGCTGCAACCCGGCGATGAAGTGATAGCAGGTGCCGATATGTATGGCGGCACGTACCGCCTGTTCTCAAAAGTGTTTGCACGGTTTGGCATTACGTTTCACTATGTAGATATGCAGGATGTGCAAAACGTAGCAGCTGTGATCAACGACAAAACAAAACTTATTTGGTGCGAAACACCCACCAACCCGCTGATGAATATTGCCGACATCGGCGCATTGGCAGCACTGGCGAAACAACATAACCTAATCCTGGTGGTGGACAACACCTTTGCATCGCCCTACCTGCAAAACCCGCTGGACCTGGGGGCCGATATTGTAATGCACTCTTCCACCAAATACCTCGGTGGCCACAGCGATGTGATCCAGGGTGCGCTGGTGCTCAACGATCAAAAGCTGCGCGACGAATTATATTTTATTCAAAAAAGCTGCGGTGCGGTGCCTGGCCCCATGGATTGTTTTTTGGTGCTGCGCGGTATTAAAACCCTGCATGTACGCATGCAGCGCCATTGCGAAAACGGCCGGGAAATAGCCCATTTTTTACGCAACCACGAAGCAGTTGAAAAAGTATATTGGTGCGGCTTTGAAGACCACCCGGAATTTGCCGTGGCACAAAAACAAATGCGTGATTTTGGCGGCATGATGAGCTTTACGCTGAAAGACGACAGCGTGGAAAATGCACGCCGGGTGCTTTCATCAACGCACCTGTTTTCATTGGCCGAAAGCCTGGGCGGCGTAGAGTCGCTCATCAACCACCCGGCGTCGATGACGCATGCTTCCATTCCGCGGGAAGAACGCATCAAAAACGGTTTGACCGATTCGCTGATCCGGCTTAGTGTGGGTATTGAAGATGCATCGGACCTGATTGAGGACCTGCGGCAAGCAATTGGTTAAAAGATTATCCAACAAAATTATAATACCAGCATGCGGGCCCAACGGCCCGCATGTTTATTTTACCGGCAAATTATTCCCCCCGCTTTTTGCGCCACCTGGTGCTATTTTGCCGACGACACAAACCCCTTTTGGTCAATGAGTCGCTGCAGATTATGAATTAAGGTTTTAATGAACGATATTTAAGGTTAGCTAAAAAAAAGGTTATGAAAAGATACCTTTTCCCCTGCCTGTTTGTACTGATGTTCCCCTGCTTGATACAGGCACAAACTTTTGTCGGCAGCACACCAGCACACCTTACCATCAGAGAATTTCTGCACCTATCCACAACTGACTCCATCGATTTTATTCGCTGGAAACTGGAAATAGGTGGGGGAAAATATAACCTGCATTGCTCCTATGGTTTGGCTAAGGCCGGCACACCAGGGTTTTCAAACGAACAAAGCGTTGCTTTTAGCGGTAAACTAACAACCAGGCAACATTATTATTTGCTTGAACAGGAAGGCCGGAGCATTTCCATACAGGAAGTAAATAAAAACGTGCTCCATTTCCTGGACCAGAATAACCACATGCTCATTGGTAATGGCGGCTACAGCTATGCATTAAACAACACAAACCCTGTTGCATCCCATGCGGTCAATATTCAAACGGATCAAACAGTGGACAAAGGCCCGCTTGTGTATGAAGGAAGAACTCCGTGTAGCGAGCTGCCCCAGATCCTTGGATTGAAAAAAAGTGAAGCCTGCAATAAAATGAAATGGTACTTTCTTTTGTATACCGACTCCATTACAAACAAGCCTTCATACTTTCTTATGGCAGGCATAGGTTATAGAAAAGAAACCATGGCAAAAGGTAACTGGCAAATGGTTACAGATCAAAACGGGAACATTTCCTACCAACTGTATTTCAACAAATGGGCCCATCCACTGACCCTGCTAAAAGGCGATGATAACATCTTGTTTTTTACCGATAACCATGGCCGCTTACTTGTAGGAAACGAAGATTTCAGTTATACCCTGAACAGGAGAACAACAGAGTACCCGCGCAGAGAAAACTAATGACCGCCCTGATACTGCTGTAGCTTTTATGTGCCCAAAAAACTGCATACAAAAAAGATATTTCTATCAAAACTCCTCACTATTCCTGAACGATACAGTTTTTTAAAGTAAACGGAATGCCTGTCGGTTACCATCCGCGCATGGTACGCCCTTTGAAATGATCATCATCTTTGTTTGCTGCCGCCCTTTTTCCGGAATCGGATTTCAGGGATTCATCACTTTAAATGGCTGATTCGTCACCCTTTGTTTTTAAGCGCCTGCACTGTGGTGCAACTTTACACCAACAAAAAATCACAGGCATGAAACGGACGCTTTTACTTGCTGCATTATGTTTGGCCATACTTGCCGGTTGTGCCAGCCGCCATGCAGCCACCCGGCCCAATACTTCCAATGTGATCATGCTGGACCAATCCATTTTGCTTGCTTACTAAGTTCTATGCTGTTCCTAATGTTTTGCCAGGGCACACTGCTGCTCTACAGTCTGGTCCTTTCTTTTTGGGGCATACATGCCCAAAACAGCGGGCCGGTTACTCTTACCGAACGGCTGCAGGAATGCAGCGTAAACGGCTTGTTGCTGGGACTGCCGCTGGCAGGTTTTTGGTTCCAGGTGCAGTGGCTGATGACAGCCGCACTTGTATTGTATCCTACCCTGCTCGTTGCTGAATACTTTACCTGCTGGCAACCTTATCTACAACAAAAAAAATGGCGGCAGCAAAACCAACATTTAATAAACACAACCGATACGATTCATCCATTTCCCGTTGTTAAAACGGTTCCCGTTCCTGCCCTTTCCCTGCGCATCCTGCATGGGCTCATACTCACCAATGCTGTTTGTACTTATATTTACTTTTTCAGCGCATGAGCCGCCGGCCCTTTTACAACAACACACATTTTTTACTCATCGCCAGCGGGTTTGTGGTCAACACGCTGCTGGCAGTGGTGTACCGGTATATCAATTCCGGCAGTCCGTTTATCCGCTTTGAAGAATGGTCGGGATTTTACGGACAGGGCTGGCCCATCATGGTGCAAACCTTCGTGGTGCTGTATTTTGTGTATTACAGCATCCGTTATTTCAACAAAAAATACAGCGCTGCACCCAACAGCTTCCCACGTTTTTTAAAAGAAATTTTATTTGTACTGCTGGTGGGCTTTGGCATCATGCAGGTATTTTACTGGATCTTTGTTACCTACCAGGTTGTGCCCGAGGAAGACATGCAGTTTCTCGATCGCAAGTTGAAAATGATCCTGACCATCGACGTTACTTTTCTGATCGTGATTTATGCATTTATGACGTCGTTCCGCATTTTCCGCTATTTGCAACAAAAGAACCTGGAGTTGCTGCAATGGCAAAAAGAATATGCGCAAACACAGTTTGAAACAGTAAAGAACCAGCTCAATCCGCATTTCCTGTTCAACAGCCTGAACGCACTGTCCTCGATGATTTGGGTGGATGCAGACAAAGCAGAAACATTCATTGAGAAATTATCGCGGTCGTACCGCTACCTGCTGGAGCATAAAGAAAAAGGCCTGGTGCCGCTGGCCGATGAACTGCAGTTCCTACAATCGTTTTTGTTTCTTATGCAGGAACGTTTTGGTGCAAAGCTGCAGGTAGCAATACAACCCATTACCACCACAGAAAAACGGTTGCCGCCGCATTCGCTGATGATTGTTTTTGATTACCTGCTGGCGCAAAACAAAATGAGTGCAGCAGCACCCCTGAACATTACCCTATCGCAGGAGGCGGCTGCATTGGTGATCCGCTACAACCGCCAGCCAAAAGAAGACAGCAATACACAGGCAGCGGAGCAACTGTTGCGCCTGCAGGAACAATACGAGCTGCAAGATGGTCAAATGGTGGTGTACCAACCGGGCAGCGGGCAGGCCTATATACAATTACCCCTTTTTTAACCCATGGTACAAACGCAACCCACCCTACAAAAAAATGTATCACCTATCCGCATTACGTTGGCGATGATAGGAGTGGTAAGCTTGCTGTACCCACTGTTCTTCGCCTTTATCGACAAACAGTTTTCGCTTTCCTTTCTTGCCGTAGAACTGGTGTTTACAGCGGCCCGCCTTGCCTGCATTGCATTTATTTGTTATGGCGTTATCTGGCTTTCAACAAAGGTTTTATATGGGTCACCTTCCTGGCTGCGGCACCTGCTGGAGGTTATCTTCATTCTTTTTTGCGCCTACTGGTTCCTTGTTGCGTTTATAGAAGGCATCGACCGGCCGCTTACAGGCAGCAATCCTGCCGATCCCTCCAGTTGGGTTTTTCGCAGGCATATTGGCTTGTACCTGTTGGCCACGGTTTTTATTTATACATTTTTATCGGGGTTAAATTATTACCACCTGGCGCAGCAAAAAGCCGCACAGGCCGAAAAGCTGCAACGCGAATTTGCACAGGTACGGTTGCAGGCACTTAAAAGCCAGGTCAACCCGCATTTCCTGTTCAACAGCCTGAGTGTGCTTTCTTCGCTGGTACATGTTGATGCCGAACTGTCGGAAAAATTTATTTTGCAATTATCCAAAGCATACCGGTATATACTGGAACAAAAAGATGCAGAACTGGTGCCGCTGCGCGAAGAGCTGCAGTTCCTGGATGCATATTTCTTTTTGTTACAAATACGGTTTGGCCAAAAAGTAAAACTGGTGCAACACATCGATCCCGAAACCACCGATTACAGTTTGCCGCCGCTTACGTTGCAACTGCTGGTGGAAAATGCGGTAAAACATAACTCGATGTCGGCTGCACAACCGCTGACAATTACTATTGATGCTGCAGGCACCCAACTGGTAGTGCGCAACAACATCAGCCGCCGCGACCAGTTGGAGTCATCTACCGGCATTGGGCTCGACAACATCAAAAAAAGATATGCGCTGCTCACCGATGGAAAAGTAACGATCGAGCAGGATGCACAAACATTTAAGGTGCACATTCCGTTAATCAAATCTGCATGATGAAAGTAGTGATCATTGAAGACGAACCCCTGTCGGCAAAGCGACTGGAGGGCATGCTCAAAAAATACGACAGCAACATAGAGGTACTGGCCGAACTGCCTTCGGTGAGCAGCGCTGTTGCCTGGTTTAAAGAAAACGGCGATCCGGACCTGGCCCTTATGGATATTCACCTCGAAGACGGCCAGAGCTTTAAGATATTTGAAACCATCAACCTGCAGGTGCCGGTTATTTTTACCACGGCCTACGACGAATACACCATCAGGGCATTTAAAGTAAACAGCGTAGACTACCTGATGAAGCCCCTGAACTATGAAGAACTGGCGGCTGCCCTCGACAAGTTCAAACGCCTGCATGCTGCCGGCAGCAACAAACCTGAGCCTGTGCTGGAGCACCTGCTGCAGGCCCTGCAACCCAAAGAACCGGAATACAAAACCAGGTTCCTCATCTCTATTGGTTCGCGGCTAAAGACCATTGAAACTGCCGATGTACAATACTTTTACAGCGCAGAAAAAGTAACCTTTTTAGTAACGAAAGACAACCAACGTTTCCCGGTTGATTTCAGCCTTGACAAGTTGCAGGCAATACTGGATCCTAAATCATTTTTCCGCATCAACCGGCAAATGATGGTGCGGCTCGAAGCCATTGGGCAAATACATGTGTATTCAAAAGGACGCCTGAAGTTGGAGTTGCACCCGGCACATAAAGAAGAAGTGTTTGTAAGCATGGATAAGGTGGTGGAGTTCAAAGAGTGGCTGGGGAAATAGGTTCATCTCCTGCTTTACGTCATTCATCGGGTTTTTGTTGCACACCCGCAATTGTTGCAGTGTCTTTAGTGGCAAATCATTGCCATGCAAACCCTTTCCCTTGGCCGGATCCTGGCCGGTTTCCTCATATTGTTCCTGTGCTATCATGGTGCCGAATACATGATCCTTTTCAGGAACAGCATACCAGGCTTTTTTACTGGCACAGCACTGTTTTTAGCGGCGGCATTTCTTATTGGTATAATTCAATTTGGGCACCATTTCCGTCCCTGGGGGCTTGCTGCAAACCGCACCACTTTGCTGCAGGGTTGTATTGGCTTATGCACCGGACTGATTGTGTACACCACTGCCTGGTTGGCAGGAGTGTACTTTCAAATGGAAGTTGTTGCTGCGGTACCGGATAGAGCTACTTTTATCACCAGCGGCGGGCTGCTAGTAGCCGGCTGCTTTTTTTCTTCGCTTACCGAAGACATGCTTACGAGGGGTTTTGTATTTGCCCATTTGCGGGGCAAAATAAGGCCTGCCGTTTTGGTCCTGTTGTCGTCGGGCATTTACACCCTCAACCATATTTACCGCCTCAACGAACCGGTGTACCTGGTCTTTATTTTCCTTACCGGCATTTCACTTGCTATTCCCCTGCTGCTTACCCGCAACATAGCCTATACGATAGGTTTTCATTGGGCAGGCAATATTGTTTACCACCTTACCAGCAATGTGCTCCGCACCACCGAGGGGCCAAATCCATTCTCCCCAATGGTGCTGATGATCCTTTTTGTTGCCGCGTCTATTCCGCTCAACCTATGCATCTGTAGCGAGCTGGCAAAACGGGGTAAAGCGCCGGCATCAGGGGTGGCTTTATTGCCCCTTCATCTCCCTGCTTCCGTCATTCGTCGGGATTGATTCTTTGGGCCACCGGTCATTTCTTCTCTTTGTACCAACAACAAACCAGCTATATGAAACGATATGCTTTTCTTCTTGCCGCCCTTCTTTCCGCAACATTTGGCATGGCGCAGGACTCCACTTTTTACTTTACCACATCCGACAGTGTGCAACTGTATGTACGTGTAGCAGGCAAAGGAACCCCTTGCGTTTTTGTACACGGCGGCCCCGGCTCTACCAGCTATTATTTCGAAGCATTTGAAGGCGCAAAAATGATGGAGCAGCAAATGCAAATGGTGTACTTCGATCAGCGCGGTTGCGGCCGTTCCGATTCGGCTGCCAACAACAACTACAGCCTTGCACGCCTGGAACAGGACCTGGAAGAATTGCGCACCGCACTGGGTTATAAAAAATGGGCAGTAATGGGCCATTCGTTTGGCGGCATTGTGATCACCAATTATGCAGCGCATTATCCAAGGTCGGTTGCTGCGCTGTACATGCTGCACGGCACCGTAAATATGGAGGCGTCGATGCGCAGCCACCTGGAGTTTGGACTAAAAGAATTGAACATGACGCAACATGCTGTTGTAAGCGATACCACCAAGGCCCTCAACGAAAAGGTATGGGCAGTGCACGACGAATTGACAAAGCAAAACATGTGGTACAAACTGATGTTTCGCAACGCTGCAGAAAAAGTGATCAACGATTCGGTAACCTTCAGCGTGCCCCGCTTTAACCGCGACTTCGCCAACAAGGTGTGGGGAGTACCCGATTACTGGACCAATTTTGCACCGCTGACCCGGTCCGTTAAATGCCCGGTGCTGGTGATTACCGGCGATAAGGATTACGCCATCGGCACCCGCCATTACCAGGATTTTCTTTTTCCCAAACAAACAGTAGTGCACTACATCGGCGGGCATGCTTCCTTCCAGGAAGAGCCGCAGTGGTTTGCCGAAAAGATCCTTGCGTTTGCAAAAAAGCATTCTTAAAAACTACCATCATTGCTGCGCTAAGCAAACAAAAACGCCGCAAAATATTTGTTGGTTGTTGGTTGTTGGTTGTTGGTTGTATTCAACCGCAGCTAGGGGCTGAGGTTGGAATCTTTTTTACACCACAACAGCAGGCTTAAAATATTAGTTTGCACCTGTAAAAAAGCAGCATGAAATTCCGACTGATACTTGCATTAATAATGATGGTTTGTTTGCAGCAAACCTTTGCGCAAACCAAAGTATACCTGCTGCCCACATTGCACCGCATGCATGCAACGAACATTCAATACAACTACGACACGCTGCAGGCCATTGTGGCCCGTATACAACCCGATGTAGTGGCGGTGGAGTTGCGCCCCGAAGATGAAGGGGCTGATACGGCATACCTGCGGCAAAATTATCCCTACGAAATGTGGATGATGCGCTACTGGCAGCCGGCTGGGATCATCAAAGGATTTGACTGGCTGGGTACCGAACTGGAAGGCCGACCTATACCAACGCGTTATTGGCAGGATCATTCAAGGATCAAGGCACTGCAACAATTGCTGGCTTCCGATACGGCTTATAGCAAAAAACTGGAAGCCTGCACCCTATATACCAACCAGCGCATGCCGGTGCTGCAAAGCGGCAGCCTGCACAATATTTTGCAAGGCAATGATGCCTTGCTGGTGCGGGCTTATTACGACTGTCTCAACAGCCGGCTGCGCGGAACAGATTACGAAGAGCTGCCCCATTTTTACCAGCAACGCGACCGCCGGCTGCAGCAAAATGTGTTGTCGATCATCAACAGCAATACGGGGAAAACAATAGTGGTACTGACCGGTGTGGATCATTACACTTATATGCTGGATGCATTGAAAAAAGCACCGGGCATTATGTTGTTGCAGCCAAAGTGATAAGAAAACACACCTCTTGCTTTGAGCGGTTTTGCCCAGTTTTCATCCTGTTGCAATAGAAAAAACCCGCACCCTTGCTGTATGTACCTTTGCTCTGTGGAAGCACAAAACCTGAAAGATTTTCTGGACAGAAAAGTTGCGGAGTATAATACACCGGCATTTATTGCACCCGATCCAATATCGATTCCGCACCGGTTTACATTAAAGCAGGACATTGAAATTGCCGCACTATTTGCTGCACTTTTTGCCTGGGGCAACCGCACCATCATCATCAACAAAGCCACCGAGCTGATGCGCCTGATGGATGGAACACCCTACCAGTTTTGCCTGCAACACAGCGAGCAGGACCTGCGCCGGTTGCTGCACTTCAAGCACCGCACCTTCAACCCAACGGACCTGTTGTATTTTGTTCAGTTCCTGCACCATCATTATGGGCAACACACTTCGCTGGAAACGGCATTTACCAGGGGCATGCAACCCAATGACGCAAATGTGGAAGGCGCACTCAATGGTTTTCACCGCTACTTTTTTTCCCTGCCCGATGCACCGGCCCGTACCGGCAAGCACATAGCGGCCCCCTTTAAAGGCTCAACCTGCAAACGCCTCAATATGTTTTTGCGGTGGATGGTACGCAGGGATGCACAGGGTGTTGATTTTGGTTTATGGAAAAGCATTTCCCCGGCACAACTTATTTGTCCCATTGATGTACATGTGGCCCGTGTGGCCCGCAGATTTGGGCTGCTGCAGCGGTCCCAAACCGACTGGCTGGCCGGGGTGGAACTAACAGAGCAACTCAAACGATATGATGCGGCCGACCCGGCCAAATACGATTTTGCTCTTTTTGGCTTGGGTGTTGTTGAAAAATTTTAAGCCCCTGCACCATGGATAAAGGAAAGGAAATAGCCGTATTGTTGCAAAGCTTACCTGCAAACACCGCTGAAGAAAATGCATGGGTGAATCAGTTAAGTGTTCTGATCAACGAACTCATATTGCACGATTTTAATGCGCTGTTACAACTGTTGTACCGGGTGGATGTTTCGGAAAGGGAAGTAAAGAGCCTGCTGCAACAGCAGCCCCATCAAGACGCTGGAATGCTATTGGCACGCATGCTGTTGCAAAGACAAAAAGAAAAAGCAGCATCACGCCGCCAGTTCAACCAGGATTCTTCCGGTATTCCGGATGAAGATCGCTGGTAAGCGGCGCGGCTATTTTTACTGCAAATTCATAGCAATAAAAACACACCTTAACTGCTGCATTTGTCATTGGGCAACAAGAAAAGATGCATTGGCGCAACACGGCACTATTTTTTTAGCGTATGCCCAAAATGCATCCATGAAAAGAGACGGCGCAACGACCAGCCTGTGGCAGGCCAATATTCCTGATTATATTTCCCGAACCAGCACACCTCCCGCTCAGCCAGTTGATGTGCTGATTGTGGGCGGCGGCATTACCGGTATCACTACTGCCCTGCTGTTGCAGCAGCAGGGAAAATCCTGCATTGTGGCTGAAGCACAAAACTTATGCTTTGGCACCACCGGCGGCACTACATCGCACATCAATTCTTTTTTCGACACTACCTACGACATGATCCGCAGCGACTTTGGTGCCGAAGGTGCCCAAACCGTTGCCCGTGCTACCCGCCAGGCGCTGGACCTTTTTGCGCATCATGTGCACACCTACAACATTGATTGCGGCTTTAGCGAAAAGGATGCATACCTGTATGCACAAAATGAAGATGAGGCAAAAGAGTTGCAAAAAATACTGGAAGCTTCGCTGGAAGCAGGCGCCAATGTTGCTTATACGCCGCAGGTGCCTATACCCGATGCTTTTATAAAAGCTATTGTTTTTCCCCGCAATGCACAGATACACCCCACCCGGTATGTGCATGCGCTGGCAAAAGTTTTTGAAGAGGCGGGCGGTATTATTTTACAACAATGCACAGTGGGCAATTATACCGGCAACACGGAATTACTTGAAGTTGAAACGGCCCTGGGCACCATCCAGGCAAAAGCCCTGGTGTATGCATCGCATATTCCGCCCGGCATCAACATACTGCATTTCAGGGCGCACCCTTACCGCAGCTATGCCATGGCCATAGCATTGGAGGATGAAAGCCAATACCCCGATGCGCTGGTGTATGATATGAAGGACCCGTATTACTATTACCGCACACAGGAAGTGGAGGGCAGGCGCTACCTTATTGCCGGCGGCGAAGATCATAAAACGGCCCATGTAGAAAATACCGAGGCTTGCTTTCAACACCTGGAGGCGCAGGTGCGCAGGCTGTTTACCGTTAAAGAAATAGCTTATAAATGGTCGTCGCAATATTTTGAGCCCAGCGATGGGCTTGCCTACATTGGCCACCTGCCCGGTGCCGGCGAAAATGTATTTGTGGCTACCGGCTACAGCGGCAATGGCATTACCTACAGCCATATTGCAGCCGTTACGCTGGCTGATTTAATTGTAAAAGGAACCAGCGAATATGCGCAACTTTTCCGGCCGGGCCGGGTAAAACCAGTGGCTGGCTTTACCGAGTTTGTGAAAGAAAACGTGGATGTAATCAAGGAGTTTTTCAGCAAGCGCTTTTCACAGCACCAGTTGAGCGAACTGGCGGAACTGGCACCCGGCGAAGCACGTGTGGTTAAATGGGAAGGCGCATCCATTGCGTTGTATAAAGACGAAGCGGGAAAATTGTTTGCGGTAGATCCGGTTTGCCCGCATGCCAAATGTGCTGTGGGTTGGAACAGCGCCGAACGGTCATGGGATTGCCCCTGCCATGGCTCCCGCTTTGCACCCGACGGTGCCCTGCTTACCGGCCCGGCCCGCAAAGGCCTGGAGCCAATTGATTTGGCCAAGCTGGTGGAGGATTAAAATCCATAGCTATTTTGTAATGCAAAAAACATTTGTAATAAGAATTGCTGTCCTGCCGAACTTGTTTCGGCAGGACAGCAATTCTTAGGTAAGCAAGGACGCCTTCGCACCCAACCACCCTTAATTTTTAAATTATTTTTTCCATTGCAACGAACCAATCAACCGCTGCAGGTCCTGGCGCAAAAAATCGTTTACTGGTTGCAGTGAGTCTTCGTTGGGCGTGGCTTCAAAATAAAGAGCGCCCCGCAAAAAATGGTTGGTGGAATCGGTTACAAAAAACTGGCTGGAGGTGGCCGTATTGCCCTTTAAATTGAAAAACACACCGCTGATGCCCTGGGGCGTTTCAAAAGGTTCGGGCTCAATGGCCGATGCCTTATAGGTATGTTGCTTATAAGAAAGCGTAAAGGCATCATTCACCAGCGAGTCGAAATTATTGCGCCGCACATCTTTGTAGCTGATGTGGATACGGCCGCTGAACTGCGGAAAATCGATGTTAACCCAGTATGGATTTTCCGGCTGTTGCTCAAAAAAAGTGCTGTCTTTTACCACCCGCCCATACACCGGGTATTCAAAACGGTAGGGGTAACCCGGCTCATCAAACCAGTGGTATTTTTTTTCGGGCATGCCAATTTTAAAATAGCCGCGGGGCTTGGGCGTGTAATCGCTGTTGCACGAAATGGCCAGGAAAGCGGCCGCCATCAATACCAATAGAAAATAGTTTTTCAAATTCATTCCTTCATTTAAACGAAAGCTATTGCAGCGCATTGTTGCAATTTATTTTTCTGCGCCGATGTCGATGGTCAGTTGCACATTTCCGATGCGGTTTTTTTCCACGCTCAGCACTTTAAACTGAAAGTCACCCGCCGTCAATACTTCGTTGGGTTGCGGAAACTGTCCGGCCAATTCCAGCACCAGTCCGCCCACCGAATCGCTTTCTCCTTTTACGGCATCAAAGGTATCCAGCGGCAGGTTCAGCCTGCGGCAAAGGTCGTACAACATTGTTTTGCCATCCACCACATAACTGTTGTCGGCCAGTTGCATCACACCTGCTTCTTCTTCGTCAAATTCATCGTGTATATCGCCGATAATTTCTTCCAGAATATCTTCCATGGTTACAATACCGCTGGTGCCGCCAAATTCATCCACCACAATGGCAAAATGCACCCGCTTTAACTGAAACTCCTGCAGCAGGTCTTTGATCAGTTTCGACTCCGGAACAAACAGCGTGGGCCTGATCACCGCATGCCAGTTGAACTGGGGCTCAGCCATATGCGGCAACAGGTCTTTGGTATTGAGCACACCCGCTATTTCGTCGAGGCTGCCCTTGTACACCGGCAGGCGCGAATAATGGAGTTCTTCCACTTTGCGCACCACTTCGGCAAAAGGCGTGTCGTATTCCAGCCCGCTTACATCGAGGCGAAAGCGCATGATTTGTTTTACCGAAATGTTGCCAAACTTAACGATGCCTTTCAGGATGTTTTTTTCTTCGTTGCTCGTTTCCGAGTTATTTACTTCGATGGCCTCATCCAGTTCGCGGAGGCTTTTTGTTTGTTGCTGGCTGGCGCCGCTCACCTGGCTGATGTTTTCGGCAATATCCACCATGCGCAGCGAAATGCGCCGCATCAGCAGGTGAATGCCTTCAACCACGGCGGAGGTGCTGTAGGCAAAACGCAGGTTGTTTTGCGTAGCCCATACTTTAGGCAAGATCTTCCCGATCAGTACAATCACAAAGGCAATGACCAGGATCTTTACCAGCAGGTCGAGGTTGATGGGAATGATGATGTGTACTGTGCCCAGTTGCAGCACCGGGGTCAGCAGGTAATTGGCTAAAATTATTATGCTGATATCGAATACGGTGCCGGCAATCAGCAGGGAGGTGTACACGGCCTTGCGTTCGTCGAGCAGCGTAATGATGCGGCGGGCGGCAGCATGCTGTTTTGTTTTGAGCATGTTTACGTCTTTTGCCTGCAGCGAAAAAAGCGCCACCTCGGCACCGGAAGCAATAAAACTAAGCAGCAATAAAATAAGCATCAGCACGGCAAGAAAAACAGTGCTTTGCGGGTCGATGGCCAATAGGGTAATGGAAGAAAAAATATTGATGACCGAATAGTAATCCAATGGAGCTTTTTTTGGTGAACGGGTGTAGTCAAAAGGCAGGCCCCTGATACGGCCTGCCCCTGAACTAAGTAACAAAAATATAGCTTATCCTGTCAAAATGGAATATCCGGTGAAGGTTCGGGCAAGGGCGCATCTGAAGTGCTGAGCCCTTCGAGGCCCCCTTCCTGCGACAGGGAGTTGTGCTGGTGGTGGCTGCCATCGGTGCGTTTGTCCAGCATAATGAGGTTATCGCCCACCACTTCGGTGGCAAACTTGCGGTTGCCGTCCTTATCTTCCCAGCTTCGGGTACGCAGGCGCCCCTCTATATACACCAGGCTGCCTTTGTGCAGGTATCTCTGGGCCAGTTCGGCCAGGCCGCGCCACAACACCACGGTATGCCATTCGGTTTGCGACACCAGTTTGCCGGAGCGGTCTTTAAATGTTTCGGTAGTAGCCAGCGGAAATTTGGCAACGCCAATGTTGCCTTCCAAAAACTGCACATCCGGGTCCTTTCCAAGATTTCCTATTAACATCACTCGGTTAACGCCACGCATAAGATTCTGTTTTGTCAGTGTAAGGAAACGGTCGTCAAAGAAATCTGCTCTACTAATTTAAAGAAGTTTATCAAATTTTAAGCCATTAAGGGTTGGTTGCAGCACTCATTGGGGGAACAAATAAATAGTGCATGCAGGGATATATGCTGATTACGCCGCACCACTTGCATCCCACAGCCACTGGCTATGTATCAAAATAAAAAGCACCGGGTCATTAACGTTGGAACCTTGGTACGCAGAAGGCGCTTAGAACCTTAATTCTTCTGTTACAAATTGTTTGATGGCTTTGGGAAAAGGATAGTCATCCAGCTTTTGCAATGGCACCCATTGCAACCCTTCCAGCACCATTTTATCTGCCAGTTCTATTTGTTCAAATACGAGGTATACCACCCGGTGCGTTAGGCGCTGCTTGATACTAAACCGGGTGCCTATGCGCTGATAAAGGGAAGGATGCAGCGCCCATGCTTTAGATGCCTCCATGGCTATCATTTGCCAGGTAGCCGGTTCTGCTGTTTCAAACAACAAAAATTCCCACAGGTCCTCCCAAAAATCTCCGGCCTGGCGTTGGTGCAGGGCTACTTCGTTACCACAGCGCAACACCAGGTAAAAAAAATAGCGCTCCGAAACCTGCAAACTTTTTTCTTTTACCGGCAGGCTTAACTGGCGCCCCTGCTGAAAGGCTGCACAATGTTCGCGGAAAAAACACTGGTGGCATTCGGGCAGGGGCTTGCAAATTACTGCGCCGAAATCCATAATAGCCTGGTTGTAATCTGCCGCTTTGCCATGGGGCAACTGATCCTGCGCCAGCGTTGTAAACAGGCTTTTACCCTCGGTGCTGTCGGTGGGTATATCAATGCCGTGTATGCGCGACAGCACCCGGTACACATTGCCATCCAGCACGGCATAGGGCAGGTTGTAGGCAAAAGAAGCAATGGCGGCGGCCGTGTAAGGGCCCACACCTTTTAGGGACAAAATGCCTTCGTAAGTAGTTGGAAACACACCGCCCAGTTCATAGGCTATGTAGCGGGCGGTGGCCAGCAGGTTGCGGCAGCGGCTGTAATATCCCAGGCCTTCCCAGAGCTTCATTACCTGCTGGTCGGGGGCATCGGCCAGGTGGTGTATGGTGGGGAAGGCGGCAACAAAGCGTTCGAAATAAGGCAAGCCCTGCTCTACCCTTGTTTGCTGCAGCATGATCTCGGAAAGCCAGATCCGGTAGGGATCTTTTTCGCCTTTCCAGGGCATTTGCCGCTTGTTTTCCACTTTGTTCCAGGCCAGCAATCCGCCCGCAAATAAGACGCCCTTGCTTTTATACTGCTGAGTTGTGGGATTTGTTCCTTTTTTCATAACCAATTTGGGCAACGGCAACACTTTAGCCCACAAACTTGTTGTATTCTATTGACAATCACTAATTATCTCATTATATTGCTGCACATAAACCTAATACCGAATATGAGAAAAGCAGACCTGGTCAATCAGATTTCCGAAAAGACAGGCATTCCCAAAGTTGATGTGCTCGTTACCCTTGAGTCCATGTTCAAGGAAATCAAAGAATCCTTGTCGAAGGGCGAAAATATTTACATCCGGGGCTTTGGTTCTTTTGTTACCAAAAAAAGAGCCGCCAAAATTGGCCGCAACATCAAAAAGAACGTGGCGGTGCACATTCCCGAGCACCATATTCCTGCCTTCAAGCCCGCCAAAGAATTTGTTGCCGACATAAAAAAAGTTAGCGTAGCGCAACTAAACGGATAAGGAACCTTTAAGTTATTGGGTATTGGGATATCCGCAAGCTCCTGCAAAGGAAAAAACGTTTGGAGCCGGGCAGCACCACCGTCCGGCTCTTATTATGCTATCAATGTATTAGCCATATTTGCTTTGCCGCCAATGAGTTCGCCCCAAGTTCCTTGCAACAAAAACCCAAATCTTCTTTTCTACCCCTACCGTACCCTGCCCGCCGTTATCTTTGCCAAAATTTTTTGAGTGAACAAAAGCCAGTGGATTACGGTAGCCTTATCGGCCGTGTTGGTAATAGGCCTGTATGCTGCCACACAAAATAAAATTTTTGGCGCCAACCAGTTGTCGCACGAAGGGCACGACCATGCCCCCGGCGAAGGGCATGAAACCCCTGCTGCAACCGGCGCCCTGCCTACCGATAGCGTGCTGGCCCGTGCCCGCCGCACCCTGGCTCCCGAGCAGGCCACCCGCATCCAGATGATGGAAAGCAGCATTACCCGCGGCGATGTTCAGGGGCAGAAAGAACACCTCTACCACCAGCTTGCCCGCTTTTGGTACGATACCGGCCGGGTGTTTGAACCGTATGCTTTTTACCAGGCCGAAGCAGCAAGATTGGAAAATTCGGAAAAATCCCTCACCTTTGCTGCCCATTTGTTTTTGAGCAACCTTCGGGCTGAAGCCGACCCCGCCTTGCGGCAGTGGAAAGCTGAACAGGCGAAGGACCTGTTTGAACGGTCTTTGAAAATAAACCCGGCAAGCGATTCGTCGGAAGTGGGCCTGGGAGCCACGCTGCTTTTTGGCGGCATTGGCGCCACCCCCATGGAAGGCATTGGCAAGCTGCGTGCTGTTACGGAACGTAACCCGCAAAGCATATATGCCCAGCTAACACTGGGACAGGCATCGCTGATGTCGGGACAAATGGACAAAGCCATCGAACGTTTTCAAAAGGTTTGGGAGCAAAATCCTAAAAACCTGGAAGCCGTTATTTCGCTGGCCGATGTGTATGAGCGGAAAGGCGACAAAAAGAACGCAGTGGTTTGGTACCGCCAAAGCCTGCCGCTTATAGAGAACGACAACATTAAAAAAGAAGTGGAGCAAAGAATAGCTGACCTTAGCAAATAACCATTATTGATCATTTAAACAGTTAACTGAATATGCCTTGTGGTAAAAAAAGAAAGCGTCATAAGATTGCTACGCATAAGCGTAAAAAGAGATTAAGAAAGAACCGTCATAAGAAACGTAAATAAGACTGTTCTTCCCCGTATACCGGAAGCCCTTTCAATGGCTTCCGGTATCCTTTTTTCTGCTAATCACGCAGTGCCCCATTTGCGCAAACCCGCTTCAACCCTTTGCTCCAGCCATCAACTCTTTTTCCTGGTTTCTGCATCTGCGCGGCACACCGCGTAACCCCCATTAGCGCCCACAAGTTGTACGTTCGTAAAGGTGGAGTAATGTGAACAAAGAACTAATCATCAATGCTGCCACGCATGGCGTGGATATAGCATTACTGGAAGACAAGAAGCTGGTAGAACTGCACACAGAAAAAAATGATGCCCGCTTTGCCGTGGGTGATCTGTATTTAGGCAAGGTAAAAAAACTTATTCCCGGACTGAACGCGGCTTTTGTGGATGTTGGCTACGAAAAAGATGCCTTCCTGCATTATACCGACCTGAGCCCTTATGCCAAGTCGCTGCTGAAGTTTACCCAAATGGCAATCAATGACAAAACGCCGGAGGGAATGGACTTTTCGCAATTCCAGGTAGAAGCAGAAATCATCAAGACCGGCAAAATCAACGAGGTACTCAACGGCAAGCCCAACATCCTGGTGCAGATCCTGAAAGAACCCATTGCCGCCAAAGGCCCCCGCCTGAGTTGCGAAATTTCGCTGCCCGGCCGTTTTGTGGTGCTCACCCCCTTCAACGACATTGTTGCCGTTTCGCGCAAAATTCATTCTTCGGAAGAACGGAAGCGCCTGCAGCGTATCGTTGAATCCATCAAAGGCAAAAACTTTGGCGTTATTGTGCGTACGGCTGCCGAAGGCAAAAACACCGCCGAACTGCACGAAGATCTCGCCGAGTTGCAAGCCACCTGGAGTGTGATCCAGAAAAACCTGCTGGGTGCGGCGCCGCCAAAAAAGATTTTGAGTGAGCAAACAAAGGCCCACAGCATTTTGCGCGACCTGCTCAATGCCGATTTCAACCGCATTGTGGTAAATGATAAAACCATTTACTCCGATGCCAAGAACTACATCCAGCGCATTGCCCCGGAAAAAGCTGAGATCGTAACGCTGCACAACCAGCCCCTGCCCATTTTTGACCAGTACGGCATTACCAAACAAATCAAGGCCGCGTTTGGCAAAACGGTAAACCTCAATAGCGGTGCCTACCTCATTATTGAGCACACCGAGGCCCTGCATGTAATTGATGTAAACAGCGGCTACAAAAGCGTAAGCAACAACCAGGAGCAAAACGCCCTGGAAACCAACCTGGAAGCGGCTGAAGAAATTTCCCGCCAGCTCAGGCTGCGCGACATTGGCGGCATCATCGTGGTGGACTTTATTGACATGAAGCTGCCCGAGAACAAGAAAAAGCTGATGGAGGCCATGGAAGGTTTTATGCGCCCCGACCGTGCCAAGCATGCCGTGCTGCCCATCTCCAAGTTTGGCCTCATGCAGATCACGCGGCAGCGGATGAAGCCCGAAATGAACATCAATACGCAGGAGGTTTGTCCTTCCTGCCACGGCACCGGCAAAATTTCTTCTACCCTCATCCTCGAAGACGAGATCGAAAAAAACCTGGGCTACCTCTTTACCCACAAACACAGCAACCTTTCCATTACGGTGCATCCCATCGTACACGCTTATTTAACCAAGGGCTGGATGTGGAACTCGAAAGTGGCCCGCTGGAAACGCAAATACAAACAAGCCATTGCGGTAAAAGCCGATAACAATTACCAGCTAACCGAATTCCGGTTTTTTGATGCCAACGGCGAAGAAATAAAGATGTAGGAGACTTACTTACGTTTGGTGATCGGTCGTGAAACGTCAAACGTGAAAGGTGAAATGAGTATACTGTTTATATTTAAAAACACAGGAACTACCCACAAAAAATTAGCTACACGCCAAACAACAACGGCTCCCGATCGGGAGCCGTTGTTGTTTGGGCAGTCCATCGTCCATGGACCATAGACCATGGACTATGGACGGTTCTTCTGTCGTCTATCGTCCATCGTCCACTCAATATCCTTCGTTTTGTGTCAGGTTAGGATTTACCTGACGTTCCCGCTCGGGTATAGGCAGCACCAGCTTGGGCGAATTCCAGGCCAGCGGACCTACTGATGCTTGCAGGCGTTTTACATCGTGCAATACCAGTCCTTCGAAAGCAAGCTCCAGCCTGCGCTCTTTGAGAATGCTTTCCAGTGTCAACTGGCCTCCCGTCAGCGGTTGCAGCCCTGCACGCTGCCTGATCAGGTTTACATCACTCAGGGGTGTGGCACCCACCGTTGTTCCCCTCCTGAAATTGGCTTCGGCCCTAATCAGGTACATTTCTGCAAGGCGCACCACGGGCACGTTGCCAAACACCATGTCATATTTGGCGGTACGCAATCCGCCGTCATCATAAATCAGGTCGAGGCGCAGATCGTCCGGCTCAAACTGGTTCACAAAGTTTTCCCTCAGGTCAATATCGCCACGGCCGGTTGTTGAAAAATAGGTGTTCAGCTCATTTATGCCGGCGCTATTGGTTACGGCAATGGAAAAGATATATTCCGCAGGGCTCTCCGTGTCCTCACTCAGGTTCTGCGGGTTAAAAGGGAAAACGCTTTCAATGTCTACCAGGCGGTACCGGTTGGCGGCAATAACCCGGTTGGCAGCAGCCCCTGCTTGCTCATAATTGCCCTGCTGCAGGTAAATGCGGGCCAGCATGGCCGCTGCGGCATACCGCGAGGCAAACACATTATTTACCTGGCCCGCCGGCAGCAAGGCCTCGGCGTCGGTAAGGTCTTTGATGGCCTGCGCATACACTTCCGAAACCTTTGCCCGAGCCACATTGCTGGATTCGTTCAGCGGTGCACGGGTGGGGGTTAATATCAGCGGCACCCCTTCATTGGTTGCAGGGTCGCCATCATTCCAGGATTTTGCATACAGGCGCACCAGTTCAAAATAAAGAGCACCCCGGATAAATTTGGCTTCCCCTTCCACCCGGGCTTTTCGTGCAGGCAGCACCACGTCCAGCGCCGACAACACGTTGTTTACATCATTGATCACCTGGTAGGTATCGAGCCAGGTATCCCGCACAAATACATTATTAACCGGTGTTGCCTTGTTATATAACTGCGTAAGCCCCTGGAAGGTGCCCGTCCAGTTGAAATTATTTGACCCGCCTAAAAGCTCAGAAATCAGCATGATGTTGCCGCCATACACGTCTGCATCGCCCATGTCGGAATAAGCCCCGATCAGGGCGGCCTCTACATCCGAACTGGTTCGCAACGCCTGTTCTTCGTCAATGCTTTGCGTGGGGGTTATATCCAGGTTTTTTTCGCATGCCGACATGGTGAACAACAATGCCGCTATGCCCAAATATTTATTGATCCTTTTCATTGTAATAAAAATTGATTGTTGGTTACAGCCCTACGTTTACACCAAATACAATAGCCCTGATTTGCGGCGCCGAATAAAAGTCCACACCCTGGTTGATGTTGGATGCCTGGTAGTCGGCATTTACTTCGGGGTCCCAGCCATTATAGTTGGTAAACGTGAAGAGGTTTTGACCCCGAACATACAACCGGGCCCGATCCAGCCCGATGCGTCCAATCACCGATTTGGGCAGGCTGTAGCCCAGCATCAGTGTTTTTACCCGCAGAAAGGAACCGTCGGAAATAAAGCGACTGGAAGGATCGGTACCATTGGGAAAAAACAGGCGGGCTTCCGGAATGCGGGTAATGTCGCCGGGCGCCTTCCAGGCAGCCAGCTGGTCGCGGGTTTGGTTGTCGAAACCATTGGAGGCACTGGCCGACATGTACTGGCCGCCTCCGGCATAGTTGTCGTTTCCATAAACGCCCTGCAACAGCAATTCCAGGTCGAAGCCTTTAAAATTTACCGTGTTGCGGATGCCATAAATAAAATCGGGGTTGGGATTGCCAATCACCACTTCTGCCGCTTCGTTGTAATCGGCCGTAGTGGAACGGTCAATTTTGCCATCGGGGCCTATGGTGTTTTTTACGTACAGCGCATCGCCGTTCTCGGCATCGGCACCAGCAAATTCACGGGCTACAAAAATACCCAGGGGCTGTCCTTCGCGGGCCCGGTTTTGCCGGCCAATACCAATTTCCTGCCCGGCAAGGTTGGTGATCTTATTCCGGTTGAGGCTAAAATTGACACTGGTGGTCCAGCGAAAATTGCGGCTGGAAATATTGTCGCTGTTAAGGGTCACTTCAATACCCTTGTTTTCCATGTTGCCAATGTTGCGCAGTTGCGAAGCAAAGCCCGATGTTCCGGGCACCTCCACATTCAGCAGCAGGTCTTTTGTTTTTTTATAATAAAGATCCACTTCCGCACTGATGCGGTTGTTAAGGAACCCGATTTCAAAACCCACATCGCCGCTGGTACTGGTTTCCCATTTCAGGTCGGGGTTGGCCAGTTGGGTTGGGTGCTGCCCAGGTACGCCATTGTAAGGCGCATCGCCCGAAAATAATCCCAGGGAAGCAAAGTTGCCGATCTCGGCATTGCCGGTGAGGCCATAGCTGGCTTTCAGCTTCAGGAACGAAATGGCTTCAGAGTTTTTCAGGAAAGCTTCTTCTGATAATATCCAGCCTGCAGAAGCAGCGGGAAAAAAGCCCCAACGGTTGTTGGCACCAAAACGCGAAGACCCGTCGAAACGACCGCTCAGGGTCAGCAGGTATTTATCATTGAACTTATAGTTGGCCCGGGCAAAATAAGACAGGAAAGAAAACTGCGACTCCGAAGAAGATGCATCTGCCTTGGTAGCTGCACTGGCCAGCTTTTTATAAGCGGCGGAAGGAAATGCCTCCGCTTCTGCATAAATGCTGAAGATGCGCTGGTTTTGGTAACTCATACCCACCACGCCATCAATGTCGTGTTTTTCGGCAAATGAACTGGCGTACCGCAAAAAGTTGTTGGTAGTGATATTAAGGATCTGGTCCGACGAAGCCAGGCCACCACCCTTGGGATAAGTAGAGTTGCGTTCGGTGAGCGGGCCGTAATAACCATCCTCGTTCTGGTTCATCTGGTCCATGCCAAACTCCGACCGGAAGGTCAGGTTCTTTGCTAGTTGGGCCTGGCCAAAAAGGTTGCCCAAAGTGCGGTTAACCGTGGTATTCAGGTAGGCATCCACATAGTTGAGTATGGGATTGTAATATACCGGGTAGTTGGTATTGGGGCCGCCGGGGTTGGTAGCCCGGTTGGGATCGGATGCGCCACTGATCAGGCCGGTGCGCGGATCGATCAATGGTGTAATGGGTGAAAGGGCAACGATTTGGAGGGGGTTGGAAAATGCATTGTCGTTGGAAACCCGGCCGTTGAGCGAACGGGCAAAGTTCAGGTTCATGCCCAGGTTCAACCAGTTGTTGAACTTGTGATCGAGGTTCAGGCGGCCGTTGTATTTTTTATAGCTGTTGCCCAGCAAAATACCGGTTTGATCGAGGTACTGGCCACCCATATAAAATGTGGTGCGTTCGTTGCCACCGGAAAAACTCAGGTCGTATTGAGAAATAGGTGCATCCTGAAAGGCCTGGTCCTGCCAGTTGGTATTTACCGCATAGGTTTTATAGTCGTCGTTGCCTGCAGAATAGCGGCGCAGGCGGCTTTCCACAAATGCAATATTGTCTTCAATAGCTTCCTGCTCCGATGAGTACCCGGTAATATCATAACGGAAATCGTACCGGCCGGCGCCTTCAGCAGCCTGGTACATCAGCTTTACATATTCCTCTGCATTGAGAAATTTCATTTTACGGGTTGGTTTCTGCATGCCCGTATAAAAGCCAAAATCCACCCGCGAACGCCCCGTTTTGCCCCTTTTGGTGGTGATCAGCACCACACCGTTGGATGCGCGGGAACCATAGATGGCTGCAGAAGAAGCATCCTTTAAAATCTCGATCGATTCAATGTCGTTGGTATTCAGTTCGGCCAGCGGGTTGGTGGGTGCACCATTGCTTGAAAGGTTCAGCGTTACCACCGGAATGCCATCCACCACATACAGCGGTTCGTTGCCGCCCGTTACCGAAGAAGCGCCGCGGATGCGGATGTTGATGCCCTGGCCCAATTTTCCGTTTTGCTGCGAAACCTGCACGCCAGCTGCCCGGCCCTGCAATGCATTTTCAAAAGAAGTAACCGGCGTGTTGGCCAGTTCGGCGGCACCCACTTTTGCAATGGCGCCGGTAACATCGCGTTTTATTTTGGTGCCATATCCTACCACCACCACCTCATCCAGCGAAGTTTCGCCGGCTGCAAGGGTTGCGGCAATTGGACTTGCAGAAGCGGACACTTCAATGGTGCGGAATCCTACGTAAGAAATAACAAGTGTAGCATTTTGAGGTGCGTTGATGGTAAAGGAACCATCGGCTCCGGTAACGGCATTAACGTTGCCCCCTTTTACCGAAACAGTAGCCCCTACAATGGGGGTTCCGGTACGTTCATCGGTAACCCTTCCGGTTACTGGTACCTGTGCCCATAATAACTGGACCGAAAAAAGCAGCATAGCCAGCAATAATGGCTTTAATTTTCTCATGTGCATTTGATTAAGGCTAAAAAATAAGTAGCACTGTAAAACAGACTTGAAGTTAAAGGCTAATGCTGCTTAACCTATAAGGGTTAAAATAAATATTTTTAAATAGCATGGATTCTTACCCAGAATACAGCATTGCCTAACATTTTTTTCCATGGGCATTTTTTAAAATATCATTTCATCCTTTACAAATAAAAATCCCCGGCCTTAAGCCGGGGATCGTAGGTATATTGATGTTATATTATTAGCACAACTATTAATACCCAGTATTCTGCGCCTGGTTGGCGTTGGCCTTTACTACTGTTTCGGGAATGGGTAGTACCCATTCGCGGTCAGAGGGTTCCAGGCGGCAATCGCCAGTGGGCGACTGGCTGGTTCCGCAGGTGCTGCCGCGCTGAATGGTGCGGGTAGTACGTTTCAGGTCGAAAAAGCGGTGTCCTTCGCCTACCAGTTCCGCCCTTCTTTCGTTGGCAATGGCTTCAAGCAGCGGAGCGCCGGCCAGCACCAGGGGTATATAGCCGCTGATGCGGTTGGCACGCAGAGTGTTCAGGTCACCAAGCGCCAGTAAATCCTGGCCGCTTCTGGCCCGGGCTTCAGCACGAATCAGGTACATTTCGCCGGTACGGATGGCCAGAAAGTTGGCATTGCCATCGGATACGGTGGCACCCTTACCCCGGTATTTGGTCAATGCAAGGCCTTTGGAAACGGAACCGTCGTTGATATGGGTAAAATAGGTATTGTACCGTACATCATTGCTCCTGATCAAACCCCCGGTACCCAGGGTATCGGCAATTTCCAGCGCCGGGCGGAAATAACTGCGTTGGTTGGTTGCAAAATAAACCAGGAAGGTAGGTCCGCTCTGGCCCGCTTCAAACTGGACGTTCCAGATAATCTCGCCGCGGTTGGTTTCGTTATACATTCCTGCAAATGCCGCAGGATTGGTAACGCCGTTGACGATGGGCCTCAGGTCGATGGCTGCAGTTGATGCCGCAATGGCATCGGCCCACTGGCCTGCGTACAGGCTGGTTCTTGCCTGAATGGCATAAGCGCCGGCCAGGTCAATAAAAGGCCGCGTCATGCCGGAAGCAGCATTAACAGCACGATCTACATTTTGCAACAAGCTTACAGCCTGGGCCAGGTCGGCAAAGAGGTTGTCGTAAAACTCTTTGTTGGTCATCCGTGCAGGCTGCACTGCATTAGGCGAAGGCAGGATAAATTCCTTTACATAAGCCACAGCGGGGTCGTTGCTGTTGCGGTCAAAGCGCGGAGCGAAATAACGGAACAGGTCGAAATGCGCCAGGGCACGAATGGCCAGCGCCTGGCCTTTGAGGCGGTTGGCGCGGCCCTGGTTGGCCGTAGTGGTAAATTTATCTACATCGCGCAGCACCAGGTTGGCATTGGCAATAACGGCGTAAGGCGCCGAATAAAACGTAGTGATCTGGCCTGTGTTCTGGTTAAAGGTCCAATCGGCCATAGCCCTGGAATTGGCCAGCGATGAACCGGATTCAAAAAGGTTGTCGCTCAGCACATCGGGCATCAATGCCCACCCGCTGCCGGTACCACTGCCCGATCCATAATAGTTGGCATTGCGAAAACCAGCATAGGCACCCAGCAGTACCTGCTCTACCTGGTCCATGTTGGCTGGGCTTTGCAAGCCTTCCAGGGTAAACTCAGGTGCCAGTTCCAGCACATCTTCTTTCGTACAGGCCTGCAGCATACTCAATGCTGTTAGGGCCACCAGCGAATATTTTATCGTTTTGAACATGATAAAGACTTCAAATTGTTTTAGTTAAAACCCAACGGTCAAGCCAAATGTTGTTTGTACCAGGGCAGGATATTGTGCACCTACCAGGGAGGTACCGGTTGCTTCCGGATCGAAGCTGCGGTAGTCCGTTTTTGTCCACCAGTTTTGGCCCTGTACAAATACCCGCACGGTCCTGATCTTGGCTTTGCTTACCAGGCTGGCAGGCAGGGTGTAACCCAGGGTTACATTGCGCAAACGCCAGTAGCTGGCATCGTCCAGGAAACGGGTGGTGGCGGTTTGGTATGGATTTGCAGGAGCACCAGTCGATGAAACTGCGCCTGCACTTGGACGGGGAACGTCGGTGATGTCACCTGGCTTTCTCCATTCGCGGGCCATACCCACCCACATATTGTCAAAATAGTAAGAAGGGTTGGCTATACTGTTGAGGTCATTGTTATACATTACCCGGTCCAGGAAAAAATTGAGTTGTGCACTCAGGTCCAAACCCTTGTATGAAACGGTGCTGGAAATACCACCGTACCACGGAGCATCCGGAGTCCCTACGTACACCCGGTCGCCTACGCTGAATGAAGGTGTGATGCTGCCGTCTCTTTTATAATACAGCGCATTTCCTGTTGCAGGGTCCACACCTGCGTACCGTACCAGATACAAGCTGTTGATTGGATGATCTTCAGCAAGGAAGGTGGTTGAGGTAGGCAGCGAATCCTGGGGCAGGGTTACAATACGGTTTTTATTGTAGGTAATATTTGCCTGAATGTTCCAGGTAAAGTCGCGGGTACGGATCACATCGCCACGCAGCATCAACTCCACGCCCCGGTTGCGTACCTGTCCAAAGTTGCTGGGGAAAGAAGTATACCCGTTGCCTGAAGGATCGCGGGGAATGTCGTAAAACAATCCGCCTTTGTCTTTGCCGCCGGTTAAGCGGTCATAAAACTCAACCGAACCCGACAATCGGCTGCGCAGAACAGAAAAGTCAACACCCACGTTAATGGTGCGCTGCTGTTCCCAGGTATAATCCAGGTTACCGGGCTGACCAATGGCCTGACCTGCACCCCAACCTGTAGTACCGGCATAAGAAATACGGCCAAAAGTAGGAATGGGGAAATCGCCTGCGGGCGGGGAGGTTTGGTTGCCGGTGGTGCCAATGCTGGCCCGGAGACGCAGATCATTAAATATGTTCTGCCCTTCCATAAAAGCCTCTTCTGTTGGTACCCACGTAAAACCAATGGAACCGAAATTGGCAAACCTGCGGTTTACACCAAAACGGGACGATCCGTCCCGACGGCCTACTAAGGTTGCATAATATTTACCGGCATAACCATAGTTGATGATGCTGAAGTAGGAAAGAATACCGTTAGAAGTACCATTTCCGCCAACAGAAGGAATATAGTTAGGATTGGTAGTGCTACCCGGGGTAATGCCAGCTTCGTTTTCAAAACCGTTGGTAAGCCCATAACCGGTAAAGCCCATATTGCGGTACTGGCCTTTTACTACCTCGGTAAATAATCCTGCATCCAATTCATGCTCTCCAAAAGTGGCTTTATAATTCAAGGAGGTAGTACCCGTATACCGAAAATTGCGGTTAAATGCACGGGTAAGGATACCCTGCCGGGCTAAGCCTGTTGAGGTACGCGGGCTTGTAAATGCAGATGTTTCATTTTGGGTATAATCAATACCCCAGTTGGTACGGGCCGACAAGCCCTTTGCAAAGGGAAAATGAAACTCCAGGTAAGAAACGGCAATACCCTTTAACTGGTTAGATGAATTTTTGTTGAGAAACAATTCCATAGCCGGGTTGGGTTGGCCGGAGGTTAGTTCACCCACCAACTGTCCTTGAGCATTTGGTGTTTGCTGATATTCACCTGTATTGGGGTTGATGGCTCTTTCGTAAGGGTTGGCCCAACGAATGGCGTTTAGCGGTGAGCTAAGGAATGTGTTGCCTTCGGAAGTATTGTTGATCCTGGAAAAACCACCCTGAAGGTTTACGCCAAAACGGAAATTGTTGATGGTATTGTCCACATTGATGCGGGCAGTATAGCGCTTCAGACCGGTAGTTTTTACAATACCTTCCTGGTCAAGATAAGAAAGGGAGGCAAACATGCGGCTGGTTTGCGAACCTCCTGCAGCACTCAGCATGTGCTGGTGGGTCATGCCTTTCTGAAAAAGAGCATCCTGCCAGTTAAAGTTTACATTTCTCAAGCTATCGGCTTCCGCGTCAGACCATCCATAGGGGTTTGGCCTAAAGGTTCGCCCCATTTCATAATCAATCTTCTGCCTGCTGTTCATTACCTCAAGCCGGTCCTTTGGAAGTTGGCTGAAACCCAACTGGGCATCGTAGGTCAGTTGCAACTGGCCGGCACGACCCCTGCGGGTAGAGATCACGATAACCCCGTTGGAACCCCGGGAACCATACATAGCAGTAGCGGCAGCGTCTTTCAGCACTTCCACCCGCTCAAAATCGCCCTGGTTAAGGCTGGCGAAATCGGCAGCAGAAATTTCAATCCCATCCATTATATAGAGGGGAACGTTGCCTCCGTTGATGGAACCATTGCCCCTGATGCGCACCTGTGCGCTGGCACCGGGCTGGCCGCTGTTGGCCACTACTGAAATACCTGAAGCCTGGCCCTGCAATGCCTGGTCGAAAGAGCCGAACGGCTGGCGGCGAATTTCGGCCGGCGGAACAGAAGCGGTGGCACCTGCAAACTTTTTGCGTTGTACCGTAGTATAACCGGTAACTACCACTTCGCTCAGGCTGTTTTCTACTGGAGTTAACCGAACAGTAAGCGGACTGGCAGAAACTGCCACCTCAACATTTTGGTAGCCAACATAACTCACAACCAATGCGCCATTTTGTGGTGCGCTGATAGAAAAAGAGCCGTCTACGCCGGAAACAGCATTGACGTTGGCGCCTTTTACTTTAATAGTTGCACCTACAATAGGCTGATCATTGGGATCTACTACCTTACCTGTTACCTGCACCTGTGCCCACAGTACCTGCACCATAAGGAGCAGAGGCATAAGCAGCAACAGCTTCATTTTTCTCATATATGTCTGCGTTTTAAGGGTGTAAAATAAACTGAAAAGATTCAGACACCAAAAAGCCACGCATCAGCTGCGTGGCTTTGGACGAAGTCTATACTACAACCTCAACTATACTAACAGTTCGATTATTGTTTATATATGCTAATTAATGATTCATCTTCATCCACACATACATAGTATCAAACCTATATGTGTGAATTGTCCACACTGTCCGCTTCGGGCCTTAATCCCGGTCGCGGCCGCCCAAAAAGATCATTACGTATTGCAGCAGGGTAACCACGGCAGCCAGTGCAGCCACAACATAGGTCATTGCCGCCCAGGTAAGGGCATTTTTAGCCTTAGGATACTCCTGGGGGGTAGTCACATTGGTGGTTTGCAACCAGGCAAGGGCCCGTCGGCTGGCATCAAACTCTACCGGCAGGGTAATTACTGAAAAAATTACCGTCAAGGCAAACAGGATAATGCCGACCAGCAACAAGGTGTAATTGCCGGAAGAGGCCATTACAATACCGATGATCAATACCCAGTTTACCAGGTTGGAGCTAAACTGAACAGCCGGAACCAACTTGCTGCGCAGCATCAGCCAGCTATATGCGGTGGCATGCTGCACGGCGTGGCCCGTTTCGTGGGCTGCCACGGCAGCTGCCGCTACGCTATAGCCGCTATACACATCGGGGCTTAGGTTAATGGTTTTATTCATGGGGTTGTAGTGGTCCGACAGGTGGCCGGGCACTGAAACAACCTGAACATCATAAATCCCGTTTTCGCGCAGCATCCGCTCAGCAATTTGCTTGCCGGTAAGCCGGGCGGCGATGGGTATTTTGCTAAATGTATTGAACTTGCGCTTCAGTATTGCCGATACCAGCATACTGATGCCAACAAAGATCAGGGAAACAATCATTATGGATGGTGTCATGCTTCTTACGTTTTGCTATTAACCAACAAATCTATTACCAAACCACTGATTTCAAGCACTGCTATTCAGGCTTTAACAATTGAACACCCATTTTGTCAGCACCTGGTGAAGACAGGCAGACAAGACTGACATTTTAGCAGCGGTATATTTTTCCAGAACTTTTACTTGACAACTGTAATTTATTGAAAATCATTTAATTACTAAATTTATACTCCTGCTTTTTGCTGTAAGAAAAGGGCTTAAACTTATGCCCGGGGCAAAAAAATTATTTTGAAATGTGGGGCATATTTGTAATTTAGTGTCAGAATTTAATGGGTTAGTAAGTAAAAGGGTCGGTCTTCTGGTCGGCCCTTTTTACTTTATATCTTTGTCCCCACTCAGGGTTTTTGCGCCGGATTTTTACCAACCCCTTCCAGCTTTTTCCGGTGCTTCTTTTTCAAAACAATCATTGCATTATTAAAGAATGTCGAAAGTAAAAACAGGTTTTTTCTGTCAGAATTGTGGCTATGAAAGTGCCAAGTGGTTGGGCAAATGTCCGGGCTGCCAACAATGGAATACGTTTGTTGAAGAACTCATTCAAAAAGAAACAAAGAAAGGAGCAGCAGGCACCGATTGGAAAGAATACAACGGTGATAACCGCACCAAAAAAACAGTGGCGCTGCAACAGGTAGTAGCACACGAAATGCCGCGAACACTAACTGCCGATCCTGAACTAAACCGGGTGCTGGGCGGCGGCATTGTACCGGGTAGCATCGTGCTGGTAGCAGGCGAACCGGGTATTGGTAAATCAACCCTTTTTTTACAAATGGGATTGATGATGCAAGGTGTAACAACGCTCTACATCAGTGGTGAGGAAAGCGGCCAGCAAATAAAGATGCGTGCCGACCGCCTGCAAAAAGAAAACGAAGATTTTTACCTGCTCACAGAAACATCCACGCAAACCATTTTTGCAGAAATAAAAAAGCTGAAGCCCGAACTTATTATTGTTGATTCTATTCAAACATTGGAATCGCCCTTCATTGAATCATCGGCAGGCAGCGTATCGCAAATAAAAGAATGCGCCGCCGAATTTCAGCAGTTTGCCAAGGAAACACATACACCAGTTTTTTTGATTGGCCACATCACTAAGGAAGGCAATATTGCTGGCCCCAAAGTACTGGAACATATGGTGGATACCGTGCTGCAGTTTGAAGGCGACCGCCACTATGCTTACCGCATTTTGCGTACGCTGAAAAACCGCTTTGGTTCCACTGCCGAAATAGGTATTTATCAAATGAGTGAAACCGGCATGAGTGCCGTGCTCAATCCAAGCGAACTGCTCATTACCCAAAAAGAAGAAGCACTAAGCGGCATTGCCATTGCCGCAACACTGGAAGGACAGCGGCCGCTGTTGATAGAAGTGCAGGCACTGGTTACGCAATCGGTATATGGCACGCCGCAGCGCACCGTTAGCGGTTTTGACCTGCGCAGGCTGCAATTGTTATTGGCCGTTCTTGAAAAACGCGGGGGCTTTCATTTTGGTGTAAAAGATGTATTTCTCAACATTGCAGGCGGACTAAAAGTAGAAGATCCTTCTATTGACCTGGCCGTGCTGTGCGCCCTGCTTTCTTCTTATGAAGATGTGGCCATACCACACAATGTTTGCTTTGCAGGCGAAGTGGGCCTTAGTGGCGAAATAAGGGCTGTGAACCGCGTGGAGCAACGCATTGCTGAAGCAGAGAAACTGGGTTTTGAAAAGATCATTATTTCCAAGTACAGCCAGAAAGGCCTTTCGGCCAACCGCTATAATATTGAAGTGGTGACGATGGGCCAGGTAGAGGAAGTGTACCGTTACCTGTTTAATGGATAATGATGGTGATTTAAATACTTATGGGAATAGGTTGATGCGGTTGCTCCATTTGAACAGCATGTAACTTATTCCTTTTTATTTTTTCCCACTGCTTTGATTCCACTTATTGGGCTGCTATCTTTCTGTAAAACCAAAGCTTGCGATTCCCAAAACTTTTTGCATCGGGTGTGCACCAGTTAAAGCAAAGTGCAGACAACGTATTGCACCTGCTGTTTCCGCATTGCTGTGCCGGCTGCGGCACCGATATACTTGAAGCAACCGGGGTGCTGTGTGCCGCTTGTGCCGATGCACTTCCCCTCACCTACTTTGAACACCATGGCAACAATCCTATTGAAAAAATTTTCTGGGGGCGCCTGCCCCTTACGCATGCCACAGCGCATTACTTTTTTACCAAAGACTCCATCATGCAGCAACTAATGCACAACCTTAAGTACAAAGGCAATAAAGAGGTGGGCATATGGCTGGGAAAAACAATGGGCACTCAACTGGCAGGTACCAACCGCTTCATGCAGGTTGACGCACTGGTACCGCTACCGCTGTATCCGGAAAAAGAACACCAACGGGGCTACAACCAGGCAAGGGTGCTGTGCGACGGCATGGCAGCCATCATGCAAAAACCCGTGTTGAATAGCGCCATCATTCGCACCCACCACACCGAAAGTCAAACCAAAAAATCGCGGGTGGAACGCTGGCAAAATATGGAAGGAAGATTTTTGGTGACAGACCCTGCGGCACTGCAAGGAAAACACCTGTTGCTGGTAGATGATGTGGTAACGACAGGCGCCACGCTGGAAGCATGCGGCCGCTGCCTGATGGAAGTGCCCGATGTTAGATTAAGTGTGGCTACGTTGTGTTGCGCATTTGGATAAAGGTATTTATGAAAGATGGACCTCGGTAGTCTGTCGTCCATAATCTATGCGCTACTCTTCATAAGCACCCAGGTCGGGTATGCCATTGGGCCGTTGTTTGCCATCCAGGTCTATATTGATACCAGACGGTTTGCCTTTATTGATGGCAGGAGACTGCGGCTGTAGCCTAAAATCAAACACACCATTTTCCACACTCCGAAACTGAGGGTCTTCATCCCAAACATTGGATACCGTAGCCGTTGCCGGAACCGTGCTTACCTTCCACAACACATGATCGAAAAGCACCGAAAAGGCGCCTCCGGCATTGGGCAGCAACACCACTTCATCGGCAACTTCCGGAGCCTGCACCTGCCCCCAGATAATGCAGTTGCGGAAGGTGGCCGATAGCGGCACATTATGCACTACGCCTTCGCGAATAAATGCATTGCCCGCCTGCACCAGCGGTTCCTTGCGCAGCAGGTAGCGTGTGTTGTATCCGGCAATGGTGCAATGATCAAACTGGTACTGCCCACCCGCCAGCACCATGCCTTTACCGCAATTACTTACCTGCAGGTTGCTGCCTGTAATATTGCCGCCCTGGCTCAGGATGCCGGCATCAAAAGCACCTTCAATGATGGTTTCCGATATAGCCAGTTGCGCATTGCTTTCAAGAAGCAGCCCCTGGTAAGCACTTTTAATCTGGGTAAATGCAAGGCTATTACCACTACTGCCCTGCGCAAACCTGATGCCCGGCCACGATCCCGGGTGGTTGCGGTACGGTTCATCGAGCCGGCTGCCGGCAAAACGAACCCTGTCGGCACTGTCGGGCCCGCCCTGCACTACCAGGCTACCTGCCACAATGATGGGTGCCGTATTGTGTACAAAAATGCGGGTGCCTTTTTCAATGGTGAGGGTGGCGCCGGCTGCAACCCGCAGTTCGCCCAGTACAACATAAGGCAGCGCATTGTTCCAGGTTTCATCTGCAGTAATGGTACGGCGGCTCATAAACCGCGCATTCTGGGCAAATGCCTGCAGTTGCACCACATCCCTGTTGCCATTATAAATGATTTCAATGGAGTCCTGCACCACAAAGGGCTGCCTTACTGCTGAAGAGTCCACATTTACCGAAACAAAAACATAAGCACTATCGCCAGCCGGCACTTCCACATCCCGGATCAAAAAACCAGGCGCACCATTTACATTCAATAAATAAGAAGATGCTGTACCCCCACCCAACCGGATAGATGCTATGCGGATGCCCCTGCTGTTGTTGTTGAAGATTTTAAACGACCGCACCGTTGAACCGGCAGTGGAAAACACGGTATCGAAATGAAGGGTATCGGCAAGCAGCGACAGCCGGGAAGCGGAATCGGTGGTGAACGATTCTTTCTGACAGGACCATAAAAGTGCAGCAATACAACAAAGGACAAGGATTCTCACCGCATAAAGCTAAGGAGAAATGGCCTACAGCGTGCAGGCCACGGACAGTGCAAACTGCTGTCTGTAGTCCATTGTCTGTTTTGCCCACAACTTTCGTAGATTTACTTTGTTATTCACCCAACACAAAAAATTACATCATGAAAACAATATTGCTGGCAATGACGCTTGCTGCTTTTTCTATGGCTGTTTCTATTTACGACTTTAAGGTGCCCAGTCTGGAGGGCAAGGAAATTGATTTTTCAAAATACAAGGGTAAAAAGATCCTGATTGTAAACACCGCTTCCAAATGCGGCCTAACGCCCCAGTACAAAGACCTGGAAGACCTGCACAAAAAATACAAGGACAAGCTGGTGATCGTAGGTTTTCCGGCCAACAACTTTGCCGGACAGGAACCCGGCTCCAATGCCGAGATAGGCGAATTCTGCAAACGCAACTACGGCGTTACGTTTACTATGGCGGAAAAAGTTTCGGTAAAAGGCGAAGACATTCACCCCCTGTTTAAATACCTCACCAGCGAAGCGGCCCGCCTGGGTGTGGAAGATCCCATCAAATGGAACTTCACCAAGTTTTTGCTCGATGAAAAAGGTAAGCTCATTGCCGTTATTCCGAGCAAAACCAGCCCAATGAGCGAAGAACTGGTTAGCAAATTATAGAACAGAACCTGGATATGCAGTATTAAGCAGGATTCATGGGGAATAAAACAGCATTCATTAACTCCCGCCAAATCCTTTTAATCCTGTAAATCATAGTTCTTTTACTTTTGAGGCCGCCTTGGGCGGCCTCTTCTTTTTTTATCCCGTTTAATCCAGCAAATCTTAGTGCTTTATGCTGTTCTCTGATGTTATTGGCCAACAAGAAGTAAAGGGACACCTGGTAGAAATGGTACAGCATAACCGCCTGAGCCATGCCCTGCTGTTTTTGGGCAAGGAAGGCAGCGGTGCCCTGCCCCTGGCCCTCGCTTTTGCCCAGTACATTACCTCGCTGCCCCAGCAAAAAGGCATGCCAACCGAAGCCTCGTTATTTGGCGAAGCTACCCCGCCTCCTGCCCTGCCCGCCACCCCCGGCGAAGCAGATGCATGGACGCAGCGGCAGGGTTCCTTTTCGAAAGGGGAGCAAATGGTGCACCCCGATATTCATTACGCTTACCCGGTGGTAACCAAAAAGCCGGGCACCCCGCCCCTCAGTACCGACTACATTACCGAATGGCGGGAGTTTGTGCAGCAGTACCCCTATGGTAATGTGTATGACTGGCTGCAATTTATCAACGCCGAAAACAAGCAGGGTAACATTACGGCAAACGAATGCAACGACATTATCCGCAAGCTGAACCTGAAAAGCTTTGAAAGCGGCTACAAGGTGCTGGTGTTGTGGATGCCCGAATACCTGGGCAAAGAAGGCAATAAGCTCCTGAAACTAATTGAGGAACCACCAGCCGATACGCTGTTTATTCTGGTGGCGGAAAGCGAGGCAGCTATTTTATCCACCATCCTTTCCCGGTGTCAACTGGTAAAAGTGCCAGCGCTGGAACCCACCGAAGTGGCTGCCGCCTTGCAGCGCCGCAACGGTACGCCACCCGATACCGCCCAACGCATCGCAGGCCTTTCGGAGGGCAACTACCGCGAGGCGCTGCACCTGCTGCAGCATGCCGATGAAGACTTTTCGGCCCTGCTCCGCGACTGGCTGAATGCCACGGTTAAATACCAACCAACGGCACAACTAAAATGTATTGAAGATCTGGCCCGAATGGGCCGCGAAAACGGAAAACAGTTTTTACGGTTTTTTCAACACCTGCTGGAGCTGGCCCTGCGGCTGCGGGTGCTGGAGGAGGCCGGCCTTGTGCACCACTTGCAGGGGTTGCCCCAGAGCGAGCTGGATTTTGCACATCGCCTCAACAAGATCTGCACCGTGGAGCAGCAAGGCGCCATCAGCCGCGAACTGGATGACGCTGCTTATTACATTGAGCGAAACGCCAATGCCAAAATGCTGTTTCATGCCCTTACTATCAAGCTTTTTTATATCATCCGCAACAATGCGGTGGTGGAAATGTAGTCCAATGCCGGAAGTCCGGGGTCAGAAGATGGTGAAGACATTATCTGCTGTACTTTTTTGAAGGGTTGGTTAGGGGCAAATTATTTACCGGCAACCTGCCCATCTTTCGGTGGTGTTTTAGCCTTTCTTATCCAGAGCCGGTGCCCATGATAAGTTTAAGCAAAAAGAGCGGTACTGGTTCCTGCATTTAATATAGTGTAGACTAAGATCCCTCGCTGCGCTCAGGATGACAAAAACGACCCGGCCCTGGAGCAAAGTGTAGTATCAAAAAAATCTGTTTCTCTACACTTTGCTACCTCATAATTAATCCATATCCTTCATCATCCATCTTCCGACCCCGGACTTCTGTCTTCCGACTTTGCTGTCTTTTCCCTCTTTCCGGACTTCTCATTGCTCCTTTCCAAAAAAAATTATATTTGCAACACACCACTCCGTTGGTGCCTGAAATATAAATCGGTGCGAAAGGATTGTGAAGATATGTTCGTAAAAGCTTTTGCTTTCTCTATATACATGCTGCCCCTGATCTGGCGGTTGTTTTCGGAACGGCTGTATCCCTTTGCCGGCAGGCTGCCCTGTGCATGCCACCTGCAACATGCAGTATTCAAAAGTGTGTACACATAGCTTCCCCTTGCTTTACCGCACCACATCATTAACCTTTAAAATTGGTACTTACCATATATGGGATGTGGATCTTGTGGAACGGGAAAACCCAACGGCTGCAAAAGCAATGGCGGATGCAGCACCGGCGGGTGCAACCGGATGAACACGTACGACTGGCTGGTAAACCTGCCCATCAGCGATGCCGACCTGGCCTGCCGGGTGGTGGAAGTAAGCTTTAACCAGGGCAGTCGCAAAGAATTTTATCGAAACAGTACCCTGCAGCAGCTGGAAAAAGGCGACCAGATTGCCGTAGAAGGCGTGGCAGGTTTTGACGTAGGCGAAGTATCGCTGACCGGCGAAATTGTGCGCATTCAGCTCAAGAAAAAAGGCGTGGACGAGCAGCACCCCGAAATGAAGCGCATTTTGCGCCGCGCCACCGACCGCGACCTGGAACTGTTGCGCCAAAACAAGGCCCGCGAACCGGAAGCCATTATCCGCAGCCGCGCCATTGCCCGCCAGTTGCGGCTCAACATGAAAATCAGCGAAGTAGAAATACAGGCCGATGGTAAAAAAGCAACCTTTTTTTACATAGCCGACGACCGCGTAGATTTTCGTGAACTGATCAAAGTATATGCATCGGAGTTTAAGGTAAAAGTGGAAATGCGCCAGATCGGGGCCCGGCAGGAAAGTGCCAAAGTTGGCGGCATCGGCTCCTGTGGCCGCGAACTGTGCTGCGCCACCTGGCTTACCGATTTTAAATCGGTAAACACGGCAGCAGCCCGGTACCAGAACCTTTCCATTAACCAGACCAAGCTGAGCGGCCAGTGCGGACGCCTCAAATGCTGCCTCAATTACGAACTGGATACTTACCTCGATGCCTTGCAGGGTTTTCCGGAAAATGCCGACATACTGCAGGTAGCAGCAGGTACTGCCACGCTGATTAAAAAAGACATTTTCAAAAACCTGATGTGGTATGTGCTGCCCAACAGCAGCAAACAATACCCGCTGACCATTGAGCGGGTACGCAAAATCAGGTCGCAGAACATGCAAAACATAGTGCCCGAAGAATTGGAGGCCGTTGAAATTGTTTCTGGCAAACTAAAAGAAGCCGAACCTGAATTTGTGGACGTTGTAGGCCAAATCAGCCTGCGCAGCCTTGAAAAGGCCGATAAAAAGCGGAAGCAGCAACGCCAGAACGAAAGACAGGGGCAGCAGCAACGCCCCGGCGGTAACCAGCAGCGTCCCCCTCAACGGCCCGAACGCAGGCCAGAAGGTGGGTCGGCTAGCATGCCCGATAAGCCACAGGCCAACCGGGGGCCCCAGCGGGAAAAGGGCGGCCAAAACCAAAGGCCACAAGGTCAGCAAAATGCGCCCCGGCCCCAAGGACAGCAGGGTGGCCAGAAACAACTTCCTCCGCAAGGCGGCACCAAACCCGGAGGCCCACAAGGCCAGCAAGGCGGGGGCCAGCGAAGAGAGGCCAGGCCACCACGGCCGCAGGGCGGCGGACAACAACAACGTCCGCCCCGCGAACCGCGGCCGCCGCAGCAAAAACCGCCGGAAGGACCGGAAAATAAAGAAGCATAAAATTTCTGTGTAAAAAGGTTGATGGTAAGCGCCATCAACCTTTTTTAATGCCCCAAATAGTCCGAGGATCAGGAAAAGGGGGTTAGCACCCGTTTTGCATTACTGCTCAGGATTCCATTTTGACACACAAAAAACAAACTTTATGACCCTCGTAAATGTGGTGATTATCCTGATTATTGTAGGCGTGGTGCTTTGGCTCATCAACCGCTTTATTCCCATGGACCACAAGATCAAGCAGATCCTCAATATTGTTGTAGTAATTGCCGTGGTGCTCTGGCTGCTTCGGGCATTTGGCCTGTGGGGCGGCGGCGGAATTGATCTGGATTAAAGTATAACCATCGCCTTTTTCAGTAAGCGCCTACTGGCGAAGCTAAATTCCGAGGATAATTTTTGCCACGGCAGGTATTGCTTTTCCCTGGCAAATAAATAGACAAGAAGCCTGCAGTACATGACTGCAGGCTTTTTTACCAATGCCGCACAAAGGGCTATATTAATCCGTCCGGAAAGGTTTTAATGCAATTCCGGGGTATTTACTGGGCTGCGCCAGTGGTTTCCTCTGCTACGGCTGCTGCCTGCATGGGCGCAGCTACCGGGGCCAGTGCCTGCTCGTACTGCAGCGCCCGGTAAATGGCATCCATGATCTTGCCCCGGATGCTCAATTGCGACAACAGGTTGTTGTCCCGCGTGTTGTACACCCGGTTGCTCAAAAACACATACACCAGGTCGGCGGCAGGGTCTACCCACACACAGGTGCCGGTAAAGCCCGTGTGGCCGTAGGTTTGCGGAGAGGCGAACTTTGATGGGTATGGCTCTTTACGCACCGCGTTGTCTTTTTCGGGTTTGTCAAAACCCAGCCCGCGGCGGCTGATATCGCTGTGGTAGGCCGCAAAATAAGCGATGGTTTCGGGCTTAAAATACTGCTTGCCATTCCACTCGCCGCCCTGCAGCAACATTTGATACAGCACTCCCAGATCATAAGCATTGGAAAAAAGGCCTGCATGCCCCGAGATGCCGCCAAAAAGGGCAGCGCCTTCGTCGTGCACGGTGCCGCGGAGCATCTGGCGGCGAAACCATTTTTCATTTTCGGTGGGCACTACCCGCTCCACGCCAAACCGTTCGCCCGCCCGGAAACCTGTGGTAGCCAGCCCCATTGGTTTGTAAAAAGTGTAATAAGTGTATTGATCGAGCCGCTGGCCACTCACCGCTTCTACAATTTTGCCCAGCAAAATAAAGTCGTTGTCGCTGTACACATATTTACCCTGGGGCCCAAGCTTGCTTTGCATGATGCGCAGCAGCATAGTGTCGTTCCAGTCGCTCCGCAGGTACAGGTTACGGGCTACGGGTATGTTGTACCCTGGTTCCAGTGCAGTGCGGTACAGCGAATCCGATGGTTGCCCTGCTTTGTCAATAGTTTCCCGGTAAAAAGAAATAAATGGGTTGAGGCCTGCCTGGTGCAACAGCACATCCTTCAGCGTCAGCGATGCTTTGTCGGTTCCGGCAGCAATGGGCAGGTAATCGCCCAGGGTTTTGGCCAGGTCCAGCTTTCCTTCTTCCCACAGCTTCATTACCGCCAGCGTGGTAGCCGATGTTTTGGTAACGGATGCCACATCGTAAATGCTTTCAAACAACACCGGCTGTGAGGCTTCGTCGAACTCAAAGCGACCAAAAGTTTTGTGGTATTTTATCTTGCCCTTGTGCAAGGCAATAACCTGTGCGCCGGGATAGGCCCTGCGGGCCAGCCCATCCCTTACAATAGAATCAATGGAAAGCCATTGCGGGGCAAAGCCCACCGAGAATAGATTGCTGACCGCAAGCCCGCTGCCTACGCCAAAATTGCACACCGTAACGGGCAATTTACCCTTTGCCGAATAACGGCCCACCATAAAATCAGCAACGGCTTCCTGCGAAATGCTGTCGTCCTGGTAGGCTGCTGCCAGGTTTCGGGCGGCGCAAAAGTTGCGGGCAGCATAAGCATTGCCAAACAGCACCGTTACCGAACTGGTGTCTTTATTCAGGTCGTTCCAAAGTTTTAGTGTAGGGGCACCCAGGCCAAAATTGTTGGCAGGGCGCTGGCTGTAATTGTGTATGCCAATAACAATGGCCGCATACCGTGCTGTGTCTATCCGCGCCAGCAAACTATTGGCTTGGGCAGTAGTGGCTTTATGCGATAAATAAAAGGTATCGGCGCCAAAATCGGACCGCAAACGGCTGCCGAACGGCGTAAGTGCCGTAGCGCCTATACCCACATAAGCTATCTTTTTTTGTCCATTAAAGCGGGCCAGCGGCAGCAGCATATCGTCGTTGCGCAATATGGTAAATGCGTTGCGGGCCACCAGTTCGCTGATGCGGGCGGTTTCGCTATTGAGGTCGGCCACCAGGTTTGTGGTATCCACCACCTGCGGCCCGTGCAGGCCCAGCCGGTACTTGGCTTCGAGTACCCGGTGTACTTTTTCTTCAATGTCTTTCCACTTCAGGGTTTTCTTTTTAAGGGCTGCTTCAATTGCTTTGATGGCTGCCGGCACATCGTCGGGCAGGCACAGCATATCGTTGCCGGCCAGCAGGGCCTGCACAGCCGCTTCGCCGGCGGGGAAAAATTTGGTGACGCCTTTCATTTCCAGCCCGTCGGTAAACACCAGGCCGTCGTAGCCCAACTCATCGCGCAGGATGCCATTAACGGCTTTTGCAGAAAGAGAGGTTGGCCGGTTGGCCGTATTGTCAATGGCGGGAATAAACAAGTGCGCTATCATCACGCTGCCCACGCCTGCATCCAGCAATTTGCGAAAGGGGTACAGTTCCAGCGAATCGAGCTGCGCCTTGGTTTTGTTGATCACCGGCAGGTCGTAGTGTGAATCCACTTCGGTATCGCCATGGCCGGGAAAATGTTTGGCCGTGGCCAAAATGCCCGCATCCTGCATGCCTTTCATATAAGCCACGCCATGGCGGGCTACCTGCTCTTTGTTTTCGCCAAAAGAGCGAAAACCAATCACGGGGTTGTTGGGATTATTGTTCACATCCACATCAGGGCCATAATTTACATGCACGCCTATGCGCTTCATTTGCCGGCCTACCGCCTGCCCCATTTGATAAATAATGGAAGAATCGGTAACCGCACCCATGGTAGACTGGTAGGGAAAACGGGCAATGGAATCGAGGCGCATGCCCAGGCCCCACTCGCCATCGATGGTTACCATCAGGGGTGTTTGGGCAATGGACTGGTACAGGTTGGTGAGGTTGGCCTGCCTAACGGGCCCGCCCTGGAAAAAACAAAGGGCGCCTACGTTGTACTGGCGGATCAGGTTTTGCACGCCGGCCACATGGTCGGCGCCCAGGTTGCTGTGCGCCCTGATTACTATAAGTTGTGCAATTCTTTGCTGCGGGGTAAGGGAGCGGAACACAGAATCGACCCATGCCTTTTGCGCATGGTTTTGTTGCGCCTGTGCGGCACCAACAAGCAATAAAGAAAACAGGGCTCCAAACAAATGCTTCATATCCTAAAGGTGATGTACAGCACAAGTTAAGGCAAAGCCGGGGTGGTTGAAAAATAAGGGGGCCTGCTTTTAACAATTACAGCCGGGGTTAATACAACCAGACAGCTTACCGCCGGCAAATGCCGGTTTTATTGCAGCCCCATTTTTAACCAATGAATTACGCAGCCGTATTGGTGCGGAACTTTAGTTTGCGTGGAAACAGCACTTCGGTGGTAACAATCAGCAGCATGGAAATGGCCGTAGTAGCCAGCACTTTAATGAGCAGGTCAAGCAAGGATCCGAAATCAAGCCACTCCAAAAAGGTAAGATACAGGTGGTGCAGCAAGGTTAGTATAAACGCATACACCATGTAAGAGCTCCAGCCCATGGCCCGTGGCGATGGTTCGCGGAAGGTAAACTCCGTAGCTTCTTTTGGCGACAGCAACGTGATAATACCGGGCCGCACATAAGCGATCAACAAACAAGCGGCCGTGTGCAGGCCGGGGGTCATTTTAAAATAATCGAGTGCCAAACCGGTGAAAAAACCCAGCGCCAGCAGCGTAAGCCGCGGGGTGGTAAAGGGCAGCCACAGAATAAACAGGAAATAAATATAAGGCACCACAAAACGGTGCAGGTTGGGTACTTTGTTCAGGATAAATGCCTGAACGAAAATAAAAATGGCGAGGCGGATGATATTTCTGACTAAGTCGCTCAATGTAGTTGACGGTTGATAGTTGGTAGTTGATAGTAGTCGGAAGACGGAAGTCCGAGGTCCGACGACTTTGCTGCAGCGCTAAAATTTTTTCTGTTTACCATTATGCTTTAATGTTCTTCGGTCATCCGACTTCGGACTTCCGTCTTCCGACCTCCCTACTTTTTCTGCTCCATTTTTTGCCGCGTTTCTTCCTCCAGTTTCAACTGCTCGGAACGCTGCAGGTTTTCCACTACAAATACCTGTTGCACGGCATTGAAATTAACGGCTGTGCGTACCTGTAAAATGTAAAAGCCCGAAGCCTTGTCTTCCTGGATGCTGGCGATGCGCCCAATCAGGAATCCCGGCGGATAGTTATACGAATAAATGGAGGTCAGCACCGAATCGCCCCTCTTTACTTTTACGTCCCGCGATATGCCTTTCAGCAGCAGCAGACGCGGGTCTTCGGCATTCCACTCCACGGTGCCAAATACGTTGTTGTGTTTGAGCGATGCCGGCACACGGCTTTGCACATGCAGCAGGCTCATTACCTGGCTAAAGTTGTTGCTGGTACCCACCACCAGCCCTACCAGCGCCCCGTCGGAGTTGAGCACGGCCATATTTTCGGCAATGCCTTCGTTGGCGCCCCGGTTCAGCTGCAGGTAATTGCGTTCAAAATTTACGGAGTTGTACACCACTTTGGCAGGGCGCCACAGGTAGCGCCGCACCTGTCGGGTAGTGTCGGTTATGCGCAAAGTATCGCCCACCACCAGCGCCGTAGTATCTACGCTGGAAAAATTGGTGCGCATCAGGTTCATCAGCGAATCGTTTACCCGGTGCACCCGCAGGTTTTCCTGCCGCAGATGAAAGTAATCATCCACTTTGTCTACCTGCGCATTTACCGAGCCCGTCACCTCCGAAGCCAGGCCCATGCCCACCGCCCGGTGAAATCGGTTATAGGTAAACAGCATCCACAAGGCAATGCCCTGGAGCACCAGAAAACTCAGCAGCACAAAGTAGCGGCGAATAAACAGGAAAATGTTGCGCATGTAGAGCAGCTGTTAGCTGTTAGCCAGTAGCCATTAGCTTTTACCCAAACCATTCAACGGCATAGGCTAAAAGCTAACAGCTACTGGCGAATAGCTCTATCTCATTACAAAAGGATAGCGTTCGTAATTTTTGAGGGCCAGGCCGGTACCACGCACCACGCTTTTCAGGGGGTCGTCGGCTACATGCACGGGCAGTTTGATCTTTTGGCTCAGGCGCTTGTCCAGGCCTTTCAGCAGGGCACCGCCACCGGTGAGGTACAGGCCGCGGCGATAAATATCGGCAGCCAGTTCGGGCGGGGTTTGCTCCAAGGCTTTGAGGATGGCTTCTTCAATTTTGAAGATGCTTTTGTCCAGTGCCTCGGCAATTTCCTGGTAGCCCACAAAAATCTGCTTGGGAATACCGGTCACCAGGTCGCGGCCGTTTACCGGCAGGTCGTCGGGCGGGTTGTCCAGGTCTTTCGATGCGGCACCGATCTGGATTTTGATTTGTTCGGCAGTGCGTTCACCAATCAGCAAGCTGTGGTAGCGGCGCAGGGCCTCCATAATATCGGCAGTGAACTCGTCACCTGCTATGCGAATCGACTGGTCACAAACAATACCTGCCAGGGCAATCACTGTAATGCCGGTAGTACCGCCGCCAATGTCGATGATCATGTTGCCCACGGGCTCTTCCACATCAATGCCAATACCCAGGGCTGCTGCCATGGGCTCGTGAATAAGGTATACCTCTTTGGCCCCTGCCTGCTCGGCCGAGTCGCGAACAGCCCGCTTTTCCACCTCGGTAATAGAGGAAGGAATGCAGATCATCATGCGCCAGCTGGGCGGAAAAAGGGGTTTCTTCGGGTACACCATCTTGATCATTTCGCGCAGCATTAATTCGGCTGCGTTGAAATCGGCAATCACCCCGTCTTTGAGGGGGCGGATGGTACGAATGCTCTCGTGTGTCTTCTCATGCATCATCAGGGCACGTTTGCCCACGGCCAGTACTTCTTTGGGGTTGTTGCGGTTGAGGGCAACAATCGACGGTTCGTTTACCACTACTTCGTCGTTATGAATGATGAGGGTATTTGCTGTTCCTAGGTCAATCGCTATCTCCTGCGTAAACCAGTTAAAAAGTCCCATGCGTCTCTTTATTGGATTTGGGGGTTTTTTGATGGATGTGTGCAAAGTTGCTGGAAATAATCCGAACCGACAAAGTAAATACTGGGCCTGTTGCTGGGGACTTCCGGGCCCGAAAACGGTGATGGAAGCGGATTATTGTTGAGATAGCTATATAAATATACCGGGCAGGGCAAACCATACGCCCAATAACCGGCACCTTTTGGCTTATTGGCAGATAGCAAACCGAAAGCAACGCAGCCTGGAGGGTTGAATGCAGGTGCTTGGGTTATCAGGTTTACCTGCACCGCTTATTCCCCAATTGTTTTTCATTACCCGTGCCATCCGCAGCAATGAGCTGCCCTGCGGAGCCGTGGAAGCACGCCTTTGCAAGGTGTAGGCGGCGCCTTAAAAGCCTAAATTTTATTGGCGGCTAAAAGGATTTTGGCACGGTAATCGTAAAATATGGAGCAGACAAACGGCGTATTAAAACCCTATATAAATGCTGGAACCCTGAATACGAGGTGGCTGATTTGAGGCAATGGGTTTCGGCAAAAAGCATCAACGATGCAACAGTGCAATAACGGCCCTGTGAAGCGTGTAGCGGTGTATTTTGGTGGGTAACGGCACTTGTTGTTAACGTATGATGAACACCAAGGGCGATGGGTATTTTCTCATCGCCCATTTTTTTTAACTGATGATTTGTGGGATTAGAAAGGATTTTAATGATTAGTCGCTGGGGTTGAAACTGCTTTGTTTATTCTGCGTTCGTTGAAAAATTGGGGCAGACACTTGGCCTTTTCCCAGTTGATAGGTGTAGAAAATATTTTCCTCCGCACACCAATCCTTTAAATCATTCCTAATCATATTAATTACTGGTTCTTTATTTCTATCCGTACATCATGCGGTGCTGCTTCATCGCCGCCAAAATAGGGGTACAACAAATACCCTGATCCTTTAGGGGTGGTGCTGAACCGGGGCATGGCTTGCATCCGTTCATTTACAGCAAACAGGTACCGATCACCCTGCACTTCAATACTGCAATGAACCCAGGCACCAACGGGCACGGTAGCCAGTTCCTGCTCCTGCCGCACTCCGGCATTGTACACATAAGCAAAAAGACGCAGGGCAGCATCGCTCCAGCGCCAGCCTATGCGGGCACTATACCGGTGGTGGTGGCCACCGTTGTCGGAAAAGCCATATAGTTTGTTGATGTCGAACTGGTTTTCCGCTTTAATGGTTTGGTAAATGGCCGAACTGTCGAAGCGCACCGAAAACCTCAGGGCCGCAGTATCTACCCATTGCAGGGTAGCAGCATTGCTGTGGTGTTCGCCTTTTTTGATGGTGTATACAGTAGTGGCAGTAGCTGCTACAGTTTTAACACCGGATTGGACCGCCTGGGGCACGGGCAGTGCATCACCGGGGGCTTTGGAGCATCCTGCACAGCCAACGGCCAGCAGGCATGCTAGGAGGTAATTGTTCATAGGTTCGGATTATTGGATAGGCCTGCAAAATTAAGCCCCGCCAGGGTTTGGGTGCAAAAAGCGCCGCTGCTATTTCCCAAAATTTTTAGCCGGTAAGAACATCTACTTATCCCAACCTATTATCCCCTGCTAATCCCTATTTTTGGCGCTTAAGGAGTGATCACCGTGGCCGACAGAATTTTACTACTACCCGATAATATTGCCAACCAGATAGCCGCCGGCGAAGTAATTCAGCGGCCGGCAAGCGCCGTAAAGGAACTGCTGGAAAATGCCGTGGACGCCGGCGCCACCGAAATAAAACTGCTGGTGGCCGACGCCGGCAAGGCCTTGGTGCAGGTGATCGACAACGGCAGTGGCATGAGCGAAACCGATGCCCGCATGGCTTTTGAACGCCACGCCACCTCCAAGATCCGCAACATCAACGACCTGTTCAGCATCCGCACCATGGGTTTCCGTGGCGAAGCGCTGGCTTCCATTGCCGCCGTAGCGCAGGTAGAGTTGCGTACCCGCCGCCCCGAAGACGAAGTGGGCACGGGCCTGGATATGGAAAACAGCCAGGTAGTAAAACAAAGTGCGGTGGCAGCACCGGTGGGTACCAGCATTGCCATGAAAAACCTGTTTTTCAACGTGCCGGCACGCCGCAATTTTTTAAAAAGCAATGCCGCCGAACTGCGCCACATCATCGACGAGTTTATGCGGGTGGCCCTGGCATTTCCGCAACTGTTTTTTTCGCTGCACTCCAACGGGCAGGGCCTGTTTCACCTGGAAAGCGGGTCATTAAAACAGCGCATTGTACAACTGCTTGGGGGACACTACAACCAAAAGCTGGTGGCGGTGCGGGAAGAAACCGACTACCTCAATATCCACGGGTTTGTAGGCAAACCCGAAACCGCCAAAAAAACGCGGGGCGACCAGTATTTTTTTGTCAACAACCGCTATATCCGCAGCGCCTACCTGGCCCATGCCGTGCAGAACGCTTACCAGGAGCTGATCCCGGCCGATACCTTCCCGGCTTATGTGCTGTTTATTGACCTCGACCCGGCGCAGGTGGATGTAAACGTGCACCCCACCAAGCAGGAAATAAAATTTGAGGACGAAAAAATAGTGTACGCATTTGTCCAGGCAGCAGTAAAGCATGCGCTGGCGCAATTCAGCATTACCCCCACGCTTGATTTTGAACTGGATGCTACCATTCAAAGCCTTGAATCGGTGCAGCAACCATTTACCGAGGAAAAAGCATCGGCGGCCAGTGCATCGGCCTTGTTTCAAACCTTTGCATCGGGCGGCCAGGCACACAAAATAGAACCAAGCCGCGGCAGTGGCGGTTTTCCTTCCCTCCGCGATTTTAGCAACACCGCCGCCAATACCGAAGGGGGCAACGAACCTGCCCCATTGGGCATCACGCCGGACCCCGGCTTCAGCAGCCTGCTCGATGGGGTACGCAACAATCCTGCACCGGCGCTCCAACATTTTCCGGCGCACCACAGCACCCCCAAACTGACCCAACTTTTTAATACCTATATATTGGTGCCTGCTGCGCAAAACTTTTTGCTGGTGCACCAGCAGGCAGCGCATGAACGCATCCTGTACGACCGCCTGGCGCAATCAATAGCAGGCCGTCCCATTGCTACGCAACGCAGCCTGTTCCCTGCCACTATCGAATTGTCGCCCGCAGATGCCGTATTGTTACAGGAGTTGTTGCCCGACCTAAGCCATATGGGGTATACCATTGAGCCGTTTGGCAAAACTGCTTTTGTGATACAGGGTACACCGGCCGATGTAGGCAGCGGCAACGAACGACAGGTGCTCGAAAAGATATTGGAGCAATACAAACATTTCAACAGCGAATTAAAACTTACCAAACGCGAAATGCTGCTGCGTTCGGTGGCGTGGCAACAGGCCATTAAAGGCGGCACTGCATTAACGGAAAGCGAGATGCAGGGCCTGGTTGCCGACCTGTTTGCCTGCGCCACACCCAATGCCACACCATCGGGGCGTCCAACGTATACCGAGTTTAAAAAAGAAGCGCTGGACAAGCAGTTTGGGCGGTAAACAATCCAACACATGATTGTGCGCCGGGCGCCATACAACAATGCGGAAGGCACATTCATCTTTTGTCAGGCACAAAAAAATTTCCCCATGAACTTTATTGAATTTGAAACAAAGCTCAACGAACGGGCACAACAGCTCGCCTACCCCGAACGCATTTCACTTGGTATAGCCATTTGCAAAAGACTCTTTCCTTATTACAAAGAGTTTGTCAACGAGTCGGGCTTTGGAAATCCGGATGTATTGGTAGATAGCATTCGCTTTGTGGAATCAGGTAGCCAGGACAGCGAAACGATCCATGGTTTTTTGGAAAGCCTGGAAGAAGTATGCCCGGATACGGACGACTACGAGGACGCTGAATACGCACTGAATGCATGCGGGGCAGTGAACGCCCTCCTGTTACAAGTGGCGGAGCCCGACGACCCGGAGCATTTTGTTGAAGTGGCCATGTCGTACTATGACACCATTGATGCAAAACTGCAAGACGAAAGCGACGAGGAGCTTTCCGATGAAGCCATTGAAATGCACCCGACGCTTGCAGAAGCCAGGAATTTTTTGCTCCACACCTGATGCGCATACTTCACGACCTCGCTACATGCAGCAACGAATAAATGACATCATTGCGTTGTAGTGAACAGGCCTTTTTTACGGCTGGCTGCTTGGCGCATGGGCAAACATGGCTGTTGAAATTTTAAAGTTGTTGCTTGTTATCCCCGACCAGGAGGAATCTGATTGTTGCAAGTCCAAATCCCTCCTGCGTTGGGATGACCATACAGTACTCCCACTATTTTATTGATTGTAATGCGGACCACAACCAAATAAACAAGCAAGCACTAATGATACATTTGATTTGAACACCACCAATTTCATTGTTTCCTTTCTTGCCTATAAAAGCCACAACCTTCTACAGCAGCATTTGTGTAAATTGCCCTACCCTTTTAACCATTAAACAACACCTCATGGCATCCAACCTCATTACCCGGCGCAAGCTGGTTCAAACATTATCACTGGGCAGTGCTGCACTGCTGCTGTCGCCCTCGGGCCTGCTGGCCGCCTGCAACACCCAAAAGCGGGGGCTGGGCGTAGCACTTGTTGGGTTGGGCTATTACAGCACCGACCTGCTGGCGCCGGCACTGCAGCGTACCAAACATTGCCACCTGGCAGGTATTGTTACCGGCTCGCCGGACAAGGCCGAAACATGGGGCCGCAAGTACAACATTCCGGATAAAAACATTTACAACTACACCAACTTCGACAGCATTGCCAACAATAAAGACATCGATGTAGTGTACGTGGTGCTGCCGCCCTCCATGCACCACGAGTATGTGATTCGCGCAGCCAATGCAGGCAAACATGTATGGTGCGAAAAACCCATGGCCATGACGGCAAAAGAATGCCAGGAAATGATCGATGCCTGCAATAAAAATAAAAAAACCCTTGCCATTGGTTACCGCCTGCAACACGAGCCTACCACGCAGGCTTACCGCCGCATTATTCAGCAGGGGCGGTTGGGCAAAATTCAAAAGGTAGACTGTGCAGCCGGCTACCGCGACGGCCGCACCGACCACTGGAAACAAAAAAAGGAACTGGGCGGTGGTGCCCTGTACGATATGGGCGTGTATGCCATTCAGGGGGCCCGATTTGGTGCCGGCACCGAACCGGTTGCGGTTGTATCGGCAAAAACATCAACCACCCGTCCGGAAATCTACAAGAACGGGCTGGACGAAACCACCGAAGCGGTGCTCGAATTTCCGGGTGGCGTGATGGCCAGCATCAAAACATCTTTTGGTGAAAACGTAAACCACCTGGAGGTAAATGCAGAAAAGGGCACGCTGGATGTACGGCCTTTTCAACAGTACAACGGCATACGGGCCAAAAGCCCGCTGGGCGAAATATACCACGACTATGCAGTGCCCATGCAGCAGGCCATGCAAATGGACGACGATGCACAGGCCATTGCACAGGGCAAGCCCATGCTGGTTCCCGGAGAAGAAGGCCTGCGCGACATCCGCATTGTAGAGGCCATTTATAAATCGGCAGCAAGCGGCCAGCGGGTTACGTTGTAACCCTTATTTCCAAAGGGGCTAATAACCGCCAGGATTTGTTATGCCGACGCAGGTCGACATCTCCGTACATTAACACTGAATAGGTTCAGGTATTGGCGTTGCCGAATGGAGAACGGCATGACAGAGGCTGATACATTAAGGCTTACTTTTTTAAATGATCAAAGGTCAGTAGGCAAATAACAAGGGGCGTTTCTTACAAACGCCCCTTGTTATTTGCAGCAACCAAAATAACCATGCTGCATTAATGCATGTGCACCTCAATCATTGCCCCCACCGGATGCTTCTTTTCTTCCCTGGTTGGAGGAACGGCTGGTATCGCCGCGGTGGTCCCTGTCGTGGCCGCCGTGTTTTTTATCCGACCGCTCGGGGTTGGGTTTTGGTGCAGATGCTTTTTGAGCAGGATCATCGGGGTGTCCCTGACCAGAATTGTTGCTGCTTTTTCCGCGATTTTGACTGTTGGGCATATGGTTACGTTTTAGAAAAAATAAGGGGAAAATATGGTGCCACTTTGGGCGGTTAACCAGGCCCCTTTCCGGTTGCATTTTGTATGGATAAAATTGGCGCTTGTTCCCCACCAATTGGCTGCAAAAACAGGGACAGGCAAGCAGCATAATATGCTTATATTGGTCTTTCCCATTTTTTCCCCTTGACCTTAAAACAAGAACCATGAAGGCATTTTGGTTGTGGCGCACCGCGGTTTTTTTCCTCATTATATCCTTTACTGCACCGGGCTGTGCTGCCAGCAACGACGCCATCACCAATACGGCGGCATACCCCCGGGCTATTGAACGGGCCAAAAGACAAAAACGCCAGATGATCATGCATTCGGGTGTGGATACGTTTGCGGTTACCTCGGTGCAGGTAGCACGGTCCAGGCGGCAGTTCACGGTGCATTTAAGCAAGCTCGATTCCCTTTACCAGGCAACGTTAACCGCCCCTTCGCCTACAAAAAAATATATGCGCCTCGTTATGGCCGACTCCACCAGCTATACCCTCGACGAACCACATACGATACCACTAACGCGGATTGCCCGGATTGAACTGGCTCAGTAACCTAAAATCTTTGTGGCTTCACCGGGCAGGCACTTGTGCACTGCCCCACCAATAACGGCATAAAAGGCGTTGCCTTAAGTTTGCGCCATGATTTCCATTTCGCGGTTAACACCGGCCGATGCCGGACTGTTGGCAACCATTGGCGGAGCCACTCTGATCCAGTCGCACGGGCACAGTGCACCCCCCGAAATAATGCAGGAATATGTGCACAAAAGCTTTAGCCACGAGGCCTGCTCCCTGGAACTGCAGGATAAGCACAATACCTTTCATGCTGCCTATTATGATGGGCAGCCTGCGGGTTATTCCAAAATAATTTTGGCCAGTCCCCACCCGGCAGTGCCGTTGCAGCCAGTTACCAAACTGGAACGCCTGTACCTGTTGCAGGAATTTTACGACCGCAAGATTGGACACCACTTGTTGCAACATGCCCTTAGTTTATCGAAAGCGGCAGGAGAAAAAGGCATGTGGCTGAACGTATGGAAAGAAAATGGGCGGGCCATCCGGTTTTACCAGAAAGCAGGATTCCAGATTGTTGGCGAAAGCCGGTTTGTGCTGACCCCAACACATGCCAATCCAAATTGGGTAATGCTGTTGGCGTATTGAGTGTTGGATTTTGGGACAAGAAAGCTTGCTACCATTTAAGAAAACAACCCCATAACCTGCTGCACCCAGCGCCGGCACGATGCACCTTTGGCCTACTACAAACTTCGGGCATAAGGTTGCCCCGCCTTTTTTCCTGTTGGTTTTCGCTCCGGATAGGGTTAAATTGACCCAGCTTTTTAAACAATGGATCATGAACCAACTTTCCTTTATTTTCTGCCTGCTCCTGCTAATAGGCACCCACAATACATACGCGGCAGGACCGTTTGCCGATTCCGTTTCCATAGAAGGACGCTGGGATATTACGATTGACGTAGCTGGCAAACCGCGGCCTTCCTGGCTGCAGGTGCGGCATTCGGGCAACCGCACCTGGGTAGGCGAATTTGTGGGTATTTCCGGCAGCGCAAGGCCCATCTCACAAATCAGTTATGCCAGCGGCAGGATCCAATTTGCCATTCCGCCACAATGGGAAAGCGGAGCGGGCAACCTGGTGCTGGAGGGTGAAGTAAAGGGCACAGGTCTTGCCGGAACCATTACGTTCCCGGATGGGAAACAGTACCCTTGGACAGCGGAAAAGGCACCTGCACTAAAACGCGACAAAGCCACGGTTTGGGGCCAACCCATTAAGTTGTTCAACGGCCGCGACCTCACCGGCTGGCATGCCATGGGTGAAAACCAGTGGATGGTAAAAGACGGCATTTTAACCAGCCCGAAATCAGGCGCCAACCTGGCAACCGAGGCAAAGTTTACCGACTTTAAACTGCACATCGAGTTTCGGTACCCTGCGGGCAGCAACAGTGGCGTGTACCTCCGTGGCCGCCACGAAATACAGATCGAAGACAATTGGGGACGGGAGCCTTTTCTGGGCGGCTTTGCCGCGCTGTATGGGTTTATTGCACCCAGCGAAATGACCGTTAAAAAACCCGGCGAATGGCAGTCGTACGACATAACCCTGGTGGGCCGGATGCTGACGCTGGTGGCCAACGGGGTAACGGTGATCTGCAACCGCGAAATACCGGGCATTACCGGTGGTGCGCTGGACAGCAGGGAAGGCGAGCCCGGACCGTTTTACCTGCAGGGTGATCATGGCCCGATTGAATACCGGAATATTGTGTTGACGCCGGCAAGGTAAGTTTGGCGATATTGGATAAATGGGACAACCGCAGCTACACTGCAGCCGTTGTTGGTGTGAAGCGATGGAGTAGTGGGCAAGCCCGCCAATAACTGTAGCGGAATCGATGTCCTGGTTGTTGGTGCAGCTACCGACCAAAGGCTATACTGCATAATAACAATGGCGGAATAAAATTGAATTGAAGGCAACTTTTGTTTTGCCCTTTGCTAATCTACTTTGAGCTGAATAACTACAAAAGCCAGGTGAAACGCAAACACCTGTTGATTTGTCAATTCAATCTTTTTGCTAAAATCTGCTCCCATGACTCACTATTTTCTTCAAATGAACTCCAAATAATTTTGCCAGCAGGGTCAAGCAGAAACTGTGTCGGCACAACCTGTACGGCACTAAACAACTCCCTCAAACTATCATCAGCATGAATGTTGATCCAGGCTTCAACCTGATCGTCTCTTACAGCATTCATCCACTGGTTCTTATCTCTATCTATGGAAATGCCAACAATTTGGAAACCCCTTTCAGCGTATTGGGCATACATTTTTTTGAGCCGGGGTACAGCCTTCCTGCAGGGCATGCACCAACTGGCCCAAAAGTCGACCAATACATACTTACCTTTCTGATTAGATATAGAAATATTTCTGCCCTCAATATCAGCAGCTGTAAAGTCTGAAAAGCTGGTCCCGGTAAGCAGCTTTTGCCGATTAAGGATTTCAATTTCACATAACTTACCGGCTCTACTATCTTTAATCTTTTCACTTAAAGAGTTATATAGAGCAATTGCCTCATTCGCATATATTGCGTTCATTAAACCTAATAATTCTGTTGGACTTACATACGAGTCAGGGTGACGTTTTATAAATTCAATTCTTAATTGCTTCTTTTGGGTTCCAATTTCTTCAAGCTTTTTTTCCAGCGCTTCAATTTTGTTTTGCCCCGAAGTATCTAATGAATCATTTGCTTTTTCTTTTAGCGTCTTATGCTCTTCCAGTAAGACTTCTGCCAATTCATCTAACGTTCTTAATCCTTCATTGAGCACATCATTTTCTTTTTGAGCCTTACTGCCTTCTACTTTCAAATCCGAAAATTTGTTTTCCTCAATAAGTATATGCTGCTGGCCTACTTCAAAGAAAAAATCTGCATAATTCCCAGCTCGGTTAGACCCAATCAAATGTGCAAAAGAGGGTTCACTTATTTTGCCTTTAAAACTAAAATGTCCGTCTTTTAAATACGAGGTGTCTTTTATCCATACCCCTGATGTATTAGGATACCAAAGGATAATAATACCTGTATCCCTGTTTATAAGTTTGCCTGAAATAGAAAATGCACCAGAATTGATACCTGTATCATTTTGCCCATAGCTTTTAAACACTCCGGCACATAAGCATGTCAGCAGAAGATATCTCATTCTATTGGGGTTGGTTTATGGTTTTGCTATCAAAAAAATTAACCCACAGAAAGTCTTAAATGCATAAGCAATAAAAGACCATCGGGTTGCATAGAGACTTGCTATTTATTGTTGGTGTTGAATTTTAGCGGTGTTACTAACGGGATAAAGGCCATTGCGTACCGTGTCAATCTATGATCTTCTTTCTTTATATTTCCATAAAAAAAGTTTCATTTTGTTTAAACCACTAAGGTTATAAACAATTACACCCTTGTTGGTGCAGCCAATGCATAAAGGATATGCGGCACACCAACAAGGGCGTAAAAAATGGAACAGCGACGATTACGTAAATCCACGAAGCACCATGGGGCACGGCTCCCCTGGTTTTCAACGCCTTTTATTTCAGGCCCTTTAGGGCTTCTTCTACCGATGTCCACCGCATACCGGGATAGCGGTCGTTGTGGAGCGGATGAAGCTTTGGCAGGCCTGTGTACATGTTGTGGAGGTACTGCATGCCCTGCCAGGGTGGAAACACTTCTTTCGGTTGTGGCAGGAACGTTTTGGTGAGGGTGATCATGGCCTTTAAAAAACCAAGGCCGCCAACCTTTGTATGTTTAAAGCGGCGGCCCGTTGCACGGGAAGCCGCATGGGCTAAATCGCGGCTGCTTACCACGTTTCCGGCTATGCGCAGATAGCGTGGCGTGGCCTCATCCAGGGCGGCCCGTGCGGTAAAGGCTGCCGTGTTGTCGATGGTGGTAAAGTCGAGCGACTGGTCGGCACTGCCCCAATAAAGCACCCGCTTTAAGCCCGCCTGGATCAGCGGAGCTTCTTTCAACAGCAGGTCGGTGAACATGCCGTTGAACACCGAAGTGGCAGCAATGGGTGCTGCATCCAGCCGGCGGCCAAACTGACGGCGGAGGTCGAGGTTGCGGTTGCTGCCATCGGGCAGCTTCGTATAATCAATGCAATAATCGGAGGGAATAAAACGGGGCACGCCGGCATCCACAGCGGCAGTGAGCAGCGCTGTCTGTGCGTCTACAATCACCTCCTGCAGTCCCGATAAGGCGGAAACAACGCAATGAACCCCACGGCAAGCGGCAAGCAATGAAGCCGGGTCATTGTAATCGACCACCACGGTTTCGGCACCGGGAAAAGAAGCGGTGCGCTCCCCTCTTACCAATGCCCTTGGCTTTGTGCCCAGGCCCACCAGTGCTGCAATGATTCGCTGACCTAAATCTCCGTTAGCACCAGCTACTGCAATGATCTTGTTCTTTGCCCCTTCTGTTTGCATGCATCATCATGACAAACAACGAAGTGAAAAGTTCAGCTTAGGTATTACGCATAGTAGGTTGGCTGTAATTTGGGCCTATAGCACCTCGCTGTTGTTGTTGAACTGGCGCTGCCATGCCTCGCTGCAACAACCACAATGGCTGAAAAGGTTTGCAGGAGCCGTTCGGATAGGGAGGAACGGTGCATTATGAAATCAAAACCAGCACCGTCGTAAGGCTATTTTTTGGTTGCCTGAAGGACTTCCAGGAATTTCTGGAGTACCTGGGCCGTATAGTCTACCTGCGCCTCCACCCGCTCTTTCCCGGTACTGATTTTTTCGCTGCCGATTATCTTGTTGTTGCACGCAATGGCATACCAGGCATACAGCTCGTTCATGCCTTTCTCCGGCATTTTGGCGGCATAGCCGGTGATAGCAATGCTGTATTGGCTGGTGAACATCGTATTGACATGAAGGGCCATGGTGCGGGCCACTTCTTCGCTCACACAGTCGCACCCCTCGGCGGCAATAGGGTCCACCCCTAAGTGGCGGCATTTCTGCCCCAGGTTGTACGCCGTAATGCCCCCCTGGAAAAAATGCGATGCCTCAATAGCAGAAGAAAGGGCTGCCTGCAGGTGGCCAGCCGTCACGCTTTCGGCAACGGCAATGGTTTGGGCCCGGTCGCAAAGAATGTCTTTGATGGTGTTCACCACGTTTTCATCGTACAGCATGAGGTTCAAGCGGTTTGGCGTTACTGCTTAAAAAAATACTGCCAGCCCTGTTGCTGCCTTTAGCCCCGTACCATGCCGTTGTGAAAGGGCGGACCCGCCCATCTCGAGTTTCAGGAACACAAAAGATGGCAGGGAGCCAGCGCCAGCCCCTTGTCCCCTTCCACTACGCCTATTTTGTTGCGTCGTGCCCCCAGTTTTTCAGGGAGTAGTGCCACCTGGTTTCGGTTATATCGCCGCCGGGCCGCTGTGCCGTGTGCCGCCGCACATAGCTGATTACTTTTTGCATGTGTTCGTAATCCTCGTCGGTCAGATCCCCCTTGCTTTTGCTTTTAATGGCCACGATCTTTTCTCCCGATTTGTGGCCGATCGCCGTTCCGTCACCACTGTCCTGCCCTACCGATTTCGACTCCTCCGTATCCAGCCATTTTTCCAGTTCCCCCGGCGTCATGTTCACCACTTCTTTAAATTCCCCGTAAATCGTTTCCCTATTTTCCATACCCCTTTTTTGGGGTAACAGGCAGGCCGCAAAAAAGTTGCGTGGATGAAGAAAGAATAGAGTAGCAGTACAAGATGGATAGGGGGAAAGCAGGCTAACGCCAGCCACGATATGATGGTTGATGGTGCAGGCAGCGCACAAGGGAAGGCAACGGCATAAAACAAACCACCAAACCGCCTGAAGTAAAAAGACTTTTCGCTACTTTGACCACAGAACCAAAAGCAACTGTTGTAACATAAAAATGCAGCAAAAAGAACCCCAAATATTTTATCCCCAAAGCCGTGCCGCATGGCGGAAATGGTTAGAAAAAAATCATCTTTCCCAACAATCCGTCTGGGTTGTCTTTTATGCTAAAAAATCGGCCAAAAAATCCATCACCTGGAGCGAGGCCGTTGACGAAGCACTTTGCTTTGGTTGGATTGACAGTAAAAAGATCAAAATAGATACGGAAACGTCCCACCAGTTTTTTAGCAAGCGGAAAGAACAAAGCACCTGGTCCAGGATCAACAAGGTAAAAGTCGAACAGCTTATTGAAAGCGGGCAAATGAGGGCGGCAGGTTATGAAAGCATTGCCCTTGCCAAAAAGAACGGCTCATGGACCATCCTGGATGATGTTGAAGAATTGATTGTTCCAAACGACCTGGAAGGGGCATTGAGCGCCAGTCCTGGTGCTAAAGAATATTTCATGAGCCTGAGCAAATCTTCTAGAAAAGCCATTTTACAATGGGTGACACTTGCTAAAAGACCAGAAACGCGGCATAAAAGGCTTGTTGAAATTGTGGAACGTGCAGAACAAAAGCTAAAACCAAAGCATATACCATAAATGGCTCACCGCTCTACTACCATTTGGCACATAATTGTTGGTGCAGCCGGCGCACAAGGGCTGGGCAAAACACGGACAAGGGCATTAATGTTTGTAGCTTTCCCCCTTTCGGAAAAGTATATGTACTACGATTCAATTGACCATCTATAACTGCGTTATGACACATACATCGGAACAGGATCGACTGGAAGCATTACGGCAATACGGCATCATGGACACGCCGCCCGAAGAGGAGTTTGACAATATTACGTCGCTGGCATCCCGGATCTGCGGCACACCCATTTCGCTCATTACCCTGCTGGACGACGAGCGGCAGTGGTTCAAAGCATCGGTGGGTATAGACTTGAAAGAAACGCCCATCGAGTATGCCTTTTGCGCCCACGCCATCCGGAACCCATCGGAACTAACGGTGGTGCGGGACAGCCGTAAAGACGAACGGTTTGCGGACAATCCTTTTGTAACCGGTGAGCCGCATATTGTTTTTTATGCCGGCATGCCGCTGGTAGATGAAGGAGGGCATGCCCTAGGTTCCCTCTGTGTGCTTGACGTACAGGAGCAAACGCTGTCGCCGTTCCAGTTGACCGCTTTAAAGCAGTTGGCAAAACAGGTGGTGACCCTGTTGCAGCTCAGAAAGAAAAACAAGGAATTGGAACATCTGGTGGATATGCTGCAGCAACAAAACAAGGCCTTGGAAGCGGCACTGCAAGAGGTAAAAGGGAATGGAGCCGGGGGATAAACCAACATTCCCGGTTTGTGGTTTTGATTTGGATAGCCGTTGTTGGTGTGCGGCGATGGGCTGGTGCACTGGCCCACCAACAACTTGGCTGTGGCAGGTAGATGGTTGGTGTTGTTGCTGCAGCAGGCACACATAAGCTAGGCGGAACACCAACAACGGCGTAAAGACGGACCTGAGTCGCAGACTCAGGCCAGCAGTCCTAAAGTTTAACGAACATTACGGATAGTAGGGCATGGATGACTTTAGAGGGAAGAAAACACTTTTGCTATATTGAGAAAAAATCTAAATGAAAACTGTTGATTATTTATACCATTTTACAAGAGGCGGCATTCCTACCATAGTGTCTATTCTTAAAAATGGTTTTTTCCCATCATATGCAGTTGAAAGCCTTCAAAAGAAAAAAATATTGCTTCCGATGATTTCTTTTAGCAATGTTTTGCTAAGAGACGTAGGTGAGCAAGAGGTATTGAATTATGGCAGCTACGCAATTGGAGTTACACGAGAATGGGGTATTAAAAATGGATTGAACCCTGTTATTTATACTCATGAAGAAGGTGAACTTAAAAAGGCATTTGACAAATATATTGAAAACTCGGCCCTCCTAAGCTCCCTTGAAAGGTATAAAGATCATTATAGGAAGATGAGTGACATTGGTTTAACATTCAGCAAATACATGAAGGTTTCAAACACCTCTTCACTGGCAATAGCATTAATTGATTCATTAACAAAGCCCGGTTCATTCAATGAAGACGCGTTGATTGGGGTTTCAAGAGTCAGTGAAGAAAACTTTCGTACTAGCAAACGAATCGTAAATCTTATGAAGCCATATGAAGTTTATGATAAAGTGGGCAAAAAATTCATTGCGTATAATGATAGAGAATGGCGGAAAACATTTGAAGAGCTAAGTTTCATTGATAGTGAAACAGAAGCTGACCAATTTAATAAAATGTCTGGGACGCCAAAACCTCACATTAGTGATGTGAGGTACAGAACTTGGTTATTACTTGACGACGTAAGAATAATAATAGTTGATAAATCAAGCGAAGTACAATCATTGAAGGAAGCAATATATAAAATTCATGACGCGAATAAGGTTGATGAACGACTTAGCAATGGATCTCTAGTTATTGATACATTGGAGAATTTGTCAAAACAAAACTTGTGAAAGGAGTATCGTCTAACCTCCACCAATCATTCTCTGTCATAATCTATATCTACTTCGATTCCCAAAAGTTTAGATTCATTTGATTCATCAGTCAGTTCTAAAATTATAGTCTCATCATTAAAAACCTTTTGGAATTGCTCGTCTTCCATCTCATTTCTTAGAGAATCGATCGTGTTTTGATTGATTGAGATTATATATTGTAGGTTGTTTTCTAAAGACTTTTCAAGTGAGACGTGAAATAATGATGCTTGCTGTCTTGAATCTATTTCTGACAACAAACGACTATCATGAAATAAAAAATTCATTTTGTGGTTATGCCTAGCAAGTAATAATGTCCAATCAAAACAAAATATTTTCACGTCATTCACCCCATCGCCTTTGTCATCATCTATCTTCGCTTTTATGTCAAACCTATTTCTGTTTACTCCTTCATTGATCTTAATTTCTATCCCAGCTCTTTTATTTTCGTAAAACTCACTTGCGAGGTTTTTAAAAAGCATGATATTTTCTTCGATCAAATGCCTATTCTTCTCTAGATAATCAAGCGTCTTCGTGTTTTCCAAGCTGAACTCTCTCTTCAGTTCTTCAGTCTTACTTTTGTATTCCTGCTTTAACTGACGATATTTTTCGATGCTATCAAGTTTGATTTTTAAATCTTTGAGCTGTTCGTTCATTTTTGTAAACTCATCTAATGCACTTTTGGAATCTAAATATTCCAACTTAGCGTCTTTCAATTTTCCAAGCCGTTTTATTCCAGCCTCAAACTCATAAAGTTTTTTTTCAAAGTCTTGCTTTTCCTTTAATAGACGTTTAGAACGATTATCCAGAATCTTGTTATTAAAGTTTTCGACTTCAGATAGGTGTTTTTTTATTAGTTCGGGGAGAGTAAATTTTGCATCGTTATATAGTTGTTCAATTCTCTTTCTAGGTATGTCAGGAGTTATGTTTAAACTCTTTTCGATGTTTGCCAAGGCGGTTTTGATTGTTGCTACTTTATTCTCCAAAAATCTAATTTGTATTTTAAGGTCATCCGCTTCTTTCACTACTTGGTAATAGTCTTCCGCTACTTGGAAGTTTTGTAAATCCCTTTCTAACTTTTGTGTTTTAATCTTCAGATCAACTACATCTATTTCTAAATCATCGTCATCATTCTGTTCAAAAAAAGACTTGATTATTGTATCATTTTCAAACGCCTTCTTCATTTCTTCGACCTTATCCAAATCTTCTTTCAACTCATGCTTTCTAAAAATGAGAGAAACGTCTAAACCTAGTAATAATGCATTGTTTAATGTTTTCGAAAATTCTTGCTCCTCTGGTATGAAAGTGTCAAATGAATTGTAGCTAGCCTTTTTAGGCCTAATAAAGCGTGGAAGCAATGAACGGAATGATAAATACTTAGAGTTTTCAGGGATGTTAAAAACTTTTGTTGCCAAGAGCTCTGTGTATTCTTTTAAAGTCTTCTCTTCCTCATTCAAGACAATAATTCCTTGATTACTACATTTTCGAGTCGCATTGAATGGCACATCATCGATTTCAAATTCTAAGGTGAATTCCCAATCATTTAATTTTGTTTCAAATTCGGGGTTTTTAGAAGATCCTAAACAGAAATGTACTAAGGCAATGACAAATGATTTGCCTACGCTATTATAAGTACCTTTTTTGTTTTGCGTATAGTCATTATTGTGGCGCCTTCCAACAATTATTGAAAGTCCTTTCCGGTTAAATTCTACTGTTTTGAAACCGGGATTATTCGCTGTTAGCCTGATTAGCTGCATTGTATATTAATCCTTCTGAATTTATGTCAACTGCACCAATAATATATAAATAATTCAACGCAAGAACAACATTATCAAAACCATGATAAGCCATAGCTTTTTTAGTCTCATTTTGCTTTGTGACTCTGAACCAAAGCTGATCAACGGTTTTCGGACCATCTTTCATGTATGATAGGAGATATTTTCCCAATCCTAATAGTGACTCAGCTATTCTTATGTGTTTAGATGGTAATATCATCGAATAAAGATGTCTGTTTATTGAATGGGGGCTCTTCAAAAATATCGCAATAGCCAAAAAAATATGACATCAAAACCAATACCGCGTCTTGATAAACCTTTTGTGTATCTGGATAGGAATTTTTGAGAATGTAAAGAAATACAAGATCTGACCTGTTCTCAACGTTCCCAATTTCTTCTAAGCCTTTTTTGTATAAGTTACTGAAAGTTTGTTTTAATTCCTCCTTTGTAAATGTACTATTGAGTTTAAAATATTCTTTCAAAGCTCCATCTTGGAATGATCCATAGCGTAATAGGTTAGTAATAGGACTACTCAAAGAATTGAATGATATCTTGTCTTCAAAATCAGGATTTGCCGGAAAAAAATCTATTTTGTAGCCGTCTTTGATTGAAATAAGATATTCAATTATTTCGTTGAGAATAGAGACGTTTAAATTTATCTGGTCTGCTGACGGAACTTTACCTAGAATGTCCTCAATATGATAATGCGGTAATTTCAAGAAGATATCCTCTAAGTGTTGCATCAGAAAAGGATTACATTTTACACCGGAGTGCGCCATTTCTATTTTTGTCAATTCAGGATGCAGAGATGCATATGCACCTTGGTATTTGTCATTTAAAACAAAATTGAATTCTTTTATGGGCGCAACCTGAGCATCCCAATATGAATACAACCCTTTGAAATCAGCAACTAACTTTTCAATTGTTTCTTTCTCCTTTATCGACGGCTCTTCGGGTGCATATACTTGAAAATACCTTCCTTGTGATTTTATAAACCCATCATTTTTTCTATCGCCATAAGAGCCTTGTGGTTTTACCTGAATGAATTCAGGATTATGCAAACGCATTACTTTGGAAAAAAAATTTTCGAAATCTTGCCCGTGTCTTCGATAAATTTCAAATTGGAATAACCGTCTTGCTATGTACAAGTCGTCTGAAGTTAATTCAGTGAACATGTTTTGGTTTTAATAACTATTTAATGAGTTATAACAAACGTTTTACTGTATTTGTCCTATAAACATAAAACGATTTTTGATTAATAATTGTAAAGCTTCATTGACTTTTTTTGCCGAATAGCTTTCGCGAACTTACAAGAGTGCGATGCAACAGACAATCAATAGTAGCACTGCTGCCGGTTCCATAAAAAATATAATTTCTAAAACCCAGCCTTGAGTCGTGGCATACCAAAAGATAACTATCTGGCCAAAGCTCCATTAAGGATGGTTGCTAAACCTAGGGCATAATAGGCAAAACTTTGTTTTATTTCCACCCTATTCATTGCCGTTGTTGGTGTGAGGAAATGGCCTTGTGCCTTTGCCCACCAACAACTTAGCTATGGCTGGACACTGATGGGTGCTGTTGGTGTAGCCAGCGCACAAAAGCTAAGCGAAACACCAACAACGGCAAAAAACGGCTGATCTATACTCTATTCCTACAAATTAAAATTCCAATCGGCAAACTGAGTTTATGCGCCTTTCGGTCGCTTTTTTCCGTTCAATTTGTCAAGAATTGTAAAAGCTGCACGTTTTCTCTTTTTGCCATCTTTCTTGGTCCAATTCATCGTTTTAGTGTGAATTGCTGCAGACCTACTTCTACGATTTACTGACATACCTGTTAAATCATTATGAGTCAAAAAGATAAGCATTCTTAAATAACTTACTGGCCACATGGTTTCTTTGTTACCAGCCTTGTGCGCAGGTACTTTGGCGACACCCAGACTATTATTTTTTCTTCCTGCAAAACCGGTAATTGCCCACGCAGGGTGTCACCACAAGGCAAACGCATACACCCGCCTGTAAAGCCCAGAAGATACTCAAAATAATTACCTGGCCAAGACTCCATTAAAAACAGTTGCCGAACCCGGAGCATTATAAGCAAAGCTTCCCTTTACCTCCACCCGGATGCGATCGCCAACGAAATGGCAGATCATATGCTGTGTATGTGAGCTTTCCATTTACCGGAGTTTTAAATGCAGGTCCCGCTTCCGGAGTGCTTCGGGGCAGAAAACCTTTTTTTACCCCATTTCGTAAAATCTCTTTGGAAAATGGATTTGAGTTCTATATTTGTAGTGTACTATTTAAGTAGTACACTAAAACAGAGACAATGATTCAGCTTCAAAACCTGTCTTTCGCTTATAAGAAGAAGCCCATCCTCAATGAGCTGACGCTTCAGTTTGAACCGGGACACGTGTACGGCCTGCTTGGTAAAAACGGCACCGGCAAGTCAAGCCTGCTCCGCAACATTGCCGGGCTGCTGCGTCCCCAAAGGGGCAGTATCAAAGTAAATGGCCATACGCCGTTCGAAAGGCTTCCCCTTTTCCTGGAAGACGTGTTTATGGTACCGGAAGAGTTTTACCTGCCCGACGTTCCTGTACGCAACTTCATCGAATACTATGCTCCCTTTTACCCGCGCTTCGCGAGTGAACAATTCAGGAAATACATCTCCATATTTGACATACCCGAAGACAATACGCTGCAGAACATGAGCTATGGGCAAAAAAAGAAAGTCCTGATCTCGTTTGCACTGGCAACCCGAGCAAGGGTTTTGCTCATGGATGAACCAACGAATGGCCTCGACATTATCAGCAAAAGCCAGTTCCGGAAAATAATGGCCGAAGCTATGGACGATGACCAGTGTATCATCATCAGTACCCACCAGGTAAAAGACCTCGAGCACCTGATCGATCGCATTACCATTATCGACGAAGGCAGGATCCTGTTCAATGAAACCATGGATTCGATTGCCCGGAAATTGTCTTTCCGCTTTGCATACGACCCCGAAGACGTAGCCACTGCTTATTATAACGAATCCACTTTTGGCGGCACCGTGGTGGTTACCCACAATACAGAAGGTGAAGAAAGTAAAGTTGACCTCGAACTGCTATACAAAGCCATTGTCACCAACCCGGATACTTCAAAATCATTTCAACACTAAAAATCATTTATGAACCAATTTTTTGCTCCAAAACGTTTTTCGCTATTGGTGTTGAAGCACTGGGCAGACAATAAAAAGCGCTATACGCTTTCCCTGCTTGCATACGTAGGCCTACTCATCACCTGGTTCACGTTTGGCCTGATCATAGAAGGTATTCCCGGGGGCTTGGGTTTGCCGGAAGAAGTTCAGTTCACCACCTTTTTCTTTTCCCTGTTTGCTGTAGGCACCTTTTACGCCAGCCAGTATTTTAGTGACCTGGGATCAAGAGATAAGGGAAGTCATTTTCTTTTGGTTCCTGCTTCCCATTTTGAAAAGCTGTTGTGCAGTTTATTCTTCACCGTAATTCTGTTCCCCCTTTTGCTCATTGCCTGCTTTTACCTCGTTGATGCCTTAATGGTAGGGATTGCCAATTCATTTGCAGGGACCAGAACAAACGTGGGTAAATCAACGGTAGCAAACATTTTTGAAGTTGCGCTAATCCAGTTCAATCCGAACCAGGCCATTTATTTACTGCAATTCTTCTTTTCAATAGAGTCCTTGTTTTTACTCGGTTCCGTATACTTTAAGAAATACAACTTCATCAAAACCATCATTACCGGTTTTGTTGTTTGCCTGCTGTTTTTCCTCCTTGTTTATATTATAACGCAACATGTATTACCAGAAGAAGCAGACAATTTTTACTTTTCAAAAATCGGAAAATGGTTTCCAACTTTCTTACAGGTACTGGCGTTTGCTATCGCTCCTTTAGCCTGGGTCGCTACCTACTCGGTGTTAAAAGCAAAACAAGTATAGCCAATAAAAATATTATCATGCAATTCAGAGAATCCATAGCAATATACCTGCAGATAGCGGATTACGTTTGCGAACGCATCCTGCTCAAGCAGTGGAAAAGCAGCGAAAGAATTCCGGCGGTGCGGGAATTGGCGGTACAACTTGAAGTGAACCCGAATACGGTGATGCGTACGTACGAATTTTTGCAGGGTCAGAATATCATCTACAACCAAAGAGGCATCGGGTATTTTGTGGGCGACGACGCCATTGAAAATGCTACGAAATACCGCAAGACAGAATTCATAGAAAAGGAATTGCCCAACATTTTTCGCAACATATACATGTTAGGAATGGACATAGAGGAATTGAAGCCCCAATACGAAAAATTCAAACAACAAAATTTCGATTAACCCTTACAAGTAATTCCTCATGAAAAAGAATAAAGCCCTTCTTATTGGTATGATGTCCGTGCTGTTGCTGGTCATCACCATTCATGTTGCATTGCTTGTAAAAAATAGGGATGGAAGCGCTGACTTCTTCAACCAAGGAGCTGCAACATCCAACGAATCAATGGAATGGTCTCAACCGATTTTACTCATTGCACTCCAACCGGCACCAGGCGGCACCTAACACGGCTTCTTTCAAGTGGCATGTAGCTGATTGTTCATAAAAGAAGGGCCGGATTAACATCATCATTACGATCTAAATAACCACCAAATACCAAAGTAGGCTAAAGGCTCCCAAAAGGAGCAACAGGGCCGCTGCATGCCTATACCAACCCCGTATTGCTCCCATCACCACAAAAAATTAGTTATGAAAATCAACCTCACCTTAATTGCCCTTTTCCTTTTTTTAACCACTACTGCGCAAAATGTCGGTGGCATTTCGGGAGCCGTTTTACAAAATGATAAACCAGCCGACGGAGCAACAGTTTACCTGTTACGTGCAAAAGATTCATCTACAGCTAAAATAGGGGCTACTGGTAAAGGAGGGAGCTTCGCGTTTGCTGATGCCAAACCGGGAAAATACCTGGTTTCGGCAACTGCCGTAGGATACAAAAAGGCATTCTCAAACGTATTTGAAGTAACGCCGGAACAAGCCGGAGTGCAACTTCCCCCAATTACTTTGTCTCCGCTTAGTAAAAACCTTGCTGATGTAACAGTAACTGCAAAAAGACCGTTGGTAGAACAACACATTGACAGAACTATTGTAAATGTAGATGCATCCATTACAAACGTGGGCACATCGGCACTGGAGGTGCTCGAGAAGTCGCCCGGGATTACGGTGGACAGTGATGGGAATATCAGCCTGAAAGGCAAACAAAGTGTGCTGATCATGGTTGATGGAAGGCCAACGCAATTAGGTGGTACCGACCTTGCCAACCTGTTGCGGAACATGAGCTCGGCCCAGCTGGACCAGGTGGAAATCATGACCAACCCGCCCGCCCGCTATGATGCTGCAGGCAACGCAGGCGTAATCAACATCAAAACCAAAAAAGCAGCAAAGGCCGGGTTGAATGGCTCCGCAAGTGTGGCATATGGTTATGGCAGATATTCCAAAGTCAACGAAGGCTTCAACTTTAATTACCGGGAAGGCAAACTCAACCTGTTCACCAACCTGAGCCACAATTACCAGAAGAATTACGGCATTATGTCGCTTGACAGGAATATATACAACAGCACTACAGGTGCCGTCGACAACATTTTCAACCAGGAGGCAACAAGGGTTTCAGCGGGCAATGCTTATAACGGAAAATTTGGATTGGATTTCTTCCTGAACCCAAAAACTACAATCGGTGCAGTAGTAAATCTTAATTGGCGATCAATGTCGCAGGACAATCCGAATATTACGAACATATCGAACGCTTCCAAGGTTCGCCAAAGCATCACCAGCGCTATTGTTGATAACGATTTAAGCTGGAACAGCATCAGTACCAATTTCAACCTGCGCAGGGTGTTGGATAAAAAAGGCAGAGAGCTTACTTCAGATATCGATTATGTACGGCATGTTTCTGATAATGGCCTTTTCATGGTGAATGCCTATACCAATGCATCGGGTGATCCGCTCAGGAAAGCAGATACCCTGACAGGTTCCTTGCCTCAATACATTGATGTATACAGTGCAAGGGTGGATTACCTGCACCCATTGAAGAATAGTGCCCGGTTTGAAGCAGGGATCAAAAGCAGCATTGTAAGAACAGATAATGACGCCAATTACGATAGCATCCAGTACGGCAAAATCATTCATGATTTCAACCGTAGCAACCATTTTGTTTACAAGGAAAATATCAATGCTGCGTACGTCAACCTCAGTGCACCATTATCGAAAAAGATAAGCGCACAATTTGGCTTACGGCTAGAAAATACGGTTGCAAACGGACTTCAGAAAACAACAGGTGAAGATTTTGACAGAAGCTATACGCAGTTGTTTCCTACAGCCTATTTCCAGTACAAGGCAAACGCCAAAAACAACTTTGGCGCAAACATCGGGAGAAGGGTGAACCGTCCCAACTACCAAAGTCTGAACCCCTTTATCCGGTTTATCGACCGGTACACGTTCAGCTCGGGCAACCCGGAATTGAAACCTTCTGTAAGCAACAACATCGAGCTTTCGCATACCTGGAAATCCCAGATTACCACCACCATCAATTACACCTACATCAAGGACATCATACAGTCGATCATCCAGCAGCGGGGAGAGGAAGCATATAATATGCCTTCCAATGTTGCCTCGCTACAACAATTTGGCATTGCGGTGAACGCCAATACGCCCATCAGGAAATGGTGGACGAGCAGTATCAGCATCAATGTGTTCAATGACAACATTAAAGGTGATGTGGCTGATTTTTCAATCGATCGTTCTGCAACCAATTTCACCCTCAACGGCATACAGCAGTTCAAGGTGACCAAAACATTAAGTGCGGAGATCAGTGGCACCTACAGGGGCCGGGGCCTGAATGGTGTGATGCGCACCAGCCCGGTGGGCCAGGTAAGTGCAGGCGTCAGCACGCAGGTGTTGAAGAGCAAAGGAACGATCCGCCTTTCTGTCCGCGATATTTTCTGGACGCAGCGGTTAAGAGGTGTAACGCAGTACGGTAATGTAGATGTGGAAATGCGCCAGGTAAGTGAAACAAGGGTGGCGACGCTTGGCTTTACCTACAGCTTCAGCAAGGGAAAAAAAATCGCACCGGTAAAGCGAACTGCAGGCAGTGCGAATGACGAACAAAACCGGATTGGTAACTAATGGGTACGCCAGCAAAAAATTGGTCGATGAATAATTCTTTAGCAATAAAAACTACAGGTCTTTCTTATCACTATTCCAAAAATGTGCAAACGCTGTTTGGCATTGACCTGAATATAGAAAGGGGAAGCATCTATGGCTTCCTGGGACCGAACGGTTCGGGCAAAACAACTACACTTAGCCTGTTACTGGGTTTGCTGAATAATCAAAAAGGTGATATCGAGATTTTTGGTCAGCACCTGCATGCCAACCGGATCGATATCCTGAAAAAAATAGGATCACTTATTGAAGCGCCCTCACTGTACGGGCACTTAACGGCAAAAGAAAACCTGGAAATATATCGGCCATTTTATGGGGTGAAGCGGGAACGAATAAAAGAGGTGCTGAAGATTGTAGGACTGGAAGACACGGGTAAAAAAACGGCAAAGAAATTCTCGCTGGGTATGAAACAGCGTTTAGCGGTTGCCGTTGCTCTTTTACCCAACCCTGAATTGCTGATCTTAGATGAACCCTCCAATGGATTAGATCCGGGCGGCATAATTGAACTGCGCCAGCTGGTGAAAGACCTGAATAGGCAACAGGGCATGACTATCGTGATCTCGAGCCATATTCTTTCGGAAGTGGAAAAGATGGTGAGCCATCTCGGCATCATCTATAAAGGCAGGCTGCTTTTCGAAGGCACACTGCCGCAGCTGCACTCATTTCGGCAAAAAGATGCGCGGCTGCTGATCAAAACCTCGGATAATGCGGCAGCGTTTGGCCTGCTGGCAGCATACGGGCCACAGGTAGCAGGTGATGCGGTTGCTGTTCACTTCAGCAACAACAACGACATCGCTGCCATAGGCAGAAGGCTCATCCAGTCGGACCTCGACCTTTTCCTGCTGCAACCAGAAGAAAACAACCTGGAACAACTTTTCATCAACCTTACAACTGACGCATCGTGAGTATACTGCTATCGCTACGTTCCGAAACATTGAAGTTAAAACGAACACTTGCCGTTTACCTCTGCGTGGCGGCTGCTGCCTTTGGCCCCCTCATGTCGTTCCTGGAGCATATGGAGCCGGACGAAAAGCTTCAGAAAGGCCTGCCATGGACCCAACACTTCCTGGAAGGTCGCGAGCCTATTTGCATAGCGCTGCTGCCGTTCTATATTATTCTTGTTTGTGCCTTGATGATGCAGATCGAGAACAGGGATAAAACATGGAAGCAGGTGCTCAGTTCGCCGCAGCCCAAGATCAATATCTTCTTAGGAAAATTTTTAGTGCTGCAGGGGATGGTGCTGCTTTTTCTGCTTTCTTATAACCTCTTTACTACGATTACCGGGGGCATTATCGAAATGATGGACCCTGCCATATACGGGGGTAAGCCCGATCTATTCCGGATTCTGACGGTTAATATGCAAACCTGGATATTGAGCCTGGGATTGAGTGCCATTCAATTCTGGATTTCCCTCCGGTTCCGCAATTTCGTAGCACCACTTGCTGTTGGGTTGGTAGGATGGTTTTTGTCACCTATGATGCTGTTCCAATTTAAAACAAGCCTGGTAGAATATTATCCTTATGCGTTTACTATTCTAAGTGTAATGCCCGATTACAAAGCAAACATTGTAACCTACCAATGGTATTCCATCATCACTGCCGTGGCCTTCCTCAGCATTGCGTTTCTCCAGTTCCGGAACCGAAGAGTGAGTGCTTAGTTAGCTAAGTAGGTAGCGCAAAGGAGGGAAAGTGCTTATGTCGCCGTCCCGAGCTTTCATACCTATTTCATTTTGGTCGTGCCCATTATCAAAATACTTGCAACCAGGAACTTGCAACTTGTAATAGGAATTATCCCGACCCACACCACAACAAATAAAAAAGACCCTTGATACATTGCGTGTCAAGGGTCCTTTTTATTTTTGGGAAGGTACCGGGTGTGGTTTCTTATCCCTGCGGGAATCTTTATATAGTCTTGTGTGATGCTCTATGGTGAGATCCCAGGGAGAACAAATTTCTCCGCCTGTGCAACCCCACCGAATCGTAAAGCTCGATGTTTTCAATGCATAACAGCAAACCCGTCACACCGCCACCCCTTTTCCTTCCTTCATACTTTGCTTCACGTTTTCGCGGTGCATGGCGCCCCACCTACCCAGCGAGTCCAGTACGTCGGTGAGGGTTCCGGCATACTCGGTTAGTTCATAGTCCACGGTTACCGGAGTACCGGTGAATACGAGGCGGCGGATAAAGCCATTTGTTTCCAGTTCCTTCAATTCCGCAGAAAGCACTTTTGCAGAAATGCCCCCGATCAGCCGCTGTAATTCGTTGAAGCGCTTGTTGCCCGACATCAAGGCAACGACAATCCGCAACTTCCACTTGCCGCCAATGGCGTACAGCGCATCGCCAATCGACATCAGGTGCGCTTTGCATTGCTCGGGTGTATGGATCGGACCATTAAATTTTGGATCTGCCATCATTTAAATTTTTTATCGCTTACCTAAAGGTAACTACTAACCTTTTGTATAGTGGTTACTTCTTGTAAGTAAAGGTAGGTAGGTTTGTGTTGTCAATTTAAAAAACACAAATCAACGATCATGGCAACAACGAAATGGATCCTCGATCCTACACACAGCGAAATCGGTTTTAAAGTAAAACACCTGATGATCAGCAACGTTTCCGGCTCCTTCAAAGATTTTACCGCCGAAATGGAAACAGAAGACGCTGACCTCAGCAAAGCAAGGATACAGCTCACCGCACAGGTAGCCTCCATTGCTACCAACAACGAACAACGTGATGCCCATTTGCGCAATTCCGACTTTTTCGAGGTGGACAACTACCCCGAACTCAAGTTTGCATCTACCCGCGTAGAGAAAGTGGATAACGAAACCTTCAACCTGTTTGGCAACCTCACCCTGAAAGGCGTAACCAAGCCGGTGAAGCTTACCGTTGAGGCAAGCGGCGTAACAAAAGACCCGTGGGGTAACGACCGGTCCGGTTTCACGGTAAGCGGCAAAATCAACCGCAAAGACTGGGGCGTAAACTACAACGCGGTACTGGAAACAGGCGGTGTAGCCCTTGGCGAAGAGGTGAAGATCAGTGCTGAGATACAAATGGTAAAAGAGGCGGTAAGCATGGCTGCTTAACAAAGCAGCCGGCATGTTCACTACTTAAACTTCACATTATGCATAGCAAAAGAAAACTGGAACGCATCTATACACCGCAAGGACAGCCGGGCTTTCTGGGGCCGGGGCATACGGCCCGGCCGGTAGTGGCCGGCAATTTTGCACAAACAGACCCGTTTATTTTCCTGATGGACGACTGGCTGGATAAAAAGGATGACCAGCCCGTAGGAGGCCCCCACCCGCATGCAGGCTTTGAAACCGTATCCTTGGTGCTAGAAGGCGAAATTGGCGGTGCGGATCACACGCTACGAGCCGGCGACTTCGAGATGATGACTGCCGGTAGCGGTATTGTGCATACCGAAACGATCGAGAAGAAAACCAGGCTGCGCTTGTTGCAGTTGTGGCTTGCCCTTCCGAAAGGGGATAGGTGGGCAACACCGAGGCTACAGCACCTGCCCCTGGCACATGTGCCCACCAAAACAGGAGATGGCACTGTCATCAAACTCTATAGCGGCACCTTGGCCGACCTGACGTCGCCGGTACAAAACTATGCGCCGCTGTTGGTGGCGGACATCACTGTTGATCGGGGCAAATCGACCAAAATAGCAGTACCGGCCAACTACAATGCTTTCCTGTACGTGATTGAAGGCAGTGCGCAGGTGGGTGAAGATGCAAAACTGTTGTCCAAAGACCAGGTGGGATGGCTCGACCTCCTGGAAGAGGACGGGCAAAGTGAATTGGCGCTAACGGCAGGCGGCGAAGGAATCCGGTTGGTGCTGTATGCAGGAAAACCCACCGGTGACCCGATCGTTTCGCATGGCCCGTTCATTGCCGATACGGCGGAAGACATTCAACGGTTGTACCAGGAGTACCGGCGTGGCAAAATGCAACACATTGCAACAGTGCCCGAAAGCCAGCTTCTTTACCTGTAAGCGCATTGTTGATGTACCGGCACCATGCAGCAAAGGGATAAAATAAACCGATTGCCCGTTATCTAAAAAGCAGTAAAAGAGCCTCTACTGCTTTTTTGCGTTGCAGCTTATCCTTAACCATTACCTCCATGAAAACTAGCAGCGAGGATTTACGGAAAGAAAAACCGTGAATCATACACAAAGGACTTTATTGGAACAGTTTTTAGCGCTACTATTGAAAGCTAAAAAGTACCAAACACAAAAGATATGATGAAAGCAATTGGATTTAAAACTTCATTACCCATTGAAGCAACGGATAGCTTTATCCAATTTGAAAAAGAAATACCAACTGCGACAGGAAAAGACATCCTGGTAAAAGTTGAAGCCATATCGGTCAACCCGGTAGATTATAAAATAAGAAAAAACAGCCTTAAAGACAAACAGCAGGATTTGCCAAAGGTTATTGGTTGGGATGCTGTTGGCACAGTTGAAGCTACCGGCGATGAAGTTACCCTGTTCCAAAAAGGAGATCGGGTCTTTTATGCAGGAGACCTTACCCGAGATGGCGCTAACCAGGAATACCAGTTGGTGGATGAACGCATTGTAGGATTTGCACCCAAAAACATAAGCATGGAACAGGCTGCTGCCATGCCGCTTACTTCACTTACTGCTTACGAATTGTTTTTCGACCATTTGCAATTGAGTAAAGACAAAGATGCAGGTAAAACCATGCTTATTATTGGCGGTGCAGGTGGTGTTGGTTCCATTGCTATCCAACTGGCTAAAAAGATCCTGGGGTTAACCGTTATTGCCACCGCTTCAAGAGACGTTACCATTGAATGGTGCAAAAGAATGGGGGCAGACCATGTAGTCGATCACAACAACCTGGTTAGGGAAGTAAAAAATGCTGGCTTTGAACAGGTGGATTTTATTGTAGACTTTGTAAACCTGAACCAGTATTGGGATGCAATTGTTGAACTCATCAAACCATTGGGAAAGGTAGGTTGTATCAGCGACCCAACAGGACCTGTTCCATTGAACCAGCTAAAAAGAAAAAGTGTAAGCTTTTATTGGGAGCTTATGTTTACGCGTTCCATGTTTCAAACGGAAGACATGATAGCGCAGCACCACATTTTGAACAAAATAGCCCAACTGCTGGATGAAGGCATATTAGAACCAACTCTTAATACTCTCATGGAAGGCTTAACTGCCGAAAACATTAAAGAAGCGCACTGGGTATTGGAAAGCGGCAAAGCGATTGGAAAGGTTGTGGTGAAATTTTGAAGGCCAAAATGCATAACGGGCATTCAAAGTGGTGTAGCCAATAGCGATGCGTTATATCATCTTTGGCCAAAAGGCAAACGTCTTGTACCAATAAAACTGTGCAGGCTCACTTGCCACTATAGTCGTGGCCTATATCACGATCGTTTTTGCAACCATCGCACAAGGCCAGGCGGAACAAGAAAAAGGGCGTTGAATAAGTTGCGCTACACCTAAGCTGTCTTCCATAACATACAACGGAACTTAAATAGCCACCCAGCCGCCGTCCACCGATATGCAGCTTCCTGTTGTGTAGCTGGATGCAGGACTGGACAGGTATAAGGCAATGCCGCCAATTTCGTGCAGGCTGCCCCAGCGGCCAATGGGTACTTTAGCAATAAAGGCTTTATACTTTTCCGGGTCATTTAATAGGGGCAGGTTTATATCCGTAGCAAAGGGACCGGGCAAAATTGCATTGACGGTGATGCCCTCTTTTGCTACTTCCATGGCAAGGGAGCGGGTTAATTGAAGGATGGCTCCTTTACTGGTAGCATAAGGCGTACGATCGGGAATAGCTGTTACGGATAACATGGAGCCCATATTGATGATACGGCCGTAATTATTCTTTTTCATAAATGGAATCACCGCCCGGCATGCCAGCCATGAACCGGTAACATTTACCTGTTGCACCTTATTGAAATCTTCAAGGGATATATCTTCAATAGCGCCGCGAATATTGATACCGGCAGAATTGATCAGGATATCAATCTTTCCAAACTGCCTGATTGTATTGTCGACAGCAGCTTGTACACTCCTTTCCTCGGTCACATCACAGTAATGGCTGATCGCTGCAACACCATAATCTTGCTGCAATTGTTTTGCGGCCGCTTCATTAACCGCCGTATCGCGGGCTGCAATGGAAATGGCAGCACCGGCTTCTGCCAGCGCCTGTGCCATGGAAAGACCAAGCCCCCTGTTACCTCCTATAATCAATGCTACCTGCCCGTTTAATTTGAAGAGATCCAGAATGCTCCTTTTCATATTGCAATTGTACCATTTTAGGCTTGCATTGGCGTGTTTCGTGTTCCATAGCCTTAAGTTGGTTCCACTGGTTATGCATTAACCTTTTTGAATACGCACAGCTAAGACCCGTGCCCGTTGTACCTGGGACTGTAGCAGTTTTCCATTCTCCCTACATTTGTAAGTACCAGGGTTAAATCCAAGCAAGGAAGTTGGAGCGCACAGCTTCGGGGCTTGCAAAAAATGAAATCAATATAAAACAGGCGGTATACATGTCTACAATGAGAATATTCTTTACGGGGGGATCAGGAAAAGCAGGAAAGCACGTAATACCTTACCTGCTTGAGCAGGGGCATAGGGTAATGAATGTAGACCTGACCCCATTGCATTATCCAGGGGTGGATAACCTGACAGCTGATATAACTGATTCCGGGCAAATGTTCAATGCCATGAGTTCATATGCCGGGTTAGATGAACTGGAAGGGGGTAATGGTGTGCCCCGATTCGATGCGGTAGTACATTTTGCTGCTGTACCCAGGATCCTCATTAGGCCTGATAACGAAACGTTCCGGGTCAACGCTATCGGCACCTACAATGTGATTGAAGCAGCTGTTAAACTGGGGATCAAAAAGATCATTATTGCTTCGTCGGAAACCACCTACGGTGTTTGTTTTTCTGATGGCAAAACGGATCCGAAAGCTTTGCCTTTGGAGGAAGACTATGATGTTGATCCGATGGATAGCTATGGATTATCGAAGGTGGTGAATGAGCAAACAGCCCGCAGCTTCCAACGGCGGTCAGGCTTCGACATTTATGCCCTTCGGATTGGTAATGTAATTGAGCCGCACGAATATGCCGAACTGTTTCCTAATTACTTCCAAAACCCCGAAGTACGCCGCAGGAATGCGTTCTGCTATATTGATGCACGTGACCTGGGACAGATAGTGGATTTATGTTTGCAAAAAGATGGCCTGGGTTACCAGGTTTTCAATGCAGGAAATGATCATAACGGCGCCATTATTCCCACCAAGGAATTGGCGAGCCGGTTTTTTCCTGGTGTGCCTGTTATCCGTGAACTGGAGGAGCATGAAGCCCTGTTTTCAAATCGTAAGATCCGTGAAGTTTTGGGGTTCAGAGAACAACACAATTGGCGGAAATACGTAAAAGGGGACTGATGGCTCACTTGGGGTGCGGGGTAAAATGCCCACTTCTGTGTGCCCCGATTTTTTGCAGCTAAGTCTGTGTGATGGCTTTCAATACACCCGGGGTTTTGTAGATGACCTTGTGTTATGGCATATGTGGCGCCCACCCCGGGAGGAGTACATAACATACAGTTCCTGCAATAGGGCTTCAGCATCCATTATTGCGAATCGTTTAACGATCTCGCAGAGTGAAAATCGCTTGGCGTTGGCTAAACCTTGCTGGCACTCCAAGGAAGGCATGAAAAACTATCTGTATATTGTCCCTCCCACGTTCCGCTACGCAACTAAAACTGCTTCCATGCGATATGCCTTTGTACTCGCTTTATTCTTTGTTTTGGGATGCAATAAAGACAACAACAAGACTGATTCCAACGAATTGCCGAAGTGCCGGCTATCGGCTTTTTTTTATTTAGGCGACAAATACGAACTTGTTTATAAAGGCGACCGGATTGTACAGGCAGGCACTGACCGTTACCAGTTAACCTACACCACAGATGGCAAGCTTGTTACCATAGAACGCACCAACCCGGCCGAACGAACAGAGCTGACTTACAACAGCGACGGCAGGGTTTTCCTGGAAAGAAGATTCGAACAAAGAGGCAATGGCAACTGGGTGGAATTTTCCATTTTCACATATACCTATACCAATGGTAAAGTAACCGGAATAGCCGAAAATTTTCCGTCTATGGGATTGCTGTCTGACAAGGAAGTGGTGTGGGAAGGAGCAAATATTCGATCCATCATCATTCGTTCGAACAATAGCATTTTGTGTACGCAGCAGTATAGCTACGACTTGTCATCAAAGAACCCGGTAGCCGCTATCATCGGTCTTTATTACAGCGACAACTCCGCAGGAACCTACAAACTTGCGTTATACAACAGTGCCAATCGTTTAATAAAAGAAGAAAGCACCTGTCCCACTGCACCAACCATCAACTTTGGCTACGGAATCAACAGCAAAGGGCTGTTACAAAGTATTTCTTTCGACGGGCAGCCGTTCTTTACTTATGCATACAGCAATTGCCCCTAAGCAGCAATCGCTGTTGTAACCTTTCGGTTCCGGCAGTTTCCCTGCACCCTGGGTAAAAGTGTAATCGACCTGGATGGCCTCTTTTAAAGGTGCATCAAAGGGGTTTGCGGTACTACATTCCCGCATCACACACCCACGCTTCCCCGCCACGCGGCCGGGTTTACCTGTGCATGCTTGCGGAAGAAATTACTGAAGTGGGCGGGCTCCTCAAAGCCCAGGCTGTAGCTGATCTCCCCAATGTTCCAGTCGGTATGTTTGAGCAAGGCCTTGGCCTCGGCGGTCAGCCGCTCGGCAATGTGTTCGGAGGTGGTTTTGCCCGTTACGGTTTTAATGGCCCGGTTGAGGTGGTTGGTATGCACATGAAGCTTCTCGGCATAGTCACGGGCACTGCGCAGCGTAAATTGTTGCCCTGGTGTTTCAATCGGAAATTGCCGCTCCAGCAACTCGGTAAACAGGGCTGCAATACGGGCATTGGCATCGGTATGTTGGTAAAGGGTTTCGGAAGGCTGCAGCTTCAGGGCGCTGTGGTGCAGCTCCATCAGGTAGTTGCGGATCAGGTCAAACTTAAAGGTGTAGCTGCCCGTCATTTCAGCCATCATTTTCTGGAAGATGGTACTCACCGCACCATCGCCGTCCCCTTCGAGTATGTAGGCCGGCTTGCCGCCCGGCGCATACATGGGCAGCGACCGCAGGCTGCCCCGCAGGTGCTCGCTAAAAAACGCTTCTTTGAAAATGCAGAAATAGCCCGTGGGGTTTTCGGTGAGCGGCTCGAAGGTGTAGGGCACCTGCGGGTTGAAAAACAAGAGGGTGCTGCCCTCCACCACTATGCTTTTGTCGGCGTAGTGGTAGGCATGGCGGCCCCGCATCAGGGCAATCTTGTAAAAATCGCGGCGGCTGTACACCACCGGCCGGGCACCGGGCAGGTTACAGTCTTCGAGCCGGAATACATTGAAGTGCCCGAGGTCTTTTTGCAGACCTTCGGGCACCTGGTCGAACTTGCGCTGGTAAAACAGTTCGAGTGTTTCTGTTTCGCTCATGTTGTAAATTTAAAACAAGGAGGCGTTGAATCAACAGCTCACTCAGGCTTCCACCGCTTCAAAATTGGTGGACGTCATCAATGTCCTGTGCCCTTCCACTTCCTTTTGCACGGCGTTCATCTTTTGCTCGGCCAGGCCCACTGCATCGGTACCCAGAAAGAGGTGAAAAGGCGGCTGGCTCATCGCGGCCACTTCAATGAGCACATCGGCGGCTTTGTCGGGGTCGCCGGGTTGTGCGTTATTAATTTGTTGCTGGTGCTGCAGCTGTACCTCACGAACGTTTTGGTACTCCTGCATTTCCCCCTTCGGTGTCAGCAAGGAGCCGCCTTCGAGAAAATTGGTGCGGAAATAACCGGGCATCACCAGCGTGGTGCGGATGCCAAAGGGTGCCACTTCGTGCAGCAGTCCTTCGCTAAAACCATGCACCGCAAACTTGGTAGCGCAGTAGATTCCAAAGCCGGGAAAGCCACCGGCAAAGCCACCAATGGAAGCAATGTTGAAGATGTGCCCGCTGCCCTGCCGGCGCAGTTGCGGTAAGGCCTGGCGGATCACGTTGAGGGCGCCAAAAACGTTTACATCAAAATTGGCGCGGGCCTCGGCATCGCTCAATTCTTCCAGGGCACCAACCAGTCCATACCCGGCATTGTTTACCACCACATCCAGTGCACCAAAATGGTGAACGGTAGTTTCAATGGCTCTTGCCACTTCCTTTTCGTTGAGCAGGTCGAGTGCCAGCGGCAAAAAGTTGTCGCCGTTGTTGTGCACTGCTGTTTTCAGGCCTTCTACGGAGCGGGAAGTAGCAGCTACTTTGTGTCCGTTGCTCAATAACCTTTGTACCAATGCAAGGCCCAGTCCTTTGGAAGCACCGGTAACCAACCATACGTTTTGCTGTTTCATGTTGTCTTTTTTTTGATACCACAAAGTTGGTATGGACGAGGGCTGCCGTTGTTGCGCCTTTCAAACAGATGCTTGCAAAATTCAAACAACAGCCCGGCGTTATAGGATGTAAGGGTTGTGGCAGATTAAGGAAATAAAGAGTTTTTTATGCAGGGGAATGGGCTTTATCCACCTTGGGGTCTCGCCATCTGGGCCAGTGCACCTGGCCCTTTGCGATGCCCCCTGGCTGACAAGCTTCGGCATCAGCAACAACGCCGGCCATACAAACGCCAGAGTTGTTGGTAAAAAGGAATGGTAGCGGTCTACAGGCCCCAACAACAGCGTAAATAAAAGGGCAAAGGGTGCACTGGTGAAGGGCATAAAAAATACTATTTTCAACACATGAGCCTATTTGATTTTTTCCGCCGGAAAAAGACACCCCTACCCGAAACACTACCGGAAGCTTTGTTGCCTAAAAGCAGCTTTCCTTCACCACGGTTGGCAGCCCTGTTGCAGCAACTGGAGCGCTATGCCCGGCCCTGTGTGCGCATAAAGGCCACACCTGCAGACCACCTGGCCCTTACCGACAGCAAGTTTGGCGGCTTGCCTTACTGGCCCGCAGGCAAACCGTACCCTGTTGACAGCTATGGGCAGTACCTGTACCTGCTGGCGCAGATCGATTTTGCGCAGGTACCGCCCCTGGAAGGTTACCCCAACAAAGGGCTCCTGCAGTTTTACCTTGCGGCCGATGATATACATGGGATTAATTTCGACAAGCCTACGGTGCAGGAAAATTTCCGCGTGGTATATTTTGAAGATACCCAGGCCACGCCGCTGGAAGATTTTCATTTCCTGGAAAGCCAGGAACGGGATAGCGACCTGCCGTTAAGCCGCCCTATGCAACTGGGGTTTGCCCTGGACAAGGATTATTACAGCTTTTCCGATTTCCATTTCTCGGACGAAGAAGCCGAAGGCCGGATTGCAGATGCCGAGCCGGTGCGGGGCCAGCATGTGTTGGAAGACGAACTAAGGGAGCTGTACCCCGAGGGCGGCCATAAAATAGGCGGTTATGCCTTCTTTACCCAAAGCGACCCACGGGAAGACGACCCGGCTTACGACAATTACATCCTGCTGCTACAGGTAGATTCGCAGTTGCCCCATATTTGCTGGGGCGATGTGGGTGTGGGCAATTTCTTTATTCACCCCGATGACCTGAAGCGGAAAGATTTTTCCCGGGTGCTGTATAATTGGGATTGTACCTGAGAAGCGAGGGCGTTGCTGGTTTGTGACCGGTGGGTTTCCCATACATTGGACTTATTGCCAAGTTCCAGCCCGACCAGGGGATTCACAAAAGGCGCTGTGCGGCGAGCCTATGGCAAAACCCCGTGCGGACACAGGTTTCCGGCGAATAAAAAACACAATAAAAAAGGTCACTGCCCCTTTTTCCGGAATAAAAGATAATGCTGTATGGGTAAGAACCGGCCGTTCTGGGCCAGCTCAAATCCACTGGCTGCCAGTTCCCTCCTGGCCTGCGCTACGCTTAATTTGTGCAGTTCTTTGATGGGGATGGATGGGTCTTCGGCACGGTACTCCAGCAAGAGCAACTGCCCATTGGGCCGCAGGGCTTTGTACAGCGCCTGCAGCATTTCCCTTGGATAGGCCAACTCGTGGTACACATCCACCATAATGGCCAGGTCGATGGAACTTTCGGGCAAGTTGGGGCTTTGTTCGCCGCCGTTTACCACGGTAACATTTGATGCCCCCTCCTGCCGGGCACGGGCCTGCAGCGATGCCACAAATTCGTCCTGCACCTCCACGGCGTACACCCTGCCCTGCGGCACCCGGCGTGCTATGCGAAAAGTGTAATAGCCGCTGCCGGCACCAATATCGGCCACCGTGCTGCCTGCCGCCAGTGGCAGGGCGGCAATGGCCGCATCCGCATCTTCTTCCTCCTGCCGGGTGCTGCGTTCCAGCCAACCAGCGCCACTGGCACTCATCACATGCGCTATTTCGCGGCCCAGGTATACTTTGCCAGTACCATCGCGGTGCGGGGTTTTATAAGTATATGCGGTATCGGCTGCAACGGGGGTGGCCGCGCCTGACGAACCGCAACGCTGCAGTGAAAGGCTCAGCAAAAGGGTAAAGCAGTAAAGAAGGGTGTGCATACGGAAAGAGAACAAAGACCATGCGGTCTTGGTTGCATGCAGCAATAATCCAATCGACCAGGGTTGTGTCGCAGCTTATTGTATGCCCGATTATTGCTGGTGCATTAATGCTATGTTTCGTCCGCCCGGGGTCTGCGCAGCTAGCCTTGTGCGTAGGCTTTGTGGCGAGACCCCGGGCGGACGAAAGCCTACACACCAAACACTGCAGCAGTAACAAAACCAACCCTAAATTATTCCCCAAAGCAAAGCCTTAACACCATTCCCCTTTCAATAGGCCTACTTTACATCCATGCCGGTTACACTACCGGTATGTAAATCAAAAACATGTCAAACATTACGCAGGTTGTGAACACAGATAAGCACATGACTACCCTGAAGAAAGGAATGAAGGCCGCAGGACTGGACCAGTTGTGGAGCAGCACAGGCCCCTTTACCATTTTTGCACCTTCGGATATAGCCTTTGCAAAACTGGAAGCTGGCACAATGGAAGACCTGTTGCAGCCCGAAAATAAAGTAAAGCTTTCGGCCCTGCTGCAGCACCACGTAGTTGCGGGTAAGATCAATTATAAAGATCTAAAGGACGGCGACAAACTAACATCACTGGATGGCAAAGAACTGCAGGTGCAGGTGAAAGAAGGCAAGGTAACGGTAGACGGCTCCGCTATCCAGTTGCAGGATATGGCATCCTCCAACGGCGTCATGCATTCCATCGACACCGTGCTCCATAATTAGCCCGATCCGACAATTATTTTAACCCCATATAAAACTTACAATAGCCAATTACCTTTTCCGGTGATTGGTTTTTTTATTTTACCCTGTGCAGTAGCGTTATCATCAAGGCACTTCTACCACTGCCCAATTGTTGGTGCGGCGGCTCCATACAATGGCGTAATCCTTTCCGTGCTGCAGCCGGTAAGTGCGGGAACGGCTGTCGGTGCCAAAGCGCAGCCAACCATAGTTGTACACTTCAAATTTGAACACAAAAGGCTCGCCTACTTTTAGCTGCGCCTCGTTGTAGGTGCGGCCGTCATCCGACAGGTATACCGTCATGTTGTTGTTGGCGTACAGCGAAAGATAGATCCAGGTGGCATCGACTCCGGTGGGTGGTGCCTGTGGCTGTTGCGTACCGGGTTGGGGCGTGGTTGGTCGTGGTGCAGGAGCGGCGCCGTTGGCACTGTTCCAGCCCTGCGCAATAGCAGCCAGCCGGTCGGCCCTGGCCGGGTGCGATGCAGAGCCGCGGGTCGTTGCTATTTTCTCCATGGCTGCCCGGGCTTCGGCCAGCGAGGCGCCCAGTTTTGCCATCACAAAACCCGAGAAATAATCGGCCTCCAGCTCCTTGGGCGGGGTGCTGCCCCGCTGGTCTACCACATGGTTGCGGTAGTGGTGGCCCATTTCGTGTGCCAGTACCGAAATGGACGCCCACCTGGTGTTGGCATAGGCATCGAGGTTTTCCAGGAAATTATTGTCGTACACAATATACCGCTGGTTGCGGATGATGGTAGCATACGCGTTGTTGATGCCGTTCTGCTCCTGCAACCGGAAGTTTTCCTGCCAGTTGATCTCGTCGAGCATGTTGCGGATATAACCTTCGGCTTCGTACACCGAACTAAAATTAGACCGGCCGGATGACGGCGGTATAATGATGCCGCATTGGTTTACCCGCTGGGCACCGCAAATAAGGGAAATGAATAAGGTAAGGAGGAACAGGCCTTGTTTCATGGGAAATATGTTTTCAAATGTCCACCGGATCATTGCCCCTCACCTATTTCAATAAGTACGCCAATGGTGCGCTGCACATTGCCGTATCCATCGCAGGTGTTGGCACGCCTGTGCATGCCAGCCCCATACCTGCCAGAGCATACAAATGAACCGATAAGGATCATGCAAGTATGGAGTGCAATAGCAGTTGCAGGAAAACAAGGCAAGACGGTACGGAAACATTTCCAGCTTCCGGAGGCATCTAGCTACCTGGGTACGGGATCGGTCATTCAATCCACCGGTAACAACACTTTAAATGCCGTGCCTTCGCCGGGAGTGCTTTCGGCCCAGATGTACCCGTTATGATTTTCGGCTACTTTACGCACTATGGATAAACCCACACCGGAACCCTTGTATTCTGCATTGCCATGCAGGCGGGTAAAAACATTAAATATCCTGTCGGCATCTGCCTGTTCAAACCCGATTCCATTGTCCCGCACTTCAATCAGGTGAAACGTTTTATTTTCCGCTGCAGCATTAAGGTGCAAAGGGGTTTCACCTCCTGTTACTTTACTTGTGGCAATGACTATCTCCGGGACTATACCCGGCCTGCTGTATTTCAGCGCATTGGCAACCAGGTTGTCGAAAAGCTGCTGCAACTGGCGGGAGTGTCCTTTAACGGCGGGCAGGGTCCCAACACTTACCCGTGCCCCTTTTTCTTCTATATGCAGTTCCAGATCATCAATGACAAATGATACTATCTGGTTCAGGTCTACCAGCTCCTGGTCGGTGGTGCCATTGCTTACATGCGAATAAAGCAGCAGGTCATCAATGAGTGTGGCCATTCTTTTAGCCCCCAGCTCCATGCGTTCAAAATAGCGGCGATCCTCATCGCCCAGCTTGCTGCTTAACCGGTCCTTTAGCCGGTCGGCAAAAAACTGGATCTTGCGGATGGGTTCCTTCAGGTCGTGTGATGCCGCATATGCAAACTCCTCGAGGTTTTGGTTGGAGCGCTTCAATTCTTCATTTGCATGCGCCAACTCGGTGGTGCGTTCTGCTACTTTTTTCTCCAGCTCTTCTTCCGAACGCTGCAGGGCCTGTTCTTCCAGCTTCCGGTCATGGATGTCGATGCCTACGCCAAACCATTTAAGCACCCGGCCGGTTTCGGGGTCTTTATACGGTGTGGCCCGGTTTAAAAACCAACGGTATTCGCCATCTTTTGATAAGTTACGTTGCTCTACCTCCCAGGGTGTTCCGGTACGCATGGCCTCGTTAAACGCCTGTAATACGGTAGCCCCATCTTCCGGATGGAGGTGCCGGGCTGCTATATCGGCTGCAGTGGTAAGGGAGTAGGGCTCGCCACAGTAGTCGACCCAGTGTTGGTTTAAAAATTCAGTTTTACCTTCGGCATTGGTTATCCAGATGCTTAGCGGTACTGCATTGATCATAAAACGAAACTGCGCCTCTGAGTGGCGCAGGGCTGTTTCTACACGGGCACGCTCCACCGCCTCCCAGGTTCGGTCTGCCGTTTCTTTGATCAGGTCTATTTCCGACTCCGACCAGGCATGTGCCGTTGCGCAGTGCATGAACAGGATGCCAAACAGGCGGCCTTCCTTAAGCATGGGCACATTAATAGAAGCCCCGATCTGCACCATAGCGTGGGCCTGCTTTTCTGCATCGGAAAGTGTATCGTCGGCAGCAATGTTGTTGCGAACAACGGTACGGCCTGCACGGAATTCTTTTAATAATTGCGGGCCATAATCGTCGTATTTGTATTTTCCTTCGATGCCTTCAACCCCATTGGTATAGTTACGGGTAACCACGATGGTATCGCCATCGCCGCCGTCTTCGGCATACCCTACCCGGTTGGCATGAAAATGTTCGCCCATTAGCCGGGCGGCTGTATACTGGATTTCTGCCGGGTCGGCAAGCGACCGTAATTGATCGCTGAGGGTTAATAAAAAGGACTGCCGTTCTTCCGAACTTTTTAAAGCTTCTTCTGCTTTCTTTTTATCCGTGATATCGGTAAAAAGTAGCGCCACTTTGCGGCTGTTGGTTTCGGCCGGCCGAAAAGCATACACATCGAACCAGCGCCCCATTTGTTTGGATTCTTCAGTAAAACGGAAAGGCTCCCCTGTAAGGGCCACCCTGCCATAAATGTCAATCCATTGTTGTTCGAGGGAAGGCACCAGCTGCCGCGCCGTTTTACCCACTACGTTCTTAAGCCCGGTTTGCTGGTCAAAAACAGGATTTGCTTCCAGGAAGCGGTAATCAACAGGCCGGTCGTTGGCGTCGAACAGCATTTCCAGCACACAAAACCCCTGGTCCATCGAATTAAATAGGCTGCGGTGCTTGGCCTCGCTTTCCCGAAGTGCTGCCTGGCTTGCTTCAATTTTCTGGTAGGCCGTTACCAGTTCCTGGTGTTCCTTATCTTTTTGGCCGGCCTTTACCTCATCTGTAATGTCTTGTGAGGTATGAATAATAAACGCCACCTCGCCAGTTGAAGAAAACACAGGATGGTTGCTGACCCGCCAGTATTTTTCCGTAAAGCCACCCGCATCATTTTGCAGGTCAAACCGCTGCACCGGTAAGTAGTGGGGCTCCTGAAACTGCAATACATGATTGTAGGAGGCCAGCAGTTCGCTGCCCCCGGTATAGGTAGGATCCGAATTCACAGGAAAGGCTTCAAAAACCCCTTTGCCGATCATGGCCTCTTTGGTATATCCTGTCTGCTGCAGGTAAGCAGGGGTTGCAGCCAGGATGGTGAACGTAGGTGCGTCGCCTTTTACCAAAACATGATTGCCTGGAATAGCCTCGAATAAATTGATATATAATGCATCAGCCCCGGTAGCTGTGTGTATGAAATCGTATATCATAAAAAGTAATAATGAAGGTACGGGTAATCAATTAGGGTTGTAAATTCTGTAGCAACTCTTTACAACATTTCCCCCCTGGAGCAAGTAAGCGAACAGACACCAACGGGGCACCGGTTGGACATAAAGACATAGCCCATGAAGCCGCTTTTTATATCAGTGCTGTTGCCCCTTTGAACACGGCATCGCATGTACCGGCCTGCACCTACAGCGGTTTCCGGCGGTAACTGGCATAGGTGGTGCGCTGTAAAACGGCGGGGTTATTCAGGCAAACCCGTACCCCAGGCAAAAAACGGGCCCTTGTGACAAGACAGCGGAATACAATAAATAGGTTGCCCGCGGCTGGGCATCTCCACCACAAACTTGTAGTTGCGGGGTACGCCAAAAGGTAACTCCAGGCCACAGCCGGCACATTAAAAACCCCATCACTTTTGTGCCGGATATGTTGGGTGCTTGATGTCGTGGTAAAACAAAAAGGTCCAGCCTTTTTCGGTGCCTTCGGCCCAGAATTGCTGGCGCAGTTCCATGGCGCGGTCGGGGTTATAATCGTACTTTGTTTTGTACCGTACTTTCATTTGCGACAGTTGGGGCGCTTCGTCGCCGCCAAAGAAAATCGTTTGTCCCTCATCGTGAATCCAGAACACCTGGTGAAAAGGCGAATGCCCATCGGTGTGGCGGTATTCAATATAATCATCGATAAAGCCATGATCGTCGTGCATAAAATGCACCTGCGGCGAGTGCATCAGGGGCTCCAGTTCATCCATCAAAAACGAAGGGCCCCCGGTTTTCCAGGCATAATCCAGTTCGCGTTGCTGCACATAATACAGCGCATTGGGCAGGTTCAGGGTATGCCCGCCGGCAAAGCGGCCGCTTTCGGGGTTGCCAATGCCACCGGCGTGGTCTTTGTGCAGGTGCGACAGCAGCACTTTGGTTACCTGCTCCGGCTCAAAGCCCGCTTTGCGGATGCTTTCGTGCAGTTGCAAATTTCCGTTGGACAGTGTATATCCCAGGCCGCAGTCGAGCAGGAGCAGGTCTTTGCTGGTTTTTACCAGGAACGGTTGTATCTCCACCAATATGGCACCGGCCGGGCGGCTGTCCTTCTCCAGGTCGAAGGGTACAAACATCTTGGTTTTGTCAATAGAGAATGTGCCTTCGGAAAGCGGGAAGATACCCACCGTACCCTTTGCGGAGGAAGTGGGGCCAGCGTTACTGCTATTTTGATCGGACATGTTTTAATTCGAGGATTTTTGTTTCGATGGTTGGAATAACGGCGGCAAGTTCGGTCATTATTTGTTGGCCGAAAAAATATGGCCGGGCAGCTGTTTTAATTTAAGAAATGACCGTTTCTGAAATGGATTGTCTCGCTGTTTGTCTGCTGAGCGCAGCGAAGCATCTTAGTGTTGTGGAGCGTTCAATTGTGATTAGCCCAGACCCTTTGCTGCGCTCAGGATGACAAAAAAGGTGGCTAATTAGTAGATAAATGTTTGACAGGCAAAAAAGGTGAAAAGAAAGCCGTGGAGAAAAATGGCAGTTGGCAAATGTGCCGAACAGTATTACCAGCCGTACAAGTGTGCGACGCAACAGGAGCCTGATAGAAATACAAATGCTGGTTACATAAAAAACAAAAAAGCCACCCCAATTGGAGTGGCTATGAAATATCAAAAGTATTTGCAGCCTTCTTCTTAAGGGGGTGCAGTGAGTTTACCTCAGTACCATCTGCCGGTCTGCATCCAGTCGGATAAGGATAAACAACAAAATGGTAAACGTGATGAGCGAGGTACCACCATAGCTGACAAAAGGCAGCGGGATACCGATCACCGGCGCCAGGCCCACCGTCATGGCTACGTTGATGGCAATATGAAAAAAGAATACCGACGCCACGCCATACGCATACACCCGGCTAAACACACTGCGCTGCCGCTCGGCCAGGATCACAATGCGGAACAGGAGAAACAGGTAAACCAGCAACAGTATGCTGGTGCCCACAAACCCAAATCCTTCGCCGATGGTACAAAAAATAAAATCGGTGCGCTGTTCGGGCACAAAATCATAACGGGTTTGGGTGCCTTTCAGCAACCCCTTGCCCAGCACGCCACCCGAGCCAATAGCGATCTTTGACTGTTTTACGTTGTAATCGGAAACGGCTTCTTTCTTGGGTCCCGATACGGCCTGCAGTTCGCCGGGAATACCGGTGTAGGGATTGTCTTTACCAAAAAGGGTAAAGATGCGCTCCACCTGGTGTTTTTGCAGCACATTCTGAAAAATGAACGGCACTGCAAAACGCTGTATGCCCACGCATACCAGCCATACCAAGGCAATGCTTACCAGCACCGATTTCCGGCGGCGTATCTGGCGGCGCATATTCCAGGCCGTTAGTGCGGCAATTACAGTTATAACTATGGCCAGTATATTGGGTTCCACCAGAATGGTGGCCACCACCAGCACAGCAGCCGAAAAACCCACTACCAGCACCGTTGGCGACAGGCCTTCGCGGTACATGACCAGGAAAAAAGCAAAGTACACCAGGGCCAGCCCTGTTTCGCTTTGTAAAATGGACAGTACGGCAGGTAGCAGGGCTATGCCTGCCGCAATTAACTGCGACCGGCCCTTGGTAAAATCGGTATCGGGGCGGGACAGGTATTTGGCCAGCGCCAGGCACACGCTTACCTTACAAAACTCGGCCGGCTGAAACTGTATGGACCCAAACCGGATAATGGATTCGGTACCTTTTACCTCGGAATGAAAAGGAAACACCAGCAACATCAGCACCATGCCGAAGGCATACCAGATATTAGCCGTGGCGGTAAAAAATTTGGAATCGGTAAGCAGGATGAACGTGGCCAAAATTGCGGCCAGTACAAAAAAGAACGCCTGCTTGCTGTAGTCGGTTTTAAACCCCAGGAACGAGGCCATCACCGGGTCGCCTTCGCGGTAGGTAACCGCAAAAATGGCCAGCAGGCCAATGCCTACCAGCAGCAGGTACAGCCAGATCATAATCTGGTCTACCCCCTTGGAAATAGCAGGTACGTTACGCGACATGTGAGGTAGTTGGTTTTCCAGGGTTCATAATACGTTCGTTGGGCTGTACGGCTTCCATGTGGTGGTATACCACCCGCTGCGGTTTGGGTGCTGCAGGGGTATCCGCTTTTTTATTGGCGTTGTTGATCGAATCTTTTTGGCGCTGCTCATCCCGTGCTTTGTTCCAAAACTTGCGCAGGTAGCTGCTGTCCTTAGTAATCTTGAACCACTCCACCGCCCGTAGCGAGTCGGCAATAAACTGTTCCCGCTTCAGGATGGAAGGCATCAGGTTGCGGGCTGCCATGGCTTCAGCTTTTTTCACACTTTCGGGACGCAGGGTGTCGTTCAGGTATTTTTCCATCAGCAGCGAGGCAATGGGCGCCGCCGAGGTAGAGCCATAACCGGCATTTTCAACCACCACCGCAATGGCGATCTTTGGGTTTTCGCGGGGGGCAAAACACACAAACATCGAGTTCTCGTTCAGCTCAATTTTTTTACCGCCAATAACCCGGAAGTTCTGGGCCGTACCGGTTTTTGCGCAGATGTTGATCCCTGGAATGGCAGCGGCACGGGCCGTACCATTGGTTACCACATCCTGCATGCCCCAGATCACGGCGTTGTAGGCCGAATCGGGGATGTGTGTCAGTACTTCATGTTTTACCCGGAACTTGTGCAGGATGGTATCCTGGGCCGTTTCGTTGTCCACCGACTTTACAATGTGCGGCGTGTAATAATATCCTTTGTTGGCAATAATGCACATGGCATTGGCCAGTTGCAGCGGTGTGGAGGTCATCATATCCTGACCGATGCCCAGCGTCAGGTTGGTGCAGGAACTCCAGCTATTGCGGTACACCTTGTTGTATCGCGCCGTGTCCGGAATATTGCCGCGGTCTTCAGAGGGCAGGTCCACACCCAGGCGTATACCCAGGCCAAAAGCGTTCATGTAATCCCGCCACTTTGCATAGCCGTCTTTGTGGTTCCCGATCTTGGGGTTATCTACCACCATCCGGTACACATGGGTAAAATAAGAGTTGCACGAGTTGGCAATGGCGCGGCGCAGGTCGGCAGCGTGGCCGCCACCGGCGTGGGTACAGGCGGGCTTGCCAATGCCGCAGGCATAGTAGCGGCCGCCGCACGGGTAGCCAAATGCCGGGGTGATAAGCCCCTGGTCCAGCGCTACCAGGCCACCCAGCGGCTTAAAGGTAGAGCCCGGTGGATACTGCCCCTTGATGGCGCGGTTGAGCAGCGGACGCGATACATCGAGCACAAACTTGCTGTAGGTTTTTTTAAAGTTGGGACCGGTCAGGGCTTCGGGGCTGAAATTGGGACCCGAAACCATGGCAATGATGCCCCCGGTTTTGGGTTCAATGGCCACTACGGCGCCCACCTTGTTGGTCATTAGCTTTTCGGCCAGCTGCTGCACTTCAATGTCGATAAAAGTTTGCACCCCGCGCCCCGCAATGGCTGCCGAATCGAACTCGCCGCCTTCATAAGAACCTACCAGGCGGTTGCGGTTGTCTTTAATAAGGAACTGAACCCCCCGCTGGCCCATCAAAATGCGTTCATAATAAGCTTCAATACCCGACCGGCCCACATAATCGCCGGGCAGGTAAAAACCGCCCGAGCGGGCAATGATGCCCGAATCCACTTCGCCGATATACCCCATAAAGTGGGCACCGGCATTGAACGGGTAGGTTCGTACAGGGCGCTCCTGCAGGAAAAAGCCGGAACCAAACCGCCACATGTTTTCTTCGAGGCGAGCATATTTTTCCGGTGCCAGCAGGGTTTCGAACGCTGTGGGTCGATAGCGGCCGTTTTTAATAATAGCGGTGATAACCCGCTTCCGGAACTCGGCCGTGTCTATTTCCAGCAACTGGCACATATAGGCCGTGTCCACGTTGCGCATTTCCGATGGGGTTACCATCAGGTCGTAAATAAGGGTATTGTTCACAATAGCGCGGCCTTCGCGGTCGTACACAATTCCGCGGGGCGGGTACACCACCTTGCGGAAAACGGCATTTTCCTGCGCCAACTGCTGGTATTTGCTCGAAAGCACCTGCAGGTTGAACAACTGCACCAGTATGATGAGAAAGGTTACAAAAAAGATAATCCGGATGATATAACTCCTGGATTGGTTAAACACAGACATAGTGGGTTAAAAGATATGTGACGTTGGCTGCCGGGAAGAAAAGGTGTTTCTCCTGCAAAATTTGATATTCGGATGCATACCCGCAAAACTATTTCGGCCGGAATGGCTAATATTTTGGTAAAGACCCGAAAGAAGAGGAAAAATGGGTAATTGAGGGATTTACGATTGACGATTTCGGATTTACGATTTCGGATTTTTGACTTGCAACTTATTTCCGGCCCACCAAGTACACTCCTGCAAAAATCAGCGCGGCAGCCATCACCTTGTCCCAGCTCAGGGTTTCGGACAGAAAAAATGCCGCCAGCAGCACCGCAAACACCGGCTGGGTATAAATGTAAGAACCCGTGGTGGCTGCACCCAATTGACGAATGCCATATGCATTGAACACATAGGCCATAAAAGTGCCGGCAACCACAATAAATGCCAGCGCACCCAGGCCGCCTGTGCCCAGGTCACTCCAGGCAATGGCTGCCGTATCGGCCCAGGCAAAAGGCAGGATAAACAGCAAGCCGAACGTAAACATCCACCGCACCACATGCAGTGCCGAGTAGGTTTGCATCAGGGGTTTTACCAAAATAAAATACCCTGCGTACGAAATGGCGTTGATCAGGATCAGCGTATCGCCCAGCAGCGGGTTGGAGCCCGAGTTGCTGCTGGTTTTGGAAGCCACCAGCAACACCGCACCACCAATGCCCAGCAACAGCCCGCAGGCTTTGGCAACGGTTAGCTTTTCTTTTAAAATCCATACGGCAAACAGCGTGATGACCAGTGGCGTTACCAGTGTAAGCAGCGAGGCATGCACGGTGGAGGTAAGCGTCAGGCCTTTGATAAACAGGGTTTGGTTAATGGCCACGCCGGTTAGCCCGCACAGCAAAAACCGCCTGATGTGCTCCTTTTTAATCCCCTGCTTTTCCTTTGCGGCCAGCCACAACAGCCAGAACAGGAGCAGGCTGAACCCCACCCGCAGCAGGTTGATGGCCAGCGGCGCCACGGGCCGCGGCGAGATCATTTTTACAAAACTGAAATTGGCGGCAAATGCCAGGTTGGTAGCCAACACTGCGGCATGCGCCGGTAATTTATGAGTTGATGCGGTAGCCTTCAAGTTGTTTCAGATCAATAGTTCTATGTTGCGCCAATCCTTTCTTCCCATGCATCCAGCGCAGGTGCCAACAGCGAGGTGCTCCCCCTTTCAGGAAAGCGGCAAGAAAAAAGGGCTGCTTTTTTCAATGCTGCTTGTAAATCAAAACCCTGCTGCCGCTGCGCCAGGGCAAAGCCGGATTGTTGCAAATGGCGTGCAAGGTAAGCCTGTTCGGATTGCCCTGGCGTGGGCACCAAAATGCTTTGCTTGCCCAAAGCCGCCAGGTCCATTACCGAACTGTAGCCGCTGCGGCAAACAACAAAGGCGGCTTGGCGCAATACGCCATCCAGTTCATTTGCAGGCAAATGATTGTACACCTGCACCCCCGGCATCGGGGGCAATACGCTGCTGCTGCCAGGCAGCCCCCGCACCAGCACCACCGGCCCATCGAGCCCTGCCAACTGGGGCAGCAGCATATTTTCGAAAAGGGTGCGTTGCGGCTCGGGTCCCGAAAGCAAGAGGAGTACGCCAGCTTCGTGGGCACTGCCTTCCCTTTTTTCAAACCGGCTCAACGGTCCAATAAATCGTACCGGCATATTGGGATGCCTGCGTGGGTGCGATAAGGCCCCTGCCAGACCCGGCGCTGCAGGTACATCGGGCACCCAGCACTCGTTGAATTGTTGCAGCAGCGAGTAATGCAGGCGTTGCAGCAGGCCGCCGCCTACAGGCACCTGTATACACAACTGGTGGGTAACGATGGTGCAATGAGCCGCCGGATGGTAGAGGCCGTAGCGATTATCGGAAACAACCGCATGAAAGCGGTAGCGCTTCATCATTTGCGCCAGCCACCGGTGTTCGAACCGGATGGCGGCCCCCATTTGTGGAACCTGCCGCAACAGCAAGGCTGCTGTTTGTACAGCAGAAGCCCCATATTTGATACCGTAGCCCCGCAGCGGCAAAAAAGAGAGCTGGGGAAATTCACCCTGAAAAAGGCATTTTTGTTGCTCGTTGCCGGCCAAAAACACTTCGCAACCCCGCTGTACCAGGCTCCTGATAAGGGGAATGGAGCGGGTAGTGTGCCCCAAGCCCCAATCCAGCGGGGCCACCAGCACTTTTTTTTGGCGGCTACCTGTATCAGGTATATTTTTCAACACGCTTCAGCCATTTTATATACTAATTTGTTCAATATTCAGTTATTTTAAAAAAAACAGATGAAGAACCGCCTTGCCGCCGTGGCACTGTTATTGACCATGCTTTTTGTATTCGAGGGATGCCAGAAAAATTATTACGCAGGCTCCAGCAAAAAGAGCAACTGTGGCTGCCCCTCTCAAAAAGGATGGTAGGCTTTTAAAAAATGATTGCAGTATGAAAAACCACAACCGCGATCTTTTGGTTTTGTACAAATCAGGAATGGGAAAGGAATCGCTGGAAGCTACGGTTGAATGCCTGCACCGCATTTTGCGTCAGGTAGAATGCCTCAACGTTTTTTGCGGGGCACACGAACTCGCCAAACGCACCCGCATTACCCACAAGCGATCTTCTTTGCTCCGTGCCATTGAGCATGCCGAGCTGAAACCGTTTCATTTTTTGATCAATAAGAATTAGGAAAGTCGGAAAAGACAGTAAAGTCCGGAAAGACAGCTATTGTTGGCGCCGGAAACTTTTAATTACTGCACGAACATCTTTTCCAACTTTACTGTCATTCCCGACTTTTCGGACTATTTCAGCTTTACCAGCGCTTCGCGCAGCTGGGCCAGCATTTTACTAATCTCTTCTTCCTTGCAGGTGCCTACGCTGAGGCGGTACCAGGGCGAATCTTTGGGAGCACCAAAGGCATAAAACGGTACAATGGCCAGCTTGGCTTCTTCAAGCAAATAGCCCGTAACCGCCGCCTGGTCGCCCAGCACCGTTCCGTCGCTTTTTGTTTTTCCAGCCAGGTCCATTTTTATAGTTAGATAAATGGCCGCCTCCGGTGCTACGGCATCCACCGGCAGGCCTTCGCTTTTTAATTGCATCAGCCCGTCGTAAATGCCCCGGAGCCGCAATGATATCTTTTGCTTGAATGTATCGAGGTAAGCTGCAATGGCATCGTGCTGCTGCAGGTATTGCGCCAGCCCTTTTTGCTCGGCCATGGGCGCCCAGGCACCCACGTGTGAAAGAATGGCTTTCATTTTTGCCAACAGCGGCGCGGGGCCTGCACTCCAGCCCACCCGCACACCGGTAGCGGCAAACACCTTGCTCACCGCGTCCACAAAAATGGTATAGGGCCGCATTTCGGGCCGCAGCGATACAGGGTCGTAGTGTTGGATGCCGCCGTAAGTAAGGTGCCAGTACATCTGGTCGTAGAGGAGGTACAGCTTCTTTTCGCCGTTGCCGCGGCGGGCATTTTCCTGAAGCACCAGGTCGCAGATGGCTTCTAGGCCTGCTTTGGAAAAGGTGGTGCCGGTGGGGTTTTGCGGCGAGCACAACGACAGCAGCGCTGCCGACTGGATATGTGGCGCAATGTCGGCCGCCGTGGGCATAAAGTTGTTTTCGGCTGTGGCTTCTATCACCACGTGTTCGCCTTCTACAAAATGCGTGTAATGGTTGTTGTTCCAGGAAGGCACAGCATAAATCACCTGGTCGCCTTTATCGCAGATGGCGCGGTAAATGGCATAGATCAGGGGGCGGCCGCCACAAGCCACCAGTATTTCATCTACACCGTAGCTGAGGCCCTGGTGCTGCTGAATAAAAGTGGCAATGCTCTGGCGCAGGTCGAGGTTGCCTTCGGCTGCGGGGTAGTTGGTGAAGTGCTGGCGGTAAGCTTCGATAATCGCCGATTCCATTTCGGCGGGAATCGGAAATATGGCGGGATCGAAATCGCCTACGGTAAAGTTGTAAATGGTTTCGCCCTTGCGGATGCGTTCGCGGATTTCGCCGCCCAGTTTTACAATTTCAGATCCTATCAGTGTTTCAGAAAGATGCGACAGTTTCATTTGAATTTTCTCCGGCGGCAAAGATAGTTGACAGGGAATAGATGATGGATGATAGATGGTGGATGATAGTTGGGAGTTGATAGTTGATAGTTGGTAGTAGGACAATCTATGATCAGGTTATCTGCTTCTGTCATTGCGAGGCGCAGAAGGGGCGTATTGGAAAAGGAGGACTGTTGCGCCGAAGCAAATCTCCCATGCTGTAAAACGCATGAAATTTTACTGTTGTAAAAAACATGAAAGCGCAACTTTTAATAAGCCTTAGGAAACAGAGGAGATTGCTTCGGCGCATAAAATTCTTCCTGCAATAATGCCTCCGCTGCGCCTCGCAATGACGCCACATTTCTGCAGCGTGGTTTATGAAATAAGAACGGTTAACTCCAGACTACAAAATCAGAACTATCACCTACCATCTATCATCCACCATTTATCATCCATCATCCATCATCTCTACTCCAATCCCAGTTCGCGGAACGTATTGCCCTGGCTCAGGTCGCCTGTTTCGTAGCCGCGGCGAAACCAGTACATACGTTGCTCCGATGATCCGTGGGTAAATGACTCGGGCACAACATGACCCTGGGCCTGTTCCTGCAGCCGGTCGTCGCCAATGGCATTGGCAGCCCGCAGGGCCTCCTCCACGTCGCCGGCTTCCAGCAGGTTTTTGCCCTGCACATGGTGGGCCCATACGCCGGCCAGGAAATCGGCCTGCAGTTCCATGGCCACCGAGTGGCGGTTGTATTGTTCTTTGCTTACCGCACCACGCAGGCGGGCCATTTTTTGCGACGTTCCCATCAATGTTTGAATGTGGTGCCCCACTTCATGTGCCACTACATAGGCCATGGCAAAATCGCCGGGGGCGCCAAAGCGCTGGGATAAATCGTTGTAAAAAGAAAGATCGATGTATAATTTTTGATCGCCGGGACAATAAAAAGGTCCGCTGGCCGAAGTGGCGCCACCACATGCCGATTGCACCTGGCCCGAAAAAAGTACCAGGGTTGGTTCAACGTAAGATTGACCGGATTGTGCAAATACCTGGTTCCACACATCTTCTGTTTCGGCCAGTACCACTTTCACAAACTTGGCCTGCTGCTCCTGGGCAGCCTGTTGTTCCTGGCTCATAGGTGCGCCGCCGCTGTTGCCGGGCAACGGAAGCTGGGAAGTATCAACGTTGCCTCCCAGCAGGAAATTTACCAGCAGGGCTATTACCCCAATAATACCGCCGCCGATGGCAACGGGGCCGCCAATGCCGCGGCGGTCATCAACATTTGAACTTTCTCTGCGGCCTGTCCAACGCATAATAGGAATTTTAGAAAAGAAGTTAAAAAAGCATGCCCGAATAAACAGGCCCAGTAAAACACCTCTTTTTATACGCAGGTAAAATTTCGGCAACAGGATTGTAAATGCCCGATGCCCTCATAGGAATTGCCCGAAACCAACAAAAATCATTTGGAAATGAGCAACATATTAGTATTTTCCGGCTCAATAACTAACTGCTTAGACGAAGAATTAATCCGCTATGAAGCTCCATGATTTGCTGGGTGTAGTGGCCACCCTATGTTATCTGGCCCCACTGCTGACTGTTATTATTCTGGGTCTGTTCATCAATAAAAGCCTGTTATCGCTGGCACTGTACTGCGGCATTGCCGTATTCTACAATGCACTGCACACCGGGCTGCTCCCTGCAGACAAGCACCTGCTCCTGAACAGCGGGATCCTCTTTGGTTACCTCAACGGCCCTCTGATGCTTGGCCTGCTTACCTTGTACTGCCACACGCCGGTAAAGAAAAAAACAGTGTACACCACCGCTACTCTGTACCTTATTTACGAAGCAGCCATAGCCATCCGCTTTGGCTGGCAGGAAAAAAGCACCCTGTACACCAGTGGTGTGGGGTTGTTGCTGGTGTTTGTATTGGGCGTGTATTTTTTTACAGCACAACTAAAGCAAACAGTAAGGTTTGGCAAAGGGCTGGGCAGGTCTTTTATTGCAGCGGCCATATTTTTTTCCTACGGCCTGTATGGCATCGTTTATTATGTGCACTGTATTCACCAGGCACCAGAAATAAGCGACACACTTTCGCTGTACTATGCGGCATCCATAATTTTTTGTGTGTTGGCAACCACCGGCCTGCTCCATCTGTACCTGCGTCACCGCCAGATCAAACAGGTGCAGCAAGTGCGCCGCGAACTGCAGGCATTTTTTGCAGAATAAAGGCGCCAGTACCAAAACACTTTGTTTAATAAAAAACCCCGGTACGGCACCGGGGTTTGGTTGGCTCATGTGACTTCAGCTTTTTTGTACAACACTCCAGAGGCGATGGACTTTAGCGGGCTACAGATTGCCCGGTGTTGCTACACTACAGATCATAACTATTGGCACTAATCATGCGGGCCGCAATGCGGCGGCGTGCTTCCTTGCTGTTGAACGACTGTGCCTTGGTAAAGCGGCGCAGGCCCAGCAGCATCATGCGTTGTTCGTCGCCATCGGCAAATGCGTTAATAGCGTCTTTGCCATGCTTCAGCACCCGGTCGGCAGCATCATACAGGTAACAACCCAAAATGTCCTGATAGATTTCTGTGTCGCCACCCCGTGCCGCCAGTTTTTGTACCCGCAACAGGAGGCTTTCGCTTACAAAGGCTTCCAGCGCCATATCGGCAATGTGCATTAAAATTTCCTGCTCACTTTCCAGCTGCATCATCAGCTTTTGCGCAGCGGCGCCTGCAGCCAGCAGCACCGATTTTTTAAAGCCTTCCACCAGTTTAATTTCCGCAGCAAACGGTGTTTCGTCGCCTTCGCCAAACTCAGGGATCGACATCAGTTCTTTTTGCACACCCATAGCAGCGCCCATCAGGCCCAGGCGGCCCTGCATGGCCCGCTTCAGGGTCATGTCTACCGTCAGCAGACGGTTGATTTCATTGGTGCCTTCAAAAATGCGGTTGATGCGACTGTCGCGGTAAGCACGGGAAATATTGTATTCGGCGCTAAAGCCGTTGCCGCCATGGATCTGCACGCCTTCGTCCACCACAAAATCCAGCGCCTCGGAACCCACCACTTTCAGGATGGCGCATTCAATGGCATATTCTTCGGCGGCGCCCAGCAGTGCTTCGTTAAAAGGTTTGCCCTCTTCCAGCGCTTCCTTTTCTTTGTCGTCAATCCATTGTGCGGTGCGGTACAGGGCGCTTTCGGACGCAAAAATGCGGATGGCCATTTCGGCGATCTTATGCTGTATGGCGCCAAAATTGGAGATGGGCTTTCCAAATTGTTCGCGGGTATTGGCATACTGCGTAGAAATGGAAGCGGCCATTTTGGCCCCGCCCAGGGCTGCTGCGCACAGTTTGAGGCGGCCGATATTAAGGATGTTGAACGCTATTTTATGACCCTTGCCAATTTCGCCCAACACGTTTTCGGCGGGCACTTTGCAATCCTGGAAATACAACTGCACCGTGGAGGAGCCTTTGATGCCCATTTTGTGTTCTTCGGGCCCATTGGAAAATCCTTCCATGCCCCGCTCTACAATAAAGGCGGTGAATTTATCGCCGTCCACCTTTGCAAACACGGTAAAGATGTCGGCAAAGCCACCGTTGGTAATCCAAACCTTTTGCCCGTTCAGGAGGTATTGTTTTCCGTCTTCGCTGAGGCGGGCAGTGGTTTTGGCACTGAGGGCATCGGAGCCGCTGTTGGGTTCGGTAAGGCCGTAGGCGCCCACCCACTCGCCGGAAATAAGTTTGGGAATGTATTTGGCTTTCTGCGCTTCGTTTCCAAAATATAAAATGGGAAGCGTGCCAATGCCGGTATGCGCCGCTAGCGCCACCGAAAACGAATGGCCGGCGCCCAGGTAATCGTTGATGATAGTGGAAGTGACAAAGTCCTTGCCCAGGCCGCCATATTCTTCGGGAAAAGAAGCCGCCAGCAGCCCCTGTTCACCTGCTTTTTCTACCAGCGAACGCATCAGCCCTGCTTCCAGGTTATCGATGCGGTCGAGGTGTGGCCACACTTCGGTTTCCAAAAACTGCTGGCACATGTCGCGGATCATGCGCTGCTCTTCCGAAAAATCTTCGGGAATAAACGTTTGGGCCGGTTCGCTGGGCCTGATCAGCCATTCGCCGCCTTTCAGCGATGCGGTTTGTATGGTGTTCATGGTGGTTATTTTTTAGGTTTAAGTAATCGTTAGTTGGGTAGACGGGAAAGACAGTAAAGTCAGTAAAGACGGTAAAGACATTTGTACTTCTTCGAAAAAAATTCTGTTGGCTTTGCAGGCTTTTACTCTTCCCTAAAACACTTTACTCATTCGCATACATCTTTTCGGTCTTTCCTGTCTTTTCCGTCTTATTTCAAATTATCATACACCTTTTGCAGCACTTCTTTACAAAGCTCTACATGCTCTGGGGGTACGCCAGACAAGGCTTCGTTCAGGGTTTCCTCGGCCAGTTGCATGGTTTGCTCCTGTAGCTTTTGTGCTGCTTTGGTTACATAAATTTTATTGATGCGGCGGTCCGAATCGGAAGGCACCCGCTGCACCAGGCCCAGCTTTTCCAGGTTGTCTACCAAGCGGGTGATGCTGGGCTTATCGCGAAAAGTAGCATTGCACAGGTCCTGCTGGCTTTTGCCATCATCTTTCCATAAATGATACAAAACACTCCATTGTTCAATGGTCAGTTGCAGGCCTGCCGCATTGAATTTTTTCTGCAGGCTGCGGGCAATGGCAATGGATGCCTTGCCGGTGATAAAACTGTATAATTCGCCTTTACTAAATTGGTTGTTTTGCATACGGTTGTTTAAACAACCATTCCAAGTTAAGTATTTTTTTAAAATGAACAAGGGCCCCGGGAAATAATTGGCAAACAGGGAGCAAATAGCCCCCATTGCCCAAGTGTTCCAAGCTGCGGTTGGGAAATCTGGCGTTCAACCAACCGTTTCCTGCGCTTTGATGAAAAATATTCTACCGGTTCAACACTCCCACCGCTTGCTTAGCTTTGCCGCTTCATGTTGCTTTGGCCCACCCTTATTTTCCTGGTCTTTTATACGGCGCTGTTTGGCTATTACCTTTTTTTTTGGACCAAATTGCCTTTTTTTAGCACCCACCCGGGCACCCGGCCCGATGGTTTTATTTCGGTAATTGTTGCCGCCCGCAACGAAGCCGCCAACATCGAACGCCTGATTGCAGCACTGCAGGCCCAAACCTTACCCCTGCCACAGTTTGAAGTGATTGTTGTGGATGACTACTCCACCGATGCCACAGCCGAACTGCTGCACCGGTATATAAGCGACCGGTTCAGGGTTACCCGTCCAAGTGTGCCGCCCAATCAATCGTCCAAGAAAAAAGCCATTGAGGCGGGGGTACAAGCGGCCCGCGGACCGCTGCTGGCCATTACCGATGCCGACTGTGTGCCACCGCCCCGCTGGCTGGAGCAATTGCTGGCTTTTCAGCAACAGAGAAATGCTGTTTTTGTAGCCGCGCCGGTAAGGCTACAAACAACGCCTACGCTCCTGGGCATTTTTCAATCCCTGGACTTTACCATGCTGCAGGCCATTACCGCGGCCAGCGTGCAGGGCGGTGCCCACAGCATGTGCAACGGCGCCAACCTGGCCTACAAGCAAAGTGCCTTTAATGAAGCAGGCGGCTTTGCGGGCATTGATGCCGTTGCCTCGGGCGACGATATGTTGCTCATGTATAAAATTTGGCAAAAACATCCGCAGGGCGTGCACTACCTCAAAAGCCACGCGGCTATAATGCCCACACCGGCCATGCCCACCTGGCAAGCCTTTTGGCAGCAACGCATCCGCTGGAGCAGCAAGGCCACGCACTACCAGGACTGGCGGGTAAGCGCAGCACTTTATTTTGTGTTTGGATTCAACCTGTGGGCTTTGGTGCTGGTAACCGCTGCAATATTTACCCAAATCAGTTGGCAGTTGCCGCTGGTATTTTTGGCGGTAAAAACAGGGGCTGAACTGCTGTTGCTGTTTCCGGCCACCGTTTTTTTTGGCGGCCGCAGGCAACTAATATTTTACCCGCTGCTGCAGCCATTGCACATCCTTTATACCATTGCTATTGGATTTGCCAGCCGGGGCCGCAGCTACCAGTGGAAGGGCCGAACAACCAGGTAGCAACCTGTTGCGCTGGCAAGATCCCTCAGGCGCTTTTTGTTGTGCATAGTATTGATGCTTTTACTTTTTTGTTCCTGCGAAAAATAAAAGCAGGCCCGCAATAAAAGACAACATCATCAGGGAGCTGTTTCCTGATTATGTTTTTGTATTATGGTGGCAAAGTGCTACAGATCATTAATCAGCACTATGGCAGCTCCTTTATTCGGACAGAATAAAGGAGCCAGGTAATCTGTTTTAAAAAATGGGGCAGCCGGCAATGATCGATTAGGATATTTTATAAACTCCCCGGCAAATCCTGGCAAAACAGAACATTGGATTTTTAGATACCCGCCTTGTACCATTTAGGGCTCTGCTCAAAGCCCTTATCTTTCCAACATGAACGGCGGTGATACTTTTTCCCAAAACAAAACATGGAAGCGGTTTCGCAAAAACCGTGGTGCCATGATTGGCCTGGGTTTTATCGCCATCATTATTTTGCTGGCTCTTTTTGCTTACCTGCTGGCCCCCGATGGCAGCCCCTTTGCCAACCGGATGACACTGGAAATTGGCGGGCAAAAACCAGGCTACAGCCAGCAGTTTTTACTCGTAAAAAAAGAGCACCAGGTTCTCCAACCCAATTTCTTAAACAGGTTGCTTTATGGCCGCCCCGATGTTTACCTCTACGTTCCCATAACGGGATATGCTATTGCAGGCGATTCGGTGGCGGCGGCCCGGTATGTAGATGAAGGCATAACAGAAACTATCCGGTTTAGCAGGCACCAATTGGCCCCGCAACTTACCGCAACCCAAACTTTTTGGCTGGGCAGCGACAAATTTGGCCGCGATATTTTAAGCCGCCTGCTGATTGGCACCCGGGTTAGCCTGGGGGTAGGATTGGTAACGGTGCTTATTTCATTGCTGCTTGGAATTTCGCTGGGGGCGGTGGGCGGATATTTTGGCGGCCGCACCGATGCGCTGGTACAGTGGCTGGTAAACGTGGTTTGGAGCATTCCTACCCTGCTGCTGGTATTTGCGGTTACGCTGTTGTTGGGTAAAGGTTTCTGGCAGGTGTTTGTGGCCGTGGGGCTTACCATGTGGGTGGGCGTGGCGCGGCTGGTGCGTGGACAGGTGCTGGCCACCCGTGAGTTGCAGTATGTGGAGGCTGCCCGGGTATTGGGCTTTGGCAATGCCCGCATTATTGTCCGCCATATTTTACCCAACATCCTCGGACCGGTGCTGGTGATTGCGGCATCCAACTTTGCATCGGCCATTGTTATTGAAGCGGGCCTCAGCTTTCTGGGTGTGGGCGTGCAGCCGCCGCAGCCCAGCTGGGGGCTCATGATCCGGGAGAATTACAACTTCATCATAACGCAAAACCCGGCGCTGGCACTGGCACCGGGTGTGGCTATAATGTTGGTAGTACTGGCGTTTAACCTGCTGGGCAACGGGTTGAGGGATGCGGTAGATGTGAAGAGCAGATGATAGATGATGGATGGTAGATGATAGTATATACCAAAAACCGGGAAGTCAATATTTTTAAGAGATCCATTTCTGTCATCCCTCATCTACCATCCATCATCCGAACTACTCCTCCACCGTTACCTGTACGCTGCGGTTGAGGCTTTCCTCCAGCGAAATAAAAGTTTCGGTGCGTTCAATGCCTTTTACCTTTTGCATCTGGTCGTGAAGAACGGCGCGTAACTGTGCTATATCTTTGCACACTATTTCGGCAAAAATGCTGTAATTGCCCGTGGTATAGTTCATGCGGACGATCTCAGGAATTTTGCGCAGCTCTTTGGCAACTACATCGTACAGCGAGCTTTTTTCGAGGTAAATACCAATAAAGGCAATTACATCGTAGCCCAGTTTTTTCAGGTCTACGTGCAGGCGGGTGCCGTTAACGATGCCGTTGTCCTGCAGCTTTTTAATGCGAACATGCACAGTGCCGGGCGAAACAAACAGCTTTTTGCCCAGGTCGGCATAAGAGATGTTGGCGTCCTGCATCAGGTGCTGAATAATCTGCAAGTCCAATTTGTCGATATTCAAACTAGCGGCCATTTGAAATAGAAGTTTTGAATGTATTGCAACAAAAGTAATATTTTTTGAATTTCATCTAAAGTTTTTTATTTTTCATTGAAAAATTTTGAAACAATGGCGCATTACTTTAGTTTTGTGCCTGTTAGCTCATTGAATCAGCAACACACATACTGTGGGGTGATGAAATTTTCGGCAGACATGCCCTCTTGTCTCGGGGGTGGGGATCACAAGATAAAGTCAGGATATAGCCGGTTTGTTCCGACAGGGGTTGACCACCAAGCGCTGTCCCGTTCCTAATTGCCCCGTGGAGGTTCGAGCCCTCCCCCTACAGCTCCAATCAATAAAGGCCTTGTAAGCAAAAAGCTTGCGAGGCCTTTTTGTTTCCTTCACCCCGGCACCTATTACCGAACAGGGAAATGTTAGGAAAAACAAAATCATGTGCTCTGCTGCTAAACTTATGTAATATAGAAATAATAACCTTCCAGCTCAAACGTTTCCAGATGAACATGAACCAATGCAGGTAGCAGTGCAACGTGAAAAAGACCTGGCGGCGTAACTAACAGCAGCAATCCTGCCTTGGCATTCACCCTTCCAAACCAACCACACCCATGCTGCAATTTCTTTTCGAACATTCGGGCACCATTATCATTTTGCTGCTGGCCGCCACCATCCTGTATTTTCTGGTAACGGTAGCCGCCCGAGCCGAAAAAACAAAAGACAAAAGAGCCGAATTAATGGAACGCGTTAAGCGGCTGCAAAAAAAGCTGGACCCGGATACAAAGGACAATTAAGCCTTATTGCTGCATTTGGACATGCCCGGAAAAAAGCCGGTGCACATGCAGCTTTTATTGCGGTAGCAGCTAAAATATACGCTCCATAGCACCCGGGTACTCCCAGCGGCAGCTAGGGAGCCGGATGGCAATTTCCGGCTTCATTTTCAAGTATTTACAAACTTATTTCAACTTTTCCCCTGCACAAATAAAATAGTATATATATTAGTCGCGTCAATCTTCGTATAGCTACAAGGGTTGGCCCGGTTATTATAACCTGCATGGGTCGTTTTACTTTTGTACTTCAATAAACGACACACACCGTACTATCCAGCTCCTACGATTAGCATGTAATTTTTACTGTAAACAGCAATTATGTTTCAACCAGCATGATGGTATAAGGTTAAACCAAAGCCATTAGTTGGGGAAACGACGCCACTCCAATGTCCGAAAACCCTACCCCACTTCCTGTGAAAGATCAAGCTGGCATTAAGCCTGTGGACAGCACACTGTCTTTATCTTGTAGATAACCTCTGTGTTTGCTGCAGCACCATCGCCGGACTGGTCAGCAATTATGTTTTTTTAAAAGCCGCTGCAAAAAATTGGGCAGGGCGGGCAACAAAAACAGGTAAACCAAACTAAACAACAACCGTAAATAGCGAACTATGAAAGCAGTAATCCTAGCAGGTGGCTTCGGCACCAGAATCAGCGAAGAAAGTGGCGTTCGGCCCAAACCCATGGTAGAGATCGGCGGAAAGCCCATATTGTGGCACATCATGAAATTGTATTCCGCACATGGCATCAACGATTTTATCATTTGCCTGGGGTACAAAGGGCACATCATCAAAGAATATTTTGCCAACTACTGCCTCCACAACTCCGACGTAACCTTCGACATGCGCAAAAACAGCATGGAGGTGCACAGCAACAATACCGAGCCCTGGACCGTAACCCTGGTGCATACCGGCCACAACTCCATGACCGGTGGCCGCCTGCGCCGCGTAAAAGATTATATTGGCAATGAAACTTTTTGCATGACCTATGGCGATGGCGTAAGCGACATCAACATTGCCGAATCCATTGCCTACCACCGCCAGCAGGGCACCCTGGCCACCCTTACAGCGGTGCAGCAGCCGGGCCGCTTTGGCGCCTTCAACCTGTCGGGCGACGATACCCGGATTGCCACCTTTAAGGAAAAGCCCAACGGCGATGAAATGCCCTGGATCAATGGCGGCTTTTTTGTACTGGAGCCCGAAGTGATCGACTACATCGCAGACGACGATACCACCTGGGAAAAAGAACCCCTGGAAGTGCTGGCAAAAGAAGGTGAACTGTCGGCCTACCGCCATACCGGCTTCTGGCAACCCATGGACACCCTACGCGACAAGCAGGTGCTGGAAGAAATGTGGCAAAAAGGTACCGCGCCTTGGTACGATATCATCAACAATGCACAACCTGCATTACAGCGATAAAAAAAAGGGGCACGGCACCTACGGGCTGTGCCCCTTTTTTCCTTTCCAAACGGCAAAGACCTGCCTTTGGGTTTTGTAGGTGCGCCAACAACAACACACCAGACCAGGCATCAATTTGCTTTCTTAAACCCTAACCACGCTGCTGCCGGCAGGCGGCTTATTTTGCTATAATTTGTACCAATGGATGTTGCTCAGTTAAAAGAAACATATACCGGCAAAAAAGTTTTTCTCACCGGCCATACCGGATTCAAAGGATCGTGGCTATTGCAATGGCTGCACTGGCTGGGCGCCGAAGTTCGCGGCTATGCGCTGCCGCCCAAAACAAGCCAGGACCTGTACCACCTCATTGATGGCGATGCGCTTTGCCATTCAGAAATTGCCGACATAAAAGATGCGGATGCCGTAAAGGCTGCCATCCTGGATTTTCGCCCCGATTTTATATTTCACCTGGCAGCCCAACCGCTGGTAAAGCTTTCGTATGAAATTCCCTCGGAAACCTTTGCCGTAAACGCCATGGGCACTGCCTATGTGCTGGATGCAGTGCGCCAGCTGGAAAAGCCTTGTGTGGTAGTGCTCATTACTACCGATAAGGTGTACGAAAATAAAGAGTGGATTTACCCATACCGCGAAACCGACCGCCTGGGCGGATACGACCCCTACAGTGCCAGCAAGGCATGCGCCGAGGTGGTGATTCATTCTTACACGCAGTCGTTTTTTAACCCCAAAGCTTTTGCGCAGCACCAAAAAGCCATTGCCAGCACCCGTGCCGGCAACGTTATTGGCGGCGGCGACTGGTCGGCCGACCGTATAGTGCCCGACATTATCCGGGCACTGCAGGCCCAACAACCCGTGGTGGTGCGCAACCCCGCAGCCGTGCGGCCCTGGCAGCATGTGCTGGAGCCACTGGGTGGATACCTGCTGTTGGGTGCAAAGCTGGCCAAAGAACCACTGCGCTATATGGGCGCCTGGAATTTTGGCCCCCTGGCCGACGACAACAAACAGGTGGAAGACGTGGTGCAAACGGCCCTGCAGGTATGGGGCAGCGGCACCTACGAAAAACCGCAACTGACCAACCAGCCGCACGAAGCAGGCCTGCTGAAACTGGACATCAGCAAAGCAATAGCGCAACTGGGATGGACGCCCAAATACAATGCACAGGCCGCCATTGAACAAACCATTCAATGGTATAAAACATTTACCAAAGGGGAGCAGGATATCAAGGCATTTACGCAAAGCCAGATTGAAGCTTACCTGTCGGAGGCATAAGCAGCAAAAGCATTATAAAAGATGGTGCTGCTGTTGCAAAAAATCTATACAAGACAACAATGACCTTTACCGAAACCAAGTTAAAAGGCGCATATATCATTGACCTGAAAAAGCTGGAAGACGATCGCGGATTTTTCAGCCGTTCGTTTGATAAACGGATGTGGGAAGAGCACGGCCTGAAAGGCGACATTTTGCAATCGAACATCAGCCGCAACAAGCATAAAGGCACGCTCCGCGGCCTGCACATGCAGCTGGCACCCCACGCCGAAACAAAACTGGTACGCTGTACCCGCGGGGCCATCTACGATGTGATTGTGGATGTGCGCCCTGACTCCGAAACCTTCAAACAATGGATTGGTGTGGAACTTACGGGAGATAACTACCGCATGCTGTATGTACCCGAAGGTTTTGCACACAGTTACATTACCCTGGAAGACGACTCGGAAGTGCTGTACAACGTAACCGAAGTGTATACCCCCGGTGCGGAAAAAGGGTACCGTTGGGACGATCCTGCATTTGGCATTGAGTGGCCCATAGAGCCGGTAATTATTTCACCCAAAGACCAGGCGTATCCCCTATTCGATGCGGAGGAAGTTGCTGCAAATGGATAACAAAAACCAGTTTTCATTTTAAAAGAAAAATATGATCATCATAGATACGGCGCTGGCTAAGCGGCACGCCGACAACAACCCGGTGCGGGTAGCCATGGTGGGTGCGGGATTTATGGCCAAGGGCATTGCTTTGCAGATCTTTCAATCGGTGCCCGGCATGGAGCTGGTGGCAGTGGCCAACCGCACCGTTGACAATGCACGCAGGTTGTATGCCGAAGCTGGCCAGCCAGACGTGGCTGAAGTGCACAGTGTAAACGAACTGGAACAAAACATACAAGAGGGCAGGTACAGCATCACCTCCAATTACGAACTGGTGTGCAACGCAAAAGGCATTGACGCCATCGTGGAAGTAACCGGTGCGCTGGAGTTTGGTGCCACGGTAGCGCTTGCAGCCATCAAGGGCGGCAAACACATCATCATGATGGATGCCGAAGTGGATGGCACCGTGGGTTGTATTTTAAAGGTACATGCAGATAAGGCAGGTGTAGTGTACACCAATGTTGATGGCGACCAGCCTGGTGTGATCATGAACCTGTACCGGTATGTAAAATCTATTGGCTTAAAGCCCGTGCTTTGCGGCAACATTAAAGGGCTGCACGACCCCTACCGCAACCCTACCACGCAGGAAGGTTTTGCCAAACGTTGGGGGCAAACGCCATCGATGGTTACTTCGTTTGCCGATGGCAGTAAAATTTCTTTTGAGCAGGCCATTGTAGCCAACGGCACGGGTATGCGGGTAGCCAAACGCGGCATGCACGGACCCCATGCACCAGCAGGTGCGCCTATCAAAGAAGTAGTTAACCTGTACCCGCATGAGGATTTGCTGAATGGCCCCGGCATTGTAGATTATGTAGTGGGCATTGCCGAACCCGCAGGTGGCGTATTTGTGCTGGGTACGCAGGAAGATCCACGGCAAAAGCATTACCTCAATTATTACAAAATGGGCGAAGGCCCGCTGTATTGCTTTTACACACCTTACCACCTGTGCCACCTCGAAGTGCCCCTCACTATTGCAAGGGCAGTGCTGTTTCAGGATGCTGCATTAACACCGTTGGACAAGCCATATGTGGAAGTAGTGGCTGCCGCAAAACGAGATCTTAAAGCCGGCGAAGTGATCGACGGCATTGGTCACTACATGACCTACGGCCTGTGCGAAAACGCCGATGTGCGGGCAGAAGAAAACCTACTGCCCATAGGCATTGCAGAAGGCTGCACCCTAAAACGCGACATTCTAAAAGATGCAGTGCTTACTTACGATGATGTGATCCTGCCCGAAGGAAGGTTGATCGACCAGTTGCGCATAGAGCAGGATAATTATTTTAATACGCATGCACCAGTGCTGAATGAAGCCGCCGCTGCATCGCTATAGGCATTGTTTTTCGTACCCATTTATATACTTACCACCGGCTATTGCTGGTGGTTTTTTTATATATCAAAGCCGGTGTCGCTGCCAACATTTAATAATGAGCAAAAACATGCTCCCATCTTTGTGCTCCCCTTTTCTTTATGGCTTGGTGGTTCAAAAAAATCTGCCCTATCTTAATACCAACATCAAAACCACCACTATGAGTTTTACCCATGCAATCAGTTGGTTCGAAATTCCGGCTGCCGACCTCGAGCGGGCACAAAAGTTTTACGAAACCATTTTTGGAGTCCAATTAATTCCGATGGAATTGCCGGATTTTCAAATGCGCATGTTTCCCATCGAAGACCCGCAGAATGGCATTGGCGGTGCACTGATCAAAGCCGGCGATTTTTATAAACCTTCGACAACCGATGGCGTGCTTATTTACCTGAATGGAAACCCCGATGTGCAACAGGTGCTGGATAAAGTGGAAGCCGCCGGCGGCAGCATTGCGGTGCCCAAAACCGAAATTTCGCCCGAGTATGGATTTATGGGTGTGTTTATCGACACCGAAGGCAACCGCATTGGTTTGCACAGCGTGCCCAACCAATAAAAAGGTGCAATAGGATAAAAGGGTGCAATATGTTTATTGCGCCTTTTTTCGTTTAGTGGTAAACGTTACATCAGCGGAGTTTAAAAATAATATAGTCGGGTGCTTCGGCAGCCACAGAAAAATTGCGGGTGAGGTGTTGTGCAAACATTGGATAAGCAGCCCTGATGGTATCGTATTGCTTGCGATAAATGCTGAACCAAGCTGCACCCTGCTGCCGCAAACGCTCCAGTATAGCCACAGCTGCTTCATCGGTTGGCGGCAGAACGTCCCATATTTCTTTGCCAGCAGGCGGGAACACCCAACCCCTGCCCCTGCTGTAAAAAATGGCAATCGGGCTGCCGATTTCCCTGGCAAGCACTACCACCAGGTCATTGGGTTGGCGTAGTTGGTTCAGGCGTACACCCATGCGGTAATCGGTGATATAATATTGATCTGTAAAGGTGTTGGGCAGCACCCTCCTGTTCGATACTGCAATCCATGCAAGCAGCACGATGCCTGTAACCAAACCCAGTAAATTATATTTTTTAAAAATGCCCCACAAAGCCACAATAGTACTGCCGCAAAATGCAGCAATCATGGGATGCCAGATATGAAAATTCCAGAAATTCAATACGATCTCTTTGCCACCAATAAAATAAAAAATCAGTACGCCCAACAGCCAGAAGTGAAATAAAAAAGGCGCATGAAAACCCATTGGCTCCCCTTGCTTTTTCTTATTGTAAATACGCCACACAGAAACAAAAATTCCCGCTATGGCGAGGCAGATAAAGGGCATACCCACCGTCCATGCTTTAAAAATATAGGTAGCTGTAGGAAGAAAGAATCGTTGCGCTATCCAGCTGCTTATGCCTTCATTCCAAATCCAGTTGCCTTCGCCTGCAAAATGGTACGGCGGGTAGGCCAGCGATAAATGTCTGGCCCAAATATAATAGGCAGCTACTATAGCCACTACGGCCAACCCGGCCCATGCTATCCTGGCGAGTGTAGCGACATTCAAACTTTTTCGGGCTTGTAATATAGAAAGGGTTGCATACAGCATGGGCAGCAAAAGGACCATGCCCGTAATCTTTGATAAAAAGCCCCAACACGCAAAAACAGCGGTCAGCAGCAGGTAACGGTTGTTATTGGTTTGCAGGTATGTCACCAGCATCCACACACCTGTAGTTACCAGGGATACCATGGCAGGGTCGGGCAAAAAACACCGGTCGATGAAAAGAGCACCAGGCAATATGGCCAACACCGCCGCGGCTGCCAAAGCATGAGCAAGGCCCCAAATCCGTAGCACCAGTTGGTGCAGCGCAAATACACCCCACACGCCAAATAAAAGAGCCACCAGGCGCCCTACCCAATCGTGCTGCCCAACCACATGGTACAACAGGCTGCTGATATATGAAACGGTCTGAAACTCCCGCCCATTGTAGCTTTCGCCTGGCCCATTCCAGCTTACCTCGGGGAAAAGGATGTTGGGATTGTGCCGGTAAAAATTCTCCGCCATCATGGCCACACTCGTTTGTCGCCACCCCGCAAGGTCGTTATAAGGCTGGTCAATCCGGTAAAAACGTACAAGTGTAGCCGAAATCAATATTAAGAGCAGCAACAAGCGCTTATTGCGGCGCATCAATTGCGATACCGCTACGGCAGTCCTGTGTATGGTTGGGGCAAATAACATAAAGAAGCGCAACGGTGCGGCAAATTAGGCATACCCGGTTATAGTTCAAAATAATTGCATGTGAACAATCCGTTACTTATGTAACCCTTGCTTCAACACCGCCATTGAACCATTAATCATAAAAGTGCCTTTGTTTTGTTGGTTACCTTTTGACCCTGAACCTAATCTGCCCGTTTTGCAGTGCGGTACAACAGCACACACATCAACAGGAAAAAGGCTACCCCTAAAATATAGTATCCCCCCTGCCCCAGGCTATGGATCAACCCTTCTTCCATGCTGATGCCCTGCAGGCCCCGCTCCGATGAAGGAAAAGCCTGCAGAAAAGCCACTACGACACCAAACAGGGCGCCACCTGCCACCAGCCCGGTGGCAAACAGGTTGCCACGGCCCAGGTCCTCTTCTTCGGGGTTGGTCGCAATTTTTTTACGCTCCACAATGCCCTTGATAAGGCCGCCTGCAAAAATGGGCAGCGTGGTAGCCAGCGGCAGGTAAGCGCCTACGGCAAACGACAAGGATTTGATGCCGCACAACTCCATCACAATAGCCAGGAATACACCAACAAAAACAAACTGCCAATCGAGGTTAAATGAAAGCACACCTCGGATAAGGGTAGCCATCAGCGTGGCCTGCGGCGCCGGGTATTTATCCGAACCAATAGCATGCGTAATGCCCTGCGCCAGCATTTCCTGCGTGGGATTGTCCAACACCTTTACCGTAACCCCAATGGCAATAGACGAAACGATGGCGCCGATGAACAAAGCCAATTGTTGGTAACGTGGGGTGGCGCCAACAATGTAGCCGGTTTTCAAATCCTGCGAGGTGGCACCAGCGTTAGCAGCAGCAATACAAATAATACCACCTACTACCAACACCATGGGTTCGTACACTTTGCCGCTCCAGCCAATGGAAATAAACAAAAGCGCCGTTGCCAAAATGGTGGCGATGGTCATGCCCGACACCGGGCTGTTGGAAGAGCCGATAAGTCCCACGATGCGTGAAGCAACCGTAACAAAAAACGCCCCGAAGATGACCACCAGAATGCCGATGAGGAGCTTGTTCCAAATCGTATTTCCCGGGATCATGGGCAATACTGCAATGAGTACAATAAGGGCCAGCGAGCCAAACAACACCACGCGAATATCGAGGTCGCGGTCGGTGCGGGCCACCGCTTCGGATGTGTCGGTTGTTTTAACGCCACCGAGGCTGCTTTTAAATGAAGAAATAATGGTGGGAATGGTTTTGAGCAGTGTAATAAAACCACCTGCCGCTACAGCACCGGCACCAATTTGCCGGATGTAGGCCCGGTACAGCGCCGAGCCGGTATCGGCAAATACTCGTGTGGTGGGGTCCCACCCGCCGGGGCCGCCGGCGGTGGCTACATCTTTCAGGTAGCCCAGTTTTACCAATTGTGCCGCAATCAGCGAAGGATCAATAATTGAAGCCAACAGGGGATTTAAAACCAGCCAGCTCAGTACGCCACCGGCCACCAGTATGCCGCTGATCTTGGGCCCGATGATATAACCCACACCCAGGTATTCGGGGGTGATTTCTGCAGCCACATTTGCCGAAGGAAAATAGCGGTTGCGAAAATCGGTCATGTACACCGGCGCCTCGGCAATGACCCGCAGGATGCGTTGCAAAAAAGCATAGCCCACGGCAACACCCAGCCCGTAAAAAGCAGTTTTGGCAAAATTGCCGCCCCGCTCCCCTGCCTTCAGCACCGCGGCACAGGCAGTGCCTTCGGGGTAAGGCAGTACACCATGCTCCTGCACAATAAGCGTACGCCGCAACGGAATCATCATCAGTGTACCCAGCACACCGCCCACAATGGCCAGCACAAAAATGGTTACGTAATCGAAATAATTGGCACCTACGCTGCGGCCATCGGTGCCAATGGAAAGAAATAAAAACCCGGGTAGTGTAAACGCCACACCGGCTGCAATGCTTTCGCCTGCCGAGCCCGTGGTTTGAATAATGTTGTTTTCTAAAATGGTGGTTTTAAACAGCCAGCGGCCTACCGTTATGGCAATAACCGCAATAGGTATGGAAGCCGAAACAGTAAGACCGGCACGCAGGGCCAGGTATACCGTGGCGGCGCCAAAGAGCACCCCGAACAGGCATCCCAAAAGGATGGCTTTAAGGGTAAATTCTTTCATCTTTTTATCGGCCGGCACATAAGGTTGAAAGGTGTTGGGAGACATGAGCAGCGGGTTGATTTCGGCTAAAGTAATGATTCCGTACCTACTGCTGCAGCAATCATTGCATCCGGCTTAAAGCAGGCTTCCTGCGCTCTTTTAATCAGTTCATTACTGCCGTCATTGTCGGCAGGTTCCCTGCAGTTTTTCTTTGCCCTTCTAAAACCAAAACTAACCAACGATGAAAAGGACCTTTGCATGTGTGCTGCTGTTGCTGACGGTGGCACTTGTTTCGTGTGAAAAAGAGGCGGGTGATATTCCGGGCAATATGCCCCGAACCACCGTACCGGCAGCACTGCGCGGCAGTTGGATGCATGGCCAGTTTTCGATGACGGAATACTGGAGCCAGAATCCATCCTCCTACCTGGGCAATGCATTTTCGATTGCCATGGCATTCCGCTTTTATGAAAACGGAACCTATGAGCAATACTTTACCGCCAGTGTTACTGGTGGCGGTGGCAACACCTTTCAGCAATCGGTAACGAGGGGAACCGTGGAAATCGATCCGCTCAACCGCACCATCACAACACATCCCTACCAGTCGCATTATAAAAGAACACGGGGAGAAATGGTGGAGGAAGAACGCGATATGAGAGGCTCGGAACTTAATGGGGCTACATACACGTACTACACCGGCACCGAGCCCAATGGCACAAAGGCGGTGCACCTGAAATTGCAAGGCACAAACGAGGCGCTTACTTTTCTGAGTAAACCTTAAGTGCTTTTTTAAAAATGCTTACACGATTTGAAGTGCTTGTCTTTACTTTTTTGCTTGCCCAAAAAAGTAACAAAAAAGGGCACCCGAAATCAATGACGGCATGGTTGCGGGTATGAGCCCTGATGAAGCTTTGGTGCTACTGTGGTAAAGTGCTGCAAGTCGCTATATAGCAATTATGCATTTCCTTAATACCTCCAATTACTATCAATTTTTCAATAAAAAACGGCGACTGTGATGCAGTCGCCCTTTTTTATTTATGTAAACAAATAGCTTACTTACTCATTTGCTGCAGCTTCTTGGTAAGCAACATCAGGATGACCGAAGCCACGCCAGCCATTACCACAAACAGCATAAAGAAATCGTACATATTGTTCATTTGGTAGCCCAGCACCGAAGTGGTTTTGCCATCGGTGGGCGACAGCGAACTAAGCACGCCGGCCAGTTTGTTGGCAAATGCATTGGCCAGGAACCATACCGCCATCAACAGGGAAGCAAACTTCAGCGGCGCCAGTTTATTTACCAGCGAAAGGCCAATGGGCGACAGGCACAGCTCGCCCCAGGTGTGCAGCATATACATACCCACCAGCCAGATCATGCTTACTTTCATATCGGGGCTTACATTTTTTACCCCGTAACCTATCCACAAGTAACCAATGGCCAGCAGGGCCAAGCCTATAGCCATCTTGGTAGGTGCCGATGGTTCGCGGCGGCCCATTTTGATCCACAACCAGGCAAATACCGGCGCAAACAACACTACGAATGCGGAGTTGAGCGATTGAAACCAGGAAGCCGGAACGGTAAAGAAACCAAGGTCGCGGTTGGTTTGGCGGTCGGCAAACAGGTTGAGCGAAGCACCGGCCTGCTCAAAGGCACTCCAGAAAAACACCACGAAAAACGAAACAATGAAGATGACACCCACGCGGCGTTTTTCACCGGCGTTGAGGCTTTTGTCGGTAAAAATAACAAAGGCAATAAACAGCACCGCTGCTATCATCAGGTACAGCAGGTAGCCAAATACATTGGCATCTACATACAACATGGCAATGAACAGGCCTGCCATGAGGAGCAGCCCAATCACGATGGCAATGGGGTTGTTCCACACGCCGCCGGTATTTTTGGGTACCACACCAATGTTGCCCGAAGCAGCAACGGGCAATGCCTGGCCGGGCACATCACCCAGGGGTGTACCATCGGGTGCCACCATGTATTTATCCTGATATATTTTTTGAATGATTACCGAAATGAGCATACCGATACCGCCTGCAAGAAAAGCCCATTTAAAATCGGCAGGGTTGCCCGTGTCGCCCACCAGGCCGCACACAAAAGGCCCGAGCATGCCCCCCACGTTGATGCCCATATAAAAAATGGTGTAGGCTGCATCAATGCGGCGGTCGCCCTTGGGATACAGCTGGCCCACCAGCGAAGAGATATTGGGTTTAAAAAAGCCGTTTCCGGTGATCATAAAACCCAGGCCGCAAAAAAACAGGAGCGTCGCCAGCCCGCTTACTTCGCCGGTGCCATCCACCAGCGAGCCGCAAAAAAACAGGATAAACTCGCCAACGGCCATCAGCAAACCGCCCACAATAATGGAGCGCTTGTTGCCCCAGTACCGGTCGGCAATATAGCCGCCAATAAGCGGCGTGAGATACACCAGGCCCGTGTACGACCCATACAGGTTGGAGGCAAAACCGTCTTCGTAGAGCAGCGCCTTGGTCATAAACAGGATGAGGATGGCACGCATGCCATAATAGTTGAAGCGCTCCCACATTTCGGTGGCAAAAAGCACATACAGTCCCTTAGGGTGGCCTTTGCCGGCGCCCACGTTCTCAGTAGTGGTATTCATAATTTAATAAGCAAGCCTAAACTCGGCGGTAAATAAAGCTTCCAAAGTACAGAAAAATGAAGGTTCCGCGATCAGCAAGGGCTTCTTTAATAAGATTGGGCGATATTCGCCGGCGGAAAAAAGTTCACGGGTTTGACGGTTCAAGGGTTCACGGGTTAGGCGTGGCCCCAACAACTTGTGAACCCGTGAACTCGTGAACTTTTACAACTATCACCACATGAACATCCTCCTCCTCGGCTCGGGTGGCCGCGAACATGCGCTGGCCTGGAAAATGGCACAAAGCCCCAACTGCAGCAGCCTGTTTATTGCCCCCGGCAACCCGGGCACCGCGCAGTGCGGCACCAACCTGCCATTTGCTGCAACCGATTTTACCGCCATTAAAAAATGCTGCACCGACAACAACATAGGCATGGTGGTGATCGGGCCGGAAGAGCCGCTGGTAAAAGGTTTGGTAAACGAGCTAAAAGCCGAACCATCCTTACAGCACCTGCTAATCATTGGTCCCGATGGGCACGCTGCGCAGCTCGAAGGCAGCAAGGCTTTTGCCAAAGCGTTCATGCAGCGCCACGGCATTCCTACCGCAGCTTACGGTGAGTTTACTGCCGATAATTTTGAAGCCGGCATTGAATACATCAAAGGGCAAAACCTGCCCGTGGTACTCAAAGCCGATGGGCTGGCCGCAGGCAAGGGCGTGCTTATTTGCACCACGCATGATGAAGCCCTTTCCGAGTATGCGCAAATGATACAGCAGGCAAAATTTGGCGCTGCCAGCAGCAAGGTGGTGGTAGAGGAATTTTTAAGCGGCATTGAGCTTTCGGTGTTTGCACTGACCGATGGCAAGGCTTATGTGCTGCTGCCCGAAGCAAAGGACTACAAGCGCATTGGCGAAGGCGACAGCGGCCTCAATACCGGCGGCATGGGTGCCGTAAGCCCGGTGCCTTTTGCCGATGATGCGTTTATGCAAAAAGTAATTACACAGATAGTGGAGCCCACCATTGCCGGCCTGGCAAAAGAAACGTTCGACTACAAAGGCTTTGTGTTTTTTGGCCTGATAAAAGTTGGCGACGAACCGATGGTGATTGAATACAACTGCCGCATGGGCGACCCCGAAACAGAAGTGGTGCTGCCGCGGCTGCAAAACGACCTGGTGGAGTTGCTCACAGCCGCAGCGCAGCAAAAGCTGGAAGGCATTACGGTACAACAGGATCCGCGTTTTGCCACCACTGTTATGGCGGTAAGCGGCGGCTACCCCGGCGACTATGCGAAAGGTTTTGCCATCAGCGGCCTGGATGGCGTTGAAAATGATACATTGCTGTTTCATGCGGGCACCGCTGAAAAAGAAGGCAGCATTGTAACCAGCGGCGGACGCGTCTTGTGTGTTACGGCCTTTGGCAATACTGTTGCGGAAGCCGTGGCTAAAAGTAAAGAGCGGCTTTCGCAGGTAAGCTTTGAAGGCATGCATTACCGCAAAGACATCGGCTACGAGTTTAAATAGTGTCTTGAGCCATATATTTTTTGAACCACGAAGGCACAAAGCACACAAAGAGACACAAAGAAAATTCTTTCTGAACCTTCAGCCTCTTAGTGCCTTTGTGGTTCAAATTCTTTCCAGAATCTTTTGCCATATGTACAACGATAAAACAGCAGGCCGGGCCGACGTACATTACCACGACTACCTGCAACTCGATGCCCTGCTGAACGCACAGCACCGCGAAAGCGAAAAGCACGGCCGCCCGGCACACGACGAAATGTTGTTCATTGTTATTCACCAGGCGTATGAGCTATGGTTTAAGCAACTGCATTTCGAGCTGGATTCGGTATTGCACATTATGCGCAAGCCTGCACTGAACGACAATTCGCCGGAGCTGCAAACCGTAACGCACCGCCTGGCCCGCATGGGCACCATTTTAAAAGTGCTGATTCAGCAGATCGACGTGCTGGAGACCATGACGCCCATGGACTTTCTCGATTTCCGCGACGACCTGCGGCCCGCATCGGGTTTTCAAAGCTGGCAGTTTAAGCTGCTGGAAGCTAAGCTGGGCCTGAAGTTTGAGCACCGCCACGGGCAGGAATATTATACCGCGCAACTAAAGCCCGAGCATGTACAACTCATCAAACAAGGCGAAGAAAATCAGTCGCTGCTGCAAGTGGTAAACAGTTGGCTGGAGCGCATGCCGGTGTGGCACGAAAGCTTTTGGAACGAGTACCGGCAGGCCTACAGGGGCAGCCTTGCCGAAGTGGAAAAAGACAACCTTAAATATTTCGAAGACCACTTTTTTGAAGGCCGTAACGAAGGGGCACTTTCTGCTACAGCTAACCGCGCAGCGCTATTTATCATGCTGTATCGCGGCTACCCGCTGCTGCACCTGCCGTTTCAATTAATCAATTTATTGCTGGAGTTGGATGAAGGCCTCAGCATCTGGAGGCACCGCCACATGAACATGGTGCACCGCATGATTGGCACCCGTGTAGGCACGGGCGGCAGCACCGGCCGCGACTACCTGAAAACCGCCGCCGACAAACATTACATCTTCAAAGAGTTTGCACAACTTACTTCATTCCTGATGGAGCGCAGCCGACTGCCACAATTGCCTAAAGAAGTGGAAGAGCGGTTGGGATTTCGGGGGTAAAAGCACAAATGGTGGTTGTAAAAAAGCAGCAGGTGTAATCATTGTTGCTTTGTTCTGAAACCATTCACCGATCGAAGAGCAATAGGATAAGAAGGGGAATGTATTTAGTAGTTTGTTGCAATTTGAATGAACAAGTTCTTTAAGCTGTAGTTTCTTTCGTTTACAAATTACACCTCAAAATAATCTGAACATTAAGCACTCTATTTTTTTAAAGGCGTCGCCAGAATGTGGCAAACATTTTTTAGCATAAAGGGATTGCCATAACAGCACTTAAAATGTGGTCAGGTAGTAGAGCAAGAAACTGCATAATTTGTGCATACACTTTTGACCCATAACCAATCAACACCGTATGTCCATCACCAAAGAAGCCGAACTCACCGGCATGAAAAAGATTAGCGAAGCGGTTGCCTGCACCTTAAAGGAAATGCGCCACTACGCAAAGCCCGGCATGACCACCAAAGAACTCGACAACTTCGGGGCAGGCGTACTTTCCCATTTTGGTGCGAAATCCGCTCCTTACCTTACCTATGGCTTTCCCGGCTGGACCTGTATCAGCGTGAACCATGAATTTTGCCACGGCATTCCATCTCACAACAAAATACTGCAGGAAGGCGACCTGGTAAACATCGATGTATCGGCCGAACTGGATGGTTTTTGGTCGGACAACGGCAGCTCGTTTGTATTGGGACAGGACGTTAACCAACATCAAAAATTGGTAGATGCTTCCCGGCAGATTCTTCATAAAGCCATACACAACATCAAGGGTGGTGTACGCATTTCCGACATCGGGCACCTGATGGAAACAGAAGCAAAAAAGCAGGGCTACAAAGTAATCAGGAACCTGACAGGACACGGCGTAGGCAGGAGCCTTCATGAGGAGCCCTCTGAAATAGCCAATTTTAGGGATCGCAGCAATGGGGCAAGATTTAAAAAGAATTCTGTGGTGGCCATAGAAACATTTATCACCACGGCCTCAACCTATGCCGAAACCTTAAGCGATGGATGGACCATGGTAGGAAACTTGGGTGGGTTTATGGCGCAGCATGAACACACGATTGTGATTACCGATGGAACGCCCATCATACTGACAGAGATGAATGAGATCTGGAACTAAGTTGTAGTAATTTTTGCAACCAATGTGCTAATTCTTTTTTCAAACCAAACCAACTGAATACCGCATGCATACCAATGTTGAATTGGCAGGCCGCTTTAGGCAGGTAACCCTGTATGGAATCTGGATTGCAAATAAAAACTATAAAGATCAACTGACGGGCATGGACTGGAAAGTTGCAACAGCTGTGGTCGGCGTTTTAAATACAATAGTAATTCTGGCGCAACATATCCACTATTACATCAAGGGCATTAAAAACGTTTTTGAAGGTGGAAGTCTTGATATAAAGGATCAATATGGTTTCGATTTTAGCCCCATTGCATCGAAGGCTGACTGGCAAAACTTTTTACACAGATTCTGGAAAGATGCGGAAAGGTTTGCATCATTAATTTAACAAATAGGGGATGAAAATTAAAGGAAGTTTTTGTACACGAAAAGTATGGCACCTACCACAGAAACATAGAAGCTATGATTGAGCACAGCTACTACCATTTGGGGCAGATAGTATTGGTTAAAATACTGTTGACAAAAACAGTATAACCATTAACCTCCTTCATTTCTGCATCAGAAAAGCTATTGAACTAAAACTAACATTTTAAGTACCTCGGCAGGATACTAATTCCGAAATCACTTTAATAAACAGCCCAATTAATTTCACTCACCTATTCACACCTGTGTTCTGCCATCCAATAATTCATCGGCAGTTGCGTTTTAGTAAAACATTTGCTTTGAAACTAAAACCACCGTATGAGATTCGGCCTTACCACCAGGCAGCGGGTATTTATTGTGCTTGCACTTTTTTCCGTTGCTATATTCGGGTTCATGCTTAAGCTTCCTTCTGGCTTCAGGCAGATCGATAAGGAACTACATACAGCATTTTACTTTTTGGCGGCAGCCTTTCTGAATATACTTTTTGCCCGAACCAGCCTGCTCCGGCATGCGGTCATTTTTGTGGGACTCTACCTTTTTGGTATGGCCATTGAATGGGCACAGGCGTACTCCAACAGGTTTTTCCGTACCCGCATTCACGGACGCTTTGATCCGGAAGATGTGCAGTCAAATTTGTATGGGCTGCTGGCTTTTTCCGCGTTATGGATTGCAGTGGTATCGGTTATGCTGCTTTCAAAAAAGTCAAACCCAACCAACCATCTTAATTCCAATATTCCCAAATCGCGTTGATTTTTTGTGCGGTTGGGACCTATGCATTACTTTCTGCACCAAAACAAACTTCACGCAACCATGACTCTGGAACACGTAGCTATCTGGACCGCGGACCTCGAACGCCTGAAAAACTATTATGAGCAATACTTTGGAGGGATGGCCAATACCAAATATGTAAATGCAGCCAAGGGCTTTCAAAGTTATTTCCTATCCTTTGCTTCCGGCGCCCGGCTCGAACTAATGCAAAAAGAAAGTGTTCCCATTAACGTAAACGATACAGTATCTGCACAGCACCTGGGCATTATTCACCTTGCATTTGGTGTAAATACAATGGCAGAAGTAGACAATAAAGCCGTGGAATTGCGGCAGGCAGGCTTTTTCATTTTAAGCGGTCCCCGCAAAACAGGCGACGGCTACTACGAGTTTGAAACCCTGGACCCCGACAACAACCGGATTGAAGTAACCACGGAATTTCGACAGTAGTGAATGGATCATACGTATTCACCATCAAAAACTGTCGATAGATTAAGAACATTTTATTGTCATTCCAACGCATGAGGGATCTAAGCTATATACTTTCATATCCCTCATGCGTCGGGAAGACAAACCAAGTGTTTTACCGAATTTAAATATCCAGGTACTCGACAGCCTCTTTCCAGCCACCTGCAACATCGGCCACGCTGCCCATTTGGCTGCCGCTGCTTCAATCTTTTGTTAATCCAAGCCCCTCCTCCGGCGGTTTAATCCGAAAAGGGTATTTTTACAGCCTTCATTTCCATTATGAAAAAATTTGTTGTAGCCTTTGCCACTACGCTTTTGCTGGCCACCGGTGCTTTTGCACAGGCCAAAAAAATGGTGGCCGATAAAATTCTGGGCATTGTGGGCGACCGCATTATCCTGCAGTCCGATGTAACCAATGCCATTGCCGATGCGGCCCGCCAGGGCCAGCAGGTGCCCGAGGGTGCCGCCTGCCAGATACTGGAACAGGCGCTGGTATCAAAAGTAATGATGCTGCAGGCCGAAAAAGATTCGCTGGAAGTAACCGAAGACGAAGTGGAAGCCGACCTCGACCTTCGGGTTCGCGAATTTATCCGCATGTACGGCACCCAGCAGGCGCTGGAAGAAATTGCCGGCAAAACCATTTACCAGATCAAGGACGATGCCCGGGAAAGCGTAAAAGAACGCAAGCTGGCCGAAGCCATGCAGCGCAAGATCATGGAAGGGGTAAAAATTACACCTACCGAAGTGCGGGCCTTTTTCGACCGCATTCCCAAAGACAGCCTTCCTTTTTACGAGTCGGAATACGAGATCGGCCAGATTGTGCTGTACCCCAAGGCCAGCCGCGATATGGAGCTGTACGTTATAGACGAATTAAATAACTATAAACGCCAGATAGAAACAAGGCTTGCCACGTTCGACCAGCTGGCCCGGCGTTTTTCGGAAGACCCCGGTTCCAAAGAACGCGGCGGACAATACCAGATCAACCGCAACGAAAAAACCTGGGATCCTGCATTCCTGGCCGGCGCATTCCGCCTGAAAGATGGCCAGATATCTCCGGTGATCAAGTCAAAATTTGGCTACCACATTATCCAGATGATCCAGCGCAACGGCGATGAAGCGATTGTGGCCCACATCCTGCGTGTTCCGCCGGTTACCGATGTGGAAACCGACGCCGCTTCCGTTCGCCTCGATTCTGTGCGGGCACAACTGGTGGCCGGCACCATTGCCTTTCCGGTGGCTGCGGGTAAATACAGCGAAGACGAAGCCGCCAAATACCAGGGCCCCTTTATTACCGGCGGCCGCACCGGCTCATCGTTTGTTACCATCGACGAACTCGATAAAGACATTGTGACCCTGCTCGACAAGCTGAACGTAGGCGAATACTCGCAGCCGCAGGTGTTTACCGACGAACGGGGTAAAAAAGGCGTACGCCTTATTTACCTGCGGGCCCGTACCGAGCCGCACCGCATGAACATCAAGGACGACTACGATAAAATAGCGGCCATGGCGCTGGAAGAAAAAAAGTTTGGCGCAATGGACAAATGGCTGAATGCCCGCATCCCGAACTACTACATTATGGTAGACGACGCCGATGCACAAAGCTGCCCGCAGTTGCAAAAATGGATTTCTAAATCCACCGCCAACAGTTTTTAAATTGAAATAAAACTTTATACAAACCCTGCCCCGCGCAGGGTTCTTTTTTTATGTGCCTTGTTAAAACTTTTGTTTTAAAACACACACCGCCCTTGCTGAGCCACCGCAATCAGCCATCGGAAATCTAAAATCGTAACTCCATTGCCTTACCTTAGCGCCTTCCATTTTTACCACACATGAGCGATGCTATAAAACACGAATGCGGGCTGGCTTTTATGCGGCTGCGCAAACCTTTTTCCTATTACCTGCAGCAATACAAATCGGTGCTGTGGGGGTTGAACAAACTGTACCTGCTGATGGAAAAGCAGCACAACCGCGGCCAGGACGGTGCCGGCGTGGCTGCCGTAAAGCTGAACGTGGAGCCGGGATATCCGTTCCTGGCCCGCCTGCGCAGCAATACCAACCAGCCCATTGCCGACCTGTTTCGCCAGATCGGGCAGGACTTTAACGAGCTGCAAAAGTTCAACGTGGATATTGCCAATTATCCCGGCCTCATGAAAGGGCACCTGCCTTTTCTGGGCGAGCTGCTGCTGGGCCACCTGCGCTACGGCACCCAGGGAAAAAACGACGTCAACTTTTGCCACCCCTTTATCAAGCGGCACACCATTACTGCCCGCAACCTGGCGCTGGCGGGCAACTTTAACCTCATTAACACCGAAGAGCTGTTTGAAAAAATAGGCATGGAGCCGGGCAACTTTCAAAAGCAAAGCGACCTGGCCGCCATGATGGAAGTGATCTATCACTACCTGGTGGAGGCCGATGAGGCATCGCCTGCCCAGGGCGATATTGCTACGGTGCTGCGCAAAGCGGTGCCCCTGTTTGATGGCGGTTTTAATGTAGGCGGCCTTACCGGCAATGGCGTTGGCTTTGTGGTTCGCGATGCACACGGCATCAGGCCCTCGTATTATTATATCGATGACGAAGTGGTGGTGGCCGCATCCGAGCGGGCAGCCATTCGCACCGCTTTTAATGTAGGCGAAAACGAAGTGCAGGAGCTGATGCCCGGACACGCCCTTATTGTGGAAGAAGACGGCGCCGTACGCATAGAGCAGATCATGGAGCCCAAAGAACGTCGTGCCTGCTCGTTTGAGCGGATATACTTTTCCCGCGGGTCCGACGAAAAAATATACAAGGAGCGGCAGGCACTGGGTTATCAACTTAGCAAACCCGTGCTGGAAGCAGTAAAATACGACCTGAAGCACACCATTTTTTCCTTTATACCCAACACGGCCGAAGTGGCTTTTTATGGCCTGGTAAAAGGTTGCGAAGCCTACCTCAACCAGATCAAAACCGAACGCATCCTTTCCTGGAACGGCACCTATGATCCCGAGAAACTATCGGAGATGATCAACCGAAAGATCCGGATGGAAAAGATTGCCATCAAGGATGTGAAAATGCGCACTTTTATTACCGAAGATGTGAACCGCTCCGAAATGGTGCAGCACGTGTACGACATTACTTACGGCACGGTACAAAAAGAGCTGGATACACTGGTAGTAATTGATGATTCTATTGTGCGGGGCACCACACTTCGCGAAAGCATCATCCGCATGCTCAGCCGCCTGAAGCCGGCCCGCATCATCGTGGTTTCTTCCGCGCCACAAATTCGCTACCCCGACTGCTACGGCATCGACATGAGCAAGATGGGCGATTTTATTGCCTTTAATGCAGCCGTGGAATTGCTGAAAGAAAGGGGGCAGGAAGGCCTGCTCAACGACCTGTATGCCCAATGTATGGATTACCTGGAAAGGGGCATACTGCATACCGAAAACCTGGTGAAGCAGGTGTACAAGCCTTTTACCATAGAAGAACTAAACCGCAAGATAGCGGAGCTGATTACGCCTGCCGATATCAGTATACCGGTGGATGTGATTTACCAAAGCATCGAATCGCTGCACGAGGCGTGTCCCGGCAACCTGGGCGACTGGTATTTTACCGGAAACTACCCCACCCCCGGTGGCAACCGCGTGGTGAACAAGGCCTTTATTAATTTTATGGAAGGCCGCAACGAGCGGGGATATTAAGAGAGCCGGAAGACGGAAGTCCGAGGTCCGAAGACGTTTACTTAAATAAAAAAGTCGTACTGCAATTGAAGTTGGAAATTCGATTGCTGTACAACTTTTATCATGATCGGCTGTTATCTCCCCACTTCAGACATCCGACTTCCGACTATGCTCCCAGTCGCTTTACCAACAAGTGCCGGCCGGAATCCTTAAATCCGCGGCTGCTATACAGCCCGAGGCCGGCAGCATTATGTGGTTCTACTTCCAGGTGTAGGGTTTGCACGCCCAGTTCCATGGCTTGTTCTTCAATAAACGCCAGCACAGTTTTACCAATGCCCCTGTTGCGCCATTCGGGCTTCAGGAACAATTCGTCGATAAACGCATTACGTCCGCCGTATTCAAAACTAAAGCCGAACGCCAGGAACACATAACCGATTATCTGGTCCCCATCTGCAATGAGCCACAGCCTGCCCAGAGCAGGGTTGCCAATAAGCAGCAGAAAGTTCCGCTCACTTTTTTCTCGGTTAAATGGGTAGTGGTCAATGGCATAAAAATCTACCATCAGCTGCATTACTGTTTCCCTATCATTTGCCGTTGCCAGCCGGAATGCAATCATGGTTGCAGGTAATTAAAAAACATTCATGTGCCTGAAAAGCAGGGAAGGATGCATGAACCAGAAGAAGCACTATTACCCCTGCGGTTCCACCGTTTGGGTGATGTTTGCTGCAGCCGGTAACACTACGGTAAATACTGCACCGCTCTCTTCCACACCCCGCGCCGAGATGGAACCGCCATGCCGCTCTGCAATTTTTTTGCACAGCGCCAATCCCAGCCCCGTTCCTTCATAGGCTTCTTTGGGGTTGAGCCGCGAAAAGGTTTTAAAAATTTGCTGGGCATGTTCCTGCCCGAATCCAATGCCGTTGTCGGCCACCTCAATCACCACCTGCTGGCCTTCTTTAACACCACTAACCCGGATAACAGGCGGCACACCCGGCCGGGAAAATTTAAGGGCGTTGTTGATTAAATTGTAAAAAAGCTGGTGAATTAGCACCGCGTGTCCCTGTACTTCGGGCAGCGCACCATACTGCAGGCGGGCCTCTTTTTCGCGGATCATCAGTTCCAGGTCGGCCTCAATACTGCGCAGCACGCCGGGCAGGTCCACAGTGGCGGTGTCCGAGGCGTTATTGTTCAACGCCGAATATTGCAATACCCCCTCCACCATGCTATACATACGCGTGGCGGCGCTTTCCATTTTGCTTAAATACTGCTTTGCCTTGTCGGGAAGCAGGTGCCCGAATTCGGAATGCAGGCAACTGCCAAAAAACCTGATCTTGCGCACCGGTTCCTTCAGGTCGTGGCTGGCCACATGTGCAAACTGCTGCAGGTCGGCATTGCTGCGCTCCAGTTCCAAATTATTGGCCTGTAGTTTTTGGCGCAGCAGCACATCTTCCGTTACATCCCGCAGGGTGCCAATGATTACCTCCTCGCCATCGGTTTGCACGGTGCGGCCCGTTGCCTGCAGGTGCCGTACCGTGCCGTCGGGCCTGACAATGCGGAATGGCCGGTCGGGCATTTGTTTCCACTGCACCATGTGCGTTGCTTCCTCCTTTATTGCCTTCCGGTCTTGCGGGTGAACAAAATGGAGCAAGTTTTGAAAGCCGGGTTCAAAGCTGCCGGGCTCGCAGCCCAGCAGGCGAAACAGGTTATCGGAATAAGTAACGATGCCCGAGGACGGGCTCCAGAAAAACGAACCCTGCCGCGAAGCTTCTTCGGCATGGGTAAAGGTTTGGTTTTGCAACAACAGGTAGCTGTTCAGGCTTTTAAGCTGTTGGGTTACTTTATGCAATTCGGCCGTTCGTTCCAATACTTCCCCCTCCAGTTGTTCCGAAAAGGTTTTCTGTGCATGAATGTCGGTCATGGCCCCGATCCAACGAACCACATTGCCCGCTTCGTCCTTTACGGGCTCGGCCACGGAGTAATGCCAACGGTAGCCTCCATCCTTATGTTTCAGGCGCAATTCGTAACGAAAAGGCGTACCTGCAGCTGTATTGGCATGCCATGCAGGCATCATCTGTGCTGCATCGTCGGGGTGAATCATGGCCCGCCATGCGGCTCTTATTTCGCCAATACCCGAATAATGCAGCCAGGCATCCGAGGCATATTCAAACTGCCCGTTGGCGTTCATGATCCATACCAGTTGGGGCAGCGTATCGGCCAGGATGCGGAACCGGCTTTCGCTTTCCCGGAGCTTTTCCTCGGCTTTTTTCCGCTGCGTGATGTCAATCAAAATCACCTGAATGCTATTGTATTGGTCATCGGCCGGAAAGTCGATGCGCACCAGCACGTTCAGCACTTCGCCCCATTTGTTTTGCACCAGGGTTTCGGTTTCAAAGCGGCCACCCCCCGCCACAATAAGCTTTAGTTCTTCCAGGAAGGTGCCGAGGGTTCTTTGTATAAAAAAGTGCTGCAGGCAGTGAATGGTTTCCTGCTTGGTGCCGCCATACATGGCCTGGGCCGCTTCATTCACGTCGGTTACCACAATGGTGCCCAACAGGCGCCACAGTTCCTGTTCGTGCTCCGCAAAATATGTATCGAGGTTAGAAATGCCACTGGCAGCAAGGGCGTCAACCCTGCGCTTTACTTCCGACATATCCTCTTCCCAAATGGCGATGGGCGCATTGTAAAAAATGCGGCGAAAGCGGGCTTCGCTTTGCTCCAGGCGTTCTTCTGCCAGTTTTTGATCGGTAATATCAAGACAGATGCCGCTGATGCTGGTGGCCTCGCCGGCATCGTTGTATGTGTAGCTGCCAATAGACCGCACCCAGCGAATGCTGCCGTCGTTTACTCTTTTTATCCGGTACGAAACATCCACCGGCAGGTGTTGTTGCTCGGTTTGGTTAAAATGTGCCACCACACGGGGCTCGTCTTCGGGCAGTATGGCTACCTGCCAGTGAGCAGGCGTGATGCCTTCAAAATCTTCGGGGTAGCCCCATAGTTCTTTATGCAGGGCCGACCACTCGAGTTTTTGGGTAGCAGTAGTTACTTCCCAGGTGCCTGCGTGGGCAGCGCGGGTAGAAAGTTGCAGGTGCCTGCTTAATTGGTGCATCCGCTCCGAGGCTTCTTTTTGACCGGTAATATCCCGTACAATAACCAGCAGCCGCCTGTAAACACCATCGGTGCCGGGCACGGCCGACACCACTACATCCCACCATTTGGGGGTGCCCTTTACCGTGAGGCAAAAGGCCTGAAAATTAACCGTAGCCCCGGTCATGGCCTGTTGCATTGCCTCTTTAACTTCTTCGCGGTTGGGCGCATCCCACAATTCCCACCAGTAGCTGCCCTTCACCGCATCAAGCGACGGCATTTCCATTAGTTGCTGGCCGTTTTGGTTAATATATAGCAACCTGCCCTCGCCGTCCAGCATCGAAAGGCTGTTGGGGCTGGCCTCCAGCACCGTATACACCAGGTTTTCAGCTTCCTGTTGCTCCTGCGCCGCCTCTTTCTGCGTATGAATGTCGGTGCAGGTGCCCACCCAGTAGTGCATTCCGGTAGCGGCATTTCTTTGGGGCTGCGCCTGGGTGCAGTGCCAGCGCCAGGTGCCATCGGCCATCAGCAGCCGGTGCTCCTGGCTAAAAGTGGCGCCCCTGCTTACGGCCTGTTGCCATGCTTTTGTGGCGGCGTCCAGTTCTTGTGGATGCAATAAGTGCAGCCAGTGCCAGCTGCCGGTTTTGCTGGCACTAAAAAAAGAAGCCTGTTCATTGTAAAAGCTGATGGTTCCGTCCGGTGAGGCCACCCAGGCCAGGTGAGGAAGGGCGTTGAGCAGGGTAAAGCCTGGGACGGCGCTTATGGAAGCATTGCTTTTTTGTTCAGATGGTGCCGGTGCTAGCTGGATAATGATACCCGACAAGGCAGCATCATTATCGTAAGCCGGTTGCACCAACAGGTTTAGTGGGCCGCTGCTTAAAGGCAGTGCTACCTGCAGCGGAAATTCAAGGATTTTTCCACTCGTTGCCTGCAGCAAGGCATCTTGCAATGCAGGAATGTTCCAGTGCGGCAGAATTGAAAAAAGCGGTTTGCCCAGCACATCGGCAGGTACCATTTGCAACTGGCGGCAGCAGGCGGCGTTGGCTATTTGTACCAAAAAGCTGCTGCCTGCCACCACCATTACCGCCGACGGAAGCCCGTTGAGGCATGCTTCCGGCAACAGCTGGCTTCCCTGCAACTGGGCGGCCAGCAACGAGGGACTATAGGCAGGCAGTTGGTTCATAGTTCGGTATTGGTGGTTTAGGCTCTAAGTTCATTGTTTTTGCCGGTACGGAAAAAGGATAATTTTTAATATGTTGTATAAAACCCTTTTGCAGCCACTCAAAATCAAATTTAGTGTTGTACTGCAAACCCGGAGCATTGCAGCAGAGTGGCCTACCTGCTGGTTTTTGGCCCTTTGCCATTATCTTGCCTGCATGAAAATACTGTTGCTGGTACGCCATGCAAAAAGCTCCTGGGCAAATGAACATGAAGCAGATATTGACCGCCCGTTAAATGAACGCGGAAAAAAAGATGCCCCCCAGATGGCTGCCCGGGTAAAGGAAAAAGTATCACGCATCGACCTGTTTATTTCGAGCCCGGCCAAACGGGCACACAAAACTGCCCGGGCCTTTGCAGCCGCATTCCACACCAAGGAAGAAAGCATACAACTGGAGGAAGCCTTGTACCTGGCGCCTGCATCTACATTGTACCAAACCGTGGCCGGCCTGGCCGACAAAGCCGATTCCGTAATTTTATTTGGACACAACCCCGGCATCACAGAGTTTGCCAATATGCTCACTAATGTTCGCATCGATGATATGCCCACCGGCTCCGTGTTTGCCGTTTCGGCCGATGTAGGCAACTGGCGCGATTTTGTGGCTGCACCTAAAAACTTCTTGTTCTTCGATTATCCCAAAAACCCGTTGAAGTAAGCTAACCCGGCAGCATCACTGCGGGTAATTCCGAAAAAAGCAGGGTGCAGAAAAGGTAGCGGTATTTTGATTTTACCGCTTCTTTTTTACCTTAATAGGATGCCTGCAGCCAAAACTTTCTGGTGGACACATGCGCCCTTCCTGCGCCTGTTGCCCTTGCTGATACTGGGCATCTTGTGTGCCTGGTACTGGCAACCGGCGCTTAGCACCATTGCCCTGGCTGGCAGCTTTGCGCTTTTAGGTACACTGGGTTATCCCTTTCTTTCCAAAGGACTGAAATACAGGCTGCGTGCCGCAGCGGGTGGCTGCCTGCTGTTGCTGCTGTGGGCATTGGGCGCATGGCTGGTGCACCAAGAAAACATCCGCAACCATGCGCATTGGTTTGGGCAAACCTATCAACAGGGTGATGGCCTTATTGCCGCACTGGATGAAATGCCCGTACAAAAGCCCCGCTCCTTGAAAGCCATTGCCCGCATTACCCACCTGGTGCAAAACGGAAGAATGATACGGGCAACGGGCCACATCATTTTATATTTTCAAAAAGACAGCAGTGCGGGCCAACTGGTTTATGGCAATCGCATATTACTGAAAAAGCCCCTGCAGCCCATTCAAAACAGCGGCAACCCCGGTGCGTTTGATTACCAGCGCTATTGCCTGTTTGGGGGCATTACGCACCAGGTGTTTTTAAATGAAACGGAGTACCGCACCCTGCCCGGCCATGAAGGAAAATGGTTGCAGGAAACACTGATCCGGAGCAGGGAAACGATCGTTGCCATTTTACAGCAACACATCCGCACCCCCCGAGAAAGAGGCCTGGCCGAAGCCTTGCTCATTGGCTTTAAAGACGACCTGGACAAAGGCCTGGTGCAGGCTTATTCCAACACCGGCGTGGTGCATGTCATCGCCATTTCGGGGCTGCACCTGGGGCTTATTTACGGGTTGCTAGTGGTAGTGGCAAAAGTGTTGCGCCGCAGGGGCCGCGTTGCCCGGTTCTTGTTTATTGCTGGAGGCCTTTGGGCCTTTACTCTGGTTGCCGGTGCACAGCCATCGGTGGTGCGGTCGGCGGTGATGTTTACCTGCATGGCGCTGGGCGACCTGATAGGGCGGAAAACCTCGCCGCTCAATACACTTGCTTTTTCTGCAGCGGGGTTGTTGTGCTTTAACCCGTTCTGGCTGTGGGACCTTGGGTTTCAGCTTTCCTACACCGCAGTGGCGGGTATTCTTATTTTTTACAAACCTTTTTACCACCTCCTGTATTTTCCCAACAAGGCAATTGACGCCCTCTGGCAACTGGTAGCCCTTACGCTTACTGCGCAAATTTTGACGCTGCCCATTTCCCTGTTTCATTTTCACCAGTTCCCGGTGTTGTTCCTTATTACCAATCTGCTGGCGGTGCCCTTGTCCAGCGGCATCCTCTACCTCGAAATGGCACTTTGCATTTTCCACCCCATCACTCCGCTGGCAACGGCCATCGGCTGGCTAACGGAAGTGCTCATATGCTTTTTGAACGATTATATTATGCGGCTCAGCACCCTGCCTTTTGCGCTGTGGGATGGCTTTTCCTTTTCGGTGCTGCAGGTAGTGCTGCTGTACGCAGCCATTGGCAGTGCGGGGGCCTGGCTGCTGGCAAAAAACAAGGCTGCATTGCGGTATGCCCTCTGCCTGCTCCTCCTTTTCGCCGGCCTGCGCACCTATAGTTTGTGGGAAGCTGCACAACTGAACAGGTTGGTCGTGTATCATGTGCCCCGCCACCGTGCCGCCGACCTGATCAGCGGCCGGCAGGTATTTTTCAGGGGCGATACGGCGTTGCTGCACGATGGCTTTGAGCGGGCTTTTCACCTGCGGCCGGCCCGCATTCTTTTTCGTGCCGGTGCGGTGCAGCCGCTGGAGGGAAAGGCATTTAATTTTGGGGGCAAAACAGTTCTTTTTTACGACAGCGCCACCCGGTTTCCCCAAATGCACTGCGCGGTACTGGTAGTTTCCGGCAAGGCAGAGGTACCCCATCGCCCACCGGGCCTGCAGCCAACGCAATTGGTGCTCGATGCAACGGTGCCGCAATACCGGGTGCAGCAATGGCAGCGGCTATCCGACTCGCTGGGCTGGCCCCTGCATGATGTACGTACCGCAGGCGCTTTTGTGATGCAATGGTAGACGCCTACCTTTGCGCCTTTCCGGCCGGTTCGGCCCTACTTTCGATTGCGCCCCTCAACCCCATTTTTATGAACAAAAAGATCAACGCTGCACTTATTTCCGTTTTTTACAAAGATGGTCTGGAGCCCGTGGTGCGCCAGCTACAGGCACAAGGCACTACCATTTACTCAACCGGCGGCACCCAGCAGTTCATTGAAGCACTGGGCATTGCAGTAGTGCCGGTAGAAAGCCTGACCACCTATCCTTCTATTTTGGGTGGCCGTGTAAAAACCCTGCACCCTGCGGTGTTTGGTGGCATCCTCGGCCGGCGTGCTGTGGAAACCGACCGGCAGGAAATGGCGCAGTACCAGATCCCCGAAATAGACCTGGTGATTGTGGACCTGTATCCTTTCCAGGAAACGGTTGCCAATACCACCGAGGAAAAAGCTATCATTGAAAAGATCGACATCGGCGGACCATCGATGATCCGCGGTGCGGCCAAGAATTTTTCGGATGTGGCGGTAATTGCATCGAAAGATGACTACAGCAAGCTGGTAGAAATTTTAGCGCAGCAAGGCGGCGAAACCACGCTGGAGCAACGCCGTACATTTGCGGCCAAAGCCTTCCAGATCGTAGCCGACTATGATATTGCCATCAACAATTATTTTAACCCCGACACAGCACTGACCGTGCTGGGCGGCGGGCAGCAAACCATTTTGCGCTACGGCGAAAACCCGCACCAGACCGCCATTTTCCATGGCGACCTGGGCCAGTGTTTTGCACAACTCCACGGCAAGGAACTTTCTTATAACAACCTGGTGGATGTGGACGCAGCAATTGAACTGATCAAAGAATTTGAAGGCACCAATGATGCCGTGTTTGGCATCATCAAACACACCAACGTTTGCGGCATTGCGGCACGGGCATCGGTAGCCGAAGCCTGGAAAGATGCGCTGGCCGGGGATCCTGAAAGTGCATTTGGCGGTGTACTTATTACGAACAAAGAAGTAGATGCCGCTACGGCCAATGCCATTGCCGAAATCTTTTTTGAAGTGCTGATTGCGCCGTCCTTTTCGGAAGAGGCCATGCAGGTATTGCAGGGAAAAAAAGCCCGCATTTTGCTGCAATTAAAGCACACCAACACCACCCCGAATATTTACAAAAATGCCGTAAACGGCACCCTGCAGCAAGGCAAAGATGTGGGCAACTTTGAAAAATGGGAAGAAGTGGGCGGCCGCACCACTACCTATGCCGAACGCAAGGATTTGGAGTTTGCCAACATTGTGTGCAAGCACTTAAAATCAAACGCTATTGCGCTGGTAAAGAACGGCCAGTTGGTAGGCAAAGGCTGCGGGCAAACGAGCCGCATTGATGCCCTGCGGCATGCCGTTGAGAAAGCAAAGCAATTTAAGTTTGATCTTGCCGGTGCCGTGATGGCCTCGGATGCGTTTTTCCCGTTCAACGACTGTGTGCAACTGGGCCACGAAGCGGGCATTACTGCATTTGTTCAACCCGGCGGCTCTATCCGCGATAAAGACAGCATTGCATATTGCCAGGAAAAAGGCCTTGCGTTGGTGATGACCGGCATGCGTCATTTCCGGCACTAATTTTTCTTATCCTTGGCGCTGTTGTAGCGATTGCAGGTACGCCCAATAAACTTGAAGTAAGTTTCGCGGGATGCATTCGTTGCAGCAGCGCCATTTTTTGGCCCGAATACTAAAGGGCATAAACCTGCACACATTTTGGAACAGCAAGGCAAACCAGCATCAGCAGTGCACTCAGGCGCCAACAAGCCGGTACAACACGAGGAAAAAAAGGGCAAGGGGCTGGCCCTGGTGGCGCTGGCGCTGGTTTGTTTTTTTTGGGGCACCACCTGGATCGCTTCGCGGCAGGGCGTGAAATACATGCCGGCGCTGCAACTGGCAGGCATCCGGCAGGTGTTGGGTGGCGTGTGTTATATTCTTTTTTACACGCTCAAAGGTGCTGCATGGCCCAGGGGCCGCGAGTGGCGCACCATACTGATTCTTTCCTTGTTCAACTTTGTGCTCAGTAATGGATTGTCGACCTGGGGCGTAAAATTTATTCCTGCAGGACTTGCAGCCATCATTGGCGCCATCTTTCCCCTGTGGCTGGTGGTAATTGGGCTGGTAGTGGATAAAACGCGGCCGAAGCCACTGGCACTAACCGGGCTGGCGATAGGCTTTGGCGGCATCTGCGTTATTTTTTCCGAACACCTCAATGAGTTGTTCAACCCCGATTTTTTATTTGGCATCCTTATCTCGCTATTTGCCACCTGGACATGGGCCGTGGGTACGTTGTACACCAAGAAACATGCGGCTTCTTTCAATCCTTATTTTTCGCTGGGGCTACAAATGACCATTTCGGGTGTGGTGTTGTGCGGCACCGTTGCAGCCACCGGCGATGCCGTATCGCTGCAGGCCATACCTTGGCAGTCGTGGGCGGCTATTGGCTACCTTACCGTGTTTAGTTCCATTGTATCTTTTGTGGCGTACCTCTATGCACTACAACACCTGCCTACGGCGCAGGTTTCGCTGTATGCTTACATCAATCCCATTATTGCCATTGTATTTAGTTGGCTCCTGTTCCAGGAGCCGTTATCAGGATTCATCGTGGCAGGCGCACTCATCACGCTGTATGGCGTGTGGCTGGTAAATAAGGCAGTGAAATAAATGTAAGTAACCTGTTGCGTTCTAAAGAAAACTAAAGCGCTTCAATGCGTTCATGGTTTTTTATATGCCTGTTCTTTTTTGCTCCTGCAAAAAAGAATTCCCGCAGGCCCGCAATTAATAACGGCATGATGGCGGGATTGTTCCCTTATGAAGCTTTTGTACTACTGTGATAAACAACTGAAGAATTACATTCGGCAAAAAGATTGCTCTTGTGATTTTTTGCAAGAGCACCACTTGTAAGTACGTGCTCAAACCAGATGATTGACGCGTGACCGTATTCCGGGTTTTGCACTTTTATTTTTTACTTCCCACAGCTTCCTGCACGATCTGTTCATACACTTCCCGCCAGCCTTCAAACTCCGGAGCCGTGCCTAAAAAATGGTTGTGCCAAAGAGTGCTGAACGTGCCTCCCACAGAACGCGTTACCTGCAGCAATTCGCGCAGCTCGGAAAGTGCTTCATCCGGCGACAGCTTTTGCTCGTGGTAAGCATTGGCATCCATAAAACAAAAAGGGTGAATCAGCAGGTCGGTTTGGGCTTCCTGCTCCAGGTCGTACCAATAAAACGGGGTGGCTACCGATGCCCGGAAACCGTTGATGGTGCCGTATCCCATTGAATATTCGTGTTTGATGCCGAGCTCCTGCAAGCGATGATAAGTATTGGGCATTGACATGCGGATGTAGTGCTGCCGCGAGTGCATGATGTGCTGGTGCGCTGCTTTTTCCACGAACGCTTTTTCGCGGCCCATAGCTGCTTTGTGATCGCCGCTGAACCAGGAGGGGTGCATGCCAATGGTGTACCTTGTGCCTAATGCATGAATGAGTTGCCCAAACTGCGGCACCTGCACATCGGTGTTTTTATCGAACCGGCCTTTTTCAATGGCGGCCAGAATAAAATATACCGGCTTCAGGCCGTATTGCTGGTGCAGGTCGTCGAGCCACTCAAACGAATCGTAAGGGTCGGGCAGCTTGCCTTTTAGCACTTTTATGTGGCGGCTCGCCTGCCCAAACCTGAAGCGGGCGATGGCTTGCAAAATGCGGCCCCACCTTACCTTGGCCGGCTTGTACCGATGACACCATGCAATGTCGATATCATACGTCGGCTCAAAATGGAATTGCGGTTTTTGCAGTTGAATACCCGGAAAACGTTCTTCCAGCACCGTGCGAAAATCTTCGAGCCAGATGTTGATCAGGGGCTGGTGCAAAAAGCCTTCGCGGTAGGCCAGCGATCCTTCATGTGCAAAACGGCCATAAGCATCTTTGGCATGCGGCAGGTATTCTTCAAAACGGGTCAGCAGGTAAAAAATGCCGGCAAAAAGATCGAAGCCCAGGTCGCCGGTGGTTTCAAAAAAAACCTTGTACCCGTTGTGCTCCACGGTGTGCAGCGTAAAGCGGCGCTTTTCTGTTTCCGATAAAATAGGACAGGGCTTTATGTATAACTCGCCGCTGCTGATACGCTGGTGGGAGTAGTTGATCTTAAAATCTTCCGCTTCGGCGTATGCCCCTTCGTTGGCCATTACCTTAAATGGATGCTCGTAGTACCGCGTCAGGAAATCGGCCACGTATTTCAACCGGGGTGTTATGGAATGGGCATACAGGAGCACAGGCGTATGGTTTAGTAAGCAATTTAAGCCAGCAACAGATATGAAAAATTATGAATTATGAATTATGGATGATGAATTTCAGTAAGCAACCGATCATTTATAACTCATAATTCATAATTAACTACGCTCTTCTTCCTGCCACAGCTGGTTAAAGGTCTTTTTCGGAAAAACCAGGTCGGCGCGGTGGGCATTCCATTCTTTCACAAACCGGCTAATAACCCAGCCCTTGATATTGCCGGGGGCCAGGTTCAGGAGGCTGCGGTGCAGCATGGCCCTTTTCCACAATTTCCAGGCTGTGCGCTCCGCCATGGTTACGGCCCCATCCTGTACTGCTTCGGAACGGTTGTGGAGCAACAATTCGTGGAGATTTATTTTCACAGCGCATACCTCGGTACAGTTGCCGCACAGCGAAGAAGCATAGCTCAGGTGCTTCCATTCGTCCATGCCTTTAAGGTGCGGTGTAATAACGGCCCCAATAGGACCGCTGTAGGTGGTTTGATAGCTGTGGCCGCCAATGTTTTTATACACCGGGCAGGCATTGAGACAGGCGCCGCACCGAATGCAGTACAGGGCCTCGCGGCTTACCGGGTCGGCCAGCAGGGAGGTGCGGCCGTTGTCCAGTAAAATCACATACAATTCTTCAGGGCCATCTACTTCACCGGGCTGGCGCGGGCCAGTGATCAGCGAGTTATAAACCGTTACTTTCTGGCCCGTTCCAAACGTGGAAAGCAGCGGCCAGAACAAGGGCAGATCTTTGATTGAAGGAATGACCTTTTCGATGCCTACAATTACAATATGCGTTTTGGGCAGGGCACAACTTAGCCTGCCATTGCCTTCGTTTTCGGTAACGGCAATGCCGCCTACATCGGAAACGATAAAATTGGCACCGGTAACGCCTACTTCGGCGGCGGCGTATTTTTCGCGCAGTTTATCGCGGGCCACCAGGGTCAGTTCGCTGGGCGAAAGGTTGGGTGCGGTGCCCAGTTTTTGGGCAAACAGGCGGGCCACGTCTTCCTTGCTTTTGTGCATGGCCGGCGTAACAATATGATAAGGCGGTTCGCCATCCAGTTGCTGAATGTATTCGCCCAAATCTGTTTCCACGCTTTCGATGCCCTGCTCTTCCAAAAACTTATTGAGGTGAATTTCCTCTGTCACCATGCTTTTGCTTTTCACCAGGGTGCGGCAGTTTTTTGCCAGGCAAATTTTCTTTACTTCTTCCAGCGCCTCTTCTGCTGTTTCGGCCCACAACACTTTGGCGCCGCGGGCCGTAATTTTTTGCTCAAAAGCCAGGAGCTGCTGGTCCAGGTTTTCTATGGCCGCCCACTTGCGGTTCTTGGCCCGTTCCCGTGCATGGTGTACGTCTTCAAACTGCTGCTTGCCCACCGGCACCACGGCGTTGTATTTCGATATATTGAAATTGATCTTGCGCCGGTGTTCGCGGTCGGCGGCTTTGATGGTGCTTTTGGCTATAAAGGTGGCAGCTTGTTCGGGCATGGGAAATTGTGATTTAAAGGTTTGCCGTTTAAAGGTTAAGGTTTAGGAAGTCGCTGTTTGGCAACTTTAAACCTTATACCCTAAACTATTTTTTCTTTTCCGGCGCAGCATCAAAATGCTCTACGGCCAGCTGGTGCAGGGTATCGTAAAACTCCAACCCGAATTTACGCACCAGTGCTTCTTTCAGGAATTGATACACGGGAACTTTCAGTTTTTTTCCAAACGCACAGGCCGGTTTGCACAGCACTTCGCGGGGTTCGTAGTTCACCATCGTGTAGGTGTCGGTTTCGTTGAGTCGGATGGGAAACAGGTGGCAGGAAATGGGTTTTTTCCAATCCAGTTTGCCATCGTTGTAGGCCGCTTCAATGCCGCATTTGATAATGCCCCGCTCATCGCGAAAGCCATAGGCGCAAATGCCGCCATTGATTACCGGTGTTACCCAGCCAAACTCACCGTCCTGCACAAAAAGTCCCTGGCGCAGCAGCTCGGCGCGGCCTTCGGCAGTAAGGTAAGGAAGGATCACCTCCAGGTTTTTGCGGATGATTTCCATTTCCTCGTCGGCCACCGGCGCACCGGCATCGCCGTCTTCGCAGCAGCCGCCCTTGCATTTGGCCAGGTCGCACACAAATTTCGCTTCCACCACTTCGTCGGAAAGCAGCACCTGATCGATCTGAATCATGGTGCAAAGATAGCCGCCGCTCCCCGGATTCAGGGAAGGATCTGCCGAATACAGGACAACATTTTGCCAGGGCCACCAGGGCAACGCAGCGCCGGTGGCAGGTTTGGAAAACCTGTTGCTTTGTGTAGCTTTACCCCGCAATTAACCCCCTGCTTTTGAAAACAACCCCACTGCCCGCCACTGCCCTAACCGAAATAGAAGCCGCATGCCTGCGCGGCCTCGATTACCTGGAGCAACACCAGTTTCCGCACGGCGAATTTGTTTGTTACATGGCCGGTGATGAGCCCATGCAGGGCTGGACGCTGCAGGTAAACATGCTGTTTCCCACCACCCTAATTTGCGGGGCCCTGCTGCAATTGCCGCAAACACCGCAGGTGGGCAAAATGCTGCAGCAGGCAGGCTGGTTTTTGCGGGCACATATGGGGCCAGGTGGCACCTGGCACCACTACACCTGGATGGCGGGCCACCACGAAGTGCTGCCCTACGATGTGGACGACTCCAGCTGTGTGAGCAGCGTGCTGCAACAACTGGGTGTTGATCACCCCCACCAGTCGCTGCGCCGCCTGTTGCTCCACAACCGCAATGGCAAGGGATTGTTTTATACCTGGTTTGCTTTTAGGTGGCGGTGGAATACTTCCCGCACTTACTGGCGGCTGGCGCTCCGCGAATTTCTGGCACCGGTAAAAGGGGCCATTTTTTGGCGGCAAATGGAATGCTCTCGCAGTGATGTGGATGCGGTGGTCAATGCCAATGTGCTCTCGTACCTGGGCGAAATACCCGAAACGGCACCTGTGGTGGATTGGATGGTGCGCATCATAGAAAAGGGCGAAGAGGCACACTGTGATAAATATTACTGCAACCCCTTGTCGGTGCACTACTTTTTTTCGCGGTGCTATGCTGCGGGCATTAAGGGCCTGGCGCCTGTGCGCCAAAAAGCCATCGACCGGGTGCTGGCCCACGTGCAGCCCGATGGCAGCTTTGGTGCGTCGGTGCTGGAAACGGCACTGGCCATCTGCTCCCTGATAAACTGGGGCTATGACGGCCCCGTGCTGAATGCGGCCTGTAGCTACCTGCTGCAGCACCAGCACAGCAACGGGTACTGGCCTCGGTGGTGCCTGTACTATGGCGGCCCGGCCAAACGGAGCACCTTCGGATCGGAGGAGCTGACCACCGCCATTTGCCTGCAGGCACTGGCCAGCTTTCGCAAACTAAGGGCAAAAAAAGACGAAGCCGCGGCTACAGCCCCTGCAAACCGGGCCACCGCAGGTTTTTAATCTTCCGGTTGCATAATTATAACTAATTTCATCGCGCATCTTTAGCACTAATCCTAAACCCTTTACCAAAATGCTGCTGCGGCAAAGTGCAGGCCCCGTGCCACCAACACCAGGTAAACCCAACTTATTTGGGCATGGTTGCCTTTACATTTTGCATTCGATAGTTTCATATCCGGCACATGCCGGAAGCACAGCGCCAGGCTCCCTCCATCATCTTGTTGAAACCAAAACCATCCGGCTTTTCCGTGCCGGTTAATCTATATGTCAGGCAAACCCTACTGCAATGAGTGAGCGATTAAGTATTAGAGACAAAGTGCAGCAACTCAGGGAAAATCTGAAGTTGATGCGTACCCTGCGGCTGATCTGGACGGTAACCCGGGGCCGGGTTATTTATACCCTGGGCATGATTGTGCTGGAAAGCGCCCTGTTTTTTAGCTCCCTGTATATTTTCAAATTATTGGTCAATGCCGTGGCACACCCCACTGCATCGGCAGCCGAACGGCAACAGCAGGTAATAACGTACCTGATTGTTGCAGCGGCAATCGGCGTTTTGTACATGATGGTGCGGGCCCTCACCGGCTATGTAGCCGAAGTACAGGCCGCCAAGGTAAGCACCTTTATCGACGACAAAATTCATGGCTGCGCGGTGTCGCTGGACCTTTCTTTTTTTGAAAGCCCTGCTTATTTCGATACCATGAAGCGGGCAATGGATGCCGGCCCCGACCGGCCCAATGCTATATTGACCAACCTGGTAGACATTGCCAAAAATGCCATGATGCTCCTGATGGTGGGCTCCTTGCTTATTTCCATTCACTGGATGCTGCTGCCCCTGATGGCGGTGTTTATTATTCCGCTGCTGGCAGTGCGCATCAAGTCGGCCGACCGCATGTACGAATGGCGGCGCAACCAAACGCACCTCGAACGCAAATCGGCCTACCTCAGCTCCCTGCTTACCGGCGACACTGTGGCCAAAGAAATCCGGGCATTTGGCCTGGGGCCCCACCTTCGCTCCTGGCACAAATCCATTTTTACCGACCTCATCTCGCAGCGCCTGCGGCTCAACAGGTTGGCTACTACCAACGAAATGGTTGCGGGCGGATCGGTAACGCTGGGCATTTTTGCCTGCATTGGTTTTATTTCCATCTCCGCCATGAAGGGCACCACCAGCCTCGGCGACGCAGCCCTGTTCCTGATTGCTTTTCCGCAGCTCAATAATATTTTGTATTCCCTGTCGGGCGGCATTTCGGTGCTGTATGCCAACAGCATTTACGTCAACAACATTTTTGAACTGTTTGACCTGAAGCCCAGTCTGGCCGAACCGGCTGCCCCCGTGCCGGTGCCCCAAAGCGAAAAGCTGGACCTGGTGCTGGAAGACGTAAGTTTTACTTACCCGCATGCCAAAGACCCGGCCCTTACCGGGGTGGACCTGCGCCTGCCTGCCGGCAAAATTGTGGCCGTGGTAGGATTGAACGGTGCCGGCAAAACCACCCTCATTAAACTGCTGTGCCGCCTGTACGACCCTACCGAAGGTGCCGTAACGCTGGGGGGTGTGGATGTGCGGCAGTTTAGCAGCGCCGAATACCGCAGGCAGCTGTCGGTGGTATTCCAGGATTTTGGCCGTTACAATGTAAGCGCTGCCGACAATATCCGCTTTGGCGATATTCACCGCCAGCACTCGGAAGAAGACCTGGTTACCGCTGCCGAACATTCGGGGGCAGCGGCATTTATCAATAAATTTCCGCAGGGCTACAACACCACCATGGGCCGCGTGTTTGAAGAAGGCCGCGAAGTAAGCATTGGCCAGTGGCAAAAGTTGGCCATTGCCCGGGCATTTTACAGCACATCGCGCATTGTGATCCTTGATGAGGCCACCAGCGCACTGGATGCCGTTTCGGAGCAGCGCCTGTTTCAAAGCTTCAGGGAACGCATTGGCAACCGCGCCGCCCTGATCATCAGCCACCGCCTGTCGGCAGTAAAACATGCCGATTATATTTATGTTATGGGCGATGGGCAGGTAAAGCAGGAAGGCACCCACGAAGAACTGGTAAGCACACCCGGCGAGTACGCCAGGCTGTTTTTAAAAAAACCTGTTTTGAAATAAAGACCAATTATCTTTAATTTTTATACCCCGAACTGCTTTTTCGACCCACAACATCCGCCCGATGATTGCAAATGAAACGACACTACCAACAATAGCTCCGGCGCTGCGTCAGGCACGGGTGGCTATTGTTTCCAAATGCTGCGACGACTGGGGCGGCAGCGAAGAACTATGGGCTCGAAGCATTCCTTACCTGCAAAAGGCTGGCATCAGGGCATCATTGTCCAAAGACAGCATTAACCCGCATCACCCCCGCATTGCCGGCCTTGCCCAAAAGGGAGTAGTTATGCAACCACTGGGCACCCTGCCGCCTCAGGCGCCGTTTAGCCAGCGATTGCTGAAAAAGCTGCGGGAAAGATTCTTCCGAAGGCCAGCCGGCCACTGGGAACGGGTTACCTTTGGCAAACACCTGCAGCATTTCCGGCCCCAATTGGTTATCATTGCACAGGGTATTAATTTTGATGGTTTGGAGTTTGCTGCCGTTTGCAGCGCCAACAATGTACCCTATGTAGTTGTTTGCCAAAAAGCCGTTGAATTTTTCTGGCCGCCGGCCCACTTGCGGCAGCCCATGCGACAGGCTTTTGAACGGGCCAAAAAATGCTACTTTGTATCGCAGCACAACCTGCAACTCACCGAGGAGCAGTTTGGGTTTCGATTTTCCAATGCCTGTGTAATACACAACCCGGTGCGGTTTGTTACAAAAGCACTTCCTTTTCCTGTAGAAACAGAAACCATTCGCCTGGCTTGTATCGGGCGCTTGTTTATTATTGACAAAGGCCAGGACATTTTGTTGCGCATCCTGGCACAGCCCAAATGGCGGTCGCGGCCGGTGCAGGTAAGTTTTATTGGCACAGGCTCCGATGAAGCGGGCATAAAAGAACTGGCCCGCCTGCTGAACCTGCAGCATGTGACCTTTGAAGGACAGGTGGATGGCATGGAAGCCGTTTGGCGCCGGCACCATGCACTGGTACTGCCGTCGCGTAGCGAGGGAGCGCCGCTGGTGGTGCTAGAAGCCCTGGCTGCCGGCCGGCCGGTCATTGCATCGAAAGCGGGTGGCACCCCCGAGTATGTGACAGAAGGTGTGACCGGTTTTTTGGCCGAGGCCAATACGGTAGATTTTGAAGCCGCCATGGAGCGGGCCTGGCAGCAGCGTCATCGCTGGGCCGATATGGGCGCCGCCGCGGCAAATAAGATAAAAGACCAGATCGCTGGTTGCCCTGAAGAAGTTTTTGCAAATGAAATAACTGAGCTTATTTATGGAAACTAATCCGCTGGTATCGGTTATAATACCTACCTACAACCGGGCTTCGGTGTTGGCTACCGCCATCCGGAGCGCACTGGCGCAAACGTACCCCAACGTAGAGATCATTGTGGTAGACGACGGCTCGCAGGATGGCACCGCCCAACTGATGGAAGATTTTCCTTCGGTGCAATACCTCATACAGGAACATGCCGGCCAGGGTGCTGCCCGCAGCCGCGGGTTGCAACACGCAAAAGGCACCATCATTGCCTCGCTGGACTCGGATGATTATTGGGAGCCGCAATTTCTGGAACAAGGGGTGGCCTTACTCGAAGACAATAGTTTGGATTTTGTTTTTGCCAACTGGATACAGGAAACAAAAGACGGCAGCCAGATCAACTTTTGCCGCTACAACCCATACCTCGAACATTATTTTGAACAGCACACGGGCAACACCGTTTTGTTCAATGCATCGGAATTGCGCTACATGTACATACGTGCCTGCCTGTCGCCTTCGTCTTCGCTGCTGGTGCGGGCTTCCTCCATGGTATCGGGGTGGAACAACCAGATGAACATTGCCGACGACTGGTGCATGCTGCTGGATATGTTGCTGAACAAGGCCTGCACTGCAGGATTCATCAAAGAACCTCTGTGGCGTAAAACGGTGGTGGGCGACAACATTTTTGACGGCCGCAGCCTCGAGGAAGTGTACAGCCTGCTATATGTGGCCGATGCCAAGTTGATACTGGAGCGCCACATGCACCTGCTGACGATGGCCGAAAAGAAATTTTTGAAAAAGCGGTACCTCGAATACCTGGTGCGCAGTGCAAAGAATAATATGCGCACCAACGGCAAGGTAATAGAAGGGGTACGCATGATGCAGCAGGCCGTATTTTTTCACCCGCTGAATTATGCCCGCATCTTTTCGAAACTGATGATGCAAACCGTAATGCGCAAGTGGCATGAAATAGCCGAATAAATAAGGTTGCGGCGCAACCATAATGTGTTTACAGCATAATGAAACTGTCAAAACTGATCCGGCTGAGCGAGTGGTGGCAATACAAAATGGCGCCCCTGGCCGCCGTGGGCTATGCCACCGCATTGTTTAGCGGCGCCAGCCTGTTGTCATTACTTCCGGGTTTAATGCTGGTAGTGCTTTCGGCCATGTTTGGCGCAGCCTATGTAAGCGTGCTCAACGATTTTACCGACATAGACGAAGACCTGGCCGCAGGTAAAAGCAACCGCCAAAGTAAATTGACTGGAAGCCAGCGGCGCCTGTTGCTCACAGCCAGTACCATTCCCGGCTTTTTGTTCCTTCTTTTTTTTTACCGCGACTCGTTACCGGCGCTGTTTTATTTTTTGGCGGGCATTTCTTTTACCCTTTATTCCACCCCGCCGTTCCGCCTGAAAAACAAGGGCGTGTGGGGCGTAATAGCCGACGCCAGCGGGGCGCATCTTTTTCCTACGCTTACCATTGTGGCTGCCGTGTTTCATTTTGCAGGGCAAAAGGCTGATGCCGTGTGGCTGGTAGCAGCTGGGGTCTGGGCTTTTGCTTATGGCCTGCGGGGCATTATGTGGCACCAGTTTTCCGACCGCATGCATGATACACAATCGGGTACTTCCACCTATGCCGTTAAACGCGAAATCTATAACTTCTGGATCACGGCCAAAGGCATCCTTGCGGTGGAAGTAATTGCCTTGTGTGTGTTGCTGGCCTATATAAATATGCCGCTGGTGTGGCTGGTGTTTGGCCTGTACCTGGTAGGGGTTGCTATTGCCCGAACCTTTTTCAACATCCGCGTCATTGCCATATTGCCCGTGCCCGGCCGCAACTATATTTTCCTGAATACATTTTACCAGCTGTTCTGGCCACTGGCCCTGCTGCTGGTGGTAGCGCTGCAACAACCCGGTACCTGGTGGCTGATGGTGCTGCACCTGGTGTTGTTTCCCAAAAATATTCTTTCGGGCATTGGCCTGAGCCGCCGCATGTTTGGACGGCTGAGCGCACAGTAAAAAAGGGTGAAATAAGGGCTGCATACAAAAGCATGCAACCCCATTTCACCCTTAACCTTTAAAACTAACGGGAACGGATCAACGAATAAACGGCCCTACAATAGCAAGCACTTGTTGTTCGGTCAATGGCTCGTCAAAAGCCTCGGTAGCATCATCCATAGTAATGGCCATGCCATTGATGTTGGTGATCTCCACTCCTGCTTGTACCGTATTTTCTTCGCCTGCATAAATGGCTGCTGTTGCAGGGGGCAATCCACCCAGGTCTTTCCCCGTGATCCAGGGCTTTACTGCAGCGCCGCGGGCCCTGCGCATTTGCCGGATGTGGGATGCGTGGCGGGCTTCTACCGAATGGATGTTGAGCGCCGCGGTAAGCACATCGTTGTTCGAGATCAGTTTGGCCGCCTGGCCTTTATAAGCCCGCACACCGGTATCTTCAAACGCTTGCGCCACTGCTAAAAAAGTATCGTAATTGGTAAACACATTGGCAAATGCACCCCCTGCAGTAAAGTCGAAATTGGGCTTGCTCACCGGTGTGCCACCTGCACCCTGTATGGCAGTGCGCAAAAAAGCCACATGTGCATTCTCGTGGTCGCGAATAGTGGTAATGGCACCTGTAGCTGCCCCTGCAGGAATCAGGCCTGCTGCTGCAACGGCCTGGGTATAAAATTCGGCTTCCAGGTATTCCAGGGTAAGGGCATAGTTCAGTACATCCAGCACGGTGGTTACACTTTGGCCGTAAGCCTTTTTAAACATGCCGCCCAGCGAAAGCGGAATAGCGGTAAGCGCCACTTTGCCTGCAAAGGAGGTAAACTGTTTCAGGGCGCCGCGGCGGCCGTCGAGCCGGCCGCTTACATCGGGGTCGAGCTGTTCTATCTGGCTGATAACATTATATAGATTCATTTGATTGACGATTTACGATTTTGGATTGACGATTTTTTGAAACTGCAATGGCCCATTCACCATCCACGATTGTTAATTAGTGGGCAGGCCCGATGCGTTGATCTTTGTTTTTACAAATGGCGCAGCTGCCATCAGCACTTCGCTGGGGTTCAGGCTTCGGTCCAGCCCATTGGCATCCACAATGGTATTGTCGGCAAAAGAACCGTTGGCAATCAGGTCGCGAACCAGGGCTGCATGGCGTGCTTCTACCGAAACGATCTTACCGGCAAGCAACAAATAATCGGGGTTGGTGAGCAATTTGCCGGCGCCGTTGTAGGCCGAAACACCCAGGTCTTCAAAAGCTTTTGCGGTAGCCAGCACCGAATCGCGGTTGCTGAAGTTGACCGAACTAAAATCCACCTCCAGGTTGCCGATGGCGTTGTTGCCCAGGGCTTTTTTAAACAACTCGCGGTGCGCAATTTCGTGGTCGCGGATCTCTTCAAAATACTGCCGCTCCAGTGCCGATATGTTGCCATAAGGCGATTCGGCTACCCGGGTATAAAAGGCCGCCTCCAGTTGCTCTAACGCAAATGCATAGTTGAGAATGCCTGTATCGCCGCTGCCGAGGTTAACGCCATCGGTCAGCATGTCGTTGCTGTCGTCTTTGCCGCAGCCGGTAATAATAAGTGCTGCCGATGCGCCGGTGATGCCGGCAAAGCGCAGAAAATTTCTGCGGGATAAATTGCGGGCAATAAGGGGCTGTTCAGAAGCTGGGAGCTTCTGTCCGCTGATGATTTCCATGTTGTTGTGATTAAGGTTTGGTAATAGTAAAAGGTGCTCCGATCGTTAGCGTTTGCAAAGAGTTACGTAATGGGCAAAGGGTTTGGATTGTGGGGCGATAACATTTTTTTTAAAAAATACTGCAAGGCATACTGCGGGCAGCAAAAGACAAAGCTGTGCGGATGGCTTACGTTTAAAGTAAAAGGGTTATGGCAATTAAATATGAGGACCTGATGCAGTAAAAAATTATTGGGTAAGACAATGGCAGGAAATTGATCCGAACGTTGAGCCCAAGGGTTTTAAGGAAAGGGGCGATGATGGTATGGAAGTAGTCATGCACCAGGTAGTAAAAGACTTACAGGGAGATATGCTATTTGATGGCATGCTACTACACGTGTACAAATTTCAAAATGGTCTGATCAAGCAGATGGATATAAAAAAGTAACCGCTTTAATGCCTTAGTTTATTTGTTGGTAGCAATATTCATTATCCTCATAGCCGGTACAAAAGCGGAGCTTCGATTTTTTTGTTTCGATACGAGCTTCCATACTCATTACAGTATCAGTTAAAAGTTCGGGATATGCAATAATATCCCGGTCTACATTTAGAAAGAAGGAATGCATGGTCAACATGCCGTCATTATAGTTCCACCTACCGTTCATATGTAAAGAAAGCTTGTTGCTTTTATCATAAACAAAGCGTTCGTACAATTGTCCTGGTTTCAATATGATGGTATCATAAGTATTGATATACCCAACAGCAGCATATGTACCCGCTAATTGCTGGTCCGAAGGTGTACAATTCAAAAGACCTATAGTTAGCAGCGAACCTAAAGCCAGGTTACATGATTTTTTAATCATTTATTTTCTATAGAGCAGATCGATTACTTAAAGACACTTAGGAACAAAAGCAACGGGCAGGTTGTTGCACCTGACAGTTATTAGCCCAGCATCATCCAACTTCAAATGGCCTTGTTTACCTAAACCTATTCGGGATTATTACCCACCATTCAGCGGCAGCGTTGTCCAATGATTGCCGTCCCGTGCAATAAGGGCTTCGGCATCTTCGGGGCCCCACGAACCGGAAGCATAGTTGGGAAAATCAACGGGCTGCTTGGTGCCCCACACTTCCATGATGGGGGCAATAATGGCCCAGGCACGCTCTACCTGGTCGGCCCGCATAAACAGGGTAGCATCGCCTTCAATTACATCCTGCAGCAACGTTTCGTAGGCTTCGGGCTGTGTTTCGGAGGTATCATTAAAATAATTGAACACCATTTCCACCGGCTGCAGCACCATCTGCTGTCCGGGTTGTTTGGCCTGGAAACGCATACGGATATCGAGCTTGGGGCTGATGTTGATCAGCAGCCGGTTGGGCCGCCAGGTATCCACCGACTCGGGCGGAAATGAGTAGCTCGGCGCCGACTTGAACTGCACCGAAATATGGGTTGTTTTTTCTGCCAGGCTTTTGCCGGTGCGTACATAAAACGGCACGCCGTTCCAGCGCCAGTTATCAATAAACAGTTTAATGGCCGCATAGGTTTCCACGCCACTTTGCGGCGCCACGGAGGCCTCCTCGCGGTAGGCTACCCGTTTTTTGCCTTCCACCCACCCCGATGCGTATTGCCCCCGCACCGCATGGGTATGCACCTCCTCGCGGCGAAAACAGCGGATGGCTTTGAGCACGTCATGTTTTTTATTGCGCACCTCGTTGGCATCGAACGATACGGGTGGCTCCATGGCCACCATGCACAGCAGTTGCAGCATATGGTTTTGCACCATATCACGCAGGGCACCGGCACTTTCAAAATAAGCACCCCGGTCCAGCACCCCTACTGTTTCGGTAGCCGTTATCTGTACGTGGTCAATGTATCGGTGATTCCAGATAGGTTCGAACAGGGCATTGGCAAAACGAAAGGCCAGGATGTTCTGTACCGTTTCTTTTCCCAGGAAATGATCGATGCGAAAGATTTGTTCTTCGGCGTACAGCTTGCGCAGTTGCCCGTTCAGTTCCCGGGCACTTTGCAGGTCGTGGCCAAAAGGTTTTTCAAACACCAGCCGGTGCAGGGCGGGGTTGTTGGCCAGCTTGTGCCCGTGCAGCGAGGCGGCAATGGCAGGGGCCAGCTGCGGCGCCACCGACAGGTAATACATGATGGAGGCATCTGCCCCCCACTCTTTTTGCAAGGCGGCTATCTTTTTACCCAGCACCTTGTATTCGGCATCTTTGGTTGCATCTATGGCGAGGTATTCGAGGTTGTTGGAAAACGCTTCCCAGTGCTCTTTCAGCGCTTCCTTGCGGCGGGCATGCTCATCGATGCCTTCTTTTATCAGCTTTTTGTAGGCATTATTGGCCAGTGCCGAACGCCCTATGCCTCCGATAAAAAATTGCTCCGGCAGGTTGCCATCGAGGTATAAATTAAAAAGCGCAGGCAGCAGTTTGCGCTGTGCCAGGTCGCCGGCGCCGCCAAAAATAAATACAATGCAAGGGGTCATGTGCCAGAGGTTTTAATGGTTTGGGTGCCCGGGTTTTATAGGCATTTGCGCAATGAGCTATAATCAATGATCATGGATCATAGATGGGGAAAAACAGAAGCCTTCAGTAACAACAAAGCAAATGCGTCAGGGTTCGGGTTGTGCGTCGGGGCCCTCGTGCCACTCTGTGTGAAACACGCCTTCGCGGTCGGTGCGCTGGTAGGTATGGGCGCCAAAATAGTCGCGCTGCGCCTGCACCAGGTTGGTGGGCAGGCGGCTGCTGCGGTAGCCATCAAGGTAAGCCAGCGAAGCCGACAATGCCGGTGTAGGTATCCCGGCCGGGATGGCTTGCAGCAGCACCTGGCGCAGGCCGCCTTCATGCTGGCGCACCAGGCCGGCCACCGCCTTATCCAACAGGATATTAGCCAATGTGTCGTTTTGAGAAAATGCCTGCTCCAGCTGTTTCAGCAGTGCCGAACGAATTATGCAGCCCCCTTTCCACACCTGCACCACTGCGGGCAGCGGAATGTCCATGCCTTCTTCTTTTGATGCGGCGGCCAGCATGCTGAGGCCCTGGGCATAAGCACAAATAAAGCCGGTAAACAAGGCACTTTCCAGTTCGGCTTCCAGCGTGGCGGTTTTGGACACAGCACTGGTTTTTTGTGCAAATAACCGGGCAGCCTCCAACCGCTGGCTGCGTGCCCCGGAAAGTATCCGGGCCGATACTGCAGCATCAATGGAGGGAATGGCTACCGGTAAATTCAGGGCTTCCTGCGTGGTCCAGCGGCCGGTGCCTTTCGAGCCAGCTTCGTCCAGGATCATATCAACCAGCCAGCCCGCCGTTTCGGTATCCCTGAAGCGAAACACATCGGAGGTGATTTCTATTAAAAAGGATTGCAGCGGGCCCTCGTTCCATTTTTGAAACAAGGCCTGCAGTTGCTCCGCCGTATAACCCGCACCGCGGTGCAGTATATCGTACACCTCGCTGATCATTTGCATCATGGCATACTCAATGCCGTTGTGCACCATTTTTACATAATGGCCCGCAGCACCTTTGCCCATAAAGGCAACGCAGGGCTTGCCGTCGGCTTCTGCAGCCACGGCTTCCAGCAGGGGCTTCAGGTATTGGTATGCTTCGCGGTCGCCACCGGGCATCATGCTCGGGCCCAGGCGGGCACCCAGTTCGCCACCCGATATGCCCATGCCAAAAAAATGTATGCCCTTTTCCTGCAGTTGGGCCACGCGGCGCAGGGTATCGCGGTAAAACGAATTGCCGCCATCGATAAGAATGTCGCCGCTTTCGAGGTGGGGCAGCACCGAATTAATGGCACTATCTACCGGATTGCCGGCGGGCACCAGCATCATCAGTTTGCGCGGCTTTTTCAACGACTGCACCATCTGGGCCAGCTCAGTTGCGCCTTTTACGGTAGTGCTGGGGCGGGCTGCGGCCTCCAGGGCCTGCATCCGGTCGGGGTTCAGGTCGTAGCCGGTTGTGGCAAAGCCGTTGTCGGCGAGGTTCAGCAGCAGGTTGCTGCCCATTACGCCGAGGCCGATCATGGCAAAATCAAATTGTGGCGTCATATAAAGGTTAAGGGGTTTAAAAGTTTGGGGTTTAAGTTTTAAAAGTTGCACCAGCCAATTAGGTGGCCCTTATACCAGCAAATGGTGCACCTTAAACGTTAAACCCCAAACCTTTTTAATGCTGGGTGGCAGGTGGTGTAGTAGCCGGGGCAGCCGCAGGGGCACCGGGGCGCTGTGGGGGCGCCGGCCAGGAAGAAGGTTCCTGTTTGCCGCCATGGCAGGTATAGCAGGTCACTTCCAGCTTGTCTTTTACCGCCGTCCAGTCGCCTTTCCATTCAAAGTATTTTTTATTGAGCTTCTGGGTCATTTTCATCATTTGGCGCGCCTCTTCTTTGTGCTTGTTGGCGTCGGAAGCAAAGTCCATGGCTTTGGCCTCCTGGTTGTACACATGGCAATGGTTACACTTTACACCCAGCGAGGCGGTAAAATGCTTCATGACCACGTCCATTTGTTCTTTGGTTGTTTTTTTGGACATGACCTTCAGGTTTTTGTATCGCACTTCTTCGGCATTGGTAAATGCCAGCGAAGAAGCGATCAGTGCTGCAAAGGTGGTGACGAGCAGAAATGATTTCTTCATAAACGGTGTTTGAGCGTTGAATTTATTACAAAAAATTTGCTTTCCTTCTTAACAAAATGGAGTGGGTGCTATGTGCTATTTTTGCAGCGCAAAAAATTGAAAAGCAATGGCCAACCAGATAGCGGAATTCAATGAATACCGCACCAAGATGAACGAAGTGATCCTGAGCAAGAACAACCTGGTGATGAAACGGCTCTGGAACCTGGACACCAATACGTACGAAGCCGGTGCCCTCGATACCAAAACCAAGGAAATGCTGGGGCTGGTAGCCTCTATGGTGCTGCGCTGCGACGACTGCATTAAATACCACTTGGGTAAAGCCTTTGATGAGGGCGTGACCACTGAGCAGGTGTACGAAATATTTGCCGTAGCCAACATTGTGGGTGGCACAATTGTCATTCCGCATACCAGAAGGGCGGCGGAGTATTGGGAAGCGCTGGTGAATTTCGAACAGACGAACAAGGAACAGAGGATTGATGAAGTAGGAAAAGCATAGAACTAATTAAAGCAGCAATAGAAATAGGCTTTAAGTATTAGGAAAAGTGCAGGGGCAAAAGTATTTTGGATATCACCAAAACTGGCTCCATGCAACAGAAGTACGATCTGGAAATGCGGCTGATTGATTTTGCCTCCCGGATTATTGATGTTACCGAGGCCTTACCTCGAACAGTTGCCGGAAATCATATCGGCGGTCAGCTAATAAGAAGCGGAACTTCCCCAGCTTTGCATTATGGCGAGGCGCAGGCCGCAGAAAGCAGGGGTGATTTTATACATAAAATGAAAATTTGCCTGAAAGAGTTGCGGGAAACAAACAACAACCTTCGGCTTATTCAAAAGAAGAACTGGTATCACGAGCCTGGATTAGCCTTGCTGTTGACAGAAAATAATCAACTGATATCTATATTCTATAGCAGCATTGCCACGGCTCAAAAAAATGACAATAAAAAGAAAACAGCTTCATAAAACGCAGGGGTGTTGCAGCAAACTTCATCATTCCTCTGTTCCTTGTTCGTCTGTTCGAAATTCTGAAACATCATGGAAACACCAACTTTAGATAAAACCTCCTTCCCGGCGCTTACCGCAAAGGATTTTGCCACCGACCAGGAAGTGCGCTGGTGCCCCGGCTGCGGCGACTACTCCATACTGGCGCAGGTGCAAAAGGTGATGCCTACCCTGGGCATTCCCCGCGAAAATATCGCCATCATTTCAGGCATCGGCTGCAGCAGCCGCTTTCCTTATTATATGAACACGTATGGCATGCACTCCATTCATGGCCGTGCTACGGCCATTGCCAGCGGATTGAAAGCTACCCGCCCCGAGCTGAGTGTGTGGATCGTTACTGGCGATGGCGACAGCCTGAGCATTGGCGGCAACCATACCATTCACCTGCTGCGCCGCAATTTTGATGTGAATATCCTCTTGTTCAACAACCAGATTTATGGTTTGACCAAAGGACAATATTCGCCCACATCAGAAGAGCAAAAGGTTACCAAGTCCACCCCGATGGGGTCTATCGACCATCCCTTTAACCCGCTGGCGCTGGCCCTGGGTGCCGATGCCACGTTTATTGCCCGCAGCATGGACCGCGATCCCAAACACCTGCAGGCAATGCTGCTGCGGTCGCATGGGCACAAGGGTGCTTCATTCCTGGAAATCTACCAGAACTGCAACATCTTCAACGATGGTGCCTTTGAAATATTTACCGAAAAAAGCTCCAAGGCACAAGAAACCATCTTTTTGGAACAGGGCCAGCCCCTGTTGTTTGGCGCCAGTAAGGAAAAAGGCATCCGCCTCAACGGCTTCAGGCCCGAAGTGGTAAACCTGGCCGACGGCTATTCGGCCGACGACCTGTGGATACACGACGAGCAGGACCTGATCAAAGCACAAATACTGACCCGCATATTTGACGACCCGAACCGCGAAGGACACCTGCCCCGCCCGTTTGGTGTGTTTTATGCGGCCAGCCGCCCCTGCTACGAAGAGGTGCTGAACGAGCAGGTGGCCGTGGCCAAAAGCCGCAAGACAGCCGACCTGGATGCATTGCTGCGCGGCAGGGAAACCTGGAATATAGTGTAGGTGACGATGGACAATGGGCTATGGACGTCGGTAGTTAAGCGTCCAGGTAAAAAACAAAAGCTGCCTCTTTTCAGAAACAGCTATTGATCGTGTGTTAAGATTGAAAAATAATGAATAGATGGGCAGGAATGCCTGTCTATTTTTTTGCGCCTATAAAAAGTTGGTGAAATATTTTTGAGGAGACATGATTAAGCAGTTAGTTTCGATTGCATTGCAATTTGCTCCATTTGCTGCAGAAAAAACCTTCCAAATTCTTCCAAGTTCGTAATTTCCACCAGTGCGGAAATCCCAAAGTTCCATTACTCCCGACGAATTGCGCCACTTGAAAACCCGGGTAGAACATACCTGGGGCCGCAGCATAAAAATTTCGGCCGATTGCGAAAAGCTGCAGCAACACATGCAGCAAACCATTGGTACCGGCATATCGGCCAATACCCTGCGTCGCATATTTGGATTTTTGCACGATGGCGGTGTTCCTTCGCTGCAAACCAAAAACCTGCTGGCCCAATATTGCGGCTATGCTTCCTGGGACCACATGCAACAACCCGAGTCAGAATCAACCGCTATCAATACTTCGGAGGAGTCGCTGTTTTACCTCGACTTTTTTAAGATCGAAATAAAAAGCGAAGGCGACATCAATTACCACAACGCCTGCCGCGGCATTGCCAAACGCATTTTGGGCAACCCCACCCTTTTTAACCGCCTGGCAGAACCGCTGGCCCAAAACAAAACCGCACAGGTATTTTTTTACGAACGCTTTCCTTATATCGACGGGTTGGCCCATGAGTATTATACCCGTGCCCTGCGGCTATACCTGCATTCCAAACGCACAACGGAAGCACAGATCTTTGGCCATGCGCTGCTTTTTCTTTCCCATTTTTTACAAAATAAAAAAGAAGATGCTGCCGCAATGCACGAACAATTGTTGCGCATCAAACCCGATGCTTCGGTGCATGATTTTGTGCAGGCAAGGGCCCTGGGCAGCCGCATCCTGTATAAAAGGTGCTTGGTAAAAGAAGCGGTGGATGAAGAGCTGGAACAGGTGCATCGCCTGGCCGCAAAACACACCAAGCCACTACAGGTGGCTTTCTGGGCATTTCCCTACTTCCAGTTTATGATTGCCGATTACCTGAACCTGGCTGGCTTGTTTGAAGAAAGCGAAAAAGTGGTAACGCCTTTCAAAAGGCTGAACGGCAATGCCATTTTTATTGAAGAAGGTTATGGCGAAGCCTGGGAAGTAATCTGGAATATCTCCGTGCACAAAAGCCAGCCCCGCCTGTTTGTACAATGGTTTGAAACATTCAACTGGGAAGCGCTGCACTTTTTATTTTACCGGTTTTACCGGCTGCAGGCCATCAGGGCCTACTGCTCACTGCCACAGGCGCGGCACCGCAAAGCACTGCGCGACGAACAGGCTGCACTGATCAAGGCTACCGGGTTTGTATTTTAAAAACCGGTATTCAATAGCGCTGCACCTGCCCACTAATTGCTAGCCTGCAAGAATTAAAACCTGATGGTAAATACCGTTGTTCCGGGACCTGTAGTACGCAGGGAAAAATGAAAATCGTGGTTGCGCAAAACTTCTTTGATCAGCATCAGGCCAATACCCTGGCCATCGCGTTTGGTGCTAAAGAAAGGAGAAAACAGGTGCTCGGCATCCCCATCCGAAATGCCTTTACCCGTATCGATAATGCGCAATTGCGATTGTGCAGTATTGGTTTGCACCGTTACTGTTCCGTTGCTGCCAATAGCTTCCAATGCGTTCTTTACAATGTTGATCAGCGCTTGCTCCAGCTGCTGTTCGTCAGCAAGAATGACCAGTGGCGTTTGGTCCAGTTCAAATTGAAACTGTATGTGTTGTTCTGCGGCACGTATGGCAAACAGGTCGCAAACATTGCGGAGCAACCCGTTCACATCTATCTTTTTGCGGTTGGGAGGGGGCAGCTTTACGAGGTCGGCAAAGTTGCGCATGAACCCATTGAGGTTGTTGTTGCGATTGATGGCTACCTGCAGTGCATTTTGCAACACACCAGACTGCTCCGGCGCAAAGGTGTTTGCTTTTAACGTGGATTGTAAAATAGAATTGACAGGGCCAACGGTGTTGTTTACTTCATGTGCCATCATGCGGATCACTTTGCCGTACACCTTTTTTTCTGCAGCCAAAATCTCCGCGGTTAGTTCTTCGATGGTAATAAAATGGCGCGGAAAACCGCGGTCTACAAAATGCGACAACTGCAGCTTATAGGTGTTGATGCCGGCTACACTAATGGTTCTTGCCTCCCCGGATGTAAGCGTTGCAATCTGCTGCAGCAGCGGGTTTTTAAAATCGGTTACCAGCTTTCCTTTTAAAGCCTTTTCCTCCAGTTGCAGTATGGCTTCTGCTTTTGGGTTCAGGCCTTCAATATGGTTGTCGTAGTCTAAAATAATAATGCCGGTAGGTGCGGTGGCGATCAGTTTTTCCAAAAAAAAGTGTTGCTGCTCCTGCCTGGTGCGTTCCACCCGCAACTGGTCTATCATGTTGTTGTACACGCCAATCAATTGGTCCATTTCCCATTTGCCGGTGGGCCGGAACTTTACATTAAAGTCGCGATCTTTAATGGCTTCCACTCCGGTCATTAAAGTTTTCAGCGGTTGGATTAGTTCTTTGTACAAACCCCAGGCCAGCCAGATGGAAGCCAGTATCAGGATCTCCGAAAAAATAAACAGCAGCTTATTTTCTTTAAAAATAACAAAGGTGAGCACCAGCGTTACTGCATGCAGAAAAATAATAAAGAGCAGGTACTTAGTCCGCAGTCTCATCGTAAGGCAGGTTGTATTTTTCGAGGCGCCGGTACAGTGCGCTGCGGGTAAGGCCCAGGGCTACTGCAGCTTTTGCAATTTTGCCCTTATGAAAAGCCATGGCCCGCTTTATCATTTCCACTTCCACTTCTTCTAAAGTTAGCAAACCAACACCGGGCAATTGCATTGTTTCCCGCTTCACCGGCGAGGGGTCGTACTGGGCACGGAAATCGGCCACATCGAGCACGGGCCCGCGGCTTACCAGCACGGTACGCTCCACCAGGTTTTTCAGTTGCCTGATGTTGCCGGGCAGCGGCAGTTGCTGCAGCCATTTGGCTGCGTCGCGGGTAATGGACAGGTCATCACGGCTGTAAATTTCGCGGAGGTTTTTTAAGAAAAAATGGACGAGCAGCGGAATGTCTTTGGGCCGTTCGCGCAGTGCGGGGAGCTTAATGGTAATGAGGTTGATGCGGTACAGCAGGTCTTCGCGAAAAGTGCCGCGGCCCACCATTTCTTCCAGGTTGCGGTTGGTGGCGCACACCACCCGCACATCAAGTGTTTTGGTACGGCTGCTGCCCAATACTTCATAGGTGCGGTCTTGCAATACCCGCAGCAGTTTTACCTGGCTGCTGCCATCGAGGTCGCCAATTTCATCGAGAAAAATGGTGCCCTTGTTGGCCATTTCAAAACGGCCTACGCGATCGAAGCGGGCATCAGTAAAAGAGCCCCGCACATGACCAAACATTTCGCTTTCGAACAGCGATGTGGAAATGCCGCCCAGGTTTACTTTTACGAACGGCTTGCCCCTTCTTTTGCTGTTATGGTGAATGGCTTCTGCAATCAGCTCCTTACCGGTTCCGCTTTCGCCCATGATGAGCACTGATGCATCGGTATCGGCCACGCGACCAATGGTTTCGAGCAGCGTCAGCATTTTAGGGTCTTCGCCAATAATGTGCTGAAAATTATACTGGCTATCGAGCTGGCGCCGGCCCAGTTGTTCCTTTTTCTTTTCTTGTAAATCGAGCAGGGTTTGCACCGACTGCAGCAGGTGGCTGTTTTCCCAGGGCTTGTTGATAAAATCATTGGCGCCCAGTTTCATGCCCTGCACTGCCAGGTCGATGGTGCCCCAACCGGTGATTAAAATAACAGGCAGCGCTGCATGGATGGCTTTTACCTGCCGCAACAACTGCATGCCTTCTTTACCTGATGTTTCCATCGAAAAGTTCAGGTCGAGAATGACCAGCGAAATATCCTCCTGCTGCAGTTGTTCCAGGGCCTCCCTTTCGTTGGCGGCCTCCGTGGTGGCATAGCCTTCACTTTGCAGCAACAGTTGCAGCGAAGTACGTACAGCAATATCATCGTCGATAATCAGGATCATGCAGGGATAAAGTTAAAGGAACCGGTGATGTGGTGGAACCGGTGATTTGTAGGATTGGGAATGATTAATAATGATTGAGGTGGAAATGATATCACGAGTTGGATTTTGATTTGTACAATGCCAGCGTCATTGCGAGGTGCAGCAGTGTAACTGTACATTAGTAAATGCTGTGCGCCGAAGCAGTCTCCCGCAACAATGCTATTGAGAACAGGAGATTGCTTCGGCGCAACAGTTCTATTTTGCTACCACACTGATCCGGCGCCTTGCAATGACGAAGCTTTTAATAATCATACAAATCCTTCTAAATCCTACAAATCACTGGTTTATTCTTCGTGCAGGGCCACCGCCGGGTAAATAGCCGCAGCCTGTTTGCCCGGATACAAAGCACACAAAAACACCAACAGGTAAATAAAACCAATGGCCAGCAAAATAGACATTACGTAAACTGAAGCCGGCAGGTCGAACACATGCAGCAGGGGAAACTGGACGGCAAAGAAACTACCCACCAACAGTGCCAGTGTGGCCAGTACCATTGCTTCGCCAATGAGCTGTTTTGAAACGGCACTACCCGAAGCACCAATGGCACGCCGCAACCCAATTTCGCCGCGCCGCTTGTTGATGTTGTACCACAGCACGCCAAACAATCCCATGGCGACATTAATGATAAGAAAGCCGCCAACGATCAGCATGATGATCATGGGCACCAGTGCCAGTTTGTTTTTAGAGATCCGCTTTTTTTCGAGGTGCTCAATTTCTATGCTGGTGCCGGTCATATTGGAAAGGGTTTTGAACAGCCGGCTTTCAAAGGCCGCATCGGCACCAGGGTGCACCTTTAGCAGGATGGTATTGTTCCACCGCAGTCCGCCACTGTCCATATAGCGGTACAAGCCATTTTCGATAGCCTGGTAGTCGCCTGTTTCTTTTAAATTCTGCACCACGCCCACCACTTTAAAACGGTCTTCAAAAATGCCGGTTTGGTAATTTCGCTCCCCTAGTGTTTTGCCTAAAGCAGGGCCATTGCCAAACAATGTTTCCTTAAGTTTTTGATTGAGGATCACCGGCTGGAGCTTGGATACATTTGCGCCTTTTGCAAACCAGCTTCCTTCAACCATATTCAGGTCCAATACATCCTTGTACGCAGGTTCTGTTTCGAATATGTTGGTTTGCACTTGTTGTTGCTGTTCGGAGTTTACGCTGGTGCTGTTGGTGCTCATGGCAAACGGAACATTCATGCTGGTAAAGGTGAGCTCCCGCACCTCGGGCATCGACTTGATGCTTTTGCGCATCGACTCGGCAAACAGGTTGATGGAATCATTGCTTTGAATGTGGCGCGGCATGGAAAAACTGACCACCCACACATTTTCGTACTCAAAGCCCCGCGGCTTTTTATAATTCTGGTAAAAATATACCACCATGGAAAAAACGGCGAACAACACCAGGAACGAAACAAACATCTCCGTGATGAGCAGGAAGTTTTGTTTCTTTTTGTTCCAGATTAGTTTAAATAAATGCTTGAACATATAATGCAGTTGTAGAGATGAATAATTTTGGTATTGTGAAGGGTGAATGGGCAATGGTGAATGGTGAGTGGTGAGTGGTGAATCGTCAAACGTGAAACGTGAAAAGATGGCTAACGCGGCAATGTTCAATTTATCCTATATGCAAATCAGCGATCACCACATTGACCATTGCCCATTCACCATTCACGTCCTTCACGCCTTCAGCGCTGCCACCACCTGCAACCGCGACATGCGCCAGGCAGGATATACACCCGACAGCAGCCCGAACACAATGCAGGCAATAATGCTATATAGCAATACGGTGAAATTGATGGTGAGATGAATATTAGCGATCATGCCGGAATGGTTGATGTATTGCAGTACCAAAAAGGAAAGCACTACGCCAATGGCGGCACCAATAAAGGTGAGAATAAGGTTCTCCACTACAAACTGGCCAATCAGTGTGCCTGAAGAAGCGCCAAATGCTTTACGGACGCCGATTTCGGAAGATCGTTCCATGATGCGGCTGATATTGATGTTGACCAGGTTGAGTGTGGGCAGCAGCATGAACAGCAATACAAAAGCGCCCAATGCCACGTACAACATACCCATGTTCGGGCCATCTTTTCCCCGCAGTGGCGACGACCGTACGAAGCTCTCCACATACTTATCGGCGTGGCTGTTGATCTGGTCCATGTCTTTTTCTATTGGCGGAATTTTTCGCACTACACTGCTATATTCAGCCTGGATCTTTGGCAGGTCCTCTTTGCTTTTGCCCATGATAATGGCCATGAACATACCATTGTAGGTTTTGGCATGTATATCGGATTTGGACACGGTGTACGGCACATACATATCGGCATAGGAAATAAGCATGGTTACCGGCACACTTTTTACCACGCCTATTACTTTATACTTTACATTATCGGTTTCGATGGTTTTTCCCACCACCGATGTAACATTGCCAAAATAAGCCTGCCTGGTGGCTTCGGAAATAACGGCCACCCGTTCGCTGTTGTCAATTTGCTGCTGGCCAAAGGGCTTGCCTTCCAGGAAATCGAACTGCATTACTTCCCAAAACTCCGCGTTGGTAAACTTCAGGTCGATCACCAGTTTTTTATTATTTACATACGTATTGGTGGGGGTAAACAGGGTGCCCAGCGCCACCTTTTCCGGCGTCTTAAGCGTTTTTATATAGGTGCTGGCAAAATGGTAACTCATGGGGCCATTCATTGAATAACCCTTTTCCGAATTGCGCTGCTCCAATGCAGTAACGTACAACGACCGGTCGCGGGCCACCTCCGGATAGTTGGCGCTAACGGTATTGTCTACAAATGCGGTGGCCACAATCAGTATGGTGAGGGTAAAAGCAATACCGAACAGCGAGATAAACGTAAAGAACTTGCGGCGTTTCAACACCGCTATGGCTATTTTAAAATAGTTCTTAAGCATACATTGGTTTTAAAGCGTGATCATTTACTTGTGACCCGTCGAACAGGCGCACCAGGCGGTGTGTTTTCTTGGCCATGGTTTCGTCGTGGGTTACCATCACAATGGTGGCGCCATCCACTTCATTGAGGTGCAGCAACAGGTCCATGATCTCGTTGCCCATGGCACTATCCAGGTTACCGGTGGGCTCATCTGCCAGGATCAATTCAGGTTTGCCCACAATAGCCCGGGCAATGGCCACGCGTTGTTTTTGTCCGCCCGAAAGTTGTGCAGGAAAATGTTTCATGCGGTTGCTCAGGCCTACTTTTACCAGGGCTTCCTTTGCCAGCTCGGTTCGTTCTTTTGCAGATATGTTGCGGTACAGCAGCGGCAGCTCCACATTGTCCAAAACCTGCAGGTCGTTAATGAGGTGAAAGCTTTGAAAGATGAACCCGATCTTTTGGTTGCGAAAACGTGCCAGGCCCTTATCCGAAAGGTGCGTGGTTTGCTGCCCGTCAATCAGCACTTCGCCGCTGGTAGGCGCATCCAGCAGGCCTATGATGTTGAGCAGCGTACTCTTGCCGCAGCCCGACGGGCCCATAATGGACAGGAATTCGCCTTTGGCTACATTAAGATTGATGCCATTCAGGGCAAGGGTTTCAATGGTATCGGTGCGGTATGTTTTCTCTATCTGTTTTAACTGAATCATGTTGTTGGTTTTAGTTTGGTGAGTTATTTTATTTGAACCACGGAGACACGAAGGGCACGGAGGAACACGAAGGTTTTTCTTTGTGTTCCTTTGTTGCTTTGTGTCTTCGTGGTTTTATTTATAAACAATTTTTTGTTCTTTTTCAAAATCGTACAAGGACAGGTAACGCAGGCGGTAAAAGGCTTTCCAGTAATCGCGCAGCGCAAAAACATAATCCCGTTTGGCCTGGTCTTTTTCCTGGAAGGCAATACTCAGGTCGGTGATGCTTAAGTTGCCCAGCACATACCGGTCTTTTGCAATACCGTACTTTTCAGAGGCAATACTATCGGCACGGCGGGCCAGCGCCACCTGGTCTTTCATCATCTCGAAAAGGGTTACTTCCGTAACAATTTCCTGCGCAAAATTTTGTTTGTCCTGCTCCACGGCATACTCGGTAAACTTACGGTTTGCTTCCGCTGTTTTGGTGCGTGATTTAGAGCGGCCCCAGTCGAGGATCGGTATTTCAAATTCCAGTTGCAGCAGTTGCTGGTCTTTTGGCGCCTGGTACATTTTGGAAAAAGAAGTAGCACTTTTCGAATAACCCAGACGTGCTGTTAACGAAGCATTGATCCCGTTCTCTCCTTTTGCCTTGGCCACATCGCGGCTGGCTTCCAGTTCGCGGCGCATAAAAGCAATGGCATCGGAGCGGTTGGCGTATGCTTCGGAAAGCACTTTTTCGTGTGCAATCTTGATCATAGAAATCGACTGGGGCACCACCAGTTCAATTTTAGCATCGCCCTGCAAACCCGCATATGCCTTCAGGTTCAGGTTGGCAATTTCAATGTCGCGCCGTGCGGTACCTACAGCCTTTTGTGCTTTCAGTTCTTCCAGTTGCAGTTGCAATATTTCGTTGCGCGATATTTTACCCATCTCGAATTTCTCCGCCGCAATGCGCATGATGTTTTGCGTGTTGGTAAAATTGGTTTCGGCAATCTGCAGGTTTACCTGCGCCAGGAGCTGATCGAAAAACAGGGTGCTTGCATTGAGGGCAATTTCTTCCATCGATTCGATGTACTGCTGCTTGCTTTCGTTGTACTTCAGGGGCTCTATGCGCTGGTCCCATTTCAGGGCATTGAACTTGAACAAGGGCTGGCTGTAACCCAGTCCATAAGGCACGCCGTTGTACAAGGTGCTTTTGCGGTCGAAGTCGTCGAAGCGCTGGATTTGCGTAGCGCCAAACACGGTACCGCCGGTGGCCGCCAGGCTTTGGCTGAATGCGAGGTTGAGCGACGAGTTGTTGTTGTGCACCGGGTGAAAATCAATGGTACCATTGGGCTGCAATACCGGAATGAACTGCTTGTTGTAGCCCGGAGCATTTCCCTGCAACGACAATTGTGGTGCGTAGTTGGACCGGAAGGTGCGGTACTGCCAGTACCTTGTTTCCTTTACCGTTTGCGCCTGGCGCGATGCAATGGATCGCTCCTTTGCCATGGCTACCACTTCGGTCAAGGATACTTTTACCGTATCGGCCTGTTGGGCGTGGCAGCACATGGCACCCAGGAGCAGCATTATTAGTATTGGTTGTTTCATGTAACTAGTTATTGAGGGTGATTTCTTTTACATGCTTGTAGCTGCTCATGTCGGAGGTAATGATCACGTCACCCTTTTGCACATTGTCCTTTAATTCCACATGGTCGAAGTTGATCAAACCGATATTTACGGTACGCCGCACTGCCTTGTCCTTTTGCACCACAAACAGGTCCTGCACATTGCTGCCCTTAAACGCCGGGCCGTTGGCCACTTTCATTACGTTGGTGTGTTTGGCCGTAACGAGGTACACATCCACCTTCATATTGGGGCGGTACATTTCGTGTTTGCGTTCGGCCAGTTGCACGTCAAAAGAGATGATGCCGTTTTGTACCGAAGGATTGATATTGGTAACGGTGCCGCGAAACTGCGTGTCGTTGATCACAATGATGGCTTCCATACCATTGGTCAGTTGTCCCATATAGTTGTCCGAAATCGAACCGGTTACTTTAAAGCTTTCGAGGTTGGCAATGCGTACCAGCGGCTCGCCTTCCACCACGCTGGCGCCGATGTTTTTATTTACCCAGGTAATCACACCCGGACGGCTGGCAGTTACCTGAGCCAGTTGCAGCTTGCGCTGTAGCTCCATCATATCCTGTTGCTGCACCGCTGCGGCCAGTTCCGATTCGCGGATCTCTACCTGCATCGTTTTTTGCTTGGACCGGACTTCGTTCTCGAGTTGCTTTTTTTCCAGTTGGGCCACTTTCAAATTCAGCTCGGCCTGCTCAATGTCTTCTCGGGTGCCGCCGCCTGCTTTGTGCAGGCGCTTGGCATCTTCCAGTGCGGCCTGCAGGCTGTTGATGCGCAGTTGTTTGATGTCGTTGTTGGAGCGGATGTCGTAAAAGCTTTTATCCAGTTCCAGCCGCAGCTTTTGAATGGCATTGCGCTTCGACTCCAGTGTATATTTCAGTTTTTCGTATTCGGTTTGCGCAGCCGATTTATCGAGCATCAGCACGGCCTGCCCGGCGGCCACGTTGCTGCCTGCATCCATCAGCACTTCCTGGATAGAAGCGTTAATGGCGCTGGACAACACCTGCTCAAACTCGGGACGCATTTCGCCGGAGGCGGAGATGGTATTTTCAATGTCGCCCACCTCCACCACTGCGGTGGTGATCTCCGATTTTTTGATGCTGGAGTGCACCGCAAAACGCAGGGAAAAAACGGCTGCCAGCAATACGGCCACCGAAATAAGGATGTATAAAAGGGTCTTTTTTCTTTTTTGTGCAGTTACTTCTTTGGCAATGACCTTGTCCATGTTGGTTGATTTCGGCCTTATTGCTTCCAAGGCGGGTGCCAAACTTAAACAACTGAAATTGAACCACTTGCAGCATTTTCATTTCCAAAAACTGTCCGATATCGGACAAAGCGTTCGAACTTGCAAACGGGAGGTAAGGTATTTTTTTATGTTGCTGGCTTTAGGATTTCTATTGGGCTGTGGTTGCGTCGCACACTTGTGCGTTCTGTTCGCTATTGTTCTTTTACCTGTGCACCTGTAGTAAACTATCTCCTTTCATTAGCTGTAATGGCGACGCAGGTCGGCATCTCCTTCGATAATCAAGGTCTACTAAAGCACAATGCTATGTCGAAACGAATTAACAACCATTAACACGCTACCCTGTTCTTTGGCCGATCTAATTGGGCCATTACATTAAACTTCGAAAGCCAAATCTCGTTGAATTATAAAGATCAGCTTAAGTATCACTATATATCCTTATTTTGACATGTAAAATCAAAACTCGAACTATTTATCTGAGAAAAGATTATGGTCTCTCGACATCTACAACATCTTTCATTCTATTATCCAAAGTTTACTACAAAAGTCAACTCTTGCCCTCAGCAAATAAAACACAAAGTTGCTGCCTTGATAAACAGCTTTTGAAAAAGGTGTGAGACAACCAAGAATGGAAAGTACTTATGAGTGAAAAACGAATCTCGTTTAATGAAAACGACAAATTAATACTTTATCAAGAAGTTGATGGGATTTGTCCCTTATGTCCTAAGCCCCTTATGTATTTTAAAAATGGGAAGTCTGAAAAACGTTATGAAGTTGCACATATCTATCCGTTAAATCCTACAAAAAATGAGATCGAATTACTAAAGGATGAAGAAAAGCTGAGCAACGATCCAAACGACATTACGAATTTGATATGCCTATGTGTAGAATGCCATACTATATATGATAAGCCAAAAACTGTTGAAGAGTATAGAAAATTAGTCGTAAAGAAAAGAGCCTTACTAACCAAGAAGTCTGCTAAAGATCTATGGAATGAAACAAAGGTTGAAATTGAAATCTTAGCTCTAATCGAGCATCTTTCGTCAGATGATTTAGAAATAGATGGACAAGATATACTGAAATATGACCCTAAAACAATTGACGATAAAACCAGCCAATCTTTGCCGTACCTAAGCAGAAGAAAAATACACAGGGATGTACAAGACTTCTATTACTTTATTAAAGAAAAGTTTATCGAAATTGATAAATCCCAGCCCCTAACATCTGAAATCATTTCAAATCAAGTAAGAACTCATTACTTACTTCTAACAAAAAAGTTTGGTGCAGCTCAACAAAAAGAGGTTTTAGATGGAATGGTCAGTTGGTTAGCCAAAAGAACAAACCAAGACAGCTATGAGGCGTCCGAAATCGTAATATCTTATTTTATACAAAACTGTGAGGTGTTTTAATGATTTATCCCAACAAGCACATAAGCTTCAAAGACTCGATTATCTACAAGATGATTAGCATACTTGAAGAAAAGAAAGGCTGGGAAATGAACATTCATGAATTGTTTCAAAGGACACGTTCAAAATTCAGTAATCCAGATGAGTTTATCTATTCACTTGATGTACTGTATTTGTTGGACATGATCGAAGTTGATTTTCAAACCGAAACAATAAGGTATGCTAAAAACAGTTGAATGCGAAAATTTCATAGAACAAAAAGTTGAGTTCTATGAAGGGTTAAACACAATATTAGGAGACGACCAATCTACAAATTCAATTGGAAAATCAACTTTTTTGATGATTGTTGACTTTCTATTCGGTGGAAGTAGTTTCTTAGAAAAAGATTCAGGCTCATTAAAAGAACTAGGTAGCCTTACATTTAAATACTCCTTTAGCTTCGGGGGAGAGCTCTATTTTTATATCAGGCGAACAAATGATCCAAACACTATTTACACTTGTAGTTCGGATTTCAATGTTATCTCTGAAATAAGCTTAGATAAATTTACTGAAAGCCTAAAGGTATTTTACGATCTTGAAATTGATTCGACCTTCAGGGCTGCTGTTAATCCATATAGTCGAATTTGGGGAAAAGACAATTATAACGTCGACAAGCCGATTGCAAATCACCCGAAGGAGGCAGAGAGCTTTTCTATTGAAAATCTAATCAAACTTTTTGGTCTTTATAACGATATATCAAAAACATTGATTGAAATAAAAAGTGAGGAGGAGTCAAAAAAGATCTTGAATGGGATGTATAAAAAAGACCTAATACCTAAGGTAACGAAGAAAGAGTTTATCGAAAATGAATTGAAAGTTGCATCTCTTAAAGATGAGTTGCAAAGAATACAAGATAGCTTCCTTCTTTTCACCTTAAATGCAGATGAACTCACTAACAAAGACCTTATAGACCTTAAGGTAAAAAAGCAAAGATTGCTGGATGCTCAACTTTCAGTACAAACTAAAATAAAGAGACTCGAGCTTAATTTAGAAAAGACAAGTATTAAAAGCAAGTACTTTGTCAAGCTTTCGGATTTCTTTGAAAATATTAATCAAGAGAAAATTCTTGAAATCGAGAATTTTCACAACAAGATGAGTAAAATATTAAAAAGGGAGCTTGAAACCTCTAAGGCAATTCTTGAAGAAGAAAATCAAGAACTACGTAGCAGGATAAATGAAATCAATTATAAAATCGATTCGCTTTTAGAAAATGTTGAAAGTCCTAAGGCAATTATTGAAAAGGTTTTTGATTTAACAATTGAGATAAACCGCATCTCGGAAGCTAACCGATATTTCCAACAAAAGGAAAATGCAAAAGAAAATGTGAGGTCATTGAATATATCATTAGAGGAAGTAATAAATAGTATATTAAAAAATATTGAGATCAAGGTTAATGATGAGCTCAATAGATTAAATAAACTAATACATACAGAAAAGAAAAAAGTTCCTAGTATAAAGCTCAACAGAAAAAGTTACAAGTTTGATCATTCAACAAACACAGGTACTGGAAAATCGTTTTCAGATTTAATAGAATTTGATTTAGCCATTTTCAATTTGACAAATTTGCCAATCTTGATACATGATTCAATACTTTTTAAAAACGTCGAGAATAAGACAGTGGAAAGAGTTCTAGAACAGTATAGCAATTTCTCCAAACAAATTTTTATTTCGCTTGACGGTATAAACAAATTCAAAAAATCTTCTCAGGGAATTTTGAAAGAAAAATGTGTTTTACAATTAACCGAAAGTAGAAAACTTTTTAATCGTGATTGGAGATAATAAATTACTTTGAGCCGTTATCGAGGTGTCGTTCCACTTTTATGCGCTACCCCACCAACAGGCAAGGTGCCAAACCACTTCATATACAGTTGTTGTTGAAGACTCCACAAAGTAACCGGGCAAACACCAACAACACTAATAAAGAGAAAAGAAACTATACTACAACACTCAGATGCTTCGCTGCGCTCAGCATGACAAACCACGGTGAGCTTGAGGTCCAAAAGGCACCGCCATTTTTTAACCATTGTTGGCATGAGGCACAACATTCCTTAATGTCCCTGCTGCGCATTAGTTGTTGAACTCGAAGTTTGCGTTTCACCTTCGAGTTCCTGGATCGTACGTTTCGCGACGGCCAGGCGGATGCGGTTGTTTTTTTCAACCATCTTATGCGTGATCCAGTGCTCCAATTTGTGATGCAATGGTACCAGCAGTGCTGCCACGCATACCATAGCCAGCAGCATCAAAACTGGTGAGTGGTGCGTAACTTTCCCCAGCCACGGATGCAATAAAAGGTTTAAAAACTCAAACACCATCAACAAGGAAATCACACCCAAAAAGCGTATCAGCTTTGGCTTGGCCAACACAGAATGGCTCAACACCAAAAATCCAATGAGCAATGTAACCAACCCCAGCGCAATGGCGGCATACTGAAGATTGTGCAGCCGTTCCTCTTCCTGTACACGCTTTAGTTCCTCCTGTTCCCGCTGCCGTTCCCGTTCAGTGTACTCCATGGATTGAAGTTTAGCAGCCGACGCCTGATTAAAAATGCTGTCCCTGGTTTGGGCTGCCAGTTTGTAATACTTCAATGCCTCATTTGCATCACTCTTTTCATAAAGGGTGGATAGCAGCTTTGCGGCATCAACTATCGTTGATTTTGCATCCAATTGTGTAGCCCATTTTACTGATTCCCTGGCATAAAGAATCGCAGAGTCTTTTTTGTCTGTTTTATCAAAGTAAAGTGCATACTCCAAATAAGCAGAGGTCAATGTGAGTGTATCATTTTTTGTTGCAAAGTCAATTGCTTTTCTATGGTAAGACTGCGCCAGGTCAAAGTCTTTGTTTGCCGTGTAAACGTTTGCCAGGCCAGAGTAGACGGCAGGAATATTAAGGCTTGTTTTAGGGATAATTTCATAGGCTCTGTTAAGGTAAATAAGAGCAGAGTCATATTTATCCATTTTCAGGTACGTATGACCCAATAGCATATTCTTTATTCCCTGATTTTCTGCTGACAACGCTGGTGCTTTACGATAAAATTCCTCAGCTTTTGAAAAGTAGATCAGCGCTTCCTTGTAGCGTCCCTGTTCCCCGTAAATGGATCCAATATTTTGTAGCGCTGAAGCGATTCCTCCAGGGGTGCCGATTTCTTCTCTTTTTTTAAGCGCCTTCAATGCGTTATCCAGCGCATTAGGAAAGTCAGAAATGTTACGGTAACAGTTGCTTAACTGAAAATAACTACGAGACTCACCTGCCTTCCATTTTATTTGTTTGCTCAAATGGAGTGCTTTATAAGCCAGTTCTAAACGCAGGGAAGGTAGCGTTTCATAAAAGCTTAGACTTGTAAGTGCCTTTACCCGTACCGTATCAACAGTGGTTGTTTGAATCACTTTCCGCAGGCTGTCTGTTATGTTCCGGCCCTGGGTGAAACCACTTCCGCACACCAATAATGAAAGCATTAAAAAGGCTATTTTCTTCATATGCAGTTAATTGTTGTATCAAATTACAGCTCTTCTACGATTGCTTAGGATTTGCGAAACCAACGCTTATCCGATGAAAGGGCTTACAGCAGCCATTAACATCAACAGAGTGACACCTGCCATCCCAATAAACGATCACCGCCCCGCGTAAGCAGAGCTACCTCCGTAACTGTGTGCGGTGCAACATTTCTTAATGCTCCCGTTACTTTATGAGGTTGGTTACACAGTTCCAGATCCTATCACGCTTTCAGTTGCTAAAAAGTACATCGGGCAGAAGCCGCATAAATAATAATCAATTTAAATAACTATTTTTTTATATTGATACACTAAACTAATTATATGCGCAGCATGCTGCTTATGACCTCGGTACTTATTGTTTTTGCGATAAACAACACTAATGCCCAAGGCGTACAAGTAAAAGGAGGGGATCAACAACTTGCCGCACTTGTAGACAGCTTTTATGAACAGAATGCACGATTAGATCCCCTGCGGGCAACCTTCACTGGAGACAACCGTTATAATGACTTACTCCACATTGAATTTACAGACTCATTCCGCAATGGCACTAGAAAGATTCACACGGACCTTCTTGCTACACTGAACAAATTCAACCGCGAAAGCCTGAGTCAGGATGACCAGATCAACTATGATGTGCTAAAATGGGAACTGGAAACGAACCTGGAACGCTTGTCACTTAATGACAACGTGTTCATATTTCATCAAATGAGCGGCCTGCCATCTTTTTTGCCTTTGCTGGGAAGCGGTTCAGTGGTACAACCGTTCAAAACTGTACAGGACTATGACAACTGGTTGCGTCGCGCCTCCGTGTTTACTGCCTGGAGTGATAGTGCCATTGTATACTTTAGAAAAGGCATGCAACAAAACATGGTGTTTCCAAAAGCAATCGTGGAAAAAATGATCCCGCAATTGTCGGCGCAGGTGATTGCCGATCCCACCAGGAGTACTTTTTACGGTCCGATCAATCAGTTGCCAGCACATTTTCCGGAGACTGATAAAAAACGCCTGGCATCGGCATACACGAAGCTGATTACCGAACAACTAAACCCAGCTTTTCAAAAGCTCCATGACTTTCTCAAGAACGAATATTTACCCAAGGCAAGAACCACCAGTGGCATTGGTAGCTTACCAAGCGGTAAAAAGCTCTATGATTACTACATCCGTTCCTACACTACAACGAACAAATCATCAGATGAAATTTACAATATTGGACTTTCGGAAGTGGCCCGTATCCAACAGGAAATGCAAAAGGTGAAAGAAAGTGTTGGATTCAAAGGTGATCTGAATGCGTTTTTTGTGCACATGCGTACAGATGCGAAGTTCTTTCCTTATAAAAATCCTGAAGAGATCCTAAAGTATTACAGAGGCATTGAGCAGCGCATTTCCCCGATGCTCAAAACGATGTTCAATCATACACCAAAAACGGCGTTTGAGGTTCGTCAAACAGAAGCGTTTAGGGCCGCATCGGCAGCGGCACAATATACCGGCGGTTCTTTGGAAAACAACCGTCCAGGTATCTTTTATGTTCCCATTGTGGACGCTACCAAAACACAAGCCAGGGAAAGCCTGTTTCTGCACGAAGCCATCCCTGGACATCATTACCAGGTCAGCCTCCAGCGAGAAAATGAAAAGCTGCCAAAGTTCAGGCGCTATGGTGGCAATGCGGCTTACAATGAAGGCTGGGGCTTGTATGCAGAAAGCCTGGGTAAAGAGTTAGGAATGTATAAAGATCCGTACCAGTACATGCTGGCCCTGGGTGATGAGATTCATAGGGCCATTCGTTTGGTGGTGGATGCAGGATTACATGAAAAGGGCTGGACGAGGGAACAAGCGATCAAGTACATGCTGGATAATGAACCCACGACTGAGCGTTTTGCCGTTTCAGAAATTGAACGGTATATGGCCATGCCAGGTCAGGCACTGGCTTATAAAATCGGTGAGCTAAAGCTAAAGGAACTACGTGCCAAATACACCAAACAACTGGGTGCCGCGTTTAATCTGGCCGCCTTCCATGATGCGATACTTATGGATGGCGCATTACCGTTGGAAGTACTGGAGCGCAAAATGGATGCTTGGGCCGCGCAGCAGAAACGTAGTTTGTAGCACAGTGGGTCCGGTCATAGGAGGGCTTAGCGCTCCCACATATACAGCGCTGCGTACATAGTTGTTGGTGGTGGTCCGAGGGGCCGGGCAAACTCAACGCCACCCATTACGAGGAGCACACTGATACTACACCATTGGGATGCTTCGCTGTGCTCCCCATGACAAACCGCGGGAAACCTAAGGCGAAGGGGCAAGGCCCTTTCGCCCACTCCAAAAAAAATCCTCCCAATCCCGCCAATCCAACAATCCGCGGTTATTTTTGCCGCCCTATGTACGACACGCTCAACACCCTGCTACTACCTATCGATAAGCACCGCATTTCGGAAGATATGGGCTACCGCGAAGGCCAGATCGGCCACGCCATACTGGCCCACGAGGAGGAAGGAATCCCTGACATTGAAGCGGCCGATATTGTGATCATCGGCTGCACCGAGCAGCGCGGCGCCGGCCTGCTGCACGAAAGCAGTGCTGCCGATGCGGTCCGTAGTGCGCTCTACAACCTGTATTACTGGCACCACGATATTGTACTGGCCGACCTGGGCAACGTTCGCACCGGCAAATCGAAAACCGACACCTATGCCGCCCTGAAAATGGTGCAGCACGAACTGACCGAGATGGGCAAGCTGGTAGTGATCCTGGGCGGCTCCCACGACCTGACGCTGGCACAATACAATGCCTTTGCCGATAACAAAGAACTGATCGACGCCGTAGGTGTGGATGCGGTGGTGGATATTCATATCGGATCGCCGCTCAAGTCGGAGTCGTTCCTGATGGACCTGCTCACTGCCGATCCCAACTACATGAACCACTACAGCCACATCGGGTTTCAAAGCTATTTTGTGCACCCGCGGCTGCTGGAAACCATGGACAAGCTGCGCTTCGATTGCTTTCGGGTGGGCCGGGTGCGGGAACAAATGGAAGAAATGGAACCGGTGGTGCGCAATGCCCACCTCTTTACCTTCGACATCAGCGCCATTGCGCATGCTTATGCGCCTGCCAATACGCTTACACCCAACGGCCTTACCGGCGAGGATGCCTGCATCCTGATGCAGTATGCTGGTATGAGCACCCACATGCGCAGCATTGGCCTGTATGGCTACCGCCCCGAGCATGACCTGGAAAGCCTTACCGCCAAACAGATGGCCCAGATGCTGTGGTACCTGATCGACGGACGCAGCCGTGGCTTACGTGAAGCGCATATTGATGAACGTGAGTCGTTCAACGAATACCATGTAACTTTTTCGGAAGTGGACACGCTGTTTTTGCAAAGCAAACGCACCGGCCGCTGGTGGATGCAGCTACCCGATAAAAAGTTTATTGCCTGCTCTTATCGCGATTACCAGGTGGCGGCCTCGAATGAGTACCCGGAGCGGTGGCTCAGGTTCCAGGAAAGGAGTTGATAGAACAGCATTCCCTAAATTGGAATAGAGGGGGTATGCAATAGTTCTTATCTAATTAGGTTTAAGCCACAAGGGACCCAAGTTTCTTGTGGCTTTTTCATTGCCATGCTGGGTCTTTGTTTGTCATGCTGAGCGCAGCGAAGCATCTCAGTGGTGCAAAGAGTTCAATTATAATTAGCTCAGATCCCTCCTGCGTCGGGATGACAAGCAAAAACCGTGATCGGCAGGCAAAGAGTGTAACTCCAACGGTGTTGTAGGTCACTTATTATAATCGGTGTCTGTCATGCCGAGCTCCATTCGGCATCCCCTTATGCTTTAATAAACACTGTAAAAATGGGAGATTCCTCCCCATTCGGGATGACAGGCAGAGGGGCTGAATATTAGGCAAAATGTACGACCAGCAAAGCGGTTGCTTGATTGGCAAAATTGAGCAAAAGCTAAAAGGTTATTCACAAATACCCAATAGCGATACAGAACGCACAAGTGTGCGACGCAACCACAGCCCAATAGCACTACAACTGCCGGCTACATAAAAAAAGGGAGGGGCAAAATTAGTTGCCCCTCCCTTTTCAAGATCAATCCCGTCTAATAAAAAAATCGCAGTTTTATTACCAAATCCTGATCCGCTTTTCCGGCGCTACGTACATCTTGTCGCCGGGCTGGATGTTGAATGCTTCGTACCAGGCATCGATGTTTACAACGGGTCCGTTGGCACGATGCATACCCGGTGCATGCGAGTCGGTGAGGATCAGTTGCGCCTGTGTTTCGGGCAGGGCGTTGTTGCGCCACACCTGCGCCCAGTTGAGGAAAAAGCGCTGTGCCGGGGTAAAGCCGTCGATGGTTTTGCCTTCTTTATATTGCTTGGTCTTTGTAAACGCTTCGTAGGCCATGTTGAGGCCGCCGAGGTCGGCGATGTTTTCGCCAAGCGTCAAGCGTCCGTTTACATGAATGGTATCGAGCACGGTGAGTGCATTGTACTGCTCCACCACGCGGTTGGCAAGGCCCTTGAACTTGGCTTCGTCGTCTTTGGTCCACCAGTTTTTGAGGTTGCCATCGGCGGCGTATTGCGCACCGTTGTCGTCAAAACCGTGGGTGATCTCGTGCCCGATCACCGCACCAATACCGCCATAGTTAATGGCATCGTCGGCGCCAAAATCAAAGAACGGGAACTGCAGGATGCCTGCAGGAAAAGCAATCTCGTTGTTGGAAGGGCTGTAGTAGGCATTGATGGTGGGCGGTGTCATGCCCCAGCGGGTTTTGTCCACCGGTTTACCAAAGCGGGTCACCATATCGTTGTAGGCCCACTGGCTGGCCTGCCGCAGGTTGCCCACAAAATCCGACTTGTCAATTTTGATGGAAGCATAGTCTTTCCATACATCGGGGTAACCGATCTTCTTGGTAAACGCATTGAGCTTTTCCAGTGCCCGTACTTTGGTTTCATCGCTCATCCAGTCGAGGCGCTGAATGCGGCCGGCAAAAGTAGTTTCCAGGTTTTTTACCAGCTCCTGCATGCGGGCTTTTGCCTCTGGTTTAAAATATTTACTTACATACAATTGTCCCAGCAAATCGCCCAGTTGGTTGTCGATAAGGACGGCGGTCGATTGCCAGCGGGGCGTTAGTTCCTTTTGACCTGTAAGCACCTGCGTCATGGCAAAGTTCTGTTGCACAAAAGGTTTACTGAGGTATGCGGCATTGTTATCAACCAGGCGCCATTTGAGGTAGGTTTTCCAGTCGGCCAGGGGCACCGCGGTGAGCAAGGCATCAACCGTCTTGAAGAACGCCGGATTATTGACAATAACGCTGTCGGCGCCAGTCAGTTTCAGGTTGTTCAGTATGTTGCTCCAATCAATGGAAGGCGTAGTGGCGCTGAAGTCCCTTACCGCAAACTTGTTGTAGGTTTTGTAAGGGTCGCGCATTTCGGTGCGGCTCATCTGGGCTTTGGCCAAAGCCGTTTCAATACGCATTACCGCATCGGCATGGGATGCAGCAGTGGCCGCATCTTCGCCAATGAGGGCAAACATTTTAGCCAAATGCTGCGCATACGCATTGCGGATGCCGGTGCTGCGGCTGTCCCCTTTCAGGTAATAGTCGCGGTCGGGCAGCGTGGTGCCGCCCTGCGAGAGTTGCGGAATGTATTGGGTAACGGTCTTACGGTCCTGGGTTACAAAAAAGCCAAACAGTGCACTGCTGACCCCTTGTGTGCGGGCATAGGCAATTTCAGCCAGCAGGCCGGGTACATCCTTAATGGCATCAATGCGCTGGAGGTCGGCAGCAATGGGGGTAAAACCTTTAGCATCGATGGCGGCAGTGTCCATACCACTGAGGTAAAAATCTCCGATCTGCTGCATTTTGGGATCGGTGGCTGCCTTTTTGGATGCTTCGGTGAGCATCGATTGCAGGCGGCGGGAGCTTTCTTCGCGCAGCACATCAAACGAGCCCCAACGGGTTTTGGAACCCGGTACCGGGTTGCTTTTCAGCCAGGAACCATTGGCGTAGAGGTAAAAATTTTCGCCCGGCTTAACGGAAAAGTCCATATTGGCCTTGTCGATGTACTTGGGCTTTTTATCGCCGGGCGGCATAAAGGCCACCAGGCCGGCCACGGCAATGCCGGCGGCAAGGGTTGTTGTAAGTTTTCTCATGGTTGAACCTCTGTTTAAGGAGGTGCTAATTTACCAAAGGCAATTGGAAGAGAAAGGGGTTGGAAGGGTCTTTTAACGACTTATAAAAGTTACCGACACTTGTTATGGCAGGTCAAACTTTGGGTCTTGTTTGTGCGCCGAAGAAAGGGTTGAAAAACTAAAGATATAATCGTAGCCAAGTTTGCCCCGGCCCACGTTGAGCACCACAGTGCTGTTTGGCTGGATGCGCCGCCACTCCGGCCAGTTGGGATGAAATTGTTCTTCCTGATCGTTTAACTGCACCAATACCTTCGGTATTCCGGGACGTCCTGATTCGAATTTTTTTATTACGAATGCCTGCACATTTCTGCTATCCGTTTTTGCCGTGGCCAAATTGTAATAGGCCGCACCAAAAACAAAAAGACCAATGACCCCGAAAAAATAACTGAGTACGGCACTTCCCCGGCTTTCGCCACCACCGTCAAAGTAATCCCGGTTATACTTGTATATCAGCCAAAGGATTGCCGAAGATAATAGGGTGCCGTAAACCAGGTATTCCAACAAGAACCTATCGGAATGAATGATATTGTCGACCAGCGGAAGCGCAAACCGCATCAGCAAACTAGTGATACATAAAACAGTCCATCCTGTGTAGTCGAGTACTTTGTCTTTGGGTATGTTTATGCGCCCTGTCAGGTACATATGTTTTGTGCAGTGCAATTTATCCGTTACAAAAAGTCTGTAGCGCCTATAAAAAACTTTACACCTTAAGCTTGCCCCGAAAAGCCCTTGCTGCATAATAGGAAGAGGCTCCATTGTGGTAGGTAAATACGGTGCCGTAGCGGTAATCGCAAAACAGGGCGCCGCCTAAATCGCGAATAGCATCGGGTGTCCTGATCCAACTGGAGGTTTTGGTATCGAACGGGCCAGATTGCTGCAGTGCCCGGTACTCCTCTTCATTCAGCAGTTCAATACCCATGGCTGCGGCGGTATCCACTACATTGCCTGCAGGCCTTGCTTCCTTTCTGGCCTCCCAGGCTTCATGGTCGTAACAGAGGCTGCGGCGGCCTTTGGGGCTTTCGGCAGCGCAGTCGCAAAAAATGTAGGCACCGGTTGCCCCATCCTGGCCAATTACATCGGGCTCGCCGCCGGTTTCTTCCATTTCGTTGAGCGACCAGAGTTTTTCGCTGTTGGCTTCGAGCCTGGCCCGTACAGCGTCCCAGTTCAGCCCTTTGTGGCGATGGACATTTTGCTCAAAACGTTTTTGCAAAATTTTGATCAGGGCGCTGCCTTGTTCGGGAGTTAATTCCCTTTTGGAAACTTGTGTCAGCATGATGTTGTAGTAATGGTTACAGGTTAATTTATTTATTGCAAGGTTACTTTCTTTATCACAACCACTTTGCAAACAGGCTTGCTCCTATTGCTGCAAGCAGCACCTGCATTTGCAATAATAATTGCGCAAATAAGTGGCGCCTGCCGGGAATGGCTAAGACTTTATAGCCTTGCCTTAACTGGAAATTTTGGATCCGGTGCTTTTTTCGGCGGACTCTTTTTTAATTCCTCCAGTACAATCTGGATGGCTTTTTCCAACTGCGGATCGCGGCCGTTGACCACATCTGCCGGCCACTGCTCCACTTCTACATCGGGTGGCGTGCCTACGTTTTCAATGCCAAAGCCGTTTTCATCAAAAAAGGCCAGGTTAGGCGCCGTTACTACCCCGCCATCAATAAACTCGGGGTAGCCCAAAATGCCCACCAGTCCGCCCCAGGTGGTTTTGCCTACCAGCGTACCCAGTTTGGCCTGCCGGAACAAGTAAGGCAGGTAGTCGCCGCCCGAGCCTGCCGTTTCATCAATCAGCATCACTTTGGGGCCCTGAATGGATGCATTGGGCGCTTTTTGATCCCGGCCATGGCGGTACCGCCAGTACGATTGCACCGGCCGCTTCAGCAGGTCGATATAATAGTCCGCCAACTGACCGCCGCCATTAAACCGTTCGTCGATAATGATGGCAGCTTTATTTGCCTGCGGAAAAAAGTACCGCTTAAAATATTCGTGTCCCTGCGTGGTGGTATTGGGCACATACACATAAGCCACCTGGCCGTTGGTGGCCTCCGATACCTTGCGCATGTTTCCTTCCACCCAGTCCCTGTTGCGCAAGGCCACTTCGCTGGCCACCGGCACCACTTTTAGGGTGCGGGTATTGGCACCGTTGGCATCGGCAGCTACTGTTATCGTAACGATCTTTTCTGCCGTGTTTTCAAAATAGCTGTAGAAATTTTTATCGGCCGTAACATCGGCGCCATTTACTTTCAAAATATAATCGCCTACCCGCACATCTACACCGGGTTCGGTAAGCGGCGATCGTAGGTCGGGCGTCCAGTTAAGCCCACCGTATATTTTCTTGATGCGGTAGCGGTTGTTGACCGTTTCGTAATCGGCGCCCAGCAAGCCACCGGGCACTGCCTGCGGATTGGAGCGCCTGTCGCCGATGGATGCAAAGCGGTGGTGCCCTACCGATAGTTCGCCGAACATCCACTGCATTACGCGGTACAGGTCGTCGGTGCTGGCCACATCGGGCAACAGGGCTTCGTATTTCTTTTTCATGGCTGCCCAGTTTACACCATGCATGTTGGGGTCGTAAAAATAATCCCGGTTTACCCGCCAGGCTTCGTTGAATATGTTGCGCCATTCTTCCTTCGGGGCGATCTTTACCTGTATGGCCCCGGTGTTGATCATCGATTCCGGCGTGGGCTTTTGGCCGGTGGCTGCAATACCCCATTTTCCCTTGGTAATAAATACCGTTTTCTCGCCTTTTGCCGCAATGCTGTAGCCATCGGCCGGCATGATCGGTTCTTCTTTGCGCTTTTTTAAACTATACATGTGGAGCATGGTAGGCGTAGCATTATGCGGTGCTGCAGACAGGTAAAAAAGCTCGCCTTCCTTTACCACAGAAAGGGACCGGTACTGGCCTTTTGCAAGCGGGAGGGGCACAATACGCGACTGAATGCCCTCCCAGTCAATTCTTAACCGGGTGCGGTTGGAGTCGGCCTTATACGGGCCTTTGCTGCCGGCGCTGTCCAGCGCCAGCTCTATTTCATTTTCTTTGGCAAATGGCGAAGGCACCGATTTTTGCAACGTAACCAGGTAAATGGAGTTGGTGGCTTCCATGTCCTGGCTCGACTGGTCAAACCAGTTGACTACGGGACCTGCATCGGTGCTGGCCAGCAGGTAAATGTATTTACCCGAAGGATCAAAAGTGGGCTCTGTTACATTCGACAGGGCATCGGTGAGGGCGTACGATTTTTGCTCGGATAAGGAATACACCCATGCCCGCTGAAAATTGGTTTCGGCAATGGTGGTGTAGGCAATGAGGTTGCCATCCGACGACCAACTGCCAAACAGGTCGCGGAAAGCACCGGGAACATAGTTGATGTCTTCGGCAAGCTTTGTGGTTTTGCCATTCGACAGGTCGGTAACATACAGCCTGCGGGCATTGTCTACAAAGGTCAGTTTTTTGCTGTCGGGCGACCAATGAATGCGGGCATAAAAGCCCGATCCGTTTACCTGTATGACCTGCGGATTGCCGCTGCCATCGCTGTTTTGTATGTGCAGGGCATATTCACCGGAGGCATCACTAAAGTAGGCAATCGATTTTCCGTTGGGCGACCAGGCCGGTTCTTTTTCGTGCACCCCCGGTGTGTTGGTGAGGTTAAATACATCGCCCTTTTGCGCCGGCAGTGTAATGATGTCGCCCCGGTAATCCATCACCACCCGGGCACCCGATGGCGAAATGTCGCCGCCGCGGATGTACTGGTCGCCGCGTACAAACCTGGGGCGGTGATCGAGCAGGTCGGCAGCAATGCCCACCTTGATTTTTGAAGTATTGTTGGTTGTGGTATTCAATACATGCAGGTATCCGCCCTGCGAAAAAACCACTTCATCCTTTGTGCCTTCTAGGCTGGTAACAGGGAAATCGGTGGCCTTTGTAAGTTGTGCAACCGTTTTACCGGCAACATCATAACTGTATATATTGAACTCGCCATCGCGGTCGCTGCGGAAATACACTTTGCTTCCTTTCCATACCGGTTTGGAATCGTTGCTACCCGTTTTGGGTTTGGGTATTTCGGTTACGCCATGCGTTTTAGTATCGTACAGCCAAATGCGGCTGGCTGTGCCGCCGCGGTAGCCTTTCCACTGGCCGAATGCATCGGGAATGGTGGTGTAGGCAATACGGTTGCCATCGGGGCTGTAGGATGCCCAGAACGCATTGGGAATGGGCAGTTGCTGCTCGGCACCAGATGCAATATCAACTGTAAATAATTGGAAGTAGCGGTTGGTAAAACTATTGCGCTGCGAAGCGAATAATATTTTTTTACCATCAGGAGAAAAATCACGGACCAGGTCGGCACCGGGATGCCAGGTCAGTCGCTGGGGCACACCACCGGCTGCCGGCACTACAAAAACATCTGTATTGCCATCGTACTGACCGGTAAAAGCAATGGTGCTGCCATCGGGAGAAAACACGGGGTTTGATTCAGCCCCTTCGCTAACCGTGAGCCTGCGGGGATAAGAGCCATCGCGGTTGGCCACCCAAAGGTCTTCGGCATAAATAAATGCTATGGCATTGTTGCTGATGGCGGGTTGCCAGAGCAGCCGGGTATCGGTTGTGTTTTGTGCCGATACAACAGCTGAAGCCAACAAGAACAATGCAGTGGTAATGGAAGAACGAAAAGGTTTCATATGCTAAAAGCGTTAAAAAAAGAGGAGAAAAAAGGCATGGCCGCTACAAAGCCGCCAGATACAAAAAGCTTTGGATTTAGCCCATTACAATTGTACAATGCCCGGTAAAAGGGCTTGGTTAATGTACAAAAGCTAAACGGAATTACGAAAGCAAAATAGATTTTCCTGCACTGGTTTTTTACCTGGGAATTTTGCCTAAGAAACAGAAAGGACCCCTGCTTTTTAATGCACCTGCTTTTTCGAACAAACTATACTTTGCTGTAGCACTTGTAACTTTCTGATGCACCCAGCAACCGAAACGATTTATTGCTCTCTGTAAACATCGAATGAAGAAAAGGGCACTTTGCCAAAATCCTTTGTTGTCCGCACCTTTGTTGTTACCTGCTCCGGCTCAGAAGCATGGAAGCTATCACCGCCGTCTTTGTGCAAATACCAATCTTTTTCCGTTGGTACATATTTAAAAGTAATGGTACGGGTCCACCGCCAACTGCTGCCGCCGTAATGTTCAACAGAAAAGTATCCTTTGCTGATGACCACGCCCGTAAATGGATCACCCAGTACACCGCCGCAGTCAATACAATACACTGCGTTATCGCTACGGGCAGCCAATGTATAAGTTTGGCCTGCTCCCCCTGTCAAAATAAGGAGCGGTCTTTTTTCCGGGTGTTCCGAAACATCTGAAGTCAGGGCCTCATCTTTCTTTTTCAACACCAAAATCATATCCGGGTACTCGTCCAGGTTTAAGTCGCCCGATGTGGTATCCAAAGCAGCATAGCCCTGTGGCACAAATGAGGTTAACGCCTCAGGCAATAGGTCAATATGCTGGCGATCTGCATCAGGGACCGTTTTCGAAGGTTCGGTATCGGCCCTTATTGTTGCAGTGTCGGCTGTGCTTGATGCTGGTGGCAAAACATTGGTATCATTCGGTGTCGGCACAGCTTTGGTTTGGCTTTTCTGTCCGCAGGAGCAAATCAAAAAGATGAAAACCAGCAACAGTGTATGCCTGAACCAAATGCAACGGGAATAATGCATGGAGATTAGTTTGATGCGATAGAAAAACATAGCCAACCTATTAAATGCTGCTTAAAGATAACAGGTACTTTATGCACCAGGAAACGTTTATCAACGCCTGTAACAGTTCATTTTAACTGCATTGCACTGTATACATTCATCCAAACGCAAGCCATCTGCCGTACAACAAAACCTGTAATGGATTGGTGCTTAACTTTAGCGCAGCTGCATGCATTGCTGTAACGCCTTATGGTAGCGGCACATGTTTGGCAATTTCACCCTTATTTTAAATTGATGATCGCAGCACAACAAGGTCCGGCCCTCGTAACAACAAAACCACACTTCCCAATTCTTGATGGGTTAAGAGGCGTTGCGGCACTGGGTGTTGTTATTTTTCATTTTATGGAGTGGGTGTTCCCCGACTTCAGCAAAAATTTTATCGGTCATGGCTTTTTAGCAGTCGACTTTTTCTTTTGTTTGTCGGGCTTTGTGGTTGCCTATGCTTATGACCACCGGATTGAAAAAATAGGCGCCTGGGAATTTTTCAAATTGCGGTTGATCCGGATACACCCCTTGGTGGTGTTGGGTTCGGTACTTGGTTTGCTGGCATTCATGTTCGATCCTTTTGCATCCACCATTGCTTACAACTGGGGTAAACTTTTGTTGCTTTTTGTTGGTTCGCTTTTTATGATCCCGCTTCCCCTGATGGAGGAGCGTGCCTTTAACCTTTTTGGGCTCAATGCTCCGTCGTGGTCGCTTTTCTGGGAGTACGTTGCCAATATTTTTTATGCTTTTGTTTTGTACAAAGTTGGCCGCCGCTCCCTTGGCCTTTTGACCGTTGCTGCTGCCATATGCATATGCTTTGTAAGCTACCGGGCAGGTAACCTGTTAGGCGGCTGGTCGAAGGAGAATTTTTGGGATGGTGGAGCCCGTGTGGCTTATTCTTTTTTAGCAGGTCTCCTTATTTACCGTTCCAACTGGATCATTAAAAACCGTTTTGGATTTATAGGCCTGTCAGCCATGCTGACGCTGGCTTTTATCATGCCCTGGTCGAAATGGAACTGGCTAACGGAAGCCCTGGTTGTTGTGGCTTATTTTCCATTGCTGGTGGCCCTTGGAGCCGGTTCCGGCATGTCGGCACAATGGAAAAGAATGTGTCAGTTTTCCGGCAATATTTCTTACCCGCTGTACATGACCCATTATGCCGTTATCTGGGCTTTTGGCAATTATTTTACCAAGGAAAAACCGCCGGCAGGGGAACTTATATTTATCATCATAGCGGGGGTTATTTTGCTGGTGGCCTTTGCTTATTTGGTGATGGTGCTTTATGATGTACCTGTGCGGAAGTACCTGGGTAAAAAATGGCGGCGGGGAATAAGGCAATAGTTGGATCAATTTATTTTGATGCTGCGTAAAATACCATCAACTTCCACCAGAATGGTTTTATCCTGCTCATGTTGCTTGCCCGTTGTAAAGGAGCAAATGAACAAGTTATTGTTTTTGCCGAAGGTCCAATTATACACAGGCATCACTTCACCGTTTTCTTCAATGGTTGTTTTGTAAAATGCGCCATCAAATTCACCCACCCTTATCAAGGATGCGCCTTCATTTTCCTGGACTTCTTCAGAAATAAATGCTGCGGCTGCATCTTCATTTGCCTTGTTTTCCCAATGCAGGGTAGTGATACGCAAATTGCCAGTCCACGACGCAGCGTTGAAAAAGGCATGGGTACCCTCCTCTCCCTCATCATACTCCTCCCAGTTATCAGGTAGTGTTAAGCTATACCACCCATCATCAGACGTAAATTTCTTTGTTTTCATTTGACAGCTTAACATAAATACCAGCACTATAATCCCATATGTAAACCTGAACCGCATACAATGCATCTTATTCTTTAATATACACCCCTTGCTGCTCCTATATTCCTTTACTGTCTATACAAATTGATTCAGGTAAACAGCATGTTTTCCCGGCATAATTGCCTGCCAAACTTCAGCAACAAAAAAGCCTGCAACAATTTCTGCTGCAGGCTTTGTATTAAAAAGCATTTTTTGAAAGTCACTTGTTACAGCGTACGCTTTACTTCTTCGATCTCGTAGGCTTCAATGATGTCGCCCACTTTCAGATCGGCAAAGTTTTTCACGGTGATACCGCACTCCATACCCGAAGGCACGTCTTTCACGTCGTCTTTGTAGCGCTTCAACGATCCCAGTTCGGCCTGAGAGTTTTCGCCTTTCGGGAACTCCACAATACCGTCGCGGATAACGCGGATCTTGTTGTTGCGGGCTATCTTGCCATCGAGCACGTAGCAACCGGCAACCGTCACCTTGTCGAAGCGGTACACTTCGCGTACCTCCACGTTGGCCACGATCTTTTCCTGCACCTTGGGCTCCAACATGCCTTCCATGGCGCTCTTGATCTCGTCAATCACCTGGTAGATGATGGAGTAGGTCTTGATCTGGATACCGGCGCCTTCTGCCAGGCGGTTTGCCTGCATCGAAGGCCGTACGTTAAAGCCGATGATGATGGCGTCGGATGCTTCTGCAAGTACTACGTCGCTTTCGTTGATCTGGCCCACGCCTTTGTGGATCACACTTACTACAATTTCCTCGGTCGACAGCTTTTGCAGCGAATCGGAAAGGGCTTCCACCGAACCGTCCACGTCACCTTTGATGATCACTTTAAGTTCTTTAAAGTTGCCCAAAGCCAAACGACGTCCGATCTCATCCAGCGTAATATGCTTCTTGGCACGCATGCCCTGTTCGCGCAGGATCTGGGCACGTTTGTTGGCCACTTCTTTTGCTTCGCTTTCGTCTTCGTATACACGGAACTTTTCACCTGCCTGCGGCGCACCGTTCAGGCCCAGGATCAGTACCGGCGTGGAGGGCCCTGCCTTGTCTACCCGCTTGTTGCGTTCGTTGAACATGGCTTTTACCCGGCCAAAGTTCTGTCCGCTCACTACAATGTCGCCATTGTTGAGGGTACCGTTCTGCACCAGGATGGTGGCTACATACCCACGGCCTTTGTCGAGGGTAGCTTCTACGATGGTACCACTGGCTTCGCGATCGGGGTTAGCTTTTAGTTCCAGCAGCTCGGCTTCCAGCAAAATCTTTTCCAGCAGCAGGTCTACGTTCAGGCCTTTTTTAGCCGAAAGCTCCTGGCTCTGGAATTTACCGCCCCACTCTTCCACCAGCAGGTTCATACCGGCCAGCTGTTCGTAAATCTTTTGCGGGTTGGCGCCGTCCTTGTCTATTTTGTTGATGGCAAAGATCATGGGCACACCGGCAGCCTGTGCGTGGGAGATGGCTTCCCTTGTTTGCGGCATCACGGCATCGTCGGCCGCAACTACAATTACCGCAATGTCGGTAACCTTGGCACCACGGGCACGCATGGCCGTAAATGCTTCGTGACCCGGCGTATCGAGGAAGGTAATGTCCTTGCCGTTGGGCAGGTTTACCTGGTAGGCACCAATGTGCTGGGTAATACCACCCGCTTCACCGGCCACTACCGTAGCACTGCGGATGTAGTCGAGCAGTGATGTTTTACCATGGTCCACGTGACCCATGATGGTAACAATGGGCGAACGGGGCTGGCGGTCTTCTTCGCTGTCGGCCTCTTCTTCCTCGTCCATTTCGAGCTGCTTTTCCATGTCGATGAATTCGACATCAAAACCAAATTCGGAAGAAACGAGTTCGATTACTTCGGCATCGAGGCGCTGGTTGATGGACACCATGATGCCCAGGCCCATACACTTCGAGATTACTTCGGCAAAGGAAACATCCATCAGGTTGGCCAGCTCGCTTACCGAGATAAACTCGGTAACCTGCAACTTGTTGTCGCCTTCGTGCTGCGCATCGGCCATTTCCTGCCGGCGTTCGCGGCGGAGCTTGGCTTTTACGTTGCGGCCACCGCGGCCCGAGCCGCCTGAGAGTTTGGCCTGCGTTTCCTGTATTTTCCGTTGAATTTCTTTTTCGTCAATCTGCTTGTCCTCGCGGGGCTGAAAACGGCCACCGCCGCCACCGCCCTGCTGGCGGTTTTTAGCCAGGTTGGGCGTAAAGCGTCCGCCGCCACCCTGACCGGGCTGGGGCGTTGGCCGTGGGCCACCACCTTGTCCTTGCTGGCCACCACCACCACCTTGCTGACCGCCGCCGCCGCCTCTTTGAGGGGCTGCCGTGTCTTTCTTTTCGATGGGGATACGCTTGCGTTTACGCTTTTCGTCGGCCGGACGCGGACGGGTATCGTTCTCAACCGGCAGTTGGATCTTACCCAAAATTTTGGGGCCGGTAAGCCTTTCGGCCTGAATATTTTCAATCACCGGGGGTGCTTCGTTTTCATCAACCTGCGCTGGTGTTTCGGCTCCTGCCTCTACTACCGGTTCAGGAATAGTATCAATAACCTCGGGCTCCGGGGGTGCGGGCTGCACTTCGGGCTGTGGCTCTGGTTGTGGTGTCGGCGCAACGGTTTCGGCCGCTGCCTCTACTGCTGGTGCGGGGGCTTGTTCGGGTACCGGCGGCACTTCGGCCGGTGCAGCAGGCTTTTTCTCTACGGTCTTTTTAGGACGGGTAGAGGAATCAATTGCCGACAGGTCGATCTTATCGAGAATTTTCGGCCCAAAGGCGGGCGTCTTTATTACTTCGGGTTCTGCCACCGGCTGTACTTCCGGTTCGGCAGGCGGCTCGGGCTGCGGTGCCGGCGGTTCGGGTGCCACTTCGGGCACTTCCACACGTTCCGGCTCGGGCTGGGGTGCAGGCGCAGGCTGAGGTGCAGGCGCAGGAGGCACAGCGGCTGGAGCCGGTGCAGGAGCAGGCGCCGGTGCCGGCGCTTCTTCTTTCTTAGCTACTTTGGGCGCTTCCTTTTCCTTGCGGAAATGCAGTTCCTCATCTTCTTTCTTGCGCTTGGCTTCGCCGGTAGCGCCTTTAGGCAGGTCTATCTGTTCGCTTTTTAATTTAGCAACCTTGTCGCCCTGAAACGCATTCTGCAAAGCACGGTACATATCTTCCGTGAGCTTTGAAGTCGGCTTCAGATCGTCTTTGTTAAATCCTTTGTCCACCAAAAAGTCCACAAGGGTGTCCTTGCCGATGTTGAACTCTTTGGCCGCGGCCATTAACCTTGGTGTTGTTGTTTCTGCCATAATTGCCTCCCCCTGAACTTCACTACCGGAAGGTGGGGTTATAATGTTAACGTTGTGCAAATGTATAGATGTATAGTCAACTAGCCGTTTTGTTTCGCTGCTGCGAAGGAAAACATCCGGTTAACTTTCTTGCTATTCTTTCTCAAATTCTGCCTGCAGCACCCGGCGCACTTCGGCGATGGTTTCTTTTTCCAGGTCGGTACGGCGCTCCAGTTCTTCCACACTCAGGTCCAGCACACTGCGGGCGGTATCGCAACCCACACGCTTCAGTTCATCAATTACCCAGCCTTCCAGCTCATCGCTGAATTCCTGCAGATCGATGTCGAAGTCTTCCACTTCTCCTTCATTATCGCGGTATACGTCGATGTCGTAACCGGTCAGCTCGCAGGCCAGTTTGATGTTGACCCCGCGGCGGCCAATGGCCAGCGATACCTGGTCGGGTTTTAGGTACACCGAAGCATGCTTGCCTTCGTTGTCCAGCTCCATGCTGGTGATCTTGGCAGGTGTAAGCGACCGCTGAATAAGCAACTGGGTGTTGTTGGTGTAGTTGATCACGTCGATGTTCTCGTTTTTCAACTCCCGCACAATGCCATGAATACGGCTGCCTTTCATACCCACGCAGGCACCAACGGGGTCGATTCGGTCGTCGTAGCTTTCTACGGCCACTTTTGCCCTTTCGCCCGGATCGCGAACGATCTTTTTAATGGTAATCAGCCCGTCGAAGATTTCCGGCACTTCTATTTCCAACAATTTTGCCAGAAACTCAGGCGCAGTGCGGGAAAGGATGATCACCGGATTATTATTTTTCAGGTCTACTTTTTTCACCACAGCACGAATCGATTCGCCTTTTTTGAAATAGTCCTGCGGAATTTGTTCGCTTTTGGGCAGGATCAGTTCGTTGCCTTCTTCGTCGAGCAGTAAAATTTCTTTTTTCCAAACCTGGTATACCTCGGCCGAAGTGATCTCGCCAATGCGGTCGTTGTATTTTTTAGCCAGAACGTTTTTCTTCAGGTCCGAAATGCGGCTGGCCAGCGTTTGGCGGGCAGCCAGGATAGCGCGGCGGCCAAAGTCGTACAGGTCAATTCCTTCATACAACTCCTCGCCTACTTCAAAGTCGGGCTCAATCTTCACCGCGTCGCTGTAGGCCACTTCGGCATTGGCATCGAGTACCTCGCCATCGGGTACAATCATACGGCGGCGAACGATTTCCAGGTCACCCTTTTCGGCATTTACGATTACGTCAAAATTTGCATCGTCGCCGTATTTTTTGCGCAGCAGGGTTTTAAACACGTCTTCCACTACACGCATCAGCGTGGGGCGGTCAATGTTTTCGGCATCCTTAAAATCCTGGAACGCCTCGATCATGTTGATACTTGCCATACAATAGGTTTTAGCGGTTAGCTATTGGCTGCTGGCTTTTTTCCTAATGGCTAAAAGCTAACAGCTAACGGCTCCCTAGAATTTTACTTGAACTTTTGTAATTTTTATATCCGTAAATAAAATGGTTTCCTGGCTTACTTCCCGCTTCTTGCCTTTGCCCTTTTCGGTTTCCAGCAAAATGCCGTCTTCGGTGGTTTCCAGCAATTTTCCTTCTTTGGTGCTGCCGTCGAGCATCTGGATGTCGAGGTAGCGGCCAATATTCTTTTTGTACTGCCGCACCAATTTCAGGGGTTCATCGAGTCCCGGCGAAGACACTTCCAGCGAAAAGTTGCCGTCGGGGTACATACCGCTTTCTTCCAGCGCCTTGTACAGGGCCCGGTTGTATTGCACCAGCCCCGAAAGCGGCATGCCTTCGTCTGCATCAACAAACACTTTGATGTTGTTGGTGGGCTTGATGCGAATGTCTACCAAAAAATGCGTGGGATGCTCTGCCAGCAACGGTTCCAGCTTCTGAACGATTGCCTCTATAGCTGATTCTGTTTGCATAGTAAAAATGAAGAAGGGAACGGTCTTCGTTCCCTTCTTTGTTTCTTTTCCTGCGGCAAAGTTAAGGTAAACCTTAAATACTTTCCAAATTATATCTCTTACCGCCGGTGCTTTACCTTTGCGGCAATGATACTTTCACTACTTCTTTACATTTTTCTGGCGTACATGCTGTACCGGTTGGTGTTTGGATTTATCATTCCTATTGTGCGCACCACACGGCAGGTGAAAAAGAGCTTTCGCCACATGCAGGAGCAAATGAATGCCCATCAGGGCGCTGCCAACCCTTCCCGCAACTATAGCCAGCAAAAAGCAACGGCAAACGCCACCGCCAAAGGCGACGACGAAGATTATATTGAATTTGAAGAGGTAAAATAACCGCCTCTTATTGCGCCGCCTCTTTTTTACCCAGCCAGATGCCGAGGGTAATGCCACTCATGAGGGTAGCATTGCTGTACCTTTTTTCTATTACCATACCGGCATCGTTGTACGTATGGCCTTTGGCAAACTGGTAGCCAAGGCCGGCGCTGAAATCGAGGCTGAGCCTGCTCGGCAGGTTGCGTTGCAAGCCCCATACATAGCCTATGGTGTTGATGGCCCGGATGTTTTCTTCCGGCAAATAAGAACTCGACATGCGTCTTTTGGTAAATACCCCGGTGTATTTGGGAGCCAGGTAATTCATGCTGTTTTTAGCGGTACGCTGTCCTTTTTCCTGGCGGTTTTTGAAATTGTAGTAATAGCGGTACTGCAGCGAAATGGAAGGTTCCAGTGCAAATTCCGATTCAAATCCAAATGCATCGGAATAATGAAAAGAAGCATAAGGGCTCAAAAAAACCTGGCCCATAAGGGTAGTGCTTTTACCCATTTTTTGTTCGTGGCCAAAACCGGGAGAGATAAAGGTGAACCGGGTTACATTTTCAACCTCCGTAGTTTTTTCTTCCTGGCTAAAACCGGCATAGGTGGCGGACAGGGCCAGCAAAAGGCCCAGTAGTTTTTTGTGGTACATCATAAGCAGTTTTAAAGCCGCCCAAAAGTATGCAGTGCCAACCACTTATTTTCAATTCGAATGACCAGCGGACCCATGCGCTGTTAAAACAACCAGTAATGTTATCGAGATTAATTTTTTTGTGCAAATAACCAGGGCAGCAGTTGGGGTTCTGCAAAGGCATTGTCCCAGCTGTTGTGGTTGACGCCGGGATACAATGTAAATTTTACTGAAGCACGGCGTTGCTGTTTAATAGCGGCCACCATTATCTCGGAAAGCTGCCAGGGCACCACGGCATCGGCATCGCCATGAAACACCCACCACTTGGTGCGCCGCAATGCTTTGGCATGCTCCGGCGCACCGCCGCCGCAAATAGGAAAAGCGGCGGCAAAGGTTCTGGGCTTGCGGGCCACCAGGTCGAAAGTGCCCATGCCACCCATTGAAAGCCCGCCCACATACATGCGGTCGTCATCGAGGCTATACTGTTGGTTCAGCGTATCCAGGAGTTGCATCACCAGTTGCATCGGCCGCGTGGCCGGTGCATCGGGCGGGTAGCCAAACGTACGCCTGCCCCCGTTTTCCTGCCCAAACTGCACCGGCGCCCAATAGCCGGCCCTTGGGCACTGCGGAAATACTACAATGGCCGGAAAGCGGTCGCGAACTGAATCCTGCACAAAGAGTTTGGCGCCGTGTACCAGTTGGGCCTCATTGTCGTTGCCCCGTTCGCCTGCACCATGCAGCACCAGCACTAGCGGGTATTCCTTGGTTGCATCAAAATTTTTGGGCAGCAGCAGGCGGTAGGGCAAGGTATCGGTGCCTTGCACCAGCCAGCGTTTTTGGAACAGGGAAAGATCCTGTGCCAGCAGGGTGGCAGCAAGGAGCATCATTGGCAGCAGCAATAACGTTCTTTTCATGGCAATGAATTCTGATATGCCAAAATACAACTTGCATCCAAACAAAAGGGACACTTGTATCAGTGCCCCCATTGCTGTATACTTTTGAAAAACTGTTTGCTATTGAGCAAAGTGCTCTTGTGCACATTATCCTTTTATGCTTTTACTTTTTTGCTCCTGTAAAAAGGGGCCAAAAAAGCAGGCCCGCCATCAATGACAGCCTGATGGCGGGTAGGTTCCCTGATGAAGCTTTAGTACTACTGTGGTGAAGTGCTGCATATCATTGTTCGGCAACGAAGTATGGACTCGAATTTTCTATCTTTCTCTTGTTCACCATCTGTCAACTACCAACTACCAACTGTCAACTACCAACCAGAAACCACCATCCACCATCTATCATCCATCATCTATTTCCTATCATCCATCATCTACTTCGCCAGCAACGTAAACTTCGCCTCTTTTACATCCCTGGAGTTGCCGCCAATGAACACATTGAAATCGCCGGGTTCTGCTATTTGTTTAAGGTCGTTGGTGTAAAACTTCAGATCATCATACCTTATGGTAAACGTTACGGTTTTGGTTTCGCCCCCTTTCAACTGCACTTTTTGAAAATGCTTTAGCTGTTTTACCGGTTGTGCAATGGTGGCGTAAATATCCTGCAGGTAAAGCTGCACGGTTTCTTCGCCATCAAAATTGCCGGTGTTGGTTACGGTAACAGAAGCCTGCAGGCTTTCACCGGGGCGTACGGTTTTTTTAGCCAACTGTACCTCGCCATAGCTAAACGTGGTGTAGCTCAAACCAAAACCAAACGGGAACAGCGGGTCGTTGGATACATCCAAATAATTGGAGCGGAACTTAGGAGCACCACCCCGGTAAGGACGGCCGGTGCTCAGGTGGTTGTAATAAATGGGAACCTGGCCCACGCTGCGCGGAAACGTGGTAGTGAGTTTTCCCGAAGGATTGTAAGCACCAAACAACACATCGGCAATGGCATTGCCGCCTTCGGTGCCGCCAAACCACACATCCAGCAGGGCATCGGCATTTTCAGCTTCCCAGTTCAGCACCATCGGGCGGCCATTAAACAGTACCACTACCAGCGGCTTGCCGGTAGCTTTCAGTGCTTTTAAAAGGCGCAACTGGCTTTCGGGCATGGAAATATCCGCCCTGCTCGAAGACTCGCCGGTTGCTTCGGCCGATTCGCCCACTACCGCTACGATTACATCCGACTTTTGCGCAGCAGCCACCGCTTCATCAATCAGGGCCTGTGCCCCGCGTGGGTCGATGGTTACCTGCTCGCTGAATGCGTTGAGGCGTTTTACCAAAGCAGTATCATCAGTAACGTTGGCGCCCCGGGCATAATTGATGGTAACACCACTGCCTCCCACATTGCGCATGCCTTCGATAACAGTCACTGCTTTTTCAAAATCGCCCGATACGGCCCACGTGCCCAGCATGTTGCGGCGGCTGTCGGCCAGCGGTCCTACCAGTGCAATGGAGCCCCCTTTTTTTAAGGGCAAAATCTGGTTGTTATTTTTCAGCAATACGGCTGCTTTGGCTGCAGCTTCACGGGCAGCGGCTCGGTTGGCATCGGAAAGGATTTCACGGGCCGGGCGGCTTTCATCCATGTAGCGATACGGATCTTCAAACAATCCAAGCTTGTACTTTGCTTCCAGAATGCGGCGGCATGCAGCATCGATCTGCGCCTGGGTAACCTTGCCTTCTGAAAGTGATTTTTTAAGGCTGGTTAAAAAACCTTCGCCCACCATATCCATATCCAACCCGGCCCGCAGCGATAGGGCCGAAACGGTTTGCAAATCGCCCATGCCGTGGTCAATCATTTCGTTTACCGAAGTATAGTCGGACACCACCATGCCTTTAAAGCCCCACTGCTGGCGCAACAGGTCGGTGAGCAGCCAGCGGTTGCCCGTTGCCGGGACCCCATCCACTACGTTGAACGAACTCATTACCGAGCCCACCCCGGCATCAATAGCCGCTTTGTAGGGGGGTAAAAAATACTGGTACATCACGCGGCGGCTCATGTCTACCGTGTTGTAGTCGCGGCCTGCCTCGGCCCCGCCATACAGCGCAAAATGTTTGACACAAGCCATCACCGTTTTGGGATCGGCAAGGGAGCTGCCCTGGTAGCCCAACACCATGGCGCGGCTGATGGCCGAGCCCAGCACATGGTCTTCGCCGCTGCCTTCGGCAATGCGGCCCCACCGCGGGTCGCGGGCAATATCCACCATCGGCGAAAAAGCCCACTGAAGGCCATCGGCCGTTGCCTCCAGTGCCGCGATCTGTGCGCTGCGGCGGATCAGTGCCGTGTCCCAGCTACAGGAAAGGCCGAGTGGAATAGGAAAAATGGTGCGGTGGCCATGGATCACATCCAGGCCAAAAAGGAGCGGAATCTTCAGCCGTGTATTTTCAACGGCAATCTTTTGTGCCTGCCGCGTTTTTTCGGGGCCGTAAATGCCAAACAGTCCGCCCACGGCGCCGCGGCGAATTTTGCCATCTACATCGGAGCTCACCACCGAGCCGGTAACGGCGCCGCCTGGTGTAACGAGGTTCAGTTGCCCGATCTTTTCATCGAGGGTCATTTTGCTCATCAGGCCCGAAACCAAAGTGTTCATTTTTGCATCGGTGCCTTGCTGTGCGGCGGCAGGCAGGACAGCAGCCAGTAAAATGGGGAACAGCGTTTTAGGTATGTTCATATTCAAACGGTTGAATTTTTTTAAGGTCATTTTATGAGCACAGGTTTGCTATGCCGATGCATGTAGGCATCCGTACTTGTCTAGCCCCTGTTGTGCCAAATTTGTTTCGGCATCCTCTACTCCTTTGCAAACCGTGATGCTACTTGGAGATGCCGACATGCGCCGGCATGACCATGAACTAAAATAGCAGCACCTGCAGAGTAAATCGGTTTAATATTGAAAACCCAGCTTCGTTAAACCGGACCTTACCTCAGGGGCACTCATAAACAGGTTCCAAAGTAAACCACTCCGGTGATTCTCCAACATGATTATGATCGGTCCCTGGTCAATAGCTAAAAAAGAATCGGCGAACCAGCCGTCGGTAAGGTTGAACGCATCTACAAAACCATATTCTTTCCATAGTTTGTCGCCGAGTTTATAATAAAAAAACTCCATGGCTGCCTTACTTTGCTCAGGCGTGTAGGGCATGGAAGAAAGAGCTGCCGTTGGCGCAATTACGCCATTATCGTTTTGGGGTTCATGGGCCAGGTAGCCCACTTTATTGTCATCCGATGCCGTAAGTCCCCAACACGAATCGCTATAGCCCAGAAAGCCTTTTGGATTGGCTACGCAGTAGCGATAATTTATGAGGGAATGTGCTTTTACCTGCTGCTCGTAGTCAGCATACTGGTCTTTAAGGCCAAAAGGTTTTAACCCTAAAAACGAATAGTGGCTAAAGAACAGCGGGCCGCCCTGTGGCGGACCCAGCGGCAGCACTTCGTTGTAATAGGTATTGCCGTTGCGCATGGCACCGTTGCGAGCCCAGCCTTCGTCATACACCACTTTTGGAATACTGTGCGTTGGCGATGCCGCAGCCAGCACATATACGATCAGGGCTTCGTTCCAACCTGTTATGGGCAGGTTCATTACCCATTCTTTATCGGGGCTCCAGTGCCAGTACAATTTGTTCTCCCCGCCTTTGCGAAACCAATCCCATTCAACGTTTTGCCAGATCTCATTAATCTCCGACCGCAACGAAGTTTCGGCCGCACCCCCGCCGTTAAAATATTGGCGGGCGGTAATAAGTCCTTGCAACAACAGGGCGGTTTCTACCAGGTCGGCGCCATTGTCATTGGCGCTAAACGGCTCTACTTTGCCAGAGGCGCCATGGAGCCAATGCGGAAAAGCGCCCTTGAACCGGTCGGCTTTTTTACCCAAAAAAGAAACCATTTTTTGTACCCGGTCCAGCCCTTCTGCCCGGGTAATAAAACCCCGGTGCACCCCTACAATAATGGCCATGACACCCATGCCCGAACCACCGGAAGTAACTACGTTTCCCGATGTATTGCGTTCGCGGGCCATGCCCGAAGCCGGGTGGCCAAAATCCCAGAAATATTTGAAGGTCTGGCGCTGCACCGCGGTCATCAATTCGTCGGTGGTGATGCGGGTAAATTTATCGCTGTTGGCTAAACCGGTGCGCATTACTACAAATGCCGTGGAAGTAGGTTGCAGGCCGGTTGCCGACCGAAGGGCATCGCCAATGGTTAACCGAAATTGGGCAAGTGGAGGCAGCGGCGCACTGGGCTTTAAGGTAAGCACACTATCGCCGGCACCGTATTGAATGGTGTAGGGAACGGCCGTACCGCCAGCATTGGTCCACTGCAGGCCCCCGGTGCTGCTGCGCATGACGGCCGTGGAAAAACGCAGTTGCACTTCGGGTTGAAAACCACTTAATGTAAGGGTGCTGCCCGCCACCGCATTGGTGCCTTCCACCGAAATGCCGCGCAGTACAAAAGGCTTGGCTACAGGCGGAGTGCCTGTATCACCGCCGCTGTCCTTTTTACTGCAAAAAACAAGGGCAAAACATAGCGGTAAAAAAAGGAACAAAATGGATCGCATGGCAAGGGTTGATAGGTTATAAAAAGCTGTTTGCGTTGGATGGATTTAACCACGAATACACAGAGGGCACGAAGGTGCACCAAGTAATTTTCACTACTTGCTTCACTCCCGATTTGATCAATGGGCCCGATGTTACCAGGTACTCCCATGTATTTTATTTCAAACGTCATTAAAAGCCAGCATACAATGTTGCAGGGTGCGTTGGTTTGTTATAAAAAAAGCAACAGGCCTAGCTTCAATGCTTGCCGGATCAGGGCGTTTTAAAAAAGATCAGGGGCTCATTGTTGCGGGCAGCCACCAGCACCGAATCTGCCCGCCGGCGCAGCCAGCGCAGGTCCCGCACCTGCCCTTTCAATACAAACAGGGAAGGTTGGTGTACATAGCTAGCCCTCTTGCCTGCAAACTTTACTAGTGCCATCGGCTGCGCATCGTAGCGGCCTTCGTATGGAATTACATCAAAGAAGTTGCCACCGGCTACATAGGTGTTTGCAGCACCACTTTTTGCAAAAGAAAAAATAGGCGCCAGTTGCAATTCATTGGGCAGCGGCTGCAGGTCAAAGCCGCCCTTTCCATCGCCAAACAACACTACTGATGCCAATTGCTCGGCACGCAACGGCTCCATGTCATCAACAAAACCGTAAAACACATCTTTCATTTCCTCACCGGCATATTCAGCATACTTCAGGTAGTGTTTTTTCAGCACCGGCAGGGCCCGCTCGGTTTCGTCTTTTGCCAAAAAAGGAAACTCCTTTCCCTTTATGGAATAAGCCATCAACTGGTCGGTACTGCCGTTGCGGTCGAAGTCGGCAACATAGAGGCTTAGCTTGCCGTCTTTTTCACTCCAGAACTTATTGTTGCGGCCCCAGTTTCCTGCCAGCACATCCAGGTGGCCATCGCCGTTTACATCCTGCACCAATAACGTTTGCCACCAGCCGGTAGAGGCGGGCAGCTCCCTTTTGGCAAAAGTGCCCCCACTATTTTGAAACAAGGTCAGGGGCATCCATTCGCCGGCCACCAGCAAATCAGGCGTCCCGTTTTTATCCCAGTCGGCAAACTGTGCTGCCGTAACCATGCCAAGGTTGGTGAGTGCGATCCGTGTATCATCCTGTGTAAAAGCCCCTTTGCCGTCATTGATCAACAGTGCAGACGACATGGGCACGCCATAGGAACGGCTGTTGGCCAACACGCCCACAAACAGGTCATTGTCGCCATCGCCATCCACATCGGCTGCAGCCACACACGATTTATTATTGGGAATAAAAGGAAGGCCCTTGCTTTTGGTAAAATTTCCTACCCCGTCGTTCAAGTAAAGGCGGTCCCAAAGCCGTGCATCGCCTTCCAAAAATTCGTTGCCGCCACTTACCACCACCAGGTCGGGATGGGTGTCGCCGTTTACATCGGTAAACAGGGCATCTGCATCTTCACTGAATTTGTCGTATTCAAACGGACCGTTGTTGCCGGGCAAATAACCACCCGATGGCTGCGCCAGCATCAGTGCACCCGGTTGGTCTTTGGCACCGCAGGCATAAAAATCATCCAGGCCATCGCCGTTTACATCGGCCACTGCCAGTTTGGGCCCGCGGCTGCTTTGTGCATGCGGAATAAGGTATTGAATATTGACATCGATAAATGGATTTTCCAGGTGCCGCCAGCGGGCCAATGAATCGGTTACCGGTTGCAAAAGGGATTCGGCTGCTTTGAAAAAATTGGTGTGCACAAACTGCCCCGAAGCTGCCTGCTGTTCCACTATAACTGGCCTGTTTGCGGGTATGTTTTTCAGCACTTGGTATTGCTGGCCGGGCCACACCACCACCACGCTGTCTGCGGTTGCGGCTTCGCCCAGCCCAAAGTGCAGCACCGGTGCCACCGACGACTGAAAGCCACGCGTCAGCATCAGTTGCTGGTACTGCATTTTTCCGCCTGCAAATACATAGGCTTTGGCGCCAATGCCCATGGTGTTGCCGTCATTTCCTTTAAATGAAAGCGTAATGGTGTTCTTTTTGGGTGCCCCGTTTTTCAACACTACCGCCGGTGCATCAATGGCATTGATCACCATATCCAGAGCCCCGTCGCCATCCAAATCGGCATAAGAAGCTCCGGTATAATACCCTTTCATCCCCGCTGTACCCCAGGCTTCACTTACCGGGTCAAACTCGTTGCCACCGCTGCCGCGAAACAAGAACGGGTGTGCACTGCCATCGGGCATTTTTTGCAGGGCATCATCGTCGTACTTGTCGGTTTGATTCATGCCTTTCCTCACTTGCAGGTCCGATACATAGCGCACATAATCGAGGTCAACGGGCCGTTTTACAATGCCGCTGCTGATAAACAGATCCTTTGCTCCGTCGTTATCAAAATCGGCAAACAGGGGCGCCCAGCTCCAGTCGGTGGCAGATACACCGGCAAGTAAGGCCACGTCGGAAAAACTTTCGCCATTGCCGTTGTTGCGCTGCAGGCAGTTGCGCGAAAACTGGAACTGGTAGCCGTTCATGAGCAGCTTTACATTGTAGATGTCGGGGTTTTCATCGCTGCCATAGGTTTTCAACACCTTTTCATCGTTGGGCAGCATATCTACGGTGATCAGGTCCAGTTGTCCATCGTTGTTGTAATCGGCGGCATCGTTGCCCATGCTGAAGCGGCTGTAATGCCTAAAATGTTTTTCACCACTTTCCTTAAATGTGCCATCGCCATTATTTACATAGTAATAATCATTTTCATGAAAGTCGTTGCCTACGTAAATATCATCCCAGCCATCGTTATTGAGGTCGGCAATGGCCAGCCCCAAGCCATAACCCAAATTGCTTTGGTAAATTCCTGCTGCAGCCGATACATCAGTAAAAAGGGCCTTGCCCGCACTCAGCTCGTTTCGATACAGGCGGTCGCCGCTCAATGAATCAAACCGGCGGCGGTTGACCGTATCTACAATATTTGCATGCGGGTGGTGCGACTGGTTTACGAGGTAGCAATCCAGGTCGCCATCGCGGTCGTAATCGAAAAAGGCAGCCTGCGAAGTAAAGCCGGAAAAGTCCAACCCGTATTGCGCTGCACTTTCAGTAAAGCTACCGTTACCATTATTGATAAAAAGCTCGTTGCGGCCCTTTAGTCCACGCATGCCACTCACAGAGGAAACATAAATATCGAGCAAGCCATCGCCATTAATATCGGCCATGGTTACGCCACTGCACCAGTCCGAACTGCCCGCCACACCTGCTTTTGCCGTGATATCCTCAAATTTAAAATTGCCCTTATTGAGGTATAATTTATTGGCGCCTTTACTGTTGGCCGTAAAATAAATATCGGGCAGGCCATCGCCGTTGATGTCGCCGGTAGCCACGCCGCCGCCGTTGTAGTAATACAAAAAATATAGGATGCCAAACAGCCGCTTTTCTTCCAGTTTGTTCTCGAATTTAATTCCGGTTTCGGATGGTGAAAGGGAAGTAAACAGGGTTTCCTTTTTGCTGCAGGAACAAAGTGCAAGCAGGAACAAAACAATCATGTATTGCAGCACACCTAACTTTTTCACGATCATAGATGGTAAGCTTATCGGGAGCTAAAGATACACCGTTCGGGTGGTAGGCATTTCACTAACGCAGCTGCCCTATTTGTGGCGCAATACATTAAACCGTAGTTTGCATGCTCCATCCTTTTTGCATGACCAAACAGGCTTTTTTTGCACGCCGCTCGCTATTGCTGCCGCTGTTGCTGGTGGCCGTTGTGATATTGCTGTCGCAATGCATGGAGGGTGAACCGCCAGCAGCAAAAAACATAGACCAGGAACCTTTAAAAGCAGCCCTTTCTATTGGCCATTTTGCGGGCTCGCAATCCTGTGCCTCCTGCCATGCAGGCATTTACAAAAGCCACCGGCAAACGGCCCATTTCCGCACTTCCGCACCGGCAACCGACAGCACTATTTTAGGTTCGTTTAAAAGGGGCAGCAATACCTATCAATTCAACGATCATTTGCAGGTAAGGATGGAACGGCGCGACAGCGGGCATTACCAGGCGGCCTTTCAATACGGCGAAGAAAAGCTGGCACGCCGCATGGACCTGGTAATTGGTTCGGGTACCATGGGACAAAGTTTTTTGCATTGGTACAAGCAGCAGTTGTTTCAGTTGCCCATTACCTATTTTGCTGCAGCCAATGCATGGTCCAACAGTCCCGGCTTTCCGCCAAAAGTGGTATTTAACCGCATTATTACTTCGCGGTGCATGGAGTGCCATACCACGTTTGCACAGCTGCAAACACCACCACCGCCTGCACCGGAATGGTTTGACCCGGGCAAGATCATTTTTGGTGTGGATTGTGAAAAATGCCACGGGCCTGCAGCACAGCATGTGGCCTTTCAACAGCAAAACCCGGATGCAACAACAGCAAAATATATTGTGAACCCAGCCCGCCTTTCGCGGCAGCAACAGCTTGACCTTTGTGCGCTTTGTCATGGTGGCGCCTTGCAAAAAACGGCGCCCTCCTTTTCATTTACCGCAGGGAATAATCTTTCCGACTTTTTTGTACCCGACACCACTACACCCAACCCGGCCAACATTGATGTGCATGGCAACCAGTATGGGCTGTTGCGGGCCAGTAAATGTTTTAAAGCCAGCAACACACTTACCTGTACCAGTTGCCACAACTCGCATGCAAATGAGCGGGGAAATAAGGTGCTTTTCTCGCAGCGCTGCATGGCCTGTCATCAGCCCAAGGGCGACCATTTTTGCACCAACAAAACAATGCCTGCAGCAAAGCTGGCTGCCAATTGTATTGATTGCCACATGCCCGAGCAACCTTCACGGGCCATCGCTGTTTTTTTACCGGGCAAAGCCTCGCCTACTGCGGCTATGATCCGGTCGCATTATATCAGTGTACATCAAGAAACTGCTTCATTACGTGGGCTCAGTAGTTTAAAGAAATAATTTTTTGAACCACAAAGGCACAAAGAATAGAAGGAGCACAAAGGGAATTTTCAAAAATAAGAAGTGGATCAATGGTTTTCATTTTTTAAAAGCAACTCTGTATTTGTCATCCCGACGCAGGAGGGATCTGCAACCCAAAATATCCCATCCCTCCTGCGTCGGGATGACAACCCACAAAATGTTCCTGGAAATCGGCAAACTAATTTTCACCAGATGTTCTGTAATGTTTTAGAGCAAATTATTATGGCACTGATATTACGATGAAACGCATAAAAACCAACTCCAATATTTTACAGCTATTGGTTTATATCGGGAAGAAAATTTTTACAATAAAAAAGGGTTGCGAATTATGTTCGCAACCCTTTTCCTTTTTTGCCGGAGCGGCTTATTTCTTTTGGGTAAACAAAGTGTTTACTTCGGCAGCCGTCAGTGCCGAACTATACATGCGGTACTGGTCGATGGCGCCTTTAAACGTGGAGGACAGCCAGTCGTCGGTGTCCAGGCCCTTTCCAGGTCCGGCACCAATACGCATTTCATTGATCTTTCCGTCGTCGATGTTGATGTTGCCATGGTTGGCCCAGGTGCGTACATTGGGGTTGGCCACACCATCGAGGTACAGGGTCATACCGCTGGTAGCTGCATCATACACCAGTGCCATGTGGTGCCATTGGTTATCGAACAGGTTGGGAATGGTGAGGTTGTTGCTCTTCTCCCAGGTAAACCAGTTGTCGGCATTGGTTTTATCAACCGTCATCACTTTTACCTCGCCCTGTGCATTGTTGCCTTCCATCATGATGAACATGCTGGCACCCGACCAATGGCCGTTGCTCGAAGGAAAGCTCATGATGTACTCGGGACCGTTGCCGCCGGTGTTGTTCTTGGTTTGCCCATCTTTTTTAAACCAAAAAGCTACCGAAAAGCTTTTGGCCTGTGCTGCCCAGTCGTTGGGTTTGGCGTATTTAATAAACTTTTTGTTTTCGCCCTGCACTGCCTTGCCGCTTACCCCGTCGATAAAGGTCAACGGGTTATCGGCGGGAAAATTTACCCGCACACTGTCCACGGCATTCATCCGCGAATCGGCGGTAGTGCCGTCAAAGGCTGCATAAAACTTGAGGGGCCCACCCGGCGGGTTGGCATCCTGCGGATAGTCGGACATGCCCGGCCGCTCCATTTTCTGGCAGCCTGCCAGGGCAATACCTGCCGCCACCAACGCAAGGGTATAGCGGCCTGCTTTATTAAGAAAATTCATGTCAAAGGTTTTTTCGTTGTTATTAAATACGGCATTTACTACCACTCCGGATTTTGCTTCAACACACCACCTGTAAGGTCGATGGCTTTTTGCGGAATGGGGTAGTAACGGGCCCTGTTGGTGTACCCCAGCGGTCCTAGTTCTTCCAGGGCATCGCCCCAGCGCACCAGGTCGTAAAAGCGGTAGCCTTCCATGGCAAACTCCCAGCGGCGTTCGGCCTTGATGGCTTCCCGCATTTGGGCCATATTCTGAAATGGAATGCGGGGCAAAACGGTGCGGGCAGGGCCCTGGTTGCCGCTGGCGCGGTTGCGGATCAATTCGAGGTTAGTAGCTGCTACTTCGCCCTGGCCCAATTCGTTGGCCGCTTCTGCCAGCATCAGGATCACATCGGCATAGCGCAGGATGCGGTGGTTGATCCAGGGCGCAGCGCCGTTGCCGTTGATAAAACCGGTAGACTGCCTGATTGCGGGATCGTTGCCGGTGTATACTTTTTTATTCCAGTAGCGCTGTGCCAGGCCACCGTTACCGCTTGGGTTGGTGTAGGGGGGCAATGTGGCACCAAAACCACCCAATGCCGGGCCGCCATCGCTTTGGCCCGAATAGAGGATGGTTTTTTGTTTGCGCGGATCATCGGCGGGCCATTCATCCTGCAGCTTTTGCGTTGGCGTGTTCCAGCCCCAGCCCAGGTTCCATTCTATCGGTGCGCCGTTGCGCCGCACCTGTTGCAGTGTACCCCAGTCAGAGGGATAATTTACGGCCCCGTTGGTGGCAGCACCCGGCCCCGAATACGCCTGCATTTCCCAGATCGATTCTTTTCCGTTTTCACCCCTGTCGCGCCATATGTCGGAAAATTCGGGCTCGAGGCTGTATTGGCCCGAATTGATCACATCCGTTGTAAGTGCCACTACCTGGGCCCAGTTGGCCCGGAACAAATGTGTTTGTGCCCACAATGTATTGGCAGCACCGCGGGTAAGCCGGCCGGTATACCCTTCACCATAGGCACCATCAGTTACAGGCAGCAGTTGCGCGGCTACCTGAAGGTTCGAATCAATAAACTCGTAAACAGTTGCTGCCGGAGACTTATCGCGGATGCCATCGTTAGGGGTGCGTATGGGCTGTTTGAACAAGGGCACATCGCCATAAGTTTTTACCAATTCAAAATAAGCGTAAGCGCGGAAAAAACAGGCTTCGCCAACATTACGCAAAGATGCCGCGTCGGTAACGTCCAGCGAATCGGCGGTGTACACCGCTTCATTGGCCAGGTTGATCATGGTGTAGTGATCGTTCCAATAAGTGTTGGGCGCCCAGTTGTCTTTTGAATATTGATAGGTATCAAATTCGGCTACGATCTCTGCACCGTCGTTTATGTCGCTGCCTTTTTGCGCATCATCGTCGCGGATGGAGTGAAAATCGACCCAGGGCAAAGTCGAAAATCCGGCCAGGGTGCGCAGGTTGGAATACAGCGCCAGTACCTGCCCTTCCAGTTGGCCCTGGTTCAGGTCTTCCAGCGTAGCGGTAAGTGGTTTCCGATCCAGAAACTTGCTGCAGCCCGCCACCAGCAAGGAGGCCGGCAACAGCCACAACATCGTCCAGTAAAATATCTTTTGCTTTTTCATGCGGTTCAATTGTTCAATTTAGAAAGTTACGTTCAGGCCAAAGGTGGTGACCATCGGAAGGGCACCGCCTGCATTATCAAAACCAAAAGCAGTAGCATCGCCACCATATTCCGGCGAATAACCCAGGTTGTTTTTCCAGGTCTTCAGGTTCTGCACGTTTACATACAGCCGCAGGTTGGTCATGTTGAGGCGCTCGGTCAGTGACCGGGCAAAATTGTAGCCCAATTGCAGGTTGCGGATCCGGAAATAAGAACCGTCTTCAATGTTGTAGGTAGAACCGTTATAGTTGAACCGGTCGGCCTGGCTAACCAGCGGCACCCAGTTGGATGTGCCGGGACCATTCCAGCGTTCGATCTTTTCTGCCGAGTAGTTTACCCTCTGGAAAGGCGATTCCAGCGATCCCCAGGTGCGGAAGATTTCATTACCGTAAACGCCCTGCACATCTACCGCCAGGCTCAGGCCCTTGTAGTTGAGGCTAACGGTACCGCCATACGAAAAGTCGGGGGTTGGGTTGCCGATAACGGTACGGTCGTCGGGGGTGATCACACCATCGCCATTTACATCCCTGAATTTAAAATCGCCGGGACGGTAGGCGCCCACTGCCGCAGCGTTTGGCGACCGCAGGATGTCGGCATAGCTTTGATAGATGCCTTCTACTTCGTAGCCAAAGAAAGAGCCAATGGCATAACCGGGAAGCGTACGGGCTTCGGCAGATCCGTTGTTCTGGAAACCGCGGATCAGCACACCGGTAGGCAGTTCTGCACTCAACTCTTCTACCCTGTTCTTCAGGAACGTGATGTTACCACTCACGTTCATGGTCAGGTCGCGGCCAAAGTTCTGCACCCAGCTCGCCATCAATTCGGTACCCCAGTTGCGCAGGTTACCGCCGTTGATCAACTTATCTTCCTGTCCACCCAATGCCCGGCGACTAACATAGGTCATCAGGTTTTTGGTGGTGCGGTTAAAATAGTTGGCTTCAAAATGCAGCTTGTTTTGCAACGCATTCAGTTCTATACCAATTTCCTGGGCATGCACGGTTTCCCACTGCAAGTCGGGGTTTTGCTGGTATTGTTGGCGTGCGGCCTGAAAAATATTGCTGCCAAACACCGCCTGGGTGCCACCCAACAGGTTGGGATAAAATGGATAATCCAGTGAATTTCCATCCGGAGTAGATGCGGTCTGGTTGCCCAGTACGCCAATGCTACCTTTCAGCTTCATGTAGTTGATAAATTCAACCGATTCCATAAAGGCTTCTTTCGAAATGTCCCAGGCGGCACCCACGGCCCAGAACTGCTGGTTGCGGTTTTGCGGCGGCAGACGCGAGGAAGCATCATCACGGAACGAAGCATTCAGGAAATATTTGTTTTGATAATTGTAGAGCACCCTTGCCAGGTACGATACGGTGCTGTATTCGCTCTGGCCCGAAGTAACCGAAGTGTTGGCAGGATCCTGGAAGCCTGTGCTCATATACCAGAAGCGGGGATCATCCGGGATGGGGCGCAGTCGGGTGCCGGCGACATTACCAAAGCGGCCTGCATAACCAAAGTAGTAGGTGGTAAAACCACCGGTAGCGGTAATGTTGTGCCCGCTGAAATTTTTGCGGAAGGTAAGCACATGGTCCTGCTGCCATTTGCGCCAGTTCTGGTCGCTTTCCGAAACACGTGTATTCTGGCTGTACAACTCGGGCAGGTTGGTGCGGGGGTTGTAGCCATAATACAGCGGCGTGTACTGGCGGCGGTTTTGCTGGCTGATATCGCCATACAGCGTAGAGCGGAAGTTGAAGTTCTTAAGGAAGGTTACTTCGCCAAACACACTACCTACGTGGCGGTACTCGATGTTCTTTACTTTATCCCACTCGTTTTCCAATTGCAGCAGCGGGTTGATCACACCCGAGTTTTGCAGGCCTACATCTAGGGTGGAGTACAGGTCCATAAACATGCTGTCGGCGCCATAGGGGTTGCGTACAAAAAACCGTTGTGTACCCGCATTGATCTGCGGCATTACCTTGCGGGCCGCATCCAGCACCCAGGTTGCATCGTAGGGGTTGTTCTGGCGGCTTACGTTGTAGTTTACCCCAATCCGGATGGCATTGCTCACTTTTAATTCATCGCTGAACGAAAGGGTAATGCGGTCCAGCTTTTCGCGGCGGATGATGCCTTCATCGTAGAGGTAGCCGAGGCTAAAGTTGAAGCGGTTGCGTTCGGTAGAACCCGAAATACTCAGGTTGTTGTTGCTGAACTTACCGGTACGGGTAACCGCATCGATCCAGTCGGTATTGGCATTGAGGGGACCAAAATCATACGGATCGGTTTCGCCGTTGTTGGCCCGCTCTTCATTAAAGAGCGTTTTGAATTGTTCGGCATCGGCCAGCTTGATCTTGTCCACCAGTTTTTTAAAACCATAACTGGTATTAAAATTAACCACTACCTGGCCGGCACGGGCCCGCTTGGTGGTAACGGCAATAACGCCGGTAGCACCCCGCACCCCGAAGATGGCCAGCGATGACGGGTCTTTCAACACCTCGATGGACTCGATGTCGTTGGGATTGATGTAATCGATGTTGTCCTGGAAAATTCCATCCACCACGTACAGTGGCCGCACAGCGCCAATGCTGGACGTACCGCGGATGCGGATATCGGGCTGCTGGCCTGGTGTGCCCGAGTTAACCACCGAAAGGCCTGCCACTTTACCCTGCAGCGATGCCAGGGGGTTGGCGTTGGGGCGGTCGGCTACCTCGCGGCCCGAGATCTTGGTGATGGAGCCGGTGAGGTCGCGTTTGTTGGCGGTGCCATAACCGATCACCACCACTTCGTTGAGTTGCGAGCCCTCGGCCTGCAGGGTGATCACTACGTTGGTTTGATCGGGGCGCACTGCCAGTTCCTGGTTGCCATAGCCCACATAGCTCACCACCAGGGTGGCCGACTGCGGAATGGAAAGGGAAAAATTGCCCGCCGAATCGGTGGAAGTGCCTACCGAAGGATTGTTTTTCAGCCGGACGGAAGCCCCTGAAAGTGCCTGGCCGGTTCCGGTGATGACCTGGCCGGTAAGCTGGCGGTTTTGCGCCCCTGCGGGCAGGCTCATGAACATCAGGGAAATAAAAGTGAATAGGAGCATGGTTCCGGCACGGGCGGCCCAGGAAGGCCGGTACATGCCAGTTGGTCTGGAGTTCAAGTTCATATAGCAATTGAAGTTTAATTCTGTATGCTCCAACTATTCACGAAAGCTCTGCTAAATAATTGGCATACAAATAACAACACAAAGGTATAGGCAAAAGCAGGAGGGTTTTCGTTGCATGGCCCAAAAAAGTTCTTTGCTTTGGGCTGATGGATTTATGGCTCATTTGCCTACTTTTGCAAACCGCCGCATACCGGTTCACCGGTTACCGGCACCGGACGTTTAGCTCAGTCGGTTAGAGCAGCAGACTCATAATCTGCGGGTCGTAGGTTCGATCCCTACAACGTCCACAAACACCATATAAATGGTCTTGTAAATCAAAAATTTACAAGACCATTTTCTTTTTGGGGGCCTTCTGTGAGAGACATCCGGGTGCATGTATTTGTGTTTTGCTCCTGTTAGGTTACTTTTTACTAAGTATCCTATTTTATTAATACCTGAGATGCTTTAATCCTAAAACTTAGAAATACGACCTTGTATAGTTCCGCTTTTTGGTTGCTTCCAAAAATTTGGCTTACCCTGCTCCCTTTATTTTTATTCATTCACACTGATGCTCCAAGCTCTGCAAAAAATCATTGGCCACATTTGATATTACATTTATATTAGTGGCCTAAGCTCATGAACCAAAACCCAGAACAGCTTGCTCGTGATGAAATTGATAGGCAATTACTTGCCTGCGGCTGGCTGGTGCAGGATAAAAAATCATTCAACCTTGCTGCCGGTTTGGGCGTGGCCATCCGCGAGTTCCAAACCTCCGTAGGACCCGCAGACTATGTGCTGTTTGTCGGGGGCAAGCCAGCTGGCTTGATAGAAGCCAAACGGCAGGAAGAAGGCGTACGTCTTACCATGGTTGAGGACCAATCCACCGAGTATGCCTCGGCCAAGCTTAAATACATCAATAGCAAGCCCCTGCCTTTTGTATATGAAAGTACCGGGGAGTTAACAAGGTTCACCGACTACCGTGATCCAAAGCCCCGGTCACGGCCGGTGTTCTCTTTTCACCGTCCGCAGACTTTTGAAACCTTACTGAGAGAGCCTAAAACACTAAGAGCAAGAATACACGATATACCTTGTTTACAACCCGCTGGCCTGCGTGATTGCCAGGTAACAGCGATCACCAATTATTTGGTGAAAAGGCTACAACTAACAATATGACAAGTACTGCAATCAAGAGAATCATCCTATGGAAGATAAAAGAATCTCCAATTGTTTTGCCGAGCATCGAAGAACAACTGCAAATCGTTCAAGAAATAGAAAGCCGCCTTAGTGTTTGTGATAAGATTGAAGAAACAATAACAGTCAGCTTAAAACAGGCAGAGGCTCTACGGCAAAGTACTTTGAAAAGAGCGTTTAATGTAAACGCTTAATTGACTAAATAACTAAACAACGCACTGCTTATGACTCTTAAACAGCTGATTTCTGGTGGTTTTTTCTGTGAAGAGCTACCTCCTCCTTTTGGGTCTAGTCAACTCGCCGCAAAAATTGATATCATTCTGCCTAAAGTTAGTTCGATGTCTTCAGTTTCAGGAGGTTTTTCCAGTGTAAATTATTTAGCTCCAAATAAAGGAATTCATCGACGCCATTTTTCATTGCCACATCCATTGCCTCACATAAAATTATCAGATGTAATAGTATCTAAATGGTCAGAAATTGAGTTGCAATATGCAAAAAGTAATTATTCTTTAAGTAAGCCCGAAATTGATACCACAGGCGCAAGAGCAATTGTTTATTTAGATAAATATGAAAAGTTTAGGGAGGCATGTATTATCGCTTCTTCAACTAAACGTTATCAACTTCATTTAGACATCGCGAAGTACTTTTATTCAATTTATACTCACTCAATACCCTGGGCAATACATACGAAGCCTGTTGCGAAAGCTAACCAAAAAGACAAAAGATACTGGGGGAATTTGATTGATAATTACTTGATGATGTGTCAAAACTTTCAAACTAAAGGAATTCCTGTAGGCACAGATACATCGAGAATCATAGCAGAAATATTAGGGTGTACTATTGATGCGGAATTCGAATTGGCATTAAAATCATTTGGAATCAACCTTCGGGGTTATAGATTCGTAGACGATTGTCGATATTTTTTTGATTCTCTACGAGATTCTGAGCTTGCATTAGATCAGTATCATAAAATTTTAACCAGCTACGGTTTAGGACTAAATGAAGAAAAAACAATTATTGAGAGTTCACCTTGTGCCTATGATAATAGCTGGAAATTACCCTTGAATTCCGCCCCACTTGAGAGGAAATTTGATAGAAATCAAAGGTCTGATTTAAAGAATTATTTCAATTTATTAATTGCAGTTTCAAAAGATAATCCAAAAGAACCAGTTTTTAAATACGGTATAAAAAGAGTACGCAAAATAGAAGTTCACAAAAATAATATTGAACTTTTTGAATCGCTCTTATTTTGCGTCTCCTTACATGACCCCTCAATCTTGCCGGACATACTGTACTTTCTTGAAAAATATAAGTCTGGCATATCTAAACCGAACCTAACGAATTTTATTGTTGTTCTAATTGAACAAAATGTTCATAAAGGCAACCATTATGAAGTTGCATGGGGTCTATGGATCGCCTTATACTTTGAGATAACACTACCTGCCATGGTTGGTCAAATGGTTATTGATTCAAGAGATGTGGTTTCATCAGTAATTGCCTTTGATCTGATTGAGAGAGGTAGGTTTGACGACACCATAAATACAGCCGATTTGATATTAGATCTCGATAATGAAAGCCTAAATAATGAGCTTTGGTTATTAGCCTACGAAGTAGAATTTCACAAGTGGTTGCCATTAAAAAACATCAATAGCTCACCACTCTTCAAAATATTAAAGAAAGAAAATGTTTCTTTTTATCAATCTAAAACAACAGTCTCAACGCCTTCGACAACTGCAAAACGAGTCGGAAGGAAGCTTCCAAAAAAGCTAGTTCAGCATCTAGTGACAGAGTTAGGGTATTAATTTTTCTGACTGAAAAGAGTTTTCATGCGAGGGCTATTAATTTTTGTTTCAATTCTTCTAATTATTGTTGGAGGCATTATCTCATGGTACTTCTTTGATTCACTTTCAAACCAGTATACCTACAAAAATCCTAACCCAATTTTGATGAGTGAGACAGGGCAAACTGGGGATTTTATCGGAGGAGTAGTTGGAACACTCTTTACCTTGTCAGGAACACTTTTGATCTTTCTTTCTTTTCGAGAACAAACTAAACTAAATCAAAGAGAAGCTTTTGAGGCGGCATTTTTTGAAATGATGAGGTTGCACAGAGAAAATGTTTCTGAGTTATCATATACAAAATATGACCGGAACACATTTTCTACCTCAGAAAATCGGAAAGTTTTCAGGTTGATTTTTCAAGAGTTCATTGAGTGTTATCGTGAAGTGGCAAAATTTTACAGATTCACAAACAATTTGATTAAGCCAGAGTATGAATCAACTTTAAATCAAATTAAAACTAGAATAAGTGATAAAGTAGATGTGAAAGAAATGGCAATGATCGATATTGCTTATTCAATTGTTTTTTTTGGAATTGGAATTGAAGGGGAAACCGTTCTTAGGTTTAGATTCTTTCCAAAATATGATAACACAGAAATCAAACAATTATTTCAATATTTAAGACTAAAATCTAAGCGAGAAAACGATACTAGATTCAGCAACTGGCTATATATAAAAGATTTGCCTGTACATACTTTAAGAACGATAATTGCTGAGCTATATAACTATAAAAGAAAGAAAGGAGTTGGAGTAATATTATCAAAAAGGCAACTTGATTTCCTCCTTGAAGATGATTACGAGAAATACTATGGAGGGCATCAGTTTCGACTAGGACATTACTTTAGGCACCTATTTCAGAGTTATAAATATCTGCATTTCCATAAAGATCTAAATAGTAAGCAAAAGTACTTTTATGGGAAGACTTTAAGAGCCCAACTTTCGACTTATGAGCAAGCATTACTTTTTATAAATAGCATTTCATCTTTAGGTATGAAATGGGAGCTTAATTCCGAACATGCAGAAAAACATAAAGGCAATGAGAAGAAATATAATTCTAACTTTTTAAAGAATGGTCTGATAACGAAGTATAATTTAATAAAAAACCTTCCGGGTGAACAAACGTTTGGATTTAAATACAAATTTTATTACCCGCGAGTCAAATATGAATCTGAAGAGTAAATTTTAAAATTTCATAAGTATAGCTCCTTTAGGCATTTCATCGTGAGCAGATATTGCAAAAGTGCGACGCAACGGAAGTTTCATAGTAGCACTTCAGCTTAGTCCATAAAAATCATTTCATGTCCACAAATCAAATCATATCCAAAGTCTGGTCTTTCTGCAATACCCTTCGTGATGATGGCGTAGGCTATGGCGATTACCTGGAGCAACTCGCTTACCTCTTGTTCTTAAAAATAGCCGATGAATACAGCAAGCCACCCTACAACCGTACCATCAATATATCACCGGCCTACAACTGGCAAAGCCTAAACGCTTTGCGGGGTGCGGAGCTGGAAGGGCATGATACGGTGGTGATAGGATAAGATGGATAAATGGTTAATCATCCAAAAAAAGGATTGCTAATCCATGAAATAACCAAAACAGCTTTAGACGCCATAAATAACAAAACACCATGTCAGTGCTAACCCTTTATTTTCTTTGGGATGACATAACTTTTGATACCGATTGCCTGAGGATTAAACCGGGTCGCATCCAGCACATTCTGAAACCTATTCCTTTTAAGGGTGCAATGGGTTCACTCAATGCCATCAAGCAAGAGTATTTTGTGGCGAAGTATAACAAGCCATTTAAACTGGTATTCAAAGATTCGATATTGGACAAAGCCGCTTCTCCCAATTGGATCGAGATCATGGACCTGATTGAAAAAGCTATCGAAATCACTCGCTTTGCATCCGTACCTAAAACCATTGCAAAAAAAGCTATCGCGCCAAATAAACGAAACAAAAATGGGGACGATAGGCCAAAGCAATTGCACCAACAGGAAAGGCCTAATTACCTGAAAGTGTTGGCCCAACATCAAGCGCCTGAGTATCGGCTAATCACTATACAGGAGAAGTACGGGAACCGGGTGGAAGAAAGCCATATTTACCGATTTGTAACAGGTACCAACCGTATCCTTATTGTATGGGAAAATACCAACGCCTCTCGTGCCTCCTATCTTTGTATTGCACGTCCTGATAACATGCAGGAACAACTAACCCGTATCGAAGCCTTCATTCACACAGGTGATTTGCAATACAAGCGTAGCCGCTTTCAAAAATTAAAAGAAAACAAGCAATTGCGGGCCCAACTCGCTTTTGTTGGTAGTGTTCGGCACGAGACTGTTACACAGTTAAGAACGGATATTATGACTTACATCAACCGATATTAATTCCCCCTATTTGCCTTATTAAACCTGTGTTTTTGGTAGCAGATCTTACCGCTCATGGCTAGATAGATTAACTAGCGATGCTGGTAAACTCTAGAACAATTCAGGAGCATGGATTAAGGATTGCCTGTGAATCCTTAATTCCAGCCTTTTTGCCACTATATGGATTATAATATTAAAGCATTAACTCTACTCGTTTAATGCAACAGCATTACTTTGAATTGTTTGAGTGGCGTTGCTATTAACAGCATCAGGTTCAATAATAAGGTCGTTTTTATCCTCCTCGCAGGTATGCTCATATTGAGCCGCTCCATGCCTGAATTTATTGTGCATAATCTTCTTTAACCGCTCCGGTGCCAGCACCACCATACCTGGTCCAAAGCCCAGTATCTCCCGTTCCATTTCATAGTTCAGCTGCACTTTAAGCGCTATGACCACCCCTGCTTCAGTGCGTTCCACTACCTGCTGAGAGTGGTGCAAGGGTTTTGTTTCCACGTAAGGGGCATGCTCATGGCTTACCAGGATGCGCACATTCACGGGCCTGATCCGCTCACTGACGGTGACGCCAATTACATGCTGGTAATATTCCTCGGGGTCGTGCTTTTCATTGGGAATATATCGCTCCTGCTCTCTTACCTCAATTGCTTGTATCCGGTCAAGGGCGAGGTGAAAGATTTGGTTATTGTCTTTGGTTACCCCAACTGCAAACCAGCGGTTCTTGAACTCTTTAAGCCACCAGGGGTGAAAGGTCATTGTCTGCGCCTCTCGGGCACGAAATGACTGGTAAGTAATCTGCAGCACCTGTTGTTGGATGATGGCCTGGTATAGCGGGTCAAGGTATTGCAGGCCCCGGAGCTGGTCGTTTTTCTCCAGCACAATTACGGAGCGGGTATTGGTAGCTGCCGCATGCACATGGTCTTCCAGTTTCTGCACCACTTCATTAAGCTGGCTAAAATGGGAAAAGCCTTTGAACTGCCGGAGCACTTCCACTGCTTCGTTCATTTTCAGCAAGTCTTGTTCAGTAAGTGGGATGTTGGTAATGCTATAATCGGGATCGTCGTAAGCGTAGTATTTCTTATCTACCACCACAATCGGTGCATTGTAGCCCAGCTTGGAGGAGCGCATTACCTGAATATCGGCCTGGATGGATCTACGGCTGATGCCTTTATCGATGCCTTCGTATTCATACAAGGTGTTGGACACACACTCGATCAGATCATCAAGGGTCCACTTTCTGCGGCGGTTGCGCAAACAAGAGTCAATTGCTTTGTAGCGGAGCAGTGCGTTTCGGTTGACCGGCATACCGGAATATTTTTTTGAAAATAGAGAAAAAAGTTTTCACTGCGCAAAAAGACTGCGCAGTAGCCTTTCAGCTTTGTGTTATCAAAATGAAATAATCATGAAAACAGGGGTACTGACAGGTAAGGATTTGATTGCAGCAGGTTTCGCTCAATCACCTGCAATAGCAGTAGCCATGGAGTGTGCACAGTGCAACTTCACTATTGCGGAAAAAGAAACAGCCATTGCCGAATTAAAAGAAGTGCTGGAAAACCCTGCAGGCTTTGCGGAGCACCCAACCTGGGCCCCTGTTGCTTCTGCTTTAATAAAGGAAAAAGAAGAAAAGGTTATTGCGCTAAAAGAACCTGTAGCTTATCACAGCTATGGCAGCGACTTTATAGAAGTGGGTGCCCGTGCACAGATGGAAACTGCCATTCGATTGCCGGTGGCTGTTGCGGGTGCCCTCATGCCCGATGCACATCAAGGCTATGGCCTGCCCATCGGCGGTGTTCTGGCTACGGAAGGTGCAGTGATCCCATATGGTGTAGGTGTAGACATTGGCTGCCGTATGTGCCTGAGCGTATATGATATCGAAGCAAGCTACTTTCTGGAAAATCAATCCCAGTTCAAGCGGGAGTTGATTGGCCACACAAAGTTTGGTGCAGGTGCTGGCTATCATGGCCGCTATAAAGCGGATCATGCCGTGTTGGAAAATGGAGCATTTAAAGCGCTACCTATTGCAAAGAACTTAAAGGACAAGGCTTACAGCCAACTGGGAACATCGGGAGGTGGCAACCACTTTGTGGAATGGGGCATCATCGAGTTTCATTCGGGCGACAATGAGTTCGCCATTCCAGCGGGTAAATACCTGGGGCTGCTTTCCCACTCCGGTTCCCGTGGCCTGGGTGCGGTCATGGCCAATCATTATACAAGGGTGGCAAAGGCAGTGTGCAAGCTGCCAAGGGAAGCTCAGAATCTTGCCTACTTGGATTTGACCAGCGCAGAAGGTCAGGAGTACTGGATGGCTATGAACCTGGCAGGTGATTATGCCTCTGCCTGTCACCAGATCATTCACCAAAAGCTGACCAAAGCCATTGGCGGAGGCCTGCTGGCAAGGGTGGAAAACCACCACAACTTTGCCTGGAAAGAAGTGTGGAACGATCGCGAAGTGATTGTGCACCGTAAAGGCGCTACACCAGCAGGAAAGGGTGTGTTGGGAATCATTCCCGGCTCCATGACCGCACCGGGTTTTCTGGTACGAGGTAAAGGTGCGCCCCAAGCTATCAACTCCGCTTCGCATGGTGCAGGTAGGCAGATGAGCCGCACCAAAGCGGAGCAGGCATTTACCCATGATGGACTTAGGGCCATACTCAAAGATCATGGCGTGACCCTCATCGGTGGCGGACTGGATGAAGCACCCGGTGCTTATAAAGACATCCATACAGTGATGGCTGCACAAAGGGAGCTGGTAGAAGTGGTAGCACAGTTTACCCCTAAAATGGTGCGCATGGCTGATGATGGCAGCCGCGAAGACTGACAAAAGAGATTTGTTCTAAAAGAACATAAAGAGGCTTCTCCTTATCGGGAAGTGCGATGGCGCTACGGCAGCAGACCGGATGAGGGCTTTTACCTGCCCCATAGTGCGCTACATCCCTGATGTATCGTATGCTGCTGACTGACCGGTAGCGGGTGATCGCTCACACTTACCCTGTGTGTTGGCGGTTCGAGTCCGCCTTCCGCCGAGAGGCGGAATAGCTTAACTGGTAGAGCAACAGACCCAACGCAGGTTCGAATCCTGCTCCCACTTATAATGGGATAGCATAGCGGATAATGCAATGGACTATGGATCCATGACCAAGGAAGTCTGGTCACTTCCTAAAAAATGACCCCTTTGGATTCAGAGCACGGCAGCCCGCCAGCTTAATTAAGATTGGCAATTTCCAGCGAGCCCAGAAGTAGGGCTACAGCCCTGGAGAAACTGTATGCTTACAACAGCCTAAAAGGATTGACACCGCAGTTAGTGTGCAATTCTTGCAGCTGGTGTAACCCTGCAGCCTACTGCCCCGGCTACGTCCTATTCCGCCCGTATTGGAATGGCTGCCCTGCCTGACTCCTTTTTCAAAACTTATAAAACCAAAAACCATGATACTGCGTGTAGTTGTTCCGGCGTACCAAAAAGGATTGCTGTTCCGGAAAGGAAAGTTCATAAAAGTTTTAAGCGAAGGCACCCATTGGTTAGTGCCCGGCGACAAAGTGTATACCTATGAAATGACCAATGCTTTTGTTCCGCCAGTGGACCTGAACATCTTGTTGCAGGACGACGAACTGGTGGCAGCCCTGGAAGTGGTGGAAGTAGGCAATAGTGAAATAGCCCTTTGCTATGAGCAGGGACTGTTTAAAGGTGTGTTGGGTCCGGGAAGACATGCCTTCTGGAGAGGCATTGTTGAACGTCGCTTTGTAATAGCAGACGTTAGCAAAGTGGATATTACCGAACCGATTGAGAGTGCAGTACTGGCCCGTCCAGAGCTGGCCCCATTTGTCCGCACCTACGTGGTGGATTCTTTTGAAAAGGGCTTGCTCTACATAGAAGGTCAGTTTAAGACTGTGCTGGAGCCGGGTGTTTACCGCTTTTGGAAAAACGCCATTGTAATGACCGTATATAAAAGCGATGTGCGCCAGCTGCAGATGGAGTTAAACGGACAGGAAATGCTGACCAAAGACAAGGCAGCCCTGCGCATCAACTTTACCGTGCAATACCGGGTAACCGACATTTTCCGTGCAGTGGAAAACAAAGAATACGACAAGCAGCTGTACGTGCTGGTGCAACTGGCACTGCGGGAGCAGATCGGTATCTACACCTTGGATGAACTGCTGGAAAAGCGGGATGTTGTTGCTCCGGCGGTAATGGAATCGGTGCAGGAAAAAGCGGCCCAATTGGGCGTGACTGTTACCGGCTGTGGTATCCGCGACATCATTCTTCCAGGAGATGTGAAGGAGATCATGAATGGAGTGCTGATCGCCGAAAAGAAAGCACAGGCCAACATCATCATGCGGCGCGAGGAAACCGCCAGCACCCGCAGCCTGTTGAACACCGCCAAGCTGATGGAAGAAAACGAGATGCTTTATAAGCTGAAAGAAATGGAATATGTGGAAAAGATAGCGGATAAGATCAACACCCTTTCTGTTAGTGGGGGCGGTGACTTGGTGGGGCAGTTAAAGCAAATATTTGTGCCGGAACGTGCCGGAAAGAAGTGAATGAACGAGCCTCCAGTCCAGGGGGTACGTTTCTAAACCATGCGTAATAGGCAAAAACTCTTACGCAACTACAAATTGATTTTCAACATTAAAAAGTAAAGTAAGCTGAGCTACCTTTGTTTCTTAGCTTACTTTACTGCTTTTACAAAGCAGGTTGTTCGCCAGATTCGTTTTATATCTGCCAAGACTAAACTTATGAGGAAAATTGCATCCCTATTAATATTGAGCACGCTACTCAGTGCCTTTGCAAACCTTTGCCCGGCTCAAATATGGGAGCCACTGAACCCTCCACTGAACATTTTCAACGGGCCGATCAATACAACAACAGTCGACGCATCGGGAAAAATTTTTGCAGCCGGCGAATTTACCAACAGCACACAAAACAAATTTGTTGCACAATGGGACGGAGCTAACTGGACAGAAACCGGTGGTGATACTGCTTCCTTGAATGCCAATGGTACAATCTATACCCTGGCAAGCTTTAATGACACCATCTATGCAGGAGGCTTCTTCACCAATCATTTATCAAAAAGATATGTAGCCAAATGGAATGGCTCCACATGGAGTGAACTGGGAACTGGTGCAAAAGGCTTGAACGCGAATGGCAATATATATGCAATTACTGTTGACAGGAAAGGTAACGTTTACGCAGCAGGCGCTTTTACAAACAGCACCAATAAAAAATATGTTGCAAAATGGGATGGTTCCTCTTGGAGTGAATTAGGGGCAGGAGCCAACGCGTTGAATGCCGACAGGGAAATTTATTCAATTTCGGTTGACAGTTCTGGCAACCTGTATGCCGGTGGATATTTCACCAATGCAGCAGGTAAGCACTATGTGGCCCAATGGAATGGTACCACATGGAGTGAGTTAGGCACAGGATTGAATGCCCTAAACGCAAACGACTACATTGGCTGCGTAGCAACTGATGGTAGCGGAAATGTATATGCTACCGGAACTTTCAGAAACAGCAACAACGAGTATTACCTGGCTAAATGGAACGGCACTGGCTGGAGCGGGGCCGGCATCAGTAGCAATGTCTCTTTTGGCAATAGTTTCATTGGAGCAATCTCGGTTAAGGATGAAAACGAAATATATGTTACCGGAGCATTTTTAGATAGTGTTGTTGGCCTATATTATGTTGCGCACTTTAACGGCACATCCTGGTTGCCAGTGAGCAACATCAAAAGGCCGTGGCCCGTCAACGACCGCCTGTATAGTCTAACTGTTGATGCCGATCGAAATATCTTTGTAGGGGGTAAGTTTTTAAACAAGGGCGGTCACTCATACGTTGCCCATTGGAACGGTGATTACTGGAGTGAATTGGGTGATAAGGGAAACCCCACCTATTTCGAATCCGTCTATCAGCTTGTTGGTGATTCATTGGGAAATCTGTACGTTTCAGGCCATTCCGACTGGCCGGTTGAGCAACAAGCCATTCATTACTGGAACGGAATAAGCTGGGAAATGTTGAATGTTCCCGACACATCAAACCTCTCTCTTCGGTTGGCAGGCGAAAATAAAATGCTGGTTGATAACAAAGGTATTTTATATGTAACCGGCCGTAAGGTCATTGAAGAAAGCTCGTATGGTTGCGTCCTGCAGTGGGATGGTTTAAAATGGAGTGTACTTGAAGATTTCCCAAACTCAATAGGAACATTCAATGGAAGTGGCGTTTTTGGAATTGAAAAGGATAGTTCTGGAAAAATTTATGCATATGGTTCTTTTATCGACTCTGTCCACGGCCTGGTTTCTTTTGCAAAATGGGATGGAAAATCCTGGGAACGTCTACCCGGTAGTTCATCAAATTATGTTCAAGAATTTTGTGTGGCCAATAATGGAATTATTTATGCATTTGGCGGCTTTACAAATAACATCGGCCGGCCTGTGATTGCTTATTATAACCCTGCAACACAAACAGGATGGAACGAAGTAAATAGCAATAGTAGCCAGCTTAGCGTACCAGGGTATAATGTTTTTACCGCTCTTGCAACAGACAGCAAAAATAACCTGTATGTAAACGGATATCTTACAAATACTGCCGGAAACCGGTATTTGGCAAAATGGGATGGAACCCATTGGACAGAATTGGGTGTTACCAGTACATTAGGGAAAAAACTTATGGTCGACAAAGCAGATAATATTTACGTAAACAAGGACGAAAACTCGGGCTGGGGGGACGCGGTGAAGAAATTGAACGGTTCATCATGGATAGACCTTGTACCCCAGCCCGACCTAAGCGGCACTTACACAATAGGTGGGGTATTCGCAACGGACAATGCCGGAAACTTGTACACGAGTACACCCACAAAAAGACTTGGCCTAAGCACTTTTATTGTAAAATACAACGGGTCGGAGACGTACTCACCTGAAATCACCTCTTTCACACCTGCCAGTGGTTCAATAGGCACAAAGGTAACTATCAAAGGAAGGAAACTTACGTGGACAAACTCGGTGCAATTTGGCAGCACAAATGCGGCGTCTTTCATAGTAAGAAATGATTCAACCGTAACGGCTGTTGTTGGGCAAGGCTCCACCGGAAGTATTGTAATAAAGACAACAGGAGGTATTGATTCTCTGCAGACTTTTACCTTTACCTGCGATTCGGTAAAAGTTGCTGCACCCCTGCTTGTATTACGGAATGACTCGACCCTAAATACCTCATTTGCCAAATACTATAATTGGTATCATAACAATCGTCTGTTGGAGGGCGAACATGCAAGATCCTTGCTTATTAAAAGTGCCGGCTTTTATCGAGTAGCCACCAGTGCAGATAGTTCCTGCTGGATATCCTCACTCGACTATCCTATTCTCATCAACCCAAGCCCAATTTCAGATTCCATAAAGCTAAATGTATACCCTAACCCATCCAACGGGACATTTACAGCCTACTTAAAACTGGCACAACCCACTACAACGAAAGTGTTTGTACAAATAGTTGATGTAAGCGGCATGCTCATTTACCAAACCAGCAACCTGATCTTTTATGGCAACGAAATCCGCATCCCGATTATTATTAATAAGAAAGGAACTTTTTGGGTGAAAGTTTTTGTAAACAATAGTCTTGTTCAACAATCCGTAATAGTTCTATGAAGCAGCATTTCAAGAAACATGTCATTCAATGGTTTAGTGCAATTCTTCTGGTATCAGTAGGGTGTAGTAAATCAGATAGTCCAACAAATGGCAGCAGTGGAAGTGGCGGTGAGGGTAATGAAACCAAAGACACTGATTGTATGATCCGTACAATTTCACAAGCAAATAGCAACGCCGGGATAGAGTCAGCCTTGTCTGCTTTCTATAATAGCAACGGTGATGTAACGAGATTAGTTGTGTATGACAGTGTTAGCAAAACAAAACAGTTTGAGGCGAACCTGAATTACATAACAGCAGACTCAATCCGAATCGACGCATATCAATACCTTTTGCTTGACGCCAATAAAAGAGTAACCTGCTTTGCAACCAAATCAAACTTAGCTAACCCTACTCACTCCGATGCCTATATGTTTAAGTACTCATATAACAGCGAGGGATATCTGGCTACAAAAGAGTTATTTATAAATGGTTCGGCCATTGCAAACTTCAGTACCACCTACAATTATGTTGATGGAAGTTTGACCGAATGTGTAATGACAGCACCCAGTGCAGGCAATTTGAAAGTCCTGGAATCCACTTTATCGTACGATAACAGCCTTACAATAAAGAACTGGATTTACACTTTTCCGGATGCAACTGAAGGAAATCCTTATACATCAATATTGAATTTTGGAAAACGAGCTGTCCACCCGCTGCGACAGGTTGTCACCAGGATTTATAATCCTGTGAACCGCAATTTGATCGACACCTGGACTACTAATTATGGCAATTATAAACTTAATAAACACGGATACGTTTTATCAGGGCAGGCAACCGGCGATTTACAACAAGGGATTGCGGCCTTCTATGGCAAAACGAATTTTTACTACTCCTGCCAGTGATCACAATTTGTACCTTTTGCTTAAAAGTTTTTGGCATTTCTGAGCGGTTTTACCTTGGCAACTCCTGTTAAACCAAAACGATTGAAAAAGTAAGCTTGAAACCTTCCCAGGAGTAATAAGCAAAATATGCAACAGAAGCCTAATGGAGCAATTATCCCTATCAAAAACAAATAAACCAAACTAACAATGACTGAAAACAATTCGTACTATGAGGCATTTTTCCAAAAAAATGCAGCCTACTACCTTAGAATGCTCGAAAAGCAAAACAATGGCCAGATGTTTACTTTTAATGTTTACGCCTTCATCTTTGGACTATTGTGGTTTTTATATCGCAAGGTATATACAGGAGCATTGTGGGTGCTTGCACTTCTTTTTGCAATAAGTCTCATTGAAGTCTCTATTCAAGAGTTCATATCAGATGGGGCCACATCGTATATAATTTCTTGGTGCCTTAGCATTGGAACATGGACCGCGACGGGATTTTTTGCGAATGCCCTGTACTTGAAAAAAGCTCGGCGCGTTGTTGACAAAGTCATTCTTTCCGAAGCCGATTCTGAACAGTCAATTGAAATTTTAAAAAAGAAAGGCGGCACCAGCTATCTGTTTTTAATCATTATTTTACTGGCCTGTGCCGCATTTTTTATTTATAATAATCAGCAATAAAGTAAAAGCGCTACAATTAAAAACTTCCGCTTATTGCTTGTGTAATTTTCACTGATCCGCATCTTACCTGAAAAGTCTATTATGCGACTTGCCACCCTACTGACTGCTGCCCTAATTATTAGCTTTTCTACTGTAAAAGCCCAATTGCCGCAACTTACGGCTTCAGACAAAACAACACCCATCAAACTACAAAAGCTTGATGTGGGTGTAAAAGTGATTGGTACCCGTGCCTCCACTACCCTTACCATGACCTTTCACAATCCTGCCGACCGGGTACTGGAAGGAACTTTTGTGCTTCCGCTACCTGACGGTGCCAGTGTGGTGCGGTATGCACTGGACATTGAGGGTAAAATGCGCGAAGGTGTGCCGGTAGAAAAAGCAAAAGCAACAGAAGTTTTTGAATCTGTTGAAAAGCGCAGGATTGATCCTGGTTTGCTGGAGCGCACCGAAGGCAATGTATTCCGAACCCGCATCTTTCCACTTCCTGCCGGTGGTGAACGCAGCATCATTATAGGTTATGAACAGGACCTGCAGCTTTCCGCGAATGGTGAACTGTTATACCATTTACCTCTGCAATCAAAAGACACACTCGGCAAGTTCTCGGTTAGCGTAGATGTGCAGGAGCGGGATGATGCCCCTCAATTGCAAAGCACACCTATTCAGGAACTTAACTTTTTGCTAAGCAAGGGTCATTACTGCGCCCATGAAGAACGGGAAAGCATCAATTTAAATAAGCCGCTTTCCATCCGCATTGTCAAAAAAGACAAGGAAGCAGAAAGCTTTGTGCAACGAAAAAATGGCGCATACTATTTTTACCTGCAAACCTTTGTGCCCCCCGCAGCCAGGGATAAAAAGCTACCCACCAAGCTTGCTGTTATATGGGACAACTCCCTGAGCGGGTTGTACCGCAACACGCAAAAAGAAATAGAACTGTTGGAAGCTTACCTGGAGCGGCTGGGAGCAGCCAGCATACAGTTGTATACGCTGAGCAATACCTTCCAGTCAGTTGGCACTTTTACAATAAAGAATGGCGCATCTAAAGAGCTCTTGGAAAAGCTAAAGACCGTGGTGTATGACGGCGGCACGGATTACTCCAAGATCAGGTTCTCTGATGCATCGGAAACGCTCCTGTTTTCTGACGGACTCAGCACCATATCAGATCCACTTAGGCTGCGTGCACCGCACATTGTATATACGATATCGTCATCAGCCAAAGCCGATTTCAATACGCTAAGGTCAATAGCAGAAGAGAACGGTGGCAGTTTGATCAACCTCAATTCAGCGTCCATTGATGGTGCTGTGTCCAGCCTTTCCAAACAAACGCTCCTTTTTTGGGGTATAAAAGAAAACAAGGGGGTAAAAGAGCATTATCCCAACACGCCTGTGGTGGTGCAAAACGGCCTGTCGATGGCGGGCATGCTGGACCAGCCATCCGCTACAATCACCTTGCAGTTTGGCTACGGCAAAAAGGTAGCATTTGAGCAAACGGTGCAGCTTGCATACGAAGAATATAACGTGGAAGAGTGGGATTTGAACAGACTGTTTGCACAAAAAAAGATCGACGAGCTGGATAAGGCCTATGAACAAAACAGCACAGAAATTTTGCAACTGGGCAAACGGCATGGCATAGTTACCCGCAACACATCGCTGCTGGTGCTGGAAGATGTGATGGACTATGTACGCCATGAAATCGAACCTCCATTGGAGCTTCGTTCGGAATACAAACAACTGCTGAAAGAGCGAAAGGATGAACTTTCGCAAAACCGGCACAACACGCTGGAAAGTGCCGTTGAATACAGCAAGGAGCTGTGGAGTTGGTATAACACAAGCTATCCGAAAAAGACTTTAGGAAAACGGAAACAGACAATTTCCAACATGGTCTTGGATTCTGTTGCTATGACGGTTGACCAAGGAAGGGCCCTGATGAATGCACCACCGCCTCCCCCACCTCCACGGCAGGAAGGATTGGGAGAAACAAAAATTGAAGTAATCAGTCAGGAAGGCGTCAAAGATGAAGAAGTGGTTCTATCTAATGTACTTCAAGGAAACGCACCAGGGGTGCAGGTGCAAGAGGTAGTGGTATCGGCGTATAGCACTCCAGCAAAAATTACAATTAGAGGAATATCCACACTTCCCGGTGCAACCGAGAATAACGGTCCGCTGTTGATTGTAGATGGCAGGGTTGTTACTAATATGCCACCCAAAGAGCAGATTGAGCAGATAGAAACACTGGAGCCCAAGGCAGGTGTGGCCCTTTATGGTACAAAAGCAATGCATGGCGTATTACTGGTAACCACCAAGGGTGCTACCGATGATGAGCCAGTGATTAAATTGGACGAAAAGACTTCTTCGGCAAGTTACATGCGGGTGCTGGCAAAAACACCCCGCAGCCAACAATACCAAACCTATCTGAGTCTCAGGGACAAAAACCTGCTCAATCCTACATTTTATTATGATGTAGCGAGCTTTTTCCTGATGCATGACCGGGCACTTGGATTACAGGTGCTTACTAATCTGGCCGAACTGGATTACCAGAACCATGAACTGCACAAGCTGTTTGGTTTTAAGCTGAAGGAACTGGGGCAAATGGAGCAACAGCTTTTCGTATTCCGCAAAATCCTTCAGTGGCGGCCGCAGGAGCCGCAAAGCTATCGTGACTATGGACTTGCGCTGGCCGATGCAGGCAGGTACCAGGCAGCACTGGACACCCTTTACCTGGCACTGGCCAAAGAGTACAACAGCGACATCATGGCAGACTACGAAGGCATTGAAGAAACGATCATCATGGAGCTCAATAATCTGATGGCCAAACACCGCGCAAAGCTGGATCTTTCCAGGATTGATAGAAAGCTGCTGCACCCAATGCCTGTAGATATTCGCGTGGTGATGAACTGGAACATGAACGATACCGACATGGACTTATGGATTACTGACCCAAGTGGCGAAAAGTGTATGTATAACAACGCCGAAACAAAGATGGGAGGACGCCTATCGGAAGACTTCATAAACGGCTATGGTCCCGAGCAATTCCTGCTGAAGAAAGCTCCCAAAGGCAAGTACAAAATAGAAGTACACTACTATGGAGAAAGAGGGGTAAAGATTGCAGGCAAAACAACTCTACTTATGGAAGTTTACACAAACTACGGCCGCAGCACGGAGCACCGACGCATCATTACACTGCAATTGGAAGGCGAAGAAAAAGAAGGCGTATATGTGGGCGAGTTCGTTTTTTAGTAACTGGTCTGTTAATTGAGCGGAAAACAAGGAAAATCTAAAAAACACTTCTAATTGGTTGTATTCTTGGTTAACCAAATAATTAACCAAGAATACATCCAAGATAACAACCACCAGCAAACGAGTTGCTACACTACTTCTCTCAACTTGCGCAATTCCCATAATTCCATCATCTTCTGAGCATGATCGTCAGCAGAAGCCCTGATGTATTTTAAAAACGAACTCTCAGTTTTATGGCCTGTAATCGCCATAATTGTCAAAGATGGTGTTCCAGCCAAATACTCATTGGTTGCAAAAGTTCTTCGGGCAGTATGCGAGGAGAGCAGCTCCCACTTTTTATACTTGGTAGTAATTCTTTTTCCGCCTTTTGTGATGGCCTTCTGCACTTCGTCACATAAAGACGGAACTTTTTGCCCCAATTCCTTCAGATAATCATTTGTTTTCTGATTACTAATTGATGGAGGAAGATCACCGTTAGATTTTGATAATATTTCCCGAACCATAGGATGAACTGGGATAGTAACAGGGTCACCTGTTTTTGTATGCGTTATCTTGATGTATCCATCCTTGATATGATTAGAAGTCGTCTCTAAATTATCGGATCATAATAATGGCCGATGCGAGCAGCAGAAAGGCGAAGAAGTTTTCTTCTTTGTATTCGTATCGGACAACGCACTTTCTAAAGTTAAAAAGCCACGCGAAATAACGTTCCACTTTCCAACGCTGTTTGTATTGCCGAAGCTTTCTGCCATCTTGGGTTGGTGCGCTTTTTCTGCCCGATCGGTGTGGTGCGTTGAGTTCAGTTCCCAATGCTTTGAGTTCGTGATCCATGCGGTCGGAATCATAGGCCTTGTCCCCGGTGAGTCGCCGGATGGGCCAGCGTGTAAATCGGGCGTTGATTACTTGCTTAACCAAGGTGATCTCATGGGGAGTGGCAGAGGCAATGAGCAGCGATACCGGCTTACCCCTGCTGTCCACAATTGCCATTACTTTGGTGCCTTTGCCCCGCTTTGTCTTGCCAATACTGGTGCCCCCTTTTTGGCCGATACAAAGGTGCCGTCCACAAAGTGCATTTCACTCAGCCCCTCTCTGCGCTTTAGCCGGCGGACTTTGCGTACCAGTTTTTTGAACAGCCCCAGCCTAACCCAGCTTTGGTAATAACGGTGGCAGGTCTGGTAAGCTGGAAAGTAGCCCTGCGGGATAAAGCGCCATTGAACCCCAGTCTGAAGCATCCACAAAATGGCTTCAAACACCGCTTTCGGATCAGCACGTGGCCGCCCAACACCACGGCTGCGCTTTTGCTCCCTGGGAATCATCGGCTCAAACAAAGCCCACAAATCAATCGCAACCTCTTTCATAGACAATGCTTTGGTAAACACAACACAAAGCTCAAACCAATTTAGAGACGACTTCTAGTATTCAAAATAGAGTAATCTGAATATCTAAGCCCAGTATGGCAGCCAATAAGGAATAAATCACGAACCCTGCCCAGCCGCTCATTTGGGGGATAAGTCAAGACCGGCAATTTCCTTCACCTCTTTCTTAGATAGAAAAATGGTATCTGACTTTTCGCTGATAACAGAAAAACTCCTCCCCTTATAAGCCAGATTCTAATAAAGTGCACTTGGAATAACTCGGTGAAATAATTGAAGCAGGTTCCGGTGCAGGTCCGCACAACAAAAAGCAATGATAGTAGCCCAGGAGCGGGCTTCTTTTTTTTCTACCATACACTGCAGTTGTTTAATACTTTTTTTAAACAGGGCAAGTCTAAATAGGCAACTTAAAGGGCACCAAAGGAACAGCGGTACCCATTGCCCTAAAATTGAAACCTGATCAGTGAATCAGTTTTACCCCTGCATTATTAAACGGACAAATATTTCTTTAGAACCAACCTGTTTTTTCCGGGCCTTGGTGCCATTAGAAAAATGAAAATTACCTTAGCGCCATGAAAACCAAAACACTGCTGATAACCGCTACCCGGCTGGTTGCCCTATTGTTCTTGTTTACCTCCTGTGAACGGGGCTCCGCTCCTACGGACCCGTTGGATAGTGACGCCGAAATCATCACCTTTTCCCTGAAAAGAGCCGACGGCACTGCTTTTACACCTGCGGAATTGATTTTTAGCCTCCGCTCCGACAGCATCCTGTTCACGCTTCCTGCAGGCACCGACATTACCCGGCTCATTCCTGACATATCCATCAGGGGAGCGAAAGTATTACCTGCAAGCGGCACGATGCAAAACTTTTCAGCACCTATAGTGTATACCGTTACTGCAGAAGACGTCAGCGTGCACCGCTACGTAGTAGTGGTATCGGTGAAAAAATCCAATAGCATGGTCTATATAGGCACCAGCGACAACTATTTTCATGCAATTGATGCTACCAGCGGCGCACTGTTGTGGCAATACAGGTCGGAAGGGAGCAGATTTTCCTTGTCCAGCCCAACCTATTATAATGGCACCATTTACGTAGGCGCAATCGACCGTAATGTGTATGCTTTTGATCCTGCTACCGGTGCCATCCGCTGGCAACACCAATTGCCCGAAGGCATAGAATCAGACGCAGTAGTGGCCGACGGAATTTTATACGTGGGTTGCAATGACGACCACCTGTATGCCCTTAATGCAGCAGATGGGTCGATGTTATGGAAGTTCCGTACCGGAGCCAACATTAGTTCCAGCCCCGTCATTTCTGAGGGCAAGGTGTATTTCGGTTCCTCGGATGGCAACCTGTATGCACTGCAGGCCCGTACTGGCATCGAACTTTGGCACTTTAGAACCAATGCCATGATCAATCAATCAGGTGCTTGTCTGGTAAATGGTCTACTGTATTTTGGCAGCCGTGATGCCCACCTGTATGCTGTGGAAGCAGCTACCGGAACACTCAAATGGAAGTATGCCGTACCTAACGGCGTTTCGCTGGAGCAATCAAGCCCTACGGTCGCCAACGGCGTGGTGTACATGGCGGGCTGGTACAATATTGCAGACTTCTCGCAAAAAGGCAGCGTGTTTGCTTTAAATGCACTTACCGGCGCACTTGTGTGGGAGTCGTTAACAAACACAGGATTTTCTTCAAGTCCATGTATAGACAATGGCAAACTATTTATTTCGGGAGATGACATGAATTTTTATGCACTCAACGCACTGGACGGAAGTACAATCTGGCGCCAACAGATTTTGCCCAACGGCGCCAGTGCGGCAGTAGCCGACGGTACCGTTTTCGTAGGCGGTGGTGGCACCAGCCATATCTATGCATTTGATGCTGCTAACGGCTCCGAAAAATGGCGGTTTCATACGAGGGGACTGAGCACTTCTGATCCGCTGGTGCTCAACGAAAACGGCATCGCTGTACATGCCGGTCCTTCCGGAGCATTACAATAAAAGGGTTGAACTACTGAAGCTTCAATTTTTGCCATAGGCCTATAGGTGGTTCCTAACCGAACGGGGTTATTTAAGCCAAAGCAACCTGGGCAAATTGAATTTTGTCTTCCGCAAGATTTTACCAACTGCAGGAGCCGCAAAGCTGCTGCAACTATGGCCGTAGCATGCAACAGCAACGCATTTTAACCTTGAAACCGGTGGGCGGGAAACCTTAAGGCAATTGTGTGTTGGTGATTGCACCTTATATCCCGGAGGCCTCTGCTAAGATCATCCTGTTTGAGCATGATCTTAGCAGCCCTTATAACCTGCATTAAATTGTACACCTGCAAGAATAAAGTAAGATGCATCATTGTTGAAGAGGGGTGTTTGGCCTGTTTTCCGGAACACATTTCTGCACAGCTGCACACATCGCAGCAATTACCGGATTTTAGTGATAAGGATTATTGAAGGTTAAAAGGAATGAAGCTATAAAAATCCACGGCCCCATGCTTTACCACCAACAATCTCTGTGGTACCTGCTTTGGACATTCCATTTTTAGCAAAACGGGGTAGCACATTCAACAATAACCAACTGTGGTAGCATCGAGCCAAAGCGGGCGGTTAGCTTAAGCAAATTTTACCCTGACCAAAAGTCCATTATAAACATTTGTGCTATTTGTTTGCACAAATGAATTAGTACCGGATGGCCCCATAAGGTTAGTTTCGTTCTGCTTCCCGCTTCTTAATTATACGCTTGTCCATTATGAAACTACATCTACCAGTACAAAGTCCATGTACTGCCTTGGCCGTTTTTACCAGGCAAAATAACTCCCCTCCATTCCATCAATTTTATTCTTGTTCGTATCCCTGAACAAAGCAAGTGCTTGTGTACAACCATGGCCGGATAGGTCAACCTTCATCCCTTTCATCCTGTACCGCTTGCATATTGATACAGGGTGCTAAGCCATATTTTCTAACGATTGCAGAAACCATATTATGATAAGAACGCTACTCAGACCGTTGCTTCCTGCTATGTTGTTGCTCCTCACCATAGCATTTCAAACTACAGCCTTTGCACAAACAAGGATTGCATCGGTAACCGTTAATAAAAACGTTGCCTTTCAGAAAGTGACTGGTTTTGGCGGGTTTGTCAACAGCCCCCAATTTGGATATAACCACATGACGCCTGCTGAAATACAGCAAATGTGGGGCGCCGGCAGTGCGGCCGGTTACAACATCATGCGCATTTATATACCTACCGGCGAGGCCAACTGGGCGCCGGTAATTCCTACGGCGCAACTGGCAAAAAGCCTGGGTATAAAAATTTTTGCATCGCCCTGGTCGATGCCCACCGAATGGAAAACGGTGAATATCATTGGATCTCAATACGATGATGGCGGTGTAAAAAGAGAGGTGTACCTCAAACCGGAACATTACGCTGATTATGCAAACTACCTAAATAATTTCGTGGTGTTGCTGCGCAACAATGGCGTGGAGCTGGATGCCATTTCTTTACAAAACGAACCTGACTACAAGGTTGATTATGCCGGTTGCATTTGGACACCCGCCCAGATCAATACCTTTTTAAAAGAACATGCTGCTGCTATTAGCTGCCCGGTGATGGTACCGGAAACCGTGGGCCTATCGGACAACTATGCCAATGCCCTGCTGGCGCCTGATGTTTTGCCCAAATTCGGGATATATGGTGGCCATCAGTATGGCGGGATAGGAACGGCCTTTAAAAACCTGCAGGCGCAGGGCAAGGAATTGTGGATGACAGAATTCCTGATCAACTGGAACGAGGCTGAAGGCACAACCCGCAATTTCGACTGGACAAAAGATGCCTTCAACTTTGCCGCCAGTGTAAACAATTCGATGCTGGCCAATGTAAATGCCTGGGTGCATTATGCTGTCAAGCGTTTTTACGGCCTGATGGGCGACGGTCAGAACGGCTCCACCACCGGTGTTATTACCAAGCGGGGCAGCATTCTTTCGCATTACGCTAAATACGTTACCGGCGCTACACGGGTACAACATACTTTCAATGACAATACCGGTACATTAACCGGATCGGCTTATTTGTCGCAAACCGGCGACAGTGTTTTTGTAGTCATCATGAACCCGTCAGCCAATACATACAGCCTGACGGTAGACCTGCCCTTTCTTTCCAGCTCCGGAAGAACCGTCCGGACCACTGCAACAGAAGACATGGCAACGGCTGCACTTAATTTTACCCAAACCAACCGCCCTTCGGTAAGCGTTAGCCCATCCAGCGTAACCACGCTGGTGTTCAAAAAAAGCGGCGACTTTACGCCTTCGCAAATGGTGAGCGAAGTGGTGCATTATAAGAAAATAGAAACCCAAACGCCAACCAATGCAGCATTTGGCACTGCTTATATGTTAAGCGGGAAGACAGCCAGCTTTAGCAATGGCTCGCGGCTGATCAGCACCAACTTAAATGGCGACAATGGCTACCTGGGCCTGGATGGTGTTTACAACAGGTTGGTTTTTGGTGTGGAGTCCCTCAATTCTACACTAAGCTTTAGTTCCAGCAATACAACCATCAATTACATCAATGCGGCAGGTGCCCTCAAATCGTACAACTACGGCACCGTCAATTTCAATCAAAGAGCGGATTTCGATTGGGTGCTGGATATTTCGCCCAACGTATTAACGGATACCTGCAAGGGCATCGTCAGCATCACCAATGGAAATTTCAGTTCAATCCTGACCTTTAAATTCAAGAATGTTTATTTCGCATTGGGTACGGAAAGGGGGCAAAGTTTTTCCGGTCCTTACAGCGCCTACGATGGCAGCTTGCTGGACGGCCTGGCCGATACCACCTACACATCCTACAACTTTACCAATGTATCCGGCCTTCCGGCGCAAACCGACTGGCATGCTACCGCTGTAAACAAGAACAGCATTTTCTATACTTCGGCCGGCATGCTGGGCAATGAGCCAAACGTTGTTTCAGGAGGCACCAGCAACACGCTTAAGCTAAGCGAAGGGGGTGGTGATTTTTATGCACCGGTAAGTTTTACGGCTGATAATGCTACTTTCCAAAGTACACTGAATGGATATAGAATGCTTACGCTGCCCTTTGCGGCCACCATTCCCGATGGCGTGAAGGCATATACGCTTGCCTTTTCCGGATCGCATATAGCCGGCACCCGCATAACCAGTGGTACTATACCAGCCAATACACCCGTCCTGGTAAATGGGTCGGGTACATTTAGCTTCAATGGAGGGGGTTCCATTTTGCCCTTGCTTAACCCCAGGACCGGTATAGCCACCAGTGTGTATATAAAAGTAAAGGCCCCGGTAAACAGCTATTATCTTACATCGGTAAACGGCACTACGTCCTTCAGCAGGGCAACGGCTGCAGCGCAGCCACTGGTAAACCCGTTCGGTGCTTACCTTACTCCAGCGGCAACAGCAGCAAACCTGCCCATAGTACTGGATGATGGCGCATCTGTTTCACAACCATTCCTGACTGTTGCGCCCACTTCCATAAGCAACCTGGGATATATCACCACCGCAGGTGCCTCACTGGTCGACTCGTTCACTGTATCCGGCACTACGCTGTCGCAAAACGTGGAGCTTGCAGCACCAGCCCATTTTGAAATATCACTTAATGCGGGCACCGGCTATTCCGCTTCTCTTTCGCTCCTGCCAGCTAATGGTACACTTGCACCAACAAAGGTGTATGTACGGATGGTATCCGGTCAGCTGGTAAATACTTACACAGGAACAGTAGCAGTTGCTTCCAGCGGTGCTGATAACAAAACGGTGGCCGTAAGCGGAACCGTGTATGCCGAGGCCGTTGTAAATACTTCGGAAACAACCATCGCCGGTTTGGGCTACAATACCTTCACGCCGGCTGCACCAAAGATCAAATCTTTCCGGGTGTCGGGTGGCCCGCTGGCCGGCGACATCCTGATTACCGCACCGGCAAACTTTGAGGTATCCAAAACGGCCAACAGCGGCTTCGGTACGGCAATAACGCTGGGCATGATCAAGGGAAAGGTAGATACCGCAACCATTTATGTGCGCCTGAAGGAAGGCCTGGCCGAAGGTACCTATAGCGGGAATATAGAAGTATCGTCCAATGCGGCGCCTGGCAAAGTGATAGCCCTTAGCGGTACGGTTAACGCCACCAGGACGTACAACTTTAACGCCGATGCCGCAGCTACGGCAGCAACAACGCCACCTGCAGAAGGCATTACCGTTGCTTCGGGCAACGGTGCAACTGCCGGCGTGGTAAGCTATTCCGATATTACCGCAAATACCAGCAACCGCTTCCGGGCCTATACCGGCGGCAACCGGAATGTAACCGGTGTTATGGACTTGGGATGGTTTCCCAACAATGCTACCGACTATGCCGTAACCTGGAAAGAAGCGGTGGGCTCGAATGCTGATTATAAAGTGGGTGTTTTGCTAAGGGGTAATGCGCCGGCAGGAACAACTACTACCGGTTATGTACAGGGTATGATGCAAGGCTACCTGTTTATTGCCTATACAGCAAAAGGTTCGGCCAACCCGGCTACACAGTTCCGCATTTATCCTTCTACCGCTGCAACTTCATTGCCTGCTTATATAAATAATGCAGTGCCTGCGCTTGTTCCGGCCATTGGGCAGAATGTATGGTACCGGGCATCGGTTTGGGGTTCCTCGCCGGTAAACCTCAAGTTCGAATACTCAACCGACAGCACCACCTGGATTACCGCTGCAACAGCTACTGATGCATCTGCGTCCCGGTTTGTATCCGGTGCCACGCAGTTGGTTTGGGGCTTGGGTTCTCCGGGCTATAATTTCTTCCTGGATAATATTACCTACAAAGCACTGTCTAAAATCAAACTGACGCCTGCCAACATTACTTACGATGGCCAACCGCATGCGGCTTCAGGTTTTGCCTACGGCACTGGTGGCGAAACAGAAGTATTGAGCCCGCAATTAAGCTTTACTTACAAAGACCTTTTGGGTAACGTGCTTGCTGGTGCGCCGGTGGCTGCCGGAAGCTATAAAGCCATTGCTACTTTTGCCGGGAACAGCGGTTACCTGCCTGCTACTGATTCCATCACTATGGTGATCACTCAACGGGCCCTGACAGTAAAGGCCACAGACCAAATAAAAGAGTGTGGCGGTTCGCTGGATCTGGGCAGCACAGCCTTCGAAGCAATAGGCTTGGTAGGGAAGGATCAAATTATGGCTGTAAGGCTAACCAGTGCTGCCGCTGGACTTGGCAGCTATGCCATCACTCCAGGCAATGCAACAGGAACAGGGTTGAACAATTACTCCATTACCTATGTTGCCGGTAACCTTACTGTTCGCGATATAACGGCTCCGGTAATTACACCCATGCCGCAAGTGCCGGTGCTTTGTTTTGCTGCAAATGGAATGTATGCCATTCCTAAGCTGGAAGCTGCTGACGAATGTGGTGCAATAAGTGTTCGGTACACCATCAGTGGTGCCACTACGCGAAGCGGTACCGGTGCAGATGCCAGCGGTAGTTTTGGTGTAGGAACTACCACCATTAACTGGACGGTAATTGACGGACAGGGAAATGAAGCAACAGCCACCACCATGGTAACGGTAAACAGCCCTGTATCGGCCAGCATACCGGATGTTTATGCAGTTAATCCAAGCGTTGACCAGGCAAATACTTTATACATTGGTTATGGTCCCACTTCGCTGCCATTGAAAGCAACAGTGAACGGCGGTGTTGCTCCATACCGGTATGCCTGGAGCACCGGGCAATCGGGTGAAACCATTTCCATCACCGCACCGGGTACGTACACCGTAACGGTAACCGACGCCTATGGCTGCACTGCTACCACCGCTATTGTTATCAAAAGCGTTGATGTAAGCTGCGGAAACAAAGACGATAAGGTAATGATCTGTCACCTTGGAAAAACCATCTGTATTTCACCCGCAGATGTACAGGAACATTTAGCTCATGGAGATAAATTAGGTAGTTGTTCCGTTGCCACCACCAGCCATTCATCGGGCAGGGAAATGGAGATGGCTACCCTGGTGCAAACAATGATTTATCCCAATCCAGCGCAGGACATCATCACCGTCCGGTTTGGATCCGAGATGCGTCAAATTCACCAGGTGGCGATAGTAGACCTGTCAGGAAAAACAGTGATTCAAAGAAGGGTTACTGGTCAGCAATCGCTGGTTATCCCGGTGAAGCAATTGCCTTCGGGTGTGTATCTGGTTCAGATCAAAGGCGACCGGTTGGTGACTTTAAAAATGGTCAAACAATAACAGTATTATTTCTTCACGCAAAAGGCTACTCCCAAAAGGAGTAGCCTTTTTTCATGTCCGCATTTGCTTTTGATCCGGCACACCAAAAGACAAATGGGCTAACCGATACCTTCCATTGCATAGGTACATTCCGCTGTTTACAGCATTAAGTATATTCCTGGAAAACAGGCCGGCAGATGCACAGGCAGCAATGGAAAACCCTTCAATACTTAATAGGGGCCAACCCATTAAACCAAAGTACCTGCAGCAGTGGGCCTGATTTATGCATCACTTCCTGTTTTTCATTTATTCCAAACAGCAAGCACATGAATGTATCTCTTGAGCAGGCACAAAAGGCCATCCAGGCAGCAGTAGCAAAATCAACAAGCCTGGGCCTAAAAATGAACATTGCGGTAGTAGATGCCGGAGCCAACCTGGTGGCGTTTGCCCGTATGGACGGGGCCTGGCTGGGTTCGGTAGACATTGCCATCAAAAAAGCAAAAACGGCCCGCTTCTTCGACATGAACACCGGCGAAATCGGCAAGCTGTCGCAGCCGGGTGGTGCCTTGTATAACATCGAGCATTCCAATGGCGGATTGATTTCTTTTCCGGGCGGCATACCGGTTAAAAATGGCGAAGGCGTTATTGTTGGTGCCATTGGCGTATCCGGCAGCACTGTTGAAAATGATCATATAGTAGCCGAGGCGGGAGTTGCTTCATTTTGATCCTGCCCCTTTTTGTAAAGAAGAGAAAACCGGCACCATACTTTTTGGCAAGAAGCCGAAACAGCAGCAAAAAAAATCCGCTTTTTCCTGATGCGCTTACCCTATTGTAAAGAACACATTCTACCCACATCCATCCTAGGCTGCAGCCTATAAAACTTCATAGGCTGTAGTCTATACTTGGTGGTGATGTGAGCAGGTAAATAAATTCCTGCAGTTGTGCCGTTACACACATCTTTTCACGAGCCCACTCTCCTGCCCTTTCATGGCACATGGCCTAAAAAGCTTATCCGGCCCGTTCTGCGGGTACCTGTGCTTTATTATAATTTTTTATGCCTACCTTATATGTAACGGCTTGTGCCATTGAAACATCAAAGGGGCTGTTTTATTGCTGAATGTCATCCTGCAGCTGTTCGCCACAGTAGTACAAAAGCTACATCAGCTTACCAACACACAATGGGGCTGCTATTGATTGCGGGGCTACTTTTTTGCTCCTGCAAAAAAGTACAGGCATTATTGAAAGGCATGCACCCATTGAAGCGATTTTTTAAATTCCTCAATAGCACCACAGGTTTTTACACAGCACTCTTAACTCCTAAAAATATTTCCATGAAAAACGCATGCTGCTGGGTTGCACTCCTCTTTTGTGTGAACACCATAAACGCCCAAAACCAGAACCAGGAAAGCGAGATCAGGAACCTGGAACAAAGAGAAGTAAAAGCGGTGCTGGAAAAAGATTCGGCCATGCTGTTGCAATTGTGGGATAAAGATTTTGTGGTGAACTCCCCCGACAACGTAATTGTTTTTCCCGGCCAGTCTACTTTAGATCGGCCCGTTCTGCGCAGGTCCCGAACCACTTTTGAGCGCAATACCGAGCAGGTTATTTTCCGGAGCGATATGGCTTTTGCAATGGGCAACGAAACCGTGGTTACCCCAGCCACCCAATCACAGACAGGGCAAACCGTAAAAAGACGCTACACCAATATCTGGCAGAAAGCAAACAACAGCTGGAAGCTGGTGGCCAGGCATGCAAACGTAATCTGCCAGCAATAAAGCACCTGTAGCAGGCAGCTTACTCATTGCAATGGGTGCAGCCACCAACACACTTGCGGCAGCACACCAAAAAGGGCAGCGGCACAAAGACATGTGCCGCCGCAAAAAATCCCGCTCAGCATTTGGTGGTGGCGTACCGGCAAGGGGCCGGCTTACTCCACTTCCTCCTTCAGCGACTGCATATCGATAACATAACGGAAGCGTACCTCTCCATCCTGCATTTTCTTAAATGCCTTGTTGATGTCCTGGATAGGAATCATTTCCACTTCGGGCATGATGTTGTGCTCGGCGCAGAAGTCGAGCACTTCCTGGGTTTCGGCAATGCCGCCAATAAGGGAGCCCGCAAGGCTGCGGCGGTGCATGGCCACTTCCATATTTACCACCGGCTTTTTGTATGGCCCCAGCAGGCCAACCGTAACGATGGTGCCGTCGCGTTTCAGCAGGCTGACATACGGGTTGACCTCAAACGGATCGGGGATGGTAACCAGGATCAAATCGAAAGAAGCTTCCGCTTCCTTCATAGCGTCCTTATCCTCCGACAGCAACAGGTTGTGTGCGCCCAGCGCTTTTGCTTCGGCTTCCTTTTCCTTGCTGGTGCTGATCACCGTAACGGTTGCGCCCATGGCCTTTGCCAGCTGCACGCCCATATGTCCCAATCCGCCCAGGCCCACAATGGCCACCTTGCTGCCGGCACCTACTTTCCAGTGGCGCAGGGGCGAATAGGTGGTAATACCGGCACATAGTATCGGCGCCGCCCGGCTGATGTCAAGTGCCCCGGGGATGCGCAGTACAAAAGATTCTTTTACCACGATGTTGTTGGAATAGCCGCCGTAGGTGTTTGTACCATCGGGCTTTATCGGGCCGTTGTAGGTGGCTGTCCAGCCTTTGGGCCCTTCGCAGTATTGCTCCAGTCCTTCGCTGCACGAAGGGCAGCTGCCACAGGAGTCGATCATACAACCCACGCCCACAATATCGCCCTCTTTGTATTTGGTTGCCGAAGCACCGGTGGCCACCACCCTACCAATGATCTCGTGACCTGGAATACAGGGATACACGGTATTGTCCCAGTCGTTGGCTACCTGGTGGAGGTCGGAGTGGCAAACGCCACAATAAAGAATATCGATCAGCACCTCGTCGGCACCGGGTGCCTGGCGCTCAAAGTCGATGGGCTTCAGGCGGGTAAATACAGAGTTCTTGACCCCATAACCCCTGCTTTTAATTGGTTCCATGCTTTTAATTTGATAAAGGTGAAAGCACTTTCCGTGCAGGGCTGTTGCTTCAAAAATGAACCCAATGCTTTAGGCATTACCAAAAGCACGCATTGTTCTAAATTAATGCGTGCCTGAGGCAACAATACTGCAACAAAATGGGTGTATTGGGGTCCGGCTTACCGTTGTGCCGCAAAAAGTTTTGGGGCAATGTGGCAACAACCCGGGTGCAGACCGGCACAGCAACCAGGATTGTTTGCAAAAACGGGCAGACCAGGTGCAACATCAACAGGAGCACTGGCGCCGGCAGGCATTTGGTTCAAGGGCTTCCATATGTACCAAGTCCCTTAGCTGCACCTTCCTTTACCCGGAACGCCACGATCCTTTTGATCAGGTCGAAAGGAATGGGCTTGTTTAAAGGAAATTGTACGGAGCCTTTGCCTTGTTTGTATTGCGAAAGTTCGGCCTTAAATGCTTCGTGCCCTGTAGGGGTGGCGTAAAACCCAATATGTTTTTTGAACGCTGCAAAATAGACCAATGGTTTGCCGTTCATCTTGTAGGCGGGCATGCCATAAGCAATGCTTTCTACTGCCTGGGGTGCCTGGGCAGTAATGGTGGCCCGAACCTTTTTCAGCAAGGCTTGCACCTCTTCGCCAAATAGGTCGATGTATTCGTCCACCGTTTTGATGTTGGTGTCCATACGCATATTCCAGGATTTTGTTGTGCACTTATTTACCTACCACACTACTGCAGCCCTCAAGGGTGCAAGTGCAGGGTCAGGCATGCGTTGCTTCCAACTGCACTGCGTTGCTGGCCTTGGGTGTAAAATCCACCATCCACTCAATACCGTACTTGTCGCGGAACATGCCAAAGTAAGAACCCCAGGGACTGTCGTCCATCGGCACTTCTACCGTACCGCCTGCAGCAAGCCCGCTGAACAGCTGGTCGGCTTCCTCCCTGCTGGCTGCACTAACCGCGATCTTCGACCGGTTTTCCTGCTCGCTTACCGGCCCCATGCTTGCCGGCACATCGTTGCCCATTAACAGGTTGCCGCCAATAGGCAGGGCAATGTGCATGATCTTATCGGCTTCTTCTTCCGGCAGCGGGTAGCCGGCGCCTGCCATATCCTTAAAGCGGGTGATAGCGGTAAATTCACCGCCGAATACGGACCGGTAAAATTCAAATGCCTCTGCTGCATTTCCATTAAAGTTGATGTGCGGATGGATTGTTGCCATGATTTAAATTAGGAGTTGTTTCAATACCAAACCTATTGCTTCGCTATAAAATATGCAGGGGGTAAATGCGCCAAAAGTGGGGCTGTTTACGGCAACCCCAAAATAACCTATTCCTGGCCCCGTTTTCAAAATAACGCTGCGCTTAAATGCAAGCAGATTGATGCGCCACATGGTGCTGCACCGGGCTTGCTGAAGGCCCGGGCCGGGGTTTAAAAAATCATCCCAAAGGCCTTGCACCCCACAACAACTCGCCACCTCATCTATACCATTCATACGCCAGCTGCGGCACACCATACACCATTGCCCGTGTGTTTTACCTGGCGCTGCCATCTTTGCCGCGCAGCTTTTTCCACCATGCGCTATGTATTGGGGCAAAAGAAAGTGCTGCACCAGTTACATGTACCTACAACCAAAACCTGCAAGACTCATGTCCCCATTTTTCCGGCTATTGCCCTTGATCGTTCTGTGCTTTTTTGCCTGTAAAAAAAGCGACGTAGGACCAACGCCGCAAAAACCTCCCGAGCCGGTGGTATACCCGGTAGGCCAACCCACCGGTGCCGCCATAAGCAAAACCATTGGTGCCGAAGGCGGCAGCATCGAAACACCCGACGGCGCCTTTAAGCTTTCCGTGCCTGCAGGCGCAGTGGCCACCGCCACCTCATTTTCCGTGCAGCCGGTAGCCAACACTTTCAAGGAAGGCGGCCCCACCGCTTACCGCCTGCTGCCCGAAGGCGTTACATTTAAAAAACCCGTGACCGTCACGCTTTCCTACGCAGGGGCTGATTTAACAGGAACCGTTCCCGAAATGCTGTCGCTGGTGTACCAGGATGCCGAAGGCTATTTTCACCAGGCCAGCGCCACCACGGTTAATAAAACCACCCAAAAGCTGTCGGTGCAAACCACGCATTTCAGCGACTGGACCTGGTGCGAAATGATGAATATTTACGCCGACAAAACGGCCCTGAAGCCCGGTGAGTCGGCCGTGCTGGTACTGAAATATTACAACGGTTACTCGGGCAATACAAAACTGGCCGATCCGCGCCTGGGCAGGTTGATGGAATACGATGTAACCGGGTCGGTAAATGGCTTGAAGTGGCGCCTGGCGGCAGGCTCGGGGTCTATTAAAGCCGCTGCAGCCCGCTGCACCTACAAGGCCCCCGCCCGGGTGCCCGCCGTGAACCCGGCACTGGTAAGCGTTTCGGTGCCCACCCTAAGCCCTGTCACCGCCGACTTCAGCATTGAAACCATTCTAACCATTCCTATTGCCATTCTGGAAGATGAATATGTTACCTACACCGTAGACGGTGTGACGCATGTAAACGAGCCGGCAGATGAACTGGGGATCACGATGCGCCCAAGCGAAAGTTTTTCTATCTGGGCCAATATGACCAGCGGTGACGGCATCACCATGCTGGTACATGGGGACATGGCCGTGGGCTCTTACCCGTTTGGCCTTGACGACTATGAAGCATACATTGATGTGCGCATTGGCGAAGGCGACCCGTTCTTTTCGCTTACCCATGCCTGTGATATGTGCGACGAAACCCATTCTCCGGGTGCCATCTCCATCACCAAGATGGGTGCCGTGGGCGACTATGTGGAGGGTGAATTTTCCGGCACTGTTTGGCGCCAGGGTATATCAGGTGCACCGGGCCATCCCATTACAGGCAAGTTCAGGGTAAAGCGGGAACCCTGATAAACAATTGACCGGCCCAGTTTGCTGGGGCTTTTAGCGGTGGCTTCTTGAAAAAGGAGGCCACCGCTGCTGTTTGGGGATGGGTCAGGTTGTAGCCGGTGGAGCCCCGATTTTTGTGCGGGCTTGGTGGCTGCAGGCTGGCCCACCTACCCCTAGTTGCCACAACGACCCTGCAATAGCCGGGCACGGCCACCTGGGCAAACTGTCCGGCACGTTTCTTTGGGCTTAAAAAAACAGGGACACTTATACTCTTGAAGTTGTTGCTACATACCGATTTAAACATTTGTGCTACTAAAAAGATCATTTTGAGCGGCAGCCAACCTTGCAATCAAGGATTTTTGTTTGTATCAGTCCATTTATGTTGCTTGCGGCTTACTTTCTGGTTAAAACCAGGGACTTGCCAAAAGCCGAGTAAAGATCATTACACTTAAACCTTGTTGCAAATTCAAGCTTATGAAGCTTATTCTTTCCTGCCTCGCATGTACTTGCCTTTTTTTATTGGCCCCAAAGCTCTATGCACAGGATGCAGTAGTGCTCAGTCCCGATAAGCAGTTGGCGCTAAGCGTATCCGTTGCCGATGGCAAGCCGGTTTACTCCGTAACCTATGGCGGTAAAACCATGCTGGAGGCTTCTCCTTTAGGGCTGCAGACCAACGAAGGCGACTTCAGCACCGGCATGAAGTACATTAGCAAGGCAGAGGATGTGGTCAATAAAACCTACAGCGAAGAAAAAATAAAAAAATCGCAGGTACAATACACGGCCAACAAGCTTACCTGCCTGTTCGAAAATGCGCAACAAAAAAAGATCAGTGTTGTGTTCCAGGTAAGCAACAACGATATTGCCTTTCGGTATGAAATGCCTTCCTGGGGCGAACGCATGGCCTGCGTGGTGGAAAAAGAAGCTACCGGCTACCGGTTCCCATCCGTTACCACTACTTTTCTTTCCAATATGATGAGCCCGATGACCGGCTTTGCCCGTACGGCACCCAGCTACGAAAGCGGCTACCTGGCCGATGCACCCATGACCCGGACCAACCGAAACAATGAAGGATTTGTATTTCCCGGCCTGTTTCGTGTGGGCAACGACGGGTGGGTATTGTTGTCCGAAACCGGCGTAAGCAGCCTGTACTGCGCTTCCCATTTAAGCGAATATAAGGACGGGCTTTATACCGTTGACTATCCCAATCCAAAAACCAATAACGGTTTCGGCAGTTCCGGCGCTGCGCTTTCTTTACCTGGCGTTACGCCCTGGAGAACCATTACGGTAGGTGCTACCCTCAAGCCCATTGTAGAGACCACGATCCCGTTTGACGTGGTGGAACCGCTGTACGAAGCTTCCCAAAAATATAAATACGGGAAGTCTACCTGGAGCTGGATACTATGGCAGGACAACAGCATGAACTATGAGGACCAGGTAAAGTTCATTGACCTGGCTGCCGCCATGAAGTATGAGTACATACTGATGGATGCGCTTTGGGATAAAAACATTGGCAAAGACCGGATGAAGGCGCTGATCAAGTATGCCAACTCCAAAAAAGTAGATGTGTTTTTGTGGTACAACTCCAACGGGCCCATCAACGATGCACCGCAAGGACCCCGCAACAAAATGTATACTGCCATTGAGCGGAAAAAGGAAATGAAGTGGCTGCGTGAAGCAGGCGTGAAGGGTTTGAAGGTGGACTTTTTCGGGGGCGACAAGCAAGAAACCATGCGCCTCTATGAAGACATACTCTCCGATGCCAATGATTACGGCCTGATGATCATTTTTCATGGATCTACGCTGCCCCGGGGTTGGGAACGGATGTATCCCAATTTTGTAGGCGCCGAAGCGGTGGTAGCTTCCGAGATGCTGGTGTTTGTGCAGGGGGTTCGGGAAGCCGAAGCGTTTAATGCCACAATGCATCCGTTTATTCGCAATGCCGTAGGCAGCATGGAGTTTGGGGGTGTGTTGCTAAATAAGTTCTTGGTGAAAAGCAATGCAGGAAGAAACAAGCGCCTGACCACCGACGCCTTCCAGTTGGCTACAGCAGTGCTGTTCCAGAATCCCGTACAAATGTTTGGCCTTACACCAAATAACCTCACCGATGTACCCGCTTTCGAAATCGACTTTATGAAGGGGGTGCCCACCACCTGGGATGAGACCCGGTACATAGACGGGTATCCCGGAAAGCATGCCGTTATTGCAAGGCGCAACAAAACGCAATGGTATGTGGCAGGTGTAAATGCAGCCAAAGAACCACTAAAATTAAACCTTAACCTGCCCATGCTTGCCGGCAAGAAGGTACGCTTGTATGGCGATGATGCGGGCAATGCGCCGTATATGAAAGAAATAACCATAGACAAGAATGGTGCACTGGAAATAGAGATGCAGGCAAGTGGCGGCTTTGTGATCAGGTAGTGCTACGGTAGCGGCCCCGGAGGGAAACAACACAATTGATCTATGGCCACGGTGCAGCGCCACACCGCTTTGCAAATGGCCTGCAGCGAAGATCCCGGGCGGACTAATTGAATCCATTCGGATTTGCGGGCATGGATGAAAAAACGCATCCGCTCACTACGCAACGATAAAATAAAAGAGCCGGTCTCAAAACGAATGAGACCGGCTCTTTTATTCCGTAAACTTAACAGCAAGCCCACCCTATATGGTGTGTTGCTGTGCTGCTACCACGGAATCTCACCGGTTTCAGGAGCCGTTTCCTCGCTGAAATATTTTCCCGTTGGTCCGCTCTGGTCCACCAGGGCATACTTCACCACACGGGCTGCGGCATCTTCTACAGTGCCAGTTCCCTGGTGATTGTTGAAGTCGGTCTTTGTATAACCCGGATCTACCGCATTTACTTTAAAGGCGGTATCCCGCAGCTCGTAGGCAAGCATAACGGTGTACATATTCAAAGCCGATTTGGAGGAAGAATAAACGGCAAATTTTGCATGGTGGTAAAATCGCCATGCAGGATTGCTTTGCAGCGACAGGGAGCCTACACTGGAACTAACGTTTACAATCCTAGGCTCAGGTGATTTTTGCAGCAGGTCGATAAACGCCTGGGTTACGCTTACAACGCCATACACATTTGTCTCGTACACATTTTTAAAGTTGTCAATGTCCGCATCCAATGCTTTTTGCGGCACCACCCCGCTAATACCGGCATTATTGATCAACACATCCAGTACAGCTGTTTTTTCACCGATTGTGGCACGTGCCGCAGCAACTGATTTGGGGTTGGTTACATCCAACTCGACTGCAGCTACTTGACTCAATCCTTCTCCCTTTAATTCATTTACCGCTTTCAGCCCATTGGCTAAAATGCGGCTTCCCAAATAAACATAATAGCCTTGTTGTAACAGTTGCCTGGCCGCTTCCAATCCAATGCTCCTGTTTGCTCCGGTAATCAATGCTGTTTTCATTTTTGTATGTTTTAAGATGAACAACACAAAAATGATTTGTCAAAAAATGGAATCGTTTGCCATTTGGCAAAAAGCGGATCACTGTATGCCTTTTCTGATGCGGCTGAGCGAAGATTGTGTCATGCCTAAATAGGAGGCTATGTAAGCCAGTGGCACCCTGTTTACAATATTGGGGTAAATTTCCAGGAACTTCAGGTAGCGTTCGGTAGCGTCTTCTGTTACCAACGGGCTTCTTCGCTCTACTTTCTGGATGAGTGCTTTTGCAATAATGCGGTGTACCATTGCATCCCACCCAATGATGGTGTTCAGCAGTTCCTGCCAGTCCTTTTTATTAAAACAAATAAGGGTGCAATCAGTGATGGCTTGCACATAAGCCGAGGAGCAGATTTCATTGTCAAAGCTTTCGATGTCGACAACAAGATTGTTCTCGTCGATAAAATACTTGGTGATCTCTTCGCCTTTGTTGTTGTAGTAACATACCCGCACTACTCCCTGCAGGATAAAACCTACCTGCCGGGAAATCTTTCCTGCTTCAGAAAAATACTCGTCCTTGCGTAGTTCCCGTACAAATGCTTTGCTGCTGATCAGGTCGGTTTGTTGTTGGTTCAGGTGGCCAAACTGCAGCACGTAGTTGATAAAGGCTTCCATGGTTGCAAGTTAGCCGAAGTAGGGCCCGAAGCATTTGCCATATGGCAAATAATGCCCTTCCGGCAGGCAGCCGTTGCTGGTGGTTAGCCGCAGCACAGGGCTGCGCAAACCACCAGCAATGGCAGAAAAAGCCATGCAGCACGGTTAATCATTTTACCACAGGGCCTACGCCCAAGGCCCGCAGTAAAGACCCCGGCCAGACCGGAAGATTTACTTAGAGGTTTCCGTTGCGGATACTCACCGGCTAAGGCCCAGGTATCTCTTTGTTTATTTACTCAGCAACCGCCTTTGCGAGGGGTACGTTTATAAATTATTTTGCCATTCCGTTCTACATAGTCGGCCCGCACTATTGGATAGGCATACTTGGGCGCATGTGATACGGTACGGCTTCTTATAATTATTTTGTCGGCCACTTTCAGGCTTTGCAATGGCGCCAACTGTGCCTTTTCGGGGTCAAAATTTACAATATAATCGGCACCATTAATCCTGGCCATCACACCGAAACCTAACCGGGAGCCTGGCGGAAGGGTAAGAGCAATTACAACAGCCTCCATATCGGCATACTCCCTTATGGACTTACTTATTTTAGCCTCACTGGCATACACTTTTTTACCTGCAGGAGACGCTTCCCATTTTTTGAATTGTATACCACCAGGGGTAGCCTCCCATTGTTTCAACACAGCCGCCCTTTCAGCAGCAGAAGGTGGCTTCGGAACTAATTTCTCAGCAGTTTCCCTTTTGACTTCATGATTAGCAAACACTAACCCACTGACCACCACCAGCGGTAAGACCAGTGCATAGATAGCTTTCTTCATAATATTTGTAGTTTTAATGAACAGTGATCCATCTCCTGATAAATGGGAGCCGGTTGAAGGCCGTGCAACAAAAGTACTCCGGTGGTGTTCAGACGAAGGAACGGGGATTGTAATTAATAGTGTAAACTTTGTAAATAAACCGTTGACATGATGCTTGTTAGCAGGGCTCTGTTGCCAGTCAAAGGGGCGCACCTGGCCGGGTTATTACTACTCACCGCCATCTCCATCATCTGCGTGGCTTTCAGCATGTCCGGCAATGATGACTTTTACTTTGCCAGGAGGGAAATTTTGCTTCGCCGGATCGGGCATGAAATACTTCTTCAGTCGGGCGACAGTACCTCAAGAGTGCTGCCGGTAAAAAAGATCGCCAAAAATGAATACCAACTGAGGTTTGAAAAGGCCTTTAGCTTTCAACCGGAAGCGCTGGTAAGCACCACCCGGCGTGTGCTGGCAAACGACCCGCTGGCGAGTGATTATGTGGTGAACCTAGTAAACTGCGCTGATGAAAGTGTAGCGTATGGGTATGCTGTTTCCGGAAATAAAAAAGAAGACATTATAGCCTGCCTGGGAAGGGCGCAGCCAAAAGCCTGTTATTTTATAAACATCCTGTTTCAGCCGTCGGAAACAAATGGCGCAAAGCTTGGGTATGGGCTGGGCAGCCTGGGTTTATTAGCAGTTGCCGGTTACATTTTTTTAAACCGGGCTAAACCGCGAACTGTTGTACCGGAAGATGGGCCTGCTATACCCGGAGATCATCCTGCCACAACCCAAGATCCGCCTGCCCATACGTTCACTTTGGGGTCGATGCTGTTCGACGCGGAGGCACGTAAGCTGGTGATGGGTGAACAAACCATAGACCTGACCAAAACGGAAACCCGTGTACTGCGCATTTTTGCAGCTACGCCCAACGAGGTTATTGAGCGAAGCCGGCTGCAGAAAGAGATATGGGAAGATGAAGGTGTTATTGTAGGCCGCAGTTTGGATATGTTTATATCAAAACTTAGAAAAAAACTGGAAGCTGATCCCACTATCAAAATAGCGGTTATCCGCGGCAAAGGATATAAGCTCGAAATTGGGACCTAAGCGTTTTACGGTTCCTAACCGGTGCGGGTTAGCATTTTATTGACGCAGGCGGATTGTTTTTAATAGCCGGGGTAAAACCGTTAATCTTTTTGCCACAGGGCCTTGCCACACCGCTTTGCACAAGGCCCGCCACGAAAACACTGGTCGGACCAAACCCCAGGGCTGTGCGGAACAAGGGCAACGACGAAAAACTATTCGGCTGTGTCTGACACAGGGTTCTTTGCTACAAAATCATCGTGCACTTCTTTGAACTTTGCCTGTAATTCTGTGCTGATGGTCAGGGCCGCATCAATATGCTCATGTATATCAGGCAGGCTATCGGAAAGGGAGTTGTCGGCCAGGTTGATATTTTCAGCTTCTATCTGTGTGATCTTTTTTAATACCGAAGTCTGGCTGTTGATCACATCCTCCAGTTCCCTCAGTATTTTATCCATCAAACTTATCTTTTCGCTGGTTTGCATAACTGGTATTTACGCATACCTATATAAAACACATGCCATGTGGGCTACAGCTAATTGCCGTTGCTGGCCTGCGGAAAGAAGCAGGTGTGCAGGCTAACCAGGGAGTTAGCGGGCCTTTAAAGAAAAGCAATGGGTGCAGCCAAACACGGCCCGGCTGGCCAATAAATACAGCGGAACCACTACACCAAAACAAATAAATCCTTGCCGCAACGCTTTGCACCAGGTTCGTAGCCAAAACCCCGGTCAGTCGGGAAGCATTTGCCATGGGGCAAATAGTAGTGCTCCGGCATACAGGCGTTGTGGTGGTTCAGCGGGGCAGGTGTGTGGGAAAAGTTGCCGGTGTGGCCGCTGCACAGGGTTGCCACTACAACATCCATGGCAGCCCTATAAGTGTAGCGAAGAAAGCAACCCTTTTAAGTCCTCGATACTCCTAAAGTCAACTTTATGTTGCTCCAGGTAGCCATCAATCCGGGCCTTTTTTAAAGGATAAGATCTCATCAGGTTTTTTTTGGTGGCCGGTAAAAAAAGGTCATTCTCATCACCAAAAAAATACTGTGCTAGCAAAGTGAGGGTTATTTTCTCTTTCACCTTCAGGCTGCGCGACATGCCACCCGTACGGTCGGTTAAATTATCGTAGGATGAAATGGCAGCAACAGAACTAAACTGGTTGTAGGCGCCCATTTTTTCCCGGTTGGTCAATACGTACACTTGCCTTTTCAATAATTTCCCGAACGCATACTCCGCTACCAGTTCATAATATCCTTTCTGGTAAAAATAAGTATGCCTATTGATCATGATCTTTTTAATGGTGGCCAGTAGGTCTTTGCCAATAACCAGCGTATCCCCTTTAGGCCCGATAAATTCTATAGCGCTGCTAAAGTTATTGTAGTTGAGCAGGGCTTCTGTTTCGGTGCCATTCCGGTATAAAACCTTGCCCAAAGTAAATTGGGAATGCTGGTAAATTTTATCGGGGGTTAACACTTCGGACACGATGGCCCCGGCAGGTATCACAATTTCCGGAGCATTCTGGCCGGCGGATTCTTTCACCAGCATAAAAACCAGGACAACAAACAATGCCTTCATAAACAGGTTTTAGACTAATAAATAGTGGTTGGTTTTTTAAGATAACCCAACGGGGAATCTCAGGCTTTGGTGTGGTTTGGGCGGGCACCTGTACCCAGGCGCAACTACAATGGCAGAACAGCTAAATCAACAGGGTCCATCCCTTTGCCGCGGGGTCTCGCCACACTGCTTTGAATGGGGTACGCAGCGAAGACCCTGTGCGGACGGAAAATCCCTTTACCTGCTGCACCAGCCTGTTCAATCTACTATGGATTTACTTTTGCCGGAACAAGTAATACAGCTGCAATTGTACATTGTTTCCAGATACGCTGTACACAACTGTTTTAGTCAATTTTACAGTGGGGGTATACGCAAAGGAAGCTTCTATTTTGTTATTAAACACTGCGGAGACCCGCCCAAAAAATGTGGTGGTGCTTTTCTTTAAATTAAGCCAGTTCTCTACATAATTACCTTCGCTTCCTGATTCATATTGTTTCTTGTACTGATTTTTGGTAGGGTTCATATAGCCAAAAACTACGCCTGCGCCCAGCGGTATTTTTAATTTGCCCGAATTATACAGCGTATAATTGAATTGGGCTCTCAGGGAAATAGTGGAACCTGATAAACTATAGACGGCTTTTTCTTTACCTGGCAGGCTCGTTGTTATAGTAGATTTATTGACCTGGTAACCTGCTTCAATTCTTACATAGGACTTTCCTATGGCAGGATTTGCAAACAGGTCGACGCCAGCCGATATTCGCGGCAACCAGTCCGATTGGCTGGCATTAGGGTGCCGGGCCATTATATGGTCGCCTTCAAAGGTTAAACCATTCCTTTGCAAACCCAGCCCGGCAAACCAGTAGGCGTTGCGTATGCGCTTTTCTTCCACCTGGTTCTGACCACCTGCCTTGTTGATAAGCACTACAATTTTTTTCAAAGATGCCTCCTCATATTCTGCTTGTGCTATTTCATCAGTCAATTCATTGGAGTACGTTCCCTGCCTGTTCACCAAATCCGTTATTTGGGTTTTATAGGCGGTTTCTTTAAACAGGTTTGTTGTGCCTTCACGCAAATACTCCCTGTAAACCAGTTCTGCCGGCTGGCTTTGGCCCCTTTCCAACAGGTAAAACCGCTCCTTTAATTTATCGGTATAAGATAATAAGCTGGCCAGTTTGCCATACTGCTCCACTTTCAAAAAAACAGTGTCTGTTTTAAAGGTGGTGTCACGGCCGCCAATATCATCAAGCTTAACAGGATGAAGACTAATGCCAACAATAGAACGGCGATACGATTCATACCCGTTGATGCTAAAAAAGCTAAGATCATGTACGCCATACTTCTTTGCAACAGCCTTATTGTCTGCCGGTTTAAATAACACAGTGGTAGGAGAAGATCGCCAATCTTTATGATCAATAAAACCAGAAACAGTATCGCCCTGCACATTGACAATATAACCGGGCCGGAAATTTCTTTGCGCAATGAGCGTGAACGGAAGGATCAGGAACAAAAGGATGATAGCGTTTTTCATAAGCTGTTTGAGTAGACGTAGTTGATGGTTTTTGAAATAGGTGCAGATGCAAGTAGTGGTTTAAATTGTATCCCCTTTTAGCTGTTGCTGGTGTTGTACCGGTGTGCTACAAAAAAGGTGGTACACCTTTTTATTCCGGGCACTGCGGGTGGCTATATAATACACAAAGCCCATGGGACCGACCATTGATAGCAAGCTCACAAGGGGGTCAGTTTGGGTACCGGCAGTATAGACGGCATAAATGGAGCCACCGATACACAACAGGATGTCGCCCCATTTGTCTTTTGGGTTATCGGGCGGCAGCCTGCTCAGCAACGGGCTCATGGTGGTAAACAAATAACCGGCAATGGGCGAAAACAGGATGGAGAAAAACAAGGTCCAGCGAAACCCGATGCGCCGTTGGGCACCCCGGAATTTTGCAATGAGGTAACCTGCAATGATGTAGGCCAGCAGCAGGATTAGGTAGAGGCTTTCAGTTGACATGGGCAGTTAGCTGGTTGAAGTAGTTGGTGGCACTAAATTAAGCAAAGTGGGCGGAAAGAAGATTGAAAAAAATCCTTGATAATGCTGCAATGCAGCACCAGCGATTTTCAGTTTGTAAATACCATTTTACGGCTATTTATGTCCAACAAAAAGTCTGCAATTCTTTGGGTTTCGGCATTTGAGAAAGACGGCTTGAAATAATTTACATAACCAAGCAACTCGTCAACAGTCAAAATTTTCACATACTGAAACTCCTCTTTAGGCTTTGTATTTGTCAATACTATGAGATTTCTGATTGCTATTTTTTTGTCTCCCCAATGATGTCTGTCTAAATGCAAACGATACTTGCTCATCTCATTATTAAGTAGCTTAAATAGCACAAAGCTTGTCCTCTTTACTTGCTGTACGGGTGAACGTAGGCTCAGATTTTCCAATGACTTTTCACTCCAATTCTTTGTCTCAATAAGAAATATTCCTGATGGCCCTACAAGTATATGGTCAATTTGAATTGAATTGATGTAATCATTTTCTTGCCTGTTATAGATTGCAGGTGAAAAAGAAACTGCAAAGTCATTGATTAAAAAATAGTCATCGGACAGGCTTCCTAAGGTCTTAACAACTTTTTGCTCTCCCAATGCACCATAGATGAAGCTGTTTAACCCGTCTATTGTCGCTTTTTTCCTTTCAAGTTCCGACAATGGGTATTGGGCACTTTGCTTTATTGCTTCATCAACATTTGAAGATATAAATTGATAGCGATCGCTTTTGTAATGGAAATTATCAATAAGATTGCTAATTGACATTCTTACTTCAACATCAAAACTGTGTTCTTTTTGTTTGATCTTTTTTTTATAGTCCCATTGCCTTAAACTCCTGGCTAGCTTTTGAAAAATGTTTTTGGGTGCATAGCCTTCCGAAATACTCAATTGCTGCTTCAGCTTATTTATTTCGTCTGTCAATCTCTGTTCCGATTGCTGTTTTCTTTTTTCAATTTCTGCATTTAACTGCTGTAAATTAATGTTGAGCATAACCTTCTCCTGCTCAATCAGGTTTCGATGGTGAGCAATTAATTGCTGTCTTAACGTTGTATATGAGCTTTGAAAATCCATTACTTCTCTTAATGACTTAAAGTCATGGATGTTGCTATTCTGTAAATGTGATTTCAAAGTCGTAAGTGAACCAATCGTGTTATAAGTCCTGCACATTTGTCTCCCGATTGTTAATTGTAGGGCGTCAATACTTATGGCATGAAACGTTTTACGGCTTTATTCATTGCGGGGCTCCGTAATCTGCCTGCATTACTAATGTACTGACGATGCCCAAAGTCGAAAAGCCAAGCCCTTAGGTTTCAGTCCGCATTTTTGCCATTGCTGGTGTGCGGCGCAGCCCATTTGTGCTGGCCCACCAACAACTTAGTGGACCTCTCACATCATGTTGTTGGTGCAGCTACGCACAAGGCTAGGCGGAACACATACAACGGCAGAACCCGCTGTTATACGCTATCATCAGTCGATTTGTAATTTCTCAAATAATATTCTGTTTCTTTTTCTTGCATCATCAAGCACTTTCTCAAACGGCATAACTTCAAAATAGGCAGAATAAAATTTGCTTTTCACTTTAAACCACCCTAGTCCATCAGGAGTTTGTTCAAACTCTCTTCTCTCCAATATTCTTAACAAAGACGGTCTAATGTCACAGATTATATAAACATAAAATGTCGTTCTTCTATCTACTTCTACTATTCGCCCGTTTCTACCTTTTACTTTTCCCTCAAGTAAAAGTTCTATATATTTTTCGGATTGCTCAATTGGGTTTTTACTGTTATCATAGTCTTTGTAATCATCCCGTTGTGGCTTTTTAAGCTCTACGATAGTAAAAGAATTGTGTGGTGCTCTTTTCGAATCAGAGAATGCAAATGCTTCGTTATATATTAGCAAATCGCTTCTGTCGTTGTCGGTAGAGGACACTTGTGATATACTGTTAAATGTTTTATCAGAAGCAAGAAAAGAATGATATGATAGCCTCTCGTCAATTAGCCATAAATTTTGTTTATCGTAGGGAACTTCTTCTGAAGTGGTTCGAATTGGAAAAAACACAGAATGAATCAAATCTTCATTTTCAAATTTTCCATTTCCATTTGTTTCTATTAGTTGTTCAAGGAGCTCTATGATTGTTTTTCTATGAACAACATAACGAGCTAAGTCTGATTTACCAACCTCATTAAACTCACTTAAAAACTTTCCGTATTTAATTCGATACTCTTCACGGTTTGTCACGTCCTTGCTCTCAGCTAAAAGACTAATCTTTTCTTCTTTTACCTCAAGCCGCCAATTGGATTCAATTTTATATAACTCAATGTCCAGTTCTTCCTTAGTTAAATTAGGAGGTAGCTTTTTGACTTCTTCGGACTTGAAATGCATTGTACTTCTGTACTGAGGTAACTCATCTTCAATAATGGGTTTATAAGAATCAATTTTAAGTTCACGAATAGTTCCGAGGTAATCAGCTAATAGGTTTTCAATACATCCGATTGATTCGCGCCTAATTTTTGCTAAATCTATACCCACTGAATCTTCTTCCCCCTCGTCTCCATTTGGAAAATTGAAACCTATTCTTTCAGTATCAACATTTTCATCTAGAAGCTCACTAACTACATGCGCTTGGTAAAAGAATTTGAAGCCATCTTCTTCTATTGGCTTTTTCCCAAGGTCTACTAGCCTTGAGTATAATCCTTCAGTAATCACACTACGATTATGAGCGCAAAAATGGATTTTATGGCTTTGAAACTCCGAAGATTTTGTTAGAAAAAGTTCAAACTCTGATTCTCCGATGTTGAAAGTTCCACGCTTTACATCCGATTTAAATTCGGTTCTAAAAAGATTCCCCAAATCAATTTGTATATTATTTTGATTTCTCAAAATGATTTTGGGATTAGTGCTTCGAATAAAGTACAGTTGAAAATGTGCAACAATTTCTCTTGCAATAATTGACAATTCTTTTGGAAGAAATTTTTGATACTCATCTTTTATTCCATTTAAGCGAATAACTGTACCGCTGGTAACACCATTAAGTCTTGGACTAGAAAAGTTATGAAATCCTTCTTTTGTTGGTTTGAAGTCAAACTGTATCGATTTTGTCTCTTTATTCTCGATGAAAAAACTTTGAATATTTAACTCCTTAAACGCTTTTAAACAAACAAATCTACCAACTCCTTTACCACCAATATCTATTTTATGATCTGTGTCAGCCTCAATAAAAGATTGCAGATTTTCTTTGTCTAGGCCAATTCCATTGTCCGTTACAATAAATGAGTGTACTGGATAAACATTAATGTCAGAAAGACCCTCTAAAGTCCTTTGGTCGCCATTTCGAATACAATCAATAATTATTCTTCCAGCAGAGACAGGAATTATACTGTTATTTACAGCCTCTTCAATTGAATGAATCGAATTGCTAATTAGCTCGAAAAGTGGCAATAGTGGTTTGGTTCTTGGAAGTCTAGTGTTCCTGACTTTATTCGCAATATTTGAAGTAGGCTTAAAATTCATTTCAATTTTATTACAGCAGTTATTTCAAAATAGAGCAAAGCTCCTGTTATTCGCCATTATACCTTCGTTAGTCTATTTGGTTAGCAGTTTACACTTCGTTAGGCACTTAGACCGAAGTCCAATTTTTTCAAGTATATCCTTCATTTCCGAATCTTTCGTAGTGCCGTAATTATAATCAATTTCCAACTTTATTTTTAAGTAAGCATGAACATCTTTACCTGTGAATCCAATTAATACATCCTGATTGAGCAGACAAGTTTTGACCACTTTCTTTAAAAAATATTCGAGTCAAAGATCTTTACCGAGATTCCAAATTTATCAAAGTTGCCAAACGGTGTTCCTGGCTCCTTCCAGTTTCCGGATGGATGCCATTTGGAACAATAAAAAAAAGGATAAAACAGGTGCAATGAACCAGGGGATAGGGGATCGGTTCTAAGATTTGTAGTGGAACTAACCACGCTAAAATTGGGGCAGTCATATGGGGCGTTTTGGTCTCCGCCCAAGATACATATTTTACCCAAAGCTCATCTATGATTTTGGAGCGGTAATGGGGAAAGAAAATTCAGGGGCTGCCTATCATTCCAGCCTACATCGGGGCACCGCCAACACCTTTCGTGCAGGTGTTATATCCCACACATCCGTTGCGGTGCACCGGGCACACAGCCTGTTAATAACGGGCATGCAGCCAACCCCAACAACATTTTGGCTTACCTTCAAGGGGCAAAACAAACACTTGTTTACAACACCCCTACATCTCCAAGTTGTATGAACCTTCATGTACTAGTCAAACTGTCCCTTGCCCTGTTGCTTACAGCCTGCGCAACACCCTTTGGTGCACAAAAAGCACAAAAGCTCCAATTCAATAACCCGTTGGCCCTGCAGCGTGCCGACCCGCATATCTGGCGAACAGAAGGGGGCACCTACTACTTTGTGGCCACCGTACCCGAATACGACCGGCTGGAGATCCGCAGTGCCAAAACCATCAATGGCATCAGGGATGCCGCGCCAAAGGTGATCTGGCGCAAGCACCAGCAGGGCCCCATGGGCAACCATATTTGGGCACCCGAACTGCACCGCATTGATGGTACCTGGTACATCTATTTTGCCGCCGGCGGCGCCGAAGACAAATGGGCCATCCGCAAGTATGCGCTGTCCAATACATCGGAAGACCCCACCCAGGGCACCTGGAAAGAAGAAGGGGAAATCAAAAGCAAGCCGAATGCATTTACCCTCGATGCCACCACTTTTGTGCACCGGGGCCAGCGGTATATGCTATGGGTAGACCGCGCATCGACCCCGACGGAAGTAAATACGGGCCTGTACCTTGCTAAAATGACCAGCCCAACCACCCTCGATAACCAACAGGTAGTGATATCCATTCCCGAATACGCCTGGGAAAAGAAAGGCCATAATGTAAACGAAGCGCCGGCGGTGCTGATCCGCAATGGAAAAGTGTTTGTTACCTTTTCGGCAAGTGCCACGGATGCCAATTACGCCCTGGGCCTGCTGTGGGCCAACGAAGACGCCAACCTGTTGGATACCGCCTCGTGGACCAAACTGCCCGAGCCGGTTTTTTACACCAACGAAGCCCTGAAGCGTTTTGGCCCCGGCCACAACAGCTTTACGGTGGCCGAAGATGGTAAAACCGACGTGATGATTTACCATGCACGGGATTATAAAGAAATAAAGGGCGAACCGCTGTACGATCCCAACCGCCATACACGTGCCCGGGTATTGGGCTGGACGGCAGACGGCATGCCCGACTTTGGACAGGACAAAGACGACAATGGGCTGGCCGCCGGACAGCCCGGTAAACCTGCAGGTAAGAAATAGCGGGAACAATAATTTTTTATTCCCTGGTAAAAACCGGGCTGCATGCAGCATCCACGAAGCTTGCACCAGTATAGCCCTGGTTAGTGCCGTGCGGCAGGCCAAATGCGTTGGCCCACCAACAAGCTGGCCTACCGTTTACACCCTGTTGTGCCGCAGCCGCAACAATGGGGCCGGGCAAAACAACAACCGCAACAAGGAACACATGCAACTCCTGCAAGCCTGCTGTTTGCGGGCGGCTACGCACTGCATAAAAAAAGGCCGGTGCATGACGGGCATGTCTTTTGCCTGCGCATACCGCAACCTTTTATCACGTAAAACAGAAAGGAGTAAATATGAAAAGATTGTTGTTTGCAGCAGCGGCCGTTACATTGCTGAGTTGCAATAACGGCAGCGATGCCGAAAACACCGGTAACAGCGACACCAGCAGTGCCATATTACCAGACACCGGCTATCCCGGCAACGATACCACAGGCCTGAATGTGGGTGCCGCACAACCGGTAGATTCTACCAACACATTAAGGGAGCCTATGCCACCCGAGCCCGGAGCCAGCAGAAGCGGCGTGAAGTATAAAATAAACGGGGGCGATAGCCAATAAAATAGAACACAACAGCAGCAGCCCGGGTTGCTGCTGTTGTGTTAGCAATAAGCTGCCGGCGTTGTCGTAGCGGCATGCCCCTTTGCAGGTGCCCGTAGTTGGATGCATGGAGAGGTTTGTGTGCTCCTGTTGCAGCATTGCAGCGCTTTAAAGCGGCCATTTGCAGGTGTGCCCGGGTGAAGCGGCTACAGGCAAGGGGAAGTACCCCGGAAAGAACATACCAGTGCGCAAACTCCTGCTAATTGCCAGCAAGAATCAGTGCATCCAGCTCTTTATGGATCCGTTCGGCAAACTCCCTGGTCCAAATAGACCAGTGATCGGCACCCGGGATGATCTCCACCACAACATCTGCCCCCACGGCGGCGGCCCTGGCTTTAAACGCCGTTACCGATTGATCGAGGTGAAAATTATCGGCCGCTCCTGCATATACGTGCAGCTTGTTGCCCGATAGCCGCCCCGACAGCCGGTTCCAGTTGTTTTGCACGTACAGGCCCAGGTCGTAGGCCTTCCAGTCGGCCGCCACTTTTTTGTTGATCCGTCCTGTTTGCCGGTCGAACAGGGGCAGGGGCCGGCCATTTTTGCCGAGCCTTCCAAAGGCCGCTTCAAAGGCCTGCGTTTGGGTGCCGTCATCTTCAAACAGTTCTGCGGCCACATCCTTTTTTACGGTGCTTTGGTACTTGCCCTCTTTCAGAAAAGCGCCCCGCAGCGATCCGTCTTTATTGTAGTAATAATTGGCATCTGCTGCATAGATATCGATGCCGGTAAAATTGCTGAAGTCAACAGGATCGGGCGATACGGCCCAACCCCCGCCAAAGGCATCGGGGTAATGCAGGGGCAGCCACAGGGATGGATAGCCGCCCGAGCTTTGGCCCATTACAAAAGTGTGTGCCGCTTTGCCCGTGGTGCGGTACGCCGCCCTGATGTACGGAATAACTTCCTCCACCAGCGCCTTTCCCCAAGGCCCGTTCACCCTCGAATCAACAAATGCATGGAGCCCCCAGCGGGTTTGCGTTTCGGGGTTGAGGTATACAAAAATCTTTTCCAGCCCCATGCCCATGCCATACCGGCTGCGCCGCTCCCTGTTTAAAACATCGTAGTGGGTGCCGCCCCAGCCCGGAATAACAAACACAACGGGATAGCGTTTGGCCGTGTCGGTATGGTAGCCGGGTGGCAAAAAAATGCCCCCTTTTACCAACACCTCCTCTTTATGAAAAGCCGACAGCAGCGAACTGCGCAGCTCCAGCCCCCTTATCGAATCGGATGCAACAAAGGGCCGAGGCTTTACTTCCCTGTTCAGGTAAATATGAATCTCGCCTTTCCCGTCGTTGGTTACCTCCATCAAGGGCTCTTTGGTAGAATAAAAGTTGCCCGGGTTGAAGGCTCCCCGTTCGGGGTGAGCATCCATAAAACCAATAACCTTGTAATAACCGGGCTTCATTTGGGAAGGCTTGATGTTGAGCGCTTCTGCCCGGTCATCTACTTCTATAACCTGGTCTTTTGTCCAGCTTTGAACATTCAATGCAAACCGGGGTTGGTTATTGTCCACGCCATTGCGAAAACCTTGGGCAGTATCGGCAGTGGTAGATACCGTTAAGCGCCCCGTGAGGGGCCGGGTAGCGCTGGAGTCGAGGTGTACATAGAATTTTACCTGCGCAAAAAGCGGCAGTAAAAGGAACATCGAAAAAGCCAGGGTGATGAAGTGTTTCATGCTGTTGAGGGGGGTGAACACAAGTATAAACGAAACTATTCGTACCCCGTTTTGTAAAACAGCACCAGCGGCGCGCCTCTTATATAACCGGCAAGGAGACGCCCACAGGGAACAACCCAAGTATTTCGGTTAGTGTATACAGTTAGTTGGGCCTAACCGCCAACAGGTGCAGGAAGGTTATTTGCGCAGGCCGCTGGCCGAGTATAGTAGGGCACCCATATAGCGCAGAGCAGGCCGGATGTATTGATACAACAGGAAGCCCGCCATACACAGCAGGGCACCAAACACGGCAGGAAGGATAGCACCAAAAGTAAAGGTCATGCCCAGCACAAAACCCAACAGGAACTGGGCCCCGTAAATGGGCACGAAAAGGGCCAATGGAAAAAGCGCCAGCACCATATAACCACAGGCTTCGGGGTAGCCAAAACTAAAGCAGGCGGCGAGTGTGGCGCCAAATAACAAAGCAACCCCAAACCCAAGCAGTTTGCTACCCGCTGCACTGCGGGTGTGGGTGCCTGCAGCCTTAGGCAACAGCATGCTTTGTTGCACCCGGTACAGCAGCAGCCAGGTTAGCAAAGGCAGCACCAGGGCGCCCCAGGCATTCGAGATTTGGGGCAGGTCTTTGTTCGCCAGAATATGGTGGCTGGGCACACCGCCATGAAAGTAGTTCCATGCCAAAAGCATCCAGATTGCCAGGGAAACCCCCAGGGTAATAATGAGCCTGATTGAAAAGTATTGCTGTCGGGTCATAAGGGGCGAGCCGGCATTTTATTGTTCCACCTGATAGTGCCAGTAAATATAGGTGGTGCCGCTGTACAAAGGCGGGAATGTTTTACAACCACAGGCCCATTACAGGTCCTTTCTCCGCCTCAGGCCAAAGGGCAGGATACCAGGCTGCAGCAAGGGCCCGGGTGGGTGAATGGCTTTTGTAGCTTATGCAACACGTAAGATTTTTTCCATCTTGCGGCCTTTGGCCAGTTCATCCACCAGCTTGTCCAGGTAGCGTACCTGCTTTGTTAGTTCATTAGAGATCTCCTCTATGCGGTAGCCGCAAATAACGCCGGTAATAAGGGGTGCCGCCGGGTTTAAGGACGCCTCGGAAAAAAATTGCTGGAAGGTAGATTTGGCCGCCATATGTTTTTGCAGGGCGGCATCGTCATACCCCGTTAGCCAGTGGATCACCTGGTGCAGTTCTTCCCGGGTTCTGCCCTTTTTTTCCACTTTGGCCAGGTAATGCGGGTATACCGAGGCAAAGGTAATTTTTGCCATGCGTTCGTCGTGGTTGGCTGCGTTGTTCATTGCTTAAATGTAGGCAAGCATAGGTATTTTGAAATGGGGAGCGAGCACCTTTTTTCAATACCTGCTATTGATAGAGCGGTATAATGTGCGGGCAGCGGGGGAAAGCAAAAAATCTACGCAATCTAGCAGGCTTCTTTTAGCCCCATGATTACACCACAGGTTAATAAGATAACCCTGGAATTAATGTGCCAGTAATGACCTACTGCAGCTGCACACTGTCGTGAAAATGCAGCTGTAATTTGCAACCTGCGTTGCATCAAACTGCAGCCAGCAGCATGGTTGTTTAGTTTGCCTGCGTCTTACATTGTTTACAGAAAGAGCCCGCAATTTTGTCAAGCACCACAATGTCGCCGCTTTGTTCCAGCATGATGCACCCCGGAGAGGAACAATGTGCCAACCCAATATTATGGCCTACTTCGTGCAGGGTTGCTTTTACAAGTCTGGCTTCTGTTTGCCGGGGATCCAGTGAGGTAAGGCTATGGTCAGAAACAATACAAATGCCTTCGGCAATATACCCATAGCCCCTGACTGGATGAATTGCAGGGATGGATGATCCTCCCAGAAGTTTGGGAATAAAAATTTCTTTGTGTGTCAGGCCAATTACTTCGACCACCCTGCCCGTTTGCTCTTTTTCTAAAAGCCTGAGCAGAGAGTCTGCAGGGAACTTGCCGCCGAATTTGTCTGCAAGAGCTTGCGGCAGGGATTTATTTTTATTGATTATTACTTCGGCGCGGAACAAGTTGGAAAGCTGTTGCTTTAAACCGGGAAGCAGCTCCGGCTCGAAGTCATCGAAGGGCTGAATTATAATGATCTTTGCCTTATTGCTTCCTTCCAATGATAAGTGTTGGGCATGGCTGCAGCCCAATAAGATGGATGCCAAAATGGTATACAGGAATGATGGCACAAAATGCTATTGTGGTTACAGCGCTTCCAGAGGCGGCATATTTGAAAACAGGCCGCCCCGGTTTTATAACGCCTTGCTAGTGGTTTGTTACGTTTTGTCCACCATGTAATTCAATTCCGTTACCCCGCTGGCAAACTGGCGGGTAGTTACCAGGTTTAGTTTGACCCTGTTGTTGCTACCTGCAAACAAGGACACACCCTGCCCCAGAATAATGGGGTTAACAAATAGCCAGTAGCCGTCAATCAAGTTTTGTTGGATCAGCGCATGTGTGGCGGTTGGGCTGCCAAAAAGCAAGATCTCGCTACCGGCTCCTTGTTTCAATTCATTAATGCTGTTTACAAGGTCGCCGCTTATGATTGTTGTGTTTGCCAAATCCGCATCCTGCATTGTTCCGGACAATACTACTTTGTGGGCTTTTTTATACCACTGGGAATGGTTGATGTCATGTTGCGATGCTGCCGGCTTGTCGCCAGCGCCAGGCCAGTAAGCTTCCATCATCTGGTAAGTTACCCGTCCGTACAATGCGGTATCGGTTTCCTTTATCCGCTTGCCTACATGATCAAAAATTTCTTCATCCACTTTAATCCAGTTCATTTCCCCGTTCGGACCGGCAACAAATCCGTCAAGCGACAGGTGCATAAATGATATTATTTTCCTCATTGCTTACAATGGTTTGTGGTTGTAAAATGGCTCGTTTAAGATATTGAACAAACATGTACCTGCGGCAGCCTGCAGGGTCATGTAAAGCGTACGGGCACCTATTGCTTGTTCTGCCTGCTACCAATGCCAATTGAACTTATGTATTTAAGTTTAAAAACGAAAACCGGGTTTGTACACTCCGTGCCAGCCATTGCTGGTATTACCCTTTACATGCCCCCCTTTTGCCCATGCATTTGTTAGCGGCAGGCAGCCTGCTTAAGCGGTACCATTTATTCAACCCGGAACACAACTGATGTGGCAAAAGGCATTTTTTCCGGGCAGGTAATAACAAGGGCATCCCCTTCCTGCTTCCATTTCAAATTGCCTTTGTAACCTAACAACCTAACGCTTTTAACTGGCTTAACCCGGTTGTTTGCATTCCTTCCAAGCGCCTTTATTTTTAATTGTTCCCCGGGCCTTGGTACGGTCATACAAAAAGCATAGAGGGCACCTTTTTTCCCCACGGTGAAACGAAAGTCATGGGATTCAAACTTAAACTCAGCGTGTTGTCGCCTCAGGGCTCCACCCGGAAGCATCTTCAACTTTCCGTCGGTTATTGTTCCTTCGCCGGGCAGGGTCCATGCATGGCTTCCATAAACGGCTTCTCCGTTCAAACGCATCCACGCACCCACTTCCTTCAACATCTGCAAGCTGCCTGCGTCCAAAGATCCGTCCGGCAGAATGGAAATGCACACGGCAGCATTGCCGTCACGTGCAATTGCTTCAATTATGTACCGGATCATCATCCCTGAATTGTAGGTAAAGCCCGGTGCATAAAACCAATCGCCTACAGGGGCCTCTGCAATCCAGGGCTGATCGGTTTTAATATCTGCAGGCACCCCAAACTCCTCGGTGTTTACGGTACCATTGGTTGTTTTGCGGAACTTGACAATACTGAAGGTATTTACCTTGCCCCGGCGCTGTAGTGTCCGGTTGTAGAAATCGGCCATCACCAACGGCATTGCATTGGCTTTAAAACCAGTGCCGGTGCCATTACCCGTAAATGGTCCCTGAACAGTGCCATCGGTGTAAATAAAATCGGGATCGTAGTGTTCTACTACATCCATCATTCGCAGGGCCCACTGCGTGGCATACCAATTGGCATAATCCAGGTGATTGGTATAAATGCCTGCGGGCGGCGGCGACCATCCAGTGCCTGCGGCTTTTGTTACACCCTTGTATTCACGCAAGTCGATGCCGTAAAGCATACGCGGATCGTATCCTTCCCACCATTTGCCTTTGCCGGCTGCAAGTGTCAGGTTGCCGTCGTAGGGAATACCTTTTTTGTCGCCGGCAGTATCGCTGCCAAATGCAGTTTGCCACCACCACGGGGTGTACTCGTGATGAAAGGTGACGCCAAAATGCATACCATTGGTACGGCATGCTTTTGCCCACTCCCCGATCAGGTCCCGTTTAGGCCCGATGTTGACCGAATTCCAGGGCTGGTATTTTGAGTTCCATAAGTCGTAATTGTCATGGTGCACCCCTTGTATCATCAGGAACCGGGCTCCTGCATCTTCGTAAATTTTGGTGAGGGCTGCAGGATCCAGCTTAACGGGGTTCCAGTCACGCAGCACTTCTTTATAGCCCGCTTCAGCGGGATGACCATACTTCTTTAGATGATTGTTATAAGCTAAATGGCCCTGCTTGTAAAGATTGCGGGCATACCAATCGCCACTTTCGCCCGCCGATTGCGGGCCAAAATGCACCCATATGCCAAACTTTGCCTCGCGGAGCCAGGCCGGCTCACCGGGATAATTCTTTTCTATTGATTCCCAGCTGGGTTCGAACGGCCCTGAAGCAATGGGAATTTCCAACTGTACCTCGGGAAATATTTTTGAATCGCCCATGCGCACACTGTCTATCGGCAGCTTTGCCGGGCCTGAAGGAAAGGGCGGAAGTACCGTAGCGCCGGATGGTGGTTTTTGCGCCACTGAATTTTGGGCCTGTAAACAAAAGGCCATCCATAAAGCACAACAAAGAGTCAGGTTTTTTCCCATTGAAAATTGTAGTAACGAGTTATAAAAGGGGTGGTCGTTCTGCTGCCTTTAAAACCGGCGTTGAGTTTGCGGCAAGCGTTAACCAGCTTTGTGCAGGCAGTGAGATACTGTTCCGTCGCTTCATTCACTTTGTGCTGCTCAATAAAGATAATTATTGGAATTACATTGGTCAGCCTTGCATTTAAAAAGCTATAGTTGCATTTAGTGCACTTATTGAAACTTGGTCTTTGTTCTGCTATTCTTATAGTTAAGCCAGCTGGCAATAGTCATTTCGAACCTTATCTCGCCGGTATCCTGCAGCCCTGTGGCAACCCAACCAGATTTGCGATAAAATGTTTCGGCCCTTGTCTTTGGAGACGTGCTTAACCAAACATCCTTTATAGTTTGACCAAAGTACCAGTCAAGCATAGTGTCGTGTAAAAGTCGGCCGGCTCCCTGCATTTCCATATCAGGATGAACAAACAAGGCCCATATATTATTTGTAATCAGGTCAACAATGGAAAAGCCAATGATCTTTCCATTATACTCGCAAACCCAGCCCTTCCCCCTTCTTTCTATATAGTCGGCACAATCATCGTCTGTAACGAGGCCTGGATGGGACAGTTTGTTTTCCTTTACAGAATGTCTAATGATCTGCATCTGTTTGATGTCGCCTGTTGTTGCTTCACGAATGGTCATTCAAAAGTGTTGTGCGCGAATTGTATGGGTGCCCTTACCCGCATTTCTGCCAAGGCTGTAGGTGTCTCTAAAGCAGCGGTATTATATGTTCCTACAGCTTCTCTGTTCTATAGTTGATTATAGAAATGTCGTTGAACTTCTGCGGCCAAGCCGCTGCGTTAACAAAACCCTGTTCGCAATCCGTTGATTTCTTGCGTTACCTTGCTTGTGTTTATTCTGAATAACTAATGAATGATTTCCCATTGTAGCGGTACAAGCCTGTGTTCCTTGTGCCTATCCATAGATTTCCTGTTTTGTCTTCCAAAATTGACCAAACATCGTTATTGACTAAACCGTCTTTTGTTGCAAAACATCTAGTGTCTTTTTCAGTTTAAGTTGACCCATAGATATCACGGATGAATCAACCAACTTGTCTTTCGGCAGAATGTTTTGAGCCTGGCCTTTGCAGGAAATACCAATGATGAAAATTGTAGAGCAAACAAAGGATATGGTTTGGCAGAAACGTTTGTTCCTTATCCGATAGGTCATCACTTCCATGAATCGGCAATAATTTTTTGAAGCATACTGCAAGGTGGGACACTTGAGTTCCAGTCGCTTCACTTTAGTACTTCTGTTGATCTACGTTTCCAGTTAAAATTAGCACTTCAGCCCCGCCTTTACCAAGCGCCTGTTGGAAGAAGACTTCATTGCGTATGTTGATTCAGGCTTTATTGTTTCTTTTGGGTGCTCCACCAAGGAAGCATAAAACCACGAGCGGGAGAAAAAGAGGTACCGTAAAGTTTGCCATTCTCCAAATGCCCACTATGGTAGTACGTCCCGGAGTTATCAGCTGTTGTAAAAGCAAAGTAAACTTTTCCCCACGCTGAGTTCACCCTTCCATTGCTAAAAGGGGAATCATAAAAAAACCCTCTCAATTTTCCTTCTTCAAAGGAAGAAACAATGAACTCTTTCAGATACGGACTGTCATTGGGGGAGGGTCTGAGGTCTATTTCCCAAGTGCCAAACAAAGGGCTCATAATCTCTTGCTCTTTGGAGCGTGTATCAGCGTTTGCTGGCTTCTGGTTGAAACCAGCAGTGGAGCCTAAAAGAAAGAACAGCAAAAAAAGCGCAGGTCTTTTATACATATAGATTCACTATGTTGATATCATATTGAAGGGTATACATGTGGGGTATATCCCTCCGTGCAGGCCGAAGTGACAATCGCCGGAACCTTTAACTTAATAGGTAACAAATTGTATTCTTCTTTGTTTAATCGCAACAGCTGAATTGCATAATGAACGCCTCTGCTTCCTTCAAAGTTTTCTGCCAACGGAAAAACCCTTTGTGAAGGAATGGAAGTCTGTGTTCCATTAGCCCCCTTTGGCAATGCCGCTCCTATATTTTAGACAGTTGAAAGATAGGGTGTCGCCACTATTTCACAAACGTTCTTTTAGGCGCTGTCTGTTGCCAGTACTCTCTATATGTTCTTCTATTCAGCTTGTTCATTCACCAAAAAGCCACCGAAGGTCTGTTGTCTGGGTCGTAAATACTGTTGAATAAAATCCTGTCTTTTCTCTGATGATGGTAATTAGCTCACCCCATCTTCGCCAGCTAAATCCGCTTTTCGACACAATCACCGTACTGGTTTTTCTTGGGATTTGCCATTCCAAGTCCTTTGCTGTTTCTTTGACCACTTTTTGAAATGCTTCAGTCTCTACAGATATAAAGATCGTTCTAAAACGAAGCCGTCGCTTTTGAATAAAATAGAAGGCTAAAGCAGGAAAGCGCTACACATATCCGGAAATGAATAATTCGATTGGGTATCTCTTGTAAACGTATGAACCGGAAAAATAGTCCCCTTTTAAACTGAATGTATTCACGATTGGCATATTCAGCAGAAACAAAACAACAGAAAAATGCTAAAAGCGCTGCCACTTCGCAAAGTGCAGGTTTTTTGTTTGTTTCATTTTCTGGAAAGTTTCGGTGTTCACCTTGAAAGTACCTAAAACAGTTATCAGCTTTGCAATAGGCCAGGCTTCTGTGGTTCGTCTGCCGATATATAACCCAATCATAATTAATAATGATGAAAATAAGAACTCAAGCCCACTTTGTAGCGTCCTGCTGGTAACCGCTGCCCAATAACGATTTGCTGCTGCTTGCGCTGCCCCTCCGTCAGCCCTATGTAGGCCTCCTTTATCTCATCGCCTGCACCTACACGCAGTAAAACTTCCACCCCACACTGGGCTTTATCAAATCTGATGGTTTTCAAGTCAGTATCCAATTATGCAAATAAAACAGAGGTGGTGGCATATACACAACGGACGTTAAAGGAGGTTCTAAAATTGTGGCATTTAAAAAACGTCCGTTTCAATGAACCACAAAAACAAAATAGTGATTTACAGCTGAATGCTTGGCGTCCACCCACAAATTCATAAACACACTGTTGGGCGGTTGGTTTTTACATGTTGTGATTGATATAAATAAGTACTTTCCTTTTCGGCGAGATTAAATACAAGTCAGTTCCGCCAGCTTGTCTAAACGCGTAAAATGAACCTTTCTCCTTGGCTATTTGCTTTACTATCAATTGCTTTTCTAAAATTTCCTTTTGTAAACTCTTTGACCAGTTTCCATATACTGGTGTAACAAAATTTACGAGTTGCGTGTCAATAATTGGTGTTTCTTTCCACTTTGTTGTCTCAAATGTTTTGCTGGGGAACCCTTCAAAAAATTCTTTATCCGGGTTTGCAAAATAGTTTGCCACTTCGTCATTCAGTTTATAGATTTCAAATGTGAAACCTTCTCCTCTTATTCCAACATCCTCATACCGGTAATCATTCCAGGACCAAAATTGCTTTCCGGTTAATTCTTTCGTTTTATTGCTAAAGTCCCAATTCTCCGATAATGGAATTATTCTTAGTTCCCAACAAATAATCAGCACTAAAAGTCCAAAAATAATAGAGTTTACCGCTGCTGTTTTGGTTCTTTTTTGTCGATAAAATTTGTAAATCTTAATCAACCAAAATAAAAGTCCAACTATAATTAAAAGGAACAAGAGAAGTATAAAAAGATAAAATCCCATTTGTTATTGAGGTGTGTCTGCAAAATGAGGCCCAACGTTCAAAGCATTTGCGAATGCATGGCATTCCGTGGTCCTGCCGTTTCACTTTTGCTTTGGTGCTACTTAATCATCGAATGTCGAAAATTAGTGCATCAGCCATGCTTTTGCAAATGGTCTGTAAGCGGCAGATCATTGAAAAGCTGTAATACATATTTTATTGTTATTCACTTTTTGCCAATGCTATCATTATGCTCCCATCTTCAGCTACCAAATCTCCCTTGACGGAAAAGTTGGTTCCATTAAAAATTACCTGTCCTCATAGTAATTGTAAGTTGCGCTTGATTAAGCTACTGCGAATGGCTTCAAGCTTTCCCGAGGCAATTTAAATTAAAGAATGTTCAGTACGGTGGATTCGCCAACAACCAAAAAAGCAGATTTATTTGTGATTCCTACACTTCAATAATAAAAAAGGTCCGGGCAAAGCCTGTAACCCCTACCTATCCTAAGCCTTTTGGGTTATCCGAAATGCCGCTGCGCTAACGCTTCGATAGCAGGCGATAAAATAAGATACATCACGGGTCGCCAGCAACAGGAAAAATAGCATTAATGTGTTACAAAAATACCAAGGGCAGATGACGGGTTAGCGCCGTTTGAAAGTGGTACAGCCTGCCCATTCTTCCAATATGTTGCAATGTAGTTATTGTTGGATCCTGACTCCGTTCCTGCCACATACACATCTCCTTCAAAGATCTTAATGGATGTTGCCGTCGCGAAAGACTGGCCTGTTGTAAGCGATATACCCTGGCCGTTTTTCCAATATTTTGCTTTCCAAAAGTCCCAGCCGGCCACATACACATCACCATTATGAAAGGCAATCGAGTGCCCACCGGAATTCGGTTGCTCAATGGTGAGCTTAACCTCCTGTCCATTCTTCCAATATTTTGCTTCGTACTCCAGACTACTCGATACGCCCCAACCTGCAATATAAACATCAGTGCCGGCAACGGCTAGCGAAGATCCCGACACACTGTTCACCAGCGAATCAACAATGCCGTTTTTCCAGTACCGGGCGTTCCTTGTGGAATTTGGGTTTACTTCACTTCCCGTAAGATAGATGTCGTTTCCGATTACGAGAATGTCCCTGGCCTCTGCGTCAAATTGCCCATTGGTAAGCGCAACTGCCTGTCCGTTCTTCCAATATTTCGCAACACCAAATTCCTTGCCCGCTACATACACATCATTGCCTGACACAGTAATCGCATTCGCTTCAGCCAGCGTCGGACCGGTAAGATAAAATGGCTGTCCGTTTTTCCAATACATAGCCCGTACTGCTACATTCTGCGAACCAAGTTCGGCACCTGCTACGTATACATCGTTTCCTACAACAAAAATTGAACTTGCATAAGCAATTCCATTACTGGGCAGCGGAACAGCCTGCCCGTTTTTCCAATACACGGCCACACCATTTTCAAAGCCGGCAACATACACGTCAACAGAACCTTTAATCGTCACCTGTACAGTATCGAATGAAAACAGTCCTGCCGCATCGGTAACCTTCAACTGGAATTGATAAATGCCTGAAGAAAGATTATTGACATTCGTTGAAACCGCATCGGGTGTGGCAATGGTTGCACTGAGCGGGCCGGCAATCTGGGTCCACGCATAGCCCGTGATATTTACATCAGGATCGGAAGAACAACTACCATCGAGCACTGCGCTATTTAGGGGCAAGGTGATCGTTTGGTCAGCACCAGCACAAGCAACAGGTGGCTGGTTGCCGGTAGTCCCATACCGAATATCCACTGTATCCTTTCCCACCGCTCCTTGGTTGTCTTTTACACGCAACTCGAACTGGTAATTTCCAGCTACTAGATTCCGCACCCATGTCCTGGCAGAGTCGGCCTTTACGATGGTTACAGTAGCTGGGCCGGATATTTTAGTCCATTTATATTCTACGATGAAACCATCAGGGTCGTATGATGCACTTCCATCCAGCATCGTACTATCCACTGGTGATGACAAAAGCTGTGTTGGTCCGCCATGGGCAACAGGCGGTTGGTTGCCAGCAGCCGAGCATCCTTCGCAGGAATATTCCTTAGTGCATGCCTGTACCATTATTGCAAGGAGCATAATGGTTGATAAAGCAGAGGCGGATATCCACTTCATGAGTTAGGCATTACTGATTTGATAAAGCGTGCAACAGTAAAATACAAAAAACCATATATACAATTATCTTCTTAAGATATATGGTTGCGGTAACAAATCAAGGGTAAGCTCTTTGATCAGTCCTCCACCAGGAAAGTTGATGACCGTTGTCATTATAAACTTCTTATACTTACCGGCGTTCTTTTTATATTGTTTGCACTTCTCTTTTCCTGCATCGACAGAAAAATTAACCATTAGTCCAGATGGATACAATTCAAGAGCATTTAATCGTGCAGCGCTAAAATGCTGATGCTCCTAATTCAGATAGGAAGTTATTTTACACGCCGAAATAGGTATCACGCTCCAAGCATGGAGTTGTTTTGCTTTGGTTACCAACAACGTCGCCGTTCAAGCTTCGAAAGATTGGGTCAATTGCTGGTTGCCATTTTCAGAAATGATTGCTTGTGTGCTTAATGATGAACCATGCAAATGATTTGTACAACTGGGGCTATTGTCCAGGAGCGGAACCCACAATTTCTGAAATGAGTTTTTGTCCGTCTCCAAATGGCATATGCAGAGCGCTTGTTTTGGATTGCCGCTAACGGATAAGGTGTTGCTGTTAGTGCAGGCATTCATCGCACCGCAGTTGAGCCTTTGTTTTGGTGATTAACAATGGTTTTCAGCACAAAGCCTGCATTGCAGCAACACCTTGCTAGCGGTTTAGGCTTTCCATAGCAGTGTCAGTCTCATAATTTAATAGTTCGGTATATGGATCACCTTTCAAGTGGAGTAGAAGTGCAAATGCTGGTTCTGTTTTAATGCCTTTGCGTTTCAATTCTATTACTTCCTTGCGAAAGCCTTCCCCTTTTTGCTGTAGCAATCTATGCTCAATTAGCATGTGCCTATAAGCAAGCTGCTGTCGGGTGGGAATGTCTTGTCCAAAAACTTCGATTTCAAAGCGCTCCACTCTAAAGCTGGCAACGATTGCATTTGTGCCTTGCCCCAAGTGTTCTGACAGCTTGAAACCGTCATTTCTCTGAAAGAGTTTCCTGAGTGTCTCAGAAAACTGCTTTAGGTCGTAGACGTAACATATAATGTCAATGTCGCTATCCTCAGTATCGACATTTATGGGTATAGTTCCTACAAGTATCGGTTCAAAGATTGACAGCGATGACATTATACTGTGTTTGGTCAACAACCGATAAACCTGTTGCTGCTTTGTATTGCCATGCTTTAGATAGTCTATATTATCAAATTCCATTTGAAATCTTGAGTCTGCCTTACCGCTAACGGTAAAGCATTGCTGTAAGGTGTGGCATTAGCGGCAATGCCATTCAGTAAAGATATTTAGCTGCCGTGCTATTCGTCAGCCTAATAGAATTACGTCACCCCACTTGCAGCAATGCACTGCTAGTAGCCGAAACGTTGTCACTCAGGCCTTTTGTTTTCAGTTTTGATGTTTGCTTTGATTACTACTCCAAATGGTTTGTCTTTAATGTCATAGTCGCTCCTTAACCTTGTCTTGTCAATCACTTGCAATTCTATAAAACTCTTGTCATTAATACCAGAAAGATCGCCTTCAAAATTTGTCTTTAACACTTTTCCATTCAAAATGTACAAAACGGAACTGTCACTCTCAGGTGTGGGAACTGCTTTGAGGTAATCGGCAGATTTGGCTTTAAAGAAGTTCCAATATTTATTCCTTGCAAACCTTTTTGTTTCAATATAAACAGCGCCGTCTTTTCCTTGTGGCCCTACAAGTTTTATGGCATTTGTGTCTTTATAGACTGTTACTGCTGCAATGTCTGTTGGTTGATAATTTTGCAACTCAACCATTGTCACATTTACGCTGTCGATAAAAAACACAGGGTCGTCAAACAACTTTTTGAACTTATTGTTGGCTCGGTTGAAGATGCTATAACAAGAGATCTTTATGTCAATTGCTTCTACAGGTTTTTCAGCATAATAGGCTTCGTCAACCGGGTATTGTGGCTTTTTATTTGGGTCTATTTTGACAAAAAATGAAATAGTATCATTGCCAACATTCCAAAAAGTTGAGCATCCCCTTGAACCCCACTTTTCTGATAATTCGGGATATGTTCTAAACACTTCTTTTACTGGCAGGTTATGCAAGTCAATTGGTGTTCCATCCGGTAAGTTGCCTTTAAAACCTTTAGTCAGTCGAATTTTGCTAATGTAGTCTGTGGTTTGATCTTTTTGAAATATGATGCCAGGGTATTTTTCCGAAGAATAGCCTTTGCCATTTTCAAAACGTGCATCTTGTCCGTAGCAATTCTTTGGTAAGTCCATTTCCTCTACCTCAACTGCCTTTAGGTCGCTAGTTAACTTCTGTAAATCTGCAAGCGATGTCTGGCAAAGGCAAAAGCCTGAAACAGTTATTTTCTCAGCCAGAGATGTGTCAACCAGTGCGACTTGTGAACTTGTTTGAGCCTGTCCAGCCAGGTAGAGGAAAAGCGAAAAAAGAAAAGCAGTTATGAACTTCATGGGGCTTTTGTTATGGCCACTAACGTTTACCGGTTTTAAGCAGCAGCGGCAATGTATGTTCTTCGGCCTCACTACTGCATTAAAGCTGAAGATATCTTGTTGAGCCTTTGTAGTCAAGCCACGGTTGCTTAAAGCCGCTGTTGTGTGCTATCAAGTTACGTTAAAGCAAAATTCCTTTACTCTTGGAAAACTTTCTTTTTTGTCTCAATAATATTCTCAAATCCCTCTTGTTGCGGTTTACTTCCTTTTTTACGAACGTAATAATGGGTTAAAAGGAGGGCAACCACCAAAATTAAAATTTGCATTACTATCCCTATGGTATCGGGTGATGCTATCTGTCCATCTGTCGAACTATTCGTTTGGTTGAGTGTCCAAAATGCTCCAGAAGCTCCTCTCATGCCAGTCAGGGGCTGCAAAATGTTAAGCGCCAGATGGATGCCAAAGGGTAATGCAATGCCGCCTGACCATACGGCTGCCAGTCCAAAAACAAAAGCATATATACCAGGACCCAGGAAAGATCCGCCCACACTTTGACCACCAGCTACGTGGTAAAGTGCAAAAACAGTTGCTACAATTACTTGCGCAGTCCAGAGGCCAAATCGACCCTGCAACCTTTGGAAAGGATAAGCCCTAAAGCCTATTTCTTCCATAAGGGAAAGCGGGAAAAAGGCAAAATAACCCACCAGTGCCGCCGCTTCAATGGGCTGCGGATTCCGCTGAATGTGAAGGGGTGTCAAAAGCACTAATGAGAGTAAAATAACACCAAAGATGGCACCGCCAATGAAAAGCCCTAACAAGAAGCGGATGATGGTGCCAGACTGCCAAACCAAACCAATGTCCGTAAAAGAGCGTTTCTCAAATACAAGGACTAGCCAAGTTAGAAAAAGTGCAGACAGGGTTCCAAACAGCCCAAACATGAACCTTTGCCAGGGAATTGGAAATATTGGCGTGACCGGACCTGAAAGGAAAAACATAAGCAGCAGCAGAGCCCAGAATACAACACAACGCATGACGATGTTTGTTCTTGAAGCAAGATGGGAAAGGGAGTATGGTTTCAATACTTTGGATTTGTGTCAGCAAACGTATTCAACATGTATAAAATTACTCCTTAGGGGACCAATGCAGCGATAGCATACAACGGTAAACGGGTTGGTGAAGGCAGGGAATTTATACTCGTCTGCCCTGCTTTTACAAACCTGCTGTTGTAGGCTGCCTTTGCTTTTCGGATTGATGTTTCTTAAAGGGTCTTGGGTAGAAAGCATAAATCGGAAATGCAATGCAGCCAAGGCCTATCAGCAACAGGAATGCTGTCACCGGCCGGTGTTTAAAACGAACCGCCTGAAAATCCAAAACTGTTTCCATCTCCGTGTCTATTTGGAAAACTTGTGGCTCCCAAAAATCTAATTCTGACTTTTTCACCCAGACTGTCACTGACCCTGCTCGAGTAAGCTTGCTTTTTATGACTTCATACTCCTCTTTTCTGTAGTCGCTCCCAATGTTTTCCACCAAAGCAAATTTCTTTTTGTGCTCATTTAAATAAAATATAAGTGCAGCTTTTTGGCTCTTTGCTTCATATCCAATTTTGCTTGTGCTACCCACACTTGTTACGTAAGTGTCGCAGCTTCGAAGAGTTCCATTCAAAGGAATTAGTGAACTTTTTGGTGTCAAGATAGTACTCAGTTGTTGAACAGCGAATACAAGCAACATAACCCCAATCGAGAAGAAAGTTATTAAACGTACCCGTACAAAGCTGCTACTTGTATTGAATGTCATGTGCCGGTTGTTGCTAGCGTTAAAGCATTGCTTTCGGGTGTGGCATTGGCGGCAATGCAGTTTAATCAAGATAATCAGATGCCGTGTTATTCTGTAGCTTCATAGAATTACGTCGCCGCGCCACACTTGCAGCGATGCACTGTTATATGCCGTTTTGTACTTCTTTCAAATATTGAACAATGTTTTCCATTGTCTGCTCTTGTTGCTGATCCAAGGATATGTCTGGACTGTCATCCATCAATAGTTTGCCTAAATATCCAAATTGTGAATGGTTGCCGCCCTTAATTAAAACCAACTTTGAATTTTTAGGAAGCTTGTTTTTGTTTTCCATTACTTCTGGTACGCTGGCTAATCCGTCCTTATCAGCATACAGTTTTAGTGTTGAAATAGTGAGGTCAGAAAGGTTAATGTCTCTTGGATGTGAAGTCCCCATTAAAAATAGCCCTCTAAATAAAGTCGGATTATCGTAAACCAGTTGTGCTGCCATCTTCCCTCCTTGAGAATGTCCTCCAATCACATAATTTCCATTTTCCAAGTTGAATAGCGTCAGTATTTTTTTGTAATCGTATTGAGGAAGTCGCCAGTCCATTTTTATTAAATGACAAGTAAATCCATTTTCAGCCATTTTCCGGCAAAGCGGTGCATAAGCTTTTGGATCTGTCAAACCGCCCTGAAGGAAAATAACATTTAAATTATCTCCGAAAGTGTTTGCCTGAAATGTTATTAAGTCCTTTGACTTAGTTACGGTTACCAGGTCAGAATTATCAAATGTATCTTTTGGTAAATTGCTCGATTGAAAAGTGGTCCAATTCCATCCAAAAAAAATGATGACGAAGCTGAACCAGATTGTTTTGAAAATCTTTCGTTTACTCCATTTTTTCATAAGCTATCTGTAAACATCAAAACTCCAATCACCAATGATATGAGGACTATTCCGAGGATAACCAAAACCTTATTTTTGTCTTTTGATTTTGAAAAATGTTCTCCTAACATATTTTATCGAATTGAAAAGCTTGTCGCTATTCCCCTTTCATGCAAGGCTCCCTAAAATGGCAGCCAACCGAACGGAGCTTTATGCAGCAGGGATATTTGTGTTTTGCTGCTTCATTTGTGTTCCAATTGTAAAATAGTAATTCTTTTGTTCAGCACATGCATTTCAGCCCCCGTTGCAAAAAGCTCGTGTTGTGGGCAGCCAGTCAGGAAGCATGCTTGACGGATAAAACAGCTTCGGCATATTCTATTCTTCCCTCATCCATGAGTTTGCGTAAAAGCGATTGTACTGGCTCATAATCGACTGCGGCTGGCACTTCTGCCACAAAGTATCGTTCATTTAGGCCTTCTGATATGCAACCAAATGCAGATAATTGTTCCCGTAGTTCTGTTGTACCATACGGTTCTTGTATGAGAACAACCTGGATGACAGAATTTCCTGATTGTTGTTTTACTTCCCGAAACGTGAGCATTTCTTCGTCCTCGTCATATTCTGCACAGAAGACATCATCAGGAGCAATGTCAGGGCCATAAAACGGAATGGAGTCTAACTGATACAGTCCATTCGCCGTGTCAACCGGCAGAGCCCACATAGTCTCTACAGTTTCTTCTTCCAGAATGTTGCTATAATAACGGAAAAGCACTTTGACGTGAGATCCTTCTTCTTGCATCTTCAGAGTGGTATTGGGTTGTTCCTAACGTTAAGGTATTTCTGTAGTTGCGGAAGTCCGTGTTCCGTCAGCTTAAATTTATTGATAAAGTTCAATATTGCTCAATCGTTGAGCATTTATTCTTCTGCCACTATTGCAGAAATACCATGTTACCTGCAGTCTTTTATATTTACAACCGCACATCACTCATTTTTTCTGCCTATTTCTTTAATCGCATGGTTAGTCCCTTATAATACATTGTTGCTGCATTATGTTTAAACAAACCCAGATAACCTGAATACTCATTCCCTCAAACAAAAAATCACAGGTCAATCGACCTGTGATTATCGATAATTGAAATCTTATGCCAGACTTTGTCCTATCAGCAGGTGGGTGCTTAGTACAACCCTGTTCCAAAGATTGATGGTAATAACGGCCGTTATAATATCTGCAAGTTGAGTTTCGCTGAAAAATAGCAAGGCGTTTGTATACGTGTCGTCTGATAATCCACTTTGATGGATTAAAGTTATCTCTTCCGTTATTGCCAACACTACTTTTTCTTCTTCTGTAAAAAGACCTTCGGCTTCACGCCAGGCATTCAACAAAAAAATACGCTGGGCCGTTTCGCCATTTTTAATGGCGTCTTGCGTATGAATGTTGATACAATAGGCACACCCGTTGATTTGTGAAGCACGAATTTTAATAAGTTCTTTGGTGGTTTTGGATATAGAACACTGTGAAAGATAGGTTTCTAAACCAATCATTGCTCTTAGCGCATTGGGAGCTGCTGCTTTAATGTTGAATCGTTTTTGCATTGCCTAATTCTTTTAAAATTGTTCAATGCAAAGCTGGCAAATGAGAAAACGAAAAATCTTAAACTGGTTTAAGAAATACGCTTCTTACGGATTTCGCTTAAATATTCGGGTGTGAATCCCAAATAGGAAGCGAGTAAGTACTGGGGAATACGTTGTGCAAATTCGGGATACCTTTCAATCGATTGATAATAGAACTCTTCTTTGGAAAGGGAGTAAAGATATTTAATACGCATTTGGGCTGCGGCGTAAGCCCGCTGGTAAACAAAACGGAAATAGCGTTCCATTACCGGAAATGCTTTTACAAGTTTTTCCTGATTGTCTTGTGTGATACAAATTATCTTAGATTTTTCTACCGCCTGGATATAAAATTGGGAAGGAATCTTGTGTTCGTAAGCAATGTTGTCGGTCATCCACCAAGTTTCTATGGCAAATTCGGTGGTTTGTTCAATACCTTTTTCATTGATGTAAAACTTTCGCAGCAAGCCGTCCAATACAAAATAATGGTATCTGCAAATTTGTCCTTCCTCTAACAGGTTTTCTTTTTTTGCTGCATTTTTGATGTCAAAGAATTTTTGAATTTCATCAAATTCATCGTTATAAACTTCTGCGAATTTGCCTATATGTTTTTTAAAAGTATCCAACATTTGGGCCTTTTGAGTGTCGGTTGTAAGGTGGCAGGTAACGGAAAACAGGTTTGCGACGTGGTGGCATTCTGTGTTCCTTCAGCTTAAATTTAGTACTAAAGTTGAATAAGGCTCATTAGTATACCGCATGTTCTTCAAGCCGCTATTGTAGCAAACTGCTGTTGTATGCCGTCGAGTATTAGTTAGATTTTTAATTTTATTTACTCCTTGCCATTAAATATGGATAGCTTCAACTCAGGAACTTTCACGGTCAGAAATATTGATCTCTGTCAATTCAAATTCCATCCTATTGCCTGAATTTGGATTTGAACTCATAATCAATCTTGTCCTCCCGTTTATGCTTACTATTTCAATGGTGGTTGGGACCTGTTTTTCTCCACGCTCCATCACTGTCTTATAACTTGTTTTTCCATCTTGTAAATAATTAGTCCATTCACAGACAATTATTTCGAGAATCTTTGCTTCTAGGTTTTGTGTTTGTCTATTTGCGGACAAGGTCATAACCAATCTGTCTTTATCAATTGTAAAAGTTCCTTCCAATGATATTTCTTCACTAAAATCATTGTTTTTAATCTCCGTAGCTTTGTAACTCTTGAATGTTAGTTTTTGGTCGCATTGTCCATAAATAGGGTAGCAAAAGATAAGGATAGTAGTAATTAGCAGTAGTTTCTTCATTTGTTGCTTTTCTCTTTAGTAAATGTAAAATGGCATACAACGTTGAAGCATTGCTGTCAGGTGTGGCATTGGTAGCACTGCTGTTGAGGAAAGATAATCAGATGCCGTGTTATTCGTCAGCCTAATAGTAGCATGTCCGCCACGCTTGCAGCAATGCACTGTTGGTGGCTGGGCTTTATCAAGCAACAGGATTGAAACGGTTAAACGACTGCCAATACTTATCCTTGTAAATGTCATATGAAATTTCAAGTTGTCCTGCATACCTCTTTTGAACTTCAAATAGAACTTTTGAAGGTTTCCTGAAATCACTGCAAGCAAAGTAAATCTCCCTCACATTTTTCGCCGTTTGTCTGCCAACGTTTAAGGAGCCATCGAAGTCCTTGAGTTCTGTCATGATTTGCTCTTCAACTTCGTCAAGCAGTTTATAGGTGTCTTCTCCAGGCATTCCATTATTGTTGCTACCATCATAAGGAATTTCGACCGACAAAATCCAAGGGTGGGAAGCCTTGCTGTCCCACTGAAGCAAATCGGTATTGATGACAGCAATCAATGCATTACCACTTTCAAGTTCGGCTTCAAGAATAGAATACTCGTCATTCTCTGTATCATGTCTTACGCCTTCATTCTTTTCAATAAATTCTTTTTGCCGCCACCTCAAATAATCTTTTAGTTTCTCGATTGGGATTAACTCTTTCTCCGCCTCGTCTCCTCCGATAACGTTTAGATTATCTATGGATACAGCAAAATCCAATTCCCCAAGGTAGTTGTCAAGAAAAATGTAAACACCGTTGGTTATCGTTGAATTATTTTCTTCTGTATAATCATCATGAACAATGGTTATATCAATCTCGTCAGGGTAGTCGGAATGGTCATTTGCAAAAAAATGCAGATTTTCATCATTGAACTTGAAACCTGCCATTTCAATAGAAACGTCTTTGATGTCTAATGCAGGTTTAAGAGCTGTGAATTTCCAGCCTTCAATCTTTGGAGCAGCCTGAATGAGTTCTTCAACGAAAACTATGTTTTTAATAGTTCCGTCAGCAGTAATTACCAGTTCAGCGGTATTGTCGTCGTACATGCCTGTCAGATACCAAAAACCGTCCTTCAGTTCATTGAGCTTAGGAGAAAGTTTATCGAAGAAATCCTTTTCGACATTTCCTTGTCCTTTTACGACTTTATGAAATGTCTTTGCATTTCTCTCAAACCAGTTCCAGAAATCGCTATACGAAAAAATGGGTTCGTCCTTTGTCTTGAAGATGCTTTTTAGAAAACTCATAGTTAGTTTGTTGCTGTCGTAATTGGCGGAGTGTCTCACTTAGCCTTGCCATCAACGGTAAACGGCTTTACGCAGTGCGGGGATTCCGCGATCCTTCAGCCACACTAATGTAATGAAGAAGCACAAAGCAGCAAAGCCTAACCCTTGTTCTTCAGCCCGCATTGCGAAAAACCGCTGTTAGCAGCCGGCCTACTCGTTCTTAACTATCGCATGTAATTCTTCTTGGCGCTTATGCAGATCTTCCTGTCCCATTTCATTCAAGTCAACAACTATAGAACCTGAAATGGTGTCCTGCAAAGCCCTGCGCTTTTTGGTCAAGAACATTGTCGCCAGTTCAACTGCAAACCAGATGTTTATTGGCGAACGAACTTTCCTTTCAAAAATGGATTCACTCAACTCTTTGTCCAGTGCCTGGTAGTTGTAAACCTTAGCTATAAAGTACAGAACTCCAATTGTTGTCGCGGCAAACCAGATAGCTTCCCTATAAAATGCTCTTTTGTAACCGATAGTGCTTTTCTCGTCGATCCGAAGCAACTTTATACCCATGAGGTATTTACCAATTGTTTGTCCATACTTGCCATGGCCGATTACGAGGTATAGTGTCCAGCAAATTATATAGGCGAAGATCAAGACAAGAAATGAAGCTTGATCGATTGAAAAGTCCAGGTGGGTAATTAAAAGCGCAAATGGCAGAAACACAAATCCATCAATAAATCCAGCTAATAATCGCTTTTCGAAGTTGTTGTATTTGGGATGTAGTGTCATGGCTTAGTTTTGGCTGCTAACACGCTAATATACGCAGCCGTATTTATGTTCTAGCCTTACAAATTATTGACTATTATCATTTCCCTACTGCGCAATTTTTATTGTGCATTGCAGCAAGCCTTTTGCTAGCCCCAAAGATTTGCATATTTCACCTAAAAGAGCTGCCAGCAACCGTTCTATCACAGTAGAAGCGCCATCAAACCTGTACGCTATTCGATTATCACCTATTTTCATATACTTAAACCTTAACGATTTTCAGTTGGAAACGATACAGCAAACCGGGCACTACCCTTTTTTGCAGGGTGGCGGTGAAATGGGCGCACTTATCCGAAACTATGATTGGCTGCAAACAAACCTCGGCACTCCCGACCAGTGGCCCCATACACTGCAGGTTTCCCTTGCCAATGCTTTACACTCAGGTTTCCCCACATTTTTGTTCTGGGGCGAAAACCTGACCTGTTTTTATAACGATGCCTTTCGCCGGAGCCTTGGCGCAGCGGGCAGCCACCCTGCCATTGGAAAAGGGGGCAAAACCATTTGGGCCGAGGCATGGGATCTTATCGGTCCGCTTATTCAAACAGTACTGGAAACCGGGAAGCCGGTATGGCGCGAAAATCAGCTGATCCCTTTTAACCGCAATGGCCGCATCGAAGAAACATACTGGACCTTCAGCTTCACCGCCCTGGTACACAACGGGCTTGCGGGCGGGGTGCTGGCAACCTGTTTGGAAACCACCCACACTGTGCTGGCACAGGAACAACTGGAGCAAAGACAGGAGGAGCTGCATTTTGCACTTGAGGCCGGCCACCAGGGATCGTGGCAACTGGATTTAACCACCTATGAACTAAAGGCCTCCGGCATCTGTAAACAAATCTTTGGCCAGTCGCTCGACCAGCCGTTTAGCTATGATACCCTCCGAAAGCTTATTCATCCCGACGACCAGCAGCGACAACAGGAGGCAGTGATGCATTCCATCAATACCGGGGCAGCTTACGATATAGATTACCGGGTCATCTGGCCCGATGGCTCCCTACACTGGGTAAATATAAGGGGCCAGGTACGCTACAACCGCAACAACGTACCCGAATCAATGGTGGGTGCTTCGCGAGATATTTCGGAAAGAAAAGAAGCGGAATACAAATTGCAGAAAAGCGAGGCCCGCTTTCGCAATATGATTGAGCAGGCACCGGTGGCCATTGCCCTTACCCGCGGCAAAGAACTGATCATTGAAAGCATCAACCAGCCGATGCTTCAGTTGATACATAAACAAAGCAAGCAGGAAGTGCTGGGCAAAAGCCTCGGCGCCGTTTTACCCGAACTGGTGAGCCAACCGGTGTATGATGTGTTGCAGCAGGTGCTGCAAACAGGCGCAACCTTTAAGGGCACGGAGCTGGAGGTGGAACTTGCACGGGATGGCGTTTTGCAACGCCGTTATTTCAACGTTACCTACAGCCGTGTGGTGGAACAGGATGGAAGCTTTTCCGTACTGCACATGTCGGCCGATATTACCGAGCAGGTAGTGGCAAAAAGAAAAACAGAGCAAAGCGAGGCCAAGCTTCGTTCCATCCTGAACTCTGCTCCTACGGCCATGGGCGTCTTTGTTGGTCCCGATCTTATTATTGAAAATCCCAACCAGCTTTTGATCGAGATCATGGCAGCCGGGCCCGATATTGAAGGCAAATCGTTTCGCAAGCTTCTTGTCGGCCTGGTAGTGGACCACCAGGAATTTATTGCCCTGATCGATGGCGTTCGCACCACAGGAAAACCCTTTAATGCGCAGGAAGTACCCGTATTTTTCCAGGCAGAACAAAGGTCGCGCTACTTCAACATCAGCTTTATTCCGTTATGCAACGAAAGCGGGGCGGTGTATGCAGTGCTGGATGTAAGTGTGGACGTGACCGAACAGGTGCTTACCCGTAAAAAGATCGAAGAAAGCGAAGGCCGGTTCCGGCTGCTGGCCGATGCATCGCCCAACCTTATATGGATGCTGAACGCCGACGGCTCTTATGCATATGTGAACAAAACAACCCTTCAATTTTTAAACGCCACGCAGGAGCAGATAGCGGCGGTTGGATGGGAAGCTTTCCAGCATCCCGATGACCTGCCTGCTGCTACCGGGGCCATCGTAAAAGCGGTGCAACACCTGGAGCCATACCACCTGGAGCACCGCCTCCGGTACAGGGATGGACAATTCCGCTGGGTGTTGTCGCAGGCCCTGCCCGCATACGATGCCAACGGGGTTGTATTTGCCTATGTGGGCTCCAGCATCGATATACACGAAACAAAAAAAAACCGGCAGGACCTGCAAACGGCACTGGAGCAAATACGTCTTTCCAAGGAAGCAGCAGAACTGGGCACCTTCGATATGGACCTGGAAGAAGGCACCATGCATTGGGACGAACGATGCCGCATCCTGTTCGGCATTTCGCACAACGAGCCGGTAACATTTGAAGATGATTTTTTGCGCGGCCTCCACCCCGATGACCGGGAACGCATCCTGGCGGTAGTTAAAACCTGTTTTGACAAGTCGGCCAGCAATGGCGACTATGATGTAGAGTACCGCACCATTGGCGCCGAAGACGGCACCGAGCGGTGGGTGCGTGCCAAAGGCAAGGTTTATTTCAACAGCAACGACAAGGCGGTTCGCTTTGTGGGTTCCGTGCTCGATATTTCCCCGCAGGTAGATGCCCGCCGCAGGGTAGAAAGCCTTGTGGCGCAGCGCACAAAAGAACTGGGAGCAGCCAACCAAACACTGTCCACCCTGAACCAGGAGTTGCAGCGTTCCAATCAAAACCTCGAAGAGTTTGCCCATGCCGCTTCCCACGACCTGAAAGAACCCATCCGCAAGATCCACTATTTCACACACCAGTTAAGAGAACAGTTAAGCGGTCAGCTGCAGGAAGCAGAACTGCGGTCGTTTAGCCGCATTGAAAACGCTACGCAGCGTATGGGCAACCTTATTGACGACCTGCTGCTGTACTCGCATGTAAGCCAGCGGCCACACGAAACCGAAGCGGTTGACCTGAACGAAAAAGTGCAGCGTGTTCTGGAAGACCTGGAGTTGGACATCGAAGAAAAAAAAGCGGATATACAGGTAGGAAAACTGCCCGTGGTTCAAGGGTACCGCAGGCAACTGCAGCAGCTTTTTCAAAACCTGCTGAGCAACGCAATCAAATACAGCAAGGCCGATGTACCACCACAGGTAACCATTACAGCCGAACCCCTGGAAAAAGACGGCAGGCTGTACCAGGCCATAAAAATCAAAGACAATGGCATAGGCTTCGAGCCGATGTATGCCGATAAAATCTTCCAGATGTTTGCCCGCCTGCATGGGAAGGCCGAATACAGCGGTACCGGCGTGGGCTTATCCATTGTAAAAAAAGTGGTAGAAAACCACAATGGCTTTATTGAAGTGGAAAGTGAACCCGGCGAAGGATCCACGTTTCAAATTGTGCTGCCTGTTTCCCAGTAAAACTTGCAAGGGCCTATAAAAAACTAACGGGTTAAACACCCACAGCGCTGTTTATTGCTAAACAAAGTTCTGTTGCTGTTTGCCACAATAGCACAAATGCCTCACCAGGGAACGGCCCCCGCAATCATGCCGTTATTGATTGCGGGGCATTTTTTTTTGCCTTTTTTTAGCGGGAGCAAAAAAGTAAAAGCACAATAGAAAACCAGGCACACTATAAAGCATGTTGCTAGGTATCTATAGAGCATTTAAGATTTAAATAGTAAGGTGCAAATGGATTTTCAATTTGCCACTTCTTGATAAAGCAATCTGCGAAAAGTCCATTGCTACAAATAAGGAATGCCGAACCAGCTAGTGGTTCGGCATTCCTTATTTTATGTTCAGCGTCGGGTCTATTTTAGTTACAGCCTGCAGTAGTGTTGCAGGTTATAATACCCTATCATCAAGCACCTTGTTTTCAGTACAGCCCCTGCGCAGCAGGTTAAAAACTATACCGCACACCAACCTGCGCCTGGAACGGGGTGCCGCCAAAGGGCGATATGCCTGAGGTGGTATTTACCCGGTAACCAAACGTTTCGGAAGATGCATCAAAGGAGGTGATGTTGTAGATGTTTTGCTTGCCCAGGTTTTTGCTTACCCCCCATTTTTTGTTGAAGGTGTTGGCAACGTTGAACAGGTCAACGGAAAGCTCCACACCATGGTTTTTGCGGAGCATTACCTTTTTGGCCAGCCGCAGGTCAAACACGCCATAGAAGCCGTTTTCACCACCATTCCGTTCTGCAATCTTTCCAAAGCTGCGGGTCAGGTAGTCTTTGAATTTACCATCCACATCCGGGTTGGCCAGGATGGCATTGATGCCTTCGGCAATATATTTGGGCGTAGCCAAACTGGTAGGGTCGTAGATGTATGCCAGGTCATTGGAGTTTACAAAATCCCCGTTCATGTTACCGGCCACCGCCAGCGAATACCGTGTGCCGCCAATACCCGAAAAGCGCATTCCTATGGTAATGCCATGGATGCTGGGCGCATTGGCATACACCACCACCTTGCTCCGGAAATGGTTATCGGCATAAGCCATGCGGCTCAGGTCGCGGGGGTCGTCTTTTACCATCAGGCTTAGTGTGGCCGTGTTGGCTACGTTGCCATTGTAGGAAGTATTGTCCCTGCTTTCGCTCCAGGTGTACGATGCGGTGATCTGCCCATCGCGGTAATACCGGTAGGTACCATCCACCACCAGGGCCACCTGGTTCTTTTTGCCTTCGCTGTTAAGCTCCAGCACCCGGCCCAGTGTGGCCGTCTTGCGGCTGGCCACCCAGTTGGCGGCACCATTGCGGGCATTAATGGTGGCAGCAGGTACATATACACCGCGATTTGCTTCCTGCTCGATCCTGAAATAAGGCTGGTCCACCATGTTGCGGTCTACATACATATAGTTGTTGCGGGCAAGGGTAGCATAGCCACTGATGCCCAACCGCAGCCGGTCGCTAAATAGGTGATTATAAGTAAGGCTTGCCTTATACACCGTAGGCACTTTTACGTCCTTGCTGTTGGTGTTGATGGTGATCAGTTTTTCCACACCGGGTATATCGAACAGTTCCTTGCCCGGTGCCGTGGAAGGATCCTGGCGATAGCCCGCAAAATCAGGTGTGGGCAGGTTGGTGGTCATATCCACAGCAGCCACTTTGGTGCCATCAAACAAAATATTGTTGATCATGGAATATGGGTTCAGGTTGGAGCCGAATACGCCTGCCCCAAAGCGGATAAAATCCGTTTTCCGTTCTGCTACATCCCACATCAATTCAAAGCGGGGCTGCACCTGCAGCGTTTGTATCTTGTTGTTGGTAGCAATGCCCAGTTCCTTATCGGCTACGGGGTTGTAATTGGCACCATTCAGGTACTGTGTATTGTCCAAACGGATGCCGGCAAGCAGGTTGAACCCGCGGCCCAATCTTGTCTCCATTTGCGCATAAGCTCCAGCGGCCAACTGGTGCAGTTTGGTCGAGGGGTCGTCAACAATGGCGATCTCACGTGCATAGCGGTAAGGCATCCCCTTTTCAAAATTGTCTAACCCCGTAAAAAAGAAGCGGCCATTCATTTCACTGCCGTACACGTTGTGCATCTTGTTGTACATCATATCCACACCAAAGGTGTATTTCACCTTATCGGTATTGAGGTACAAATTATTCACCACCTGGTACACGGTTCCTTTAAACCATTCGGGTGAAAAACGCTGGCCGCCGATCTGGATGGAAGTAGTGTAGTTGGCGCCATTGGCTCCGGCAGAAGTAACGTTTTCCACGATGGCCCTGGGAATGCCGGCAGCAGGCAGCTCGGGGCTGGGAATAACGAATTCGTGCTGCAAAAACTGTTGCGCCTTAAACTCGTTGGTGAGCCTGGAACTGATGCCGGTGCGCAGCGATACAATAAAGCTGTTGTTCATTTTCTTCCGGTCGATCCAGGATTCCAGTGCATTGATGCCCGAGTTGTCGCCTTCCGAAAGGTTGTCCTTTTCCGTTACATAGTTGTTGCGGATGCTCAGCAGGTTTTTGCTGTTCAACTGCCAGTCTACACGGCCAAAAAAGGCATCGGTGCTCCTGCGTTTATCAAACGATCCAAACTGTTGCTTGTCCGAAACGCCATACCCTTTTCTGGCAATATCTGTAAAGCGGTCCAGTGTTTCCCTTGTTACCCGGAACGCAGCTTCGTCTGCAGCCGACCGGATGTCGGCAATGATCAGTGGCCTTGAATCCTGCTGGTGGTCCCACACCAGAAAAAAGTGTGCTTTGTCTTTAACAATCGGGCCGCCGATGGAGGCACCGTATTGTGCGGTGGAAAAAGGCTGGTTGCGTTTGTTACCCCGGGTGTCGTAAGAGCTGGACAACTTGTTGTGCCGCAAAAACCCAAAGGCGCTGCCCGAAAAAGTATTGGTTCCCGATTTGGTAACCGTACTGATGGTGCCACCACCTGCACGGCCTTCGGTAACATCATACTCGTTGTTCACCACTTTAAACTCGCGGATGGCTTCCATGGAAATTGAATAAGCACCGGAAGTGTTGCCGCCGGCAATGGTTCCGCGGGCCGACATGCCATCGATGGTAAAGTTGGTGGATGATTGCAACTGGCCGCCGATGCTGGTGCCATTGGCCACCGGCGACAGATCAATCAGGCTGGTAAAGTTGCGGCCATTCACAGGCAGCGTATTCAGGTCTTTCGGCGAAATGGTGGTGGCGGCACCCACATTGGCAATGCTGCGCCGCAAGGTATTGGTAGTAACCACCACTTCCGTCAGGGCGCCATCGTTTTTGATCAATTGAAAATTAAGTTCCAACCGGTCGCCCTGGTTGAGGGCGATGTTGGTTTTCTTTTCCGTTTTGTACCCCACAAAAGATGCAGTAATGGAATAAGGCGAACCAAGGGGCAACTGGTTAAAAATATAGCCGCCATCCTTGTTGGTTACTGCAGAAGCAGTAAAGCCCGTTGACTCGTTGCGAACAAAAATAGTGGCGCCCTGCACGGGGCCTTCAACATGCGCCACAGTACCCAGCACAACGGCCTGCGTAGCATTTTGGCCCCAACAAAAAATGCTGTTCAGGAGCAGCAGCAATAACAGTGTAGCAGAAAACTTCAGTTTCATTTTAATGATTATTGGTAAAGTATAGCGGATGAAGCATGAGGGGTGGAAAGGTTGACAACATTAACTATTGTGCAGCCTGTGCTGCCGCACATACGGCTTTTGATACCGCTTCAGAAATAGTTAGGTTAGCCTGCTTTATTTCACGCCGTAAAATGAATGATTGTATGTAACCTTAAAATGAAGTTAAAATGACCAGTATATTAAGTTTGAGCCTGCGCAGTGCAGCGCTATTAAAGCCTGCGTAAAAGTTGGGAGCTAACTTTTTTGCATGTGTTGCGCCAGCCTGTATACAGGCCGTTCTGCCAGCAAACAGCAGCAGGCATCAGTTGCAAGCAGCATACTATTGCTGTTAAAAAAAATAAATAACTGGGCTAGTGGGCTTAGTAAGGGCATAAAGTTTAAGTATACCATTTTTAGGCTCTTTGCCTTATTGATACAAAGCGGTTACCCGTAATAGTTATACATAATTCTGAACACATTTAAATTCATGGAAAAAGCAATAGTGGTAGTATAAAACTTTTTGCCGCACAGGGTTGGGCTACGCCCAACATTTTCCCCTATCCATTTGGGGCTACCAACAGGTATGGGCTTCGCCCATTTCATTCAGGTATAGGGACATCCTTTTGCTCTATCAACCACACAATACTTAACCAATGACCCACCACACATTTCAAACAGATCACACCTTTTTAACAGCCATAAAAAAACCTCTGTAAAAACAGAGGTTGTACCTAAAAAAATAATGATGCTATAAACCAGCAGGGTAATGCATTTAGTTTTATTACAAAGGTTCACCCCCTGCAACCAATAGGTAATGGCCAAGGGCTATTGCGTTTCTTTTGCCACTGCTTAGTCCTCTTCATCTTCCTTTTCTACCGGCAGCACAAAAGCAGCCCTGCGCGGACCCGGAAAAGGCTTGTCGCCTTTAAGGCCATGCCACAACACCCAGTTGAACAGGAGGTCGTTGTTGGCGTCTTCCTTTGCAAAGTCGAATCCTTCGCTGCGGCGTTGCCATTCATTCTTTGCTGTGTTCCTTTCCTCCAGGCTTACTTGTGGCACAATGGCCCGAAAAGCAGACGCCCTTGCTACTGTATCAAAACAGCGCCACATGGGGGTGGCCGCAGCATCGTACTGGGTCATGGGTGGCAGGCCCAGGATCAGCTCCATGGTGCGCAAAACGGAAGTGGTGGTGTATGGGGTATGGTCTATAAAACCACGCTTAACAAAACCGCCCGCCAGGTATGCAGGGCTGCGGTGAGCATCCACATGGTCGGCGCCGTTTTGCGCGTCGTCTTCTATAATGAACACGGCAGTTTCATTCCAGATTGGACTTTGCGCCAGGTGTTCGATAAACATGCCTACCGCCAGGTCGTTATCGGCTACATGCGCAAAAGGGGTGGGCCGGTTCAGGCGCAGGCCTTCGGTGTGGTCGTTGCCAAAGCGTACGGTATTGAATTGCGGCACCGTTCCTTTTGCCAGCAGCGAATCAAACTCCCGTTCCCACTGGCGGTAGCGAAAGGTATCTTTGATGCTCATGTTATAACCCGGGAAATACGGGCAGAAATTGTTTTGCAGCACCGGGATGTTGGCCTTGCCGTCATCGGCAAACTCGCCATAACTGCGAAAGCTGACCCCATAGCGGCGGCACTGGTCCCAGATAAAGCCGCCTTTGTTATTGGCTATGGTACGTTCCCCTTCGCCACCATAGGTGCCCCCACGGCCGCCATAACTGGTGGGCCATGTTTTTTCGAGGTAGTCGGTTGCGTAGCCTCCCATGCTCCAATTGTGTCCATCGGCACTTACTTCGGCATCTACATAAAAATTATCGAGCAGCACAAAATCCGCTGCAAGTTTGTGTTGGTTGGGCGTGATGGTCCGGCCAAAAAGCAACAGCGAAGTATCGCCATTGCCACCCGGCATATCTGCCAGCACCTGGTCGTAGGTGCGGTTTTCTTTAACTACATAAAATACGTATTTGATCGGGCTTTTACCGCCGGGTTGTACCGGTATGGGATTATTGCCTGCCGGCCCTTCGGCTTTTGCTTCTTTTTCTTTCGAATAAGCGGCGTTGCGGTATGCAGCTTTTGTATAAGCTTTCAATTCCGCCTCTGTTGGGGGTTTAATGATGCTCATAGTTCCCTGGAAAAGGGCAGCAATATATTGCAGGTCCTTTGCAGGCCGGGTAGTACCGGCATGATGGATCACTTCCTCCCGGCCCCGCAACGGGTTGGGGCCAAAAGGATTTGCTGCGGACTGCAGGCCTTTGCCATTGGTAACCCAAACCCGGTTGTTGACCACCTTTACATTGGTAGGATACCAGCCTGTTGGAATAAACCCTTTGGGCCGGCTGGTACCTGGGTTGGATACATCAAATACAGCCAGGCAGTTATTATCGGCATTGGCCACATAAAGCGTTTTACCCGATGCATCCAGCGCCAAGCCATTGGTGGTAGACCCGCTGGGCGACTGTGCATACAAAGCTGCATCAAGGGTTTCCACCACCAGTCCGTTGCGCACATCAATTACCGAAACAGTATTGTCGTTGGCATTGCATACATACAGGTAGCGGCCGTTGGGCGCCAGGAGCAGCTCGTTGGGGTTGTCGCCCACCGCAATGCCCGGTTCAAACATTTGCTTTTGCGTATCGAAGGTGAGTACCTTGTCGCAGCCCCAGCAGGAGATATACAGCTTTTTGCCACCGGGTGCCAGCAGGCAGGTATAAGCTTCGGCTTCCAGGCCAAACTTGCGCAAAACCTGCTTTGATTTAAGGTCCACCAGGTAAAGGCTATTGTCTTCCTTGGTAACCACATACATCAGTCCGCGGCTTTCATCCAGCTGCAGGCCTGCGGGCCCGATCCTGTTGGGCCAGGGCTTGCCCAAAGAGATGCTGTCGGCCAGTACCAGCTGCCCGCCGGCAATGCGGTATTTCAGTATGCGGTTGTCGTGGCCGCCGGAGGCGTACAGCCCCTGTTCATCTTGTGTAAACTGCAAGCCGTACCACGATTTGGCAATGGTAATGGTATCGAGCAACTTGCCTGCCCGTGCATCCAGCAGTTGAATGCTTTGTACGCCCTGCCCGTTGTTGGTGACCGCGATATACTTACCGCTGCGGCTAACGGCCATGTTCAGGGGCAAATCGCCCAAGGGCAGCGTGGCGCCGGCAGGGGAAAGCTTCCAGCCATTGGGCAGTTGCACCGGCTGCGGCAAATTTTGGGCAACGGCGCAGAAGGCCAGAACGATCCCGCATACAAGAAATAAATGCTTCATAATGGTGAATGGTGAATGGTGAATATTTTTTTAGAGGCCTACCGATAACGAGCACCAGAGGCTGCGGCCCATGCCGTTGATGCCCGAGCCATGGGTGCGGTAATCTACGTTTGCCAGGTTGTTGAGTCCTGCATGGAAAGCAATGGCTTTATAGCGATAGCCCCCATAAAGATTGATTGCCTGCCAGCCCGGTGTGCCGCCTGCGGGTATGCGGTTGTCGTCTTTATCGCCTTTGGCCAGGCGATCCTGCCGGCTGGCAGCAAACAACTCAAAAGCGGCATGGAAGCCTCCTTTGCGGTATTGCAGCGCCATCCTGCCATTGAGGGGTGGCGTGCGGCGCAGCGGCTCGTCGCGGGTTTTGTTTTGCCCGTAGGCATATGCGGCGCCGGCCTGCAAGGATAGGTGCCGCAGCAACCGCAACCGCACCGAGGCCTCCGCTCCTGTTACGGAGGCTTCCTCTACATTTTCTTTTTGGTATACGTTGTAACCACCGATCACTTTGCCGGGTACCTGCACCCGGGCAATCAGGTGGCGCAGTTGCAGGTAGTAGGCCGATGCCTCCACCGATAATGCCGCACTGTTGTAGCGGTAACCAACCTCGGTATGTTTGGAACGTTCGGGCCGCAAATCTGCAGCAGGTACTTCGTACCGAAAATCAACAATGCCCAGCGTACCCATATCATCAACATTGGGTGCCCGGTAACCCGTGCTGAAATTGGCAAACAATACCTGGCGTGTACCGAGGCGGTACAACACACCGGCATTGTATACAAAAGAGGCAGGATGCAGTGCTACCTTTCCCAAAGTAGTGTCGGTAATGCTAATGTCGAAAACATTGTACCGCACACCCAGCTCGGCACCCCACTTTTTCCTGTTAAAATGATGCAGGGAAAAAAGGGAGTAATTGCCGTAGGTAGCGCCATCGGGATACAAACCACGCCTGGCAGTAGTGCCCCCGCTGGAAAGGTTTACATCCCTGCTGCTGCTGCCCACTTTGTCGTGGTACAGCTCCACCCCCGAATTGATGCGCCACCAGGGTTGAACAACAGATGCAAGATCAAGGGTTAAGCCGGCGGTTTGGATCCTGTCCTTTTCGTAGCGTTCGGTGGCAGCGCCGTTTTTTCGGCTGGCCCGTTCCTCTACCCCTTGCTGAAAAGATGCTGTTACCGAAAACTCCTGCGCCCATGCCTTTTCGGAGGGCAGTACCAGCCTTGCATAACTAAGGCTGCGCTGTTGCAATTGGGTGGTATTGCGGGCAAAATTTTCCAGTTGCACTTTGTGGTACACCGGCACGTCATTTTGCCGCACCCATTGGTGGGCCAGGGTAAGATGGGAGCGGCGGCCCAGCAGCATTTTTGCTTTCAGGTCAAATGCCCGTTCGCCATAGCCCGAAGGGCTTTGCCTGCTGGTGGTATCGCCGCCGTACAGGTCGCCAAAGTGGCGCACCGACACACCACCCTGTACTGCCAGCCCCTGGCCTGCATAGCTTAGCTGCCCGCGGCCTGTTTGCTCCATGCCTTTGCCCGTAAGGCGGCCCAGCACACCTGCACTTATCTTGTTGCCTTCGCGGCTAAATGCGGGGTCGGTGGTAAGCACCTGTATCACGCCGCCCAGTGCATCGGAGCCGTATTGCACCGAACCGGTGCCCTTGGCCACTTCTACCTGCCGGATGGTAAAGGGATCGATGGTGTTGAGGTATTGGTTGGGGCCATACCGGAATATGGCATTGTTCATCCGAACGCCATCTACCAACATCAGGATCTGGTTGCCGGTAAGGCCCCGCACAAAAGGAGAGCCGCCGCCATGATTTGTTTTTTGTACAAACACTCCGTTGATAGCAGACAGGGCCTCCGGCGTGGTGCGGGCACCTGCCTCCTGCATGGTTTGCTGTTGCAACACCTCCATGCTAAAAGGCACCCGATGCTTTTGCTGGACCGTACGCTGGGCACGCACCACCAGTTCGTCGAGTTGTTGTATGGCAGTATCCTTTTGTGCATGCAGCGAAGTACAGGGCAGCCAGGCGGCTAACAGGGCCAGGAAATAATAAGGTTGCTTCATGTTGAGCAGATGGTTTCTAGCGTTTTAGGGGGCCAAAGATGGTGGGTGCAGTTCGCAGGGCAAGTTTAAGTCTGTGTTAAGTACCTGCACCGCTGCGGGCTGCAAGACATTTCACACCACAATAAATAAAAAAGGGTTTGTAAATTATCTGCATACAGGATTTTTTTGAGCACTGCTACACTTCGGCCAGTAACTTATTGCTGCTATGTATTCCTGCTTTTATGACCTTAAATATTTACCGGTATTTTTTCCAACAGTTCCGGCTCATAACCGGCACCACCTTATACAACTCCTGGCGATCTGTTTGTGCCAACACCCATATTTTATTTGCAAGCAGTAATAGAAACTGCCGTAGCAACCCCAAACCAGGAGTGCTGTACCTTTTCCCATTGTTGGCGTTTACCACTGGTGTTTGCAGCGCAAGCCACCACTGCAAAGCACGGCTGCTGCTTACCATGAAAAGGCACCTCTGCAAGGAGCCGAGGCTGTTAAGAGGAGCACAAATACGGGCATATATGCATACCGGTGCCAATTGCACCCAGCACAGCAGCTACAGTATGTTACTTTTGCTGCCGCATTGATGCGATCAACAATGAAAAAGGCTTTAAAGCTGTTAACCCGAATGATGATCATTATCCTGTCTGTTGTGGTAATTGTGGTTGTTGTAGCTTTTGTGTACATGCAGCAACCAAAGTTTGGTGCAGCCCCTACGGGCAAAAGGCTGGAGCGGATGCAGGCGTCGCCCAACTTTAAGGAGGGCGCTTTTGCCAACCGATCTTATACACCCGCACTAACCGAAGGTCACTCCATGACAAAAGTGATGTTCCAGTTCTTTTTTGGCAAGGACGCCAACAACACGCCCAAAGGCACCCTACCTGCAGTACGAACCGATCTTAAAAATCTTCCCCAGGGCGACTGGCTTGTTTGGTTTGGACATTCCTCTTATTTGCTGCAAACAGCGGGACTCAATATTCTGGTAGACCCCGTGTTCAGCGGCAATGCTTCGCCCCTGCCGGGCACTACCCGGTCGTTTAAGGGCACTGATATATATGCCGCGGCCGATATGCCCGCCATCGATTACCTCCTTATTTCCCACGACCATTACGACCACCTCGATTACGAAACCATCCTGAAGCTGAAAGCGAAGATGGGAAAAGTTGTCTGCGGGCTGGGTGCCGGCGCACACCTGGAGCACTGGGGATTTGCACCGGAACAGATCATTGAAATGGATTGGGATACAGACATCGCGTTGCCCGGTGGCGTTAAGCTGTATGGCCTTACGGCCAGGCATTTTTCGGGCAGGGGCTTTAAAAGGAATGGTACCTTGTGGATGTCGTACCTGCTGCAAACACCCACCCGTAAAATCTACATCGGCGGCGATGGTGGTTACGATCGCCACTTTAAGGAAATAGGTGCAAAACATGGCCCTATTGACCTGGCCATTTTGGAAAACGGCCAGTACAACGAAGCCTGGAAAGCCATTCATTTTTTGCCCGGCGAAAACCTGCAGGCCGCACTTGAGTTGCAGGCCAAACGCCTCATGCCCGTGCATTCGGGCAAGTTTTCGCTGGCCCTGCATGCCTGGGACGACCCCATGAATGAAATGGCCCGGCACAACCAGCAATTCAGGGTTCCACTGGTAACGCCACAGATTGGTGAACCCGTAAACCTCAACGACACCACACAGGTATTTGGGGAATGGTGGAAGGATGTTGACTGAGCCTGTAAACTGCAATTACTGACTGCAGAAGGGTATTATTGGGCGCTACAAACGGAAGGATTTTTACAAGCAAGGATATTCAGAAGCCTGTAAAAAATATCCCTTTTCACAGGTGCTTATCTCATTAAAAAGCAGCAAGAAAATATTTGCCGCATTGCAGCCATTTTGCTGCTGGTCATTTTTGACCCTACTTTTTTCCGGGAAAATAAATGTTACTGTATACATGTTTACCAGTGCACTAAAGTAAACCCTGCACTATCGCCTAATACATCTTTGATATTGCTGTAAGGGACCAGTTGCCATCCCTTATTGGTACCTCACCGGCAGCATGTTCATTTTTAGCAACACCAGCAATAAGATCATTACGATTGTTGCTGCTGCTGCAAACATGTTGAGGAATCTTTGCGCCTTACTACTATCCCTAAATGCGAGGACAAGCCCCTTATACATCATCCACCCAATTATTCCGCCGAGTGTATTGGTGAGTATATCGGTGATATCAAAGGCTCCAATACTGAGTATGTATTGAAGTACCTCCACCAATGTACTAAGTAAGCAAAAGGAAAGGACCTTTATACCAAAGCTCCAGCGTTTGAATAAGATAGCCGCATATATGCCCAGCGGTATAAACACCACTACGTTCATGATGTTCTCACCACTTAATATAGACGGCTCATTGAACGGAATTAATTGTACACGCCTGGCCTTCATATAAGAAAAGCGCACCCCCATCTTAAAAAGCAAAATCCACCCGAGTGCTACCAAATAAATAGCAAACAACAGGGTAGTCAGCCGGTTTGCTGCATATTGCGCCTGGGTATGCCCGTTCATTTTTTTCTTTTCAAATATTGGCATCTGAAAGTTTATAAATAAACTCTTCCACCTCCGTTTGCCGCGCATTGGCAAAGGCTGTTTCCCTGCCAACCTGTATAAAACCGTTTCGCTCCAATACCCTTTGCGATCCATAATTGTCGAAAGCAACACGTCCGAATAACGGACGGGACGGCTCCATTTGTAAAAAGCGGCGCAATGCATGGGTAGCGATGCCCAGCCCCCAGAACTTCCTGTCTATCCAATAGGTAATTGCTGCATCCTGCGCCACAACAAATTTTGCAATACTGCCTATAATTGCTCCATTTGCTTTTATTGTTTGCATATTGATGGTTGGGTCATCCAGATGCTTGGCATATTTCTCCAGGTATGCGGCTTTATTCGTTGAATCCAAGGCAGTAAAAGCTGCTAAATAATTTGCCTCGGGGTGTAGCTGCATTTGGAAAAGTGCATGCAACTCTTCCTTTGTTGTTTTGGTCAATGATATTTCTTGGGGATCCATTGAATTTAATTGCAGGAGGTAAACTTGTGTCTGCCTGTACTAAATGGTTGGCCTACGCACTCATGCCTTTACTAAATGCTCTTTTGAAAGTTTATAGGGCTGCCCTTTCCCTGTCTCCAGCCACCGCTTCAGGCTGGCAACAAAGGAGGTCCAACCCTGCCGGCATATTTCAAAACATTCCACTTCGGGTGTCAGTCCTTCGTGAACAATCTCCAGTTGGCTTTGCTGTCCATCAGCAGTAAGGGTCCAATGAATTCTTGTGTCTTTCCATTCATCCTTCTGTATTAGATCAGGCATGTCAATAAACGAATCTAAACAGGTCCAGCTGACTTTATTGGGACCTAACCCAGTAACCTCGAAAACCTTGAAGGTGCTGCCAAAACGTACGGTAAATGCATCACCAACCTTGCTGGCAACACCACTAAAATCTTCAGTCCACCAATTGGGAATGCCTTTGGTCAATGCTGTTAACACTGCCGCCTGGTTTGCCTGGATGGTTACCCTGTTTTGATAGTTCATGCGGTTGTTTTTGTGCAGTTTAGCGCTGGGGGTGTAGCATGACAGTTAATCCTCAATATATACCAAAAATTTGTTGTTTTATTGCCCGGTTCCTTTCGCTAAGCCGGAGCCGAAAAGGCCCATTGCACACAGCGAAGTAATAGCGGTGTGCCCTAATCGCACAAAGCCGCATTCCAGCGGCTCTTTGTTGTGCAGGCTAAATTGTCCATGACGGAACTATGCCAATAGCATTACATTATGCGATGCGGGCTCCTGCACATCATTCAGTTTTCCCCTTGAATGTTGCATAAATGGCCATCGCATGTCCATGGCCCAGGTTAAATTCCTCTTTCAACCAATTGGTAATGGTTGTTGCTTTTACATTGGGGTTGATCTTTCCCCCTTCTAAAAAGCCTTTTTCCGCTGCCCGTTTTTTAAAGTCATCAGGAGTTTTTCCTGTTTTTTCTTTGATGTTATCGAGGTATGCTTGAAATGACATAGTGATTTGCTTTAAACAAAACAGCAAAGTTATTTTGGGCCTTACATTGTAACGTGTGTAAATGAGACTTTTTACAGGGTAAATTTTATCTTATTTCAGGAAGAATCTGAAAGTTGACAGATCAAATCCCTCCTGCATCGGGATGACCAGTGCAAAGGTGTAATGAATACCAGCTACCCTATTTAATTTATTTTGATTACATCTTTAATTGCAATACAATCTTGAAAAGATTTTAAAACAAACGCTTGCCTAAGCCAATATTGTTGCAGCCGTGTAAGTATTGCCAAACCTGTCGGTGGCTTTTACCATTATTTCTTTTGCTCCTGCCGCAGGCATTGCATAAAAAAGATGGTCTGTTTTGGTGGGCTCCACAAACTTATGTTTTTGGGGCAGTTGCGGACCTGCAAAAAGTTCTACTGCCCAGGGGTCCAGTCCTACCTGCTGGTTCATGGCACCTTTGGCTACGCCATCTTCAAACCACTCCACCCGCCACTGCGGATCCCAGTTCCACACATTGGCTACAACGGCTTCCCCGTTGTCTTTGTCGCGGCCTCGGGCATACACCCGCAGTTGCTCGTTGCGCGGCAGCCCGGTGCCTTTGTAATACCACTGCAGCTCGCTGCCGTTTACTTCGTACACGCCATACCCGCTGGGCGTACCATCGCTGCAAATGGGGCCCGTCCACCAGGCACCGCACACCGTTCCATGCACATGCTCGGTAATGGCCCCTTCGGTCCACGACTCGCTTACATGGGTATGCCCCGACATAATGTGGACATTATAGGGCGCCAGCAGTTTATACAGCTGCCTGCGGTTTTGCACGGTGCCGCCCATTTCCTCTTCCTTTCCATTGCGGCGGGCCGCCCCAGTATTGGTAGGAATATGCAGGCTTACCACTACTGTTGATCCTTGTTTTACTAAAGCAAGGTCTTGCTCCAGCCACGCCAACTGCGCTTCGCTGATGTAGCCGATGTATTTTTTTGCAGTGCCCACAAAAAACACATCATCCAGCACCACGTAATGCACTGCACCGCGGTTGAACGAATAATAAGTAGGACCAAACTCCTTTTTAAATGTATTGTCCGAAGCTTCATCGCCCTGTGCATCAAGGTCCATGTCGTGGTTGCCCAGCACATTAAAAAACGGAACGCCGGTAATGGCAATGGCTTCCTTGTAATCTTCGTACAGTTCAAATTTATCCCACACAAGATCGCCGCAACCAATACCGTGAAACAAGGTGTCTTTTGGATAAGCCTGCACCAGCGCCTTAAGATCGGGAGCCGATGTTGTTTTTAATTCGGTGGCGTCTGCTTCAGAAATTATCTGCGGGTCGGCCCAAACTACGAAGTTGTGTTTGCGGTCATCAACGGTCAATTTATCCAGCGAAAAGTTTGCCTGGAACACCCCCTTGGTGGCTGCAATGCGCTGGTAAAAACGGGCTACACCCTTTTCGGCAGGGAAAGCATAACCCGCAGGCACGCTGATATATACAAATTCGGCAGTGTTGGATGATACTATCTCGTATGCGCCGCGGCTGTTGGTGCTTACCACGCTGGCACCATCCGTAACGGCCACGCCAGCAATGCCTTTCCCCGCCGATGTTACAGTACCACGGATGGTGACCAACCCGGCACGGGTGCCTTTTATAGTAGTGGAAGCTGCCTCTATTGCTGCTGCAGGCGCCGCTATTCCGGCACCCAACAGGCCAAACGATTTAAGAAAGTCTCTTCTGTTGAACATTGAAAAAGAAAGATTTTATGTCTGCAAAAAATAAGCGCCATTCCAGCACAGGGGTTCACCAGGATAGGTAAAGAAATGCACCCCATTCCTCTACCATGAATGTAACCGCAAAAAACTGCCTGCTGGTTACTGCCCCCTGAACAAATGCAAATATGAGCACAGGAATTGCGTGTAGCATTAACGCAGTATTAATTTACTGTTTCTAAATGGAAAAACGAATGGTTGGTTTCAGATGCAACCCAGTATGCACTTAGCATTGGGTTGCATTAAGACTTTTCTTTTCCACGCCCCATAGACTGCAACCTTGCGCTATTTAAAAAAAGCAACAAGGACCACCAAGCTGCGCCTGCTTCTAATTATCCTTTTACTTTTTTGCCCCTGCAAAAAAACAAGGCTGCAATCAACGGCACCTGATTGCGGTGCCGTTTCCAGATGAAGCATGTGTGCTACTGTGTTGAAGAATTGTAGCACATTGTTCAGCAATACAATAGTCCACCTGGCCATTACAATAGCACTTGCCATTGACTTTAGTCAAGGCAATTTCTTGCTTATACGCAACGGCTAACGGGAGGAGCTACCGGTAACTTTGTCTTATTGCAAAAGCGGGCTGACAGCGCTATACAAGGATCAAAAGCGGTGCAGCTTAAACAGGCAAGCCTACTCAAAAATCACGGTGACAGGCATTTGCAATTGCCGTATAATTTTTAAAATGAAATGGCATGAACAAACTTTTCCCGTATGCGGCATCGTTGCACAACACCGGCATTCATGTGGCAGGTATACCGCTGGTGATCGAGCTATTATGGATCGGAGGCCTTAAAGCATTACGCTATGAAGCCGTTGGCATTGTTCCATTTGTAGCCAATAGCCCCACGATGAATTTTTTTTATAAATACGATGCCCCTCAATACAAACAATACCTGAACGAGACACAGCGTATGGATTTCCTTATTTGAGTGCTGCCGGGAGGCTCGTGATCAAAGATGTAATTATGATCTGCCCTCATTACCATGGCACAGGCTGCGCCAAAACATTTGCAGGTAAAATGATAAACAGAAATCAATTTATTAAAACATTAATAACAGGAGTAGCAGGTATGAAAACACTTTCGGCATTCGGAGCTTTTACCCGTGGCCTACCGGAACAGGATTACCTAATGCCCGTTTTGTTCATGGGACATGGCTCGCCTATGAATGGCATTGAAGACACAGCGTTTAGCCGCAGGTGGGCCAGGATGGCAACAGAGATTCCAATACCCAAAGCAGTGCTGGTTATTTCGGCACACTGGTTTACCAGCGGCACCCGGATTACGGCCATGGATTTTCCAAAAACCATACATGACTTTGGAGGATTTCCTGAGGAACTTTTTGCAGTGCAATATCCCGCACCGGGCAACCCGGCACTGGCAAAAGAAACGGCCCAACTCATTAAATCGGCGAACGTAGTGCTGGACCACGACTGGGGACTGGATCATGGTGCATGGACGGTTATCAGGCACATGTATCCCGATGCCCATATCCCGGTATTGCAACTAAGTATTGACTATACAAAAGGCCCGCAATACCATTACGACTTAGCCAAAGAATTGTATGCCCTCCGGAAAAAAGGCATCCTGATTATGGGCAGCGGCAACATGGTGCACAACCTGCGCATGGTGGCCTGGGATAAGCTGAATGAAACAGAATATGCCTATGACTGGGCCACACACATCAACGACCGGTTCAAATCACTGATCGTTGAAGGTGACCACAAGTCGCTCATCAATTATACCCGCTTGGGTAAAGAAGCATTGTTGGCCATTCCTACTCCCGAGCACTATTTGCCCCTGATGTATACGCTGGGGGTAAAAGGCGAAAAAGAAGCAGTATCTTTTTTCAACGACAAAGCAGTCGGGGGCTCGCTTACCATGACCTCGGTAAGGATTGGTTAACGGCACGCATCAAACAGCGCATGCTGCAAAGCATGGCGATTTATTATGAACCCTTAAAACGAAACATCATGAACAAATTAGAAAGTAAAGTCATCATTATAACCGGCGCTGCCATGGGGCTTGGCCTGGCTGCCGCAAACGAACTGGCCGCACAGGGCGCACACCTTACACTTGTCGATTATAATGAAAGCAGTTTGGCTGCAGCAAAAGAAAGCATCAGCAACCAATTTCCGGCAGCAAAGATTATCACTGTTGTTGCCGACGTTTCTAAAGAAGATGCTGTAAAAAACTATATAGACCAAACAATCAAAGCCTTTGGCCGCATTGACGGACTGTACAACAACGCAGGAATTGAAGGCCGGCAGGCTTCCATTACCGAATACGATATCAATGTGTTTAAAAAGGTGATCGACATAAACCTGATGGGTGTGTATTACGGCATGCGTTATGTTATTCCGCACATGCAAAAGCAGCAATACGGCCGCATTGTAAACGTTGCCTCAGTGGGCGGCATCCGGGGTGTGCTCCACCAGATGCCTTACGTGGCCAGCAAACACGCAGTTTCGGGCATGACCAAAAATGCGGCACTTGAATATGCCAAAGACGGCATCTGCACCAATGCCATTGCCCCAGGTGCCATTCTTACACCCATGGTTGCAGAAGCGTTCAGGGAAGTAAACCCGCAGGACCCCAAAGCAGCCGAAGCCGAATACGCTGCAGCCAATCCTACCAAGCGCTTGGGTGTGCCGGAAGAAGTGGCAAAAGTGGTGGCATTTCTGCTAAGTGAAGACTGCTCGTATGTGAACGGGCAAACCATTGCCATCGATGGCGGGCAATCGAATAGTTACGGAAACGTATAATAGCTTTTGCAGCCTTATTACTTTGGGAAATTTTAGTTGTCAGCGGCGCAGGCTTTTTAGTTGGAACCAAACGGTACTCCTGCGCATCCCTGCAATAATTTTAGAAGCATGCACATCTAAACGATGTACATGCTTTTTTGTGTGGATCCATTTAGACATCCCCATTGAAGTTGCAGCAGGCTCCATTGCATTATAAACGTTTCGCAGTTGCGGCTACTCCATTAATTGCTCTTTCCGGATATAAGCCAGCGATGAATCTACGGCGGCAAAAACATCGCCGCTGTACTTGTCCATTTCCAGGATATACCATTGCACACCGATCTCTTTACCTTTCTTAAAAACAGATTTGTAATCGATCTGGCCTTTACCTAGGGGCACCCAGTTTTCTGCGGGCATGTCGGTGGGCATAAAATCTGCGCCGGTAAACACACCGGTGGATACATGATCGGCCATGTTCTTGATGTGCAGCAACTCTACACCCTTGCGGTATTTTTCCATAAACTGCACCGGGTCCTGGCCCGCATAAGTAACCCAGAAGATATCGGCCTCCAGCCGCACACAATTGTAATTGATGGTGCTTACAAAACTGTCGAAAAACGTTCTTCCATCCTTCATGGGCTGCAGCTCGTACCCGTGAATGTGGTAATAAAGCTGGAGCCCGGCAGCCTGCGCCTTTGCGCAGGCATTGTTTAAAATAGTGGCTGCTTCGTTCACCACTGCAAGCGTTACGGTGTCGGCCTTTGAATCTTTCAGCCAGGCAATGCCCGTATATTTTGCGCCCAGCTTTTTGGCCGTTTCCATGATCACCGTCGGGTCTTTTCGCCAGTCGTCCATGTTATTCCAGTGCAGGGCAAACATCTCCAGGCCGGCAGCGTCCAGTTGCGCCTTGAAGTCATCGGGGTTGCCCACAATGTAGGGAGCGTCAAAACCTTCCACGTAGTTAATGCCCAGGGCTTTTATCTTTTTTAATGTTCCGGGCACATCTTTTTGCAGGTCAAAACGAAAGGTCCAAAGCTGCGCAGCCAGCTTGCCTTCGGCAAATGCAGGCTCAGGGGCTTCTTTTCCCGGACTGCCGCAGGATGCCCATAGCGTAACCAGAATAAAAACAAGAAAGCAGCAGGTTCGGCCATTGTACTGTAATGTACCAGCACGCATCTGGGCCTTTCCCTTTTTGCTTTCCTGCTCACCTGAATCTTTAGCCCTTGATGTAAAAAATTGGGGATGCAAAAAGTTACCCCCTAAACTTAAAAGGTTACTGACCGCAGAAAGGTTTCTTTTCATATTGGAACAGTTTAACGAAAGGAATAAATGTTACGAACGTATAAACCGGAGCGGGCAAAGGAAAGATCGGCAAATGCCAAACCGGCGATTTGCTAACCAAGCCCCCTCCACTAATGTACAATAGAATTTAAGCGGTTATATAGTCAGCCGCAATGCCATTCTCCTATTCCGCATCTGGCATGCAGACTGGCTAATGGACCCAACTGTTTTCAGTGCCATTCAGTTTTAATCGTCGCCTGGCAAGGCTGTCCAACCATTTACCTGCCAGCTTTTCCATGATATAACCCAATGGCCTTTTTCCCTGTGCCCCTTCTGCCCTGTTCCGTCCTTCAGTTGAATCGGCTACCAGATACTGATGGTCTATCGAGGTTAAACTGTCAATGAGTTTATAATCTGCTGATGTCAGCACGGGCTCGGTAAATCCACTATGGTCGGCACTGATGATTTCGGTAACCGCTTCGGAGTGGTTGTAGCTTTTTGCCAGAAGCTGCCGGAAATAAGTAAGCTTGAACTGCTTGATATAAACCTCGCTGAATTGCGCTTGTAGCAAAGCCGTTCTGCGGTTGCCTTCACAGGAAGTGCTGATAAATAAACCGAAAACGATAATAAAATAGGCAACAGCTTTATTCAGCGTCATAAAGGAGTTCGGGTGTTTTTTAAGTGGGCAAATCACTGCCTTTAATGTAGCAAGCTTTTGGCGCCTGCGCAGGTATGCGGGCCACTCCGGCTTGCCCTTCCCTTCCGGTTTGCAGCGATGGTTTACTGTACAATGTAGCCATTTACCCGTAGTGCAACAAAAGCATGGGCCTGCCTACACCACACAGGCCTATTATCTTAACGAATAGGTACCTGTAGGTGGTATTGTGCATTCCTGCCTGTGAATTTGTTCCTGTGTGGTTTTGGGTTTTGGTAATAGCCAAGGCCTTTCTGCCCCACCCATAAAAGCGGGTGTGTTATCCGATAAAAGTTTCGGGGCAATGATGCAGGAAAGCAGCATCTACTAGTCCATGTGTTCAGGAAGCATATTTTTATTGTTTAAAGGGGGCGGCAAATGACGGATAGCATACAGGATAAAAAAAAGGAAGGCAAAAACAAAGCACTTGCAGACATAGCAAAACTGTTTTTGAAATTAGGGGTCATCGGCTTTGGCGGGCCCGCGGTTCATATTGCCCTGATGCAGGAAGAAGTGGTAAAGAAAAAAGGATGGATGACCCAACAGCATTTTCTTGATTTAGTGGGGGCGACCAATTTAATACCGGGACCCAACTCCACAGAAATGACCATGCATATTGGCCACGAAAAAGGGGGCTGGAAGGGCCTGGTGGTAGCAGGTTGTTGCTTTATTGTTCCTGCGGTTATCATCACGGGTGTTTTTGCATTCCTGTACCAGCAATACGGCCAGCTGCCACAGGTGCAGCCATTTATTTACGGCATCAAACCAGCCATCATCGCCGTTGTTGTTGCCCTGATGATTGACCTGGGCAGAAAAGCTTTAAAATCGGTAGTATTAGGCATTATAGCGGCATTGGCGGCCATCGCTGCTATAGCCAGCCTGAACGAAGTGTATGTGCTTTTTGGTGCAGGTTTTTTGGGTATGGGCATTCATTTAATAAAGGGGCAAAAAAACCAGCTGAATGGCTTGTTTCCCTTTGTGCTGTTGCAGGCATCAAATATGTACGGCCATATTTCCGACGTAAAACTCTTTTGGACCTTTCTGAAAATCGGTGCCATACTGTATGGCAGCGGTTATGTGTTGTTTGCCTTTCTGGATGCGGAACTCGTTAGTAAAGGATGGCTTACCCAACAGCAATTAACAGATGCTATTGCGGTGGGCCAGTTTACACCAGGGCCGGTATTTTCTGCGGCGACCTTTATTGGTTGGCAGCTTGGCGGGCCTACAGGTGCAGTGGCTGCAACCCTCGGCATATTCCTTCCTTCTTTTCTTTTTGTGGCACTACTCAACCCACTGATACCCCGCTTAAGAAAGTCGGCACTCATGAGTGTTTTCCTGGATACGGTTAATGCTGTTTCCGTTGCCCTTATATTATCAGTGATCCTTGAAATTGGCCGGTCAACGCTTTTAGACTGGCGCACCATACTCATTGCCGTAGTGAGCTTTGCCGTTACCTTTTATTTTAAAAAACTCAATACTGCTTTTATAATTGCTGGAGGGGCGCTTTTAGGTTATGTACTTTACCTTATTTAAGGTTGTGTAGTGAGGGCCATAGTGCATGTGTAATATCCTGGGTATTGCTAGACATGAATCTTCGTCTTATCATTTTTGGCAATCAGCTACCATAACAAAAGCCCGCGGCTGCGGGCTTTTGTCTGTATCATACAATGCTTAAAACCATAATAAGGGCGGGGATCAATAACCTGCACCTGTCTGGCCGCAGTTATTTGTTGCGGAAATGGGGATCATTACCCTTGTATTCAAACCAGTCAAAATATGCTTTGGTGCTGCTTTGTTTGCCCATCGAAGTGGCATAAAGGCCAAACACGCAACCAACAAAGCCACCGGCTTTTTCTGTGCTCAGGATCTTTGCATCAACATCCTGAAGCTTGGTCCAGGTTTTTCCATCTGTTGAAAAGGACATGGCGTACACATCGTTCTTTGGTTCAATACGCAGTTGCACCGCCCCGTTTGCGGCACCTAGGGTTTGCTCTTTTAATAGCTGCATGTTCAGCGAATCTTTAGTTCCCTGGTACAACTGCACCACCGGTTTGCCGCCACTGATAGATTTACACAGGTAGTAAAAGGTTTGTTCATTCTGGAAGATCACCATGCCGGCCTTTTCTGTTTCGGATGCAGGTGCAAACTGCAGGTTGGTAGTAGCCACAGCCTGGTGATGCGCCTGCCGGAAACCTACAAAAGAAGGATTGGCCCTGCCGCCTACGGTTTCGGGCCGCAATTGCAGGCTCAGCATGCCTTTTTTATCCGATGTGTTGTACCATTTGTCGGTCACGGTTCGCAGGAACGTGTACCTAACATTCATGGCTCCTGCATTGAAATCGTCGCGGAAGGTATAGTTGCCGCTAAAATTATTTACCGGCTTTTTAGACACATTGGGCAAGGGCAGCGGGTAGCTGAATTTTATTGCTTCTTCACCTTTAAGAATTACCGGCCATCCGTCTTCCGTCCAGCTAACGGGGTTCATGTATGTTTCCCTGCCAATGTTATACATATCGCCTTCATACGGCCGGCAGGCCAGGTAAATGGCATACCAGCTTCCGTTCTGCGTTTGCACCAGGTCGGCATGGCCTGCGGTGGTCACCGGGTGCTTTCTGGAGCGGTCCAGGTGGCGCTGTGTCAGAATGGGGTTTTTATCCCAGGGCACAAATGGCCCCTCGGGCGACTTGCTGCGAAAAATAACTTCCGAATGGTTGTAGGCAGTGCCGCCTTCTGCACACATCAGGTAATACCAGTCGTTGATGTGGTAGATGTGCGGCGCCTCTATCCACACCGGATGCTTCGATGTATCTACCCCACCGTTTACCAACAGCTTTTCGTCACCAATTACTTTTTTGTTTTTGTAATCAAATTCATACATGCGAATGGTGCGGTGGCCGTTCCACAAGGTTTTTCGGTTGGGCGGATCGCTGTTGTAAACGATATACGCCTTGTCGGTGCTTTCATCAAAAAACAGGGACGGGTCAATACCAGCCACTTCTTTGATGTAGGTAGGGTTGCTCCAGGGGCCGGCGGGGTTATCTGCGGTAATTACAAAGTTGCCGCCACGGTCGATCAGCGTACATACAATGTAAAATTTGCCTTTGTAATAAGAAATAGCCGGGGCAAACAGCCCCCTGGAAACACCTGCGCCAATCAGGGGCAATTGTTCGGGGCGGTCCAATGCATGCCCGATCTGCTTCCAGCTCACCAGGTCCTTGCTGTGAAAGATGGGCAGGCCCGGGAAATAAGCAAACGAGGAGTTTACGATGTAGTAATCATCGCCTGCACGGCAAATACTGGGGTCGGGGTAAAAGCCGGCCAGTATGGGATTGGTATACGTTTGCTGGCTGTGCAGGGATAAAAAAAAGGTGCTCAAAAAAGCCAATAATACAACCTTGAGTTTCATTATTTCGGATCGTTATTTTATGTAAACAATTTCTTTGATTGGACCACTGCGCCAAACATTTAAGATGCAATAAACCTGTTGGCTGCGATTAACAAACCTTGCCGCAGCAACAAATGCTGCTGCTTATTCCATCTCTTGTAAGTTGGTTGGGTTGGACTTCGCGCCGCCGGATGGATCTGATCGTTGACCTTTCCAAGGTTTCCTTCAGCAGCAATACAGGCACAAAGCATATTTGCTTTGCGATAGAACCGGTGATTACATTCTTTTTATAAACAACTCTTTTCTAAAATATTCTTATTACGCCCCTGGCATTTCCCGGCCTTGGTTTAACCAAAGGCCAGGCATCAAAGGGCTTCCAAACCTATTGAAAAAGCACCTGCGCAAAGTTATAGAGGTTATTCCGCCATACAGGCCAGGTATGGCCGCCGGGATACTCACTATAAACATATTTAACCCCCAACTCATCAAACTTTTTCATCATTGCCTGGCAATTGTTGTAGGCAATGTCTTCCTTTCCGCCCATCGATATCCATAAAGACTTCAAATTGTTATTGATGGTTGCAGCATTGGCCTTCATAAACTCGTATTGCGGATTGGAAAGCGCCGGCTGATTGGCCCACCATCCCGAGCTGAACACGCCCAGGTGCGAGAACATATTGGTATTTTTTATGCCTGCATACAGTGTTTGCAGCCCGCCCATCGAAAGCCCGGCCAGTGCACGGCTTTTAGCGTCGGGTAGTACGCGGTAATTTTTTTCAACGAAGGGGATCACGGCTCCTTTCAACTCGTTTTCAAACTGGCGCAGCGCCTGCTCGCCAAAGCCGCCGCCACCGCCGCCCAGGTTGCCATCAACCATCACCACCAGCATGGGCTTTGCTTTTCCTTCGGCAATCAGGTTGTCCAGTATCAGGTCTGTCTTTCCCTGCGTGGCCCAGCCGCGCTGGTCTTCGCCACCGCCGTGCAGCAGGTACAACACTGGGTATTTGTCGGCACTGTTGTCATAGCCTGGTGGTGTATACAGGTAAAACTGCCGCCATGTATTGGTAGCACTGGAAAAATACCGCTTGATGCGTACATCGCCATGTGGTACGTTTTTCTCGGCATAATAACCACCACGCACAAACGGAATTTCAATGCCGCTGGCCATGCGGCCCATGCCATAAAAGCTTTCGCTGGCAGGGTCGGCCACCGGCACGCCATCTATCAGCAGCGAGTAGTAATGAAAACCTTCACCAATAGAGTCGGTAGTTACCTGCCAAAACCCACCGGTGTCTTTTGCCAGGTCGTATTTTTTGCCCAGGTCAATCTGCAGCTTTTGTGCTTCCGGCGCTTTCATGCGAAATACAACCCGGTTGTCGGGGAGTATCTGCGGATACTTTGCATTCCGCACATTGGTTGTGGCCGGTGTGCCCAGTACGGTGTATTTCGAAAAAGTGGAAGGATCAACCGGTTTGAATAAAAACTGGGAGAACATATACAGGCCGTTTTTCCAAACCTTAAAATCATGTCCGCCCGGTTCCAGGTAATAAATATGCGGCACTCCTTTTTCGGCAAGGTAGTCGTGGGTGCGCTTGCTTACATTGAGCAAGCCATCGGCATCGCCGCAGGAAATAAAAAGCAGTTTTAGTTTGCTGGTTGCGGCGGCCGGGTTGGGTACCAGTTCTTCGGGACGCTTTGTGTTGGGTGCCGACGAAAAGCCTCCTACCCATGCAAATTTGTCGAGGTTGCCCAGGCCAAAGTTGAGCGACTGTCCGCCACCCATCGACAAGCCTGCAATGGCGCGGTGTTCGCGGTCCTTTACAACAGGAAACGATTTTTCTACATACGGGATCAGGTCGTTGAGGAGGTCTTTTTCAAAGGTGGCAAATGCCTGTACCTTATCGGGAGCCATGATGTTGCCGGTGGCGCGGTCGTCCTTCATGGCCCGCCCGTTGGGCATTACAACGATCATGGGTTGCAGCTTTCCGGCGGCATACAGGTTGTCCAGAATAACCTGGGGCTTTCCGCCGTTGAGCCATTCTTTTTCATCGCCGCCAATGCCGTGCAGCAGGTACAGTACCGGGTATTTTTTGCCTTTCGAAAAACCGGGCGGCGTATACACCAGCGCCCTGCGGCTGGTGCCCACTGTTTTGGAAGCATAGGTAATGGTATCGAGCTTTCCATTGGCAATGCCTGTTTGCACGGCATCAAAGCCTTTCGGTGCTTCCTTTTCTATGTTTTGTGCCTGCACTGCAATGGCAAGGGCAAACAAGGCAACAAGAAGCGAATATTTCTTTTTCATCTTATTATGTACAAATGATTTTAGTTGGCAGGAGTGAAAAAAGGGATCGTTTATAGCCTGCATTATTTTTTAAACAACTGCTGCAGCGTATTTGCCAAAAACAATTTACAGTTCATCCAGGTATGCCCTCCGGGCACGATCAGGGTATCCAGCTCCAGGCCTTTTTCCTGAATCATGGCAATGTTTTGCTTTACGCTTTCATACAAAAAGTCGTCGGTGCCCACACTGATGTTCAGCACTTCCAGTTGCTTGTTTATGCCAGCTGCATCTGGTGTCCAGTTGGTAAAGTTTTTACGGAATTCCTCGGTAGCGGTAAAAGGAGCATACGAAAAGATGTAGGCAAACTTGTCGGTATTGGTAAGGCCAATATTAAGTGTTTGGCCGCCGCCCACCGAAAAACCGGCAATTGCCCGCTGCTTGCTGTTGGTATGCACCGGGTAATTTGCTTCGATAAACGGAATGATGTCCCTGACCACGTCGTTGGTAAAATCAGGCATGGGTGCCGGCCGCACATTTCCGTACGGCATCACAATGATCATGGGCTTTGCTTTGCCCTGGGCAATGAGGTTGTCGGCAATAAAGTTTGCCCGGCCTACTTTGGTCCAGGTTTCTTCCGTATCCGAGCCGCCGTGAATCAGGTACAACACCGGGTACTTTGTTTTTGCGGTTGCATTATATCCTGGTGGCGTGTACACCAGCATCCTGCGGGTGGTGCCCAAAGTGCCTGACTTGTAGTATTGATACGTTACTTTTCCATGTGGCACATTTTGCAGCGCATGAACCAGCGGCTCCTTTCCGGGCACATCTACAATACTGCGTTTGAACCGCTCATTGGCAAAAATCTGCGCATTGCTTGGGTCGGCTATATTCACGCTGTCTACCCAAAAACTATAGGGATAAATATCGGGCTTGATGGGGCCAACGGTAATGCTCCAGATGCCCGAAGTGTCTTTTTGCATGGGCATGTTGGCTTGCAAAAATTCTCCGCTCAATGACACGGCCTGGGCATTGCGGGCATAGTAGCGAAAGGTAACCTTGTTGTCCGCATGTACCTGGGGCGATTGAATAAGCGGTGGGCGCTGTGCCCATGCCGTTGCGGTTAAAAACAAAACGGCTATCAGTATGGGAAGCGATCTTTTCATGTTGGTGACTGGCGTTTGATAAGTTGCCCTCATTGTTGGTGCTGCACTCGGGCAACCTACTTATTTAAAAAGCAGGGGTACGGTTTCGGCTACATAATGTTTTACATTCATCCACGTATGTCCGCCCGGTGTAACCAGGCTTTTAAAGTTGACACCTTTTGCCTTTAAAAAATCCATGAACACTACTGTTTCCTTGTACAGAAAATCTTCGTTGCCCACACTGATCCACAGCAGTTTGAAATTTTTATTGGTCACATCCGGCTTTTGATAGATAGCCGGGAAGTTGCTTTCCATTTCGGGGGTAGCCAGATAAGCACTGTAGCAGCATACCCAGGCAAACTTGTCCATGTTGCCAAAGGCGGCTCTTAAGGTTTGCCCGCCACCCCTCGAAAAGCCGCCTATGGCGCGGCTTTCGCGGTTGTTGATGGTGCGGTAGTTCCCGTCTATGTAAGGAATTATTTTGGTGACCAGGTCGGTTTCAAATTGCCTGGCCCGGTTGATGGCATCTGCGCCGTCGCGGGGTACTGGGTCGCCGGGCATGGCGCCACCCTTTTGGGCCGCAATGGTGGCCGCCGTATTTCCGTACGGCATTACAATGATCATGGGCTTTGCCTTGCCTTCGGCAATTAAGTTATCGAGAATAAAGTTGGTGCGGCCTACCTTAAAAAAAGTTTCTTCCGTATCGGTGGTGCCGCTAATGAGGTAAAATACAGGATACTTCTGCGCTGCATTTTTATCGTAACCGGGCGGGGTGTACACTACCAGCGAACCGGTGGTGTTTTCTACAGAGGGATAATATTCGTAATGCACGCTGCCATGCGGCACGTCCCTTACTTCATGCACCAGCGGTGTATTGCCTGGAACATTTACCAGGCTTGCCTTGAATCGCTCATTAGGGAAAAACTCCACGTTGGCAGGGTCCATCACCGTTGTGCCATCCACTATAAAACTATAGGGATAAATATCGGGTGTGATGGGGCCTACCGTTACCGACCAGAGGCCGGATGCTTCTTTGATCATGGCCTGGGGGCCTTTTGCAAACTGGCCGCTTAAGCGTACTTCTTTTGCAGCAGGCGCCATGTAACGAAAAGTAACTTTTTTATCGGCATGCACTTCCGGCGAAACTACCAGCGGACCACGGGGTGGCTGGGCTGCAGCAAAAAGGGCACAAAAAAAGAAAAGGGTGAAGCTTACAACTCGTAGCATATGGCGGTATAGCGGTTACATGAACCATTGAACAGGAAGCTTTGGTGCTGTTGCCAGACCAAAGCTTCCTGTCTTTAATGATTGCCTTTAAATTTTAGCGTAGCCCAACCGGATCAGAACCGGCCGGCAGCAGCCATGCACATAATGCGTCATGGCTTTTATATAATGCTGTTGGATGTACAACAAATCCGTAATGGGAGCTGCTGCCACACCAACGGCTATGGCACTACCGGGGCAAAAGTTTCAAACTTAACGCCCCTGTCGCGCATCACCAGTGTATCGGTGAAGTTGTGGATGGTAGTACCAAAATCAACCTGGTATTTTAAATGCACCACGTCTCTTTTTTCATTACCCCACATGTCGCCTTTTTTAGTAAGCTGGCCATTGCCCGTAACGGTGTACATAGCCGCCGCTGGTCCCGAAACGGTGACCTTACCGTTATTATCAAAATTGAGCACTAACTGGAATGGCGCATTCACGTTGCCTTTATTCCTGGAGTTCAACGACATGGTGTCCTGTGTTAGCGCCCTGGTGAACATGTTAACCACCTGGTCCCTTTCTACAAACTCGTTTCGGTATACCACTGTTGTATCCAAATCGGTGGCACCACCAGCACCTTTCACTTCGGTAATACCCCTGCGCAGGTAAGCGCCATGATAGGGATTAATGTATTTAACTGCATACAAAACATAATCCTTCGGTGCCACACTCCAGTCGCCGGCCTTACGGGGATCGGCATCTGTTTTAGCGCTTGTGCCCCTCAAAACAGAATCGACATTGCTAACAGAGGTAATCCGCAACGGAATAACAAACGTATTTTTTACCGACCGGGGGTCTGCAAAAAATGCATCTGTCAGCTGAACTTCAAGACCACCCAACACTTTGCCTGCAGGTATCGTGATCTTCATTTCTTTTGGCAAAATGAAATAATTGCTTGGCATGGCAACCACTTCGCCTCCTCCATTATTAGCATCAAACCGCAGGTTCTGCGCCAGTGAATTATCTAACTCCACATTTAGCGTAACGTCTTTTTTGTTTTCATAAACGCCACCCATTGATGCCATGATCATAAACTTGCGCTGGTTATCCAGCGTGTTGTCGAATATATCTTCACCCAGCACAATGGTTCTTATAGGTGACTGATAAGGAAAGTACACAGTAGAGTACTTGTAGTTGGGAAATTCATTCTCTTTGTTACAGGCAGCTAGTATTAAAAGCAACAATGCGCCTATCAAATAAACTCGTTTCATCATTCTGGTTTAATGATTGTGAATTACGTTACCGGTTTACCAACCTTTATTTTGTTCAAGATTGGCTTTCAGGGCCTCTAACTGCGGGATAGGACCATAATACATGTCATTGGTGTATTGCCTGTTCTCCACAGTTCTTACATTGTAATTGTTGTTCTCGATGATCACACCTTTTGCCGGTTCGGTCAATTGCTGCTTCCAGCGGCGCAGATCCCAAAAGCGGAATCCCTCAAAACTCAACTCCAGGCGTCTTTCGTTCCGGATCAACTCACGCATGGCTTCCTTGGAAGTAGCTGCAGCCAGATAGCTGTCGGGCTGTGCTATTCCAGCCCGCTTACGAATGGCTGCAATAACATCGCGGGCCGAAAATCCAAAGGTTCCTGTAGCGTCTGGTCCCCATGCCTCATTTGCTGCTTCTGCATAAATCAGGAATAATTCGGTATACCTAATATGCACCGGGTAATGTTTCTGGCTGGTCCGTGCTGTTGGGTTGGCATTCACGGTTTCGTTCAACAGCTTCCGCAAATAGTAGCCCGTTCTTGTAGATGTAGGCAGAAAGTCAACAGCATCGTTGGTTGGGTTATCCACTTTTGTACGGATAGTCGTACTTCTCATCGAGGTATTATCTACCACGATGTAGTTGCGCAACCTTGGGTCGCGGTTTGCATACGGATTCATGGGGTCATAACCGCTTGCAGGATCCGTGATGGGCAAACCGTTGGCCATCGGGAACGCATCCACCAAATTTTGTGTAGGGTTTACCCGGCCATTTCCAAAAAGGGATGGTGGGTAGTTATCAATTTCCAAGTTGTTGGAGTTTACAATAATACCTCTCCACAACATTTCCCGTTGCTCGATGGGCGAACCCGAGCTTGGACTGAGATTGAGCGAGTTTACATTATTGGCAGTGTAAAACAAAGCTCCCTGGGGGTCTAAACCGTTGATGCCTCCGTTTAAAGTAAGCACTTGGCCTGCAAAATTAGCGGCGCTCTCCCATTTGGCCTGGGTTGCCTGCGGGTTGAATGCCGGGCTGGCTGCAAGCAATGCTGTTTTGGCGCGAACTGCTTTTACAATGCGTCCAGACATGCGCTGCCTGGCAAACCTGCCAAACACCCGGTTGTAATCACCCGTAGCCATACCCGCATATTTCGATGGCAGTAAGGTTGGATCAGTGATGTCCTGGAAATGAAAATCCAGGGGCAAATACTTCTCGGCCTCAGCCAGGTCGGAATAGATTTGCTGCACTACCTGGTCAAAAGTGGCACGTGGCCTGCTGAAATCGGAATTGGGTTCCAGCGCCTCTGTAATGATGGGCACGCCCAACAACTGGCCGCCTGCACCCACGCCGCCGTGAGCCTGAAGCAGGTGAAAATAGTACAGTGCCCTTAATCCATAAGCTTCACCCTTGAAGCGGTCGGCATACATCGTCCGTACATTTTTGCCGCTCATGGGTGCCCAGTTCACACTATCCACTTCCCTCAAAAAGAGGTTGAGGTACATGATGGCCGAGAAGGAGTTATTCCATTGATCAACGGGGTTGTTAGCGGCAGACCATGCCCCGGTTGCCATATTGAGCAGCGGGCTGAACTTATCATTGGTTACCGCATCATCAGTGGCTACCTCGCTAAACGTAAAATTGTTTGTTGGAAGCCTTGTGTACGCATTTAATAAAACACCTTCTGCATAGCCGGCATCTGCGTAGATACCTTCCAATGTCCGGTGGTTGTCAAATTGTGGTTCTAAGTTCTTTTTACAGCTTGCGAGCACTATTCCGACTGCAAGTGGTAGCAGTAATTTTTTATACATGCTAATTATTTTACTACGTGTTGCTACGTAAGATTATTCTTTAAAACCTGGCCCTAACACCAGCATTATAATGTCTGAATTGCGGCGTGCCGGCAATAGACAGATCCAAAATATCCCGGTTCTTGGAGAACGTGTACAGGTTAGCACCTGAAACATACACCATCAAACCCTTCACGAACGAGCTGCCAAAAACGTTTTCCGGAAGTTCGTAAGTCAGCTGAACCTTGGCCAGGTTAAACCGGTCCGTCTTGTAGATCCAGAAATCAGAAGTGCGGAAGTTGTTGTTGCTCTGCTGCGAACTCAACCGGGGATAAGTAGCTGTAGCCTTTGTATCCGGCGTCCAGCGGTTCAGCACCACTTCCGAATATTTAAGGTCACCGCTCACCCAGAAGTAGTTATTGTTTTTGATACCATAACCACCGTTGTTTCCGGTACCGAGTACAAACAGGTTGAAGTTGCGGTAACCTACATTCAAATTGATGCCGTAGTTCAGGGGCGCAATAAACCTTCCGATCTTCACATCATCCCTGTTGTCGATCAGATTGTCGTCGTTCTGGTCTGCATATTTAAGGTCGCCGGGAAGTACGGTACTAAACAACTGCCTTGCACGGGTGTTGATCTCGGCCTGGTCGTTGAAAAAGCCCTGGTTCACCAGCCCGAAGATGGCGTCAACCGGCTGTCCTACCCTGCTTTGGTAAGCATCCAAATAAACCTCATCGCGCTTCAGCACTTTAGATGTAGCATAGGTAGTGTTGGTTCCGAGGCTAAATTCAACTTGCCCGATTTTTTTGTTTACGTTCAACATCAGGTCAAAGCCGCTGCGCTGGTCTGTGTTGTAGTTATCAAAAGGAATAAAGTTGTTGAAATAGTTGGGATACTGCGAAAACCTTTGGGTCAACTGGTCAGCCATTTCCGTTCTGAAAACAGTAGCCTGGAGTGCAATCAGGTTTTGGAAGAAAGATCCTTCCAAAGTTGCATTAAACTCTCTTCTCTTGGGAAAGGACAGATTTGGATTGGCGCCAAAGGTTGATGTAGTTGTCTGGTTATTGCCAGAAACGTCGTCGTTCCACCTATGCGTAGCACCGCGGCCATAAATGTTGTTGTAAATAAAGAAGGCGTCCGCGTTGTTTCTTCTGATGTCCAGGTCGGTATTGATGATACCTGCCGATGCGGAGAGCTTCAGGTAGTTCACTGCCTTAGATTTGGCCAGGAAGTTTTCTGCGCTCAGCAACCATCCCAAACTCAAAGTAGGAGACAGTGCAGCGCGGTTTCCCTCTGGCAAACGGGTTGAGTTAGCATAATTCCCGCTGAAATCGGCCCAGTACCGTTGCTTGAAGTTGTACGCAACCTGCAAGCCCAGGTGAGAAGCGGTAATGGGTTGGAACACATCATTGACAGATATCGAGGATGTGTAACCCAACAGCTTAGCCGAAATGTTGTGGGCACCACCAACAGTTTGGTCATAACCAAACCAGGCCGCAAAGCTGTTGTTCTGCCGTTGCGCCGTGTTGTTGATGTTTTGTGTACCCGGCCTTGTATCCTCGCCAAACTTCTGGAGCCTGGTGATGGTATCGCCAGTGGCATTCCAGGTAGGCTGGTATACCGCGTAGGTGTTATTGATCGACTGCAGGTAGGAGTTGCGATAATCGAGGTTAAAGAGGGTATGAAAAGAAAGTCCTTTCAATACACCCCTCAGGTCGGCATTGATTTCGTTGGTAACCTGCAGTACCCGCTGGATGTTCCTGTCAGACCCGGCGGAGTAAAGGTCCGCAATCGGGTTGGTTTGAAAGCTTTGCAAACCGCCCAGTAAGTACTGGCCATCAATCAGGTTGCGGCTGGCTTCCACGATACCGAGGGAAGCCTTGTCATTGGGAGAAATCAAATTAACCGGGATCAGCGGCGTAAACCGGTTGGGAAGCAACGAAGCTGCATTAGACCAGTAGTTTGTTCTCGCCCTTTTCGATTCCCTGAAAATAGCAGACACCTGAAGGGAGCTGGAGATCCGGTCGTTGAGCTTTAAGTCAACATTACCCCGAACGTTCAAACGGTTGTCGGCCTCATTGGCTCCTTCGCCAACCTTCAGCAAGGTGGAGCTATTGGACCAGCCTACGTTTGAGTAGAAGCGGGCAATATTGGAACCACCTGAAAACTCGGCGTTGGCATCCGTTGCATTCTGGAACTTCTTGAGGTAATCGTCGGAATAGTAATCAATATTCGGGTAGCGGTAAGCGTTACCTGCCCGATGATTCTGGATCATTTCCGGGGTAAACTGCTCGGGAAGACCATCATTGCGGCGTGCTTCATTATAGTACGTCATGTAGTCGGCCGAATTCAGGAACTTAGGAAGCGCCCTTGGCGTAGCGATGCCGGAATTTACCCGCAAAGAAATGTTCTTACTATTTGCTTCACCTCTTTTTGTAGTGATCAGGATCACGCCTTTTGCGCCCTGGGTACCATAAAGTGCCACAGCATTGGCGCCTTTCAGCACCGTGATTTGCTGTACTTCCACAAAAGTAATGTCGCTGAATTCCCGGCGTACTCCGTCGATGAATACCGCAGCATTCTCCATGCCCCAGATATTGTTGCTCCACAGCAAGCCTGCTACCCGGCCGGTCATCCCGCTTTCAACCGAAAGGTTGAAATCTTTATCGATGTACGTTTCGGGGTTGAGCACGCTAACGGCACTGGGCAGATCCTGCTTGTCTACTTTGCCGAAGGGAACATACACCTGCTGACCACCGTTCTCGGAGATAAGCGAGATGCTTTTTGGAATTGCATTTGCCCGCAGGGTTTGCATTTTAAACCCTTTTGCATTCAACAACACAATCCCATCGGAAGGAACAGAAATTGAAAACCTTCCTGCTTCGTCGGTATAAGCAGTTATTTTACCGCCATCGCTGGAAACAAGCGCTCCTGAAACAGGCCTGCCTCGTTCATCATATAAAACAGATGCAACAGTTACTTGTTCTACTGTTTGCGCCATTGACGTCTTTGAAAAAATGAATACGGTACAGAGCACCACTATCCATATCCTAATGTCCTTCATTAGATTTTTTTTAGAAATGATTCCATTGTTTATGCTGCACAACGTTGCATGCAACATTTACCAGGTACGAACAGCAGGTTACCAGCCTTCGTTTTGCCCAAATGTGGGATACAGGTTTACCTGGTTATTTGGTAAAGGCAACCAGTTGTGCTTCTTTTCAAACACCCTTGTTACCAATACGCGTTCCCTTAAATTAATGGGCTTGCCATTGGCACCGCGGTCAAAGTCGACAGCCGTTTTCTGGCGGTATTTCATCTGATCGGCTACGTTCCAACGACGCAGGTCATGCCAACGCAAACCTTCGAACGCCAGTTCCACTGCCCTTTCCCGCATCAGTTCGCTCATAAAGGCTTCTTTAGAACCCAAAAACCTTTCATCAACTTCCGGCACATTAGCCCTGGCCCTTACTTTATTTACAGCTGCTACTGCAGTCAGGGTACCCGGCACACTGCTTTGCGGTGTTCCGTAACCATGCAATACTGCTTCTGCGTACATCAGGTAAACATCAGCCAAACGCAGGTACGGAACTACGATATTGATATTGTTCCATTCGTTGTCTACGTTGTTGCAACCGTCGGTTACAAACTTGCGAACCAGATAACCTGTGCGGCTTGCAGTGCTTTCCAGGCGCAGGTTGCCCCCGTTAAACAGTTCAGCAAAACGATAAGCCGCATTACCGGTACCCCGAATCATGCGTACCCCGTCGTAGGTAATTGATTTGTAAAAGCGTGGGTCACGGTTTGACCAGGGATCCTCTACAGTGTAGCCCGAACCTGCCGCATCGAGTGGCAGACCGTTAGCCATACCGAAATAGTTCACATAATTGGCTGCCGGAGAAGAGATACCGGCTTCGCCACCCAGTGTTGGCGGGATAAACATGTTTACCAGCGACCACCTTGAACGCCAGGATTCATAAGTAGGAGGACCAAAAATAGCCTCAGGAAACCCGGGGTGCCGTCCGTCGGGTGAAATGGTGAATACGTTTTCGCTCCACTTATCCCAGGGCAGCAGCTTGTATTGCGATTGCCCGCTTTCCGACATATTAATTACCCGGGAAAAAGCGTCGGCTGCCTGCTTGCATAGTTCGGCATCGTAATCGTTAACGCCTTTGTCCATTTGATTCTGCATCGGGCTGGCGGCATACAGCAGGTTCCTGCCTTTGTAGCTCAGCGCAGTAGAGGAAGTTACCCTTTGCTTATTGAGGCCCTGGGTTAATTGTCCTACAGGCGAAGCGTCCCAGTTTACAGGCAACAAGGCAGCAGCATCTTCGAAATCTTTAGCAGCCCGAAGCGCTGTTTCGCGATAAGTCAGCCTGGGCAGATCCAGCTTTGCGGAACTGGACAACACCGTATCGATATAAGGAAGTCCACCCCAGAAACTCATTAACTGGAAATGGAAGAAGCCACGGAAAAACAAGAGTTGTCCTTTGAGCACATTTTTCTCCTCCTCTGTAGCATTGGTGAGTTTATCCAGATTGGCCAGGCCAACATTCGCCTTGCGGATGCCGTACCAGCTCAGTGGCCACAATCCTTTTCTTTGGGGATCGGTACCCAGGTTATTGGGGCCTGAACCGTTATCGTCGAGCCAGCTATTGTCCCAGCCACCGCCACCGGTTTGCCAGGCCCTGTAGTTACCATTGTCAAACTCGGCATTGATCCGGTAGTTGGCATTTGTAGTAGAAAGGATGTCATCCCCCATATTCCACTCGTTATTCCAGGTAGACTTGGTCATGTCCGGAAGCGCATGGTACAATTCCTCGGTAAAACCCTGGAAGCTGCGAAAATTCGTAAACACGTCTTTTTCGGAGATGTTTGCTTCCAATGGCCTGTCCAAGTATTTCTTGCAGGAGGAAAGTCCGAAGACCATAAGTAGAACACCTACAGACAACGTTAGTTTTCTAGACAATTTCATATTGTTCGTTTGTAAATGTTATAAACTGAGGTTGAAGCCGAAGTTGACACGTCGAACCGTTGGGTAAGCACCCTGGCCGGATGTGTTGCCGTTGCCCACGTTTGCTTCGCGGTCATCGGGCAGCTTGCTCCAGAAAGTAAGGTTGTTGCCATTAACATACAGCCGCATAGATTGAATTCCGGCCCTCTTTACCCATGACGGGTCAATAGTGTAGGAAATTTCAGCGGTCTTCAAGCGCAGGTATGAGCCATCGTACTGGAAGAAGTCGCCGTATGCAGCACCATAAGACAAGGATTTCCACCTTGGCAAAGGCCCTCTTGCATCCTGGTTGTCCCTTGCCCAGTAATCGCCTTGCTTGTAAACGTTATTCAGCCTGGCGCTGAAGTTGGTTTGTGTAAGCTCGCGGGTTACATTGTTTACGCCATAGAACTGAACGAATACAGCAAAACGCTTGTAGTCAAAGCCTACGCTGGCAGTGTAGGTGTTTTGAGGCCTGGAAGGGTATCCGAAAGGCACGTTATCGAAGTTGTTGATAACGCCATCACCATTAAAGTCAATCAGGTTGAAATGTCCGGGAAACTTATTGTTATCGTTCTGATCCAGCCTGGTGCTGCCATATACCTCATCCCAGGAATTAAAGTAACCTGCACGTACATGCGACCTTGATTGTCCGATCTGGAATTCGGCCTGCTTCAGGTAATCATCCAACAGCTGGGGATCATCGCGGAAAACAATCCGGTCTTTTGCATGAGTAATGGCCACATTGCCCCACAACCTAGCGTCGCGGTTGAGGTTCTTGTTAAACTTAACTTCTACCTCATAACCCTGAACCACTGTTTCACCCAGGTTTGCCGCCGGCGGTGTGCCACCAAAGTATGAAGGCACTGCCCGCTGGTTACCGGCAATCAACACTTCGGTCCGGTAATCGCGGTAAAACTCGATGCTACCTTCAAGCAAGCCCCTGAAGAGGGAGTAATCAATACCAATGTTGGTTTTTGTTACGGTTTCCCAATGGATGTCAGGGTTACCAATAACGTTTTCCCGGAACCACTGATATGGGCTGTTGGCGTTGTTGTTGTTATCACCCAGTCGGGCAGATCCGCCAAAGCCCCATTGGGTCAGGTACAGGTAGTTACCATTGATCTGGTCACTACCCACCAGGCCATAAGAACCACGAAGTTTAAGGGACGAAACCCAGGGAAGTTTTTCCATGAACTTCTCATTGGTCAGGGTCCAGCCGATTGCTGCAGAAGGGAAAAAGTCGAAGCGGTAATCCGGTCCAAACCTTTGCGAGCCGTTATAGGCGCCGTTGAACTCTGCGAAATACCTGTTGGCAAAATTGTATGTGCCCCTGAATACCCAATCCTCACGGAAGTCGGGGAACGATGAGCCGTTGGCGCTTTCATTGCGCATGAACAAGCCCATGGTGGTAATATTATGCCGGCCAATTTTTGCAGCGTGGTTTAACTGGGCCTGGTAAACCGTTCTTCTAAAGGTAGAACCGTTTTGGAAGGCATCAGCTGCCGTACCCCATTGTGGAACTACATAATCGAACTGGTTTACACCGGTAACATTACCATATTGAATACGGCCGGTATTAGGATCAATCCACTTGGTTATGGCACTTCCGCCATCGGTGATACCACCCACAGCTAAAAACCTGTTGTCAACAGAATAAGTACCCCTGAAGGTCAAGCCTTTTACCAACGCCTTCAGATCCTGCTGCAGAATAAAATCAGTATTGATTTGGGTAGACTTTTCATTTCTCACCCCATTGTTTCCAAGAATAACGGCAGGGTTGTTTGTGGCAACTGGATCATTTGGATAATATCCATAGGAGCCGTCGCTGTACTGGGGGTAAAAAAGATCCGGCGCATTGCCGTAGATACCCTGGTACCAGGCATATTCAAACCCGCTGTAGGTGGTTTGTCTTTTTCCAAACATGCCTGCAAGGTTGGTCGACAACGTGGTGGTGTTTGTCAACTTGATATCAAGGTTGGTGCGCAGGTTCAAGCGGTCGTAACTAAATCCCGGGTTGTAGCCTTTGCCATTATTGGGGATTTTCATGATGTCGCCTTCGTGCAGCACATCCACCGAGCTAAAGTATTTCACAAAAGGAGAACCGCCGGAAATGCTGATGTTAGCGTTTTGCGCAGTCGCGAATTTCTTCACGGACTCATCCTGCCAGTCAATGTTGGGGTAGCGCTCCGCTTCTTCCTGATTTGCAGGGTTGCGGTATTTCTCGATCCGCGCCATGGGTGTATAATCCAGCCATGACCCTGGGCTTACAGCAAGCTCCCGCTCAATAGCCATATTCCGGATCATCAACGCATCGTAGGAATCGTACTTCTCAGGTAGCCGCGAAGGAACCTTGAGTGTAGAGTTAACGGTTACATTAATGTTGGCTTTACCTTCCACGCCTCTTTTAGTGGTAATGAGCACCACACCGTTTGCACCCTTCACACCGAAAACGGCGGTAGCAGATGCATCTTTCAGGATAGAGATGCTTTCAACCGAACCAATGTCCACACCGTTCATCGAACGTTCAACGCCATCCACCAGGATCAGCGGACCGGCAGCATTCCAGGTTCCCTGGCCCCGGATAAAGATCTGGGGATCTTCGAGTCCTGGCATACCCGTTCCCTGAACGGTAATAACGCCGGGTACGTTCCCGGTAAGTGCGGCGCCGATATTTGATACACCGCCGGCACGCTGTAATACTTTTCCGGTGGTTTGCGTGATAGCTCCTACCACACTTTCCTTTTTCTGCCGGCCGTAACCTACCACTACCACATCGGCCATATCCTGCGCGGAGGTATTGAGCTGAATATTAAGCGAGTTGGCAGTTGCTGCGGTCAGGGTGATTTCTTTAGATACATATCCCACAAAAGAAACAACCAATACAGAATTTGCATTGGCAACAGTGATGCTAAAGGTGCCGTCCTCTTTGGTAACGGCGGTGTTGGTAGTACCCTTTTCTGTGATGGTAGCCCCACTGAGCGGCTGGCCGCCGTCGTCGGTTACTTTACCGGTAACCGGTAAAGCATAAGGAGCAAATTTATCTGCTCCCGGCGGTGTGCCTGCAAAAGACGTAAGTGTAAAACCACAAATAGCAACCATGCTACACTTTGCCCACAACAGGTACCGAAAGGGCAAAACGCTATTACCAAGCGACATGTGTCGTTTAGAACTTTTCATACTTGATTAATAATTAAATGATGGGGTGGCCAGAATCCTGCTGGCCCAATCTCAATCCGGGGCTAAAGCGTCAGGCGCTTTCCGTGCCTAGTAGGTGCAGTGGGGGTAAGTTTCCTTCATATAGCAGCATTTTTAGTTAAAAAAATATACAATCGTTCTTCAAGGAGCGCCGGTTACTGTATGGTCAGTAACCAAGCCACGCATGGGGCAGCTTTGGTATCCCTCCAGGCTGCCTGTAAGTTTGGCAGCAGCCAACGGCTTCCGGGGGTTTAGCTTGTTCTTTCTTCAATGGAGGGAACAAACCTTCAAATGCATACACGCGAATTTCCAGGATGTTAAAATTCTAAGAAAATGGATTGGAATAAGGGCACGCATTGTCAAAATGATGCATCAAATGTTCAAAATGGAGCAAAATAGTACCAATAAATTTTCCATTTTTTCTATACAAATGCTTTAAAAGTAATGCGTTTAAGATATGAGCAAAAACGTTCGACTCTTTCTTTAACAGGCTCGAAGAACAAAAATTGTGACAATTAGGCAGGTCAAGGTTCGTTGTTTAGCATAAACTTTGGCAAGCAATGGGCTAGGTAAAACGGTGGGAACACGTGAATTCAGGCAGCTTTTTTTTTATAAAAACACGGGCTCCTTTCTCGAAGGCATTAATATAGGGAAGGCAAAAACAGTATGGAAACAAGCAGTGCCTTTCTGTTCATTATACACTTTGAAGTCTTATTTTGGTTACATCAAGACTTTGGAGATTAGGGCATTCACAGGCGTTTATATCGGCCCTTTTAATAGACTTGTATCAGGTAATTTTACCATTGGTTCCATACAATTGGCTATTTGGGTAAAAAGCCATCCGGGAAAAATATCGTTACTATTGTTGTCTAACAAACAATTGCGGTTTGATTATCATGCAACCGCATGTATTTAATCCGGAGCAAGCCCTGAAAATGGTACAACTGTAGATTTGGGTGCCATTTGTAGGCCCAGTATGTATAAAAAATCTAGCAAGTACCGCAGTTGCGAAATGCAAAACCGGCACAACAGATAACCTTGGATATATCACTTCACCTTATACTGCTGCACACTTATTACATTATTGTGCTATAAACGTGTAGGTTTTACCAGCCGCTGTGGGTAAATCATACAGCAGGGTTTCCTTTAAATCAATCAGCGCCACTTTCGCCTTGTCTGAAATAATGGGCTCCGGCGTTGCGTCCACACCAAAAAAGGGATTTGGGTTTTTTCCGGTTGCCTTTTGCACCATACTGCCACTGCTCAATTTTACTGCGTTGGGGGTTCGCAACCTTAAATTTCCACCCAGGGTGGACCGTACCACCAGTTTTTCCAGCCGGCCACCGCTCCATTCCATGCTTATAATTTGAAAACCACCGATTGCCCGCAAACCTCCAACGCTTCCCTTTTGCCAAACATCGGGCAGTGCCGGCAGCAGATGCAGTTCGCCGCCTGCGCTTTGCATCAGCATCTCCGTAATACCCGAAGTACAGCCAAAATTGCCATCGATCTGGAAAGGCGGATGCGCATCAAAGAGGTTATTGTAGGTGCCGCCACCACGGCTGCCAGGCACCACAGGCGACAACTGGTTTTGGATCAATTTGTAGGCATGGTTGCCATCCAGCATTCGGGCCCACCAGTTTACTTTCCAGCCCATGCTCCAGCCGGTCGATACATCGCCTCGGTGGGTAAGCGTGGTTTTAGCAGCGCTATGCAGTTGCGGCGTACGGTAGGGCGAAATCTGGTTGGCCGGAAACAGCCCGTATAAATGCGAAATATGCCGGTGCTCGTCCCTGGGGTCGTCAATATCGTCGAGCCATTCCTGCAACTGGCCATGCTGGCCAATTTGCATAGGGGGCAGGCGGCTGCGCAGCCGCCGGAGCGTATCCCTAAATGCCGCATCTTTTTTCAAAATTTCGGATGCGCGGATGGCTGCAGAAAACAATTCGAAGATGATCTGGTTGGTCATGGTAGTGCCGGCATCGAGTGAAGAACCCTGGTGGGCCGCCGGCGCATTTTCGGGCGACATATCGGGGTTGATGACCAGCCACTTATTTTTGGGATGCTCCACTAAAAAATCGACATAAAAAGTTGCAGCACCTTTTATTACCGGGTAAACCTGGTCCAAAAACGTTTTGTCGCCATTATATAGGTAATGCTCCCACAAATGCTGGCTCATCCAGCCGCCGGCCGCACTCCATACCCCCCAGGTAGCCCCATCTACCGCACCGGTAGCCCGCCAAATATCGGTATTGTGGTGTGCCGCCCAGCCGCGGGCACCGTACATGTCTCGTGCCGTTTGCTGGCCGGTTACAGCTAAGTCCCGGGTCATCTGGAGAAAAGGTTCGTGCAGCTCGGCCAGGTTGGTCTTTTCCGCCGGCCAGTAGTTCATCTGTGCGTTGATGTTGATGGTGTACTTGCTGTCCCAGGGCGGATTGATCTGTGCATTCCAGATACCCTGGAGGTTGGCCGGCTGTCCGCCCGGCTGCGAAGAAGAAATGAGCAGGTAACGGCCAAACTGGTAATACAGGGTTACCATTTGCGGATCATTGGTAGTACTGAATTTTTTCAGGCGATCATCGGTGGGGAGCAGGGCCGCATCTGTAGTACCCAGGTCCAGTTTTACCCGGTTGAAGTATTTTTGGTACGCAGCAATATGGGCAGGCAGCATCGTTGCATAAGACTTAGGAAAAGCCTTAGCCAAATAATCTGCTGCTCTTTTATCTGCATCGCCACTAAGGTCGTTGTAGCTGTTGAAATTGGTGGCTGCCGAAATATAAATGGTAACCGCATTTGCGTTTTGCACCAGCAGCGCCGTATCGTTTGCGTTTAACGATCCGCCCTCGAGCTTCATGCGTACAATGCCTTTATAGGCTACCGCGCCTTTTACCGTTTCGTGATCGGAGGTAATGCCGGCAATGGTCAGTTCTTTTGCAGGCGTGGTGGCGATGGTAGCCCGTTTCTGCGGTGTGGTAAAGGAAGCCGCAAACGAAAGGCTGCCGCCTTTGCTTGCGGTTAAGCGCATCACCACCACCCGGTCCGGAAAAGAGGCAAAGGCCTCGCGGGTGTAGGTTACGCCATTGCTTGTGTAGGTGGTTTTGGTTACGGCCCGTTCAATATCCAGTTCTCGATGATAATTGGTAAAATCCTCGTGCCCGTTAAACGAAAGTTGCAGGCTGCCAATGGGTTCAAACTTCTGGCCATGCGACTTTTTGGTAATGATAACCCGGTTGGCGATCCGCTCCGCTTCTTTTTGCTTGCCTTCAAAAATCAATTGCCGGATTATGGCCAACGAATCGAGGGCCAGCGGGTTATCGTTGCGGTTGGGACTGCCGCTCCATACGGTATGCTCGTTGAGCTGAATGGTTTCCCGTTCCACGTTGCCATATACCATCGCCCCCATCCTGCCGTTGCCAATAGGCAGTGCATTTTCCCAAACCCTGCCCGATGGCTGTTTATACCAAAGCTTTAACCCGGGTTTCGGTTGTGCAAGCACGTTAGCTGCAACCAGTAACAGAAATGCCAGTAAAATCGGTCCTATTCTTCGGTTTGTATGGAGCATCATATGGGCAAAAAAGTTTGTTCTAAATGGGAGCCTATTGTACAGGCAATAAAGCAAAATACATTTAAGTGCTTTGCATCCGTATAAAAACTTTGTGGTGTTCCGATTTCGGTGCTTTGCCTGTCATGCTGAGTAGAGCGAGGCACATGAGCATTGTACATTCTTCCTAATGCACTTCATCAGATTCCTCCTCGCCGGAATGACCATCAAAGTGCAACTTGAAAACAGCATACCCTGAATTTTATACACCTGTAAAATCAAATCCAAAGTAGCATTTTATGGATACAGCGTATCACCAGACCAAACCAATGATACGCTGTATGTTTCATTAAATATTCTATTTGCTGCTGATTGTTATTCCCTGCCGATTTTGCTTTTTAGAATCAACAGTAAACAAATCCAGCAACCATTGACTTACAGCGGCGCTGCCCGGTTGTGTTCATTCTGGCGGGCAAATTCCACAACATCCCAATATGCTTTTTTGGGCTGGCGGTTTACATCAAACAGGAGCGGGAAATTTTTTCGGCCCCGTCCGTCGAGCCAGGTATACTGGTCGCTCAGGTTCCAGAACGTAACCCCCGTGAGTTTGTCCTTGTGCTGCCGAAACACATCAAAGATCATCTTGTACTTTTCGCGTTGTGCTGCTTCCATTTCCGGCGTGTACACACTGGTGGTATCGCGCTGGCCGCGAATCAACTGGCCACCCTGCCGGCCAGCGTACACCGATACGTCAAGTTCGGTAACCTGCACCTGCAGTCCAATTGAAGAAAACATCTGGATCGATTTTTCCAGTTCTTCCCGCGATGGGTTGTTGATGGACCAATGGCCCTGCAGGCCCACGCCATGAATGGGCACACCCGCTTCTTTCAGGCGCTTCACCATTTGGAAAATCTTCTCCCGCTTTTTAGGATTTTCGGTGTTGTAATCGTTGTAAAACAGCACGGCTTTGGGGTCTGCGGCATGCGCATACCGAAATGCTTTTTCAATAAACTCGTCACCGGTAATTTTTGTCCACTGTGTTTTGCGGTAAAAAACAGTGTCGTTGTCATCTATCACTTCGTTTACTACATCCCAGGCGTAAATGCGGTCTTTGTAGCGGTTTACTACGGTGTTGATGTGGCTTTGCAGGCGCTGGAGCAACACTTCTTTTGACACGTCGTTGCCCTGTTCGTCTTTAAACATCCAATTAGGTGCCTGCGCATGCCAGCACAGCGTATGGCCCCGCAATTTGAGGCCATGCTTTTTGGCAAAATTTGCAATCTCGTCGGCGTCCTTCCAGAAATATTCATTTTCCTTTGGATGCAACGGTCCCATCTTCATTGCATTTTCGGCGGTGATGCTGTTGAAATGGTTGACGATGAGTGCCGAATCCGGGCCTTTCAACTGGCGGGGCGTAACGGCGCCACCCACCAGGAAATAACCCTTGTAGTAATCTTTCAGTCCTTTGGTGTTGGAAGCCGTACTGCTAATGTTGCGGTTGCTGCTGCATTGCACTAGTGCTATGGGTGCAATGGCTGCCAGGAGTAATTTTGAAATGGTATTCATGATGGCTGTTAAAGCGTTTGTTTAAATGTTACTGTTTTGAAATGTTATTGGTGATCCGGAAATAATCAAAATCGGCATGGCCGCCTGCAGCCTTTGTAGCGTAGTTGAACAAGGCAAACCGGTAACCCATAAAATGCGGCAGCGTGTACGACATTTTTAAGGGTGTGCCAATGGGTTGCCACCTTTTTCCATCGAGGCTGTAAAAGAAATGGGCTGTATCTTTTCTTTCGGTAAAATCACATTCAGCTTTTAGGTACACGGTGTTTTGTGTTAATGGAATGCGGGCCGCCTCTACTGCCTTTCCTCCGCCTGCGTTGATCATCACCAACGATTTTGCACCTCCCGAAACCTCCACTCCTAACTGCCCAAAGTTTTTCTGCAACAATCCAAGTCCTGCAAAATCGCCGTCCTTCATGCCGGATACATCCAATGCCACCGCGCCGCTGCTTACCGGGCCAATGGTGCGTTGTGTCAGTGTATTGCGGGCCATATAAAATGAAGTGTCTACGCGGCCCGTGGTAAGGCGTAAAAAACCTTTACGTGCCGACAAGGACCAATAACGGTTATCGGGGTTATGGTTCCACTGCCACACGAGGCCCAGGGGTGCATCGCCCTTTTTGCGGGTAAATTCATCCGATGCAACAATATTGGGGATCAGTCCTTTGCTTGCCGGCAGGTTTAGTGTTTGCGGCACTTTACCATCAACACCCAGCACGGGCCAGCCGTCTTCCCATTTTACCGGCACCAGGTAAGGAATGCGGCCTACCGCGCCAAAATCGCGGAACAGGTACGCATACCAGTCGCCGTTGGGCATGTCAATCAATCCGCCCTGCGCCACGCCCAGGTCCTGCAAGCCGAGGCGGCCTTCATACGGGCCGGTAATTTTATCGGCGCGGTGAATGACCACGGTGCGCATGCCGCCACGCGGCCAGGTAATGTTGAACAGGTAATACTTGCCACCCACTTTAAACAACTGCGAACCCTCGGCAGCCAGGTTAATATTATTGCCTGCCGGAAGGCTTGCGTTTTCAATAACCGCCTGGTTAAAGCCTCCGGGCTTTATGCCGGTGAGGTCTTCTTTTAATTCTACCAGCGTCAGTTTACCTGCGCCGTATAACATGTACACCTTTCCGTCGTCGTCAAAAAACAGGGAGTGGTCGTGCAGGCTGGGCCTGAACTCAATGCGCTTCCAGGGTCCTTTTTCAATATTCTTTGTGGTGTAGATATAAGTTTTACCGGTAGTTGATGCAAAAGTGGAAACGTAAAAAGTATTGTTGTGGTACCGGATGCTGCTGGCCCAGGAGCCGGCGCCGTAGGCCGTTTTACCCCCATTTAAATTCAGCGCATCCACATCGGCCAGTGTATCATACGCGTAGCCCACCAGCTGCCAGTTTACCAGGTCTTTCGACTTCATGATGGGCACGCCGGGGCTCATATGCATGGTGGTGCTGCTCATGTAATAAGTATCGCCCACACGAATCATGGCCACATCCGGCACATCGGCAAAAATGACCGGATTGCGGGCGGTTTGGGCATTCACCTGAGTGGCTGCCCCTAAACAAATGATGGTTACAAAGGCAAGTTGTATAAGTTTTGTTTTCATCAGTATCAACTATCTCAAAGGATGCGCTGCTGCAGCGCAAATAATTATTATAAAGGCGCCTTTCAGGTTAAGATCTTAGGGCACTTATCAAAGGAAAAGGGTTCACCCCTGCCTCTTTAGCGCCCTGCCACCCCGTTTCAAAGACCGGGAGGAGGAATGCTACAAAGTTGTGAACCGCTTACGGCTGTTGCATTGGACCGATCAATTCAATGAAGTTTCCGTCGGGATCCTGCACCAGCAACAACTGAGCGTTGTTGTTTAAAGGCGTAGGCGTGCTTCCCAGAAATGGAACTTTCATTTGCGTTAGTCTATCCATCACCAACTTTAAAGATTTTACATTGATGGTGATGTATTGCATGCCGGTATCATCCTGGATAAACTGCTGCTTTGGATGCGCAGCTTTTTTGCCAAAACTCATTAGCTTCCATTCGTTGGCTTCCGGACTATTTTCCAATTTCAACACCGTTACTTCTGTCGGAACACCGTTCGAAAGTCCGGAACGTTTTGAAAAAGCTTCGTTTATGGTAAAACTATATGCTTTGACCATGCCAATGCCGTTCATGTAAAAATCCAGGGAACGTTCCATATCTGAAACTACAACCCCTACCCCGATCAGTTTACTGCTAAAGTTCGATTGGGCAAACAGGGCACTATTGATCAGCAGGGCAGCTAAAGCAACAAAAATTTTTAAAGGCATTTTTTTCATTTATTATGATTGAATGAGGTCTAAATGATTTTTAAATGGTGTTTTATTTGCCCCATTTTATCCTAATGGCCACCAGCGACCTGTCCGGTTTGCTGTGGGAAAAGTCACTCTTCCACTTTGGCAGTATACCCCAGCAACGACAGCATTTTTACCCCATACCTTTTGCCCAAAGTGCGGTAGCCTGCTGCATTAAAATGCAGCTTATCGGCAGCAGCCGTGCAGCCGGCTGATGGAATGACATGCGCCGTAGGAATCGTTTGCGGCAGCGTGGCTATGATGGCATTCATGGAGGCACATTTTCCGCCCTGGTCTTCGGCCACCAGTTCGCCTGCCAGCAGCGGCACCGATGCTGCTTTTAGCTTCAAGTCCTGCAGCAGGTTGTTGTACACCACTTTCACTTTTTGCGGCCAGGCACTGTCGCCCGTATTCGATTCGCCCTGGTGCAGCAGTATGCCTTTGATCACGCCATCTTTTTGCGCCAGCTTTGCCATTTCTACCAATCGCTGGTATGGATTGCCATCGTATTCGTTGGTCATATTGATCATCCACGGCGCAACGGTTGTGAGGTAGCTTTTGTATTGCCCTTTGTCGAACAACTCGATTTTGCAGCCGCCAATCGAAACATTGATGATACCCACCCGTATGTTCTTGGGCAGGTTGGCCACCAGGGTGCGGCCAAAATAGTCGGCAGGTGTGAGGCCCGTGCCGCAGCGGGTAAGCGGCGGCGCAGCGGTGTACCATTTGCCTTTATCGCGGCGCAGGTTGGGGCAGTTTACTGCTTCCAGCACCCGAAAGCGGCTGTCCACCGTGGTGTCCTGCGGTTCAAACCGGGCATTGCCTTCCATGTTCGATTGCCCGAAGGACAGGAAAATATAAAAGTTGGGGTCTTGCGCCAAAACCGGCTTGGCCATGCAAAACAATAATGCCATTACAATTAATCTGCGCTTCATATTTATTTGTTTATGGGGCTTGCCCCCAACTTTTTTATTTCCAAAACGTGCTGCACCCCTATTCAACAACACTAGCGAACAGGCTTCACCCCTTCCTTTGTTTGGATGATCTTTTGAATGGTTCCATCCGCGTTGTAGTACATATAATCGATGCAAATAGACCTGCGGTAACTGCCCCCGGTGGGGAGTACGCCATTATGATAAAAGAAATAGCTCTTGCCTTTGTAATCGAGTATGCCAGGGTGTGTGGTAAAACTATTGGGCACATTTTCCTGGATAATGCCCCTGTATTCCCAGGGTCCTTCAATATTGGTGGCAGTGCAGTACTCGATCATTTCGGGCTTGGTGCCGGCACTGGCATACACCAGGTAATACAGGTTGTTGCGTTTGTACACCCAGGGACCTTCAATATAATTTTTTGGTTTGAAAACATGGATGCTGTCTTCCAATTCAATCATGTTGCGCTTCAGCTTTACCCACCTGCAACTGCCATTGCCCCAAAACATATAAGCCTGCTCATTGTCGTCAATCATCACCGTAGGGTCAATGTCATCCCACGCATGTTTCTGATCGGTGGTCATTTCGTTTACAATCAGCGCTTTGCCAATGGCATCTTTAAAGGGCCCGGTTGGCCGGTCGGAAACGGCTACACCAATGGCTGCGCCGCCTTTGCTCCTGTCATCTGCTTTGTGAAAAGTGGAAACGTACCAGTAAAATTTTCCATCGCGGTAAATGCACTGTGCCGCGTAGGCATCGCCGGTAGCCCACGAAAATGTGCCGGGCGATAAAAGGGCACCGTGGTCCTTCCAGGTAACCATGTCGGTGGAGGAAAACAGGCGCCAGTCGGGCATTTTATAATTGGTAGCCGTAGTAGCCGCCGTATCGTGGCTGGTGTATAAAAACACGGTATCGTTAAATACGATAGGCGCCGGATCGGCGGTGAAAACATGCCTGATGATAGGATTCTGGGCATGCAACGTCAACACAACCGCACTGGCCAAAAAGGCCATCAAAATCTTTGATTTCATGTTTGCTTTTTTCAGTTGTTCAAAAATTTATTTGGGGTTCGTTGTGTTTGTTTCAATGCCATTTACCGGAAGATTATGTATGACTACCCCGGCTTTATCGCTATCAGTTTGCTTGTGGTTTAATGATCTGGTAATTGCCGCTCAGGTGCATCAGGCTAAAGAGGTACATAAGCCCGTCGTAGTAGGGATCGAAATAGCCGTCTTCGTAAGGTTCCAGTTTTGCGTTCCATAGCGCATGCACAAAATCAAGACTGCCTTTTTCGCTATTGATTAAAGCCGTAGTGGCGGCGGTGCCTACCAGCCCAATGGAGTGTCGCAGTTTTTTGACCGGTCCTGCCTGCAGTATAAATTCGGGTCTTGATCCGTCTACATTAAACTGGTCTTCAAAGGTGTTGATGCCTTGTGACCGTAAAAAAGCCTGAAATCGTTTGGCGTAATCCTGCTGCCAGGCCCTGTCCTTGCCAAACCACACATAGTCCATGGCAATGTTCATGGGCACCCGCCAGGAGTCGTATCGAAAAGCGGGCGGCGCCCAGGGCGTGGCCCTCGGTGCCCCGCTAAACTCGGTATAGTCGTAATTAAGGGCCGTAACCGGGTGTGTGGCGCGGTGCAAAAAAGCGCGGGAAGTATCGGCACAATCGCGGTAAAACTGCTCGTGGCCGTCCTTTGCATATGCGGCCCATACTTCGTAAAAGGCAGGCACATGATACGACGGGTCGGTCCAGTGGTACATATCGCCTTCGGGCACAAAAGTAATCTGCTTGTGTTCGGTGTTGATCAGGTTGCGGATACCACCGGTTCCGTCTTTTTTCCACATCGCATCCAGTATCCGGCGGGCCTCGCCGTAGTAGTCGATGCCGGTGTTGTTGCCCCAGCGGTTGGCGGCAAAAAGCAGTGTGGTAATATAAAAAAACTCACCGTCGGAGGCCGAGCCTTCGGAATTTTTCCTGCCGGTTTTAGGATTGATGCTCCAGGCAAAATAGGCCTCGCGGGGGCCGCTCTGGTGCTGCAGGTATTTTTTCGACCAGCGCCAGATGCGGTCGAATACATCCTTCTTATTCAGCTGCACCGCCACCATCATGCCGTACGACATGCCTTCGGTGCGGGCATCGTTGTTCTTAATATCCGACACGTAACCCATAGTGTCGCCTACTTCAAAATAAACCCGGTTGGGGCCTTCAAAAACATCGTAGTAGGCCTTGGCCAGCTTTTGGTCAATATCGGCCTGGCTGTATCCGGCCTGCCGTAATAAGTTGGGGTAATCACCGGTGTAAAAAGCGGCGTTGCTGGTTCCGCTGGCTGTGGTTTTACCAGCCTGGCTGGTGGGTTTACATCCGGTTAAAATAAAGAAAGCCGCCAGCACCGGCAGTACGTTTTTAAACAATCGACTAGTGCAAATACGTTTCATCCTGATAAGTTACTTCAGCACTGTGTTCGTGATCATAAGGCCAGGAACACCCGTTCATTTTGCAATGCTTTTTTGCATAGCGTACAAATGACGCAATACCGAGCTCATATGGCTTTAAAAATTTTTTTCTGTTGCAAAGCAAATGGCTGTATTAAAAAACACACACCCATCCAGCAGCTTTTTTTAGTGATGTGCTGCCATTAAAAATGCACCTGCTTTACAAGCTGTAAAGTACCCGCACTACTGCGCAAACCATAGGTCAATTGTCGAAAAAACTGCTACAATTGTAGAGAACGCAGCGAAAAGCCGGAACAGGAGCGGAAATGAAAACGGGGTGCTTAGTACAGGAAGGAAACGAACCAAGGTGCAACAGGAACTACTCCCTTGGGTGCCGGACAAAAAAAGGGGAAGATGAAGAATCATCCTCCCGTAACGTTTGAAATATGCAAAACAATACTTGCTAAATGAACCCATTAACTGTTTGACCTTGCGGCCAGTTTTTCAACAGCGCTCCGGTTGATTGCACCCCCCGGAGCGAAAGCTTGTGGGAGGAGCACTGCTGAAAGTCAAAACTAAGTCCGCATTCCGGCTGCATGTGCGCCATTTGTTGAAGCTTATGGAACGAATGTTTACTTATAAATAAATTTCGCCACGAATAGGGTAAATTCGTTTGCTTGCTAATAGTTCAGCTTTCCTGAGTAGTTTCCAAAAAGGCATTTTTTGCAAAACTTCCTGCAAAACAATAAATAAGAAACACTAAAAATTTTATATGAATTCCATTACCCTACTCCTTTTCACATTCCCTATTGCGCCGATACGATAACTTTATTTGCTGCAGCACCGACAGCTGTAGTTTATAAAACGACCTTTACCCATTCACCTTAATTGCTTTTGCCTACATCATATTGCTACGTTTTTTAAAAATGCTGATCAGAACACTTGTTTTAATAGGTCTTTGCCTGGTTGGAAACCTGCTGACCGCCAATGCACAGCAGGAAGACATCAATTTTACCTCCATAACCACCAAAGAAGGCTTATCGGCCAATACCGTGGGTACCATAATAAAAGACCGCTATGGCTTGTTGTGGTTTGGAACGGAAGACGGCCTGGACCGCTTCGATGGCATTAACCTGACGGTATACCGGCACAAACCCGAAGATGCCCACAGCCTTGCGGCCAACGAGGTACTGGCGCTGCATGAAGACGAAGCGGGGAATTTATGGATCGGCACCAGTGGTGGCGGTCTTTCGCGGTACGACCGGCAGCGAAACCTGTTTATCAACTACCCTACCTCCGGCCCTAATGCACTCGATAACAAAGTGGTGCGGGGAATTACCAGCGATAAGCAGGGCAATATCTGGATCGTTCATTTTGCCGGGGTAAACATTCTGGACCCAAAAACCGGGAAAATGCAGCGGCTGGCCCTGCCGGCCGACCAAAAGAACAATACAAGCCCCATTGAAGGCATGACCATTTTCAGGGATAGCCGGTACCGCATATGGGTGGGTACCAACCGGGGGCTGTTTTACTTTAATGCGCCCACTAGGTCCTTCACGGGCTATTTTCCCTTAACCCAGGACACTGCCGGCGGGGTGGGCAACCAGGTTAACGTAATTACCGAAGACGGGGCAGGCAATATATGGGTGGGCTCCAATAACGGCCTGAGCAGGCAACAGCCCGGCTCGGACGTATTTACCGATTACCCCCGGACCCCGGTTAACGGCAGCGTACCCAACGGCACGGCCATCAGCACCATTGCGGTGGATGGCAACCGGCTGTGGCTGGGAACTGCCGCCGGTTTGGAAATCATTAATGTTCAAACCGGCGAAAGCCGCGAGTTCCGGCTGGATTACCGGAACATCCACAGCCTTACGGCATCCGGCATACGCCATATATATATCGACAACCGGGGCATTTACTGGGTGGGTACGCTGGGGGGCGGTGTAAACAAATACGACCGCAACCTGAACCTCTTTAACCTGGTGCGCAGCAACATTTATGACCCGCAGGGGCTGAATGCGCCAGTGGTAATGGCATTTGCCGAAGCGCCCAACAACAATGTGTATGTAGGTACCCAGGGGGGCGGCCTGAGCCTGTTTAATGTAAGCACCAAGTTATTTCAGCAGTTGCCCATTAAATCGGGACGGCCAAATGCGGGCAGGTACCTTACTATTTTAACCCTGGAAAAAAGCAGCCGCGGACAACTGCTGCTGGGCACCTATGGCGAAGGATTGATTGTATTTGACCCCGCCACAAAAAATTACCGGCAAATATGGCAGGGCAGCAAACCGGAAGACCTGAACGCCAATGACATTTACTGCATACATGAAGACCGGGCCGGCAATATATGGGTGGGTACCAACGGCAGCGGCATCAACTTGCTCAACAGCAACTACCAGGTTGTAAAAAGATTTACGCCCCTGCCCAAAGCTGCCACCGACAGCTTTTTACCCATCAACGGGTACATCAGGGATATCAAGGAAGACCCCGACGGAAACATCTGGATTGCAACACATGGTGGCGGCATTGCCATCTATTACCCCGCTTCGGGCAAGTTCAATATATACAATACGGAAAACAGCAAGTTGCCCAACGACATTGTAGAAGCCTTGCTGATAGACCAGCGGGGCATGGTGTGGGCCGCCACCTTTGGCAGTGGCCTGGTGGCCATTGACCGGAAAACCGGCCGGTTCCGTACTTTTTCCGAAAAAGACGGCATTGCCAACAGCACTGTTTATGAAGTGCAGATGGACGAGGCAGGCCGCATCTGGATCAGCACCAACAGGGGCATCAGCAGCATTGATCCCAAAACCGGCGCCATTAATAATTATAACCACCACAACGGTCTTCAAAACAACAATTTTGTGCGTGGAGCCGGATTGCGTACCACTAATGGCACCCTGTTTTTTGGCGGGCTTGAGGGATTCAATTATTTCAATCCCAGGTATTTGAAAAAAAACACCAACATACCTTCTGTGTTGCTTACCGACCTGAAGGTTTCCAACCAATCGGTGCAACAGTCGGAGAACGGCCCCTTAAAACAAAACATCACCATCGCCAAAGAAATTCACCTGGATTTCAAGCAAAACTTTTCCATTAGTTATGTAGGCCTCAACTATACCGCACCGGAGCAAAACCAGTATGCGTTTAAACTGGAGGGCTTCGATAAGGACTGGAACTATGTAGGCAGTGCCACTACAGCTTCTTACACCAACCTCGACCCGGGCAAATACACGTTTCGCGTAAAGGCCAGCAACAACGACGGCATCTGGAACGAGGAAGGGCATTCCATCAAAATTTATGTACACCCGCCGTTTTGGCGCAGCAATTATGCTTATGCCTTTTATTTTATAGCGGCTTTAAGCTTGCTGCTTTACTCGCGGCACCGGGGCATACAGCGCATCAACCGCAAGTTTGCTTTAAAACAGGAACGTTTTAAAGCCGAACAGGAACGAAAAGAAGTATTGCGGATACACGAGCTAGACCAGCTTAAAATAAAATTCCTGACCAATTTAAGCCACGAATTCCGGACACCTATTTCGCTGATACTGGGCCCCGCCGACCACCTGCTGGCACAGGAAAAAGACCCGCAGGCAAAAAGCCATTTGTACCGCATCAAGCGCAATGCAAAAAGGTTGGTAAACCTGGTAAACCAGCTGCTTGATTTCCGTAAAATGGAAGAAAAAGAACTGACCCTGCAACTGTCGGAAGGCGAGCTGGTATCGTTTGTAAGAGAAGCTGCCGATTCTTTCAACGACCTGTCGGAGCGCAAAAAAATTGCCTTTACATTCAACAGCGAAATACAATCGCTGCACACCCGTTTCGACCACGATAAAATTGAACGCATCCTGTTCAACGTTTTGTCCAACGCGTTTAAGTTTACCCTAGAAGGCGGTCATATTGCACTTACGGTAAAACCCGCAACCAACCCAGACAACGGCCCGGAAAAATGGGTATGTATACAAATCCGCGACACAGGCGTGGGCATTTCCCCCGATAAAAAAGACCGCATTTTTGAGCGCTTTTTCCAGGACAATTCAGCTACGGCCATCCTCAACCAGGGCACCGGCATCGGCCTGGCCATCACCAAGGAGTTCGTTCAACTGCATGGCGGCACCATATCGGTGGAAAGCGAGCAGGAAGTAGGCACTACGTTTACCATACACCTTCCTTTTATTGAGTTGCACCAACCACAAACAGCAGATGCCCTTATTGCTGAAGCAGCAACCGAAATGGAGGAGCCGGTACCAACCGATGAACCGGAAACAATTGCTGCAGCCGCCCCGGTGCTGGCAGGCAGCACCACCAAACCCTCCGTTTTATTGGTAGAAGACAACGAGGATTTCAGGGCTTATTTAAAAGACCACCTACAAGCCAGTTACCATGTGCTAGAAGCGGCCAACGGAAAAGAAGGCTGGCAGAAAGCACTGGGGCTGCATCCGCAGCTGGTAGTAAGCGACATCAGTATGCCCATCATGGATGGCATTGAGTTGAGCCGGAAACTCAAATCGGACAAACGCACCAGCCATATACCGGTGATACTGCTGACGGCACTGACAGGTGAGGAAGACCAGCTGAAGGGGTTGCAAACAGGTGCCTCCGACTATATTACCAAGCCGTTTAACTACGAAGTACTGCATACAAAAATCAACAACCTGCTGGTGCTGAACAACACGCTAAAGACCACGTACACCAAGCAGATAAAAGTGCAGGCACCCGAAATGCACATTGAATCGGACGACGAAAAACTAATGAAGGCCATTACCGTGTACCTCGAAGAAAACCTCACCAACCCGCAATTGTCGGTGGAGGAGTTGAGCCGCAATGTAGGCATGAGCCGCAGCTCGCTGTACAGCAAACTGCTGGAGCTGACCGGAAAAACGCCTGTAGAATTTATCCGGTCGGTAAAGCTGGAAAAAGCGGCGGTATTGCTCGAAAAAAGCGACATGACCATTGCGCAGATCGGCTACTCGGTGGGCTTTTCCACACCCAATTATTTTGCAAAATCGTTTAAGGCCAAGTTCAATATGCTGCCATCCGAATACATTGCCTTAAAAAGAAAAAACGGGCAGTAAGCCGCCTTGTATAACAATGGCAACAAGAGGTTGGCTAACATAAATGGTCAACGTGCAAAATGTGCTGCCATACAGAAATGCAGATCATAACAACCTTCATTGTATGCCGTAACCAAAACACTTTAAAAGCAAGCAGCTAAAAATATTATATGGGCAACTTAAATAAGGAAGTCACTCAATTTCTCGACCAACTGCATCACCCGCTGAGGGCCGAAATAGAACAGTTGCGCCATGTTATTTTAAATGCAAACAGCAGCATCACTGAAAACATCAAGTGGAACGGTCCCAATTATTGTTTTGAAAATGAAGACCGGATAACCATGCGTATTCATCCGCCCAAACAAATCCAGTTGATTTTTCACCGGGGTGCCAAAAAACTGGCCCAACCCAAAGACAAAATTATTGAAGATAATTCGGGACTACTTGTTTGGAAAGAGCATGACCGAGCGGTGGCCTCCTTTAAGGATGTAAGCAGTATTGAACAATCAAAACCAGCCCTGGAAAACATTGTGAATAAATGGATCGAGGCAACAAAGCCCACAACCACCAACCAATAATTGGGTTTTGCAAAATGCGGGCAGGAGAACAGCGGCTATAACGGTTATCTTTTGCCACATCAATACTACCAGATTACTGACAAATTTTAAGGCGGACAGATGCTTTTCATTGTAAGGCGCCGAACCGCAGCAGCTATTGCCGACCTGCACCAATACGTATCATCATACAGCTATCCTTTTTAAACTTATTGCAACATATTATTTACAAAATGGCTTATGCCATAAAATTTAAAAGAAGGTGTTTTATTGCTGAATAACATGCTGCAGCTGTTCGCCGCAGTAGCACCAAAGCTCCATCAGGGAACGGCCCCGCAACGGGGCTGTCATTGATTCGGGGCTTGATTCTTTGGACTTTTTTTAAAGGAGCAAAAAAGTAAGAACATAAATAAGGACTATGTACCCTGTAAAAGCCCTTGTTAGGTTCCCAATGCCACAACAGGTTTTTTACAAAAGCATTAAAAGTGCAGTCCCTAATTTACCACAAAGGTAGTAATGGACCGAGGGGGCAGCGCCACGTTATCGAGGTTGCGCAACACCACACTACGCATGTTATCTTCCGCTGCTGCGGTGGTAACATAACTGCGCACTTTTTTTGTCCGCTTGCTGTTGCCCAACTCCACCCGCAGCGGCTGCGCTCTTTCGGTGTAGTTGATGGCAACAATTACCGTTTGCCCGTTGCCGTTAGTATAAGCGGTAAACATGGTTTGTTGCGCCGCTTGCAAATCGTTCAGGCCATCACTGCGCTGAATGTGCAGGCGCTGCATGCCGGGGCGCACAAACAAGCTGTAATGCCCCATAGCCCACAGGTTTTTGGTAACGGTATAGGAACCATCAACAAACCCCGAATCGGGCCTTAATGCAAGAAGGTAATAGCGGGTATCGAATGCGGCAGTTCCGGGTTCGTATGCATTCCACAGGTGCCACGCGGTGGCATTGGCAACCGCCAGGTCGGTGTGCATTACTTTAGCTAAAAACAAGGCACAGTCCATAGGTGTACGCCGCCCTTTGGTACCCTCCCGAAAACCATCGCCCAGCATCGAGTACTCCGACTGCCAAAAGTCGACCCCATATTTTTTAGCCGTATCGGCCAGTTTACGGCGTACGCCAATCAGCGTGCTGTCGCCCGTATCGGTAAAATAACTATGGCCCGCCACCACCCGCGGCACCGTGGCCATGCGGGTAAAAGATGTAGCAGCCGTATCGGTAAAAAAGTTTTGGATCTGCCGCGATGCCGCTGTTTTATCGCCATACAAAAAGGTGAGCATGGCCGCCTCCGGCGCGGTGATCTTTGTAGTTAACTTCTTTGCTGTTAAGGCACTGTCCAGTTGTTGCACCACCTGGTGTATTTCCCGGTTGGTCCATGGTGTGCCTTCCTGCTTGGCGTTGCCTATTTCGCCGGTCCAGTCCCACTGCGGTTCATTTACCGGGCTGATATAAGTAAAATGCAAACCCTGCTCGTTGAAGTGTTGCACCACATCGGCCAGAAAGCCTGCAAATTGGGCATAGCTTTCTTGCTTTAAGTTGGTGCGGTAGTCTTTGGCAGTTTTAAACCCAAGCCCATTTTGGGCAAACTGTACCGGCGGCGTGTTGGAAAAAGCAATCAGGTTTTCCACGCCATACCCTTTTGCCTGCCGCAAAAACCACTGGTAGCCTGCTTGTTTTGTCCAGTCGTAGGTGCCATCTGCGTTTAAAAAACTTTCCACCCGCCGCTGCGGATCGCGGATGCCGCTGGCGGTACCCTGTTCGGCAGTGCCGCCGCCAATATTGAACCGGAATGCCGAAACACCAATGCCCAGCGGGTTGCCATTGCTATCCAGGTTTTTGCTGAACAGGAGCTCCGCCATCCGCTCCTTTTTTTCCGCAGGCCAGTATTTACCCACCGCCTCCGAATACCAGCACCCCGATACACCAATATGCTCGATGGTTTGTGCCCGTTGCCTGGTATCGATGGTAAGCACCAGCTTTTGTGGCGCGGCGCTTTGTGCCTGTGCAGCACCCGCAAACAGCAACAATGCGATTTGTGTTACAAACAGGAAACGAAACATTGGTGTACCCATAATTTTTAGTTACGCAGTAATTTCTGTTTTGGAAAGCTAAACACAAAGGACTTGTTTGCCAAACTGCACTACAGACACTGCCAGGTTAGTATCTTGGCCGTACAATTATCTTTCTTTTAAAAAAATTATGACCCGCAATGATGATGGAGGCACTGGCCACATGGAGGCGTGCTCTGGACCAATACGATGAGGGGATGTTGCTGCACAAACTATCGGACGCCAGTTGGTCGATGGGGCAATTGTACGGGCACCTGGTAGCAGAAACTTCTTTTTACCTGGCACAAATTGAAGCTTGTTTATCCGGTGACCAAAACAAAGCCCAACAGCCCACCCCCGAAGGCATTGCCATGTTGGCTGCCAACGAATTTCCGGATGTGCGCATAGAGGGGCCGCCGTCGAATGCGCTGGTACAACAGCCCGAAAGCAGGGCGCAATTGGTTGTGCAGCTGGATGCCTTACTGGACACTGCCAGAACAACAACAGCAATGCTGCACCAAGGCTCCATGAAGGGCAAAACGGCACATCCCGGCTTGGGTTACCTTAGTGCAAAAGAATGGGCACAGTTTGCCGCCATGCACCTGCGGCACCACCTGCGGCAAAAGCAGCGGATCGATGATTTTTTGGCAGCGCATACACCCAATAGCCCGGGTAAAAAGGCGTAGAACTGTTAAAATAGTTGCATCGGGCAGTCATAGCGCAGATTGTGCTGGTTATAAAACCAAAGCCGGGCGGCACTTGCAGGATCTTCGCAGTACTTTTGCCGCATAATTCAGCCGATTGAACAACCCCGTTTTACTTATTACGCCGCCCTTTACCCAACTCAATACCCCCTACCCTGCAACGGCCTACCTGAAGGGATTTTTAAATACCAAAGGCATTGCTTCTTACCAGGCCGACCTGGGCATTGAGGTAACCCTGGCGCTGTTTAGCAAAGCCGGTTTAACGCAGTTGTTCCGCCACATTGAAAATAGCGGCGGGCAGTATTCGCCCAATGCAGCCCGCATCATTGCCCTCAAAGACGACTACATACATACCATCGACGAGGTAATCCTTTTTTTGCAGGGCAAGCGCCCCACGCTGGCCCACCTTATCTGCAAGCGTGATTTTTTGCCGGAGGCCGGACGCTTTGCACAACTGGCCGATCTGCACTGGGCCTTTGGCAGCATGGGCACACAGGATATGGCTAAACACCTGGCCACCATGTACCTTGAAGACCTGAGCGACCTGATCCAGGAAACCGTAGATCCACATTTTGGTTTTAGCCGCTATGCCGAAAGCCTGGCCCGCTCCGCCAACAGCTTTGATGGCCTGTACAGCGAACTGCAGCAAGACTATACTTATACCGATCATATTTTAATACAGGGGCTGCAACAAAAACTGGAAGCAGTGCAACCCCAATTGGTGGCGCTTTCGGTTCCGTTTCCCGGCAACCTGTACACGGCACTGCGTTGCGGGCAGTGGATCAAAAAAAACTACCCCGGCGTAAAAGTGGCCATGGGCGGCGGTTTTGCCAATACCGAATTGCGTTCGCTCAGCGATGCACGGGTGTTTGATTTTTTCGACTTTATTACCCTGGATGATGGCGAGGCACCGATGGAACAACTCATTGCCCACGTATCGGGGCAAAAAGAGTTGCACGAATTAAAACGAACCTTTACCCGGCTAAATGGCGTGGTTACTTATATCAACAACGCCTCCTGCACCGACTACAAACAAGGACAGGTAGGCACCCCCGATTACAGCGACTTTTTACTCGATGCCTACATTTCTGCCATCGAAGTGATCAACCCAATGCATAGCCTTTGGAGCGATGGCCGGTGGAATAAACTGACCATGGCGCATGGCTGTTATTGGGGTAAATGCACTTTTTGCGATATATCGTTAGACTATATAAAAAACTACGAGCCCATTGCGGCTTCCCTGCTGGTCGATCGCATGGAAGAATTGATCAGGCAGACGGGACAGAACGGTTTTCATTTTGTAGATGAAGCGGCACCGCCGGCACTTATGAAAGCGCTGGCACTGGAGATCATCCGGCGCAAACTGGTGGTAAGCTGGTGGGCAAATGTGCGGTTCGAAAAAAGTTTTACCCGCGACCTGTGCCTCCTGCTCAAAGCATCGGGATGTATTGCCATTAGCGGCGGGCTGGAAGTTGCCTCCGACCGGTTGCTGCGGCTCATCAACAAAGGCATTACTGTAGCGCAGGTGGCCCGGGTGTGCAAACATTTTTCCGAAGCAGGCATCATGGTGCACGCTTACCTGATGTATGGTTTTCCCACACAAACAGAACAGGAAACCATCGACTCACTGGAAATGGTACGCCAGCTATTTCAAAGCGGCGTGTTGCAGTCGGCGTTCTGGCACCTGTTTACCATGACGGCGCATAGCCCGGTGGGATTAAACCCGGAGGCATACGAGGTAAAAAAGGTAACGAACCTGGTGGGCTCTTTTGCCAACAACGACATCGAGCACATTGATCCCACGGGTGCCGATCACCAAAGCTTTGGATTTGGGCTAAAAAAAGCGCTGCTCAATTACATGCATGGCGCCTGCTTTGAATTTCCGCTGCAAAAATGGTTTGATTTTAAAATACCCAAAACCAGCGTTCCTCCCGACTATATCCGCAAGGCCATTGAAGAGCCCGAACTGGCACCGGGCGGTAAAAACAACAAAGTAGTGTGGCTGGGCAAGCCACCTAAAACGGAAGCAATTATCAAATCCAAAAAAGGCGTGCAATGGAGCGTGTTGTCGCTAACTTTTCAAACAAAGAAAACCGCCTTTAGCATTAGTGTGGACCCCGAACAGGGCGCATGGCTGGTGGGCTTATTGCCAAAAATTGCAGTTGCCAACCCGGCTCAAATGACCCGACAGATGGTTGAAGCAGATTATGAACGTGCCGGCCTGGAAGACTTTGATCTTTTCTGGGACAACAAGCCGGTAAGCACTTTGTACAAGGCGGGTTTGCTGCAGGTGTAAAACGAAAACTAATGCACCCTTAGTTTTGCCTGCTTGTTTGTAGTTTCATCCGCAATAAACCACACCCTTTTTGATCCCTGCATTTTTACTGGCACTGGCAGTGCTGCTCCGGATTCTTTCCAACCCATTGGGCAATGTTGTTCAAAAACAACTCACCAACCGGGGGCATCATCCCCTGCTGGTAAATTTCCTTACCTATCTATTTTTGGCCGTTGCCTGCCTGGTGATTGCAGCAGGTGTTGACTGGCAGGCTTTGCCGCCGGCATTTTGGTGGTACTCCATTTTGGTGGGCATGACGGGGGCCATGGGCAACGCATTTTTGGTAAAAGCCCTGCAGGGTGGAGACCTTTCCGTGCTGGGTCCTATCAATGCCTACAAATCGGTGATCGGGATGATCGTTGGTATTTTTTTTCTGGGTGAAATACCGGGCTTGTGGGGTGTGGCCGGTGTGGTGCTGATCATCTACGGCAGCTATTTCGTTTTAGACACCACCGAGGAACGGTTCTCCTGGGCACTGCTGCAAAAAAGCGCCATTCAATACCGCATCTGGGCCATGATACTCACCGCTATTGAGGCCGTGTTTATCAAAAAAGTAATCCTGGCATCTTCCACTACTGTTGCCTTTGCCAGTTGGTGTTTTTTCGGGGCTATTTTTTCCTTTGTATTGTTGCGGGTTTACCGGTTGCGTGTAGGTATGGAAATAAAGAAAATAAAACAGCCGGATTATATAAAATACCTGCTGCTGGTGCTGTGCATCGGCACTATGCAATACACCACCAATTATGTTTTTGACCGCATGCCGGTGGGCTATGCGCTATCCTTGTTTCAGCTTTCTACCCTGGTCAGCGTGTTCTTGGGTTATAAAATATTTGCCGAAAAAGATATGCGCAAAAAGATGTTGGGCGCCGCCATTATGATCGTAGGCTCGGTCATTATTATTCTGTTGTAAAAAAACCCCGTGTAAAAAAACACGACCCCTTGTTGGTACAAGGGGTCGTATTAAAGTCGCTATCCATTGATAAAACAAAACATTCGAATGTGCTAATTACCGCAGCATGCTTTTGGTGATGCCCTGTAATTTAAAATTTGAGATGGCCTGTGTATTGCCTGCGGCTTGCAGCTTTAAAGTGGTGTATTTATATTTTGGAAAAAACAGCACCGACATTACTTTTTCGCCGCCATTTACAAACACCTCGATGGATGTTTTATCAACAAGCACCTGCACCTGCGTGGGCTTGTTGGTGTTGGGTGTAAAAGGGCACAATACCTTTTGCCCAAAATGCGGGTTAAAGTCTACCACACCGGAAGCGGCGCGGTCGATAGTGATGTTGTTAGCCTGCCGGTCGATGGTGAGCAACAGCTTTTCAGGCCCATTGCCCAATGACAGCGTAACCGTGCCCGCTGCAGCCATATCGGCGTCAAAATTCAAAGCATAGCTGCCGCTTTTAATGAGGTCATTATTTTCGAGTACCACCGATGCCGTTGGGGCCGCAATAATTTTTTCGCCGGCACTTACCTTGTAATTGTTCCATTCCGCCACCGGTTGCGAACAAAGCACCAACTGCTGCCCTACCTGTTTTAGCGAAAGTTCCCGAGGCACTGTCATGGTGCTGCGCCAGGGGGTAGGCACCTGCTCAGCGTAGCTCCAGTTGCTCATCCAGCCAATCAGTATCCGGCGGCCATCGGCAGCGGCAATATTGCTGTAGGTTACACCGGCATAGTTATCGGTGCCGTAATCGAGCCAGCGTATTTCGGTATCGTCGGGGGTAAATGTTTTGCCGTCGAAATTGCCCACAAAATATTGCGTGGCCGATCCACCGTTGGGCCCGCCCGGATTGATGCTCACCAGCAACACCCATTTTTCAACATTGCTACCGGCCACTTTTATCGGAAACAGGTCGGGGCATTCCCATACACCACCATGTGCGCCCACTTTTTCGCCAAACGAACTTTCCAGCGTCCAGCTTTTTAAATTGGGCGAGGCGTAAAAACTGATTTTGTCTTTTACTGCCAGCGACATAATCCATTGTTTCCGGCCTTCGTGCCAAAACACCTTCGGGTCGCGGAAGTCGGCAATCCCTGCATTGGGCAACACAGGGTTTTGTGCATATTTGGTCCAAGTGGCACCTGCATCGTTGCTATAGGCAATGGCCTGGTGCTGTTGGGTACCCGCCAGGGTGTAAATGGCCACCAGCGGATCCTCGGTGCCGGTTTTAAATCCCGAAGTGTTTTGGGCATCTACTACCGCGCTGCCCGAAAAAATGGTGCCGGCAGCATCGGGTGCCAGAGCAATAGGCTGGTCTTTCCAGTTAAACATATCTGTGCTGGTGGTGTGCCCCCAATGCATGGGCCCCCATTTGTTGCCAAATGGATGGTACTGGTAAAAAAGGTGGTAGGTGCCTTTGTAATATACCATTCCGTTGGGGTCATTCATCCAGTTTTTGGGCGGCGTAAAATGAAACAGCGGCCGGTAATCTTCCCCGTTCATTGCCACCAGCGAACCGGTGGAATCTTTGGTTACTTCCAGAATGCTTCCGGTGCTTACGCTTTTTTTACTACAGGCCGTAAACGCGGCCCATATGCCTGCGGCCAATAAAATATTCCTCATCATATTTGAAAGATTGAAAGAACCCCGGCAACAAGTTGCGTGTATGGCACAACCAACTGCAGGAGCCTGTTGGGTAATTATTTTGTTTTGAGATAATCGATGGCGTTTTTATACAAACGTTCAATGTTTGCCTGGTACAGGTTGGTACCGGAATTTTGGTTCCATTCAATGCCGCCAATACCGATCCAGATGGCAGAGCCCTCAATGGCACCTTTGGGTTTCAACTCCATAATGCCTGCCATCCAGTAGTCACCAATGCCATCCCACTGGCCTAGCCACTCCACGGCATTATCAGACACAAACCTGTTATACGCCGACTCGTTATCATTGGGGCCCAGGCCCAAAAAGCCGGGTATGTTCTCAATCACTGTGTTGTGGTCTTCGCGCCAGCCCGGCCCAATCACGGGAAAGGTTTTGCGGCCATCGGGCTGTGTTGTTATGGCAATGCCTTTAAATAGCGGATGGCTGCTTTGATCGTGTTTTTTGCCCACGTTTACACCAATGCCCCAGGTATCGTTGTTGCTAAAACCGGCCCCTCCGCCAATCACCATCGGGTAAGCATCCGTCATGCGGCCCAAAGGCCAGAAATAGCGAGCCGCAAACTGGTTGAACAAGAGATTGCCCCCTTCGCTGTAAAACGCTTTCATCTTTGCCAGAACCGCGGCATCGGTAGCTACGGCAGGCAGGCTGTTGGTTGTTTGCAAATCGTAGTTCCACCAGATCACCCTAAACTGGCTTAAATCAAGGGTACCGTTTTTTATCTGGTCAAAGGAAATGTAGCGGGCATTGGCATAGTTGCGGAAGAGCCATTTGCCACCGGCCACTTCATCGTCATCGCCGGCAGACAACAGCGTAGTGGAATCGGCATAAATACCCAGGTAGGCCACGGCGGTAGCCCCTACCTTAAACGGCAGGTACACCGTGTTGGAAGCCTGGCCTGCTGCATTGGTGGTAACCACGCTGATGTTGTATTGGCCCACCGGCACGTTGTTGAACTGATGCTGTGTGGCGCCTGCGGCCAGTTCGGCGGTTTGACTGCCTAGCCGCACCGTTACTTTCGAAACGGGTTGTACCGGGGGGGTCCAACTCACCAGCACACCGTTGTCGTTTTGCGCGGCCGTCAGGTTTTGCACCGGGTAAGCTCCTTCGCGTTTGAAGCGCACCACTTCACCCAAAGAAATATTTCCTTTTCCATCGGTAAGCTTGATGTTGAACAGGTAATCCTTGTTGGTTTCCACCACGCCAAACTTGTATTGGGTGGCATCTGCCGCCAAGGTTTTGGTGGTACTGCCATCGCTTATGGTAGGCATTATACCGCTGGCGCCTGCGGGCAGGTTCCAAGTAAGCAGTGCGGTGTCGCCGGTAATCTTGTATTGCAGGTTGGAAACCGGCTGTACGTTTGCCGGCGCCACCTTGATGTCGTTTTTCTGGCAGGCGGCAAGGCCCAGGAGCAGCCCTGCCATTGCCATGTATTGTTTGTTCATGTTGTTGGTAAAATGAAGTGAGTGGTGAGTGGTGAATGGTGAATGGTGAGTGGGCAATCGGGAACCGTCAAACGTGAATATTGAAAAAGTTCTTACCTTAAAAAGTTTCATTGACCATTGACCATTGACCATTGACCATTGACCATTGACCATTGACCATTGACCATTGACCATTGACCATTGACCATTGACCATTGACCATTGACCATTGACCATTGACCATTGACCATTGACCATTGACC